>VYMF01000003.1_pt1 | contig 571974 bp, 539 predicted proteins | sample 5115271 | NCBI WGS metagenome assembly VYMF01 (sample SAMN12291778, study PRJNA351875) | freshwater metagenome | isolation source: freshwater lake | place: USA: Michigan, Wintergreen Lake | collected 2013-08-08
GTCAGTTGGCATTAAATGAACTTAGTTTTTTAGGGAATGTAAGGTTTGTCCCTGAACTGAAGGAACTATTGACTTTTGGAAGAACTCAAACTGTAGGCTTTGGTGATTACGACTGCTCGAAGGGGGACTCGAACCCCCACACCTTGCGGCACTACCACCTCAAAGTAGCGTGTCTACCAATTCCACCATCCGAGCGGGTGTTGTTTCTGCCAGGGTAGGAAACGAGTATCTTTCGTCAAGGAGATGAATTTTCTCTTGTCACTCACTCGGCGCATTCAAACCTAGTAAGGCAAGCATGCAAGTTAGTGATCTTACATTCCGTCTCAAATTATATACACTTGGATTTCTATCTCCTATTTTTATAATTTTTGGACTCGTATTTTCTGCTCCCTACTTCCTCGCATCAAACGAGACCTATTCTGTGTCGGAGTATGCGGTCTTAGAAAGTACGAACCCATTGCCTTCCAAAAAAACTCTTCGTGGAGTGTATGCATTGTATCAAAAGAAGGCTTTCCAGAAACTAATTCTTGTTATACGAGAAGATAAAACAGATAATCTAATTCTTCCAGTCAAAGAACGGGAAGAAAAGGTTAAATCTTTTTTGGTTTCGCAAGGTTTTCCCGAAGAAGCAGTTTTAAGTTTAAAAATTCCTCCAGTGAAATCTAGTGAATCCGAGGACATAGCAAAACACCTCCTAAAACTTGTGATACCTGAAAATACAAAGGCTGTTTTAGTTCTAACCAAACAATATGAGGCAAGCCGAGTTTTAAAAACTTATAGAAAAGTCTTCCAAAGTATTCCTACTAAGGTTTATGTTTTTTCCACACCGTCTGAGAACACACCATCCAACTGGTTTCTCTCAGAATCTGGAGTGAGTGAGATGAGTCTCGAGTTAAGTAAGTATATCAATTCATATATTAGAGGTATCCTATAAATGGATGAAATTAAAGATTCCAACGAACTGATTGAACAACGAATTCAAAAGATTAAAGATTTGCAAAATAAAGGTATCAACCCTTATCCACTTAGATTTTTTCCCAATGCAAAGTCTAAGTCACTTATCGATTCTTTTGATCCTAACAAAGAAAAAGTGAATTTTAAACTTGGTGGAAGGTTGCATGCAAAGCGTGTAATGGGAAAAGCAAGTTTTGCACATTTAAAAGACTCAGAAGGTTTGATTCAATTGTATGCAACAAGAGATGACTTAGGAGAAGAGGCTTACTCTATTTTTAAGTCATTGGATCTTGGTGATTGGATTGGTGTCGAAGGCTGGCTTTTTTCGACGCAAAAAGGCGAAACAACGTTACATTTAACATCCGTTCAACTTCTTTCAAAATGCATCCGCCCTCTACCAGTAGTCAAGGAAAAGGATGGAGTCATTTATGATGCTTTTTCTGATGTCGAACAAAGATATCGAATGAGATATGTTGACCTTGTTGTAAATGACCATGTCCGCGAAACATTTAAAATGCGCTCTCGTATTGTGTCCGAGATTCGGAAGTTTTTAACCGAAGAAGGTTTTCTTGAAGTTGAGACTCCAATGATGCAACCCATTGCAGGTGGTGCGGCGGCCCGTCCTTTTGTGACCCACCACAATACTCTGGATATGGAGCTTTTTTTGAGAATCGCCCCCGAACTCTACCTCAAACGATTGATTGTTGGTGGAATGGACCGTGTTTTCGAATTGAATCGAAATTTTCGCAATGAAGGAATTTCCACAAAACACAACCCTGAGTTTACCATGATGGAAGCCTATATGGCGTTTGGTGATATGGAAACAATGTTATCTTTAACCGAGAGAATGGTCGTTTCTGTAGCAAAAGCAATTGGCAAAGGGTTAAAATTTGCGTATGGAAAAGATCAAATCGATCTCACACCACCATGGAAACGGGCTAAATATCTTGATATTATTGAAGAGTATTCTGGAATTAAATTTGGTGAAATTAAAGATGTAAAGGAAGCCATCCAAAAGGCAAAAGAAAAGGGAGTAGATAGCTCGGAGGCAGTTTCTATTTGGAAGGTATGCGATGATGTATTTAGTACACTCGTGGAACCGCACCTCATCCAACCCATTTTCATAACTGACTTTCCGAAAGAGCTTTCTCCTCTGGCAAAATCAAGGGAAGATGATATCAATTTTGTGGAACGTTTTGAACCGTATGTAGCAGGAAGAGAGATTGGAAACGCATTTACCGAGTTAAATGATCCTTTTGACCAAAAAGAAAGATTTGAAGAACAGGTTAAACAAAGGGAAGCAGGAGACGACGAAGCCTTTATGATGGATGAAGATTACATTCGTGCTCTGGAATATGGTCTGCCTCCAACGGGTGGACTTGGGATAGGAATTGATCGGTTGGTAATGTTACTTACAGACTCACACTCGATCCGAGATACCATCCTATTCCCGTTGATGAGAAAGGAGTAAACCATACCAAGTAGTAACCTTGCCTGAAATCAATGAGTCTGTTACTTTTCAAAATTAGGTTGGCTTTGAGAGATGTGGATAAAAGGACAAAGTCAGAAGGTCTTTTCTATCTGACTTTGCCTAACGCGAATTAAAGATCTTAAATGATTACTTCTTTTGGATGATTAGTTTTGGCTCAGACTCCAAAGCCCGAATGAGTTTTGAAAGAGATGACTGAAACTTGCCAACTGCTGCATCTTTCAATTGGAAGTTGGTAGTTCCCTTTCGGCTTGTGTAACTGACTTGAATCGATTTGGATTCCCCGATCTTTGGAACCAAATCCCCTGCTATACTCGAAGAAATTACAATTGTATCCGAGTAATCAGTATTCGATTTTTTGAGGTTGTACCAAACATCGCCCAATTTTAGAGATACACCAATCGGCAGATCTACCTCAAATGTTCCCATTTCGTATAACAAATAGTATTGCACAGCACCAGTTTGATTGTCTTTTTCTCCTCGGAAAGAAATACAAGGTCTTTTGGGAACCAAAAGAAAGGAATCCAGACAAACTTCTTCCGAAAGAGCAGAACTCTGCTCCAGCGTAGGTTCAGGAGTAACCTTATATGTAGGGGCAGTCTTACAAGCAGACATCATGCCAAAGAGGAGGCAGACAACGGGGAATATGAAGCTAAGTCTTAATCTTTCCATTCTAGATGCAGGTTTTTCTAGATGCAAGGTTTCGCAAAGGAAAAAATCCTGTTCCTATGGTATCCTATCCAAAAGGCAAAATCAAAGTTTTACTCCTAGAAAATATCCATAAAGACGCTTATGAACTCTTCCACCGTGATGGTTTTGACGTCACTGTTGTAAAGGATGCAATGGAAGAGGATGAACTCATCTCTAAGATAACAGACGTACACGTTTTAGGAATCCGAAGTAAAACGAATGTCACCAAAAAAGCTTTGGATAACGCTCGAAAACTGATGACCATCGGGTGCTTTTGCATCGGTACAAATCAAGTGGAATTAGAAGAAGCAGAGAAAAAAGGGATCCCAGTTTTCAACGCTCCTTACAGCAATACACGTTCGGTAGCCGAGTTAGTGATCGCAGAAATCATTATGTTGGCAAGGAAAGCAAGTGACCAATCTAGGGATGTTCATTTAGGTAAATGGAACAAGATCGCTAAGGGGTGTTTTGAGGTCCGGGGAAAGACTCTAGGGATCATTGGCTACGGCCATATCGGGTCCCAGGTTTCTGTACTTGCGGAATCTATGGGAATGAGGGTTATATTTTACGATATCATTTCCAAACTCCCACTTGGGAATGCCTCTTCTGTTTCCAGCTATGAGGAACTTTTACAAAAATCCGATTTCGTTACCTTCCACGTCCCCGAAACAGATGAAACCAAAAACCTATTCCGCAAAGAACATTTGGACCAAATTAAAAACGGAGCTTACCTTCTAAACCTCTCTAGAGGAAAGGTAATCGAAATTGAGGCACTTGTCGAAGGAATCCAATCTGGAAAGATTGCTGGTGCGGGAGTCGATGTTTTTCCGGAAGAACCAAAATCCAATGATGATCCCTTCCATAGCCCCCTCCAAGGACTGCCAAATTTAATTTTAACTCCGCATATCGGAGGTTCTACGGAAGAAGCACAGAAAAATATAGGAACGGAAGTTGCAGAAAAACTTTTGAAGTTTGTTAACAATGGTTCCACCACATTTTCTGTTAATTTTCCCAATATTGAACTAGGAAATTTAAAAGAAGGTTACCATAGAATTTTAAACATCCATCAAAACCAACCAGGATTTCTAAGAGATATAAATTCTATCATCTCCGAATTGGGTGGGAATATTTTAACGCAAAATTTAAGTACTTCAAGTAATATCGGTTACTTGGCTATGGAAATTGATAAAAACTTAGGGGATGAATTGAAAGATAAAATCAAAGCCCACAAACACTCTCTTCGCACAAGAATCCTCTACTAATAGAGAGATGTTTGTCGTAAAACAGATATTTACCGACTCTCCCTTAAAGAATTATACATATATAGTGTATTCTTCTAAAACGGGAGAGGCTGTTTGTATAGACCCCTACTCCGCTAAACAAGTAATTGATTACCTCAATTCGAATTCCCTAACTCTCAAAACTATTCTCAATACACATGAACATGCAGACCATACATCGGGGAATTTAGAGTTAAAAGAATACTGCTCCTGTACGGTTTTAGGTCACAGTGGAGCAAAAGGAAAAATACCTGGACTTGATGATATACTTCGAGAAGACGACCTTGTTTTTGATTCCGATGGAGATTCACTCGTTTCTTGGGAAACTCCCGGTCATAGCTTATGCCACCTATCCTTTGTTTGGAAAAATCCTGAAAAAAACTTAGGAATATTTACAGGTGACACTGTATTCAATGCAGGTGTAGGAAATTGTTACCGAGGTGGGGACGTAGGTATTCTATATAAAACGATCCGCAATCGATTTGAGACTCTTTCAGGGGATGTTTTGTTATTTCCAGGTCATGAATACCTAGAAAACAATTTGCAGTTTGCTAAACACATAGAGCCTGAAAACAGAAAAAGAGATTCCTTTCTTGAAAATCCAAACAAGTGCAAGCAGGGAAATCCAGATTTTTATTTGGTTACAAATTTTGAAATAGAACGTGAGATAAATCCCTTTTTTAGGCGAAATTCCCCAAGTCTGCACAAAAAATTGGGAGAACTCAGTTTTGGAAATCCTAGATCCAGTTACGATGACGAATTTATCTTTACAGAACTAAGAAAGTACAGAGATTCTTGGTAAAGTATGAAAAATGCAAACTTGATATCATTTTGTTTGTTCTCTGTTTCATGCATTAGTATTTTTATATATAATGTATTAGATATCCACAGCCAAGAAAACCCTAAGCTAAGGATAAACGATTTTCAAGCTGCCAAAAAAGTACTTAAGCGATTCTACAGAAAGATTGGTGAGGATTTTTACTGTGGTTGTAAGTTTTCGGATGATACAGAGGAGCTTGGACGGTTTCGGATATCTTCCGAATCCTGCGGACTTGACTCGAGGAAAGATTCCCGCCGCCAAACGTTCATAGAGTGGGAACATGTAGTTCCAGCGGCAAGTTTCGGAAGAGATCGCGATTGTTGGACAAACCCTAATTGTGAGTCGGGAGGTAAAGTTCTTCGCGGAAGGAAATGCTGCCAGAAAACAGATCCCGAATTCAACCTGATCGAATCTGACTTACACAATATTGTTCCAGTCCCAGGTGAAATCAATGCTGACCGAGGTATTTTTCCCTTTGGAATTGTGGAGGGTGAACCTCGAGTATATGGAACTTGTGATTTTGAAGTAGACTTTAAAAACCAAACAGCGGAACCAAAAGAGAACATCAGAGGTGATATAGCCAGGATTTATTTTTACATGGAATCGCACTGGAAGATTCCGATTCCGCCTGGCAAAAAAGAGCTTTATCAAACTTGGGACAAACAGGATCCACCAGACACCCTAGAAATCAGAAAGAATGAAATCATAGAACGCATCCAAGGGCGTAAAAATCCCTTTATCCCTTAATTTTTGCGATACCTTCATTTACAGAATCGAACCCTGAATAGACCCTGTTCTATGTGAGCGAATGGTACGACATCATTGTAATCGGAGCAGGTGCTGGCACAAAACTAGTCACCCCTCCCTCCCAAATCGGGAAAAAAGTCGCTGTATTTGAGCGTGAATCTCCCGGAGGAACTTGTCTCAATCGAGGTTGTATACCTTCTAAGATGGTAATCTATCCTTCGGAGCTACTTCGCATTCCGCACTTAGCAAAACGGTTTGGCTTTGATTTTTCAATCGAACCCAACATTGATCCGATGAGGATTTTTGCCCGTGTGAATGCAACTGTCCAAAAAGATTCAGATTCTATACCGATTGCTTACGAAAAAAATCCCAACGTTACCTACATTCCAAAAGAAGTTTATTTTCTAGATGACCAAACTGTCTCAGACGGTATGCGAGAATACAAAGCAAAGTATATTGTTATCGCCACTGGTACCCGACCAAAAATTCCCGAAATCGCAGGATTAAGTGAAACACCATACTGGACTTCTCGCGAAGCCTTAAATCCACCAAAATTTCCAAAATCAATGGTAGTGATTGGTGCAGGTTTCATCGGGTTAGAACTAGGAGCCGCATATCAAGCACTAGGCTGTAATGTCACTGGCCTTACTCGAACGGAAATCTTACGTGGCGTCGACATAGAAGTTCGCAAAGAATTCGAAAGTCATCTTCCCTTCCCTATCCATGATCATTTTACGATCGAGAGAGTTGAATACCGTGAAAGCCTTTTTTTCCTAACTGGTAAAGATAAATTAGGAATCAAACATACGATTCATGCGGAAAGTCTTTTAATAGCCACAGGCATTACTCCAAATACGGAAGCCTTAAAACTTTCTAACACAAATATAAAAACAAATTCCTTCGGCTATATCCAAGTGAATGAGTTTTTAGAAACGAATGTTCCAAATATCTTCGCATTTGGTGATGTAATCGGAAAATTCTTTTTTAGGCATAGTGCAAACTTTGAAGGCGAATATTTATTCGATCAATTGTTTGTGAATAAAACAAAACAACCGATCGAATACCCTCCAATGCCCAGTGCAATTTTTACACACCCTCAAATTGCGACAGCTGGTGCCACAGAAGAAGAATTGATACAAAACAAAATAGCGTATTGGAAAGGAATCAACCCGTATTCATCGTCTGCTATGGGGATGGCAAGATTGTCGGATTCTGGATTTGTAAAGATCTTGGTGTGTAAAAAAACAGAAACTGTTCTAGGTGCTCATATCATTGGAGATGAGGCAAGCAATATGATTCACCAGATCATTTTGGGAATGACAATGAAATTAAAATTAGACGATTATCTTCGAATGATCTATATTCATCCTGCTATTTCAGAAATCGTTAGAAATGCTTTTCGAAAGGTTAAACAGATCAAAGTATCAGAGGGAAAGGAATGAAAAAATTCTTATACAATCGTTTTGATAAAGAAACACTTCTAAAGAAAATTGCAAAAGATACTCGAGAAAGACGAGTCATTTCTTTTTACAGATATGTAAAAATCCAATCTCCGAAAGATTTTCGCGATCTTATTTACGACCGATTTGAAGATTTAGGTATTTTAGGGAGAATTTACTTAGCCGAAGAAGGAATCAATGCACAGTTTTCTATTCCTATTGAAAATTATGACCTACTTCGAAATACGGTCGATGAGATTCCTGAATTGAAAGGAATCTATTTCAACGACGCGGTTGAGGACAAAAAAGAAAGTTTTATCAAACTAGCAATTAAAGTTCGTAAAAAAATCGTGGCCGATGGATTAAATGACACTGAATTTGATCCATCTGATGTGGGAACTCACCTAACACCATTTGAATTTCATAAAACCTTGGATGAACCTGGTGTTATCGTTGTTGATCTTAGAAATAATTATGAATCCGAAGTGGGTCATTTTAAAAATGCGATTCTTCCCGATGTCGGAACCTTTCGCGAAGAGCTTCCTCTCGTTGAGGAGATTTTAGAAGAACATAAGGATAAAAAAATCCTACTCTATTGCACAGGAGGGATTCGATGCGAAAAAGCAAGCGCCTACCTCAAATACAAAGGATACCAAAACGTCCACCAACTCTTAGGCGGGATTATAAATTATGCGAAGATGATAAAGGACAAAGGACTAGAATCCAAATTCAAAGGGAAAAACTTTGTCTTTGATGATCGGCTTGGTGAAAGAGTAACCGAAGATGTCCTAAGCGTTTGTTATACTTGTGGCAAACAAGAAGATACACATACAAACTGTGCGAACCTTGGCTGCCATGTATTATATATTCAATGTAAAGAATGTTCCGAAAAACTATCGAACTGCTGTAGTATCGAGTGTAAAGAAACGCTTGCTCTTCCCATCGAAGACCAAAAAACGCAAAGAAAAGAACTTAGAAAAATTAAATACCCGACCCACCATCTGACAAGAAAACTAGTAGGAAGATAATGAAAGAATATGCAATAGAAATTGAAGGATTAAAAAAAACATACCGTTCGGGTGTGGTTGCTTTAAAGTCGATTGATCTAAAGGTAGAGAGTGGAGACTTTTTTGCTCTCCTTGGTCCCAATGGAGCGGGAAAATCTACAACGATAGGTATCCTAAGTAGCCTCGTTCAAAAATCAGAAGGCAAAGTTAAGATCTTTGGTACGGATACAGATCAAAACCTAAATTTAACCAAAACATATTTAGGAATAGTACCACAAGAATTCAATTTTGGAATCTTTGAAACAGTGGAACAAATCCTTCTCAACCAAGCAGGTTACTATGGAAAGGATCGATCCAAGGCAAAAGAAAAAGTGGATTACTATTTGGAAAAACTTTCACTAGTCGATAAAAGAAAGTCTGCGGCAGGTCAACTCAGTGGTGGAATGAAACGCCGATTAATGATTGCAAGAGCTCTTATCCATGACCCAAAAATTTTGATCCTAGATGAACCAACTGCTGGAGTTGACATCGAGGTCCGAAGATCTATGTGGGAATTTCTTACCAACTTGAATGAAGAGGGTAAAACAATTATACTTACAACACACTACTTGGAAGAAGCAGAATCTCTTTGTAAAAATATAGCAATCATTGACAGAGGAGAAATTGTTGAAAATACTTCGATGAAAAAGTTATTACAACGACTTGATAGTGAGGTCTTTATAATCGATGTAAAATCTCCTCCCAAAAAAAAGCCAGTTTCAAAGTTGTTTCCTATGACATGGATTGATGAAAATTCCTTTGAAGTTGTCATTCAAAAGAAACAAACTATAAATGATCTTTTTAAAGAACTTACCAAACTTAAACTAATAGTTTCTAGCCTTCGAAACAAATCCAATCGTCTTGAAGAACTTTTTTTAAATCTTACAAAGAGGGTACATTAATTGAATTCGTCTCTACACCAAAATTGGATCGCATTTACCACTATCGTTCGGAAGGAATGGATACGTATTGTACGAATCTGGGTCCAAACTTTAATCCCACCCGTTATCACCATGACGTTGTATTTTCTAATCTTCGGTGAACTTGTAGGAAAACAAATTGGAAATATCGGTGGATTTACATACATTCAATTTATAGTTCCAGGTCTCATTATGATGAGTGTTATAACCAACGCCTACAACAATGTTGTATCTTCTTTTTTTTCTGCCAAGTTTCAAAAATATGTAGAGGAACTTCTGGTTTCACCAACCTCACCATATACAATCGTACTTGGTTATACGTTTGGTGGTGTAGTTAGGGGAATAACAGTTGGAATTATGGTTACACTAACATCATTATTTTTTACAAAACTCCACATTCATAATCTAACTTTAATAATATTAACGTTATTTTTAACTTCGATTTTGTTTTCGTTAGCAGGTTTTTTTAATGCTCTATTTGCCAAAAAATTTGACGATGTAACAATTATTCCGACATTCGTATTAACACCACTTACCTATCTCGGAGGAGTTTTTTACTCAGTAGAGAGGCTTCCTGGATTTTGGCAGACTATATCTTATTTAAATCCAATTCTTTATATGGTTAATGTGTTTCGTTATGGATTCATTGGAGTTACAGATGTAAATTTGGTGTTTGCGATTTTTTTCCTAATTTCTCTATCCTTCCTTTTGTTCTTTGTTAATGTCAAACTTATGGAACGAGGATATGGAATCAGAAACTAGAAAGGATCGGATTACTCAGGTTCTATTGGAGACACTATCCCCGACCGATTTGCAAGTGCTGGATGTTTCTTTAGAACACGCAGGTCATACAGCAGTTTTGGAATCCAAGTCGACGGAAACCCACTTCCGGTTGAAAGTCATATCATCGTACTTTCGAGGTAAATCGATGATTGAGTCCCATCGAATTGTTTACAGACTCTTAGATTCAGAGTTCAAAAAAGGGCTACATGCAGTAGAAATGGATTTACAACCGGACCTACACTCTAGTCTAAGTCTTATGGAACCAGTTTTAATCAGTTTTAAATTATGCCCGTATGTCCAACGATCCGTGATCAATCTTCTTCACAAAAATGTAAATTACTCTATCAAATACATCGATCTTGCAAATAAACCAGATTGGTTCTTAAAAATTTCTCCTTTCGGAAAAGTTCCCGTCTTACAGGTTGGAGATGACGTTCTCTTTGAATCGGCTGTCATCAATGAATATCTGGACGAAGTCTACACACCGAACTTACATCCAGCTGATCCGATTAAAAAAGCCAAACATAGGGCTTGGACAGAATTTGCAAGTTCCCTACTCGTAGATAATTACCTTTGGACCATGGCCAAAGAGAAAGAAGAGTCAGATAAAAAACGGAATGAACAAATTCAAAAATTCAAAACTCTTGAAGGAATGTTACCAGAAGGAGAAGTTGGAAATTTATTTTTTGAAGGGGGAAAACTACATTTGGTAGACACAAGTTTTGCACCTTACTTTATGCGTCTCAAATTTTTAAAAGATAAAAATAGAGATTTGGATATTCTGGAGGATTTTCCTAAATTGCAAAAATGGAGCGGAACACTAATGAATCTTGATTCCGTAAAAAAATCAGTTTTGCCAGAAGTGCCGGAAGAATACATTCAATTTATAAAATCACATAAATCATACATAGGGAGCCATCTATAAATGACGTTACCTGAAATTCAAAATAAAATCCAATCTGGACTGCCTGGATCGCATGTTGAAATTTTAGATCCATATAAGGATGGAGTTCATATAAAAGCAGTGGTTACGTATTCAGGATTTCAAGGGAAGTCACTTATTGAACAACACAGAATGGTTTACGCAACCTTAAAAGATGAACTCAAAGAAGAAATTCACGCATTAGCATTAGAAACAAGGAGCAATTAAAAATGGAAGAAGAAGTTAAAACAAAAATCGAAGGATTGATACAATCGAGTTCAGTTTTTCTGTTTATGAAAGGAACGCCTGAAATGCCGCAATGTGGATTTTCTGCAGGTGTTGTAAATGTACTAAAAACATTGGGAATCCCTTTTGGGTCATTCAATGTTCTAAGTGATATGAAGATTCGAGAGGGCATAAAGGAATTCACAAATTGGCCAACGATTCCGCAACTCTACATCAAAGGTGAATTTGTTGGAGGCCATGATATTGCAGTCCAAATGGCTCAATCCGGCGAACTTCAAAAAAAAGTTGGAGTATAATTAGTATTATGTTGAAACTCTACCAATACGATGGATGCCCGTACTGCTCAAAAGTAGTTCGATTCATAGAAACTCTAAACTTAAAACAAGGTTTAGATTATGAATTGGTAGAGGCTTCTCGCGGCACGAAAGGTCGTGAAGAAGTGGTTCGACTTGGTGGAATGTCCCAAGTACCCTTTCTTGTCGACGGAAACCACTGGATGTATGAGTCCAGTGGTATCATTGATTATATAAGGAGAAAGTTTTCTTAAAAACCTAACAAATCTAAAATCCTATCTCCGACGTGTCGCGGAACCCCAGAATAGGGAAACTCATGGATATACAGAACTGGATTAAAATTGATTTCGAGTATTCCGTAAGTCCTCGGATCTGGCTTTTTTTCTATTGCACTGGAAATGATATCAATCCCACAGATCACTGCACCTGCCGCAGAAGCAGAAAACTTTGCAATTTCCTTAAACTCCGGATGAACTATGTCTGTTACATCTATCGAGTCACCACCCGTAGAGATATTCGAATTCTTCCGCAGGTAAACAATTTCATCTTTTGCAGGAATAGAATCAAAACTATATCCTATACTGGCTAAAATATCTCGTTCAACGGTACCTAGTTGGATTTTTTCTAAGGGAGTTTTATGGCCCTCTCCCCGTCTTGGGTCCCTATTTTTTTCTTCAACCAGATCTCGTATGGATTTCTTTCCGTCGCCACGGATATTTGCTGGAACACGGTTACAAACGGCAACTACCTCCTCACCTAAAACTAAAAAACGATATTCTGGACCTTCAATGAATTCTTCCACTATCACAGAATTGGAAAAAGAAAACGCAGTTTCTAAGTATTTAGAATAAACGGCTTTTGTATCACCGGGGTAGGAGATTCCAATTCCGATACCAAAATTCGTAGTTGAAGGTTTAATGACTTTTTTTAAGTTCAAAAATTCAGAATAGGAATCATTCGCAAGTTCTATGGAATCAAAATGTTTTCCCAAAGGAACACGTAGTCCTTTTTCACCTAACACATATTTTGATACTACCTTATTCTCCATTATCAGGTAAGTCATAAGGCTATCAAGCCTAGTCTTACTCGCCTCTTTTACGAATTCGATATGGTTTTCCCTTTTAAGAATTATAAAATTTTCTTTGCGATCTATAATCTGAACTTCAATATTTCGTTTCAGTGCATCACGAATGATTATTTGCGTAGATATCTCCAGATCTTCATAACCTTTCACAAGTTCAAAATCAGGTCTCAAGAAACAGCTCCACTACATAGATCCAAAGGTTTTAGCACGATTGGCTTTCGATTCTTTTTTATGGCACTTCCTTCTAAATCCTCAACTTGCATTTGTTCGGTGAGAGACTTTAGAGCCATCTCTTCATACATTTGTATCTTTTTGGGATTTAACTTTTTTTGAAGAAGATCCTTTTTGTGACTTTTTGCTAGTTGCAGTCCGAGCTCTCGAAAACCGAAACCATTTAATTCCAAATCTAAAATTTGAGAGCGAGAACCAAGGGAACTTGAATCATTCCATTTTTCCCATTGGTTTTCCCAGGCCCTGCTATACGGCCCATCTCCGTTATTTGAATCAAGTAGGTCAACTAAGGTCTGAGTTTCCACTAGGACCTGATAGATAAAATCCGGAATCGGAATTTCCTTCCCGTTGAACTTTATTTTTGCATCCTTTTTTCTCCCTTCCCAAGTTACAATTTCTAGGTTCTTTTGCCAGTCTTTCATCTCTAGAGAGGTTGATTTTGGAGATTCGGAGATCATACAATAGAGTAGGATTAAATGCAAAAAATACAATCTGTTCTCTTCCACACCTATGGGAGAAAACGGATCCAAATCAAGTAATCGAATCTCAAGGTATTCTACTCCACGCCGTGCAAGTGCATCCACAACTCTTTCCTCACCTAATGGAACCTGCTTTGGCCTAACCAAAGAATAATATTCATTTTCCAATTGAAGAATAAAATCATTGAGTTGGGATTCCTTTTTTACATCAAAAGCTGAGTACGGTGGATATCTTTTCGATACAACATGGCACATATCCGTAACATACTCCATTAGTGAGTTAACGGAAATTGGATATTTCTTCTGGACTTTACTTGTATAACCAATTGTCGAGAGCCTAAGTGTTGTTGCATATTGATTTCCTAAAGTATTTTTAAACAAAGTTTTTAATTTTCCCTTAGGCTCTGAAAAACTTTGGTCTACTAGGGAAGATGCACCAAATAAGTAGATAAGTGCGGGCGATAACCTATAAAAATTCCGAATGGTATCAAAATAAATCTCTGATTTTGTTTCAATTGTTAATGGCTTTTTATACCGAAGTTCAGCTACTTTTGAAAGCAAACAAGTGTCGAAAGATATATTATAATGTACTCCTGAAATCGTTTGCATCTTCCGCCCATACCGATTTCCTAAACCCTTTCTATAAATTTCTTTTTTCCGCCCTTCTTTACTCGTCCCATAAAGCCCGACAGGTATTTTCGAATCAGCAGGAAGAACAGGAGGCATACTAAATGGCCACAGGAGCTCGTCCCCAAGACCCAACATTGTGAATTGGTGTAGATCAGTGAGCTCACTCAGTGCATCTGGTATTGACTTATGAATATTAGTTGCATATTCAATTTGTGATTCGGCAAAATCAGTTTTAATCAGAGGATGTTTTAAACTCGAACCTAAAAATTTAGGATGGGGTGTTAGACTCATTTTTCCATCTTTTTGAATTCTAACACTTTCTCTCTCTAATCCATGTTTTGCGCTCGATAAACAATCGTGATATTCAGGTTTAAAAAAATTCAGAGTAGCTTTTGTTTGATAAAATAGCTTTTTCATATCTAGAATCCAAGTGGGATTCCCTCTCCTTTGGGGTCGGACACACCCACAAGTTTTTGTCCTTCTTTTGTGACAGCAAATACCTTTGCACGATGTCTCTGATATTGGATTTTATAAAATTTTAGTTCCTCTTCCGGAAAACTAAATTTGTATTCAGGATCGATGTATAAAATTTCAGGTAAAAACTGATGGTGGAGTCTTGGAAAAGAAACACTTTCGTAAAGAGTTCGCTTCCTTTCCTTGTAGTGATAGAGTGTGTTGAAAATGGATGTTGGAATCTGACTTCCGCCGGGAGCACCAATCACAAGTTCTGCAACACCCTTTGTGTCAACGAAGATGAGAGGACTCATACTAGAAAGTGGAGTCTTCCCAGGACTTATAGAATTTGCTTCTGACCCAATAAGTCCATATAAATTGGGAACACCTGGAGCAATAGAAAAATCATCCATTGTATTGTTGAGTATGAGTCCAGTATCCGGTACTAGTATTGCAGCACCAAACGGTCCATTAATGGACTGAGTAGAAGATACGGCATCCCCATTTCGATCTAATACAGAAATATGAGTAGTGTTGTAGGATTCTTTAGGCAAAAGTAAGTTTGGATTTGTATTTTCAGCCAAAGAACCTGCAACCACCCTTTTTACAATTTCTGTTGCTTCCTTTTTTGCATAAGATTGCGAAAGAAGCAAATTAATTGGAACATCCGTAAATTCCGGATCTCCACCTAACTGCAACCTGTCCCTATAGCCAACTTTCATCGCTTCAGTGATTCGGATGATTTCGCCTACGTTTCCAGAGGGAAATGGCTTCTTAGATTTAAGTTCACTATATACATTGGAGATAAGTCCCAAAAATACACTGGAGCTTGGCGGCGGCATCATCAAAACGTCTTGACCAAACATATTAGCAAGTAGTGGATCGCTTTCTTTTACTTTGTAGTTAAGTAAGTCTTCGCTGGATAAAAATCTATCTCGCGATTCATAATATTCAATAATTCTTTTGGCAGTGCTTCCATACGTAATTTCAGATATTCCGTTTTCTGAAATTTTTTCCAGAGTTTTTGCTAAATCTTCCTGAACCAACAACTCCCCTTCTCGTAATGGCCGATTTTCTTTTCCAAAAATTTGTTTCATTTCGGTATTCATTTCAGGCCAAACATTCTGTATCGTTTTGGCTAAATCCCCATAGACCGAAATCCCACGTCTCGCGGCGTTTATCGCAGGTGCAATAATTTTCGCAGGCGGCAGTTTCCCATATTTTTTTTGAATGGTGAGTATACCTTGGATGTTTCCTGGCACACCTACGCTGTATGGTCCTGTAAGTATTTTTTTAGAATCAGGTTTTCCATCGGTATCGAAGTAAAATTCAGATTTTGCTTGTTTAGAGGCTCTTTCCCTAAAATCAAATGCTCGTTTTGTCCGAGAGTCTGCAAAGTTAATTATGGCAAAACCACCACCTAATAAACCCGTGCTATGCGGACGAACTACGGAAATTACAAAACTTGCTGATGCAAATGCATCGACAACATTTCCCCCTTCTTTGAAAACCTGTACACCTGCTTCGCTTGCGAGCGGATGGTCCGTTGCGATGACGAATTCATTTCCTATAATTTCATATCGATTTCTTTTCTCCGCACTTCCTTCAATCTGAAGAAGTTTGGCTTCTTGTTCGGGTTTCTCATCCGAAATATGAAAATTAGAAACTGTATCACATTCAATTAAAAATACAAAGAAACATCCAAAAGCAAAAACGCGACTGAAAGGAAAACCAAACTTCATTTCAGTCAAATATCCCAAGCATCATCTTTGCTTCCTCGCTTGCCATATCTTTGGGATTCCATTTAGGATTCCAAACAATGGTCACAACAGCTTCTTGGATTCCATCCACTCTCAATGCATGGTTTTCTACATCTGCTTTCATTTGAGGACCTGCAGGACATGCGAGAGATGTGTAGGTCATAGTGATATCCGCCTTTTCACCTTCTACCTTCACATCATAAATCAATCCAAGTTCGACAAGTGAGATTCCAATTTCAGGATCCTCAACACTGTGAATGCTTTTTAGAACTTCTTTTTCTATTTCTGTTTCCGGCGAACGTATCATACTTCCTCACAACACCTAACAAGAGCTTTAAATGGCAGTGTAGCACATCTAAGTCGATTCGGAGTTTTTTTTATTAGATTCCAAAATTCCTTTTCCGCTTCATTAAAAAATTCTATATCTACTTCAGTTTCCAAATAATTCAAAAATTTATCAATTTCCTTCTCTACTTCGACCTTAAAAAAATTCTGCTTTCGATGGAACAACAGACCAGCAGAGGCCTCGCAAACAGAACAAGACTCCCCTCCCAAACCGAGAACCCGAATTCTCGAATCGGAGTCTCTTTCAAAATAGAATACAATTTCATCCCCACAAAGAGGATTCTGGGCTTTGGATGTGTAGTGGTTCCCTAAGGGCTCTGACCAATTTCCTAGATTTTTCCAATCTATAAATTGTTTGTAGAGATTACTTTCTTGCGACACGACTGAAGATCGATTTCACCTTACCAAGCGCATGCACCAAAGCATCCACATCCTCCTTGGTGTTGTAAAGATAAAAAGAAGCACGGCAAGTTCCAGGAATACCCCAACTTTTCATCAAAGGTTGGCAACAATGGTGACCTACCCGGATGGCAACACCTTCCTCGTCCAATATTGAACCAACGTCATGTGGATGGATTCCGTCCATGGTAAAGGATACTACACCACCGCGTTTTTCCAAGTCCTCAGTTCCGTATACCTTGATCCCACCGATTCTAGAAAGGGATTCCATAGCATATTCTGTAATCTCTTGCTCATGTCTCTGGATAGAACTCATACCCACATTCTGTAGGTAATCTAAGGCCGCGCTAAAACCAATCACGCCTGCAATATTAGGTGTTCCTGCTTCCAATTTTGCGGGAAGGTTTGCATAAGTTGAAAATTCTAAATCAACCGTCTCGATCATATCCCCACCGCCAATCCAGGGAGGCATCGACTCAAGAATCTCCTCTTTTCCAAATAGTACCCCAACGCCCGTTGGACCAAGCATCTTGTGAGCAGAAAATGCATAGAAATCAACATCCAAATCCACTAAATGAATTGGCATATGACAAGCAGCCTGTGCCCCATCGACCAAAATCTTAGCTCCAACTTGTCGTACTCTATCTATAATCTCTGTTAAAGAATGAATGGTTCCAGTCACATTTGACATTTGACTAACTGCTACGAGTTTAGTACGTTTGGTAATAATTTCATGTAAATTTGAAAGATCATAAGTACTATCTTCCTTGATTGGAATGAACTTTAGAAAAAGCTTTTTTTCTAATGCCAACATTTGCCAAGGAACTAAGTTTGAGTGGTGCTCCTGGACACTTAGCACTATCTCGTCTCCTTCATTCAGAAAGGTTCGACCATAACTCTGCGCGACTAAATTGATGGAATCTGTTGTGCCCTTTGTAAAGATTATTGCTTTAGCGCACTGTGCTTGGAAAAAATGGGATGTTTTTATCCGAGTTTTCTCATACAGCTCTGTTGCGTGTTGAGATAAATAATAAACCCCGCGATGAATATTTGCGTTTTCTTCCGAATAATATCTACTAGTTGCGTCAATTACAGATTGTGGTTTTTGGGAACTTGCCCCATTATCAAGGTAAATCAGATCCTTCCCGTTCGGTAATTTTCTATTTAGAATTGGGAAGTCTTTTTTCAGTTGGTATGGATTCATAACTATCCCTCCAAATCCACTTCGACAGTATCGTTCACTTCCCGAGTAGGAAATATAACAAGAGGTTCTGTCGCCGGTAAGGCTAGAACTTCACCCGTTCTGATATCAAACTGCGCAAAATGCCGAGGGCAAGTGATGACAGAACCTTCCAGTTTTCCACAAGAAATTTCCTCACCATCGTGACTGCAGGCATCTTCAAAAGCATAGACCTTTCCTAAAAACCTTGTTACGATAAGATTTAGATGTTTGGTAGGGATTACTTTCAATTCACCTTCTAAAACTTCTCTGGATGAAAGGAGGGAAACAAAAGCCATATTACTGAACTCCTATCATTTTACTTCGGATTTGGTTTTTCAAATTTTCTTTTATTTCTGTAGAACAAAAAATGGCTTCAATTGTTTCGGCATAAAAGGCCTCAACCAAAAGTGCCTTTGATTCATCCGGAGTCAGACCCCGACTCAAAAGGTAGAAATATTGATCTTCATTGATATCCCCAACCGTTGCTCCATGTGTGCAGGAAACATCTTCCGCGTAGACTTCTAAATTAGGATTTGCTTCTGCTCTTGCTTTTTGATTGAGCGATAGATTAAAAGATTCTTGGTGTGCGCTAACTTTTTTCAACTTTGGCGGAATGTATAGGTTTCCCGTGAAAAGGTGGTGGGAATTGTCTGTTACGATAGCCTTATAAGAAATTTTACTTTCCGTATAACTTTCCAAATGAATTGCCTTAACATCCAAATCAAACAACTCTCGTTTTGCAAATGCGGAAACTCCAGTGAATTCAGATTTAGATTCTTTACCCACCAACCGAAGTGTATGAAATTGTTTGGTTCGAAACCCTGAATTGGGAAATAAATGGTATTTGATATCGGATCCATCTCCGACTCGCACAACTTGATGGAAGAAAAAATATGCATCTCCATCAATGGATTGTGATTGAGTGAGTTGGAATTTTACGTTCTCTTCTAAGTAAGTGAACTGAAATGTTGATAGAAAATGTAAGCTGTCTTTCGACTCAGATTTCCAATTGTGATAGCATTCTGCTTTTGAATTTTTTCTTAAATAAAATATACGAACCAAAAATTTAGGGTCCTTGGTTGACTCCAACTCATTCCAATCTAAACTTTCGCCATGTCCTATAGCTATCACCTCATATTCGGTCGCATAACATAAGCTAAGTAGGGAAAAATAATGGTCTTTTACCGATTCCTTCAACTCATTGAAAAAATGATCAAAGGATTTACCGAAGGAAAACTCCTGAATTTTGTGGGTTGACGATTCCTGATCTAAATTTGTTCTTTCAGTAGTTTTATCTTCTACGAATTTAGGCGCGAAAACCCCTCCTTGTTTTTCAAATCCCAATTTCCCTAAATCCATTTTTTGAAGCGGAAACTTCCTCCACTCTTCTTGAGAAGAAAGAGGAAAACCGATTTCATTCAATCGACTAACAGACCAGGACCGTATCTGAGAAGTTTCGCCAGAATTTAAAACAAATTGAAACTTTTCGGGAAGGATCATTTAACCCCTTCTCTCTCCAAAATCCAATCATACCCTACTTCCTCCAAACGAAGAGAAAGTTCCTTTCCACCCGTTTCAAGAATCCTTCCATCTGCAAACACATGAACAAAGTCAGGAATGATATAGTTCAACATCCTTTGGTAATGGGTAATGAGAAGTATAGACCGTTCGTTAGTTCTATTGGAGTTGATTCCTTCAGATACGATACGCAAGGCATCAATATCCAATCCGGAATCTGTTTCATCTAATATGGCGAGTTTCGGTTTTAATAAACTCATTTGTAAAATTTCGGCTCTTTTTTTCTCGCCACCGGAGAATCCATCGTTCACATAACGGGAAATAAATGAATTAGGAACTTCTAATCCTTCCATAGCTGTTTTGAGTTCAGACTTAAACTCTTTTACAGGAACGTCTTTTCCACGGTGGGCCTTTAGAATAGATTTTAAAAAATTCCCGATCGTAACTCCAGGTAAAGCTGTTGGGTATTGGAAGGATAAAAACAACCCAAGCCTTGCCCTCTCATCCGTCGGTAGGCCAAGTATGGATTTCCCTTCGAAAAGAATATCTCCCGATTGGATTTGGTATTTGGGATGGCCTAAAATTACATTGGATAGGGTACTCTTTCCCGAGCCATTGGGTCCCATAATCGCGTGGACTTCGCCCTTTTGGATGATCAGATTGACCCCTTTGAGAATGGGTTTATCACCCACACTCGCGTAGAGGGATTTTATTTCTAGAAGTGCAGACAAGGTGTTTCTCTTTATTTTAGAATGATTCTATTTTTTAGACGAATCGCTTCTACCAGGAAATCATGCTAGCAAAAAAAAACAAGATTCTATTCTGACCAGCCCACTTGCGCAATCAAAACCTTCCCATGAGATAGAGAAAAGGTAAAGATGACGTATTGATTTTGATTTCCAATATCATAAAGAGGATAGGTAACTCCCCACTTCTTTCGAAAGCGAGTCGATTCCTCTCTGTGTTTCAAGAAGTACGGTTTCCAGGCATAGTTGTTACCAATTTGTCTAGACCTCTCCAGATACCCACCCTGCATTCGGTCTAAGTCGTACGTGGGAGTGATCTGGTAACCATCGCTATCGCATACAAAAACTTTCAAAATCTCTTTGGGAAGAGAGCCTAAAATCATTCCAAATCGATAGGCAAAATCATCCTCTGGTACTTCTGAAAGATCGTAGAAAAGGTCCTGCAACTGATCGATGATCTTTTGTTCCCGTATTCCTTTTTCCCAAAGCTCTTCGGAGCGGACTCTCGTAAACCGTTCCAATACCCCCGTCATTTGATCCGAAAAGGTATTCCGATTCAAAAAATGTGGATTCGGCGTAGAAAAGTAAAAGCCTTGGAGGAGATTGGCTCCCATGGAAAGTGCAAGATTCACTTCTTCTTCCGTTTCAATCCCTTCAAATAAGAGTTGGCTACCCAGTTTTTGACTCATTTCAGAAATAGCACCTAATACTTGTTTAAAGGAATTTTTATTCAAACTCTCTCGCATGATTTTGATATCAACTTTCATGATATCTGGATGAAGGTATCCAATTCGTTCTAAGTTCGAAAAACCTGTTCCCAAGTCATCTATGGCGATCTTAAGCCCATAATCTCGGAAGATTTGGACGATTTGGATGAGGCGGTCAATGGAACCTTCAAATTCATCTTCTGTGATTTCGATGACCACCTGGTTGCGATCAATTTCATATTTTTCGATCAATTGGATGATATGAAAGTTTTCCGCAAAAAGATCTGTATGGTGTACCCGAGACAAAAAATTGGGCATCATATTGAAGAAGAGTTTCGTCCGAAGGGAACTTTCCTTTAGCCTCTGGATTGCTTTTTCGCGAAGGATACGGTCGATGTTGTAGACGGGAACTGGATCCTCATCCCGACTGTGGAAAAGTCCACCCAAAGACTGGTATGTATTCTCCTCTGGATTGAACCTCCTCCCTAACACCTCGTAAGCCGAAATGGATCGATTGATTGCATTGACTATGGGCTGAAAATGAGGCACAAAGTATGTCTCATTCCAAAACTGACTTCCTTCCGTTGATTCCGTTTTGAACATAATTCCTTTTACTGCAAGGCTAAGGTCTTCCCAACTCCAGGCAAGGAAAAATTCACTTAATTACGACATTTATGCAATAAAATGACACAACTATGGCATATATATGTCCTATCTTATTCCGATAGTTTCGTAAAATCACCCATCTTGTCAAATTTGATAGCCGTCGGGTACTGTCGTATGCCGAGGAACGACGATAATTCCATCTCGAATGGTCACAAACTCGTCTTGGTATTCGGTATGACCTGCTTCGTTTAACAGGCGGACATTGGCACCGATGGCACAATCCTTATCGACAATAGCACCGCGGATTTCACAATTCGGTCCGATACCATTAGGAATTTTCCCCATCTTACGATCAAAATACCCGTAGTGGTCTAAACCCATAATAATCGAATCATAGATCTTAGTTCCGTGGTCAATAAATTGCCTCACACCAACGATGGACCGATGCACCTCACAGTGGTTTAGAATCGTTCCTTCGGAAATCAATGCTTGGTTTACGATCGCATTATTGATCTTTGTTGGTGGAAGTGACCTTGCCCTCGTATAGAATGGAGTTTTTTCCAGGTATAAATTGAATTTTGGAATGTGGTCGGTTAACATTAGATTTGCGTCGTAAAAGGCTCGAATCGTTCCTATATCTTCCCAATAACCATCATAAACATACGCTTTTACTTTACGCTCTCGAATCGCACGTGGGAGAATTTCCTTTCCAAAATCAGCCATATTTTGATCTTCTAAAACCTGAATGAGTGAATTTGTATTGAATATGTAAATTCCCATATTTGCCAGGAAATTACCATCCTTTGTTCTACAATCCTCCACCTGACTTACATCTTGTGGCTTCTCAATAAATTCTTGGATAAAACCACCTATTCCTGACTTTACGATTCCAAGTCCTTCAATTCTGTCCTCCGAAATCGAGTTGGTAGCAACGGAAATCTCCGTTTCGGGATCCATCAAATGATTTTGCATAAAGTCGGCCAGATCCATATTGTAAAGCTGGTCTCCCGATAGGATTAACACATATTTGGGTTTTTGTTCCTTGATATATGGAAGAACCTTTCGAACAGCATCTGCAGTTCCTTCAAACCAATTTGCACTCGCTACCGTTTGCTCTGCGGCGATGATTTCCACAAAACTCTTTTGGTGAATGGAGTTTGAAGCATAGGTCCTATGGATGTGGCGATTTAAGGAGTAGGAATTGAATTGTGTTAAGACAAATATCTTTTCAAAACCTGAATTGAGTGAATTCGATATGGGGATATCAATGAGTCGATACTTACCACCAAAACTCACAGCAGGCTTTGATCTTTTTTCTGTTAGGGGAAGGAGCCTTGTTCCCTTCCCTCCTCCGAGGATGACCGTTAGAACCTCATCCTTTTTTAGAATGAATTCTACGCAGTCAATGGAATCTTCTTGGAATCGCATATTCTTTTTATAAACGATTTTTCTTGAAAATCAAGGAAAGGTGAAACCAGATCAAAATTATTTTTTCAAGATTGATTCTAAAATTCTTTTCCCATCCATTTTGCCAGTATAGGAGTTGAGTGCTCGTTCTGGGTGGGGCATCATTCCTAAAATCGTTCCAGACTCGTTTGTTATCCCTGCGATGTCACGTAGGGATCCATTGGGGTTTACCTTGTAGCGAAATGCCACCTGTCCATTCTCTTCCAATCGGTCAAGAGTGGCGTCATCCGCAAAATACGCACCTTCTCCGTGAGCGATAGGAATGGTAAGTTTACCGGGAAGATTTCCAACCACAGGATTCTTCGGATCCGAAACCAAATCTACATCTTTACATACGTATTTTAATGTACGATTGTGTAAAAGTGCACCTGGTAAAAGACCTGCTTCCGTCAGGATTTGGAATCCATTACAGACTCCTAAAACCTTTCCCCCTTTTTTTGCGTAACTTTGAACCGATTCCATAGCCACGCTGAATTTTGCCATAGCACCACAACGCAAGTAGTCCCCGAACGAAAATCCTCCAGGGAGAACGACAAGATCTGGAAGGTCAGAAAATCCATCTCGATGCCAGGTATAATCCACTTTTGCAGAAAAACTTTCCTGCAATACCTGCCCCATATCCTTGTCACAATTAGAACCGGGGAATGTGATGACTCGGACCTTCACAATGCCTCCACAGAATAACGGTAGGATTCAATCACTGAGTTTACAAGGATCGATTCGCATATTTCTTTTGTAAGGGATTCAGCCTCTGCCTTACTTGAAACATCCCATTTAACTTCGATATACTTCCCAACTCGAAGGTCTTTTACCTGAGACTTACCTTGGTCTTTCACTACTCGTAAAACAGTTTGTCCTTGCGGATCGAGAACCGACTCTTTTAAGGTCACGTTGATTTTTGCGATAAACATAATTGTATTTTCTCTTCTAATTCTAAGTATTTTTGACTGAGCTCCTGGATCAACTCTTTAGGTAGAGCAGGAGGTGGCGGATTTTTGTTCCAATCCAATGTTTCTAACCAATTCCGTAAGATTTGTTTGTCATAACTCTTGGGAGTTTTTCCGAGTTCATAACTCGATCCGTCCCAATACCGTGATGAATCGGGAGTTAAAAGTTCATCGATAAGAATCGGTTTCCCATCCCAAAGACCAAATTCAAACTTCGTGTCGCAGAGTAAGATTCCAGCAGCTAACATTTTTTGATGGGCAATTTTATAAAGCAGGATGGAGTAATACTTTAGTTGGGAAAAGAGTTCCGTGCCCACTGCTATTTCCATCTCTCGTTCGCTGATATTTTCGTCGTGACCTATATCATTTTTTTTTGCAGGGGTAAAAATTGGATCCTCAAAGCGATAAGACTCAGGCAATCCTTTGGGAAACTCTATAAATGCAATCTTTCCTGTTTGTTTGTATTCTTTCCAAGCAGAGCCAGTTAAATACCCACGAACGACACACTCAAAGTCAATCCTTTTTGCTTTTTTAACCCAAACAGATCTACCTTCTAAGTAAGGATCCAAAGAAAAGGGCTTTGGAAATTTTCTGTAATCTGTTTCTAACAAATGGTTGGGTATATCTGGAAAATTTTCAAACCAGAGAGTGGAAATCCGTGTCAGGACTTTCCCTTTGCCCGATACAGGCTCTTCAAACACCACATCAAAGGCTGATATTCTGTCAGTAGCAACAAGAATCAAACTGTCTCCCAGATCAAAAACATCGCGCACTTTTCCACGATAACCCGGACTTGGAGTTAGATTTGAATACATACCATTGCCATATCATCTGTGGGAGGTTTTTCTCCACAAAATTCTAAAATTCTTTTTTGTATATTTTGTAAAATCAAATCACCAGTTTCGACGGATTTTTGAAAGATATCCCTCATTCCTTCTTCTGTCAAATATTGAGATCTCTCATTGGCAGCTTCACTGGCTCCATCCGTATACAAAAACAATTTAGCACCAGACTTTAAAGATACAGTCTGCACCTCGTCGGATGTTGTCATATTAATTCCCATAATCATTGGGCTCATGCCTTTTAAAAACTTAGTTTCGCCATCCATATGAATGATTGGAGCCGGATGCCCACCGTTGATATAGGAAAGAGTTAAGTTAGAATCAAGTATCGCATAACAAAACGTAATTGCGTAGTCATCTGGTAGGACAATCTCCATATTTTTGCGAAGGTGAACCACTCGATCTTTTAATTCCATTGAAGGAACTAAATTGAATAACTGCATCTTGAACATAGCTCCAATCAAGGCGGCACTCGGACCATGCCCAGAACAATCTGCAATTACAATATGGAGTTTTTTCTCCTCTATCCAAGAATCAACAAAGTCTCCACCAATTTGCAAATAGGGCCTAAAAAGTGTTTGTGCTTTGATTCCATTCCAAATGAAATTTTTTTCAGGAATGAGTTGGTCTTGAACACGCCTTGCAGTCTGTAGTTCTTTTTCGTAACTCAATTTTTGGCGAAACAATTCATCTTGTAGATCTTTGATACGAATCACAGATTGTATTTTTGCAATCAATTCTCTTTTGTTAAACGGTTTGTTGATAAAGTCATCCCCACCATTTTTCATAGCTTCTTGAAATCCAGCCTCACGATCCACCGATGTGATAAATAAGATTGGTAGAAGTTTAAACTGTTCCATTGACCTCAGTTCTTTACAAAATGAGAATCCATCTTGCACGGGCATATTCACATCAAGTAGAAGTGTATCAACAGAGTTACCCATCAAAATAAGCCTTGCCTCTTCGGCTGAGTAAGCGGTATACGTTTTATATCCTTCATTTTGGAGTAAAAACTTCAAAAGCTCGACGTTTTCCGAAACATCATCCACGATTAATATTGTATGTGAAGAGTTTTCCGCTTTCAAAAGATCGTTATTCCCATTTTAAGTTTTGGCGGAGGTTCTGTAATTTTTGAAACCGATACGCAACGACAAAAAATACTAGAAAAAGTAAATGAAAAGAAAAGACAGAAATCCAAAAGCTGAGTCTCATATCGGCATCCATACCACCTTTGCCAAGCACACTGCCAGGATGGTTCCCTGGATTTTCTATCCATCGAATAGCTCCCCAAGTTAAGATGGAGCTTATCGCGCATAAAAGTGATAAATAGGCGGAGATAATTGCTCTCTTTCTTATATTGTCTATTAAATAGCGAAATATAAAGTAAGTAAGAAGTGAAACACAGAGTATAAAAAAAGACTGCAACCTAGCATCTGTTCTATCCCAAGGAACTCCCCAGGCACTGAAAGCCCAAATTGGACCACTAAAAAGAACACCGATCGAAAAAACTAATGCCAATTGGTTTGATGTAAATGCTAAAGAATCAAATATATATTTTTTTTTCCAGAGATATAGAATAGAAAAAATAGAAGATAGAATAGGTCCATATAACGCGATCCAAGCGACCGGTACATGAAAGTAAAAAATACGGTGGCTCATTCCTTGTTCTAAAATGACATTCGGATATGTTAGGGAAAAAAAAACTGCACCTACCAAACTTACAATGGTTAGAACTAAGAGTGCGGCATCTAGACTAGGGGGTACTATTGAAATTCGTCTTTCCACTTTCCCCCACATTTCCACATCCCATTAGATTTTCGAGGATAAAAAGAACATAAAAGTTAGAATTCGCTATAAGAATTTAATCCTGCCCCAAAATTCCTTCCAAAAACAGAGCTCCGATCGATACGTAGAATCCAGCAAAAAATATCAAAAGACCGACGCTCGGAAAGTAAAAACCTGGCTCTATCCAAAATCTAGATTCAGCTTCCATACCGAACAAAAGGAGTGGTATCGAAAACGGGAGCTGCAGAAGGGGCAAAATGATTTCTTTGAGTTTGCTCTCCGATGCTAGCTTTCCTAAGGAAATACCTAAGGCAACAAGGGAAAGGGTCGCCAATGACAATAACAACCATTCTCCAAAAAATCTTTCCACAAGCATATTTTGAAAGAACACACAAAGAACTAAAATGAGAGCCGCGTTTACAAGAGTTGTGAAAAACCAAACCACCAAAGTTTTTACCAAGTACAAAGTCGTAGTTCCATACGTTTCTAAACTTGTTTCCCAACCATTGGACTCTCTCTCTTCCCAGAGAGATTGACTTACGATCACAAAATTAAGTAAAAAAACAATCGCCCATTTGAGCCCCCTAACAGTTTTAACGGAAAGTGTTTCTTGCACTTCAATAGCTGAGTAAAAAATAAAAATCAAACTGACACCTAACGTAAGTAATGAAACAACACCACCAAGAGATCGTCCAATCAGCAAAAATTCTTTCCTAAATAACAGGAACATTGTGTTTAACCTTTACCCAATTGGATTCGATCCCGTATGTTTAAACCATTTACCATTCCATGAAGGACGAGTAAAATGAGTTTCTGCTTACTGATCCTATTCAATTCATTTGTTAGTATTTCCGAAGATTCTACATCCAATCCAGTATAGGGTTCATCTAACAGAAGAATTTGCGCTTCGCTTAGCAAGATCCGCATTAGCGCTGATTTTTGTTTCATACCACGCGAATAAGTGGAAATAGGGTCCCAAATTCTTTTTTCTAATTTAAACTTTTTCAAGAGTTCTTCGGACTTTTCGCTACGGGCGATTTTTTCTCCTAAAAAAAATTCTAAATTCTCCCAAAGACTTAAAGATGTGTAGAGTCCCAACTCATGACTTAAATAGGAAATCTTTTGGGGAACTCCGTTCCACTTCCATACCTCCGATCTTTGCGAACGAAAATAAATTTCCTTTAGAAGAGATGACTTACCAGAACCGTTTTGTCCTTCGATAACAACATTACCCGATTGAAAAAAAACAAAATTCGCCTCTTGTAGTAGTTTTTTTTGACCGACAGTAAGAGTAAGCGACTTAGCCTCTAGTAAAACATCATCCATCATACACCATGAAAAGAAAGCTAGGCATTGTTTCACTACTGTTTTTATTTACAGTTTCTAATTTTTCTCAAAAGGTAATTGGAGGAAAGGAATACAATGAACTACTTTGGGGCAGAGACGAAGAATTTGATATATCCGACTTTCCAGATGGGAGTTTTATCAAACATACGGAGGACTTCATTTTAGCTAGAGGTAAGGTTTTTAAGGGAGATCCTCCGCCCTCAAAAGGGAGTTTTCTATATGAGGGACAGACAATATCAAACTCTGGAGAATGGAACAATGAAACCATTCGCCTTTTGTTAGAAAATAAATCCAAAAGATCCGAAACCATAAAAAGATTGGAGGCTGGAGTAAAATTTGATCCTATGTTTTTTCCATTTCGATACAACCTCGGAAGGCTCTATGAATTGGAAATGATATACGACAAAGCAATCGTAGAATTTGAATATGCAAAAGCGGAAGTTCCCGACTACTATAAAACTTATATCCATATAGGTATCCTGTCAGAATTGAATAATCAAGTATATTATGCTATACTAAACTACAAACTGGCAGTCGAAAAGAATGGGTATGATACAGAAGCACTTATTCGACTGAGCGATCATTATTTAGCAACTGGCCTTAAAAATAGAGCTCTCATTTATTTAAACAAAGCACTCACCATCGAGGAAGAAAGTCCTAACGTAAAACTAGGATTTGCAAGACTCGAAATGGAAAAAGGGAATTACCATATTGCATACAAAATTTTCAATCGCACTTCACTTTCTACGGGAGAAGGAAAACCCAAACCCTACGACAAAAAATTCCACTACTACTTTGCGGAAACTGCTAGTAAAGTTACTGATTACGAAACAGCAGAAGAACAATATACAAAGATGCTTGAATTTAAAAATGATCCATTTTTTGCGACGGTTTCTGCCAAGGTAATTGCAAGAAGACGCGACATTGCGAAAAAATTTGCAGAAGCAAAAAGAACTCAATTGGATGATTCGGAAGAGGAAGTCCCAGTCTCCGAATAGATCTTTTAACTGAAAATCAATTAAAGAATTCGCGCTTGTTTCAATTCTCGTAAAAGATTAGATTTTGGATCAGCGTAAACTTCATCTGTTTTACCTTCTTCGACAATTTCTCCCTCGTCCAAGACAGATAGACTCTCGCAAATGTATTTCAAAAAACCAAGATCATGGCTAATTACCAACATTCCGATCTTTTGGTCGTTATTCAGCCGAAGCAGTAGATCCGATATTTTCTTTTGAACGATAACGTCGACAGCTGTAACTGGCTCATCTAACAGAATATATTCTGGATTACATAAAATTGCGCGTAATATGGAAAACCTTTGTAATTGCCCTCCACTTAATTCTTTTCGATTGCGCTTTAATAAATGATCCTTCAATTCAAAAAAATCTAAATAAGAATGAATTCTTTCATATTCACCTTCCTTAGTTTCAAAAAACTTCGAACCAAGAACCGCCTTACGAATTTTAAACGGCTCAAACAAATGGCTTTCCATGGTTCCATAGGGAGAAAAACCTCCAAACGGATCTTGGAAGATCGGAATGACTTTCGGCAACTTCCAATGAGAAAGCTCTTTACCGTTCCAAAGGACTTTTCCAGAACTCTGAAATCTTTGCATCTCATCCAATTGACCAAAACAAAATTTGAAGATCGTAGACTTACCGGATCCAGATTTCCCAACAAGACCTGAAATCGTATTTCCATCTAGACAGAGATTTATTGAATTCAGAATCCTCCGCCCCATTCCCTTTACTTTCAGATTTTGAATTTCAAATTTAGCTTCTTCTAACATTTAATCATTGATTTCTTAATTTTTAAAGAAAGATTGGAAGTGAGAGGAAGAAACAGCAAGTGAATTTTGTGAAAATCACGGAAGTTGGTCCCCGCGATGGACTACAAAATGAAAAAGCAATCCTCTCGACAGAAGACAAAATTCAATTCATTCACCTACTTTCGAGTTCTGGTCTTTCTCATATTGAAATCACTTCTTTTGTGCGACCTGATAGAATACCACAAATGGCAGATGCCAAAGAACTTTCCGAAAGAGTAATAAACCAAAAAAATACGAGTATATCCTACTCCTGCCTTGTCCCCAATGAAAAAGGATTTTTGAATGCTCTGGACTCTGGCTACAAAGAAGTGGCTGTTTTTACAGCTACTTCAGGATCGTTTACTGCCAAAAATATGAACCAAACTGTGGAAGGTACTTTAAATGCCTTCGTTCCTATATTCAAAAAAGCGAGGGAATTCAATATTAAAGTCAGGGGTTATATTTCCACGGTAATTTTTTGTCCTTATGAGGGTAAAATTCAACCGGAAAGTTCTCTTTTCCTCGCAAAACGACTCCTAGACGAAGGAGCATATGAAATTTCACTTGGTGAAACGATTGGTAGGGCCGTTCCCAAAGACGTAGAAAAGCTGTTAGATGTTCTTCTAAAGGAGATACCGAAGGAAAAACTGAATTGCCACTTTCACGATACTTTTGGCATGGCTATAGCAAACACAAAACAAGCTCTAGATATGGGGATCCGCTCCTTTGATTCCTCCGCGGGCGGACTAGGCGGATGTCCGTATGCAAAAGGAGCAGCCGGAAATCTCTCTACGGAAGACCTTTTGTACTTTCTCGAAAATGAAGGCTACGAAACTGGTATCAACTTATCTAAAATCATAGAAGCTTCTGAATTTATAGAAAATCGTATAGAAAGAAAACTCAGCTCTAGAACCTACCTTGCACTCCAAACGAAGTAAATTCCAATCCTTAAAGACATCTCTTGAATCTCTTAAGACGGCTTACGACAATGAAACCATTCTCGATTCGGACCCTATCGTCTTTCCGTATCGCTTCAAAAACCCGAGGGATATTGAAATTGTTGGCTTTTTTGCTTCTTTTTTTGCTTACGGGAATGTCAGGAGCATTCAATCTTTTTTGGATTGCCTTATTGGACCTTTGGGGAACTCACCCTCCATAGAAATCGAGTCAAACGGAAAACGGTTTAAATCGTTATTAGCTGATCCTCCCTACTACCGGTTTCAAACAAAACAGGATATTAAAATCATTTTAAAAACAGTTCAGAACTTTTTGAAATCACATGCTACTGGCACTGTATTAGAAAAATACTTTTTAGATCCAGAATCCCGATTCATTCCAATGGAAGGAATTCGAAGATTCCAAGATCATTTTACCAATAAATTATTGGAGATGTCGGATTCAAAAAAACTCAGCTATGGTTTGCAATTTTTTATAGGGAAAAAAGAATCCCAATCACCTAAAAAAAGAATTTGTTTATTTCTCCGTTGGATGGTTCGAGATAACTATCCCGACTTTGGCCTATATAAAAAAATCAAACCAAATCAAATTCCATACCCTGCAGATGTGCACATACAAAAAATTTCTCGTGTATTAGGAATTTCAAATGTAAAATCTTTTGGAATCAAAGATTCAATTGCACTTACTGAGTTTTTTAAAATCATATCACCGGATGACCCATTGGAGTATGACTTCCATCTAACACGAGTAGGAATAGTTGAAAGGTGCAAAGGAAAATACGTTCAGGAAATTTGTAGCAAATGCAGGCTGAAGGATGTATGTTTGGTAGTGCCACGGGGAATTGAACCCCGGTTGCAAGGATGAAAACCTTGTGTCCTAACCACTAGACGATGGCACCAAGTTGTCTCACACGATTGTCGTGATTTGAGTCGTCGGGGATTCGAACCCCGGACCCATTCCTTAAAAGGGAATTGCTCTACCAGCTGAGCTAACGACTCGTGCTCTTTGCCAAGAGTATCCAACCGCCTTCTCTGGTCAACAAATACTCTAAAAAATTGCTTCGAGTCTCTCTTTTTTTTAATCCATTACAATTGTGTCTTCTCGGTCGGGTCCTGTGGAAACAATTCCTATTTTTGTATTTACCAACTCTTGTAACGCTTTGATGTATAACCGACATTTCTCTGGTAATTTGGCAAAGGAATTGATTCCTGAGATGTTTTCTTTCCAGCCTTTAAAGTCGCTAAACAAAGGTTTAACGTCTTCTAAGCCTTGAGATGGGAAATGATCTAACTTTTTACCTTTTAACTCATAACCAGTCACAACTGGAATAGAATCATAATGAGATAAAACATCTATTTTCGTTAAAACAAGTGAGTTGATTCCATTTACAACCGTTGCATGTTTGATCATTTGAACGTCAAACCATCCACACCGCCTTGGTCTTCCAGTAGTAGACCCATACTCCCCACCTAATTTGCGTAAGACCTCTGCTCCTTCTCCCAATATTTCAGACGGGAAAGGTCCTTCTCCTACTCGAGTGGCATAGGCTTTGGTAATCCCGATAACATCATTTAAATATCTAAAACTTACTCCGGAACCTGCAAGAGCTCCTCCCGTTGTCGGATTGGAACTTGTGACATATGGATACGTTCCGAAATCAATATCAAGTCCTGTCCCTTGTGCACCTTCCAGAAGGACACGTTTGCCAGCCTTCAGTTCCTGGTCCAAATAATAAACCGTATTGATAATATTTTTTCCCATCTTATCAGCAAAGTCAGAGAGGAACTCATACATTTCATTCAAGTTTACTGGCTCAAGATCGTAGTATTTGACGAGTTCTCCATTCTTCACATCGAGAATACTTTTGAGTTTGAATTTAAGAGTAGATTTATCTAACAAATCCCCAGCACGAAGCCCTAAACGGAGCATTTTGTCCGCATAACACATCCCAATACCTTTTTTTGTAGTTCCGATTTTACGTTCGGGTGATGAACTAGTTTCTCTTGCCTCATCAATCAACCTGTGGTATGGTAGAAGGATATGACAGGAATCACTAATAAGTACCTTATCCTTTACCCGAAATCCACTTGCTTCGAGATCAGCGCATTCTTTCAAAAAATATTCGGGATCAAGAACAACACCGTTTCCAATAACACAAGTCGTATTGTCATAAATAATTCCCGAAGGAACTAAATGGAAAACATACTTTTTTCCCCCGACGACAACTGTATGACCAGCGTTAGCCCCACCCTGGTATCTAACTATAATATCTGTATCTTTGGAAAGGTAATCGATAACCTTTGCCTTCCCCTCATCACCCCATTGGGCGCCTACCACTAAATTTGCTGGCATACTTTCCTCATTTTTTATTTAATACTAACTCTTCGATTGGATCGACGTGTAAGGCAAATCCAGATGCTTGTTTGGGTATTCCAGAAAATGATTCATACAAATGATCATAGACTCCGCCGGCAAACACGGGTTCTGGATTGTTCTTTTGAAAACCCTGGAATAGAATTCCTGTATAATAAGATACATCGCGAACGAGCGAAGGATCCCAAATGCAGTTTAAGTTTGGATCGAACTTTTTGATTTGCTCCGCAAAATCGTTTAAAGTATCTAATGAAGAATCAATTTTTACTCGGTCTTTTTCATCTAAAAGTTGAGACAGGTCTTTTTGGAAGGAAGTAAAATCAAAGAAATCTATCGGTGAAAGAAACAACCTAAGGATTTTAATATCTCTTTCACTTATTCCCAATCTTGCTGCAAGACTGAGTAGCTCCGGTATATTTTTCGTGTATAAAAATTGTTTTAGACTTTTTGATTGTGTTTCATTCCAATTTACTATTTTTACAATTTTCGAAAATAGTTCAGAGTGACCAAAAACAAAACTCACCGGAACGGAATCGGTAGCTTCTGACCAAACTGTTTTTAAAATTTGAATATGATTTAGCAATTCAGAATTGCTCGAGGCACCGAGGGACTCTGCTCCAATTTGCAATATTTCTCTACGAGATGCGTTCCGCTTTTTGTGGTCTCTGATTTTTTTAGCTATATAGTAAACACGTTGGTTCTCTTCCCAATGGGAACGCGCAGCCATTCCTTTGACTACCTGCAGTGTTAGGTCAACTCCAGGAGAAAGCTCATTTCCATCCCAATCTTTAGCTTTCAATAGACCTCCCTCACCAGGTTCAAGAAAGGACTCGAAAGAAGAGGTATAATCAAATGAGGGCAAAGTAATTTCAGAGAATCCGAATCTCTCAAAAACCTCTGCAAATTTTTGTAGCAATAATCGCCGATTTTTACTTTCTTCTGGACCCAAAAAATGGAATCCATCGGGAATCCATTTCTGTTCTGAAGATATCGAATTTTGGTTTGCTTGCATACCGCTTTCGTTCCCCAGGAAGTCAGCTTAGAGAAATGAACGATTTAGGCAATCAATTGTAAAAATCGAATAGACAAATAGAAGGAATTCATTAGCTTAATGTCGGTCTAGAGGCATACATGACAGAAAAAGAAGCCACTCTTGGTCGTTGGCACAAAGAATTTTTTGAAAACATCCATCTATTTATTAAATCTGGCCTAACTCCTGAAGGAGCCAAGGCGATTTTAGAAGAATTTCTTGTCCTATCCCAAGGTACTCCGAAGCCCAAAGTGATGGAGATATTCCAGGAGCCGGAAAGATTAGAAGAAATTGGTGTTTATACCGAGATCCGCAAAGAACCTCGTGACTTCATGCTCAAGTTCCTCGATCCCATTATGAAAAAATTCAAGGTGGAGGGTGTTGAGAATCTCAAACTCCTAGATGGAGTTATCGGTAAGTATCCAGTCACTTTAATTTCCAACCACCTCAGCCACTTGGATGCACCTGCTATCTTTACACTTCTTTACAATGCCGGTCCAGAAGGTCGCAAAATAGCGGAATCTCTTGTATTTATAGCTGGGAGACTCGCATTCGAACCTGACTTTACAAGGCTAGGACTCTATATGTTTGGGACTCTTCTTGTTTGTTCTAAAAAAGATATGGCGGATAATCCATCTCTCTCAGACGTGATGACAAAAATCAATATGAGAGCATTCCGTAATTCGCAAAAGCTCCAACAAGAAGGAAAGATCATTTCCATATTCCCAGAGGGAACTAGATCGAGGGATGGCCGGCTTATGCCGTTCGTGGACACAGTGTACCATTATGTAGCTAATAAGGTTATCCTACCCATCTCACTAGAGGGAACAGAAAAAATTCTACCAATCGAAGGGCTCCTTTTCAATCAGGCCGTTGGAAAACTTGTTATTGGAAAACCCGTACTAGTCGGAGAACTTTCAAAACGGGAAATGGAAATGTTTCCTTCGCACATAGAACAAGTATCCTTTCCCGGCACTGGTGATAAAAAACAGTTTATTATAGATAACCTTGCACTTCTCATCGGAAGCAATCTAAACAAACACAAACATGGAACTTACCGAAATTTATACAAGGGTGACGTACGAGAAGCGAACCAACTAATTTCACTGCCGAAAACCCCAGACGAATCCGTTGTCATAGTAGGATCTTCGAATATGTCTGTGGCATTTGCTTGCGTTTTAGCGAATAAAAATGTTCAAGTTACGATTTATGATCCAGATTCTGATATTGTAAAGCAATGCAATGAAGAAAAAAGAGACGTCGTTCATTATCCGATTTACAAGCTTCCACCAAACATTAATTTTTCTGATGATCCAGAAATATTAAGGGCTGCTACGGTATTTATCCAAGGAACAAATCCTTGGGATTTTGATACAGTGTATCCAAAGATAAAACAATATCTGCGGGATAATAAATCGCCCATTATCAATGTAATCAAAGGCTTTACTGGTTCCAAAAAAGGACTAATTTTAGAGGATTTACATGAACTGATTGGTATAGAAAGAGAAAGATTAGCTGTTGTATCTGGTGCTTGTTATCCAGATCAAATCATGGAAAGAAAAATTTCTGGCTTCGAGATATCTTCCTTTGAAGACAGCCTGATACCAAAAATCCAAGATCTATTAAAAAATAATTACATCTTTACTAGGTCCGCTATCAACTCAAGAGACACCAAAGGAGTACAGTTAGGTGGCGCATTAAAAACAGTTTATGCCTTAGCAATGGGTCTAGTTGAAGGATATTTCAAACGGGAGTTAGGAGGAAATGTAGACAATACCCTATTTCATCTCAGCAACCGTTTCTTCAATGAGATGGTCTCGATTGGAGTTCTTTTAGGGGGAGACCCAACTACATTCAACGGCCTTTCTGGAATGACAGACTTTATGTTAGCTTGTTTTGGATCTGATACCCGGGATAGAAAATATGGGTACGATCTCGCCTATGGAACTAGACCAGAGAAGATTACAAATGGTTTCTATGGATTAAAAGTTCTTCCCAATCTGATCAAATTAGATGAAAAAAGGCATCCGATAGTATGTTCTGCATACAAATCAGTGATACAAAATGAGGACTTTGACGGGATTGCGGAACAACTGCAGCTGCAACTAGCTCGTATTTAGGAATAAAAGACGTCGGTTAAAAGGAATTTAACCAGGCACTTCCTGGAATGGATAGTAAAGTTTTGGTAGAGTTAAAGAGAATAGTAATGATCTTGGGATTCGAAGAATCAACTAAATCATGAACAAAAAAGCCCACGAAGATTTCTCATTCGTAGGCTCTCACCAAAAAATGTTTTAAAGGATGGTGTTCTACTTCGTAGTAGATTTTTCCTTTTTAGCTTTTTTAGGTTTTTCTTCTTTCTTTGGCTTAGCAGCTTCTCTTTTAGATTTGACTTCCGCTTTTAGCTCATCTTGCGTTTTACGGTCTACTAGTTCTAGGATACCCATTTCCGTATTGTCAGACTGTCTGTTCACCAACCGAATGATTCTAGTGTAACCACCCACTCTCTCAGCATATCTTCTAGAAAGATCTGAGAGGAGTTTGTTAACGATTTCCTGGTCTCCCAAGTAACTGTAGAGAAACTTAGTATTGTGAAGAATAGTCTCTTGTTTCTTTTTGTCATCTAAGCCAGAGAGGTTGGAATCTAAATTCTTCTTCGCTCTTGTGATCACTTTTTCAACGAAAGACCGAGCCACCTTCAGCTTCGCTACAGACGATTCAATGCGCTCGTGTCGAATGAGTGAGATCACCATGTTCTGAATCATGGATTTTCTATGGTCAGCTGACCGATTTAATTGTTTTACTTTATTTCTTTTGTTCATCTTAAAAATCTCTCATCCCAAATGATAGACCTAGCGAAGATAATTTAGCCTTTAGCTCGCCTAAACTCTGTTCGCTAAAATGTTTTGATTTGGTCATTTCGTCTTCAGAACGTTTAACTAGTTCACCAATAAAATCTATTTCTAAACTTCTTAGAACGTTTGTAGATCGAACAGATAACTCAAGTTCTTCTACATGTTTAGATAGAGCAGCCTTCAGCCTTTCGTCTGCCTCATCCAACTCTTCCTCTTCTTCCTCGATTTCTTCTTCGAAGTTGATAAAAACAGTTAGATGGTCTTTCAGAATCTTAGCTGCCTGAGCTACCGCATCTTCTGGAGATATGGAACCATCGGTCCAAACTTCCATTGTTAATTTCTCAAAATCAGATCTTTGAGCAACGCGAGTCTCTGTTACTTCAAAAAGGACTTTCTGGATCGGAGAAAAGATTGAGTCGATTGGAATCGTACCAAGAACTTCGATATCTTTCTTCTTATCCTCTGCAGGAACATACCCACGACCTCTCTGGATTTCCAGGTCTAGAATTACATTTGCGTCTTCGTTTAGAGTCGCAATATGCAAATCTGGATTCATAATTTCGATCGAAGAATCTACTGCGAGGTCTGCCGCTCGGAAGTATCCAGCACCTTTCAATTCTAGGTGGATCACTTTACTCGCCTCTTTATCTTCAGGTTCGTATTTAATACGAACTTGTTTTAGATTGAGGATGATGCGGGTTACATCTTCTGCCACACCTTCAATGTAAGCAAATTCGTGAGACACTCCCTCAATGCGGATTGCCGAAATCGCAGCACCCTCGATGGACGACATCAATGTCCGTCGAAGAGAGTTACCTACAGTAGTGCCTATACCACGTTCAAATGGCTCTGCAACAAATTTACCATAGTTAGGTGTATTCACATCTGTAGTGAATTCGATTTTTTTTGGTCTTTTAAAACCTTTTAATAAATTCTTTGAAGACAATGTCGTATCCTTCCCTCTAGTTTACTTCGAGTACAACTCTACGATTACCTGTTCTTTTACAGGAATATCAATATGCTCTCTTGTCGGAAGTGAAGTTACTTCTCCCGAAAAATTCGTATAATCTACACTCACCCAAGAAGCAGTCCTATTGATTGCCTGTGCAAGTTTGATATTCTCCTCGATAAAAACAGACTTCTGAAACTTGTCACGTATCTGGATCTTATCACCAACATTTACTCGGTAAGAGCAAATATCAACACGGTGTCCGTTTACCAAAATATGTCTGTGGGCCACGAAATTTCTCGCCTGCCTACGTGTTACAGCAAAACCCATGCGGTAGAGAACATTATCCAAACGTCTTTCCAAAAACTGAAGAAGGTTTTCGCCAGGAATCCCAGGAGTGTGGGTTGCTTCCTCAAAGTATCTTCGGAACTGTTTTTCAAGAACTCCGTAAGCCCTCTTTACTTTTTGTTTTTCTCTTAACTGTGCACCGTATTCGGTGACCTTTCCTTTTTTCTTAGGTGGAAGACCTGGCGGGTATTTTCTTTTTTCAAGAGATGACTTCTCCTTATGGAGAGTATGACTATTTTTGAGAAAGAGGTTCAAGCCCTCTCGTCTCATCAATTTAACAACGGGACCTCTATATCGTGCCATAAAAACTAAACCCTTCTTCTCTTACGAGGACGACATCCGTTATGCGGAAGCGGAGTTACATCCTTTATTAATTTAATCAGTAAACCCTTTGTTGTGAGGGAACGTATTGCCGACTCCCTACCTATTCCAGGCCCGGAAACCATAACATCAACCTCAGAGAGACCAGCAGCTTCAATCGCTTTCTCTGCAGCATTCGTCGCAGCAATTTGTGCCGCGTAGGGAGTTGACTTTTTTGATCCACGAAAGCCCATCATACCGGAAGAGGACCAGGAAAGAACATTCCCCGTCATATCTGTGATGGAAACGATTGTATTATTAAAAGAAGCTTGGATATAGACCTTTCCCCTAGGAACGTTCTTTTTCTCTTTCTTCTTAACCTTTTTGGTTTCTTTTTTATTTTTAGCGTCTTTTTCAGCCATGAATGATTCCTCTACTTAGTTACCTTTTTCTTATTGGCAACTGTCTTCTTCACACCCTTACGAGTTCTCGCATTGGTGCGTGTTCGTTGTCCGTTGACAGGAAGACCTCTTCTATGACGAAGACCACGGTAACAGCCGACATCCATAAGTCGTTTGATATTAAGATTTACTTCTGAACGAAGATCTCCTTCTACTTGGTAACCTTCTTCAATGACTCGACGGATCGCCGCCTCGTGTTCATCTGTGAGATCTTTCACTCGGATGGACTCTTCGATACCTGCTTTCTTCAAAATGTTTTGAGAAGATGTCTTACCGATTCCGAAGATGTAGGTAAGTCCAATTACGATTCTTTTGTTTGATGGTAAATCAACACCCGCGATACGTGCCATAACTGTCTATCTTTGCCTTTGTTTGTGTTTTGGGTTTGTGCAGATCACTCGGATCACACCTTTTCTGCGAATGACTTCGCATTCAGGACAGATTTTTTTAACTGATGCTCTAACTTTCATAATACTTCCTATTTCTTTCTGTAAGTGATTCGACCTTTGGTTAAATCGTAAGGAGACAGTTCCACAGTTACCTTATCACCAGGCAAAATCCTGATGTAGTGCATTCTCATTTTTCCTGAAATGTGCGCTAAAACCTTATGCCCGTTTTCCAGTTCCACGCGGAACATCGCATTGGGGAGCGGTTCTAGAACAGTTCCGTCTATGGTTATTGCTTCTTCCTTAGCCAGGGTCGATCTCCTATTGAATCGATTTTAAAATAGAATCGGTGATTTGTTCCATACTTCCCAAACCATTAATCTGCCGAAGGATCCCCGTGCCTTTATAAAAGTCAATCAGGGGCAGAGTCTTGGTATTGTAAGTATGCAGACGGTTTTTGATGGTCTCTTCGTTGTCATCCGAGCGCCCTTCTTTGATCGCTCTACCTAGCAACCGTTTGACGAGTTCTTCGTCAGGAACGTCTAGGTTGACAACGGAGTCGAGCTCCATGTGGAGCTCTTTGAGGATTTCCGAGAGAGCCTTTGCCTGCTCCACCGTCCTTGGAAATCCATCCAGTATGAATCCATTCGCACAATCTTTCTCGACCAAACGGTCACGGATAATGCCTATAACGACAGCATCTGGAACAAGGTCTCCAGCGTCCATATATTTTTTTGCTTCAATCCCCATGGGCGTGCCATTTTTCACTGCGACTCTTAGCATATCTCCAGTTGAGATTTGAGGGATCTGAAATTTCTCTTTGATGATGTCGGCTTGCGTACCCTTTCCGGCCCCAGGAGGACCCATAAAAATCAATCGTTTCATTTTTTACACTCTTCCCTTGATCTTAGTCTTTTTCATAAATCCTTCATAATTTCTCATTAGGAGTTGGGCTTCGATTTGTTTCAAAGTCTCCAAAGCAACCCCCACCATAATGAGAAGCGAAGTGCCACCAAATGTATATACCAATGTTCCGCCACCTGTGTTTGATCCCAGGTTTAAGAATTTAATGATGAGATACGGTGCTAGAGCAAGACCAGCAAGGAAAAGAGCACCCGGTAGAGTGATCCGATTTAGAATCTTCTCAATCATCTCTTTCGTTTGGCTTCCAGGTCTCACACCTGGGATAAATCCACCATATTTCTTTAGGTTATCAGCAAGTTCTTGTGGGTTGAACTGAATTGCTGTATAGAAATATGCAAAAAAGATAATAAGAGACGTATAAATCACATAGTAAAAAAGAGCATGGTACCAAATCTGAGAAAATGGATTGAAGTAATCCATAATCACAGCCCAGCCAGCCCATTGCCCCCCCTTAGAGGACAACCACTGAACAATTGTTTGTGGAAAGAGAATCAAAGACGATGCGAATATAATTGGCATTACGTTCGCACTGTTCACTTTAAACGGGATGGATTGGCTTCGAGCCTGAACCATCTTACGTCCAACCATTTGCTTTCCGTAATTCAAAGGAACTCTTCGAACACCTTGGGTTAAAATAACGGTGAGGGAGATGAGTACGATAAAGATGATAATTAAAATAAGTATCGATAGAGCATCCGACGTATCAGATGTGAACATTGCAATGAGTGCCTCTGGCATACGCCCGATTATACCCGCAAAAATGATTAGCGAGATTCCATTTCCGATCCCACGCTCTGTGATCTGTTCACCTAACCAAATAAGGAGAATGGTTCCCGTTGTAATAGACAGCATCGCAATGGGGAGAAAATAACTTTCAACGGCTGGATTGATAAGACCAGGATATTTTGCCTGTGAAGTTCCCGAGCCTGTAGACCAAGAATTGGCAAGTTGGATCACTGCCAAAGACTGAACTGCGCATAGAAGTAAAGTCCCGTATTTAGTATACTGCTGAATTTTCTTCCTTCCCTCTTCACCTTCTTTTTGTAACTTTTGCAAACTTGGTATGAGAACCATAACGAGCTGCATGATGATCGAAGAGGAAATATAAGGCATAATTCCGAGAGCAAAGATAGAAAACTTCAAAAGAGCTCCACCCGCAAACAAGTCAACCATTCCCAAAAATCCTTCGCTAGGATCTGCAGTGATTCCTGTAACGATCAAACTATTGATCCCAGGAATTGTAACGTGAGTCCCCATACGAAATAAAAGTAACATCCCTACCGTAAAAAGGATTTTGGATCTAAGTTCAGGAATGCGGAAGATGTTTGCGATGGTCTGAAACATTGGCTCTCTTTATTTTTTCTCTTCTTTTTTCTTTTCTCGAATGATAACCTTTCCACCAGCCTTTTCGATTTTTTCTTTTGCTGATTTGGAAAAACCATCGACTGTAATGGAAATCGAAGCAGTCACTTCACCTGTGCCAAGAAGTTTAATGAGAGCCGATTCCGACTTAATCAAGTTCTTTGCTTTTAGGATCGCTGGAGTGACTTCACCAGATAAACCCGCCTTTGCCAAAGCAATCAGGTTTACAGGCTGGAACACCTCAGAGAAAATATTCGTAAATCCACGCTTTGGCAAACGTTTGTGGAGTGGCATCTGCCCACCCTCAAAACCTCGTTTCATAGAAGATGCCCGAGCTCTCTGTCCTTTCGAACCGCGCGTAGAAGTCTTACCCATACCAGAACCAGGCCCTTGGCCTACTCTCTTTGGAGAAGTAGTTGCACCTTTCGGCACTGGGACCAGGTTTTTGTTTCCTAGAGAAGTGGATTTTTTAGGTCTTTTTTTACCAAAACCACGACCTTGTTCGATTCTTTCTTCTTTCGCCATGATTATACCTTATCCACTTTCAATAAGTATCCTACCTGACGTAACATACCTTTCAACTGTGGGGTCATTTTGTGTTTTTTCGATTGGCCTTTCTTACGAAGACCTAGAGCAATTAAAGTTTTTTTGTGCATCGGAATGATACCTATTGAACTTCGCTCTTGCGTTACGATCACTTCTTCCATACCCGAATTCCTTATTATAAATCCTGCCCAAACAAATGTTTGAGGCTAACACCACGTCTTTTGACAGCCATGGAAGGAGTTTCAAGTTGTTCCAATGCATCCATAGTTGCCTTAACAATGTTCATTGGATTGGAAGAACCCCACGATTTTGTTAATACATCTTGGATTCCAGCTCTTTCAAGAACGGAACGCACGGATGCACCAGCGATAATCCCCGTTCCTGGCGAGGCAGGTTTTAAAATCACTCGAGCAGACTTAAACTCACCAATCGCATCGTGTGGAACCGTATGTCCGATAAAATGGATAGACTTGAGATTCTTCTTAGCTGATTCAATCGACTTACGAATTGCATCTGGAACTTCATTTGCCTTTCCAAAACCAATTCCTACTTTACCTTTTGAATCACCGACAACCGAAAGTGCATTGAAGGAAAAACGTCGTCCACCCTTCACTACTTTTGCAACTCGATCGATCTTTACTACTTTCTCTGTAAATTCTTTTGTTTCTTCTTCTAACATCATTTAGAACTCCAAGCCACCTTCTCTGGCTGAATCAGCAAATGCTGCGATTCGACCATGGTAAACCATCCCGGATCTGTCCAAAACCACTTGGAGAACACCCGCTTTCTTCGCCTTCTCTGCAACTAATTTACCTAACTGAGTTGCAGCTGACTTACTCTTCTTCGAATTTTCGTGTGTGGGAAAATCTTTAGAAAGAGTTGTTGCATAAACAAGCGTTACGCCCTTCACATCATCAATGATTTGCGCAGTTAGATAACGATTTGTTTTATTAAATACCAATCGAGGTCTAGTGGCGGTTTGGCTAATTTTAAATCGAACCCGATCCGCCCTTCTCTCTCTCTGCATGTTTTTTCTAGTCTTGTTGATCATGACGTTCTACTTCTTACCTGTTTTTCCGGCCTTTCTTCTGATGTATTCGTCAGAATATTTGATTCCCTTGCCCTTATAAGGCTCAGGAGGTCGTTTGGAACGAATGTCAGCGGCTACTTGTCCGACAAGCTGTCTATCAATTCCAGACACCTTGATTTTTAACATATCGGCAACATCGATTTTAATTCCAGTTGGCTCTGGAAACACAACCTCATGTGAATAACCTAAGTTCATGACGAGATCCTTACCTCGTTTTTGAGCCCTGTAACCTACACCAGTTATTTCCAAATTCTTTTCCCAACCCGCAGTAACTCCCTTGACACTATTCATGGCAAGAGATCGAACCAAACCATGCAAAGCCACGGTCTTCTGCTCTTCGTTAGTTCTCGTAAAAACGAGCTCCCCATTTTCCACTTTAGCTGTCACACCTTCGTAGATCGGACTTTTTAGTTCACCCAATGGTCCTTTCACGGTGATGGTTGAGGCATCTGTTTTTACTTCTACCTTTTGAGGTAATTTAATTATACTTTTTCCGACTCGAGACATGATTTGTTGTTCCCTAGAATACCTTACAGAGAACTTCCCCTCCCACTCTGAGTTTACGAGCACGTTTCCCTGTCATCACACCTTTAGATGTAGAGATAATTAGAGTTCCAATGTTATTTCGGAAAGGTCGTATCTCAGCGGACTGGATATAAACCCTTCTACCAGGAGTGGAAACTCTCTCGATCATCCGGATGACCGGCTTTTTGTTCATGTCGTATTTCAATTTAACTTGAAAATCATCAAAACTTCCGTTCTTAACGGTCTGAACCTCATCTACGAAACCTTCTTCTTTCAAAAGGTCTAGAATCGATTTTTTTATCTTACTTCCGGGAATCACACAATGTTCGTGTTTCGCTTGTTGTGCGTTGCGGATTCTAGTAAGCATATCTGCTATTGGATCTGAAAGACTCATACTATTATTCCTCTACACTTACCAAGACGACTTACGAACGCCAGGGATCTGAGCCTTGCTTGCAAGGTCACGGAAACAAAGACGACACATATCAAAGCGACGTAAATACGCTCGCGATCTTCCACAAAGAGGGCAACGGTTGTACTCTCTCACTTTGAATTTTTGCTGCTTTGCATGACGTTCCATCATTGATTTTTTCGCCATGGGGTACTCCTATTTACCTGCCGTTCGGTACGGCATACCGAAGGCTTGGAATAATTCGAACGCTTCTTTGTCCACTTCTGTGTTCGTTACAAAAGTGATATTGATTCCATAGATCGTATTGATTTTGTCAAAATGGATCTCTGGGAAAATGATCTGCTCTTTTACGGAAAGGTTATAATTCCCTCGTCCGTCGAAACCTTTAGGATTCACACCACGAAAGTCCCGAACCCTAGGAAGAGCGACGTTGATGAATCTGTCCAAAAATTCATACATATGGTGTCCTCGGAGAGTTACCTTACAACCAAGAACCATGCCCTCTCTAACTTTAAATCCTGCGATGGATTTTTTAGCGAAAGTCTTCACTGGCTTTTGCCCTGTAATCTGTCCTATTTCTTCCAGGCATGCTTCCATAGCCTTTGGATTGGTGTGAGCTTCGCCCATACCAACGTTGATGACAATTTTTTCTAATTTCGGAACTCTCATCACACTCTTAAAGCCTAGTGACTTTTGGAGTGTAGGACGGATTTCCTTCTCGTATTTTGATTTAAGCCTCGGTGCCATAATTAAACTTCTTTCCCCTCAGGTCGAGTGACTCGGACAGATTTTCCATCCTTCTTCACAAAGCCGAGACGTACAGCCTTAATTTTCTTCTTAGGCTTAGCTTTGTTCTCAGCTTTTGGATCACTGAACATTACATTTGAAATATGGATTGGGAACTCGATCTCAATCGCTCCACCTTGCGGATTTTCCTGGGTAGGGCGAACGAATCTCTTTCTTTTATTTACACCTTCTATGTAAACTCGGTCCTTACGTTTATCCACCGCAAGCACCTTTCCCTTTTTCCCTTTTTCCTTACCAGAAATCACTAGAACTTCATCGTCTTTTTTGATTTTGGTCTTCTTGAATTTAGTAGGCTCTGAACCTCTATAAGCTAACTTAGTTGCCATTATAGAACCTCCGGAGCAAGAGAAATGATTTTCATAAATTTTTTATCACGAAGTTCCCGGGCCACAGGTCCAAAAATCCTTGTACCTTTCGGGTTACCTTTGTCATCGATTATGGCCACTGCGTTGTCATCAAACCGAATGTAAGTTCCATCAGGGCGACGGACCTCTTTTTTAGTCCGAACGACAACAGCTCTTTGCACAGCTTTATTATGCACTTTTTTACCCTGACCATCACGAAGACCGTAAGCAGGTTGCGCTTCTTTAACGGCAACGATGATCTCGTCACCAAGCGTAGCGTAGCGTTTTTTGGAACCACCAAGCACTTTCACGCACATGACTTTTTTCACACCCGAGTTATCGGCTACTTGTAAAATAGTTTCTTGCTGGATCATACTAATTTCGCCTTCTCAATTACCTTTACAAGTTTGTGGTGTTTCTGTTTAGAAAGTGGTCTTGTTTCCACCGCAATTACGCGATCACCAATCTGACACTGGTTTTTCTCATCGTGAACTTTCACTCGAGAAGTCCTGGTCATAATCTTCTTGAACCTTGGGTGTAATTTCCTTGTGATCACTTCAATCACAACGGTTTTGTCCATCTTATCGCTGACGACTACACCTTGAATGGTTAAAGACTTTTTTGAGTTCTTGTCTTCCATAACCTACTTCTTCTTACCCTTGCTAGGTTTTGTTGCTTTCGCCACCGAACCAGCCTTTGGTGCAATTTGTTTGAGTTTTCCTTGGGCACTAAGCTCCTTCTCGCGAAGGGTAGTCAATGCACGAGCAATCCTCTTTTTATGATCACGAATGGTCTTTGTGTTTTCTAGTGAGCGAGTTACTCCGTATTGAAAACGAGCCTTCCTCACCTCTTCCGAAGAACTCACGATTTCTTTCTTTATCTCTTCCGGAGACAGGGATTTAAAATCATCTTTCATAATACGTTCCTCTTCACAAACGATGTTTCAACAGGCAATTTAAAGGCTGCCAAATGGAGAGCCTTTCTTGCTGTTTCTTCATCAATACCTGCCATTTCAAAAAGAACACGACCTGGTCTGATCTCAGCAATCCAGAACTCAGGATTACCCTTTCCCTTTCCCATCCTGGTTTCCGCCGGCTTTTTAGTGATAGGCAAATGAGGAAAGATACGAATCCACAATTTACCACCTCGTTTTACTTGGCGGTTGATAGTAATCCTTGCTGCCTCAATCTGCCTCGCTGTGATACGGCCTGAGGAAATTGCCTTTAGGCCATATTCTCCGAACGCAACATAAGAACCACGCTCATCTTTCCCTTTGAGGCGCCCTCTTTGGCGTTTTCTAAATTTTACTCGCTTTGGTGCTAACATGACTTTTTCTCTTTAGTTCTTCTTAACTCGTTCTTCTTTTTACAGCGTATTTATCTTCATCATTTCCCTCTTCTTTTGTTGGGAAATAATCACCAGTATAAGTCCAAACCTTTACACCAATTTGACCAAATGTCGTAAGTGCTTCTTTAAAACCAAAATCGATCTTAGCTCGAAGGGTATGCAAAGGAACTCTTCCTTCCATATACTTTTCGGTACGAGCCATATCAGCCCCATTCAATCGTCCAGAGATCTGAATTTTTACACCTTCAACACCGCCACGCATAGCACGTCTTAGTTCCGCTTTCATCACTCGGCGGAATGGCATCCTTTGCTCGATCTGTAACGCTACGGTCTCAGCAATCGCCTGTGCGATCACTTCTGGCTTTTTTACTTCGATGATGTTCATTCCGATAGGTTTATCGGCCATTTTCTTGAGTTCTTGTTTCACTGCTTCGATGTTCTGGCCTTTCTGACCAATCACCATCCCAGGTTTAGAAGTATGCAGGTTCACATTGATCTTCTCAGGAAATCTTTCGATGACGATCTTCACAACAGAAGCATTCTTGAATTTTTTGAGTAGGAACCTTCTGATTTTTATATCTTCGTGGAGATTTTTAATATAATCTTGTTTGGAATACCAAATGGAATCCCAGTTTCTAGTGATTCCGATCCGGAGACCGATTGGATTTACTTTCTGACCCATAAATTAGTTCGCCTTCTTTTCGATTTCAGATACAACCACTGTAATGTGGCTCAAACGTTTGCGGATACGTGAAGCTCGCCCACGTGCTCTAGGTCGAAACCGTTTCATAATCGGTCCATCATCCACATAGATCTTTTTAACAAAAAGTGAGTTTGGATCCAGGCTTTCATTCATAGTTACTGCATTTGCAACTGCTGAATTCAAAAGATTGATAATCATGGAACTTGCCGCTTTGTTTGTAAAACGAAGGATATCAATGGCCTCTTTGTAATCGTAACCACGGATTTCATCGGCAACAAGTCTTGCTTTTCTGGCAGAAATTCTGAGGTGTTTTCCTACTGCTTTTGCTTCCATATCTCTACCTATTTTTTAGCAATCTTTTTGTCCCCACCATGACCCTTGAAGGTTCTTGTGGGAGCAAATTCGCCAAGTTTGTGTCCGATCATGTTTTCGTTAACATACACGGGAACAAACGCCTTGCCGTTGTGGATCATGACGGTATGACCAATCATGTCTGGATAAATCGTACTTCTTCTGGACCAAGATTTGAAAGGATTCTTTTTTCCTTCCGAATTGAGCTTGGTTATCTTTTTCATAAGGTGGTCATCAATGAAGGGACCTTTCTTTAAGCTTCTAGCCATGGGACCTAAATCTACCTATTCCTGTTTTTCTTACGTCTCTGAACAATGAATCTGTCAGACGGACGTGTTTTACGAGTTTTATAACCCTTTGTTGGTTTACCCCAAGGAGTTACCGGATGGCGTCCACCTGAAGTTCTACCCTCACCACCACCGAGCGGGTGATCCACTGGGTTCATTACAACCCCTCTCACCTTCGGTCTCTTTCCAAGCCATCTATTTCTTCCGGCCTTTCCTATGATGACTAAGTTGTGATCCTTGTTAGAAAGTTCGCCGATCGTCGCAACACATTCCTTTCGAACCTTTCGGATCTCCGTTGATGGTAGCTTTAGGGAAACATAGTCTCCGTCCTTCGCAGCAATTACTGCAAAACTACCAGCAGTCCGAGCAATCTGACCACCTTTTCCGATATGTAGTTCGATGTTGTGAACATTTGTTCCCGCTGGGATTTTATCCAACGGAAGTGTGTTTCCAAGTTTGATCTCCGCATTAGGACCGGACTCGATTTTATCACCAACTTTCAAACCATGTGGAGCTAGGATGTATCGATATTCACCATCAGCATAACAAACAAGTGCAATGAATGCAGAACGATTTGGATCATACTCAATCGTCTTTACAGTTGCCGGAATACCGATCTTGTTTCGTTTAAAGTCAATGATTCGGTACTTTCTTTTATTCTGTCCGCCCTTTCTTCTTACAGAAATTCTACCCTTGTTGTCACGACCTGCTTTGTAGGAGACATTGGCAGTAAGAGGTTTATACGGGACCACTTCTGTGATTTCTTTGAAGTCGAGAACCGAGTAATATCTGCTAGACTGAGTTGTTGGTTTTAATTTTCTGATTCCCATACTTAAACCTTAGCAAAATCCAAATTTGCGCCATCAGCAAAAGTGACCACAGCCTTTTTGTAGTGAGGTCTTTGTGAAGGCATATTGCGGAATTTTTTCATCTTTCCACGAAAAACGGAAATATTCACGGCCGAAGGAACCACGTTGTACATTTTTTTAAGAGCTTGTTTAACCAAGGTCTTGTTCGCATCAGGATGAACTTTGAAAGTATACTTCACAGTCCGTTTTCCCAATCGTTCCCCAATTGCTTGGAGGTCTTGCGACTTTTCAGTTACAACCGGTGATAAGATAACATTTTCTAAGTTCACTTTCTTATCCTTTTTTTGAATACTGACCGAGTAACTCGTTTAGAGCACTCTCAGAAATTACGAGATTGTTGTTATAGAGTATGTCCCGACAAACTACACGTTTGCTATTAACATACTTTAGGTTTTCAATATTACGTGTGGATCTTTTAAGGAATTGGTTTTCACCAGAAACGACAAATCCAATATTTCCCTTTTCTGCAATTTCCATGTTCTTTAAGATCTTGTAGATTGACTTTGTGGAATACGCAGAAGGTTCAACATCTTCAATAATGGAAATACGATTCTCTTCTGCCTTTTTGTTTAAGATAGAAAGTACTGCTTTCTTTTTTACGCTTCGAGAAAGGTTGGAAGAGTAATCTCTCGGCTTAGGTCCGTGAATGATACCACCACCGACAAAATGAGGCGCTCTTATGGAGCCCTGTCTAGCACGACCCGTACCTTTTTGCGCCCAAGGTTTGATACCCCCACCACGCACTTCAGATCTGTCCTTAGTGGAATGAGTTCCTTGTCTGTTATTGGCGTTTTCAGCCTTTACAGCATCGTAGATAGCACCGAGCGAAATTCCAGTCCCAAATAGAGACTGTGGTAATTCCACCTCGCTGACAAATACGCCTTCTTTATTGTATTTACGCGCTTTCATATATTACCTAACCGATTTTCTCTATCGTAACGATTGCTCTTTCTTTTCCAGGAACAGAACCAGAAACAAAAACTAAATTCGATTCTGCATCAATCTTTACGACTTTTAAGTTACGAACTGTCCGGCTCTCTGTACCCATTCGTCCACCCATCTTGAGACCTTTAAAAACTCTTCCAGGTGTTGTGTTTGATCCTATCGAACCAGGGTGCCTTTGAAATCTAGATCCATGACCTTCAGGTCCCCCAGCAAAACCATGACGTTTAACAACACCCTGTGTTCCCTTCCCTTTTGAAGTTCCGGAAACTTTAACTGTATCATTGAGTGCAAACACATCTTCCAATTTAACTTCCGATCCGACAGCCACATCACCAAAACCCTTGAATTCAACAAGGTGCTTTTTAGGAGTCGCCAGACCAGATTTTTTTAAATGACCAAGCTCCGCTTTTGTTAGGTGCTTTTCTTTCGCATCTCCGAACGCCAGCTGAATGGACTCATAGCCATCCTTATTAGCTGTTTTTACTTGGGACACAAAACATGGACCCACTCGTAAAACGGTTACTGTAACCATTTTGCCTTCGTTATTAAAGATGTGGGCCATGCCCAATTTTTCGCCGATCAAACCTTTTGCCATGGATCCTATCCTTAGGATTTAATATCTACGGACACCCCAGCAGGGAGTTGGAGCTTCATTAGAGCTTCCACCGTATCTTCATTAGTATTTAAAATATCTATGAGCCTCTTATGAGTTCTCATTTCAAACTGTTCCCTTGCTTTTTTGTTCACGTGAGGGGAACGTAAAACAGTATAGATTTCTTTTTTTGTAGGGAGAGGGATCGGACCGGAGACAGTCGCTCCAGTCCTCTTCGCAGTCGCTACAATCTCATAGGTTGATTGGTCAATCAACCTATGATCAAAAGCTTTCAACTTAACGCGAATTCTTTGTCCAGCCATCGAGATTACTCAACAATCTCCGCAACAACGCCTGAACCAATCGTTCTTCCACCTTCACGGATCGCAAACTTCAAACCTTGGTCCATCGCGATTGGGTGAATGAGTTCAATTGACATGGTTACGTTATCACCAGGCATAACCATCTCCATTCCACCAGGAAGATTGACGACACCAGTGATGTCAGTCGTTCTAAAGTAGAACTGTGGACGATAGTTGTTAAAGAATGGAGTGTGACGTCCACCTTCGTCTTTTGTAAGAACGTAAACTTCTGCCTTGAACTTTTTGTGCGGAGTGATCGTTCCTGGTTTCGCAAGAACCTGACCTCTCTCGATATCTTCTTTCTTTGTTCCACGAAGAAGCGCACCGATGTTATCACCAGCTTCCGCTTGGTCAAGAAGCTTACGGAACATTTCAATTCCTGTTACAACGGACTTGGATGTATCACGGATTCCAACGATTTCAATCTCGTCGTTGATCTTAAGAACACCTTGCTCCACACGACCAGTTGCAACAGTTCCCCGACCAGTGATCGAGAAAACGTCCTCAACAGGCATAAGGAAAGGTTTATCAATAATTCGTTGCGGGTTTGGAACGTATGTATCAACAGCTTCCATAAGTTTTAAGATGGACTTCATACCGAGGTCTGAATCTTCACCTTCAAGAGCTTTAAGAGCAGATCCAGAGATAAATGGTGTTTTGTCACCAGGGAAGTTGTATTTGTTAAGAAGGTCTTTAATCTCTTCTTTAACCATTTCAACCATATCATCTCTTTCATCAGCTGCAAGCATATCAGCTTTATTTAGATAAACTACGATGTAAGGAACACCTACTTGGCGAGCAAGAAGGATATGCTCTTTTGTTTGTGGCATAGCTCCATCCGTTGCTGAAACAACTAGGATCGCCGCATCCATCTGAGCCGCACCAGTGATCATGTTTTTTACATAGTCAGCGTGACCTGGGCAATCTACGTGCGCATAGTGACGGTTTGGTGTTTCATATTCTTGGTGGGAAGTTGCAATAGTTATCCCACGAGCCTTCTCTTCGGGCGCGTTATCGATTTGGTCATAGGCAACAGCTTTGTTCTTTCCACCCACCGCTTTTGCAAGGGTTGTTGTGATCGCCGCTGTTAGCGTTGTTTTACCGTGGTCAACGTGACCAATTGTTCCGATGTTTAAGTGTGGTTTTGAACGGTCAAATTTTTCTTTAGCCATTGTTAGAATCTACTCCTCAATCGTGGTGCAAGACCCGATATTCGGTTCTTTACTCCTTTAGAACTGCATAAAATTCAGAGGTAAAAGCAGTCCTTTCCCAAGAAATGCCAATCCCTTTGGTCATGTTTCTAAGAGCCCCTGAAAAGCCAAGCATGTTTTCCGCCGATGCATTGGCTTTTAAGTGGCTCTTCCCCGCTACCTCCTCCTCGATAGATACTATCTTGGCGTGGCGGCGATTCAGATCAGAAAGAACTACACCCAAATGACTGGCATCCACCACCACCTCGACTTCAGTGAGGGGACCAATCAACTCGGTGTTATTTTGAAACATTGCCCGAACACCCGCAACTACTGCGACTTTTAACAATGTTAAGGTGGATTCCGAAACCTCTGTTGGAGGATGGTAACCCAGAACCCTTAACTTGAGTCCGAGAACTTCCTTTTCGTAAAACCCGCGCAATGCGGACTCTACAAAAGCTGTTTCAACTAAATGTTTTACTTCTTCCGGGAGACTTACCTCGAAGGCAATTTGCTTCGAAAAATCGGCAGTATCTTCCAGGACTGCAATGAGTGTGCCACTAGACCTCTGGTCTTCAAAGGCACTATGCTCGAGGGCAACCTTATGAGACATTTTTTTAAATCGCTCGAATTTGGCAATGTTTATCACACTGATCTGTAGTTTTTTTTCGGTACTTTCAAGGATTCGTCGAACGCCCACATCCAAATGCAACTCCCCTCGCCCACGAAAGTTCATTTGCCCAGTCTCTTCGGAAACTTCAACCTTGTAGCCAGGGTCCTCCCATTCTAAATTTTTTAAGCGACATAACCAAAATTCTTTATCCGGCGATTCCTCTGGTTCCAGCGTCATGGAGAAAGGTGAAAATACAGCTTCTTCCTCCTCTGCCTTTGGGAGAGATACAATCTTAAGGCCAATGCCTCCTTCTTCCAAAACCAATTCCTGTCCTGGTAGATAGGAGTCAGTAGTGTAATTCGGATCTTCGCCGACCGGGAAGAGAACTAGTTGGCTTTTTTGAATTCTAAGAATCGCTGTTAGATTTTCAGGCTCCAAAAGTCGGAGGTTTATGTTTTGGATATTTCTTTGGGAATACAACACAAAGTACTTTCCTACCTCGGAATCTTCCCTACGGGAAAGGATTGTAAAATCTGCATTCGATTTGGGTCGAATTCGACTTTCTACAAAACAAACAAGGTCTAAAAGCTCCCTTACTCCTTCCCCAGTTTTAGCCGAACCACCATACACAGGATATATGGTAGAATGACTTGGTCCTAATCTCAATCCTTCCAAGGCGAGTGAGATAGATTGGTTTGGATTTTCTAAGGATTGTAGTAAAAAATCATCATTCCAGTAAAACAAGGATTCCATTACCTGCCTGGAAAAGAGATCGGGTTTACTTAAAAAATAATCCCAAGTATCACCATCTGACCTTTGAAAAAGTTCACTTGCGGGGACTCCCAGGATAGATTCAAGAGATACCAAGGTATCTAAGTAGTCTTCTCTAAACCGATCGAGTTTGTTGATAAATACAAGAACAGGTAGTTTTGCTTGTTTTAATTCCTCTAACACAAGTCTTGCTTGTGATTGGACTGGACTTCCCCCATCTAAAACTAAAATTGCGATATCTATGGAAGGCAAAAGATCCGTGACCTGATTTCTAAAGTCGATATGACCAGGCGTATCTATAATTTGCAAATGGATCTCTCCAAAGGGAGACTTCCATTTAAGGGAATGAAAGGTACTTCGAATCGATATTCCTCGTTCGATCTCTTCTTTCAACTGGTCGGATTCAGTTGTTCCGTCTTCGATACTTCCTATAGCAGAAATTTTACCCGCTTCATATAATATTCGTTCCGTGAGGGTTGTTTTCCCGGAATCAATATGTGCAAATATTCCAACGGTTCTATAGTTCATAAAAACAAAAAGCCAGGCGATTACCTGGCTTCCAAAATTTTAAAAATCGAATGCTAAAAAAATCTACCAGCGGTAGTGAGAGAATGCCTTGTTAGCATCCGCCATCTTTCTGATATCTTCTTTCTTCTTAATTGCAGATCCAGTACCTTTTTGGGCTTCCATAAATTCTGCAGCCAATTTGTTTTTCATAGATTTTTCATTTCTATCTCGGCTATAGCGAATAAGCCATCTTATGCCAAGAGCAAGTCGTCTTTCTGGACGAACTTCGATAGGAACTTGATAGGTCACCCCACCCACTCGACGAGACTTTACCTCAACTTGAGGTTTAGCATTTTCCAATGCTTCCTGGAAAACTTGGTATGGATCTTGACCAGTTTTCTTTTGAATTACTTCTAATGCATCGTAAAACACAGCTTCAGCGACACTTTTCTTTCCATCTACCATTAGGCAGTTGATGAATTTAGAGATAACCTTGTCGTTGTACTTTGGATCCCCTTCAATGGGGCGTGGATCAACTTTTCCTCTTCTTCTAGACATACTTTCCTCAGACTCCGATTATGCTTTAGGGCGTTTCGCGCCGTATTTAGATCGTCCTTTACGACGTTTATCAACACCAAGTGTATCCAGTGTACCGCGAATGATGTGGTAACGAACCCCAGGTAAATCTTTTACCCTTCCACCACGTATGAGAACTACGTTGTGCTCTTGCAAATTGTGGCCTTCACCAGGGATGTAGGCTGTGACTTCAATTCCGGTTGTAAGTCGAACCCGAGCTACCTTTCTTAGGGCAGAGTTTGGTTTTTTTGGTGTAAAGGTCATTACTCTTGTGCAAACTCCACGTCTTTGTGGACAAGCCTTTAGAGCAGGTGATTTAGTTCTTTTTTTCTGTGCTTCTCTTCCAATTCGGATGAGCTGATTGATTGTAGGCATTCGATTCCTTCTTCGTTCTCTTCTTTAAAATTATTGCGATTTCGTCCAAAATTCCAGTTGGGGTATTTTTGTAAACGAAAACAGGTGTTTGGCAACAATCAGTTTGAGAAACGGATCGTTGCCTCCGTTTTTTTAGTCGTCTTCGTCCTCATCGTCGTCCGAATCATCTGATTCTTCTTCCAACTCGTCCTCGTCCTCATCCTCTTCTGCAACGAGTCGGGAAAGAGTCATTGTGGAAACAGGAGCACTCTCCGGTATTTCTACCATTTCCTCTTCCTCTTCTTCGGTTTCCAAATCCCAATCCAAATCACCTGGAAGGTCTTTGAACACTTCGATATCACGGTATTTTTTCATACCTGTTCCTGCAGGAATCATATGTCCTATGATTACATTTTCTTTCAAACCCATAAGGTTGTCAGTTTTTCCTTTGATTGCTGCATCGGTAAGAACCTTGGTTGTCTCTTGGAAAGACGCCGCAGAAAAATAAGACTCAGTGTTTAGAGAGGCTTTCGTTAGACCAAGAAGGATAGGAGTCGCTTGTGCGGGTGAACCCCCCTCTTTTTCCACGCGGTCGTTCTCTTCATCAAACATAAACTTATCAACTTGTTGTTGGTTTACAAAAGATGTATCCCCACTATCTGTAATGATCACCTTACGAAGCATTTGGCGAACCACTACCTCGATATGTTTATCATTGATATGCACCCCTTGCAGGCGGTATACTTCCTGAACTTCGGAAACAAGATATTCATGAAGAGCATTTGGTCCTTTGATCGTTAGAATATCATGCGGATCAAAGTTTCCTTCATCCAACTGATCTCCTCGCTTTACAAAGTCCCCGTGACGGACACGGATCTGTTTTCCGATTGGGATTGCTACTTTAACTTTTTCCTGTTCGAGTGAATCCGGGATGATGTAGAGGATTCGTTTTTCTTTTACGATCTCACCACGATCTTCGATCTTTCCATCGATTTCCGCTAAAGTACAAGCATCCTTCGGTCTTCTTGCTTCAAATAGTTCATCCACACGTGGCAATCCACCTGTGATATCCCTTGTTTTTTCTGCAACGGAAGGAATCTTAAAGATGATATCGCCTTCTTTAACCTTGTCTCCCGATTGGAACTGAAGGAGTGCATCTACAGGAACTGAATAAGAATCCGAACCAATGATCACTTTTGGCACGAGTTTGTCTTTTTTTTGTTCGACAACTTTTAAGATGATATTGGATGTTTTTGGATCCACATCACGTCGTACGTTTTTACCTATCTCTAGGTCTTCCCAAGTGATGGTTCCTGCGGATTCTGCAAGAGCCACTTCGTTGTAAGGATCAAATTCAGCCAAAGCCTTGTTTTCCTCTACGATTTGGCCCTCTTCCGAACGAAGTATGGTTCCAACTTTCACAGGAATTACCACTTCATCACCAAGAACTCTTAGGACAGATCCGGTTAAGGATACAGTTCCCGCTTGTTCTGAGGTTAGTCGTTGTTCTCCTACGGATTCTTGAGAACCTGCATCCCCACCTAAGGTTGCGAACACTTCCCCTTTTTCCAATCTCTGACCATCTTGGACTCGGATATTCGCAAGAGAAGATACAGGATATTCCTGCACCAATCTCTGGATGATGATCGTTCCTCGTCTCGAGTATACTTTGAAGCCATTGGCATTTGTCACCAAACGACCGTTTATTGATTTTACTAAAGAACGGTAAGGAACTTTGTATTCCTTTTCTTGGATTGTTGCAGAGGCAGCACCACCCACGTGGAAGGTTCTCATTGTAAGCTGAGTTCCAGGCTGACCGATAGACTGCGCAGCAATAGTTCCAACCGCTTCCCCGATTTCTGCAGGGACAAGTCTTGCCATGTCCATACCGTAACATTTTGTACAAATTCCATGGCGAGCGCGACAAGTGAGTGGGGAACGAACGGCAATTTTATCATAACCAAGGTTTTCAATCTGCTGGCCAATCGCTTTGGTGATCAAAGTATCTTTTGGAAAAACTACTTTCTCGGAGACAGGATCCACCAAATCTTCAGCCGTATAACGTCCAAAAACGCGGTCAGCAAGAGAAACGATGACGTTTTCCCCTTCCTTTACGATTCCAAGAGTAATATGTTCCTTAGTTCCGCAGTCGTCTTCCGCAACAATTACGTCCTGGGAAATATCCACCAAACGACGTGTTAGATAACCTGCATCCGCCGTTTTTAAGGCAGTATCCGCAAGACCTTTCCTTGCACCGTGCGTAGAGATAAAAAATTCCAATACACCTAGTCCTTCACGGAAGTTCGATCGGATCGCAAGTTCGATGATCTCACCACTTGGTTTCGCCATAAGACCGCGCATTCCTGCAAGCTGGCGAATCTGTTGTTTCGATCCCCTCGCACCAGACGCTGCCATGACGAAAACGGGATTAAAGCCACCTTGGTCTTTTTCCAGCTCTTTGAACATACCATCTGTAATGCGGTCATTGGTTTTTGTCCAAATCTCGATTACTTTTTTACGGCGTTCTTCGTTGGTTATAATACCTTTTCGATACTCCATATCCGCTTTTTCGACTTCTTTATTGGCATCGCCAACAAGGGTCTCTTTTTGCGGAGAAACTCGAATATCTTCAATGGAGATTGTAGGAGCAAATACCGTTGCGTATTTATAACCAAGTCGTTTCACTTCGTCCAGCATCACAACAGTTGTGCCTGGTCCAAACTTTTCGTACACATCCGCAATGATTTTATTAGTTTCTTTATCACCTAAAGTTCGGTTGATATAGACATACCCTTTTGGCATTACTTGGTTGAAGATCAATCGACCCGGTGTCGTTTCGATGATTTTGCCTTCATGGAGAACCGAGATTTTGGAACGGATCTCTATCGCCTTTGTTTCGATGGCATACATCACTTCATCAAGACCTGTAAAAAACTTACCTTCTCCAAGCCCTCCCTTCACTTCGGAAGTGAGGTAATAGATTCCAAGAACGATATCTTGTGTTGGTCCACAAATCGGTTGTCCGTTAGCTGGGTTTAGGATATTGTGCGGTGAGAGCATAAGCATCCAGGTTTCCAACTGTGCCTTAGGCGAAAGCGGAACGTGGATTGCCATCTGATCCCCGTCAAAGTCAGCATTGAACGCGTGACAAACGAGAGGGTGCAGTTTAATTGCTTTTCCTTCCACTAAAACTGGCAAAAATGCCTGAATTCCAAGTCTGTGGAGAGTTGGTGCTCGGTTTAGCATCACTGGGTGTTCTTTTACAACAGTATCCAACACATCAAAAACTTCTTTGTCTTCCGCCTCGATTTTTTTCTTCGCAGATTTGATGTTTGGTGCTAGTTCAAGATCAACAAGTCTCTTCATGATAAAAGGTTTGAAGAGTTCAAGAGCCATCTTTTTAGGAAGTCCCATTTGGTGGTATTTGAGCTCTGGGCCGACAACGATTACGGACCTTCCAGAGTAGTCCACACGTTTACCAAGTAGGTTTTGGCGAAATCGACCCTGTTTTCCTTTGAGCATATCGGAGATCGACTTCAGTGGTCGATTTCCTTTTCCTTTCACAGTTCTTTTGCGACGACTGTTGTCAAAAAGAGCATCAACTGCTTCTTGTAACATTCGCTTTTCGTTTCGAACAATGATTTCAGGAGCTTTGAGCGCAAGTAGTCTCTTCAATCGGTTGTTACGATTGATTACCCTTCGGTAGAGGTCGTTTAGGTCGGAGGTTGCAAATCGGCCACCTTCCAACTGTACCATGGGTCGAAGCTCAGGTGGGATCACAGGAACAACATCCAAAACCATCCACTCAGGGCGGTTTCCAGAATCCCGGAACGCTTCCAATACTTCTAATCTTTTATAAATTCGTTTGTCCGAGATCTTGTTTTTGTCTTGGATCTTCTGGCGGATGATGCGGGCTTCTGCATCCACATCAATTCGAGCTAACAATTCTTTGATGGCGTCTCCACCGATCCCTGCAATGAATTTGTCGCCGTATTCATCTAAGTAGTTGTGGTATTCGTCTTCATCAATCAGTTCCCCTCGATTCCTTCCGGAGTCTGCAGGATCAATGATGACATACTTCTCAAAGTACAATACACTTTTGAGTTGGTTGATGGTCATATCGAGTAGAAGGCCCATTCTTGATGGAACGGATCTGTAGTACCAAATATGAGAGACAGGAGCCGCAAGTTCAATATGGCCCATTCTTTCGCGACGAACTTTAGAGTGAGTTACCTCGACCCCACATTTGTCGCAAACAACTCCCTTGTAACGAATGGACTTAAATTTTCCACAGTAACATTCCCAGTCCTTCGTGGTTCCGAAGATCTTTTCGCAAAACAAACCATCTCTTTCTGGTTTTAGGGTACGGTAGTTGATGGTCTCTGGTTTTTTTACTTCACCGAACGACCATTCTTTGATCCGTTCTGGGGAGGCCAGACGGATCGTAATCGATTCAAAACTATTGTAATTTCTCATACTTTTTCCCTTCCCTACACGTTTTCAATGGTCTCGAATTTGATTTTCTTTTTGTTTTTCGAGAATTCATCTTCGTAGTCAGAAATATCCACTTCCAATCCTTCGGAGTCTTTGATGATGATATCCAGCGCAAGACCTCTTAGTTCTTGAACAAGAACGTTAAAGGACTCAGGAATTCCCGGCTTGATCGAGTGGATTCCTTTGACTATGGCTTCATAAATTCTTGCTCGACCCAACATATCATCCGACTTGATTGTAAGAAGTTCTTGAAGGGTATGAGAAGCGCCATATGCTTCCAAAGCCCAAACTTCCATCTCTCCAAGTCTTTGTCCCCCAAACTGAGCCTTTCCACCGAGTGGTTGCTGAGTTACAAGAGAGTAAGGTCCAGTAGAACGTGCATGGATCTTATCATCTACCAAGTGAGCGAGCTTCAACATATAGATGTATCCACAGAACACCGGGTTGATGAAGGATTCACCAGTTCGTCCGTCAAATAACTTAAATTTGCTGCTGGAAGGTAAACCAGCTTTTTGGCAATATGCTTGGATATCTTCCTCAGATGCTCCATCGAAAACTGGGGTTTCAAAGTTGATTCCCAATTTTTTAGCCGCAAAACCAAGTTGGGTTTCTAAAATCTGCCCAAGATTCATCCTGGAAGGTACACCTAATGGGTTTAATACGATGTCAACAGGAGTTCCGTCTTCGAGGTATGGCATATCTTCTTGAGCCATAATCCTTGCGACAACACCCTTGTTTCCGTGTCGTCCCGCCATTTTATCACCAACAAGAAGTTTACGTTTTCTTGCCACGTAAACCTTCACCATCTCCTCTACACCTGCGCCTAGTTCGTCGCCGTTGTCTCTAGAGAAGCGTTTGATATCAATAACAGTTCCTTCGAATCCATTTGGCATACGAAGAGAAGAATCTCTAACTTCTTTTGCCTTCTCTCCGAAGATCGAGTGTAAGAGTTTGTATTCAGGAGTTAGGTCGGTTTCACCTTTTGGTGTAACCATACCAACCAGAATATCACCTGGTTTCACTTCCGCACCAATGCGGATCACACCAGACTCATCCAAATCTCGGAATGCTTTGTCCGAAAGATTAGGGATATCACGTGTAATCTGCTCCTGGCCGAGTTTTGTTTCCCGAGCTTGGATTTCAAATTCTTCAATATGGATGGAAGAAAAAACATCTTCTTTGATGATTCGTTCGCTGAGAAGAATCGCATCCTCAAAGTTGTAACCTTCCCATGGCATAAAAGCAACAAGAACGTTTCGCCCAAGTGCCAGGTAACCAGAATCAGTCGATGGCCCGTTCGCAAGAACCGTTCCCTTCTGCAGAATGGCTCCAAACTCACCGAGTTTTTCACCTTTGATCACTTGACCTGCAACGGCCTGCCCATTTCCAACTTCTTGGCCCTCTTTTACGACGGATACAAAAGAAATATCGTCATTTAAAACGAGGTCGAGAATTTCTTTTTCTCCATTGGATGCTGTGATTTCAATTCTGTCTTTTCCAACTTTAGATACCTTTCCACCACCAACTGTGTGCAACATAGACACGTTTGGCTTTTGGTTGAAACAAGTTCCTTGGTTGGTCTTTTTAAATTTAATGAGTGGGTAGTGAACAACTTCTTTGGATTGATCTTCTTTTACCCAAACTCCAGATGCATCCACTTTCCAAACTACACCATCTTTTTTAGCTACAATACAAACACCTGCGTCGTAAGCAGCTCTAGACTCCATACCAGTGCCCACAAACGGAGCTTCGTCGGTAAGAAGAGGAACCGCTTGGCGTTGCATGTTCGAACCCATAAGTGCCCGGTTTGCATCATCATGCTCCAAAAAGGGAATGAGAGCCGTAGAGACAGATACAACTTGGAGAGGTGTTAAATCCATATACTGGATCTCGTTAGGACTTCTGAATGGGAAATCCCCTCTGTGTCTTGTCGAAATGAGTTTGGATTGGAATTCGCCTTTATCATCAACTTCAGAACTAGATACAGCCATGTAGTGGTATTCTTCTTTGTCTGCAGTGAGATACTCGACTTGCTTTTGAACCTTTCCGTTCTTCACAAGTCGGTAGGGAGTTTCTAAAAATCCATAATCGTTTACTCGTGCAAAACTAGACATGGACAGGATAAGACCGATGTTTGGACCTTCCGGAGTTTCAATCGGACACATACGACCGTAGTGAGAATAGTGAACGTCACGGACTTCAAACCCGGCACGATCGCGTGATAGTCCCCCAGGCCCAAGTGCGTTTAACCTACGTTTGTGGGTAAGTTCAGCAAGTGGGTTCGTTTGGTCCATAAACTGAGACAGTTGAGAGGAACCAAAAAATTCATTGATGACAGCAGTGATCGGTTTGATGGAAATGAGAAGCTGCGGAGTTTGTTGTTCAGGCTCCTGAACCGTCATCCGTTCTTTAATCACTCGCTCAACGCGAGAGAAACCAAGTTTCAATTGGTTTGCGATTAACTCTCCGACGGATCGAATCCGTCTATTTCCCAAGTGGTCAATATCATCTGGGTAGTAGTTTTCTGCCTCAGACATGAGCATCACAAGGTAACGAACAGTTTCGATGATGTCTTCTTTTCTGAGAACTCGGTCTTCGGCCTTTGCAAAGTCTTTAGGATTGTTGAATTCGAATTTGCTATTGATTTTATAACGACCTACTACACCCAAATCGAAGGTCTTAGGCGAGAAAAAAAGACGTTTGAGTTCCGCTTCGGCGTTCTCAATCGTCGATGGTTCACCGGGTCGCATGATTGTATGGAATTTTTTGACTGCATCTTCGTAATCGTTTACCGCATCTTTTTCCAAACAGTTGATGAGTACTGGGTTATCTTTTCCCTTCGGGAATTCAATGACGTCCACTTCCTTTACCTTCATTTCACGAAGGATCGAAATATTGTCCTCATTGATTTTGGATCCGGCATCGAGCATAACCTCACCCGTTTCCATATTGATGATATCCGCAATGGTTCTTCGGCCAATGAGTCGTTTCAGGTCTTTTGGATTGGCACCTGCGATTTTCATCTTTGTAGAACCGTAGAACAAACGTAAGACTTCCTCGTTCGTTCCCATACCCATTGCTTTTACAAGTAAAGTTGCTGGGAATTTTTTCTTTCGGTCGATTTTAGCTACAAGAATTCCTTTGTTGTCCATTTCGAATTCCAACCAAGAACCCCGGTAAGGAATCACACGAGCACTGAAAGTATCTCGTAGTTGGTCATAAGAAAAGAAAATACCAGGAGAACGGTGGAGCTGGCTTACGACAACCCGCTCCGCACCATTGATGATAAAAGTACCATGGTCGGTCATAATGGGTAAATCGCCCATATAGACAACTTGTTCCCTGATCTCCCCAGTGTCTTTGATGATAAGTCGAATCACAGCCTTGAGAGGAACTGCGTAGGAAGAGTCTGTGTCTTTACACTCTTGCGGGTTCCTTTTGAGTTCGCCCAAGATGTAGTGACCGTATTCCATCACCATATCATTATTTGGCGACTCTATTGGGAAAGATTCCCTAAAAACCGCCTCCAAACCTTGGTTAGCTCGTTTGGTTGGGTCTTTTACTTCTGATTGGAGAAACCAATCGAAGGATTTTTTCTGAACATAGATAAGATTGGGAAGTAAATTGAGGTCGGTAATTTTACCGAAATTTACCCGGTTTCTAATTTGCATTCGGGTATGCATGGAACACTCTCCCTAGAGACGACAAGTTTATGGATATAATTAAAAATGACAAAATAGAGGTGGGGAAGCCTTCGGCGTCCCTGCCTCTATCATTTTGAAGAAAGGGGGTATAAGACCCTGCGTAAAACCGTTTAACCGGCAGCAGCAACTTCTACTTGAGCCCCAGCACCTTCGAGTTTTTTCTTAATGTCAGCAGCTTCATCTTTAGAAACCCCTTCTTTCACTGATTTTCCACCAGCTTCTACAAGAGTTTTTGCATCTGCTAAACCAAGTCCAGTGATTTCACGAACGAGTTTGATTACATCGATCTTCTTGTCACCATGAGCCTTCAAGATCACGTTAAAAGTTGCAGGCTCTTCTGCAGCAGCAGCTCCGCCACCCGCACCAGCAACCGCAGCAACCGCAACAGGTGCCGCAGCAGAAATCCCGAATTTTTCTTCCATCTTTTTCACAAGTTCAGCAGCCTGAACTAGTGTAAGACCACCAATTTGTTCTAATAGCGCGTCAACAGCCATCTTATTCTCCTTACTCTACTAATCTCTATGATTACTTAAATTAACCGTTTTTTTCACCAACGGCATTGATGGCACGTGCAAGACTTGCCATGATTTGATTGATACCCGATGCAATCTGCGTGGACGGAGCATTGAGACCTCTTGCGATTTGGGCCAAAAGTTCCGGCTTAGAAGGAAGTCCTGCAATCGCTTCGACATTGTTTTGGTCGAGAACCTGCCCATCCATATAACCGGTCTTGACAACGAGTTCTTTTTTATCCTTTGCGAAGTCTTTACAAACCTTTGCAACAGCAGGAAGTGCATCTGCAGAAAAAATAGCTGCAAGCGGCCCCTTATAGACATCACCAAAATCGATGGCGTTGTCTTTGTGGGCTGTAGACTCTTTCAAAGCTCTCAAGAACAGATTGTTTTTGATAACTTTAAGTTCGCTCCCTTCTTTGCGCAATTTAGCTCTTAACGAAGAAAGATCTTCTACGGTAAGCCCACTGTAAGATGCCAAGATAAAATTAGGTCTTTTTTCTAATCTGGTTTTTAATTCTAAAACCGCTTCTACTTTTTGTGCATTTGCCATTGTTATTCTCTTTAAATATTAGCGTTTACTAATTCTTTGATATCAACTTTTACACCGACACCCATTGTCGCAGAAATGGAGAAAGACTTGAGATAGTCACCTTTTGCATCAGAAGGTTTATCTTTCATCAGAGCTGCAACGACTGCATTGATATTTTCACCCAGTTTGTCATCCGAAAACGAACATTTGCCAACGCCTAAATGAACGACTCCACCTTTGTCAGGCCGGTATTCAATACGTCCAGCCTTCAGTTCCTTTACAGCTTTTGAAACATCTGTCGTCACTGTTCCTGCTTTTGGCTTTGGCATAAGACCTTTTCTACCAAGAACAGGTCCAAGCTTTCCAACTTCTTTCATCATATCTGGAGTCGCAACGCAGGCATCAAAATCAGTCCAACCACCAGAAACCTTTTCAATTAAGTCCATATCACCTACAAAATCAGCTCCCGCCTCTCTTGCTTCGTTTTGTTTGTCTCCTTTACAGAAAACAAGAACCTTAATCGTCTTCCCAGTTCCGTGTGGAAGAGAGATTGTTCCTCTTACGTTTTGAAGGGATTTATAATTGATTTTGGTAGAAATCTCTAAAGTTCCATCAAATTTGGAATAACTAGTTGCCTTTGCAAGACCAACTGCATCTGGTAGAGAATAGATTTTAGTTCGATCAACTTTTTCTTTGAGTTGGATGTATTTTTTGCCGCGTTTCATCTTATTTGGTCCCGTATTCTAATTAAAGTTCGACGTTTACACCCATGGAACGGCATGTTCCAGCAATGATTTTCACAGCTGCATCCATATCATTCGCATTGAGGTCTTCCATTTTTGTTTTAGCTATTTCTTCAAGTTGCGCACGTTTGATGGTTCCCACCTTCGTCACGTGAGGCGTAGCTGAACCACCCTGCAGACCTAAAGCCTTCATGACTAGAAGTGCCGCTGGAGGAGATTTTGTAACAAAAGTAAAACTACGGTCAGAAAAAACTGTAATCACAACTGGGAGTTTAAGACCCATCTGATTTTTTGTACGCTCATTGAACTGTTTACAAAATTCCATGATATTCAAACCAGCCTGTCCGAGTGCTGGTCCGACTGGTGGAGCTGGGTTCGCTTTTCCTGCTTCCACTTGGAGTTTGATTTGTTTTACAACTTTTTTTGCTGCCATCTCTTTTGAAATTCCTTAACCAATCGTATACAAGTTCTATTGTTCTGATTTTACCTGCAGGTAATCGAGTTCAACAGGGGTAGATCTTCCAAAGATCTCTACCCGAACGCGAAGACGCCCTTTGTCAGGAAAAATCTCATCCACAAGACCGCTGAAATTTGCAAACGGCCCATCGATGATTTTTAATGTTTCCCCTACTTTAAAGAGGAAACGTGGCCTTGCCACTTCTTCCGATTCTACACTGCCCACATCACTAAACAGATTTTTGATTTCATCTAGTGAAAGTGGCTCCGGTCCCTTACCCTGCCCACCAACAAAGGTGGATACAGAAGGGAGACTCTGGATCTTAAAACGCAAATCATCGGTCATATTCATCTCAACGAGAACATAACCAGGCATTAACTTTTTCTTTGTGACCTTCTTCTTGCCGTTTTTCATCTCGGCAACGTCCATCGAAGGGATTTTCACGGAAAAAACATGTTCCTCAAGCTTTTGCTGCTGGACCATCTTTTCGATATTGAGCTTTACCTTATTCTCGTGACCTGAATAGGTTTGCAGCACATACCATTTTTTATCTGATGACTCGCTCACAAAAAATCCTACCTAGGTGCCCAAAGCCCAAAACCACTTCAAAAGTTTCAAAAATACGAAATCTGAAGCGGACAAAAACAAAGAAAATATAAATACGGTGACAAGGACAACCACAGTTGAACTGACCACCTCTTGTCGGGTAGGCCAATGCACTTTTTCAAGTTCTGCTTTGCATTCCTGAATGAAACTAGTTGCTTTCATCAAACTTTGTCCTGTTCTTTTCTAATTCTGCAGTTTGGCAGGGCTGGATGGAATCGAACCAACGCCAAGGACTTTGGAGATCCTAGTTCTACCATTAAACTACAGCCCTATCTTACAAGCCCTCTACCAGGCTTGAACTGGCGACCCCTTCCTTACCATGGAAGTGCTCTACCACTGAGCTAAGAGGGCAAACTGTCTCCCACCCAAGCACGGGTTTCCAAGCAAGGCTAGGTTTTTTACACTATTTTAAATGAGGCTGATTGGTCAATGGAAATTGAGATTATTTCCTCGAATTCCAAAAAAATACGAGAAATTCTCAAATTTTGGCAGGATTTTAGTTGTGCCTTCTAGTCTTCGATAATAAAACTAGAGCACGGATTTAACTCCGACCTTAAGGAAAATTTTGTGGCAAAACCCTTCTCTGAATTAGAAGCACAGATACCAGAATTGGTAAAGGCAAATTCTAAAATTGTGGTCCGTTCCTCGCGGATGAATCGTCAATTGGAACAGTATGTTCTGGGACTGATCACAGAAATCCTCGGTGAAGTTTCCCAAGGTAGATTCATTGAAATGCTGTATACGATCACAAAAGAACTCACGATCAATGGAATCAAAGCGAACCAAAAGCGGGTGTTTTTTGAAGATGAGGGTTTGAATATCACGGACGAAACGGACTATCAGAAAGGAATCAAAGAGTATGCCAAACGATTCTCCGAAAAGATGGCTGACGAATACGGGAAACGATGCCTTGCCCGCGGGGTCTATGTCCAAATCAAATTTCATTTTTGTCCGGATGGACTTTTGGTAGAAGTTACGAACAATACTCCCGTAATTAAAAACGAAGAAGTGCGGATGCGCGAAAAGATGAAAAAGTCTATGGGATACAATGACATTGCTGAGTTCTACATGGACAATATGGATAACACAGAAGGGGCTGGACTCGGTATCGCGCTCATCATGATTCTTTTAAAGAACGAAGGTGTGGATCCCAATCTGTTTAGAATCATAACCCATTCAGATCGGACGGTTGCTCGTGTGGAGATTCCATTTAACGACAATTATGTGTCAATAAGAAGTGCCGAACTTTTAGAAATTTAATTTTTTTGAAGCAAAAACTATATCGTTTCGATCGAATTTCATTCGAGAAATAATCGATAGACTTCCGAACTTCTCAAATTTATTTTGTAAGCCATGGAAATCAAAGGTGCAAATATTTTAGTAACTGGTTCTGCAGGTGGACTAGGAAAGGCAATGGCCTTCCGACTCGGAAAACTTGGCGCAAACATCATTTTATCTGACATCCAAAAAGACAAACTGGATGAAACTGTCTCTGTCTTCCAAAAGGAAGGAATCCAGACCAAAGGTGTCGTGGCAAACGTTGCAAAGGAAGAAGATAGCATTCGTTTGATGGAAGAAGCCAATGCCTTCAAAGGTAGTTTGGATGTTGCGGTCCTAAATGCCGGCATCCTTCGAGATGGACTCTTGATTCGAGTAGACAAAGAAACTGGTAAGGTAAAGGCAAAGATGGGACTAGACCAATGGCAGTCCGTAATCGATGTAAACTTAACAGGAGTCTTTCTAACGGGCAGAGAAGCTGCGGCAAAGATGGTGGAGCAAAAGAAGGGTGTTATCATTCCTATCGCATCCATTGCGATGCATGGAAACTCTGGACAGACAAATTATAGTGCTGCCAAAGCCGGGGTTGCAGCCATGACAGTTACTTGGTCCAAGGAACTTGCCAAATTTGGCATTCGGGTTGCCGGAATTGCTCCTGGATTTATTGGTACGGAAATGGTTCTTAAGGATATGAATCCGGAAGCATTAGAAAAATGGAAATCCATCATTCCAGTTGGTCGACTCGGCGAGCCAGATGAAATTGCATCGACAGCTGAGTTTATCATTTCCAATGACTTGGTAACTGGTGTGGTTCTCGAAATCTCTGGCGGAGTGAGAATCTAAAGCATTAACATCGATTAAAAATTGACTAGAGGGTCAGGCAAGGAAATCCCTAACCTGACTTTTTTGTCATTTTTTTTCTTCATACGATAAAAAATTCGTAGGAAAAAGTTCGATATTTCGTCATAAGGATATAACGGAATTCGCAACTGATGAAAATAAAAACAGAACTTTCAAAACAGCAATTAGAACTGGCAATCAAAGGGATTCAAGGGATAGCCCACCCCATTCGACTACTGATACTTTACACTCTTGCAAAAGAAGAAAAGACTGTGGGACAATTAGTGGAACTATTGGGAACTAGCCAATCGGCAGCGTCTCAACACTTGAGTAAGATGAAAAACAATGGAATTTTAGAATCACGTAAATCTTCTAACCAAGTTTACTACAGCTTAAAAGATCCAAAGTTCAAAGAACTCGTCCAAACGATTGTAAAAGTGTACAAAAAGTAACAAAACCAGGGCTACGTTTCTTTTTGTAACAGAGAAACGTAGTCCGCCACCGCCTCTTCCAACCCTGTAAAACCTAGTTTGTAACCTGTCTCATGGAATTTGTCCATATTTGCGCAGGTATAGTATTGATACTTACCACGGAGGTGCTCAGGCATTTCTATATATTGAATGGAGGGTGGAATACCCAAAGCTTTAAACATTGCAAGGGCAAGTGAGTTCCAAGTCTCTCCTACTCCTCGCCCGACATTGAAGAGTCCATATTTTTTTTGCTCCAACAGATAGATTGAAATTTTGGATGCATCTTTTACATATAAAAAGTCCCTCTTTTGCTCTCCGTCTTTGTATTCGGGGCGGTATGACTTGAATAACTGAAGTGTTCCTGTCTTTAAAATTTGTTCGTATCCTTTTAGAACGAGGCTACGCATCTCACCTTTGTGCGCCTCTCCAAACCCAAACACATTGAAGTATTTAAGGCCTGTAATTGATTTGGACAGACCCCTTTTCTCTGCATAGAGGTCAAAGATCTGTTTGGAATACCCATACATATTCAGAGGTTTTAACTTTTGGATGGGAGCTTTATCATCATACCCGAACTCCCCCTCTCCGTATGTGGCAGCGCTAGATGCATAGAGAAAAGAAATGTTATTCGCGACGGAATATTCGGCTAATATCTTAGTAAATTCGAAATTATTATGGATAAGGTAGGTCGCATCCTTCTCCGTTGTCGAAGAACAAGCACCTAAATGGTAGATGTCTTTGATCTGTGTTTTGAAACTTCCTACGTTTTGGATTTTCGCTAAAAAATCTTCACGCTCCATATAGTCGTCAAATTGGTTGCGACGCAGGTTCTTCCATTTTTCGGATGTGCCCAAATGGTCGACCACAAGGATGTTCTCTTGGCCAAGGTTATTTAAATCTTCTATGATTTGGGAACCGATGAGCCCTGCTCCCCCTGTTACCACAGTCCATTTTTTACTCATTTGTTTTCCTTTGTTTCAATCCCTCGTAGAGTTCCATAAATCTTTCATTCGGTGTCTTACCCAAACCATCTCTAGATAGATCTGTTTTGATTCCGTTGACGAAAAACATATCAATGGTTCCTTTGTTTTTTGCACTCACTTTTCCTCGATATTCACAATCGAAAAAATCCTTTACGAGTTCGTAAGTACTTCTTGAAATATTTACCTTTCCGATCTCACCAGATGACTCCATTCGACTCGCTGTGTTGACTGTATCTCCCCACATATCGTATGCGAATTTTTTATTTCCAATGACTCCCGCGACAACTGGACCAGTATGAATTCCAATCCTAAGTTCCCAGTAGGGAAAGCCTTGGTCTATACGGATGGCTTTGATCATTTCCATAAAATCTTTGATTTCTAAACCTGCTTGAACTATATCTACGGGATGAGTTTGATTTGGTTCTGGCAATCCACCAGCAGCCATATAAGAATCTCCAATGGTTTTCAACTTTTCTAAGTTGTACATTTCGGTGATAGAGTCAAACTGAGCAAAACTCAAATCCAATTGTTCAACTAACTCGCGTGGCGTTAGAAGTTCTGCAACGTCCGTAAATCCTTTAAAATCCGTAAACAAAACAGATACCGAGGAAAAGTATTCAGGTTCTGCGAATCCTTTCTCTTTTAATCGATCTACAATTTTCCTTGGTAAAATATTTCGAAGCAGACGGTCCGATTCCTCCAGACTCTTCTCTACAGCTTGCGCCTTCTGTCGGATTTCAATTTGAGCAGCCATCAATTCTTTATTTTGTTTTACAGTGTTTTCATAAATAGAAAGTAACAACTGCAGAATTTGCATTCTATCCGAATGAATTAAAAAATCTCGACCTCCGTATTGGATTGAGAGAGGATCCACTTTTTCGATTTCTTTTTCTGGATTATTCAATACAGAATTTATCCTGTACATTATGTACGTCTCATCATAGGGTTTCGTTACATAACCGTCAGCACCGGCTTCGATTCCGAGGATGATATCTTCTGGTTCAGAAAGAGAGCTGCATATAACAACAGGAATATTTCTCCATTTTGGATCAGCCTTAACTGTTTTACAGAAAATAAACCCATCCATTTCTGGCATCTCGACATCGGAAATAATCATTTCCGGTTCAAACGATTGTAGAGCATCCAGTCCTTCTTTTCCATTTTTTGCCCAAAAAACTTCAAAACCTTTTCCCTCTAAAAGTTTTTTTAAAACTAAACCTTGGATGGAGTTGTCCTCAAGTATCAGGATCTTTTTTGACATCGAATTCAATAGACCCCTGTTTTAAAAATTGTTACTATATCTTCTAAACTCAATACAGAACAAACACCACCTAACTCAAGAGCTACTCGCGGCATTCCATATACCACAGAACTGGCTTCGTCCTGAGCAAATGTATATCCGCCGAAATCTTTGATTCGTTTCAGTCCTATTGCACCGTCGTCACCCATTCCAGTAAGCAGAAAAGCTAAGGTTTTTTTACATTGGTATTCCGTCAGGGAGAGAAAAAGTTGATCTACAGATGGACGATGCCCTCTTACCTTTTCCGATTGCTCCAAACGAACCTTAGTTCCATCAAGAACCAAATGATGGTCATCTTTCGGAAAGTAAACATGCCCCGGTTCCCATTCGGTATCATCCGTTAAATAGTGAAGTTTGAGAGGACAGATTTGACTCAACCATTCAACCATACCTTGACCAAATCCATTGCTGATATGTTGGACGGAAAAAATCGGCGCAGGAAAATCTGAAGGAACGGCAGCAAAAATTTGTTGGAAGGCTTGCGGACCACCCGTTGAGGCCCCAATCATTACCAAGGTATCCTTAGATATTTTTCTCTCTGACGGAAAATCAATAGTCGTATCGACCCTTTGAAAACTACGTAACTTTGATGCAGATTCTTTCTTAGTAAAAACGATAACCCCAGCGAGGATCCGAATTTTTTTTTCTAATTCAAGGCGCAGTAAACTTATATCACCACCTATCTTCGGTTTGGGTAAAACTTCGACCGCGCCGTAGTTCAAAACCTTAAAAATTTCTTCTGTGTTTTCGGATTGGACTAAATCCGATACGATGAGAATCGGTTTGGGTTTGGTAGACATACATCGTTTTGTGAATTCAAAACCATCCATACGTGGCATGTTGAGATCGCATAAGATTACATCTATCTCCTCCGAATCCAAAACGATCAGTCCCTCTTCCCCATTTGAAACGATTCGAACGATTTCAAAATCAGGTATGGTTTCAAATGCCTTTTTATAACCCAATTGGATCAAAGGATTATCTTCTAAAATTAAAATTTTTATTTTCATAATTGAATCCAATCAGAGATCCACAAGAAGACGTTCAACTGTCTGTAACAGATTTCGGTTGTCGAACTGCGATTTGACTAGATAAGCAGAAGCACCAACAAGTTTTCCTTTTTGGATTTGTTCCTCGCTACCCAAACTAGTTAAAACGATGATTGGAAAATTATTATACTGCGAATTTTTTCTGATATCACGAATGAGCTCCAATCCGTCCATTTTAGGCATTTCTACATCCGTAAGGAGTAGATCAAAATTAGTTATGTTAAATTTTTTTAATGCATCATCGCCATCAACTGCTGTTATAACTTCATAACCGGACTCTTCTAAAAGAGATTGTAAACGAGCCCGTGTCACGAGACTGTCCTCTGCCAAAAGAATTTTCTTTTTGTTTTTCTGGTCTTGATTTTTGAAGGATAAAACTTTTGATACATGGTTTGATCTAACATTCAGAAAGATTTCCGAAACTTGAACCATATAACAAATCTCGCCAGATTCTAAAATTGTAGTACCAGACATCATAGGAATTGTTTGAACAAGACCAGAGAAGGGTTTTAAAAGGATTTCTTGTTTATCTAAAATTTTATCTACTATCAGAGCCAACCTCTCTCCATTGTAATTCAAAATGAGACAGACATCTTTTATTTCTTTTTCATCCTGTCTGAACAAAGGTTTGGGAGAAGGAAATAGGTCTCTCCATGCAAGAAGTCGGATAGGTCGATTTTGCCAGTTATAGACAGGTTTTCCCTCCATAAATTGGATCTGATCTCTTTCCAAAAATAATCCTTGTTCAACAAACTCTGTTGGAATCGAAAATTTCCAACCTTCCGATTGAACGATCAACGCATGATTTGTGCTAAAATTGATCGGAAGCTTTAAAATAAACCTTGTGCCTACACCTAAGACCGATTCTATTTCAATAGAACCTTTGAATCGTTCTACGAAGGTTTTTACGACGTCCATTCCCACTCCACGACCACTGAGAGATGTCACACTCTGTTTTGTAGAAAAACCAGCGTGAAAAATGATTTGCTGAACCATTTCAGTGGAAAAACTTTCTAATTCTTCTCGTGTATACAAACCTTTCGATATGGCTTTTTCTTTGATTTGGTCAGTATCTATCCCGCGACCATCATCCTCAATTTCTACAACGACCATTTGATTGACCATTTTTCCAGCAATTCGAATTTTTGCTGGGTTTGACTTACCGGATGACAACCTCTCTTCTCTAGTCTCAATTCCATGATCTAGAGAATTTCGAATCAAATGCATCAGAGGATCCTTCATTTCCTCGATAACTAATTTATCGACTGTTATATGACCTCCGTCTAATGTTAAAAAAACCTCTTTTGATAACTCCCGAGAAATATCCCTTACTGTTCTTGGAAAAATCTCAAAGACTGAAGAGAGAGGGAGTAACCTCACGTTCTGAATCCCTTCTTCAAGTTTTTGTGCTAACGCACTGAGTTTTGTTGAGTCTTGTATGCTCTTGACCTTCAGAGTAGTTAGGTTTTCAATACACTGATCCCATTTTTTTTTCTCTTCTTGCAAAAGGTTTTTTATGCTGTCAATTTGGCTTGTGGCCAATCCGTGATCCTTAGCCGCTCGCAAAAAATTGGTTATTTGTTGTTTGATGTCATTCCAATTTTTTCCATTTTCTTCCGCAGTAAGTGCGAGTTCCGTAATGTCTTCCGCACGCCTTTGGATTCGATTCTTCGCGACAGTGAGCTCGCCTGAATGACCAAGTAACAAATCCAACTTGGACGGATCCACTCGCATCATTTCTACTTTGGATCGAATAGGCGCGGAACTTGTGTTTGACGCAGATTGTTTTAATGTCGGAGCTAATTCAGCTGAACTTTCTTTAACAGTAGACATTCCCGATGATGTTGTCTCGATTGATGTAGAGGAAATTCCTTCAACCTTCACTTGTGCCCGCAGCGATTCTTCTTCGGACTCTACCAAAGGTTTTTTCGAGGTTTCTAATTGAATCTGACCAGTTAAGGTCTCAATTACTTTTTTCAGATCTACAGTGGTTTTTTTTCCTAAGACGATCTCATCGACTAAGATTCTTAAGTGATCCAAGGCATATAATATTCGATCAGCGTTTTCAGGATTGTATTCTGTTACTCCCTTACTTGCTTTACCCAATTGATCCTCTAAAACATGAGTGATCGCTTCTATATCTTTAAGACCCAACAATCCCGCTGCACCTTTCATGCTATGTGCTTCACGGAATAAATTCTTTAAAGTCTCTAAATCCTTTGGATTTTTTTCTAACTCAATTAAACCCGTTTCAATATTTTGAATATGCTCTAGAGTATCAGTTTGAAACAATTCCCGAAACTCTGGATCTTCAATAAACATAAATGAATCTTACTTTTTCCCTTCCACAATTTGTTTTAAGGAGATTGTAGCATCATCTACTTGCCTGATTCCAACTTTTGTCTGAGTGATCCCTGTAGCAGTCTCTCTTGAGCCATGGTTCAAATTGTTCATCGCTTGGACAACTTCTGAAATTGCAGTGGATTGTTGTTTAACATTCAATGAAATTTGTTCTGTGGAAGTATAGACCAAACTAATCGAATCAAATACAGATTGAAAAGCACGAACAACATCCTCACCTAAATTAGCAGACAATTCAACCCGTTTGTTCCCCTCTTCCGCGGCCATCACAGTTGAATCTGTAGCTCGTCTAATTTCTGTAAGTATCCCTTGGATTTTATCAGCACTACGCTTGGATTCATCGGCAAGTTTTCGAATCTCACTTGCGACAACAGCAAAACCTTTCCCATACTCACCGGCCCTGGCTGCTTCGACGGCAGCATTCAATGCCAACATATTAGTTTGATTGGCTATATCCGAAACAAGGCCTATGATCCCACTAATTTGATTGTTTTTTTCGGATAATTGTAAGATCTGATCGCTTATAATGGATACTTTATTGCGGAGTTCTGCCATAGAACCAACCATCTCGCTCACTCGTTCTCGACCGACCCTAGCACTTTCCTCGGCTTCTCTTGACTTAGAAGATACATTTGCAGATTGTTCGGCCGTATGTTTCGCGCTGGCGCTGAGCTCGGCCATTGTCGTACTCGTTTCATTAACCGAAGCGGATTGCATTTGAGCGGTTTTCTCCTGCTGTTCCACTGTTGCCGCAATCTCTCTAGTAGAGCTCGAAAGAATCGAAACTGCTTCGAGTATAGGTTTACTAATTCCAGTTGCCATTAAGTAAGTTAACACCAAAAGTACGATCATCACAATCGAAAATCCTAAGAAAACTTTCCATTTCATTTCTGATAAAGATTGGAGAGCCGCATCAACATCGTATTCTGCGAGAATGACAAAATCTGTTCCGTAAATACTTATTTTACCAAATGATACGAATGTTTGGACACCACGGTAGTCTGTTTCTCTAGTAACGCCTACCTCACCAAGCAAAGCCTGCCCGAGGAGTTTTGAGTCATTTTTTTTCTTAAGAATATATCCTTCATTCGGATAACGGTAGTCTGCTGTTCGAAACAAACTATCCTTTCCGATTAGATAAATAGCACCATTCGCACCTAAAAAATCATCCTTCATCACGGAGTTGATTTCATCGATAGGTAGTTGAGCTAGTAATACGCCAATGAGTCTATCTCCTTTAAACACTGGTGTTCCTATAAATGAAGCGGGATCGCCGTTGGAAGGAGCATACCCTTCAAAATCTATAAACCCAAATTGACCTCTGGGATAATTTCTTACTTCGCGATACAATCTTGCAATATTGGTGCTTTGGTAATCGCCCGTGAGCAGATTCGTAGCATAATCTAACTCCTTGAATACGGTATAAATTAAATTTCCTTCTAAATCTACAAAAAATAAATCGTAATATCTCTTCTGTTTGATATAGTTCCGAAAAAATGGTTGGTATCTCCTATGTACTTCACTGTATGCGGATCCATCCAAAGCATCTTCAAAATTGTCTTTTTCTCCAATTTTATTCGGATTGCCACTGATGTACTTTTCCTTGAGATAAGTCTCTGCCCGTTTTCTACCCGCAGTACCATATAATTTTTTATAGGATGAAGTGAACTCTTCGAAAGCATATTGTATATCATAGGAGTTACTCAGTGTTAGAAGGTCTGTTTTTTTTGTTTCAAAATAAGCGAGAATTTGTTTTGATTTAGTTTCTCGAATATTGGACATCAAGGCTTTTGTATTTTCTTCTGCAGAGTTTCCTGCAATCCAAAGAAATATAACGGACAGAACTCCTGAAATTGAGAACGCCATAAAGAGCGAAAAAAATAGGAGTTTTGTTTTTAAATTCAGTTGGTCGAACTTTTGAAGGATTTTCATTTACAAACTTACCTTAGCCTTTTTGATCAATTGCGAAACATTCAAAATGGAAACAAACTTTTCTTCGATTCGAAAAGAACCTTCCAATACTCCTCCACCGTCTGACCCAGCTCCAGTCGGAGAAGAAAGTCGGTTTTCAGGTTTTTCATAAATTACATCAATCAACTCGTCAACAAATAGACCAAAAGAAAGGTCTTGCGACTTTATTACGACAACCTTTCCGAACGATTTTGACCCAATTCCTTCGTTTAGAAAATTTTGTAATGATAATACAGGGAGGACATCACCACGTAAATTCATAAATCCAGAAAATAAAAAACTCATGTTTGGTGCAGGGGTGAGTAAAATTGGATCCGAAAACTCTACAATATGTTCCAGACTGATTGCCAATTGTTCCTCACCAACTTTTACAATGGAATAGGGCTTTAGTCCTTCATTGGTCTTTTCAGCTACAAACTCTCGGCCCTCTGCCAAAACCCGTTTTTCGAGCGTTTCTATCCATTCAGCTCCTAAACTCATATAAGATCTTTTGTACCAATCTTGTTTCTTCTGAATGGTATCTGACTCATAATGATTTGTTAATGGATACTTGTCTTGCGGATAAAAATGTTTTACATCGAGAAAAGTAACTTTATCTCCATGTATCACCTGTTCGTCCCAAATTCCATGGATTTCTTTTGGAGGAAGAAAGTTCGGAATCGGTAGTTTGAGCACGCCTACAATTTCATCAATCACAAACCCGTAACTCTCATCCAGAAGAAGGATTTGCCCATCTGGGTTGTAAGTTTCGGGTTCTCTATCCCAAAATAGATTCAAATCGAATATTTGAACATTCCGCCCACGTTTGTTTATGGTTCCAAAAACGGCCCGCCCACCAAGTAAGGTTTCCGATATTGGCAAAAGCCATAAAATCTCGTATATATCAGAGGCGAGGATGGCATAGGTTCTTTTCCTAAGTTTAAAAAAAAGCCAGTCTCTTTCTTGGTTCATAATCTATATCGGATGGTGCAGGTATTCCTCCCACTCATCCTTCCATTCCCCTCTCTCCTTTAGAATTTCGGAAAGACGGAGGTCATTCTTGAAGATCGTCCAAGCCTGCGCCTGGTAGAATCGAGCCTTCGTGCGGTCCCCCTGTTCCCAAAACAGATTGGAAAGATCGTAATAGGTTCCTATATCTTTCGGGTTTTCATAGAGTCTGTGCAAAAGAGTTTGGATAGCCCCACCGCCGTCAGGGATTTTAGGAGAATCTCTAGTCGGATTTGCGATATGGATCGGATTTTCCTCATTTAAATTAGATCTTGATACAACAGATTGGCTATTGTCCAATTTTAATCTCTGAGTTTGATTATCTATTTTATCCCTGTCCTTAAATACTTCCCCTTTCTCGTCTGTCAGTCTTTTGAGCGAAAGAGACTCCAATCTCGTGGAATGAATAGGCTTTTGGAAAAACCGCATGCCGTTATGGCTTAAGGGCGAAAGCCCAGGAATTGATTCTAAAAATTCACTATGCCCGAGGACAAGTATACCACCTGGTTTCAGATGATTTGAAAGATTTTTAATCAAGTCCTTCTTTTTCTCTTCATCAAAATAAATAAGAACATTCCGACAGACAATAAGATGAAATGTATTCATTGATTCCATCAGAATATTCTTTTTCTCGAATTTTACATATGGAACCAGTGAAGGAGAAATTAAAATATGATCATCAGTTTTATGCAAATAATCATTAAATCCAGAAAAAAGTTCATTTCTTACGCTGTATTTAGAGTAAATCCCACGTTTTGCAAATTCAATCGATTCAGCTTGTAAGTCGTAACCAGTGACTGAAAAATCAAAGAATAACCCACCTACTTGGAGTTTGCAAAGAATTGCAAGGGTATACACCTCCTCTCCTTTAGAACATCCTGCGCTACAAATCTGAAATGGCTCTTCTAAATTTCTCGGAATTTTAGGAATCATTTTTTGGAAGAGAACCAAAAGTTGATTCGGATCTCTAAAAAAATAGGTTTCGGAAATGTTAAGGGTCTTTAGAACTAACTCCCAATCCGAATAGACTTTTCCCGTTTTTTCTAGTTCGACGATCTCTTTCAGTTTTTCTTCCCCTAACGCGTGAGAAAGTAATTTCCATTTTTCATCTGGCTGTATTAATATTCCCGTCTTTTCTAATAAAAGAGATTGAAAGGAATCAAAGACATCGTTTCTCAAAGAAAATTACTTATCCGCCTGGTAAGGAATCTATCATCGATTGAAATTTCTGGTCGACTGATTTGCTAGTTTCGGAGTTGGGCACCAGTACTTTTGGAATCCAAGGTTTCATCCTACAGTCAAAGACCACAGGTGGTTCAAAAGATATATGATTCTTGTATACATTGGTTTTAGAATGTACGTCAGAAGCAGGTTCCATTCTTGTAAACATCGTCCATATAAAATCTGAATCTGATTTGGTGGCATCTCCGGAATCATCAACCAAAAACACATAATGAAAACCGTTCAGGTTTTCATTTAATAAATATTTTGCTAATTTATCATCCACAGCGAACTTTGTCCCTTTTACAACAAGAACTCCTGGTAGAAATACAACTGGTTGTGAGAATCGACTATCTTTAAAAGATTCTGTAAAACTCTTTTTTAAATTCGGAAATTTGGGTTCTTTTTCACCTTCCGTAATTCCCAAAAACAACATTTTACTTCCTTTATTAACCGTTCCACTGGTGTAATCCAATGTATCTTGGCTGATATTGGAGAAAATAAAAAGATCTGTTCGGGGATCACATCGTTCGACTATAACTTTAAAGGTTTCACTGAAATTTTTCAAATTGATTCTTTCATTTGTCACCATTAAACACTTAGTAAGCGACAATTGTCCTTCTCCTAAAATCCTAAGCGCACCCATAAAGGCTTCTCGGAAGTATCTTTCCTTTACGATGGCAGCTGCCAGCGAATGAACACCCGACTCTTCATAGGCCCACACTCCCAATACCTGTGGCATTACCAGTGGAAAAAGTGGAGATAATAAATCCTGCAAAAACTCTGCGATGTAGTGGTCTTCTTGTGGTGGTCTGCCTACAACTGTCGCGGCCCAAATTGCGTCTTTCCTGTGTAAAACATGCGAAATCTCCAAATAGGGGTAATCATGTAACAAAGAATAGTAACCATAGTGGTCACCAAAGGGCCCTTCTGGTTTTCTTTTTTTGGGAGGGATTTTTCCAATGATTGCAAAATCAGCATCAGAAACAATGGGATAAGGAGATACTGATTTTTTTTCCGTTAGACGGAGCTTCTCTCCCATCAGAAAGGATGCAAATACCAATTCCGGTATCTCTTCTGGAAGAGGAGCCACTGCAGCGATGGTGAGTGCTGGCGGACCTCCTACGTAGACATGCGCTGGTAGACTCTGACCTTCCTTTTCAGCTTCGTAATAATGGAATCCTCCCCCCCGATGGATCTGGATATGCATCCCGACAGTTCGGTCACCAAAGAGTTGCACACGGTACATTCCCAAATTGCCAGAGCCAAGTTTTGGATGTTGGGTGTACACTAATGGCAGGGTGACGAAGGGCCCACCATCCTCTGGCCAGGAAACGAGTTTCGGAAGCGCATCGGTATTCTCCCCCAAATCGGATTGGAGAATCTCACCTCCGCGAATCCGCTTCAAACCCACCTGAAACGGCAAAAGTCCAAGACTCCTGTCCTTCCACAGACGGGAGAAACGGGGGGGGATAATCTCCTTTGCTAGTTTCGCAAGCCTTTGGATATTCTGAACAGGTTTTGGTCCAAAAGCGAGATGGATTCTCTTTTCAGAACCATAAAGATTTGTTGCCACAGGAAATTTGGTTCCTTTGACATTGGTGAAGAGGAGTGCTGGACCTTTTTTTGCCACTACCCGTCTCTGGATTTCAGCAAGTTCAAGATTAGGATCTACGAGATCATGGATGACATGGAGTTCCTTTTCGGATTGAAGGAGTTTGACAAAATCGGAAGTACTTCGAATAGAAACCATAAAAAGGGTAGACGTTCTCCTGTTTTTATTAGACTAAAGGAACCTAATGTCTAAGGAACCAATCTCTCAATCCCCTCCCATTACTGATATAAAAAGGATCGCTGTCTGCGGTGGCTCTCTCGGAAGAGAAAGGCGTTCCTACATCCGAGGCCAAGTTGTTGATATCGGAATCACCGATTTGATGAAGGCAGAAGGGCTTTGGGATTTGGTTACGGGTCTCTTCAGTGGGGAAGAACAAAATATAACACCCTTCTTAGATTTTTCTCTTGCCCCAGTGAGAAAACCAGTCCTCAAAATCGAAGTTAGGGATTCTCAAGGAAAAACTATCTTTGTCTCTGGTAAGGTAAAAGCGGACGAAGATGGATTTTTTTCCTGCGAAATTCGTGAAAAAATACCGGAAGGTGTCCATCAGTTCTTTGTCTACCTAGAAGGTTTAGATAGCTTTCGCCAATATTCTAAAGACCTGGCCCACTTAAATTCCAAAGATGATTCAATCCTTGGAAAAACTACCTTGGTTGGGAAAGGAAATTTGCGGATCCTTGCGGAAGACTACTCTGGAATCATTGTCACTTCTGATATAGACCAAACATATCTGGCTACTGATATCCATTCTGGTAAAGGAAAATTTACAACTCTCTTCGAAACACCTGCCCAAAAACAGGCGTTACCTGGTATGCCAGAACTCTACTTAGAACTTCGTAAAAAATTGAATAACGCCCCTCTTGCCTTTATTTCAGCAAGTCCGCATTTTTTTCGTAGAACAATGCTTGCTACAATCGCCAAAGACAATATCAAAATTGAATCTCTCCATTTAAAATATTTAGAAGGGACGATTAAAGGAGTCTTCGATAAAGTTGTAGGAACTTTATTTAATCCGATTGAATTTTTTCAGAATGGATTTCGACCTGCTTGGTCGCGCACAAAAAAATTCTTAGGGGCAAGCTACCAGAGTTTATTCGATCAAATGTCATACAAACTCTCAATCTTACTCTATGATAGGATTTACCAACCTACTCCTTCTAAAGAAATACTTTTAGGTGATAATACGGAAAGTGATTATATGATTTTCACCTTATACCAATTGATCTGCCTTGGAAAAATTGAAGGCGACGAATTAGAGGAATACTTGTACAAACTGAACTTTTTAGGCAGAGATGCAATCACCAGAGATTCGGCAAAAAGAATACGAAAGTTAGGTGAGGAAATAGTAAGAATCCATGACAGAAAAAACCCAGTAGTTTTGAGTCTTATCAACAAAACAACCAAGGGACCATCGGAGACGGAAATGAGAGAAAAGGTAAAGGAGGCTTTACCGCTCGGATTGTACGACGAATTATTTGTGGGTGAAAATGTTCCTTTTTATGGAACGGAAGGGGCTATGGGAATGGGGTTGATTTTGGGAACTAAGGGGTATCTGGATCTAAACCAAGTCCTTACTGTGGCTGCAGGAATGGTTGGGAAGGTATTGGATGGAAAACTAGTAGATGAAACCTACCTTTTCGAAATCTTGGAACATTTGACACTACCGAAAGAGGCAATTCCAATGCAGTCCCAACTTAAGGAAAGTTTGATATCGGCTCTTGGAACTTAAAAAGTATATGAAAACTTCACCGAACTCAATAAATTCATTTTTGAAAGAGGGCTTTTTTTTCTACCTAGTTCCATCCGCTTTTTTAATTTTAGGAGTCTTCCTACGATTCTGGAATCTAGACCTTCAATCTCTATGGGGAGATGAGCTGTTTTCTGTATTAAACGCATCGCTTGGAAGCCTTGGCGAGACCTTGGTAAGTTTTGAATCGGAAACAAACCCTCCCTTACATGGTGTACTTCTTCATTTTTGGATCCAATGTTTTTCTAACTCACCTTTTTCAGTGCGTTCTTTCAGTGCTGTTGTCGCAACATTCACTCTAATTATTATCCTCTTTAGGTACCTTAAATCTAAGGAAGGGACCGACCTCTACGCCTTTGTATTTTTTTCGGTAAGTTACGGCGCAGTTTACTATGCACAAGAAGCTAGATCTTATTCTCTACTGATTTTATTTTCCACTCTGCTTGTTTGGGTATTTTTGGAAATGATCCATAATATTGCCAACGATACACAGTCAATCAAGACTTTTTCCAAATTTCTTATTTTTGGAACCTTAGCTTCCTATACACATTACTTTGGCATTTTATTTTTAGCACATCTCTATCTGTCTCTAATCGTCCAAAGTATCATACAAAAAAGATGGAAGACCATACAATTTCTACTTCTTAGTGGTGTTTTACAGTTACTATTGTATTCACCTGAAATTTACAAATTATTAGTCTTACTACCCAAGACGGATAGGATCAACTGGATTCCGACTACCGGTATATTTGTTTATTTTGAAATATTCAATTATACTTTTTTTTCCCTATCCTATAAAAAAATTCCTGTCTATGCTATAATTGCATTTTTATTCTTCTTCGGAATTTATAAGAACAAAGGTTCCCTAAATAGATATTTTTATAATCCTGATTCAAAAGTATCAAGGCTCCAATTCCAACACATTGGATTTTTAATTGTATCCTTTTTAGTGTCTACTGCGTTGATTTCTTTAATTCAACCTATACTTACGGGTCGCAATCTTTTAGTTCTTTTGTATCCATTGATACTAATAGTTTCTATATGGATTCAAAGCTTTGAGAAGCCAAAGGAGAAAATAAAGGTTATCATAGTATCTTTAATCGCTATACTATTTGTGCTTTCCTTTACCAAAGAATATTACAAACCACATAAAGAACATTACAAACAAACAGTGGAGTATTTAATTACAAATGAAAAAAATACTGAGCTCTTTTCATATGGATTAGATACTTTTTTCAACTATTATTTTGATCAGAACAGACTGGTAACAAATCAAACCGTAGTAGAATTTCCTAAATTGACAACAGGTGCACTGGATTTAAGCAAACTCGAAAAAATGAAGCCAGGATCTCACATCATCTTGGTAGAAACGTCTATGCAATCCGTATATCCAGAATCCGAAAAAGATAGAATGAAAAAACTAGTATCTGATTTTCAGACAATTCCCATTTGGGGTATCAGATTGTACAAATTGACTAAGTAAACCTCAACTTTTTTTCTTTGATTTTTTAGTGGCCGATTTGTTATCCAAAACAAAATGTACAGAGTAAAGAGGTCTACCCTTGACCTCTTCAAAAATCCGTGCAACATATTCACCCAATATTCCAATTGAAATCAGTATGGATCCTCCAATCACGCAGATAAGCACAACTATCGTGGACCACCCCCGGTTGTACACAACTGGTAATTCTAATACGAAATAAAGATACGCCATATAAAGAGCATAGATCCCATAAAAAAAGCCAAAGATTGCGATAATAAAACCCAATGCTAAGCTGAATCGAAGTGGTATAGGCGAAAAGGCAATGGCTGCATTTAAAGCGAGTTTCAACATTTTGCGGAGAGGATATTTAGTTTCGCCAGCAACTCTAGGATCACGATTGTAGTGAACAGGTGTTTGTGGAAATCCAATCCAAGCATTCATGCCACGGAGAAAACGATGGTTTTCTCTCATTGTACCCATCACGTCCAAACATGTGCGAGAAATGAGCCGAAAATCACCCGAGTCCAAAGGTAAATCTTTGTGAACCAAAAAATTCATAATCCGATAAAAAGCCCAAGCAGTCCATTTTTTGAACCAGGATTCGCCAGCACGTTCCAATCGCTGTCCATAAACGATTTCATACCCTTCTCTATATTTTGAGAGCATTTCTACAATTACTTCTGGTGGATCTTGTAAATCAGCATCCATGATAACACATACATCACCTTTTGAATGATCCATACCTGCCGTAACAGCTATTTGGTGACCAAAATTACGAGCAAGACTCACAACCTGAATGGAAGAATCTTGCCTCGCCCAATCCACGAGAAGGTTGATTGTCTGGTCCGAACTTCCATCATTCACCAAAATAACTTCGGTTGAGATTCCGATCGATTTTTGGAAGGAGTTCAATCTTTCTTTGAGGTGGTGTATAACAGCTTCCTCGTTATAACAAGGAATAACTATAGAAAGAAGTTTTGGATTTGGTCTGGGCGTAAGGTAGTAGTTCATCATAAAGGTAGGTTTAAAGATCCTTATTTCATTGGTCTATTAAGAGTCATAATTATTGAGGAATTTGATAGAGTAACGAACAAACTCCCAGCTCATTAAATCCAGAAAAAATGCCTATCGATATAAAAAAGAAGCGGTCGCGAATGTGAGATAAAAGGAAAGTCGCAAATCGTATCAATGTTCTGTCAAGAATTAGGAAGTTTGCTTTATACAAGTAATTCTTACGTACCCCATTCTGTATTTCGATTGGATCGTATTTTAAATATTCTTTTTGAAAATGGCAAGGTTTTCTTAAAACATGGGGAGGATGTATCACATCATTTTTAGAAGAAATAAAAAAACTAATACTTGAACTTATCATCAAATTTTTTCCTGTAAATCCCAAAAGGGTCTTCCTCTTGCAAAAAATACAAAAATAGTTGGTCCCAATCCTTTAATAGACCGTTTCTTTTTTGGAAATCGAGAATCCGATAATAACAATACGCAGTATGCCTTTTGAAATCGAAACAAGCGTTGAGTATTTCACCTTCTTTACTACTTCCTTTTGACAAAGCTAACTCCTGGAAGTAAAACTTATCGCCAAATAAACGGTATTTCAAAGGAGTTGGACCGGTTAGATCGTCTGATATACCACGATTTACCAATTCGAAATGATAAAAGTTGGACTCAACGATCTTATCCTTATAAACATATGAATTTTCTTCAACCAATGTCCAGCGAACGAGAACTAAACCAAACAATAGCAAAAGCACAAACTTTGTTCCAAGTAGGATTCTTTTTTGTAATCCTTGATCAACAGCACTTAGAAGAGATTTTTTTCCTAATGGCAAAAAGGAAAGCAATCCAGCTAACAGTATTGCATTGGGAAGTTCCAATGAATTAAAATCCAATAATTCATGTAGCAACCAAACTAGAACTAACACCATAAATGCCTTGCCAGTTATCTGGAGATTTTTCCAAGACAAATTGATTTGATAAAGCAAGATGAAAAAGAGAACTATGAAACCCAAAACACCAACCAAACCTAAAGAACTAAAGATTTGAAAGTACAGATTGTGAGCCAATGGATGGGAATTGAAATGATCTAAGTAAAATTGAATGGTTGCAAATGTTTCTTTCGGCAAAGATTCCAAGTTTGTAAAAAGAATGGATTCTTCCGGGAATAATCCAAAACCAAAAAAGGGTGCGTTTTGGAATGTCGCAATGGTGTGAAGCCTCCATATATTCAATCGTACGAGAGTGGAATCCAAATTTGAGAAGGACTTTCCGATTTTAGAAAATAGATAAGCTAAAACCAAAAGAACAAAAAAACTAAAACCAAATATTTTACCTTTATGATTTTGTTGGAATACAAAAATGAGGATTAAAAAGAAGGCAAGGATTACGGAAACCATCGAAACACGCGAACCAGTAATCAAAATCAATGTTAAACTAGAAACCATCAAAAAAAATAGATAAAACTTCTCAGGTTTGTTATTTTTTGAAACAAAGTAAACTAAACCAATAATAAAAATCAGAAGCGAATGAGAACCGATGATATTTATCGGTATTCGAAATAAAGTTTCATGCATTTTGAAAATTTGAAAATTTGAATTTTTGCCAAACAATACAACAAGCATGAGGAAAAAAAAGAAATAGAGAAAGGTATAAAAATGAAGCCAGGTTTTTTTCTGATATTCATTCAAACTCCGGATGATATGAAAGAAAAAAACTGCTAAGAGAATCGTACACGCCCTCTTCAGTCCGAAATCCGAATTCCATTCTATAATCATAAAAAGGATAGATATAATGAATAGAAAAGTGGAAGTCCAGGTTTGAAAGAGTACTTTTATATCATCTTCTCGAATTATAAAAAATAAACCTAGTCCTAAAATAAGAAATGGATAAGGATGATAAAATGAAAGCGCAAAACAAGGAATTAATGAGATCAATATTCCAATTTTAAGGAAATCGGAATCTACCAAACGAATCCGAAGAGTCGTTAATGCGACTAACCAAAATGCGCATACAATTTTTAAAGAAAGTTTCTGGGGGAAAACTTGCAAAGGATCATACTCCGCCCATCTTAAAAACACAAGTAAGGTTATTAATAAGCAAAAAAGATAGTCTAGGTGAAATTCTAACTTTCGAATTTTAAAATATTTAAAAAATATAAAAAAAATATATACAGAGACCCCTAAAACAAGAAGCTCTAATCTTAGTACCTTCTGACCAGTTTTTGAAAAAAAAAGACCGAAAAAGATAACGAAAGATAGAATCGTCTGGATAGACAAAGTTCTAAAAAATTTTAGAGCCAATTGCCACCCTTTGGGATATACCTCTCAGGAATTTCTCTACTGAAGAAATTTTGCTTTTTTGCAAACATATTGAAATAGAAAATATGGCGGATGGCTGCGATTCCATCTTTCCAAGTGATTTTCTTTCCTTCCAAATAATTTCTTGGATAGTAGGAAATGGGATATTCCTGCACTCTTACTTTGAGTCTTGCAATTTTAGCGGTAATTTCTGGTTCAAAGCCAAATCTTTTGGATTCCAAATTGATATTCTTAATTATCTCTGCACGAAACAATTTGTAACAGGTTTCCATGTCAGTTAGATACAAACCTGATAAAAAATTCGAAAGGATTGTTAAAATCCGGTTTACCAAATAGTGAAATGTTCTATGAACCTGCCTTCCATCCTTTTTAAAACGAGAGCCGAACACAACGTCCGCTTTACCTTTCATCAAAGGCTCAACTAACATCGGTAATTCATCCATATCGTATTCAAAGTCAGCATCTTGGATGACTATAAAATCTCCAGTTGCCTCGGAGATGCCCCTGTGCAAAGCGGCGCCCTTCCCCTGGTTTTTTTCCTGGACGAGGATTTGGTGGTTGGATTTGAAACGAAAGGTTTTGAGAATCGAGAGGGAATTGTCTTTGGAGGCATCGTCAATGAAAACGAGCTCCTTGGCAGTGGGGAGAACTAGGGCATCGACTTTTTCCAGAAATTCATGGAGGTGCCCAGATTCGTTATAGATGGGGATGATAAGAGAAGTGGTCTGCGTTTTAGACGCTTTTTTTAATGTCTTTAGAATTGCCATATCTAGATTTCTAGAATGGACGAGTCGCTTCGGCAGTCAACGGATAAAAGGACTAGATTTAGTTTTGGATCCTCTTTGTTCTATATTTTAGGAGACCAAAGAATCCATGAATTAAGGTAAGAGAAAACGCTGAAATGAAGCCAAGTTTTTCTCTATTTCGAAGCATTCTAAAGTGCGCTAACATGACTTTCTTCTTGTTAGAAGTGGCGGCACCCCGACGAACTCGGTAGCTCGCCAAAATCTTGGAGTTACCATACGCAAACTTTGATTCCTTCAGTATATCCAACCATAAAGCATAATCATCTCGTAAACTTTTTAAGGAAGGATCAAAATACTTTTTACCTACCGTAGGAACATGATACATCGCCGTTAGGAGACCTACCCTATTGTAAAATAAAACATCTCGATAGCCGTATTTTTTATCACCAACCAAAAAAGGCTCACAAAATTCTGTGCCTTCTTCATCAATGATTCGGTAAGATGCAAAGGAAAAAGGAGAATTGAATTTTTGCATATGATCTACCATGGAAGACAAAAAATCTGAATCCCATACATCGTCAGAATCTAAAAATGCGATATACTCGCCGTTAGCGTTTCTGATCCCAGTATTTCTAGTATCCGCAGAACCAGAATTAAATTCTTTTTGGATAAATCGTATGCGTTTGTCTTTTTTTTCCAAGGCTTTCGCAATCTCTGAACTATTGTCCTTGGAACAATCATCAACAAGAAGGAGTTCCCAGTCCGTAAAACTTTGACCAAACAAGGAATAAACTGCCGTTTCCAAATAGGAAGAAGCATTGTATGAGGGCATAATAACAGAGACTTTAGGCATTATAAAAGTAACAGGCTAAGAAATTTAAATTTCGAGTTGTGACCTGTATTTGCAACGATTTTTGACGGCAAAGAATTTCCTATTTTATTTTGTCTGCTTTGCCAAAAATCTATTAGCTACATCCATCGCCTCCTCAATGATGTGATGCATATCTAAGTATCGATACGTAGCTAGTCGACCCAAAAAAGTAATATTCGATAGTTTCGAAACTTCGTTCTCATAATTTTTAAGTTTCTCCATATCCTCATCTAATCTTTTTGGATAGAAGGGTATATCACCAGCTTCGGTTTCTTTACTATATTCTTCAAAGAAAATCGTCTTTTCTTGTTTTTCCCAAGGAGTAAAATGTTTATGTTCATGAATTCTTGTATAAGGAATTTCTTCGTCTGCAAAATTGATTACAGGATTACCTTGGTGGTCACCCTCCGACCGATATTCTTTAAAAAATACCGTTCTATAACCCAATCTACCATATTTAAAGGAAAAAAAAGCATCAATTGGGCCTGTATAAAAAACATGATCATAACTTTCCTTGGTATTTTCCGAAAATTCAAAAACATGATTTAATTTTATACTAATATTAGGATGATCAAACATCCTTTCGATTATTGCCGTATAACCATCTACCGGAATACCCTGATATATATCATTGTAATAATTATCATCGTAATTAAAGCGAACGGGTAATCTTTTTAAAATAGAGGCAGGCAAGTTTTTGGGTTCAGTACCCCACTGTTTCTTTGTATAACCATAAAAAAAAGCGCGATACAATTCCTCCCCTACAAATTTTTTTGCCTGGTCTTCAAATGATTTTGGCTCAACTATACTTTGGTCTCCCTGTGATTCAATCCATGATCTTGCTTCTGCGGGAGAAAAGGCTTTTCCAAAAAATTGATTGATCGTATGTAAATTGATTGGCATTGAATAAACATTGCCTTTATAAACAGATTTTACTCGATTCACAAACGGTTGGAATTTACCGAAAGAATTTACGTAATTCCAAACTTTTTCATTACTAGTATGAAAAATATGAGGTCCATATTTGTGAACCATGACGTTCGTTAGTTCATCTCTTTCTGTGTGACAATTTCCGCCTATATGATCTCTTTCATCTACTACTTGAATCAAAAACTTCCCAGTATGTGCGAGAATATTAGATAAGACTGCACCAGAGAAACCTGCCCCGACAATTAATATTTTTTTCATATGTATCTTGATGGTATCTTGCTAATTATAAAGAATAAGAATTTTCTTAGATAGATTTTTAAAAATAGAATTAATTTTTTATTCAAAATGGCAAACACGTCCATTTCTTCAATAGCCTTATTCTTTGAAAAGAATTTCTCTAAAAACTCTTTTTGAGTAAGTGACCAGGGAAGAGTAAGGACTTTACTTTTAAATTCTTGCGTAAAGGGGAAACCTTCATTAAAAACTAGACGCATCTGTGTTGCTAGTTTTAAATCTACTTTTAAAAATTTTGCTCTGATCCTATCCAATTCAGCAACTCCTTCGCTGATATTTTTAGTAGAGAGCCCTCCCAATGAATACACAGCAATCGTCTCAGGAACAGAACAACCTATTACATTTGACTTGATTGCACGAAACATAAAGTCAACATCAGAGGCATATCGAAAATCTAGATTAAAATCACCTAATTGATCATACACTTGTTTTTTACACAGATAGGATTGATGGTTAGATGGATTCCCCAAAAAGAAATCCACATCTGTTAACGTTTTGGGACTCCATTTCTTTAGACCAAAAAGCATTTTTGCGGATCCGCAAACGTAATCGCATGCGCTTTCCTCTGCCTTTTTCCATAGAGAATAAAGCGAATATTCAGAGAAAAAGTAATCGTCTGCATTTAAAAAGATTACCCATTTGCCTCGAGACAATTTTAATGCCCTATTCATGGCATCGTAAACACCTGAGTCTCGATCTGATACCAAAGTGATTTGACTTTTATAATTTTCTAAAATGTTAAGAGTATTATCATTACTCATACCATCCCAAACAACTAATTCAAAGCTGACTTGTTTTTGTGCGAAGACCGATTTTAAAGTTCTTTCAATCGTTGCCTCGGCATTCCTAACAACCGTAATAACAGAAATCATTGGTTGGCTATTCAATTAATTTTTACTCAACTTATTGTAGATTTCAATGTACGCATCTGAACAGTTTTTCCAAGAAAAATCTTTAACACGTTCATACCCTTTTTTTCGAAGAGTTTCCCGCTCCTTTTCAGAATCCAAGAGAATTTGCAACTGCCTAACCAAAGAGTTTATCTCTGATGGATTAAAAAAGGCAGCAGCACCATTTGCAATTTCTCGAAAAACTTTAATGTCGCTACATAAAACAGGACAACCAACGGACATAGACTCCAAAATAGGGATACCAAAACCCTCATAGAGCGAAGGATAAATAAATAACTTTGCCTGACGGTAGAGATTCGCCAGAGTAGATTCTTCAGCAAACGGCATATGAACTACCCGAGGCTGTAAATTCAATTTTTCCAAATGAACTTTCTCATTCGCATTTAAATCCTTGCCACCAGCACATACGAGTAGTAGATTATTATCAGTGATTTTAGCGAAAGCCTCTAGTAAAAATACAAAATTTTTGTATTCTCCCCTATTCCCTACGAAAAGGATAAAATCTTGTTCAAAATACTTTTTACCTTCAGTCGGTTCTTTAGATAGATCTCCTGCATTATAAATTACAGAAACCTTTTCTTTTTGAATGTTCGGATAGATTTTCAGCAAATCGGACTTAGTCGACTCAGAAACACAAACGATGTGATCAGCGGCAAGGCACAATCGTTCTCGATTTTTTATGATGAAATTTTTTCTTCCATAATAATTTGGAAATAATTCATGTACACAATCGTGCACTGTTAAAACAAATTTGGTTTTACTCTCCAATAAGGATTCTAAAAAATAATCTCGGTAGTAAGTCGCATGAAAGACACTATACTTATTGTAGGTTAGATCTTTGATTACATTTCTATTTATTTTACCAATCTGATTTTTTAAACTGAAACGGATTAGACCCGACTCTCTATTAAGTATAAATTCGGGAAGTGATAGATGAAAGATGTTAAGAACTTTTTTAACTATTTTGTATATAGTATAAAGAGAAAACCAGGGAGGTTTATTAATCAGTTCCTTTCGGCTCTTGCTATAAATCTCACCCTTCGAATAATTCGATAGATCCACGGAACATTCGTAGTCTAATTTTCTTTCCTCCATTCGATCGAAGATTTCAAAAAATATTTTTGGAATTCCTCCATATTGATTTTGAAAGAAAATTTGATGATCGAATAGAACTTTCAATTTAATATATTCTTATAAACTGACTTCAGGGCTAGAGTGGATTCTTCCCATGAAAAAGAATTGGCTCGTTGCATGGACTTACGGGAGAGCGACTCACGAAGTTTCTTATTGGCTATCAGATTTTGCATTTCCGTTTGAATCCGCTTCTGATCGCGAGGGTCGACTAGAATTCCGGCATCTCCCACAACTTCAGGCAAGGAGGATGTGTTTGAAACTAAAACTGGTAAACCACATTGCATAGCTTCAAGAGGAGGTAGACCAAATCCTTCATAAAACGATAAGTATACAAAAAATAATGCACCTGAATAAACGAAACTCAAATCCTCGTCTCTGACAAAGCCAAGAAAACGAACACGTTCTTTAAAACAATCTGAAAATTCTGTTTTTAGATCATCAAAACCATCGCCCCATCCTTTTCCTCCTAATACTGCATACTTCAGTTCTGGATCCATTCCCTTTCTAGAGATCTCCAAAAATGCGCGGATTGACATCTTTAAATTTTTTCGAGGTTCTAATGTTCCGACACTAAGTATATATTTACCGTAAACCAGTCCATACTTTTGAATTGCCTTCTCTGTATTCTTCTCATCGGTCTTGAAAAAAAATGTTTCCGCGGCTAAAGGCACTACAAAGATTCGATCTGGATCAAATAGACTTGCCTCTTTTGCTATATCTATTTTACTATTTTCAGATATAGTAATAATCGATGTTTCATTATCAAGATATCGAATATTTTGGATTATAACACGATCCTTATTACCTTGAAAAAATTCAGGAAATTTTATCGATATAATATCATAAATCGAAATTACCTTTTTTACATTGGATTCACAAATAAATTTAGGTAGTGGAAGATATGGGCTGTGAAAAATAAATTCGTTAGTTAAATAGGATCCTGGAATTGGATTTAAATACGACTTTATACCAATCTTTTGGAATACGAATCTTACAATAGATTGCAAAAGTTTTACCAAAAAGCTTAAATGATTCCAAGAATAGGAAAATTCAAATTTGTCTGACAACCAATTGTATAGGACAAAGAACCGGTCCTTTGCTTTGGAATATTTTTTTGGTACTAAGAATCTATCCTTACTTAGTTCAATATTCGAAGTCTTTATATACTCAAAAAAATCTGTAATATGACCGTTTACAGAAGATAAATATAGGTCGATCTCTGGGTCTTTTGCCAAATGTTTTAAGTGATTCTCTATCACTCGAAAGATTCCTGTTTTAGCTTTAGGGTTTCGCACAGACCAAGCTAAAACGGATATATCAAATATAAGCTTCAAATCTATTAAACTCTTCCTGCGATATAGGAATTATCTCATCCGAATAAAATAATTTGAAATTTTGTAATCCATTTATGACAAAACTCTTTTTTAAGAATTCATTAAAACAAATTGCCTTTGCGATGATTTCATTTTCGATTTGAAAAATCTGAATGAGTTTTTGACCGTATGGCAAATAGATTTCCTTTTTGAAAAAGCTTCCCTGAAAGTCGGACATCATTGCAACTTAAACCTCAAAAGAAAAGCATAAACTCGAGTTAATATTTTCAAAACAAGGCCATCCCCAAAAAACTGGATTTTACGTAGCGAATAGTACGCATAATAAAAAATCCAATGTTGAGATACTCGTCCTACCAGTCGTTTCTGCATTTGTACTATCTCACTATGAACATTTAAATTTTGGCTAGTTTTTGTATTCTCGTGTATCCGCGTACATGCGATTGTTTTATTCAAAAAATAAAAATCATATATTTTTCCAATTCTCAACCAATACTCATAATCCATGCAGTATGCTAAACTTTCATTCAAGGCACCAATCGATTCCCAAACATTGCGGCGTAAAAAGACAGTTGGCTGGCAAATAAAACAATAATCCAAAAGTCTTTCAAAAGAATACGTTTCAACAGGGTATACTTCCAAAAGCTTATCGTTCTTATCTATATGCAAACCTACACCGTAGAGAACTTGCATTCCTTCCTTCAGATATTCTCGATAGACTTCGTTCAGTGCTCCTTCCGTATAAACATCATCCGAATTCAACCACGCTATTATACTACCGAGAGCTAACTCCCATCCTTTATTAATTGCATTGGTTTGACCTTTATCTTTTTCAGAAAAGTATTGAAAACTTACACCTAGGCAATTTACCTTATACTTTCCTGTATTGTCTTTTTTGAATACTCGCCCTTTGTATTCAGATGCAATATTTCCGGAGTGGAGCTCTTGCATACATGACTCTAAAATAGAAACCGTTTGATCTGTAGACTTACCATCCATCACTATATAGTCAATGTAAAAGTCTCCAGGCTGTTCTATCACAGATTTAAGAGTTCTTTCTATAAACTCTCCTTGATTATAAGAGGGAGTAACGATTGAAATTATGTTATCTTTGCTTGCTTGAATCACTGAATTACTTGAGGAATTTCAAAACCTGCCTGATTTTCTTTTTCAACTTACAATGAATAGAGAATAAAGTACTTGTTTTCAAAAACCTGTCTCTTTTGCACCAGAAAATCTGTCATTGGCTTCGAATATTCCTTTCCTTTGAAAAATAAAAAGTATGAATCTCGTCGAGACAAAAACTCAGGAGATTCAATCCAGACCGAACAACGATCGGTAAAGTATGTCAGTGCCCTTGGCTTAAAAAATACAATGCTTTCAGTAACAGAAGTGTTTCTTTGAATGAAATCGTAAGCCTCCTCTGCGTATGCAGAATTTGCAAAGGAAGGATTGAGCTGACTCCTATCCAGGTCAGTATTATCTAAGTATCTTATCGCATTAAATGTCAAAAATAAGGAAATATAAAGAGAAAAGAAAAATTTTTCGTATCTATTTATTCCAACTTTGAATCGTACAAATAGAATAAACAGACAAAAGGGTAGAAGAGGAATAATAAATCGAATTCCTTGTTGATAGGGATAAAATAAAAATAAACCAAAATAGAAAAAGATAAAAATCTTCTCTGCAAGACTTAAATGCAACCACACAATCCTTCTCTTTCTATAAAAGATGTAACAAAAAACCAAACCAAAAAATGTTTTTGCATAGAGTGGGAAGGGAAAGAAAAAATCGATTATCAATTGAAAATAATAAACGAGATTCTCAACAAAATGATTCAAGAAATCCATTGTAATTAACTCATGGTTTTCAAGATAATTGGAGGACGGGAATTGGGAATTAAACATCGTAACGAAGCAATAAGATAACAAAAATGATGTTATTGCGAATATAAAATTCGAATGTTTTTTATCAGATATATACTTGATAAAAGCGTAACCTATGGCAACGAGATAGATTATATTGGAAGATGTCCTAATATTTACGGCAATAAATGAAACGACAGAAAAGAGTGCAAAACAAGAAATTTTCCTAGCTAAACTTCTTTGCTCATAAGCACGTTGCAAAACGTACAATGCAATCAAAAGAATTCCCGAAGCGTATATATCACTTAAGATATGCTGATTTGACTCGATAAAAAAAGGATGAGTTGCAAATACAATCATAAGACTCAAAGTTAAAAGAAATCTTAATCGTTTTACAAAAATCAAAAACAAAGCAAAGTAAAAAAATATCGAGTAGATGAATGAGAATTGTTTAATTGCAAGTATATCAACCAAATCAATAAAAAAACCAAAACTCAAAGACAATGGATAAAACCACGGATAATAATTTGGTCCCACCTGAAATTCGGAATATTTTATCCTTAAATTAACACAGTTATCTAATTTAGAATATTCACCATCGTGGATTACTTTTGACTGACTTAAATAAGAGGAAAAATCATCTCCCCAACTATGAAAACCATCCAATTGAAAAAAATTATACAATAAAACAGAAAGAAAAAGGCCTAATACAGCTATTTCTATCCTGTTAAATTTAATAGATCCTAAACGTATTGGCATAACTATTGTTTTATATCGAGAATATTAGAATTAGTAAAAATAGCTGGCAGTCGATACTCGTTTCCGTTAGACCTTTTCTCTACGAAGATCATCAATTATGAATTGGCTATCACCGAGAGTCAAACTTGCATAAGATTTTGCAATTGCAGGAAAAAAGTAATCCGCCCTTAGAACAAAAAATCGAATGGTCTTTTCATCAAGCTTACTCTTTGAGAAAATATGGAAGTTTGTATCGATTGAAATATAATGATAACCATACTTTTTAGCTAAAAAATCTAGAGTGACTTCATTAAAAAATCCGATATGTTGACCCGTTTCTGGTGTATAGTACCACCATTTGCTATCAGGTATATCTCGCCCATACAACAATGTTGAAAAGATAAAAAAATTGGGTTTGTGTTGGTTAAACAGTCTATCAAACTCAGTATCTGGATCTTCTAGGTGTTCTAAAACTTCAAAGCTAAGTAAACAATCATATTCAATCTCACTGGCTTCGAATCCGCGTGCGAAGATATTCTTAGTATAGGGATCTCGCCATTCCGCATGGAGACCAAAATCCCGAAGCATTCTTACTAATACTCCATAGCCTCCCCCAAAATCCAAAATCTTTTTAGAATACCTGACAATATTTTTAATATAAATAATCTTTATTAAATTTTTGAACACACGCAGGAACAATAAAGGAAAACACAATTTGATGTCTTTGATTGAAAGAAACACAGCGATTCTTTTTGTAAAAAGTTGATTGCGAGCAATCAAACCAGTGTCCGTTATAGAAATACTTTCCGAATATGCCTCTTCCAGCCAATCCGCCGGAGATACCTGCAGATACTCGCACTTGACACATCGGAATATTTGTCCTTGGTATTTTCCAAGATACGTTAAATTAGAAAGTATTAATTTACTTTCACTCTTACAAATTTTACATTTCATAAATTAGTAACTAATTTTCCGATAGGTTTGATTTGTACAAAAAGGATAATCTTTCATTTGATTGCTGTTCAAGTCACCAAAGTGATAAACTATACAACTTAAACTCCTTATACTTTTCATCTCAATTTCTGAAGTAATACCACGTTTGGAATCGCCAGTTTTGCTCAAATTACGCAAATAGTCCATGAGCCCATCATGAAAGTTTGAATTGTACCGAATTGGATCTATAACGAGAAATATCTTCCATGGAAAGTTGTTATATTTAGAATAACGCAAAAAGGAATCTGCTGGCTCAAAATCCGTATAATCGCGTACATAGATAACAGCAGTAGATTGTGTAGATTCCTGTCTCATCTCCTCAATAGCTTGGCTGAGAGCAATTGTGCGCTTTACATTCTTCCGAGAAGAATTTTGCAATTCATTTATGGAAAGGGATGAAAATCCGAAGGATGCGATCACAAGCGAAATTAAACCAATTGGAATTCGTGGTTTTATCCTATTCATCCAGAATAGTTGAGCAAGAATAAATCCAAAGCCTATAATAAAGAAAAGTATCGAAAAGATCGAAGTAGGAAAATCATATCGATTGTTTTGGGGCAAATCACCACCATAAAATACTATATTTAAAAGAATATTAGCAAATAGAAACACCAATAGGAAGAATAGATTTCTACGATACCTAAAGAACCATAAAAATCGTCTTCCTTTGAAAACGAGAACCAGTGCCACCAAACTTAGTATTAGTGGCTGAAACGCTAAAGGGCTACTCAACAGATTTAAGATTTTATAAACTTTGCTAGTAAATTGAATGGAATTCCCATTGATATCAACGGGATTGGCGGAGATAGCGGATAGGATGGCGTAGACAATCGTAAGAGACAACAAAAAAGGTAAGGTATATAAAATTTTTAGAAGACTCAATCTGCGACTTTCTGTTTCGGGAAATACGTAAAATAGTATCGGTAGGAAGGCTGCAAGGATCATATTCTCCTTTGAGCCTATCATTATCATAACACTTACTATCTGTAATACGAAAACAAGTAAGCCAGAATTTAATTTTTTATTCCAATTAAAACTAGAAAGAGTAAAAATGGAGAAACCCAGTACAATGTAAGTTTCTCCAGGGCCCAATCTAAAAAATATATCAGCCCAATAAATAAAACTAAAACTTGTAAATACCCATGCCAAAGCAACCGGTGTCGACAGAAAAAATCGATACAGAAGTGTTAAAGAAAAAAGGAAGGAAACAAGAATTGAAAATCTAGAAATATACCATAATGTTGAGTTATCTTTCCATAAGAAAGTTTCAATCAACCTAAGAACATAGTATGATGGTCTAAATCTAGAATTAACTCCAAACTCCCCGACTTCCGTTTGATTGAATAAAATATAAAAAAAATCTGACCAACTTCTTTGATCCAATTTTGAACTCAAAAAATAGAAAATTTCATGATCATCGATTAACCAAAATTTTGCCTTAAAATTAGGACCAAAAATATAGAGAGAAAAAGCAGAACAGACAAAAAGTACAAACCATTTCTCATACTTATTTTTTTTCCAAACAAATAGAAGAAAAACAAACAGAATTAAGAAAACTAGCTGATCGGGTTTATAAATACTTTGTATCATATACTTTTGGTTAGATATCTTTTTCGGAAATTAAATAATTGGGTCTTCCTTTGGACTGAATAAACATTTTACCTAGATATTCACCAATTATCCCCAAAATGATCAACTGGACTCCCCCGATAAACAAAACACTTGTTAATACCGATGCCCAGCCAGTGACCACATTTTCTGATGTGAAAAAAATGACGATTGCATAAATACCGTACGCACCCGAAAAGAAGGAAAGGATCATTCCGAAATATGTAGCAAAATGGAGAGGCTTTACTGAAAAAGATGTAATTCCATCCAATGCAAACAAGAACATTCTTTTTAAACTATACTTGCTAACTCCCCAAGTTCTTTGATCTGGCGTATACTCAATAGAATCCTTGGTAAATCCGATTGCCGTAACTAACCCGCGAATAAATAGATTTTTTTCGCTAAAAAGTTTGAGAGAATGTACAACTTTTTTGTCCAGCAAACGAAAATCAGCAGCGCCATGCGATATTTCCAAACCAGACAGATAGTTTAGTAAATTGTAGAATAGAGTCGCCGTATTCCTTTTAAACCAGGAAACGTTTTCATTATCTTTACGTATTGTATAAACTATTTCTATACCTTGCTCCCACCTCTCAATCAGTTTTGGAATCAATTCGGGTGGATGTTGTAAGTCTGCATCCATCGAAATAACGGCATCGGCAGTTGAATGATCAATGCCTGCTTTAAGTGCGACCTGATGTCCGAAATTTCGCGAAAAAGAAATGAAAGAAATACTGATACCGTCTTTGTTCTTTTGTAATTTTTTGATCTCAGACAATGTATTATCTTTACTACCATCATCCACGAAGAGCAGTTTCATTTTGTACTTTTTGATTTTTAGATTTACAATACGTTGGAAAAGATTTTTTATATTTCCTTCTTCGTTGAAAGACGGAACTACAATTTCAATTGATTTCATTTTATTTACCATTTCTGTTTACAAATCTACTTAATAATTTAAGTAGATTTCTTAAAATATAAAACGCTGCCTTCTCAAAAAATGGGATTTCAAACATCATTTTTCTTGAAAATTGTTCGGTAACTTTACTTGGAATTAGTCGGTCTGGTTTTGTATATGGCGGATGAATAGGATCTATATCCATACAAGATAAGACCGATTTTTCTGAAGTTGTGTTAGTTGCAGAGTAACCAAAACCGATATTCGAAACCAAGTTTCGACTAGGCATGAGAGAAATACGATTCTTCTTCCAATTCAAAAAGCACCATTGATAATCCCAAGTCGGAATCTGTCCGGAAAATGCTTTAATTAAATTTTCTATCCAAAAATTTTGTTCATAATCCTTTTTAAATTTTTCTTTCACAACTAGTTCAATTTCACTTTTCTCAACGCCGTTTAGAACGTAACCATTCCATGCTCGCCTCCAGGTGGCCCAACCCCATATGTGAAAATAATTGGAGGCGTAGTATGAAAATTTTAAATGATAGTTCGAAAAAAAGAAATTGTCTCCAGAAATCATGCCTATAGCTTTATTGTCTCTATACTCCATCAAAAGATATTCACAAAATCTAAAAAAGGTTATATCGGCAAGAATATCATCTTCAAGAATAATTCCCATTTCCTCATTCTCGAATAACCATGAGATTGCGGAACTTACCGAAATTGGTAATGGTAAATGACTCTCTCTAAAAAGAGTTTTAACCTGGCAATTCCAATCAATATCATCAATTATTCTTTTAACTTCATCAGTTAACAATGCTTCAGTATCATTTCTTGGAAAGTTTACGGCAAAGTATAACCTCTCTGGCTTATATTCTCTTATTTTCAAAAATACCTGACGAGTTAAGTTAGCGCGATTAAACGCGATAAGTAAAATTGGTACTTTCATACTAGTCCCAATGTTTTCCTATATGATTTTACAGTTTGTTCTACCGTAGTATTCCAAGAAAATCTTTTTAAATTTAAGAAACCCTTGGCTCGCAAATGTACTTGCAAATCTCTCTTGGAATATACTTCTCTTACAGCCTTTTCAATCGATCCAGAATTTCTTGGGTCAAAATAACAAGCAGCATCACTCGCTACCTCAGGAAAGGATGATGTATTGCTACACACTACGGGACAACCTGCAGCCATCGCCTCAAGCAAAGGTATTCCAAATCCTTCATAAAGAGATGGAAATACAAAAAGAGTTGCCTTTTGATATAAATTAAAGAGCTCAATATCACTCTTAAAATTTAGATGAACGATTCTGGAAGCCAATCTTAATTTCTTAAATTGATTTAATTCAATTTCACTGAACGGTCCGCCACCTGCGGCAATGATTTTCAAATCTGGGTTATCTATCAGGAGAGATTGTATACTTTCAATAAAAAACAAGAAATTCTTATAGAAATCTCTATTGCCAACGAATAGAATATAATTTTCTCTAGCTGGTGTATCTTTCCGAATTTCTTCATTAAATTCTAGATTTCCATGATAGATAACATCAATCTGATCCGATGGATAATTAAAATATTCTACTATATCTTTTTTCGTACTTTCGGAAATCGCAATGATTCTTTTCGCATGGGAGATAGTGTCTTTTTTCTCTCTCATTACCTGATGAACATCCTCAAAAAAATAGGAAAATTTTTCATGAATTAAGTCATGAACAGTGAGAATATACGGAACTTTCGAGCGATTGACTAACTCAATAAAATATGGATTGTAGTATGTGGGGTGAAACAAATCAATTCTCCCAGAACGCAAAAGGCTATCCAAATACGTTTCCATTTCACGATTGTGATTAGGAACTAACTGAAGATATTGAAATAATTTTAATAAACGATTCTTTCCCTTAAAGTAACCAGGATACAACCAGTTCTCATAATTTAAATATGACTTAGTAAAAAAGGAATCATCCAAATAAACATTATTGGAATAGAGAATCGAATGTTTAACCTCGACAGATTCAAATTTAGTTAAACGGGAAATTAACTCATAAAAATATCTAGAAATTCCCCCATATTTTTGAAGCGTGAATATCTGGTGGTCAAAGAGAATTTTCAATTTTTTAATAGCGAATCTTAATGTTTTGATACACTGAAAATAAAACTTTAGGCCATTTCCAAAACAAAAGAGATGACATTTGTATATATGAAAGTTCTCTTACTTCCTTAAAAAAAAATGGAATTAAGGAGGATGCTACAAATTGTGAAATTAAAGTAGCGAATGCGGCACCGTAAATTCCATATATTGGTATCCAAAAAAAATTGAGGAGAACGTTAACGAGTAAACCAGAAAGACTCTTCCAAAGAACATAAACTTGTTTGTTTTCGATCAAAAAATAATTGCCTCCCGCGACACCAACAAAAACAAAAATTCCTGACCAAATATAAATCTTTAAAACATCGGATGCTAAAGCATAGGGACTCCCATAAAGAAAGATAACTAAATCTTTTCCTATCCATTGGACAAACACTGCCATAAGAATTGAGGTAAATATTAGAATGATATGGAGTACCTTTAAAAATTCCAGATAATCCAAACGTGATTCTTTTCTTTTGGCTACTAAAGTTGGGAATACGGAGGAAGCTAAACCCATTGGAATAAAATACCAAAATTCACTCAACTTAACGCCTACACTGTAAACTCCAATCGACGAGTCTCCCAACATAGAACCAATCATAAGTTGATCCACTTTCATATAAATCACAATTGAAAGAGTAGAAACCAATATAGGGAACGACTCCTTTAAAGATTGGAATGCCGAACTCAAAGAAACAAGTTTAAAATCGATATTTTTTTTTTGGTAAAAGTAAAATAAAAAGATAGATATATAGGAAAAGATTGCTTCTAGAAAAAAACTAAAAATAAAGTATAAAATACTAAATTCATAATATAGCAGTATAATTCGGAAGAGAGAAAAAAGAAGAAAAGAAATATTTTCAATGGTTACAACATATTTTATCTCAGTGCGAGCTTCATAATAATATCTTGGAACAGAAAGAAACCGAAACAACATGGGACATGCTAAGATGACCCCAAAATAAAAAGTCATCGTATCAGAATATTTCAAAATATAGAGAAAGAAAATTGCTATAAAGAAAAGAATGATCCCTGATATCAAATGCAATAAAAGCGAAGCTGATAAAAGTTCTAAATTTTTCTTTTCTGCTTTTACAAGATCCCTTACGATGAGTCCTTCCGTACCTAGTGGTAGTATCGTTGCGAATAGAAGAACCAATGAATTTGCATAATTAAACTTCCCAAAATTCTCTGGACCGAAGTACCTCGCAATCCAAACTCCGATAAAAAGACCAACCATAAGTTTAATGATCTTGTCTGAAAAAAGAAAAATTGAATTGATTACTACCTTTTTCAAAGGTATTGCCTCGGTCGTCCTCTATAGAGATTGAGTGTCATTGCAACTAGGAATGAACCCAAAATGGCTGGAAGAATGGCTCCATCAATATAAGGTTGGAAAATCCCATAAACCCAAATATAACACCAGGCAGTAAGTAAAACAATATAGACTGAGTTCTTCCTGTAAAAACCTTCCGCCAAAAGGATGCTACAAAATCCAAAAAGGAGTCCGTAAACAACCATGCCAAATTGTTTACCATCGCGGTAGATATTGAAAAAAATCGAACCGAACGCATTCAATTCAATCGGTTTGTTTCCTTCCGTATAACCGACTAAAATACTTTGGTGCAAATAACCTCCAATAATCGACTCTTCGGAAACAAGATTCATACCAAAATAATTTAGTAAAAAAATCGGATACTTCAGGAGACCTCCCCAAAATGATTTCCAAATAGTGAAATCGTGAACGATTGAGTTGGGATTATTTAGTTCCTGCGACAAAATAGTAAAGGATTCCGTGTGATACGTTAAAACATATAAATTAAATATTTTTGAAAGGCCGCTCAGATTACTTGAATCACGAATAAAAGTCACTATCAGAGCGAAGAGTAAAAGCAAAATGAAAATGGAAGCTAAATAGATCGTATTCCTTAGCAGAGTTTTTGTGTTCTTTGATAGTATAAATTCAAAAGAATAGATGAGTAGTGCCAAAAATAGAAGAAAATGAAATGAAAATCGACCCGCCATCACAACCGCATCCATTACTAGTGTAATAAATGTCAGAATAACAAGTGAATTCTCTTTGAATAAAACTCTTCTGACAACACCAAAAAATATCATCATATACTGAAGAGGATTTATAACCCAAAAATAAAATAACGAAATTAACTTGGAATTAAAGAATAATAAAGAGGAACCGGTATTAAGTCCAAAGACCTCTGATCGATATTCCACTAATGTAAACCTTGTAGTAATGAGATAGAGAGCTCTTAGAAAAAAAAAGAAAACTATTGGAAAAACAAAACATCCCAGGAAAAATAAAATAACGCGTCTATGTCTATTAATAGCTATTGAATACCGTCGGAATGTTTTTGGAATCAATCTGTATCTAGGGAGAAGTGAGAATAAAAACGCTCCCACAATACTACTCCCAAAAAACAAAAAATATAGATTTTGGGTATTTTGACTTAGCGTGAACAAACCAGTGATTCCAAGAGAATTTATATAATTCCAAAAGAACCACCAAGAAAGTAAGAATATTATAAATATTGATTTTTTCCTATTCAAATATATATGAATTGCAACAGTCACGAACCAAAAAACTAAAATTTGAAGCGAGATTGACATTCCCATATCCTTACCGTGCCCCAAATCCTGTAAAAATAGTTTTAATCGTTTTAAAAGTTATAAGCAAATCTAACCAAAACGAAAAATTTTTAATATAATAAAAATCATATTCAAGTTTTACGTTCATGCCGTCCACTTCGGCCGCATATCCTTGTTCAACTTGAGCCCAACCACTTATACCAGGCCTCACAACATGTCGATAAGCAAAAAATGGAACATCTTTTTCATACCACTTAGATAGCTCATAAGATTCTGGCCTAGGTCCAATGAATGACATTTGGCCAATTAAGATATTAAAAATTTGAGGTAATTCGTCTATTCGATACTTACGGATGAAGCGACCAACGACTGTAATCCTTGGATCATCTTCGGGCTTCGTGAAGCCAGTCCCCGTTCGATCGATATACATACTTCGAAATTTAAGCATAGGAAAAACTTTTCCCCGATAACCCATCCTTGGTTGGATAAATAATGCAGGTCCTTTTGATTCCAAACGGATGATTGCCGCTAAAAAGACAAAGAAAGGGAAAAAAATCGGAATCAGTATCAAAGCAGTAACAAAGTCAATCCACCGTTTGATACTTTCATAGAGTTCGGAAGGAAGTAAGGATCCAAATACGTTTTCGGAGAGATGATTGATCTTTACTCTACCGGTAACTAATTCCCTTATCTTTTTTTCGGAATATACAGGTATACGAGAAAGCGTACATTGAGCTAAAAACTTTTCCCATTCCGGATTGAGACGCGGACTATTAAAGTCAGCAACAACTGCATTGAATCTTTGTCCCCTTAGATCTGGAGATTCCAGAATTGAAAACAAGGCACCATGAGTTTTCACCAAATCATTGCTAGTCTCTGATGGTAAAATAGCATATCTGATTAAACGGTATCTCCGACCCAAAAAGAAACCAGCAAAGCACCAAAGTAAAGTTACAACAAAGCCAATTACTAAAATTTGAAGTGAATACGTTGTTCTGAAAAATAAAATAATAGCTATAGGAATCGCAAAGCAAATGAGAGTTATCGGCAAAATATAAGATACGGATTCGGAACCAGGAAGTCGAAAGATTTTTCGTAAACTGAAAGTTGCAACTAAAAAAGAAAGAAGGCTTGTCGAAAGAGATGTAACTAAATTCGGATCATTTGATTTCCAAAATTGGAACCCCCATATAGGAACAGCTGACGCTACAACAAGAAATATCCCACCGGAAACGAACTGAAAAAAATAACTCAGTAGGATTCTTTCAAACCATCGGGAATGGCGGCGTGTAAAATTTGGATCTACTTGCATGGAATCAAATTATCACAATGACTTTAAAATCAAATCGGCAGACTTTTTTGTAGAAAACTCTGATTCCATTAATTTTTTAGAATTACTAGACATACGGCTTCTAAGATTTTCATCCAACATAAGCTTCGCATTCTGAAATAGCTGTTCTTTATCTCCAGCGATGGAAACCTTGCCTGCTCCATTCTCTTCAATCACATCGATTATATCATTACCCAAATTGACTGCACCTAAAATGGGAATTCCTAACTGACAATATGCGAGGATTTTCCCTGGGAAATTATGCGTGGTATGATTTGGGTGCAAACAAAAAAGCCCAACATTCATCTCGGTCAATATATTTGTAAATTCTTCTTGACTTACACTTTCCAAATACATTGCGTTTTTTAGATCTTCTTTTTCGATCGTCTGCTGAACAAGGGGAACTTCATCACCACTTCCCATAAAAACAAAAAAAACATTTGGAAATATTCGCATGTCTTTTGCTAGCTGAAGAAGATTTTTCATATCTTGCGCGAAACCAATATTTCCGCCATAAAAGAAAATAAGTTTTGATTCCAGTCCATACTTTTGTCTAAAACTTTCGGAAATTGGGAGACCCTTATTGCCAGAAATCGATTTACTTGAAACTGTAGGTGAGGCCCAATTGTAAAGGAGTGAGGCCTTCCCTGCATAGTTGGGAAATTTACTCTTATACCATTTTAAATTCGCAGGCGATTGAATCCCAATTTGATCTGAGTGAAGGTAACATTTGGATTCATGCCAACGTAAAAATTTACCTATAAGGGATCTTTCTTTTATCATTCCGTTGTCAATTACCCACTGCGGAAAGAAATCTCTAAGAATTAAAAAAGATTTTGCGCCCGACTTTGCCTTTAAAAATCTAACGAAGGGATACCAAAAGATTGAAGGAGAATAAGAAATTACCATTTGGTATTTTCTGTGTTTTAGTTCTTTGTTAAAATAAAATATTCCCCAATACGGCATCAGTAGTTCATTCACCAATCTCAATGGTTTGGGAGCTGTCTTTAATCTACCTGCATTAAATTTGAAAATATTAATCCCGTCGATCTGAAGGCTCAGCTTCTTCGGTTTACTTGTTTCATTCCCAAAGACGATGGGTGTATAAACATCTACTTGATACCCCCTAACCTTTAATTCGATAGCCAGCTCATGCATCATCTTGGATGCAACTTTTATACTTTCGGGTAGATAATCATCGATCAGGATTGCGATCGAATTATCAGAAGGCATTTGATTCATCTACTAATTTTTTTTCCACACAACTCGATTGACATATCCCGTATAACTTTGAACTAAATTTACAATTTTTGAGGATACATCATCTACAAAGTAGTCCTTAACATCTTCTTTCTGATTTCCTTTAAGGCTTTGGATATCCAAAGCAATTTTTACAGAATCCAAAACTTGGGAAGATTTTAAACCAGAAAGAATCAAAACACCTGAGTCCATACCCTCTGGTCTTTCATGTGTATTTCGAATGGTGATTGCTGGGAATTTAAGAATGGAAGATTCTTCCGTTATAGTACCTGAATCGGAGACAACACATCTCGCATTGAGTTGCAAATAAATATAATCTAGAAACCCAAAAGGCTTTAAAAATCGAATGCCATCGGACTCTTTGATTCCATACGCTTCGATCCTCTTTTTCGTTCTTGGATGAGTGGAAACAATCACTGGAACCTGATATGTTGAAGCTAAATCCTTTAGAGATTGTACCATTGCTAAAAGGTTTTCTTCACTATCAACGTTTTCTTCTCTGTGAATGCTGACTAAAAAGTATTCTTTATCCTTTAAATTCAAATCTCCTAATATACTTGATTTTTGAATCTTAGGTTTATAATAATCTAGAACTTCTTTCATATGAGAACCTGATTTAAAAATTGTCTCTGGACGAAGCCCCTCCTGCAAAAGATACCTTCTAGCATGTTCAGTTAAAACAATATTAATATCACTGAGATGGTCTACGACCTTACGGTTCAATTCTTCTGGAACTCGTTCATCAAAACATCGATTTCCTGCTTCCATATGAAAGACTGGAATTTTTTTGCGTTTAGCAGAAATTACAGCAAGGCAAGTATTTGTGTCCCCATAAAGTAACATTGCATCTGGTTTTTCTTTTTCCAAAACTTCATCGATATTTACCAAAACATTCGCGATAGTCTTTGCCACTGTATCAGAGGCGACATTCAAAAAATAATCGGGCTTTCGAATTTCTAAATCATCGAAAAAAACTTGGTTTAATTCATAGTCAAAGTTTTGCCCAGAATGAACTAATATATGATTGAAATGCCTGTCCATTGCGGCTATCACTCGGGACATCTTTATCAACTCAGGCCGAGTTCCAACTAAGGTTAGAACCTTAAGCATTCAATTCACCTTGGATATAATCTAATTTTAAAAGAAGATCCTTTATCTCATTTACATTTAATCTCTTCGTATTGTGAGATGTATAGTCATCGAGTTCGGAGACCTTCTCTTCGCCTTCCACAAAGTACTTTTTGTAGTTCAAATCTCTGTTATCTGCAGGTATACGATAGTAACGACCCATATCCTCTGCTTTCGCCATCTCTTCCCTGGACACAAGTGATTCATAAAGTTTTTCGCCGTGTCTTGTCCCAATTACACGGATCGGACTCTCTTTTTTAAACAATTCCTTAAGCGCTGTCGCTAATTCTCCAACTGTCGATGCTGGAGCTTTTTGTATAAAGATATCACCTTGCGTGGCATTTTGAAAGGCATGTAATACCAAATCTACCGAATCCTCCAATGACATTAAAAAACGAGTCATCTGAGGATCCGTCAGTGTTAAAGGTTCACCTTTTTTTAGTTGATCAATAAACAAGGGAATAACAGACCCGCGAGAAGCCATCACATTTCCGTAACGAGTTGCGCAAAACACGGTTCCTCCTTCTGGAACTTGCCTAGACTTTGCAACCATAACCTTTTCTGCCATTGCTTTGGATATCCCCATAGCATTGATTGGATAAACTGCTTTGTCCGTACTTAAAACAACAACTCGTTTCACATTTCTTTCCAAAGCAGCGGAAAGCACGTTATCTGTACCGATAACATTTGTTTTAAGTGCTTCCATCGGATAAAATTCACAGGACGGAACTTGTTTTAAGGCGGCAGCATGGAATACATAATCAACTCCGATTAAGGCAGAGGAAATACTATCGTAATCCCTTACGTCACCAATATAAAACTTAAGTTTATCATTATTTAAGGATATTCTCATATCCTCCTGTTTCTTTTCATCACGACTAAATACTCGGATCTCTTTTACATTTGTGCTTAAGAACCTTTTTAAAACGGTGTTCCCAAAGGATCCCGTTCCGCCCGTGATAAGGAGAATTTTATTATCGAACATATTCTTTTCCATAGTATTTGTCATGATATTCCTTCATCTCTAAAATTAGCTGTCTCCACTCAGGAGGTTTGTATCCAAAATCCCTTTGAAATTTTTCAGCATTCAAAGATCGATCCATCTTAAAGGAATCCGTTGGAACAATCTCTGTGTCCTTGCCATAGATTTCCTTAATTAAAACAAGAAGATCATATTTTGAAATAGGACTTACGGCCAATTGATACAATCCATAAAATTTTGTCTTTGGTATGATATTGTTATGAATTACCTTAGCTATTTCAATTGTAGTCAAACCTGAGAAGATAGCTTTTTGATAGCCGTGCACTTGTTCGGTCTGGCTTAAGAACCAATCAACAAGCGAGTGATTTGAATGTAACTCATGTCCGATTAAAGAAGTTCTAAGCGTTAGTACATGCTGTTTGTCTTTTACTTCACCCAATTCTTTGGATTTACCATACAAATCGTCTGCGTTTGGTTTGTCCAATTCGGAGTAGTTCCCTGTTTTACCATCAAACACGCAATCAGTGCTGATATGTATCAACCTAGCTTTAAATCTTTCCGCCAATTCGGAAAGACGGTGCGGCAGTAATGAATTGATTGGAATTACATACAATGGATCATTCGCGATATCCAATTGTTTGATGATCCCGATACAGTTGATGATTATGTCGGGGTTTACTTGCGAGATTGCTAACGATAGCTGATCAGAATTCAATACATCTATATTAAAAATTAAATTTTCCGGCTTAGAAAATGAACTATTGATATATTGGCTCAGTTTACTTTGTCTCAGAGTACCATACACTTCATGCCCGAAATTTGGCAATAACCGAAAGAGAGTACTGCCGAGCATTCCACCAGCACCGAGGATTAGAATTTTTGAATTCATCAAAACAGTTTTATTTAATACCTAAACGTTTTTTCCTGCACTATACGTATCTTTTTTTCCCAAACCATTAGGAAAAATGAGTCGAATCCCTGATCTAATGATGTTGTCAGTTTTGTATAGTATCGACTTGGACCAATCTTCAGGTCTTGCTGAGTAACTCGTAACATTAAAGTATTCTCTTTCAATTGGCGATTTTAATGAAAAATAATAATTAGAAACACAATTTCTTGATAAATCAACCTTCACTTTGCTTACAGAATGCCACGACCAGGGATTTGTTTCCATTAAAACTAGCCGATTGAACTTACTATGAATCGTTACATTCTGCTTTACTTGTTTATCCCATAACTCCAAGTTTCCACCATATTCTTCTTTCCAATCTTGTGATGCATAGTAAAGTAAGTTAAGGGTTCTATAATTTTTCCTGCCCATATCGTGTGAATTGTCAATGTGAGGGTTTAAATACGATCCTTTCGGCATCATACTTAATCCTCCCGCGTAAAGAGTCGGATCTGCAATTTGCTCACGAATTCCAGTAATTTCTGTAACAAGCGAAATCACTATCTCATCCTGAATACTAAAGGTCATCTCCTTAAGTATCGGATTGAATTTATCAAAGTTTTTAGACGTATATTTGTTTTCCCGAAAACTTTGAATGTGTCGCATCTCTTGAAACTGGGGAAAAGCATCAGCTATTTTCGATGCAAATTCAACAGGAAGAAGATCATCTATAAAACAGTATCTAACTCCTACATCATCAATTGAATTTTTAAAATTTTCCCGTAATGATTTAAGATTGTTTTCCAATTTAGCTGATATAAGCTTTACTAATTGTGATTGATTTATCGAATTCATCAGGTTGAACATTTACCTCTCATTACATTGTCATTTTCTGGAAAAAGGAAAAAGTTTCTTGGGCGCACTTTTCCCAAGTTAACTTCTTTGCCATATTATAGTTTTGCTTTGCTAAGTAGGTTCTATTTTGTACATCCGAAAGTGCTTTTTCAAGGATAGAGGATATTTGCGCTGGATTTTCAGGATCAAAATAATAACAATCTGGACCTAGTAATTCTTTCATTGTCGAATGGTTTGAGGAAATTATGGGGAGACCTGAGGCCATTGCTTCGGTTACAATTTGTCCATAAGTCTCACAGGTAGAAGCAAACAAAAAAATGTCGGAATCAATATAAAGCTGTTGAATCTTCTCATATGGAATTCCATAAACATGGTGAATTTTATCTCTATATTCTTGTGCATTTAAAAGTGAACTCTCAAGCTTCTTCATTGCTTTTTTTTCTGTAGGATCACCCACCAACGTTAGTTCTATCGGCAGACCTTTAACTTTCAGAGTGTGAAATGCTTCTACTACATTCCACTGGTGTTTATAAATTCCAATAAAAGATACATATAAAATACGAAACGGATTTTTTTCGTTAAATTGATTTAGTTTTTTTTGCACTTTTGGACTGTGAAAAAACTTTTTATTGATTCCGTGATTTACTACCACGGTTTTTCGAAAATCAATATTTGCTTGAGCAAGTACAACATCTCTTGCATGATTTGTTAAAAAGATAACACCCTTTGATTTTTGAAACGTCTTCGTTTGACTATATCTCAAAAGTATCAATCTCAGAAGATCGACTGAGAACCCATACCGTTTCATTTCAGTCCAGTCAAAAGGAAGTAAATTTTGACTCATTGAAACTATATTTTTAAAGTTTCCAGAAAAACTACCACCAGGGATAAAAAGAAGATCGCAATTATATTTCTCTGCCTCCTGACTCAACTTAAATTTTTGCCAATATACTCGATGGAATAAAGATTTGTTTAGTTCGGGTACATCAATCTTCTTAAGCCAAGATCTATCTGCAATTTGAACTAGAGTTTTTTTACCAGACCATACGATGACCGAATCAAATCCAAATTTCGGGGCTTCTGCATGCTCAAGTAATTCTTTTAGGTGGGTAACACCACCACCTCCTCGAATATTGGATGCATCTATGCCGAGTATCATTCTATCTTTTAAAGAAAAACAAAACTCTGCCCAGTTCAAAGAAAAATTCAATTTTATAAATTTTTCTCACCATATTCAATAAGGAACTACTGATTGTAGCAATCGCGAAATGAATCCGACTCAATTCTCTATTTTGATTTACAAATTCCAAAGTCCATTGCGAAAGCAATCTACCTCGTTGGATCGCTGATTTGATATTAGGGAAAACAACTTTGTCATCATGGATCACCTCAGCAGATTTACAAACCCACAAATCAAACTTTTTTGATATCGGATAACTAAACATTAAATCTTCACAGGGCGCCCATGAAGAATCCATATTCTTTTTATGGATTCCTTCCACAAGGATATTCTGTCGCCAAACAGTTGCTCCTCCGTTCAACCAATTCGTTTTAATATCTGAATTTATGTTAACGAGCGAAGTTGTATATCCGCTCGAGATTACTCTTCCAGGAGACTCAAGGCTTAGGTATAAAACTTTTTTTATCCAAGAATACTTATGCCGTTGCATATTGGTTATGTTAAAACCGGTACCAGCTGTATTTTCATCTTTTGAATTCCAAAAAGATATCAAATTATCAATCGCATCTGGTTTCAAAATGATATCATCATCGAGAGTTGCCACAAGCTTTGTTTTGCTATCTAATTTCGTTACTCCCAGTTTTCTCTGTCGTATTTGTCCAGCTATTTCACTATGGTAGTATTCAATATTTAATTTTTTCTCATAGGATTGTATGATTCCATGAATATCCTGGCCACTTCCAACGACAATTACTCTTCCCACTTGTTTTGTCTGGGCAACTAACGAGTCAAGAAGGTTTACTATTTTATGAGGACGGTCCTTAGTAGGAGTAAGAACAGAAATATCTGAAGCGGAATAGGGAATCATATATTGGATATTTTGATTCCTTTTTCGAATTCAGCCGTTAATCCTTTGTCCTTTAACATGGCATCAACAAATTCTCTAACTGCACCATCACCGCCTTTCGATTTCAGAGGATAATTAGTCTTATTCAAAACTGCTTGATGAGCATCACTTGGGCACGCAAAAATACCAACGAGATCAGATACTACTAAGTCATTTAAATCATCACCAATGTATGCCACTTCTTCTTTAGAAAGGTTCAACTCTTTCATTAGTGAAACCAAACAATTTGCTTTATCTTCTATTCCTAAATAAAGATGGGATATACCCAAAACAGTTGCCCTCTTTTGGATAATTGAAGAAGTATTTCCAGTAATAATTGCAATCGCGACAATTTGTTTGGCAATCTTTATTCCAAGACCATCTTTGACGTCGAATATTTTAAATGCTTCACCTTGATCGGTATAGTAGAGTTTACCATCGGTCATAACACCATCGACGTCGATCACGAGTAATTTTATGGGTTTTAGCATAAAAAATTTAAGAAATCAGTCTAGACGCCAAGTCGCTCAATTCCGAATCCTTATATGGATTCATATAATCAAAAACATACTCTTGCATAATTTTTTGTTCGCTCGAAAAATCTGCTGCTTTCATAAGCTTAAATGATTCGATTCCTTCTCTGAGTTCCTTTGAATTTGAAAATCCTTTTTTCAGAGACTTACATCCTAAAAGTGGATCGTCCGAAGCCCACCAATCATCTTGAAAGCGCATAAGTGGTATTCCCATATAAGCTGCGTAAAGAGCGGAGGTTGAACCTTTGTATATTACTAAATCTGCTTCGGATAAGTCCTCCTCTAAGGTAGTGCCTCTGGTAACATTTAGTTGAGGATATAAGGTGTGATTTCTAATTTTATGAAATTCTGGTTTTTCGATTGGGAATACGGGATGGCATCTAACACTGAGTTGGTACGTATCTAGAGGAATAGACTCCAAAACAAGTGCTAACAAATCTGGCATTGTATCCAATCCTTCTAGTAAAACTAAAAGTTTTCTTATTTGACTCACTTTTCTCTTCTGGATGGAATACAAATTGGGACCACGCAGATCATAACCAACTCGTATCTTATCAAAATCATAGCCACCGCGGGTCTCTAAGACTCCCATGATATTTTTCCCAGTCACTAAGAGTTCATCAGGACTCGGCTTCAATTTCCATTCATCTTGAATCAAAGTATATTTCATATGCGATTCTAAAATGGAACAATGGATAAAACCAATACAGTTTTTTACACTATTTCTACTGCGTAATAGTGCTACATGTAAAGACCTTTCCCACCAATTATTTTCGTACGTATGAAATACGTAGTTTGGATTCAATTGGTTTATAATATTCGCAAAGGCTTGTTTGTATACATTTCCCCAAAAAATATTGTATAGCTTAGTTTTCGATTCCCTTTGGATAAGTTTGTATAGTATGCTCTCCCTTTCATTGTTAGCAATTGGGAACTTCAAACCAAATAGGAAATGTTTTATAAATTGCCAATTTACAACACAAAGGTCCCGCCATTTCAAATACGAAAGAGAATTCGAAATTCGATACTCCCTTTCTTGAAAAATAATATCTTTATTGTATACACCTGGGTCATTTACACCAGAGATTTCAACATTCAAACCTAACTTTAAGTATCCTTCGGGAAGTTCTCCAAAGTAATGATTCCAGATAGAACCATTTTTCTTTCTGATTGGCAAGTCATGAATTGGATGAATAAAGAGGATATCAACTTTACGATGGAGAGTTGGTTTTTTACGTAACAAAATCTTAATTAACAAAAGATTGTCACGGATTAGGCTTAATATAGATTTTATAGTTGGGAATTTTTGTAAAAAAAACCTGTAACCGTTAGCGGAAATAGTATCCACGTTTTTCCCTAAGAGCCGACTCACATATTCGTCTTGCACAAATGAACCGATTCTCTCCCTAGAAGAGGATGGCAAATACCACCAATTTGAAAATTTTGTAGAGGATCTATTGCATCTATATATATACTCTATATAGGATGCTTTCAGCTCATCTAAATGTCTATTGCCAACCAAGTAAAATACTTCTCAAGGGATCAAAACTTTCTTTAAATAACTGTCCTGAAGGCTATCCTTCAATTTGAACAAAACTTCTTCGACCTCTCCTGGTTCATTGATAGAAGGAAAAGTGTGATCCAAACTGACAGACTTTAAGGAGTATTCATTTTCTAATATTCGCATCTGTTCGATGAACTCAATAGATTCAAAAGGTGCTGGCGGAAGAGACGCAATTTGTACAAGGAACTCTTTTGTATACCCAATGATACCCAATATCTTTCTAATATACTTGTTTGTGTCTTCAAACTTTCCAAATGCAGGTGATCTCCTAAAACAGAAAAGGATACGATTCTTTTCATTCACAAAACACTTAACAAAAGAGTGCCTATCCAATTCTTCGATTGCTTCAATCGGACCCGTTGCATTCCAGCTCACCGTGCCAACCGTATCTTCCTTTATCGACTTTACAAAAAATTGTAAATCTTCTGGCAAAAGCAATGGCTCGTCAGCTTGCAATAATACCACATGGGAACAATCAACTTTTTGAACCGCTTCCGCAACTCGGCTCGTACCATTTTTATGGGTATTCGCAGTGCGAATGACTTTTCCTCCATATTTTTCTATGAGTGTCTGCACTTCGTCATCACAAGTTGCAACGTATACCTCATCGAATGCTCCAGAAAGCAAAGCTCGTCTCCGAACATGCTCAATCATGGGGAGTCCATGAATCTCATACAAAACTTTCCTAGGGAAACGAACGGATGCAAGGTGAGCAGGAATAAAAGCTACAATTTTTTGACTCATTGAGGGAAGACTCCACAATCTACATTGATATTTTGACCTGTAATAGCTGAAGCCATTTCAGATGAAAGTAAGACACACATATCACCCACTTCTTTGGATGTTGGCATTCTGCCTAGAGCCGAGTTCCCCTTTGTAAAATCTGCAATAAACTGTTCGGGATTTCCTTTCGCAGGTGAGTATTCTTCCATGAGGGCATCTCTCAATCCATCAGTAAGAATTAGGACTGGGCAAAGTCCATTGACTCGTATTCCCTTAGGTCCCAGTTCTTTGGCGAGAGATTGAGTCAAACCATTCATAGCAAATTTAGAGGCAACATACATAGAATTATTGGAGCTTCCGCGCTTTCCAGCAATGCTCGAAATGTTTATTATAGAACCGCCTTCTTTCAAAACAGACGCTGCCGCCTTACAGCCCCAAAAAGCGCTCTTTAAGTTTGTATTGATAATCCTTTCAAAGAATGCATCGTCAATTTTTTCAATTGGCTTCCATTCAGAAAACCCTGCATTGTTTACATAAACATCCAAACGACCTGTCCACTCCATCGCGGTAGAGATTAAATCGAAATGACTTTTTTCCTTGCTTACGTCTACAGATACAAAACGTACTTTATCTGAGAAGGACTTTAAATCCATAGTAGTTCTTGCCCCGACTACAACTCGGTAGCCAGCATTCACAAAAGATTCAGTTATGCCTAAACCTATGCCTTTATTTCCACCCGTAATGATAGCTGTTTTCATTTGTTTTGCCTAATGCCACTAACTTTCTAGTATAATTTTTTTATCCATATACGATTCAGAATACCTTGATGGATCGAATTTATCAAAATCAGTTCTCGATAATTTATCTTTATACTCGGTAAACTTGTTTGAATCTAAGAGCAAAGTTTTTATCGCTGTAAATGTAACTTCTAAGTTATCTCGATCTATAAATAAAAGATTCTCTCCATTATAAAAGGAAGAGTAGCCACCGACACCTTCGTTTACGATTGGAAGTGTATTACAAGCTAGTGCTTCTAGCGGAGGAATACCAAATCCTTCAAATCGACTTGGGTAATAAAAAAGTTTAAACCGTTTATACAAGACTGGCATATCTTTTTCTTTTATATTCTGCAAAAACTCAATCTTGGGAAACTTGGCTTTTAATACTTTCTTCTGTCTTTTGGAAATTCCAGAAAAAAGTAGAACGGCAATCTTCACATCAGGTAAAGATTCCTCTAAAAAATTCATCAGACTGACAGCTAAGTCAGAACCTTTATTATGGGTAGGTATATAATATATTAATATATCACTACTTTTTGGATCTTTAATCTTCTCAATTGGCCAATAAAAACGGCTGAGTACTGGAAATAGTATCTCAGAGTTTAAGTTCAGATTTTTTTTCAACCAGGTTTGAGTGAATTCAGAAAGCGAAAAAACTTTTCTGCTCGACTCTAAAAATTTTTTATATATTGGTCTAACAAATTCGGGATTTTTATGCACCAACTCGGTCGGATGGAAAACATATAATGAACTTTTTTCCGCAAGCGATGGATCCTTGATTATATCAATCAATAAGTATTCGCCTAGCACCAAGATTTCGTCAAATTGCCTTAAGAAGTTTAAGCTAGGTCTAAGCAAAAATGGCTTTACTTTAACATTTGTATCAAACAAAATCTCGTGCATTTTAAACCGAGAATCTTTTAAGTAGTCAAGAATATATTTTAAGGCGTTTTTAATAAAGCCCTTATAATCCTTTATAGATAAAAAAAAGTGAAGATAAGGAATTAAAGGATAGGAGAGAGTTACTTCAAATCCTTTCAAGAAAAAAGAGTAAGCCAAGTCTGCGCCAACTTTTTGCGTACCTGCTAGATTATTCGCAGGTAATAAAATTAAAACACGTTTTACATTTTCAAATTTTGAAATATCCATATCAAACTTTAAAACTTGGTGGCAGAAAAGATCTTTGGTATTCCGACAAAGAATCTATCTGTTCCTCAGTATATGTAAAATATCTTTCTTTAATTCTTTGATAAAACGGAACTGGCAAAAAAACAGCATAACCTAGATCTCTGTAACCTGAATTTGGAACTCTAGCTCGGTGTAAACCTCGAGTGTCTTCAATAATCACCGTTCCCGCCCTGACCACAGACACAATCCTTTCTTTCGATCCTTCTGGATATAAGCTATCAACTTGCGAATCCGAGTAGTACGGTTTACCATCAAGTCTTCTATCTTTTATTGAACCAGCAATGTACTCGTGTGGGCCATTCTCTAAACTACAATCACTAAAAAAGAAAAATATTTTTAATAGGAAATCTTCGTGATTTCTGTCTCTATGCCAGAAGTGATTCATAACTTTGTATTTTGCAGGGAAATTTCTTCTCAAATATGCTTCCATTAAGTAAGGTTTCATTTGCATGTAGCCCTCAATGATTTCCAGAAGACTTGTATTCAACCAGAGATCCATAAAACTGCTATCATTCGGTAGATTTAATTTCAAAGTTGATGGCTTGAATTTCTCGATGGTTTCAGGATACTTATCTATCTCGGATTTTGAAAAAGTTATTCCCCTTTTTTCTAATTCTAAATCACTGAACAAAAAATAATTATTAATTAGATCCGAATGTGATTCTTCTTCTATTTTTGTTTGGGCTATACAAGGGAATTCAAAATTTAAATTATCCTCGATTTCCCTATTGATCACTTGCTTAAATTTCTGGACTTGCTCAGGGTTCAAAAAGCCGTCTAACTTGACATATCCGTCCACTTTCAATTTTTCAATAATCTTTCGAGTATTTTCATTCAGCGTAGACTCAGAATTGCTGATTCTGTTAAAATATTTTACCCTATTGCTTATTTTTTTTAAAAATTTCATCATTCACCTGTAAAATCAATCCCTTCAGTCAATAACTTTCTTCCAAATTTGGTTGGCAGTTGTTTTCCCTTTGCCTGAGTCATTGTTTTTCTTTATGAGCTTAAACCCAAAACTTTTTAATAAATCGGAACATTCAGAGTCTTGCTTCAAAAAACTACCGTTTATTTCAACTAATACTTCTTTTGCTGACATAAGACATTCCCTTCCGCCTTCTAAAATCAAATGTTCGATACCATCGACATCTATTTTTATATAATCAGGCTTTTTAATATCCAAATACTTTAAAGCAAAATCCATCGTTAATCCGATTGTACGGTATCCAAAATTAATTCCTTTAAATTCCTTCCCCATTTCATCAATTCCATGCTCAAAAGCTGATAAAGCTCCGCCCCAATCGAGATTAGAATGCTCTAAGCTTGCCAATGTTACTCTATTGTTAAGAGCAACTGGAAGAATATGAACAAGATTAGATAATGAATTCAAATTAATATTTCTAGCTAGAACCTCTAGATTAAAGATGGATGGCTCAAAGGCGTATACAATACATTCTTTCTTCAAAGCAGCATAGATAGAATATGTTCCAACATTTGCACCAATATCCCAAAAAATAGAACTTTTATCGAACGACTCTATCCAATCGAGGGTATCGGGTTCCTTGGTTGTAAAAGACTTGGCTCTATATCTACAAATAGCATTTGGAGTATAAAATTTTAAATTGATTGTCGAATGCTTTATAAAAGTTGTTCTAAATAAAAGTTGGAAGAAAATCCGCTCGCAAAAAAGACGAGAGTTAAACAATATTACCTTGAACCGATTTAAAATTCTAATTAGAAGAGTTTTCAATTTACCAAAACCTTAAATCGTCATACAACTGAAGCCACCATCAACCTCAATCTCAGCTCCTGTTACAAAGCTAGCCGCATCCGAAGCTAACCATAAGATCGCTCCAATGAGTTCGGATGGTTCGCCGTAGCGATTCATCGGTGTATGGCCAAGAATTGCTTTTTCTCTTTCTGGTGTGATAAAGTTCTTACGATTCCATTCGGTAGGAAAAAATCCAGGACGTATTGCATTCACACGAACGCCTTTGGTCCCCCACTCTCTACCTAAATTTTGAGTCAGGTTTTTGATTCCAGCTTTTGCAACGGAATACGTAAATGCTTTTGACAAAGGAGGACCAGAAGATGCCGAAGAGATATTGATGATAGAGCCTTTGCCTTTTTCTACCAGATACTTTCCATAGACTTGGCAACCTAAAAAAGTTCCAGTGACTTGCGAATCTAAAATGGAATTCCATTCCTCCAATGATATCTCAAAGAAGGGACTTGGGCCGTTGATACCGGCACCGTTGATTACGATATCCAAATCATTATATACTTCTAATATTTTGGCTAAAACAGATTCATGTTGGTCTTTTTTGGTAACATCCAAAGCAAGTGCTAAAGGTTTAGGAAGGCCTTCCGCTTCAATTTCCTCTGCAATTTTCTCCGCTTTTTCTAATCGAAGGTCTAAGATTGTTACCTTACAGCCTGCACGGGCAAGTCCTTTCGCCATCTCTCCACAAAGATGCCCACCGGCTCCTGTAATTGCTGCTACCTTATTCTCGAGATTGAATAGTTTGTCAATATATCCTTTCAAAATCCTACCTACTTAAAGCTTTCCATGAGCTTTTTCATATTTTCTGCCCACTTCCAAAGAACAAAAAGATCAGATCCTAAAATACAATATGTATAACCCTGGTCAAAATGTTTCTTCATCGCCTCTTCGGTAACATCTGCTATTTGAGATCCACAACTTTTGCCATATTTTTCGCAAGCGAGGATAACTTTTTTTGAAGCCTCGAGAACCAATGGATGAGTTGTTTGACCAGGCACACCTAACGAGCCTGACATATCATAGGGCCCTATCATAACTCCATCTACCTCAGAAAAAGAAAGAAGTGAGTCAATATTTTCGACGGCAGTAATGGATTCGATTTGAAGGATTAAGGAAGATGTTGCGTTCCAATTTTCAACATATTCATCAAAAATAAAACCATAGTTTTGCGCTCGATTTACCCCGAAACTCCGTTTCCCGACTTTTGGGTATTTGTTGATATCGATGAGATTTCTAACTTCCTCTTTCGTTTGAACCATTGGATATAACATTCCATCAGCACCAGAGTCAAGAAGAGGTTTGGTCCAGTCATTGGAGTGGGACACGGGCCTCGGTAGGCACAGGCTACCTTCCGATTGAGCAGCTGCTATGATTCGTTGGGCTTGTTCCAAAGAAACTGTTCCATGCTCCATATCAATCGCTATGAAATCAAAACCTGCGCCCGCAAAAGTTTCCGTGATAGATGGATGGGCATAGGAAACCCATCCCGCAAAAAGTCTTTCGCGGTTTTTAAGTTTGGTTTTTAGTTTTTTTCTTCTTTCAAAAATGGAATTCATGGGCACCAACTAAGACAATATCGCTTTTACGGCTGGATGCAAATGTAGTAGTCCAAGCAATTTTCCTGATGCATCTACAACGGGAAGATCCCAAACGTGTTTTTTTTCCATAACATCGACGGCATCAATTAATTTTGTGTTAGCTGTCGTTGTAATTGGAGATTTAATACAATGGTCCAAAGCGTCATCCACGAAGAGTGCAGAAAAAGGTTTTTGAATTTTCAGTAGTTTTCTACGAACGTCACCGTCTGTAACGAGGCCCAATAGTTTTCCTTCCGTGTTTGTGATGCAAGCGATTCCTAAATTGAAGCGACTCATTGCCTCCAATGCCTCTTTGAAGAGTATGGATTCTGGAAGAACTGGAAATTTATCCAAAGGAATCATTACATCCTGTACTGGTTTATTTCGATTAATCTCTGTGGACATTGTCTTCTCCAAATTTTTCAAGTAACTCCAATCTCTGTTCGTGCATAAACTTTGCTTGTGAAAGTACATTCTCTAAATACTTAATATCCATTACTGTGTTTGCGTCACTCATTGCATTTGGAGGATCGTTATGTACTTCCATAAACAGTGCATTGATTCCAACTGCACAAGCGCCTCTAACCAAGTGAGGGATGTATTCTCTCTGCCCACCCGATATATTCCCCATAGAAGTTGGTAACTGAATGGAATGAGTTGCATCAAAACAAACTGGGTATCCAGTTTCTGCCATGATTGGGAAACATTTGAAGTCATTTACAAGCATATTGTATCCAAAAAAAGTTCCTCGGTCGGTCAAAATGACAGCCTTACAACCGTGAGCTTCTAACTTTCGAACAGAATTTTTCATATTCCAAGGACTCATAAATTGTCCTTTCTTTAAATGAACGGGGCGTCCGGTCTCTGCAGCTGCTCGTAAAATGGATGTTTGCCGACACAGGTAAGCTGGAACTTGAACAAGGTCACAAACCTCTCCTGTTGCCGCACCCCATGATGGATCTGAGAAGTCAGACGTAACAGGGATTCCAAATTCTTTTCTCACATCAGCAAGAATTTGAAGTCCACCTTCAATACCAAGTCCATGAAAGCTATCGGGAGCTGATCTGCAATCTTTGTCGTAACATGCCTTAAAAATCCAAGGTATACCAACGCGATCACAAATTTCTTTGATCCGCTTTGCCATCATAAAGGTATGTTCTTTGGATTCGATAGCACAGGGGCCACCGATGAATGCGAGCGGAAGTTTGTATCCGATCTTTACTTTGGATACGTTACCGTATCCCACTTCAATTGTTTTAGGTGTCATGGGTTTCCTTTGGGTTGATAGTATTTTGGTTTAATTAGATTGTTCATTTTACTGATTTTAATTTGAATCATATTCCTATATTTTTACTTTTCTTAATTTAGCCTTTTGAATTCGGCATGGCAAATTGGTCCGTTCAAAACTGTTTGAACATCTATGCCATCCTCGCATTCCTTTATGATTCCGAATACTTCGTCAAGAGCTGAAGTATACGCAGATAAAACTTCCTTCGTGTGTGCAGTGCTTACATAAACGATGTTAGACGCCAAAAATCCACGTTTTAACATCTCTTGTGTCATGATTGTTTTGTATGCTAAAGCGTTTGGTGTGTCAAATGCAAGTTTGATCAAAGCTGGTAGTCCAAAGGGTCTAACTGGTATACTGTGTTTTTTGCCTAAATTTTCCCAAATTTTTGCAATCTCTTTACCAGTTTCCGTAATGGTTTCCCAGGATCTAACTCTTTCCATTACTTCCAAAGTTTTTAATCCTGCTACTGCCCCGATTCGCTCCGTCCAAAAAGTGCTACTGATAAAGGTCGACTGTGCGGCTTCCATAAATTTTCTCCTTCCGATGGTAGCAGTTACCGCATAACCGTTACCAAGTGCCTTTCCGAACATGGCAAGATCAGGCTCTACACCATAAAATTTATGTAGCCCACCGAATGTCTGTCGAAAGCCAGAAGTACATTCATCAAAAATAAGCACAATATTGTGTTTTGTTGCGAGATCACGCACCTTGTGTAAAAAATTATCCTCAGGTCCAAGGTTTCGCGAAACCTCCATTTTTATCACACCGATATCGTGATTTTTGATCAGAGCTTCCAACTCTTCTATCTTATTATAATTAAATGGTAGCACAGTTCCTTTAAGTTGATTGGGAACGCCGTTCGGCTCTAGTCCTGGCAACAAATGCCCATTCAAACCCGTTCCGTCGGAAAGATTTGCGGCTAAATACCAATCATGCCAACCATGATAACCACAAAAGGCAACTTTCTCACGACCACTTGCCGCACGAGCAATCCGAATGGCAATCGCATTGGCTTCTCCTCCAGAGCGTGCAAAACGAACCATTTCTGCCCATGGGTGGAGTTCAATTAGCTTTTCCGCTAAATACACTTCCTCAGGGCAATTCAAACTGCTCATTGTTCCATCGGTTACCGCCTTCGCAACCGCAGAATCTACTTCTTCGTTCCCATATCCAAGGGTACTCGTTCCCACAGCAAACAGCATATCCGTATATTCTTTTCCATCTAGGTCCCAAACCTTAGAACCTTTGGCTTTTGTAAAATAAGCGGGCCACTGTTCCGGGAGAAACATTTCTGCTCGTTTTGAAAGGAGCATGTTCCCTCCGGGAATCACTCGTTTGGCACGGCGCCACAATTTTTGTCCATTTCCCATCACGGATCCTTCATTTCTCATAAACTTTCTGTTAGCTGCAAACAATTCGGGCCTATCCTTTAGGAGCTGCAGAACTTCTAACCAACTGAAATCAATTCTAGGATGAAAATGATTGAAGACATTTTGAATCACTTCAAAATCCTCGGGTTCATCCACTGTCCATCTTTCTTTAGAATAATCTTCTTCATACTCTACATTGGCTAATTTGAATTTTTCGGGATTTCTAATGTATGGCATAATATGTTCCCGATCGAACTCACTTGTTGCTTCTTTAAATGCTCGTTCCAAAGCTTGAAAGGATGCCATGGATACGTCTATCCCATCTGGGTAGGTTGGTTTGATTGTATTACTCGCATAATCTACTTTTTTTTCTAAAAAGGTCTCTATGATCTGATCGACAATTTTAGGATCAACTAACGGGCAATCACCAGTAATCCGAACAATTGCATCTGGTTTGATATCCTTTACGGCATGGTAATAACGAGATAGAACATCGTTTTCGCTCCCTTGGAAAACATCATAACCAAGAGATCTGACATGATTGACTAAAGGGATATTTTTATCATCCGTCGAAGTTGCCAACATAATTTGGTTCACAAGTTTGGCACCACTTAACCTCTTAATTAAGAGTTCTATCAAAGGAACTCCGTTTACTTGCTTCATTACCTTATTCGGAAGGCGAGTCGAACCCATTCTAGCTTGGATTACTGCAATAATTTTCATACCCAAAGTCCTTTACCGTAAACTATATAATCTTCTGTTTGGTGCACATCTGCGTGATTTACAATGAATGAATCTATAAATTTTCTTTGAACCTCATTGAGAGTAACTGTATCGGTTTCTTCCTCATTGACTGAATGGGGCAGATGGTCCAGATACCACTTAAAACCTTCATATTTCATCCCAAGCCATTTTAAAAAGAATTCGATTTCTTTCTTTGGATAACTCGCCTGGTAGTATTTTTCAATGTTACGTGCATCTTCCTTTGATATTCTTTTAAATCGGATTTCTCGACATAAGTTATCTGTTACACGAGAGTATCCAAGTTTTGCCTGTTTTAGAATATCATGAATCGTCATATAAGTTTTATCATCGATTCGATCATAAGTATCAAAAGTTCTTTTGTTTTTGGCCGCCGATGCTCCATACTTTGCAATCATTTCTTCGCTGTATCTTCTGCTATCCCAAGGCATATAGTTACTTAAATAAATACCAACTATACTATTCTTTTTTAGATCACTATTGGAAGGATAGTGAATGTCTTCAACCTCAGAAGGATGAATCAAAGTCCCCACATCAATCAATTCATGGGGCTCTAATCCCATCAAATCGAAATCATGCCTACCCCTCCGAGTCATTTCATTCAACTCGGTATATGAATGCATACCAGCTTGTTCCGTTGGTTGGTGGTAAGGCCAAACCACCAAAGGAATTCCTTTTTCCGCCGCAATTTGAACAGGAAATTGCGTATAACCTGCCAAAAATGGCCACCGCATAGAATTTAATTTATTTAATGTTTCGCGAATTAGTTTTTTGTATATGATGGGACTACTGGTGTATTGAACGTAATCCACATCAAAAACTTCTCGTATCAAATCAACGTTACGAACACCTGGTTCACTATTAAACTGTGTGTTATATGCAACCACGAGAGGCTTTAAGCCCAATTTGTTTTTCATCACGTCGACTACATAAAAGTATTCGGGAGTACCTCGTATGGGAATTACACAATCATATTGGGCATTTCGATCCTTAGCTGCTAATATTTCACTAACACGACTTTCTAGAATTTTGAATCGGTTCTCCCAATCCAAAGTAAACTTTTCATCATGTGTGATACAACCAGTGCAAAGTCCCTCGGAGTTAAAGTCCAAACCAAAAGGATGTTGAGACGTATAAAGGCAGCGTATACATTCTTTCATGAATTGATTCCTAATAAAAATTTGTCTGTCTCAAAACAGAGGACGCTTCCGATCGCAGTAATTCTTGACGAATGAAAGGTATTTTCAATTCAAATTCAAAGTTGACATTTCCGAAAACAATACCAACTGTTCTAGAAAATTTAAGTAATTCGATTGATTTAGGTATATCGAGTCCGCCAAACCAGATCAAATTTTTATCATTTTCATTCTTCATCACATTGGATACTTCCAAAAATAACTTCTGGGAAAATGAACCATAATTACCTTCGTTATCTGAATCAATTGCTAAAATTTCGGAAATTGGTAATTTACGATACATTTCTAATGCTTCAGAAATCGATAATCTTGAGTGACTTGTGTTCTGATTTGTATGATCAAAGGATTTAAAATTAGTAAATAGGTTACCATCAACATGAGTGATAGGCAAAGAACCAATCAAGGCTTGATTACCAACTGTATCTGCTATCTCATATAATACTTTTTCATGACCGATTAAAAGTGTTTCTAATACCATTCGATCGCAACCAACATTCAGCAATTCATGAATATCATCATTGCTACGAATTCCACCCCCGTAAACTAACGGTGTTGATATTTTTGATTTTTTGATTTCGCCTAGAATCCTTTTATCTATTCTACCATTTCTTGATATATCAAGAACAACAATTTCATCCACAGCCCAGCGATCTAAATTTTGTAAGGCGGTTGCCAAATGTCCAGCGGGACGCCAGAAATTATACCCATAGGATTTGACAACTATTCCATCTTTTACAAAAATCGATGCGATAAGTCGTTTAGAAGCCATAATGATCCTCTAGAATATTTCTCAAAATTAATGAGCCAGATTTTTGACTTTTCTCCGGATGAAATTGAATTCCACATAGATGGTCTTTCAAACATATAGCACCCTTCCCTTCCAATTCAAGAATGGATATGCTTTTATAACTTTTGCTCATCGGAAAGTAATACTGGTGGTTGAAATAAAAAGTAGAAGTTTCACTCAGTCCTCTAGACAATCCGGAATCTTTAAATTGTTTAGGATTCAAATGACACCAACCATTATTGAAATACAATGGAGCGCCCAAGGATTTTACATCGCCTGAGAACCAACTCAAACCAACACCGTCAGCTTCCTCTAAATAATGGAATAGTAGCTGAGCGCCCAAACAAATGCCTAGGAGAGGCTTTTTTTGAGCATGCCTTTCGTTTAGCTTCTCTTTTAAATTTTCTTTCTGCATTGATGTGATTGCAGCTTTGGCAGAGCCAACACCAGGGATTACTAATAAATCTGCTGACAGAATATCTTTCTCAGTTAACGCAATCGAGGGTGGATACCCTATCTTTGTGAAAGCAGTGAGGATGGATCCAACGTTTCCTGCTCCATAATCGAGTACTTTTATGTTTTTCATTCGATCATACCTACCCCAACCTTAAATTTCTTCTTTGGTCTGCGCCCTGTAGTTATATCGAATAACTTTGTGTTGGTGAATTTTTTAACAGTAGCCCAAAAAGTAGTCTCGTCTATACGAATGTAGCGACAGAAGGATTCAATGTACTCATCTCCGCAGGCCTCATCATACTTTTCCGCCATTTGAATCCCTTCCTCACGGGTTATCAGTCCCTCCCTTATCGCAGCATTAGCTTGTTCCGTTCCTCGTGAAAATCCTAATTTATAATACTTCAATAGCATATTCACTATAGTCCAGTCTTCGTCCACCATCCGCGTCCCGAGTAAATCACCAGTAAGTGCGGGATCCCCACCTCGATAGCGAATTCCATGAGCTAGTGCAATCCTAGAGTTTGTCTCGGAAGACCAATCGGGCCAAGCCGGTCCAAGAAAAATAGTTTGAACTCGATTCTTTACCATAGCTTCTTTTGCAGGATACATATACATTGGTAACCTATTCACATCACCCGCAACTTCGGTAAACCATGTCAAATCTCCACCAGCAATCGTATTCGAGTTTGCTAAATTACTTCCGTCCCAAATGGAGGCACCAAGTGTCCCCATATCACCCACTTGAAGTGCAGGATTCTCTCCCCAAAGAATCAAAGGGATTTTTCTCTCAATAGCTATATTCGGTACACCTGCAAACAAACACATCTCGGTTGCTTTTAGCCAGTTGCAAAATCGAAAGAATGCCTCTCTGACCAATTCGCTTGAAAGTCGAGGAGCTGGTCCCAAGGCTAAAACATCAAAACCCAAATTAATAAGGTTTGATAAATTGTCTGCACCAACCTGTGCTATCTGTTTTGGTGGATAGACTACGCTCACTAAAAGAGGATTGAGTCCCAATTTTTCTCTTGTCCACAAAGCTTGTCTCGTGCTATCTTTACCACCGCTGACTCCAACGATACATTGCCATCGTTTATTTCGATTTCTTGCAGAAAGTTTATTCGTAATTTTTTTGAGTTCGGCCAAACGTTCATCAAAATTTACGATAGAACTATTATTAGAATATTCGCAAGGAATACAAATTCCCTCTTCATTGAATTTACCATTTGGGCGCGTATCAGGCGTTAGACATTTTTTACAATAGTGCATTATTTATCTCAAATTTTTAATAGTCTATTATTTAAATATAGTAAATTTAGTTTAAGAGATCCAAAGTTAGTGGTGTCCCTTTTTGAAGTTTGGTATTTGCTTTTTTCCCAATCACTTTGTCGTAGAGACTAGGCTCTAAACCATGCCCTGGTCTGATAGAACGAATATTTTTTTCTGTAATAAGCTCCCCTGCTTCAATATCATTTACAACAAATAAAGAACGTCGTCTCAATTTATCTTCTGAACTAACTTTATACTCGACATGACCTAATGCCTGTTCTGCATCTCTTACTGATTTTACCATTATTGCAAAATCCTTCGGTTCCATTGAAAAAGCCGAATCAATCCCCCCTAAACTTCGATCTAAGATAAAATGTTTTTCTACAATTTTTGCACCAAGTGATACCGCTACAGTGGGAACAAGATATCCTTCCGAATGATCTGATACACCGACCGTACATTGAAATCTTTCTATCATATCAGGTATTGTTTTTAAGTTGGCATCACTAAACTTTGCAGGATATTGTGATGTACATTTCAAAATGGCAAATTCATTTTTCCCTGTATTTTGAATCGTTTCGATTGCCAACCGAATGTCCTCTTCATCTGCCATTCCCGTTGACAGGATCATGGGTTTGCCCGTTTTTGAAATTTTCCTAATTAGAGGTACATCATTTATTTCAGGTGAGGCTACTTTATATAACTCAACTCCTACCCTCTCCAAAAACTCTACGCCCTCAAGATCGAATGGAGAAGAGAAGAAAACCAAACCAAGATTTTCCGCAATCGTCTTTAACTTTGGTTGCCACTCATAAGGCAGACTTCCCTCCTGAAATATTTCATAGGGGCGTTTTCCCTTCCAAAGACCTTGTTTTCTCGGACCAAATAATTCATTATCTACATTCAAAGTTAACGAGTCGGCAGTATAGGTTTGTATCTTAACTGCATCTGCTCCAGATTCAGCCATTGCTTCTATAGTTTTGACTGCCAGATCAAAATTATTATTATGATTCGCAGAAAGTTCTGCGATTATAAATACAGGATCCAACTCGGTTGGAATTTTAAATTCTTTTGTCTTCATAATATGTTTCTAATATTGTTTTTGAAACTCTATCTGTTCCATATGAATCGACCAATCCCATTGTATTTTGAAATAGGTCTGATAATTGCTCTCTACTTTTTAGGAGGGAGTCGATTTGCTGAATAAAATCTTCTTGGTTTAGCTCAAAAATATTTCCGATATTTTTTGTGCATCGGTGACGGGCACTGAATCTTTCAGAGGCTTCTGCATGTTGAACCGTATGACCATAACTAATCACTGGCTTTCTTAAATAGACTAACTCATAAATAGTCACACCGAAGGCACTGATGACTACATCAGATTTCTGTATTTCTTCCATTGAAAAAGGTAAAAATTGAATTTGATTCTTTGCCAAAATAGAAATATTCTTTGAAGCAAAGACGGATGCCTTGCCAAATAGGATACGAAATTGATACTCTTTTAAATTAGCATTTAATAACCATTGATAGATTAAATCTAAAGTATTTGAGGGGTCTGATCCACCGGCAATGATTGAGATAATCGTTGGAGGGAATGGAAAAGTTTTATTTGGTTCCAAAGATAAAACCTCATCATTCAGAAGACAATACTGCATACCCAAAAGGATTTTGGTTTTTGACCGACTTTCTTTGAAGCCTAGAAGAACATTCTCATCTAAATGACCCACAGGATAGATTGCAATGCTCGCAAAAAAACGACTCGAAGAATAAGGATGAACCATAACTGTTGTATGTCGCTCTGAAAGCGTTTTCATCAAATCCGGTGGATAATCAGTCAAATTGTCAAAAATAATTATCGTTCTCTCATTTAGCAAAAAAAATCTTTTCAGAAAAATAAACTCATCTTCGTCGTCTGAAATCGTTTCATAGTGAAAGTTTGCACGAGAAAGTAAGTCTTTCGCACTATCTGGATATTTTATTATAAAATATATTTGCAGAGAGAAATCAGCCTTCCGAAGAGACTTTGCCAATGATATACAGCGAACGAGATGTCCAAATCCTATCGTATGACTTGCATCAGTACGAAAGTATACCTTCAATCAACTGTCCCGATTTTAGCTGCTGGATTTCCGACAACAATTGTGTAATCAGGCACGTCCCGAATCACATTGGAGTGTTGCCCAACAATAGACCACTCGCCAATGGTTACACGATCTAAAGTAGATGAATTGACACCTAAAAATGCACCTTGCTTTAAATGGACATGAGCTCCAATGATTGAATTGGAAGTCACATACGCATAATCCTCTACTTTACAATTATGCCCAACCGTTGCGTGACCAAAAATTTGGACAAAATTTCCCACGTTTGCGTTCGGCCCGACAATCGAAAAAGCTTGGACACATACATTTTTACCTAGTTTCGCATCTTTGGAGACGACAGCTGTTGGATGGATTACTTGAGCAAAACGATCAATCGGAATTTTAAGATCGTGTAGCTTATTCAAATACTTATAGTTTAGTTTAATCGAAATTAAAGCATAAAAGAAAAAAACAGAATCGTCTTTTAAAAGCTCAGCCACCGTTACAGAATCCACTTTACCTAACACAGGATATCCATTGATCGGCTCGACTTCTCTATCGTTTAGAAACCCAATAATTTCCCACTCTTTTTGGACTTTGTTGATGTCTTCAACAATTTGAGCAACAACAGTCCCGTTACCCTGGCCACCCATGATTACAAGTTTTTTCATTTTAAACTTCCGAAATACGTTCTTTTGAAAGGATCATTTTATGTTTTTGAATGATTTTCTTTGCAGCCACAACCAATGGAGGACCAACAAACTTACCTTCAATGATAGCTACTCCTCTATCATCCTTCTCTGCAAGTTCATATATACGCATAATATCAACTGCGTTTTCAACTTCTTCTTTACTCGGTGAATAAATCTTATGAACTAAAGGAATTTGTTTAGGATGAAGCACCCACATGCCGCCAAACCCTAGAAGTTTTCCTTTTTCCAAATGTTTTTCTAATCCTAAAAGATCATGTACATGAATATAAGCAGCATCGATAGGTTGCATTTTATTCGCATGTGCTATTGTTGAGGCCCAAGACCTAGCGGTGAATATACTTATACCCTGGTCAAAGTCTCTAATAGCTTCTATATCACTTACATAATCTTCTGAACCAAATCCGATTGTTACGACTCGATTGGATGCTTTTGCAATCTGATCCGCATTAACGATAGATGCGGCTGTTTCCAGTATTGGAATGATTTTGAACTTTCCTATCGGAAAATTTTTCTGATATTCGATACTCTCTAAAAGACGATCAAAGAATACAATGTCTTCCCGATCATTTGTTTTCGAAAAAAGAAAACCATCTACACCTTCGATTGTAAGGTCCAACACATCATGTAAGATTTGGCCACTATTCCTTTCATTAATTCGAATGTATACATTTGTCTTCGAGAACATCCCCGATTGAATCGCTTCTTGAATCTTTCCTCTGGCGATTGCTTTATTCTTTGTAGGAAGAACAGAATCCTCAACATCTAACAGAATAACATCCGCTTTCGATGAAGCTGCACTCTGGAGTAACTTATCATTATGCCCAGGAACAAAAAGCAAACTTCTCATTAAATTGTCAGATGTAATCATAAAATCTATTCACCAACTTTCTACAAGTATACTTCTTACATTAAATACAATTTATCTAAAACTAAAAACAATCTACGGAAGAAGATTAGGACTCTTTTTAACTAATACTTTCCTTCGGAATCTAATTACATCTTGGTTCTTTTGGTTGTATCCTGTTGTTTCGACATATAGAATCCCTCTGTCCGATTTCGATTTAGATTCCCATTTATCAAGAACTTTGGTTTTTGAATATAATGTATCATTAATAAAAGTTGGCTCTAAATGTTCGATGTTCTCATAACCCAAATTAGCAATTGATTTTCCACTGATATCCATAACCGACATATGGACTACGAGACAAAATACAAGTGTGCCCGGCACTAAAATTTGGCCATGTTGTTCTTTCTCACAATAATCCATATTCGTATGAACAGGATGATGATTCATTGTTAGCATGCTAAAGAGATTGTTATCACTTTCAAAAACAGTTTTGGATTGGCAGTGGAAAATTTCTTCACCTACTACAAACTCCTCATAGTAAGCGCCCATTCTATTTGGCTCCATGATTTGCCCTCCATTCCATTATTTTTTTAATCCGATCGATATGAGGCTTCTCATAAACCTTATCTCTGTACTTCACTATTGGAATTTCCTTAGACTCCATTTTTAGAATTAAATCGTAAACCTGGATTGCATCATCCACCTCTTCTTCACTATAAAATTGTAGTGATTGGAACGTTTGAAGTTGGCTGGGATGAATTAGAAATTTGCCATCGAAACCCAATTGGAAACCATTTAAACATTCATCTCGAAAAACTGTCTGGTCGGACAAATCAGTTGAAACAAAATCCATTGCTTGGATATTAAAAGCTTTTGCCATATTCAAGGTAAAATTTCGGGCAAAAGAAATATTTTCCAATGTATGTTTCATGCCCATAGTATTGGCATAGTCATGAGACCCTAAACCCAATCCCAGTATATTCAAATCTTGACGATCCAAAGCTTCTTGAAGACGAAAGAGACCAGCTGGATGTTCGATAAGTAAGATAAACCGAAGTTTCGCAGGTTCGACATTGATTTTTAGCAAATAATCTTTTAAATAAATTAAAAGATTACTATTTGAAAATTTAGGAATTAGGTAATTTACAAAACCAAGATGAATCAATTCCGAGAAAGCCGAAAGCAGAGAAGAATTTAATTCCATTTCTATAAAAGGAAACCGAATAAAATATTTTTCCTTATCTTTCACGGATTTAATGTTTACCAAACAATCATTGAATTGATGAGGAAGGATTGAATCTTCCATATCGAGGACAAAAAAATCACTTTTTAGATAAAATGATTTTTCTATAAATTTGGGATTATTAGCTGGAATAAAAAAATAAGATTTCAAAACGAATTTTCCATTTTCAAGATTAGGGTCGTTTCTGATTTAATAGCCATTTTCTCAGCTCATCCGGTCCACTTACAATTTCTACGCCATGAGCACCTTTATCTCCTTCGGTTACGAGACCACTTGCATCATAATAACAGGATGGTTTATTCAGGTGTTTACCAATCAGTGCTGTTGAAGTAAATGGCATACTAATACAAATATCTGTTTCTTGGATGAGACGGATCGCAGCCACTTCAGGATCCAAAAGTATAACGTTTTCTTGTCGTTCATTCCTTTTTAAAAAATTCTCAAATCTTGGATGGATATGATTTCCAACTTCCCTCTTTCTCTTCCAAATAATTTTAAAACCTAGATCTTTCCCGATCTTGCAAATATCTTCAACAAAACGAATAGCATTATCAGGAATAAAATATTCGTATGGTGCTCCTAACATATGGTAGATGGAATATCGCATCGGTTGCACATCAAAAACGGAGATTGTTTTTCCACTTATCTTTGGAACTTCTTTATCGCTATTCTGAAGCCAAATTGGACCTACAATCTCAGTTTTTTGCCATTCGGGAATTACTTGACGCATAAATTCAGCTTGATGGGTATCCCAAACTAAATAGTGACTCCAAGTCAGGCTCCTCCAATCATAATCAACAGGTTTGTATCCACTTTCCGTTCTGATACCTTCAGAATTTGTGGAATAAAAGTAAAATAGAACCCTGCATGCTTTTTTTTCCGCTTCATATGTCCATAATGGTCGGTAAGTCCAATCAGACTGAAACATGTAGTCATCACAAAGTACAGACTGTTTTTGAATTCTTAAATAGTATGCGTAGAAAGCTTCTCCAATTAAAATAAGATTCCACCAACGACCGAATACTAAATCGATCAAATTGGACAAGAATACCTTACAAAACCAAAGCCAAAGGCGTATTGAAATAAGGATACTGTTACCAAAGGCTATTAAATTTTTTCTGTATAATACTTTTATATTCTGATATTCAAAGTCACTGATACCCTTCACATTGTGATAAATAGTTCTTATGTTTGGATTCTTATTCTCCCATTGCAAATACCACGAAATGATATCATAACTTTTTCCGTCCTTCCCAACTCTCGGCAAACATTTCGAACTGATACCTTCGAAAAAAACAGTTGCTCCGTCATTCGATTCCATTGATTTAAAACCGGACTTTAATGTATTCAAAGTAAAAGAAAGAATCTCATAAATTCCCTTCATCCAAAGTAGTGCAACTTCCAAACCCCAAAAAAATTTACTGAGTCCTTCGTGGATCGATACACCTTGCTCCCGAACTAAATCTCTCCACTCTTTTGGGAAAGGTAGAAGAATCTTTGATTTAGGTTTTCCAAAATAGGATAATAATGATAAATTTACATATTTATAAAGCAATAACCTAACAAGTAAATATTGCCGAATCGAAACCTCAGGTTCATAATCGGATGCGAAAAAAACACTCTTATTTAACTTACCAGATATCCCTGTTAACTTTCTCGCGTCAATTTGTATCCTCAGCGAATGGAGAAAGGGCAACCGATTCGTTCTCTTTAGAACTCTGTAGCCACGCATAGAATCCATTAATTTTCTAAGGTAGAGCTTTCGAAAGAATTTCGATAAAAATTCAATATTTATTTTTTTTAAAATTCCATCAATGAGTGAAATTACCATTATATTATCGAAAAAGCCAGTGGAACCTTTTGAGGATCAAACTCTCCAAACCATTGGAATTGCATCTTTAGATTGTACTTTGAATTCATCAGTGGTAACTGTCAAAAATCCAATCTTCTCATATGCTTTGATGGCTGGGAGATTCATTCTATTTACTGCTAGAAAAATATTTAAAATTTGCAAATTCTCTTTTAACCATTTCGCTGTTGCTTCTATTATCTCTTGCGCGACTCCTTTACCTCGAAATCTTTCTTCACCTATCAGAATACCCATTATTGCAGACTTATTTGAGTAATTTATATTATCATATTTAATATTTCCAATGTGTTCATGATCTTCGTTTGAAATGATAGCTAAAAACAAGGTATCGTCTGCTTTATTTTTTTCTAAAATATATTCACGTATATCACTCAGAGTATTTGTTTGTTTGGCCGTCGCAATGTACGTAGCAGAATTTTCATTCTCGAGCCAGGATAGGTATTTTATTGTAGCATCTTTTGTCGTTAATCTTCGACAATAAAAACGGCTAGAATGAATTTGAATGTTATCAAATTGCAGGGTTGTCATTTAGAGATATTGTCAAAAATCAACTTTGATTCCATTAGCCCTTTAACTTGAATGTTCAAAACATGATTCCATTTTCTGTTCTGAGATTTTAAGTTTAACCCAAAAATTCCATTGATCCTTCTAAGGATTTCCATATTAGAATAAAAATTCAAGTTAGCAAATTCATTCTGAATATTTGGAAACTCAGACCGGATACCTTCATAAAAACGATTAACGATGGCTTTAAATTTCGTTTGATCGTTTGCAGCTCCCATGGAACAAATGGACTGCCTTACGAGTTTTTGAAATCCAAATGAAATAGGAATAAAAATATAATCCATACAGAAAGAATCTATATCTAAGAAACATGATATACTTTTATCTTGTATCAATATGTTATGTGGATGTAAGTCGATGTGAAAAGGCTTTTTCTCTAAAGAGGCATATATTGATTCGAAATTCAAAACTTCAGAATAAATGTCAATAATTAGTTTCCAATTCGATTTTAACAAAAAGGCAAGTTCTTCCCCAAATAAAAGAGGCCATTTATCCCGGCTCTCTTCCATTTCTTGAAATATTTCTTTGTACGAATTGTAATGTTTAACAAAGTTATCCGTATACAGACTTTGAGGACAGGAATTAATAGTTTTTGCCATTCTACCGATTGCTTTTGCAACGTTATCACATTCATCTAAAGATTCACCAGAAAAATATCGTCCATGTTTAAACTCGGATACACAGTAACCATACCTTTCCTGATCAAACGTAATTGTTTCACCTTGGAGATTTTCGAATACAAACGGGAAGGGATTATTTTTCTCAGTAAGCCATGCTGTTAAATCTATAATTTTTCGAAGCAACTTCTCATCTTTTAAGTTCTTAAACTTCTTTAAAGCATACTCATGCGTATCAACTTGAATACGGAAGTTACTCGCATTAACCTCATTCCCTTGATTCTGAAAAACAAGAAGACTTTCTCCAAAAATTTGAGGATAATTTTTTTTTATTAAATCCCTTAAAAAATCTATATCAGCTTTTTCTAAAACTGTTGTAAAAGTTGGAATTTTGGTGTTAAAGATATCTTCACTAAATAAAATCATTTTGCTTTCTTAAAAATAACTCTTAGTGAGACCCCCATCCACCATCAAACTTTGGCCCGTAATATAACTTGCTGCATCCGAAACTAAAAATGCGCCTACTTCCGCTAATTCGGATGGGCTCGCAAATCTTTTCATTGGAATTACCGATTGACTTTTTTCCAGTTGTTCCTCTCTTGAAATTTGTTTTCTTTCCGCAACTTCACTCACCAAAGAATCTAATCTCTCGGTCAATACAGAACCAGGACAAATGGTATTTACTGTAATATTATAAATCGCTAACTCTTCCGCAATGGCTTTTGTGAATGCAGATACACCTGCCCTCACGGATGCTGACAAAACCATTGATGGTGATGGTTCTTTTGCAAGTGTTGATGTAATATTCAAGATTCTACCCCATTTCTGTTGAATAAAGAATGGCGCAATATACTTGCTGAATCGAATCACACTCATGAGGTTGTTGGCTATTGCCATATTCCAATCCAGTTCTGACTTCTCTAAAAATGAACCAGGAGGAGGACCACCAGAATTATTTACAAGGATATCGACTCGTCCAAATTTTTGTATTACAGCTTCAAAAACTTCCTTTTCAGAGCCAGGAGATGAAACATCACATGCGATAAAAATATGGTCTAAGGAGGAAACATTTTGTATTTCAAGAATAGCGTTTTTTAAATTTTCTTCGGATCTCGAAACAATACAAATATGCGTTTCTTTTAGAGAAGCAAGCTTTAGTGCAATTGCTTTTCCAATCCCCTTACTTCCGCCTGTTATAACTGCTACCCTTTTTGAACTCATCAATTGGACTCTATTGAATTAATTTTTTACTTTGCAGAAGAAAAATCCTGGTGAAAAAGCTCGTATGATTTTTCAGATGTTAAATAACCTAACGATTCACTATCTTCTACCACTGCCATAAAATAATCGAAAAGATTTGGAATCTTATCTTTCACTAGTGGCACTATCTCCTTCTGAATTTCTTTAAGATACTTTTCTCTTTTTTCTGGATAAGGATTCAAACAAAGCAAAAAAATATTATCGAATTTATCTAAAACTTTTATTTTCGTACTAGTTCCATTTTGACGAATTTCTTGATAATATTTAGCCTTATAAGTCTTGTCATCTTGTAAATTGCGATCAACGGTCAATATTTTAATGACCTCTGCATTTCCGAATCCAATACTAGACACAAGTTCCGATTGACTAATAGTAGCCACTTCTAAAGCATTATGTAACAAAGCGCAGATTAGGTCATTAAGATTAAAATTAATAATGTAATCGGTTACCAATGTAGCAACTCTCAATGGATGCAAAAAATACTGATTGGAATCTAATCCAGGATGATCATATTTTAAATTTCTGCCAAATTGAATTGCATTATGAATCTCTACTTTTTGATTCTCGTTCAAAGAGTGTGTAATCTTATTAACGAGTATTTTTTCATACTCTATCGAGTACGCTTTTCTTGACTGTAGCCTTTCCAATCGATCCCTAAAAATTCTATCAGGGAAACTCAATTCAGAAATCATATTACACTTTTCCTATCCAATGAACTGGATTTAATAGCTCAACGTCAGTTTCAGGAAACATACTATACTCAATATTTTTTAGTGAATTCGTAACATTTAATATTTCATCAAATTGACTAAGACTATTCACCCCGATCACCCAGTTCGATATCTGAGGAAATTTAGATATAAAACCTAAACATGCCTCAAGGGCAGAAATCTTCTTTTCGATTAAGTAAGAATGCCAGACATTCCAGTTTTTTTCCCATTTATTAAAGTATGGTTTTCGATCTTCTTTTGACATAAGAAGCAGTCCTTGTAAAAAAATAGAACGAACATGAATTTCAACACCTTGACTCGATAGATTTTCAATTGCCTTTGATTCATAAAATCTTATATCGAATGGATTCATTGGAAATTGAATTAGATCAATATTATAATTTTCATATCTAATTAACTCTTCCGGTTCATATACGGAAATGCCTATCTTATCGACAAGGGAACTTGCCTTCAATTGCAATAAACAATCATACAATTTATCACCATGAGATTTTATCAAATCGTTAGGTCTGTGAAGCAGAAGGCCGTATAATTTTTTGATTTTTAATTTTTCTAAGGAATTTTCAACGCTCTCAAATACGAAGGATCTCACATCCCTAGTGTTTTCTTTGATTTCAGGTAATTTGGAAATAATTTCAAAGTCACTAACACCAATTTCACCTAATGTTTCTTCACTCTTACCGTATGTATACGCGGTGTCTAATTTTCTAGCTCCGTTCGATCTTGCCACTCCAATGATCTTCTCACACTCTGAGAAAGGCACAATTCCAACTGAATTTGAGACTCCATAGTTTAGACCAAACTGCGCAGTACCGATACAAATCTTAGAGATCATACTTAAAAAATCGTTTGGTGGCCGATTGGTTTTATGATTGTCTCACGTATATAAGCAAGTTGGTCATCCACCAAATCAGGATACATTGGCAAACTAATTGCTTCCTTATAGTAGTTTTCGGATTCAATGAAGTCCGAAACATTGTAACCAAACTTTTTGTAAAAGGGTTGCCTATAAATTGGAATGTAATGCAAATTCACAAGAATTCCACCTGCACGCAACCGTTCAAAAACTTCTTTTCGGGAAACACCAAACTCGTTCGTTTTTACTCGAATTATATAAAGATGTAACGAAGAAACAGAATCTGGAATTTTAGATGGTAAGTTAATCTTTAAGCTACCAAGCAGAGCTGAATATTTTTTGAAAACTTCATGCCTTTTTGCAACAAATTCATCCAAACGATTCATTTGACTTAAGCCCAAAGCCGCCTGGATATCTGTCATTCGATAGTTATATCCAAGCTCTAATTGTTGGTAGTACCAAGGACCATCTGGTGCCTGGGTCATTTCGGTTGGTTCTCTTGTGATTCCATGACTTCGCAAGCGGTAAAGTTTGGAGGCAAGCTCTTGTTGGTTTGTACAAACCATTCCCCCTTCTCCCGTAGTAATAATTTTTACAGGATGGAAACTAAAAACAGTAATATCAGAATATTCACATGATCCGACTTTTTTATCTTTGTAGCTCCCACCGATAGCGTGGGAAGCATCCTCGATGATTTTAAATCCATACTGTTGTGATAGCTTCATTATCGATTCCATATCACAACTTTGGCCAGCTAGGTGAACAGGAATTACTATTTTAGGTAATTTGCCGACCTTCTCTGCCTCGATTAATTTTTCATGGAGTCTATCAACCGATAGATTATAAGTAACCGGATCGATATCGACAAAGTCCACATCAGCACCACAATATTTTGCACAATTTGCACTTGCTACAAAGGATATAGGGCTTGTCCAAACAATATCGCCCTCTTTTAAACCAAGCGCCATACATGCTATATGAAGTCCTGAGGTTGCACTGTTAACAGCAAACGCATACTTAACACCAACGTAATCGGAAACTGCTTTTTCAAAACGTGGAATTACGGGTCCTTGGGTCAAAAAATCAGACTTGAGGACTTCAACGACTGAGTCGATATCAGCTTGGTTTATGTTTTGTTTACCGTAGGGAATCAAAAGATACTCCTTATGGAAGACTCTGCATCCGGTATTTCTTTAGAAATTAAGGAAGACAATTTTGTGGTATTTAGGGACATATCTTTGGGCCTTTGAACAGTCTTAGATTTTTCTAAATAACTTTCTTTCTTTAAATTTGAAGAATCCAGATTGAGTATTTTCGCTAATTTAAAAATAAATTCATATTTCGAAATTCGTTCAGAACCAGCTATATGTATGATTCCTGAGAACTCTTTTTCTAACACAGCATACATGAATTGAAGCAAATAAGGAACTGATATCGGAGTGTAATAAACGTCATCAAAGCCAGAAAATATAGATTTGTTCTTTAACATAAAAATAGCCCAGTCGGAAAAAGACTTCCGCCATTCTGAACCATGGTCAAAAAAATTGGTTCGGACAACAATTGAGTTTGGGTTTGCCTCTAATACTGCCAACTCACCTTCCGCTTTCGTTTTTCCATAAACGTTGAGTGGACTTGTTTTATCTTCCTCTTTATAAAAGGAATGACTTCCATCCCAGAGATGATCGGTGGAGATATGTATGTTTCGAATAGAATTTTCTTTTGTGAATTTAGCAATTCTTTCGGGAAAAATTTTATGCAAATAAAGGGCTTTTTCTGTCTCTACTTCACATAGTTCAACATTCGTTAAACCTGAACAATTTAAAATAAGATCGGGTTTAATTGATACCAAAAAATTCAATATTTCAGAATATTCAAATAAGTTCAATGGAACAGATTTATACAAATCCGAATTCACTCGATGGCTAGAATAAATGGAGAATACTTCATATCCTAAAGAGGCAAAGTATTTACTTGCAGGAGTACCTAGAAGACCACTCCCACCAAAAATGATTATTTTTTTTGAGCGGTTAATTTTTCTCCCCCAATTACGCTTTCGTAGGTCCCCATTTTTTCAATCATTCCTTCGTTGAGTTTTATGATCGTATCACATCTTTTGATTGTACTAAGCCTATGTGCGACTATAATGATCGTGATATCCGATCGTAAATTATAAATAGATTTCATGAGCTGCTCTTCCGTTCCTTCGTCTAGAGCACTTGTTGCCTCATCAAAAACAATGATTTTGGCATCTTTATAAAGAGCCCGTGCGATCCCAATTCTTTGTCTTTGACCTCCCGATAGTTTTACTCCGCGCTCTCCTACAGAAGTTTCCAATTGCTCTGGAAGGGATTTCACAAAGTCTGCTAATTCTGCATTTTCTAAACAATTCCAAACTCGAGCTATATCAATCTCTTCTTTTGGAACACCTAAAGCAATGTTATTTGCAATGGTCGCATCTGACAAAAAAATGGATTGAGGAACGTGCGATATTGATTTCTGCCAATCCCGCATGGAATCTTTCGTTAATACTTGTTCATCAATAGAGATACTGCCTTCAGACGGATACAATAGTCCCATCAGGAGATCCAGTAGGGTGCTTTTCCCACTTCCCGTTTTCCCTACGATCCCTACTCGCTGTCCTTTCTTAATCTCAAAATTCAACTGAGAAAGTATCTCTTTTCCAGATCCAGGATATCGAAAGCCTAAATTGCGTATTTGGATTCCCTTCTGAAAGTCAATCTTTTGCCGACTTCCAATCGAGCTAATGTTTTCCCCAACCGGCAATTCAAGTAGACTAATTACGTCTGCCAAAATGGAACGACCAGCCCTTAAATTTGCCCAGGAGTTAAATGCAATTTGTATAATTGGCAACATCCGCTGTGCAGCAAGAGCCAAAGCGCCTAATATTGGCAAACTATCAACCAAAGAACCAGTCTTAACTGATATATAATAGGCAAATAGAGCAAATGCTACGAGTCCAAAAGATTCAACATAGTATTTTGGAGCCGACGTTTTGAACGCATTTTCAGAAAGCGCCATCCTATATGGCTGGTCTGACTGAATGTATTTTTTTAAATAGATTTCTTGCGTATTATCTAAGATAACATCTCTGATTCCGCCAAAGCCTTCTGATAAAATTCTTTGTAAATTTGTAAGTTCTGATGAGAGAACTTTACTATTTTCGAATAGTTTTTTCTTCGCTCTTACTGCAAAAACCAAATACAAACATATCAAAGCAGCGAATGTACTCATGATAAGAATCGGATCTACGGACAACATCACTACGAATATCACAAGTAAGATAGTAGTTGATGAAAGTAGATTTAAGATAGGCTGGATTGTATAAGTCACAACCTGATTTGCCTTGGAAATGATACCAGAAATCAGAATACTTGAATTTCTCTGGATATGATCAATATAATCAAGATAGAGAGCATTCTTATAAATTTCACGACTTATATCCGCACCAATTTGATACGATAAGTTAGTGCTTGTTTTCAAAAGATATATCCGAATGAGTCCTGCTAAAAGCGATGTTAGTATAAAAAAGACCGTAATAGGCAAAATAAGTCCAGAAGGCTCCGAATAGCCGAAATTCAAAAATTGTTCCCGCAAAAATGGCTGATTGTAAACTTTTTCTGGATTGGTTAGTATGATAAGAAATGGAACAACGGCCCCAAGACTTACAACTTCTGAAAAAGAAGAAAATACAATAAGAAACACCAACTTAAACAGCTGTCGTTTTCGAGGACGATTGATCCGACTCCACAAGATGCGATAAGAGCTATCCACGACCATCCCCTAAACCACCTTCTCCCAACGTCCACCACCAAAAAACCCTACGACATTCTCTGCCGCCTCCCTCTCCATATCTTCCCTACAGTCATTGGAACAAGAGCCCATATGTTGTGTTAAAATCACATTTTCCAATTCACATAACGGGCCTCTGTATGGTTCCTCTTCATATACATCTATTGCTGCTACAGAAATCTTTTTTTCTTTTAAAATTGTGTACAAATCTCCTTCATTTACAATCCCACCTCTCGCGGTATTGATCAGAACTGAATTTGGTTTCATCTGAGACATGGTTTGCATATTAAAGATATTGTTGGTCTCTTTCGTAAACGGTACATGGATCGTGATAGCGTCGGACTCTTGTATCATTCTAACAAACTCAACTTGCCGAATGATAGTTGGATTCCAATTTTTGCCAATTGTTTGGTTCTCTCTATAGAGGTTTGATGAGAGTTCACTGAATTTTTGGATCGATTCCTTTTGGTCTAACAAATCACAAACAAGAATTTCTTTTGGCATATAACCTAACAAGTGAGATGCGACTCGTTTACCGATTCGTCCCAACCCCAAGATCCCAATCGTAGCTCCACCTATTCTATTGCCGTAAGGTCTTGTCCACTCACCCCTTCGGATTTCCCGATCTGAATAAGTGACTTTACGCATTGCGTCAATCATCAAACAAACGGCAAGCTCAGATACAGCGGGAGAAACTGCATCGGGTGTATATGCAACAGAGATTCCCTTTTCTTTACACAACTCCAAAGGAACACTATCCAACCCTACTCCCACGCGAGAGATCATCTTTAGAGTGTTTGTTTCTTTTACTAACGGAGTTAAATCTTCAGTTCCTGCAACTAACGCATCAAAGGCTTTGGCGGCATCCGCAACTTCCGTAGGTTTCATCTTTCGGCCCAGTGGATTGACAGTTACTTCAAATCCTTGGGATGCAAGTAATTCCATAGCTTTTGGAGTTGTTCGGCAAAAGGGATATGTGGATACAAAAACTTTTTTAGGCATTGTAAAGAGTAAAGAACTATGTGTTGCTATATTTAAAATTTGATTTTAAGCGATACACAGACTGTTTGGTTTTACTTCGATACAGTCTCTTGCCATGGTTTGGATATCAGACATCATATTATCCAAATTTTGTGGTCCAACCCATTTGATATTCTCGAGCTTTGGTTTAGGAAAAGTTCGCAAAATATCTGAGACTAAATAATTTTCGATACCTAAGTCTTTATTACGAGCTTCGCTTACAACTTCGTCCCAATGAAATTTAAAATTTTTAGCTATGAATAACAAATCAACAATATCCTTTTCCGCATATCGAAAGAGAGCAGAAATTTTGTTGGATAGTATATTTTGAATGCTATCAATTTTATCAAAAAGGTTATCACTAACAAGATCACCATAGTGAACTTCAATATCATTCACAAAGTCAAGTTTGAGTTCGGTGTATGGATATTCCTTGCTTTGAACTACCAATCGCTTATAATTTACACCAACAAAAGCATCTTTTTCATCCCAATAAAAACCAGCACCTTTCAGTACATTGTAAATATCTAGACAATACTCATCAAACCTTGAATCAGAATTCACAAAAAAATCTAAATCATCGCTATATCTATGATTGAAGTAAATTCGACTTATTGCGGTACCACCTGTTAGATAAAAAGGAGTCTTTAATTTTTTTATTAATTTCAGTACCCCATCCTGCATTGGGTACAGGTTCTCCCGATAGTATCTTTCGTATTCGTTCAAAGGTTTCTCTCCTTGCTGGTGGCCATACTCTACGAATTGTCTCGGGAGTTAATAAAAGTTTCACTCTCTCTATTCCGCCCCATAGAGGAACCAAGATATGCCATGGCAAACTTTGCAAACAACGAACAAACCATCCTATGGTATCAAACCCACCTGCCGTTTCCGCTCTACCTTCGGTTAAGGCCAAAAGATCTTCTGGTTTTATATTATAGTCCCAGCAGAGGCTCTTCATTAATTTAAGTTTTTCATCGTGGGATAACATGGATTTGTCGTTCGTGTAGTTTATACTTGGATCTCGAATCCTAATTCTTTACAAAACATTCCAAAAACCAAATAGTCTTTCTTCGTGATCTCTTGAATGATATCCAAATTGAGTTTTTGGTATTCATGAATTGCAATATTACGAAAACCAACCATAGCGATTAAGGATTTTGCAGTTGTCTTGGAAATGATTGAATTTGACTCCAGGATACGGAACGCATCAGAACTAGACTGTGGCATTCCGTATTTATTTTTTGAAATCAGATGCATTCCTAAATCAATGGCAGCCTGACTAGCTCGTTCCAAGTTTAATATCAACGCATCAACTTCCGTATAATTACTCAAACTTTGATTTTTGTTAAATTCTTCCAGAGCTCGCTTGACCGCTCGTTGCATCACCGCGATTTTATTCGTGATAACATCATCAATTTCGATAGGCATTCAAGACTTCTCGACGTTCAATTTGAAAATTATAATACATAGATAGAAGTGAATTGATTCTAAGTTCCACTTTAGGTTTATCCTTTATTAGGATGGCTTTACCGGAAAATATCGCTTCTTTCGAATACACTAAGTTCCTTGAGCTCATTTCTCCCAAATCGAAATCGAGTCCCAACTGATACCCTAAATCACCCGTGAACTTTAACAACTCCGTTACAGAAATTGATATTCCTTCATTCGGAAGGATTGCCAAATCGACATCACTTCCTAATCTCATCGATTCTTTCGCGGCAGACCCCAAAAGATACACTGCCAAAACTTCTGGAACCTTTGAGAAATAATCTGCAATAGATTCAATCTCTTGTTCGGAAAGGGATGTTTTCATAACTTCGTTAGATAGTCTTCATATGCCAATCGTACCCCTTCTTTCAACTCCACCTGATGTTTCCAACCCATTCGATGGAGTTTTGAAACATCTAAAAGTTTCCGAGGTGTTCCATCTGGCTTTGTTAGGTCAAAGACGAGTTTGCCTTCAAACCCAACTACTTCCTTTACCGTTTCGGCAAGTTCTTTGATGCTCACTTCAATACCAGAGCCAACGTTCACATGTTCGCCGCCTCTAGGATCTCCTTTCACATCATAACTTTCCATTAAAAATACGCAGGCTCTTGCCATATCTTCGGAATATAGAAATTCGCGAAGTGGCTTACCGGTTCCCCAGATGACGACCTCTGGCAAGTTTTGGACTTTCGCTTCGTGAAAGCGACGGAGGAGCGCTGGCAAAACATGAGAATTTTCTGGGTGGTAGTTGTCACCTGGGCCATACAGGTTCGTCGGCATAACGGACATGAAATTTGTTCCATATTGTCTATTATACGACTGACAGAGAACAATACCTGCAATTTTTGCGACCGCATAAGGCTCATTTGTTGGCTCTAGTTTACCATCCAATAGCTGCCCTTCGTCCATAGGTTGTTTGGCAAACTTGGGATAAATGCAAGATGAACCTAAAAAACAAAGTTTTTTGACACCAAACTTATGTGATGCGTCAATGATATTGTTTTGAATTTGGAGATTTGAAAAAATAAATTCTGCAGGATAAGTATTGTTAGCGTGGATACCGCCAACCTTTGCGGCTGCTAAAAAAACATACTCAGGTTTTTCATTTTCGAAAAATTGAAGAACCTGGGATTGGTTTTGTAAATCCATCTCCGCATGTGACCTTCCAATCACATTATGGTATCCAGCGTCCTTTAGAACTTTTACAAGTGCTGAACCAACAAGACCCTTGTGCCCAGCTACATATATCTTTGCTTTTTTATCCATTTTTATCCAATCTCTTCAGCGAGAGCACCTAACTTTTCTACTTCGCTCTTTAGCGCCTCATACTCACGTTTCTTTACCTCGTAAAAATGAAGAGTGAGTTTTGCCTTCTCTTCGATTCCTGTGGGTGTAAGTAAATAGGTGTATGCTAATTTATTTTTGTTATTTTTAAAATTATTGATTTTGATAAGACCCTTATCTAAAAATGCCTTCAAAATATAATTCACCTTACCGAGGCTTAGACCCAAAATATCAGATGCGTCCCTTTGGGAAAGACTTGGGTTCTCTTCCAGCAATTGGAGGAGTTTTAGATGGTGGTCGTTGTAAGCAGAGGTGTCTGACATTCTGATGGGATTGCGGAGAAATTTAAAAAGCTTTTGATCTAGAGATTACTGGCAGAAAATGAACTCGGTTCTTGTGCGAAAAAAGCGACGGATCGATTTTTACTAAATTATGTCTACTCAGTTGCTTTGTGCCGATCTGCTGAAGAAAAAGCGAATCTGAAAGGGTTTGCGTAGCTTCGCCCCTTGAGTCCCATGGCCCTTTCAAAAGTCTGTTCAGTATGTGAACGCTGTCAAGATTTTTTGTTCATATTTTGAACAAGAATTCCGCAACGTTTGCTGATTTGACAACCCGAGAATAAGAGACTTTAGTGGGACCTAGATTCATTCCTCTGTTTTGATGACTGATTTTGCTAGGTTAAGTGCCGCATCGGCGGCGGCGATGGCGCGCTCGCGAACTACATCTGAATAAGACTGATCATCCATATAGATTTGGAGAGCCTTCCTTCTCACGATCGATTTGTGAAGGTACGATGAAGCTAGATCTTCATTGGTCACAAGTCAAAAACCTCTAGAGACTTTGCGTTCGGTAAAAAATCATAATAAAAGCCACCCGCATACGGGATCTTTTGAACACCCATTTCCTTAAATCGATTTCTCAATTTTGTAAAGTATCCTGAGATGATGTGATCTTTCTCAAACAAGATGATTCCTTCACTTGCGATCGTAAAATTCAAAAAACTTCCAGCCATAAGTTCCTCGAAAGATTTGATATTGGGATTGATTTCTATTTGAAAACAAGACTCATGGGAAGTGAATTCTTTGAGTATGGGCGTTTCAATTTCATCGATAAAGAAATCCATTCTCTCAAACCGAACCTTGGGAACTTGATTTAAAACAACCAACACATCGATATCACTCTGGCAATGTTCTGTTTCTCGTGCCACCGATCCGTAAACAACCAATCCAATCAAATTTTCACCATATCTTTCGATGGAAAGTTCCTGGATCCGGGGAAGGATTCTTTGCTGTATACTTTTTTGGTGGCCAGTCACTGTATTCGTCCTATCAATCAAATATGATAGTTCTATTCTGGTACACCATCACACGGTGTTCAAGTAATATTCGTATCGCTTTTGCAAGAACCACCTTCTCTAAATCCTTTCCAAACAAGGCAAGTCGATCTGGTGGATCTGCATGGTCTACATGGATTACATCTTGCACAAGGATTGGCCCTTCGTCTAAGTTTTCTGTAACAAAGTGCGCAGTAGCTCCGACGATCTTGACTCCTCTCGCATAAGCTTTTTCGTAAGGTTTTGCTCCAATGAAAGCTGGTAAAAAAGAATGGTGGATATTGACCATCTTACCTTTGTGAGTGGATACAAACTCCGGACTCAAAATTCGCATATATTTGGCAAGGATGATCCAATCAGGGTTGTAGCTATCGATGTGATTCGAAACTAACTTTTCATGTTCCGAACGCTCTAAATTTTCATGAGAAATAAAATGGAAAGGAATGTGAAAATCTGAGACCAAATCTTTCAATATATCATGGTTGGCAATTACGGCACTGATATCCATATCCAACTCACCGAATCTTGCCCGAAGGAGAAGGTCTCCCAAACAATGGGCTTCTTTGGTTGCCAAAATTACAGCCTTTGGTTTCTCTACATTTTTAATTTTTACAAAAGATCCTTCCGGTAAAACACTGATAAGGTGAGAGATCAGAATATCTGAATCCTCTCCTCCTGTAAATTCCGTTCTCATAAAAAAAATGCGATCTCTTGGTTCCACAAATTCATGATTGGAAATGATGTTTCCGGAAGTATTTAAGAGAATGGATGTTACTTTATGAATAAGACCCATTGCATCGGGACATTGAATCAGAAGGACGCGGTTCAAGTTGGATTGGATTCCTTCGTTTCCATACCCAAAACTTGCGCCGATGACATTCTTGTGTCAACTCCCAAAAAAACGGAAAGTCATTCTTAAGATATTGGTTTGACCAAAAATCCCCTTTCCGATCCTCTCAATTTATATGAAAATCAAACACCATACTATTGCCTATGATGTACTCATCCGATTTGTAAGTTTTGCAAAGGGAATCACATTTCATTCTGTGGAGGAAAATTTTACGGAAGGATTGAAGGAATTAGAAACTCCCTATCCATCTGCCATTTTGGGAAATCATGTTTCCGAGGCTGATATCGTTGCCCTCTCTCTGGTGTATCGCCGGCTCAATCCAAAAATCAAAATGATCATCCCAACTAGAGAAGATATCTTAAAACCTGGATTTTTGAACAAAGAATTTCGGGCAAAAGGAATTCTTAAATGGGTGTTTGGTATCATTGATGGCAGTCGACTCATTCCGATCCTGATGCGTTATATTGGTTGTGTTCCCGTAAAACGACCGTTCCGCGACAACTCCAGAGAACTGATCAAAAAAGGAGAACTTAGAGACCAAGTTGATGCTGAGTGGACAAACCTCGTAACAAATATCAAACGTGGCAAAAATCTCTTTATGTTTCCAGAAGGCACATACAACCAAGATGGTTTCTTAAACCAAATCAAAAAAGGTGCCTACTACCTTAAGACAAAAATAGATACACTCCATTTCAATTGTTTTACACTTACCTATGATTCCCTTTCCTACAAAAAATCCAAACTCTATATCAAATACGGCAAAGCATTTCAATTAGATCCAGAAAAACCTGTAGACACTATCACTGGAATCGTAAAATCAAAATTAGGTGAAAATTATACAATGACTATCGGGAATCTCACAAGCTTCGTTTTGTTGAAACTAGGCAAAGAAACCCAACTGAAAAAGGAAAAATTGGTAAATATTATAAACACTCTTAAAGAACAAATTCAGTTCAAACTTCCGGAAGTATCTTTAGCATCAGAGTTAACTCAGTCCAATTTTCAAGTTCAGTTAGATACATTACTTCAAAAATTAAAAATTGCAAGGCTTGTTGAGCTAAGAGAAGGTGGTTTCAAAACTTTGGAAGAACTCTACCAGATTCCAAAATCCTTACACAATTTAAAAAAATCGAATATTGTATTGTATCATAGAAACCAACTCACGGCTCATTTAGAACAATTGGAAGAGATTTGGAATTCTAGAATTCAGAATGAAGTCCAGCACTTCTAATCTTTACAATAGCCGACAATGGTATAAAGTAAAAATATAACTGTGTATTTTACGTTCTTGAGTTCTATCACAATATGCTTTAGCATATTTGTGGTTTTCTTGATTCGCAGACGAACGATTCGTTTAAAATTTATTCAGAAACTTTGATAACGATTTTAGCTATCACAAGCTCCTTACTTGCCATTTTTGAGTTCATTCGTAAAAAATAACTAAAATCTGGCAAGCACCTAGTTTCTGTCTATAATCTCGCCGCAAGCCTCATCCCTTGGTCGATGGCTCTTTTGGCGTCTAGTTCTTGTGCAAGATCTGCGCCGCCAACCAAATGAACTGGGATTCCAGCTTCTTCGAGAGGAGCAAACAGGCTTCGGTTTGGATCTTGCCCGGCACAAACAACCACTGTGTCACAAGGGATCTTTTTTTCCTGACCTTTCACTTCGATAACAACTCCATCAACTTCGATTGATTTATACGTTACGCCCGATATCTGCTCTACTTTTCGATCTTCTAAAGTAGTTTTGTGGATCCAGCCGGTTGTTTTGCCCAAGGTGGAACCAAATTTACTATTGGACCGTTTGAGCATAGTTACTTTGCGGGATGCTGTTTCCGTCTTTTTTTCGCCAAGTCCACCATTTTTATCGATGGTTGGTTGGATTCCCCACTCCTTCAGATAGTTTTCTGTGGAAAACTCATGGCCGGCATCGGTTAGTTTGATACTCACATCAAACCCGATGCCACCCGCTCCCATTACGACTACTTTCTCTCCCACTGGTTTGTTGTGTAAAACTACGTCCACATAACTCAAAACATTCGGTTTGTCGATTCCAGGAATATTAGGAGTCCGAGGAATTACACCAGTTGCAAGTACAACTTCTTCGAATCCTTGGCTTTTTAGTTCCTCAGCAGAAACTTTTGTGTTAAGCTTTAGATCCACTCCGTATTTTTGAATCATAGCTCCAAAATAACGAATTGTTTCTTTGAATTCTTCTTTTCCTGGAATCCTTCTTGCAATATTAAGCTGACCACCTAACTCGGATTGAGCGTCGAATAAGGTAACAGAGTGTCCACGTTCGGCCAAGGTGACGGCAGTCGACATACCTCCAGGTCCTGCTCCCACTACGGCAATCTTTTTAGGCTTTGTAGTTTTTGTAATGATAAGTTCTGTTTCATTGCAGGCGCGAGGGTTTACCAAACAGCTTGCAGTTTTACCTTGGAAGATATGGTCTAGACAAGCCTGATTGCATGCAATACAGGTATTAATTTCGTTTGATTTTCCTTCCTTAGCTTTGTTTACAAAAAAGGCGTCAGCAAGAAATGGCCGTGCCATAGATATTAAATCGGCATCACCTCTTTGTAATACTTCTTCGGCAACTTCGGGAGTATTGATTCTGTTAGATGTCACAAGAGGAATATTGACATGACCTTTTACTTTAGCTGTTACCCAAGTGAACGAAGCTCTTGGTACCATCATAGCAATCGTTGGAATTCGTGCTTCGTGCCAACCAATCCCTGTGTTGATAATAGTCGCGCCAGCCTTTTCAATTTCCTTTGCTAAATGTAAAACCTCGTCGATATTTCCGCCATCTTCCACTAAATCCAACATGGACAAACGATAGACTATGATGAATTTTTCGCCGACAGCCTTTCGAACGGCTTTCACAACTTCAATGGGAAAACGAACGCGATTTTCAAAACTACCGCCCCAATCGTCTGTTCGATCATTGGTTCTTTTCGCAATGAATTGGTTGATGAGATAGCCTTCACTCCCCATCACCTCCACCCCGTCGTAGCCTGCCATTTGGGCCAACCTCGCACAACGTGCAAAGTCAGAAATGGTCTGCCAGATCTCGTCCTCACTTAGTGGATGTGGTTTGAACATATTGATCGGTGCCCGCAAAGACGACGGCCCTACGATTTTATCGTGATATCCATATCTTCCTGTATGCAAAATTTGCATCACAATCTTTCCATCTTCTTTATGAACAGCATCAGTTACCACTTTATGGTGGTGCGCTTCTTCTTCGGTGTCCATAACGGATCCACCTTTTCCAACCCGCCCCGCCATGTTCGGTGCAATACCGCCTGTAACAATCAGACCAACACCACCTTTTGCTCGTTCGGCGTAGAAGGCAGCCATACGTTCATAACCGTTTGTTTCTTCTTCCAAACCGGTATGCATAGAACCCATAATAGTTCTGTTCTTTAATGTAGTGAAGCCTAGGTCAAGGGGGGACAAAAGTTTTGAAAATTGTGCCATTACATACGAAACTGAATAGAATCAATTTTTTGGCAAGATTTACTTCAGTAGGAAACATAGGTTTGAAAGTTTGGGGAGGAATTTATTATCTAGATTGGTAAATAGATTTTAAACTTGGTTTGGCCTGGCTTAGATTCTAGTTCAATTCTGCCATCATGTTTTTTGACAATTTTTCTCACTATATCTAATCCAAGCCCACTGCCTTCACCAGCCGCTTTGGTCGTAAAAAAAGGCTCATAGATTTTATCTTGAATTTCTTTTGGGATTCCAGGACCAGAATCTTCGACAGAAACCAAGATAAAATCATCCAGATTTTGAACAGTGATAGTTAACTTGCCTTTGAATGACATAGCTTGCAAGGAATTGTAAATCAAGTTTGTCCAGACATGCAAAAGATCATCCGGATAACAAAGTATAGGAGGTATTTCTTGGTATTCTTTAACAAGCTCGATACCTTTTTTTAATTGATTTTGGTAAATGGTCAAAACCATATCGATTGTATTTGGAATCGAAGCTTCTTTTTTTTCTCCACTTGCATCAAAATGAGAAAAATTCTTAAGCGCGTACATAATTTTGGAAACTCGATCCACAGCAAGTTGGATGGATTTCGTACTTCTCTTAAACTGACTTTCCAATTCAAAATAATCAAAAAGAATCTTTGCGTAATTTGAAACTACAGCTGGCAAAAACTCTTCTCGAAGATCTCCAATTCCAAGTTCAACCCACGAATCTGCAATATAGTTTGCTTCGGATCCAGCGATTCCTTTTTCCAAAAGCCAAGCGCGAATTTTTTTCTTTCGATTCCGTTCGTCTTTACCGGTATAAAAATCGATTGGTTGGCTAAGCGCGTTTAGAATCTGTTTCGTCGCTTTTTTTTCTTCTTTTGGCATATCCAAGAGGGCTTGGCGAAAAAGTTGAGATGCAAGTCCATAAGATTTTTGCCAATCCATCATACTTTCGTTAGATGCCTTTACGGCTCCAATTGGATTATTGATCTCATGTGCAATCCCCGCAATGAGTTGTCCCAGCGCAGCCAACTTTTCTGAGTGGATTAGCTGAGCTTGTGTTTTTTTGAGATTTTCTAGTGTATTTTCTAATTCCCCTTTTTGGCGTTCGATCAACTTATTCTTAGAATTGATTTCCGCATTTACCAACTTTAACTGTTCAACTTCCTTGAGGCTTGTTGTATCAAAAATACTATAGGCAATATGAATCTCATCTTTTTCGTAAAAACGTTTCAAAGTTACAATAGCAGGAAATAAATCTCCGGACTTTTTGATACCAACAATTTCTACCGAACCTAAGACATCCTCTTTGAGCATCTGCCTAATTTTATAGAGAGATTCTCTAGAAATCAACCGTCTGAATTTTAGACCTGGGATTTCATCATCTTGATAACCGTATAACTGTTGAAATGCTAAATTTGAGTCAAAGATCGATAAGGAAGTGGATTGAAAAATTACAATGGCATCTCGTGAAAATTGATAAAAAGTTTGGAACCTTTCTTCGGATCGACGTAGATCTTCTTCACTAGATTTCATATCCGTAACATCCAAAACGGTTCCAAGGAGACGAATGGGATCACCGTTTGCGTTTCGTTCTACCATTCCTCGCCCCTCGACCCAACGGATCTGTCCATTTGGGAGACGGATTCGATTTTGGACAAAGAAGTCAAAATTTAAAGGGTCAAATAGAAGGGATTCAACTTGAACTTTTAATGCATCTCTATCTTCCTCATGCGTAAAACTTAAAAAACTCTCAAAACTTCCATCAAAAGATTCGGGAGTTCTTTGGTAGATTAAATACGTTTGAATGGACCAAAATATTTTTCTTGTGGCAGCATCATAGCGCCAAATCCCCATCTTTGCACCATCGAGTGCTAAACGAAGAGTCTCTTCCGAGTCTTTTAATTTTTGTTCGGCCTCCTTTCGTTCCGTTCGATTGATCATGGCACCTAACATGCGGACTGGTTCACCCAACTCATTATAAAAAAAGATACCGTTATCTTCTATTAAAACATAATTACCGGACTTTGTTCGATATCTATATTCCGATAAAAAGTTTACTCTTGATTGCATGCAGTTTTGGATCTGTTGGATTACTCTCTCTTTGTCATCTGGGTGGATCAACTCCGACCAAACATCAAATCCAACGGCAGTGTATTCCGCTTCAGAAAATCCAGTTATTTCTTCAATCGCACCCGCCCAGTAATTGACACCGGATTGGAAATCCAAATCGTAAACCATGCTTAGTGTAAGCTCTGTTATCGTTCGATATTTAAACTCACTATCTTGGAGGGCTTTTTGCTTCAAAACTTTTTCACTTATATCAGTTACTAAAAAAACTAAAGAGTTTAAATTGCCGTCCCTATCAAAAACGGGAGATCCATTGATCGATAGGTATTTTTTATTTCCGGAATCATCTTCGATGGCATGATGAATATCTGTAACAGGTTTTTTTGTTCTCAAAACGATCAGAAATGGCTGTTGTTCTTCTGACCACGGTCCACCTTCGATAGATGAAGATTTCCATTTGGGAGAATCGTAAGTCCTAGACAAGATATCCTTCATCTTTATACCTAAAACAGTTTCGGAGGATGGATTTGCATATATGATTTTCCCTTCTGGATTTAAGACCAAGATTGCAGTTGAACTTGCAGACATGATCGATGTAAGGAGAACCCTTTCTTCTTCAATTTTTTCTTCCGCAAGAATCTTTTCGTACAAACTCTTGAAAATCTCTGCAATCTGAATGACAAATGTTTCTTCGGCTTTCCGATCCTCTACAAAATTGTAATCAGGGATAGATTGAAAAACTAGACCAATTCCACCGTACAAATTGTCCGATATCACAATTGGTGCTGTCAAAAATGATTTCCCTCCCAAGATTTTTAAAAAATTTAAATCAAAATCATACAAAAAAGAATCGGTATCGTTAACTCGGCAAACTTCGAACGATTGTTTTTTCTGTAAGATATGGCTTGGAGCATCTACTTCCGTTTCATAATCCTTTAAACTCTTCATTGAGATTTGCGATTCCAAAAACCAATCGGAAACAATCTTTCTTTTTTTTGCCTTCCAGTCGTAACGCACAAAAATAACACGTAGTGCTCCGCTCACAGTTCCAACCAGAGGCAAAAGATTTGTTATATCATCGAGTAGAGATTCTTTAGAGGAATGACTTAAGGTCTTCGATATCTCTTTTAAAGTTCGTTCAAAATCATATTTCTTTCGAAACAGACTTTCCATGTGACGAATTTTTGTTAAATCACGGACAACTCCAAATATCTTTTCTGGCTCGTTTTTTTCATTGCAGATAACTTCACAAGAATGAACTAGAGTTTTCACTTTACCCGTTTTTGTAATGATTCTGTATTCTAGATCATCTATTTTTTTCTCATGAATCAAACGATCTAAAGATTTTAGGTACGAAGGTTCATCTTCAGGGTGAATTTTTAAATCTTTAGATGGCTCAAATGATTCAGTACGTGTTGCTTCAAATATGGCCAGAAGTTCATCACTAACTTCCGTTATTCCTGAAGTAAAGTCGTGTTCCCAATATCCAAATCCCCCCAACTTTTCAGCTAAACCCAAATAACGCTCAAATCGGTTATTTGTGGTTTGGTTAAAGCGAGAAGGATGCATAAATAGATTCCGTTCTTATGGGTTTGAGTTACGGTTTAATTTAAACGCTTCTATCTTTTGGTATACTTTTAGTGGAAAAAATAAAAATCGATCCAGGATTCGAATGGAAGAAAAGATCCAAGAAGGATACACTGAATTTGAATTGGAAAGGATTCCTTTTATGATTTTTTTGGCAACTGTCTCTGGTGTTTGACTTGGGAATGGAACAGGTACAGACTTACCCGCAGAGTCAAAGAATTTTGTTCTAGTAGCAATTGGATAAACAACCATTATACGATTTCCTAATTTTAACTCGTAACGATAGGAATCGATAAAAGCGTGAATTGCCGATTTTGTAGACGAGTACTTTGCGTAACCTGGTAATGACAAATGGCTCATAGCCGAAGCAGTACAGATAAATAGAAATGGATTTTTTAATGTCGTATTGAGTTTAACCAATGTATAGATTGGCGAAAACACGTTTGTTTCATAAATCTTTGAAATTCGCTCCCAGTTGGCATCTGCAATCTTTTCATAATAAGCAAAACCCGCATTTGCAAAAAAAATATCTATACCACCTAACTTTTTCTCGGCGTCCTTGATCAATTTATCCAAATTCTCTTTTTTAGAAATATCGCATTTGTAAGGAATTACTTTCTCTGATTTTGAAATTGATTTTTCATTCAAATCAACTGCCAAAATTTTAATTCCATCATACGTTTCCAACAACTTCAGTGTTTCCAGTCCGATTCCAGAACTAGCACCTGTGATAACGATTCGCTTCTGATTCAATTGCATTGGAAAAGAATTTCCACCGCAAACAATTATAGAAAGCAATTTTTACCGGAAAATGTTCTAATTTTATCAGTTTTTCAAAAATCTGAAGAAACAAAATCTACCGCTTGACATTTTTTGAATCTGCCTGAATCTACTCCACTCAAGTCCTACTTGTGTTGTAGCTCAGATGACAAAAGTATTTAATCAAATTTTTACCTATTTACATCGAAAGATTTCCTATTGTTTTGCGATTGTAGCCTTTTCTTTACAAGGTGCATTTTTTGGCGCATACTATGCGTTTTATTTTGGACAGGCTATGATCCCTGATTTTTCGATTGAAAACCACCCCCAAGTAACCATGGTATTCCTACTTTCCACTCTCTTCGCAGCTATTGGGCATAGTGTCCAGTTTGGAATTCTTTTTCCTTTGGGCATTCCTGGAAGTTATGAAGAAATACGCTTGGCAAACAAATGGAACCAAACAGGAAAGGCACTCAGACATTTGCCGACTGTTGATCTAGAAAAACTTCTTTATGCAATAATTCAAATCCCTAAAATCAATATGTTAACCGCACTTGGTTATTCGACTTTGATCCTTATCGCGGTCTCCATCTCTCATTTCCTGTATTCACATCCTTTGTCTGAACTTTTGTATGTATTGGTTGGCTGGGTTGTCGCTATTTTTGTTTATGGGGGTTTCTCATATATCATTTCCGATTATTTCACTGGTCCAAAAAGAGTTGAAATCAAAAAAATCCTATCTAAGAGAAATGTCGCCATCCATAAAAAATTTGGTTTACTCAGTTTAAAAGGAAAATTTATTTTTTTACTGATTTTGATTTTGCTTTCTCTGTGTATTTTAGCCGTATTCATTTCGTTTGGTGAATCTTCCTTTCAAAGAATTTCCATTTTTATATCTCTAACTTTTTTAGAGATTTTGATATTGGTATACCTTTACTTTCAATCTATCCATATAACCTTGGAGCAGATCAACAAATCTGCAACAAGCCTAGCTTTAGGTGGAACTGGCTCCTTACCTATTATCTCTATTGATCGAGAATTCATTCGATTTGCGGAAAACTTTGAGTATGCAACAAAGGAAGTTGGAAGGATTCGTAAAAATCTCCAAGAATTGGTATTTGAAAAAACATACGAGTTGAGATCAAGTTTGGATCATGCAGAAAGATTAAAAAAACAGCAAGACGGCGATTACTTTTTAACATCCCTTCTCATCAAACCACTAAGTTTGAACAAAACCATTGGCACTAATGTAAAAATTGATTTTTTTATTAAACAAAAAAAGACCTTCAACTTTCATGGTAGGGAAAATGAAATCGGCGGAGACATCTGTATTGCTCGCAGTTTTACATTGAGAGGCAGAGATTTTACTTTCTTTCTAAATGCCGATGCAATGGGAAAGTCCCTACAAGGAGCCGGTGGAATATTGGTACTTGGGGCGGCAGTACAGTCTATACTAGAGAGATCGATTGCAGTCGAGAGCGTAAAACTATTATACGCGGAACGTTGGTTAAAAAATGCATACAATGAATTAAATCACATTTTTGAAAGCTTTGATTGTTCTATGTTAGTTTCCCTTGTAATGGGGCTCGTCGATGAGACGACTGGACTTGTTTATTTTGTCAATGCAGATCATCCAAGGTCTGTTTTGTATCGAGACGAAGTCGCAAGTTTTGTTTCCAATAAATCTCCGTTGCACAAACTTGGGACCCCATCTATGCAAAGAGAATTAGAAATAGCCACCTTACAGATGTATCCTGGTGATATATTGATTCTTGGTTCCGACGGAAGGGATGATATCGAATTTTCTTCCAATGATACGAACCGAAATATCAATCACGATGAATCACTTTTTTTATCGCATGTGAAAGATGGGAAAGGAGACCTAGCATTAATTTATAAATCCATTCTTGATTCTGGAGAACTTACAGATGATTTGAGTTTGATGCGAATTTCTTTTAAAGAAAATCAAAAAAGAGAAAAAAGAACTCTAAAAAAAGAGTCCTTCGAGCTTCTGAGAAAGGCGAGAGAAAAAATGAACACAAACGACCTAGATGCTGCAAGAACACTTCTAGAGTCCGCTTTCCGATTGAGCCCAGATAATGAAGAAATTCACAGAGCCCTCACTCGCATTCTTTTTCGTTTGAAAGATTTTCCGGTAGCAAATCGATTGTTTCGATCTTACTTGGAAACATACCCGCATGATTCCGATATGATTTATCTTGCAGCGATTAGCTACAAAAATACAAATGATCTTGCATCAGCAATCGACATGGCAGAAAGAATCAGACTAAGAAACCCAGTTCATCTTGCCAATTTGATTCTTCTAACTGAACTTTATCTGCTTCAAGAAAACCTAACAAAGGCTGAAAAAATTTTCCAAACCATTCAATCCATAGGAAAAAAATCGAAACGGGTTCAAAATTTACAAAACCTTCTCATAAGCAAAAAATAAAAAATATGTTAAACTCGTTTCACAAACAAACATATCGATGGATTCAAAATCTATTTTTATTCTTCAGTTTTTTTTCTTCATTTTATACCTGTACTACGATCGGTTTTCATAGGGAATCTGTGCGTAACAACATTCCTTTCGGTTCGGAGAGAACATTTCAAGTATGTACAATTATCGAGTCAGGTATAGAAAAAGAGGAAGTTTTGGATTTATTCAGATACTGGAACGAAGAGCTCAAACTCTATTCTTTACAAGCAAATTTTGTCAACTACGGAACCATGGAACGTCCGGGATTTTATGGAAGCGATATTTTGAACTATATAGCAAATCTTCCCATGCATCAGGATTGCGATAGAATTCTTTACTTAAAAGGTAGAACAAATGGAGACCTAGTTTTCGAGTTTTTCACTTTAGGATTGTTTGTCGGCACCGGGCTTAAGCTAGAAGTACAAGGAGCTGTAGAATCCAGAACTCAAACCAGAGGGTATATAAAAGCAAAATATATCTCGCTCTTACAAGTTTTATTTACAAGCCCTAAATCAACACTTGTTCATGAGGGATATCATTTGTTAGGCTGTGGACACCAATTGTTTATGGATGATTGTTATGAAAAAATAAGGGACGTAAAATCTCTCAGTAGTGAACAAAATATTGAGAAAAACTTTTTCCCCAATATTACAGCCAGCGGTAAAAGGATAAGAACTCGGAACTGAATAGAAAATCAGACTTGCCAGCATAGCCTTAGAGAAATAATACTCAAGTAAGCTATCATGTCCAGGCTACCTATCTTTTCTTTTCTATTTTTATTTCTGTTTTGTTCACAAAATCAAGTATCTAATATCTGCGATTCTGATGATCCGGAGTTTATCACTTCGTTATTGTTTCGAATTTTTACAAAAGATTCTTCCTCAACCTGCGGATATAATTTAGATTTAAAGACAGCCTGTAATATTGATTTTACCGAGACTACTGACACAAAGAATTGGAAGAAAGTACAATCTGAAATCCTATCTCAGTTCCGTCTAGGAAGCAGAGCAGCAGAATCTCTTGTCCAGTTCACAACGGATACACCTCTCTCCCTTGTAGGGAACGGGACTACAGCCTTCCAAGGGATTTTAAATGCACCAGATAAAAGTCTTTACTACATACCTTACAATGCGACAAGTTTGGTATCAGTAAATCCACAAACAAATACCGTACAAGTTATAGCTTCTGCTCCTGGTAGTGTTTCTTTTCTCGGTGGGATATTAGGTCCAAAAGAAAGAATCTATCTTGCACCCCACGTAGACAATATTTTTAAATATTTTGATCTTTCTAATAAAAGTTATGTGAACCTTGGTACCGATTCAACTCTTGCTGCCTCTGCCTATTCCGGAGGAATTTTGGCGCCAAACGGAAAGGTTTATTTTACACCGAATGGAGAAACCAAGGTTAGTTTTTATGACACAAAGACTGGAAGTTTGGGTAGTTTAAATACTTTACTTGGCGCTGGATTTTCATCAGCGACATTAGCACCAAACGGAAAAATTTATTACACTCCCTTAGATGCGACGAGGATAAAAGTTTTAAACACAATTGACGAAACAATTAGCGAATTGGATTTCACCTTTTCAGGTTCCGGTGATTATATTTCCGCTGTTCTTGGGCCAGATGAAAGAATTTATTTGATACCATTTAATGAGACCATCATTCGGTACATTGATCTAAAGACGGAAACAGTAAAAGAGCTTGGCCCTCATAACGTGTCCCTACAACCTCCTTTTTTCAATGGTGCAGTACTTGCTCCCAACGGTAAGATCTACTTGGTTCCACTCAACTCGACAGATTTCGTAACCATAGATATCAATACTTCTGAAATTAAGTCTTTAAGTTTTGGAAATCCGTCTAGCTCCTCTTATAGAGGAGCGGGTTTATTTTCGAATGGTGATATTTACCTTTCTCCTCACGGGTCAAACCGTTTTGACCTCATTCGGACGAATAGCATTGGAACATTTTGTGAGCCCCTTCTCCAATCTTCTTATTGGAATAAGCTTTAATCAGTTCCTTGCTTTTCTAATTCTACGAAAAGGATTTTGGTTTTTTGCTCCTTGACAATTCGCTTCCCCTCCCCATTTTTACCCTAACGCTTCTAGGTTTCTACCTAAAGCCAATATAGACACAAGGAAATCCATGAAAGTCCACGAATACCAGGCAAAAGAAATCCTACGTAGACACAATGCCAATGTCCCTTTTGGGAAGGTCATCGAAAACATCACTGATTTTGATAAGGCATACAATGAAGTTGTTCAAAAATCACCAGTAGTTGTGGTGAAGGCCCAAATCCATGCCGGCGGGCGCGGAAAAGGAGGCGGTGTTAAGGTTACCAAAACCAAAGAAGATGCCAAGGCAGCTGCAGAGAAAATTCTTGGTATGCAACTTATCACTCCGCAAACAGGCCCGGAAGGAAAAAAAGTTCTCAAACTCTATTTTGAACAAGGTTTGGAAATTGCAAAGGAATACTATCTATCCATCCTTCTTGACCGAGCCATTCGTAAGACCATCATCATGGCATCTACCGAAGGTGGAATGGAAATTGAAGAAGTTGCAGAAGCCCACCCAGAAAAGATCATCAAAATCCAAATTGATCCTGGTATTGGTATCCAAGCTTCGCAAATCCGTGAACTTACGTTTGCTTTGGGAATCCCAGCAGAAGCACAAAAATCGTTTGCAGCTCTTGTGAATGCCGTATATGCAGCATACATCAAAGAAGATGCGGATATGTTGGAAATCAACCCACTCATCCTCACCAAACAAAACGAAATTGTTGCCGGCGACTGCAAACTCGGTTTGGATGAAAACGCACTCTACCGCCACCCTGAAAATGAAGCTCTTCGTGACATCACAGAAGAAGATCCTTATGAAGTGAAGGCAAAAGAATTCAACCTGAACTATGTAAAACTGGATGGAAACATCGGTTGTATGGTAAACGGTGCGGGTCTTGCTATGGCGACTATGGATATCGTAAAACTTGCAGGGGCAGAGCCTGCCAACTTTCTCGACGTAGGTGGTGGAGCAAACCCAGTGACTGTGGAGAATGGATTTCGTCTCATTCTTTCTGATCCAAATGTGAAAGGTATCTTTGTAAATATCTTTGGTGGAATCGTACGTTGCGACCGAGTGGCAAATGGTGTCATTGAAGCCGCAAAAAAAGTAAACATCCACGTTCCTGTTGTGGTTCGACTGAAAGGAACCAACGCAGAGGAAGGGAAAAAGATCCTAAACGAATCGGGTCTCAATATAGTGGGAGTGGATGCACTCCGTGAAGCCGCCGACAAAATCGTTGAGCTTACAGGTAAGGGAAAATAACCAATGGCAGTATTAGTAGATTCAAATACAAAGGTAGTTGTCCAAGGGATTACAGGAAAGGAAGGAACCTTCCACGCCACACAGATGTTAGAGTATGGCACGAAGGTAGTTGCGGGCGTAACACCAGGTAAAGGTGGTCAAACTTGGACATCCGAGACTGGAAAATCAGTTCCTGTTCGAAACACAATCAAAGATGCAATGAAAGAAGACGGTGCCAATGCAGCGATCATCTTTGTTCCACCTCCATTTGCTGCAGATGCAATCCTGGAAGGAATCTTTGCTGAGATCCCACTCATTGTTTGTATCACAGAAGGAATTCCTACGCATGATATGTTAAAGGTTTACAGTGTTCTAAGAAACTCGAAAACCAAACTCGTAGGACCAAACTGTCCCGGTGTGATCAACCCTGGTCACAAAGTAAAAATGGGAATTATGCCAGGTTTTATCCACAACCCAGGAAAAATTGGAATTGTATCTCGTTCTGGTACTTTGACGTACGAATCGGTTGCCTCTCTTACAGGCGCGGGTCTCGGTCAATCAACTTGTATTGGAATCGGGGGAGACCCAGTTCCTGGTATGAATCATACAGAAGCAGTTCGCCTTTTGAATGAAGACCCAGATACAGAGGGAATCGTGATGATCGGTGAGATTGGTGGAACTTCCGAAGAAGAAGCAGCTGCCTATATCAAGGCTCATGTCAAAAAACCAGTAGTCGGATTCATTGCAGGTCAAACAGCGCCACCGGGCAAACGAATGGGGCACGCAGGTGCGATCATTTCTGGTGGGATGGGAACTGCAGATTCCAAAATCGCAGCTATGAAAGACGCAGGAGTCAGTATCTGCGCTCATATCGGTGAGGTGGGAGAAAAGATGAAGGCAGCACTTAAAAAATAAGTCCTCCGTAAAAATGTTGCCAAGCCTCCAGGGCTTGGCAAGTCTATAGAATATACTATGGAACGCCGTTCAATTTACTTCATTTTAGCTATTATTCTTTCAATAACATCCTTACTTTTTGCTGGAACAGAAGGTTTCAACCTCAGCTTAAGGGATGCTGTCCACTATGCTGTGGACAACAATCGAGAAGTTATGCAAGCAAGACTGGAACTTGCAAAAGCGGACACGGATCTCTTGAAGTATGGCGGGAAGTTTTCCTGGCGAGTACTTGCGGAAGCTGAGATCCAACAAAACAAACTTCCATTCAACCAGAATAACATCTTCACAGGTACCAAAACCCAAACGAATACCTACTCTACTGGTATAGAAAGGCTTTTTACGACAGGAACATACTTCAAGCTAGAAGCGAAGTCTACAAGGTTCGACTCGAACGCATTTGAAAATCCAGCTACAACGCCCGCTGGTTTTAATGCACTGGGGATTCCTCCTCTCTTTACAGACACACTTTCTGTAACCATTGCACAAGATTTACTAAAAAATTCTTTTGGAACAAAAGATCGCAATTTAGAAAAGATTTTAGAGAACCAAACAGAAATTTTGCGAGATAGACTGGAAGAACAAGTAGCTGAGAAAGTAGTCGTTGCTCTCGTGGATTATTGGAATTATTCGGTTAAAGAATCTAGTTACCAAACTCTCGAACAGTTGTTAAAGAATACTAAAAATGTAAGAGACCTAACCGTTCGTAAACAAGGACTAGGTCTCTCTGAATCTTTTGAAGTCAACCAGTGGAATGCTTTACTTTCACAAGTTGAAGGCCAAATGGCTCAAGCACTCGCAGAACGAGAGGAAGCTCGGCGAAAACTGATTCGGTCTTTAAACCTTCCAGAGGACACAGTGTTTTCGAAGACAACACCGCTCGCTGAATCCCTTCCTGCGATTCTCGATTATGAGAAGGATATCCAATATGCTTACGAACACCGAGCTGATTTTCGTGGAATCCAAAGGAAACGAGAAATTGCTGAACTCAATATGAAGAATGCAAAGTCTGATGCTCTCCCCAGCTTGAAAGCGGCAGGAACCTATGGCTACCAGGCACAGAATTTGGTAAGTCCAAGAGTCAACTATTCTGACAGCAAAAACGGAATACCCTCTTACCAGTATCCCGTTATGCAAGGTTCTCTTGAGGCATCGTATCCGATAGGTGACAAAGGTGTAAAAGCTGGACTACGTGATGCAGAAATCCAAAAGAGACAAGTTAGCTTAGAGGAAGTAGATCTAACGAAGTCTGTAGCGGATGATGTAAGAACAAGAATCGATATTCTGAAAGCATCTTACAAGATACTAGAGAATGCAAAACGTACGGAAGAAGAATCCAAAAAATACTATTCGGGAGTCTTACGTTCCTTCCAACAAGGTCGATTCAATGCACTTACTGTGAAGAATGCTTTGGATAGTTTGGTACAAGACCAATTGGCTTTAGTTCGAGCAAAAGTAGACTTTAATATCAACCTTCACAGGTATTATGTAGCCAAAAATGTTTTATTCGAAGAGTATGGTGTAGATCGGGGGAAGTTGTTACCCGATAATCTGTAAACGGGCATTATCTACAGTTGATACGATCTAGAGTTTTTCTTTTCGTCGGACTTCTATTCTTTATTGGTGTTCTCTTTACCTATACTTTTGTAGATTTTCGTGATATTGAAGACCAGGCTTTCGACTACTACCAATCCCATGAGTATGAACAGGTTCTATCTTTATACTCAAACGACATCAAGCCATCAACAGAATTTGAGATAACGATTCTATCTCAAACATTTTCTCAATTGGAGAAAAAACTAAACAACCCCAAAGAACACAAAAGCACAGCCAAATTTTTAACCTCAAAGAAGATCAAATGGATTGAGTGGGAAACAGGACGAGGGATCTATTACCACCTGGAAGATCCATATTTTCATATGTTAAAAAGGCATGGGGAAACTTATAAAAAAGCTCTCATCACCAAGATCACTTCGATTTCAAAACCAATTCCTAAAAAGGAAGTTACCAACTATCTTTTGTTACTTACCTTAGAAGATCCGAGAGGTATGGAAGAGGGTTTTTCAAACGCTTTGGCAAATTTACTTAGTTTTAGTTTTGAACCAATTGGCGAAATTGAAAAAGAGTTTTTATTACAGACCTTACATTTCCTATCAGAACAACCCCTCTCGAAATTTTACCAACAAATTCATAAAGTAAAAGGATCCAACGTAAATCTACGCTCTGGACCTGGAAAAGAAAATCCAGAACTTGGCAAAGTCTCAGAACCCGAGATGAATTTTTGTTTCGAGGAAGATAGCAATGAAGAAGAAATCGCAGGCAATAAAGGAATCTGGATGCACTGCTACTACCCTGACCAACAAAAATCTGCCTGGATTTTCTCTGGTTTTCTCACAAAAGAAGACTCAAGTACCTACCAAATCCAACTCTTCCAAAAACGATTTAAAGCAATTGAAAATGAAATTAGAATCGATTTTGAAGGTTGGGATGGCACTAGGATCCCTAGCTCGTTTTTTGGTGCTTACATACCACGAGAACCTGAGGTAGAGGTTGGAGAGACTGGATTCCCAATCTTTGGGTCGGACCCAAAAAACAAAGAGAAACAGAGAATTTGTAAGAAGGTCGCGGGAGAGAAGAATTACTTCGAATTTTCCTTCCACCCTACTTCATCACCTCTTCCGATTTCCTTTTTAGAGATCCATTTGGTGTATGCCGGCTCAAGTCATGTGGCATACTCCCTCGAAGTAGACAAGGATTCCATTTGGGTGAATAAAAACCGATATCTCCTAGACGGTTTTGCCAGACGAGAAAACTTGTCATTGCATATCGAGTCTAAAAAAGGGGACAGAATGACCGCAAGCCTTTGGCGGAGAAACACTGGACTATTGCAGGCGATACAATCCGATCCCTTGGATTTTAGTATTTTGCAATCGGGAAGGTTTTCATGGGAGATCTGTTTGCCCTTGAGTGTCAAACCCACTCGTGACAAAATTTTATTATTTGAAGTGAGAACAGGAGTTCATTAACAAAGGAAGGAGGATTATGGCAACCTACGACTATCTTTGCAAAACATGTGGAAAACAGTTCGAATACGTTCAGTCTATGAAGGACGATCCAATTACAGAATGCCTTTGTGAAAAGAAGGGTATTGTCGAAAGACTGATTTCTAGCAGTGCGGGCATTATCTTCAAAGGTTCTGGTTTTTATGTAACTGACTACAAAAAAGATTCTAAATCTGCCCCATCTGGAACAACTCAACAGACTCCAAACACAAGCGCTTCATCCGGTCCATCCGCGACACCAACACCTGACGCGCCGTCGACAAACTCTAGTTCCGCGAAAGACTGATGCCGAAAGGAAGGCTTGCGATCATAGCTGGTGGTGGTGAATTACCTCATATCGGAATGGCGGAAGCCTTAGCAGCTGGAGAGGATGCAGTTTTTTTTGGTCTAATTGAGTCCGATTTTGAACCTAGAGAGTATTCTGAACGCACTTTTCCAGTTCATATCACGCAAATCGGAAAGATACTAAAACTACTGCAAAAAGAAAAAGTAACCAGGGTATTGATGCTTGGGAAGGTGAGAAAGGATCTCCTCTTTCAAAAATTGAAATTCGATCTGAAAGCCCTTTCCATACTCGCAAAAACGATAAACCGAAACGACTACCCTATTTTTTTAGCGATTGCGGATGAATTTGAATCCATGGGAATCAAAGTCGTATCACAGAAGTTATATTTAAAATCACTCCTTCTCTCAGAGGGCAGATACACACCAAAAAAATTCAACAATCAAGAATTGAAAGATATCGATTTCGGGATGGAGTATGCCAAAAAAATGGCAGACCTCGATATCGGACAGATGGTGGTAGTTTGTGATGAATCGGTAATTGCAGTTGAAGCCGTTGAGGGCACTGACGAAACAATACGACGCGGAGGCCAGTATACCAAGAAAAAAGGTGGAGCAATTGTTTGTAAAAGTCCAAAATCCAAACAAGATGAAAGATTCGATCTTCCGACTATTGGAATTCATACTTTCCAAGTAATGTTAGAAAGTGGAGTAAAAACACTTTGTATACGAGAAGGAGAAACCTTAGTTGTAAATCCAAAAGCTGTTGTTGAATTCGCAACAAAACATAAGTTAAACTTTTCTGTAATAGGAAAATCAGGAACAAAGATACTCAATGGTAGCCAAAAAAAAATCTAACAACGAAAGAACAGAGTCGATTTTAATAGTCGCAGGCGAACACTCTGGAGATCTACTTGGTGGGGATTTAATGTCCGAATTAAAACTCATTGAGCCAAATTTTCGATTCTTTGGGATTGGTGGCGATTCTATGATTAGTCAGGGTCTATCTTCTTTCGAAGAACTTGAAAAACTTAGTGTAATTGGTTTTTCAGAGGCTATTCAAAAGTATAGTTTTTTAAAGAAGTTATTTTACCAACTTTTGGAAGAAGTGAAACAACAGAAGCCAAAGGTAGCAATACTAATCGATTATCCTGGATTTAACTTAAGACTTGCTAAAGAATTAAAAAATCTAGGGATACCATCGATATTCTATGTATCTCCTCAAATCTGGGCATGGAAATTTAATCGTATTTTTTTTATCAAAGAACATATTGCACTCATGCTTACTCTATTTAAATTTGAAGAAAAAATTTATTTAGAATATGGAGTGAACGCCCGTTTTGTGGGTCATCCGATCACCAAACGTATTTCAGAAAAAATCAAAAAAGAACCTGCTCTCCCTATTGGATTACCGAATAAAAATTCAGGTTACGTAATTGGTTTGTTACCGGGCTCGAGGCGTGGAGAAATCCAGAGACTCCTTCCGGAAATCCTAGGAACCGCTGTTCTCCTACATGAAGAAATAAAATCCCGTGGCAAAAAAGTTGCCTTTCTATTGCCAAATATAAACCAGAAAGAGGAATCGTATATTCTCTCTGAAATTGAAATAGTCAAAACTAAGGTTCCAGATATAGAAATTCACTATATTTGGAACGGATCCCTGCGAGTGATGGATGGATCTGATTTACTGCTGATTGCCTCTGGAACAGCAACATTAGAAGGATTGTATTTTGAAGTTCCAATGGTGATCTTGTATAAGGTAAGTCTTTTTACATATTTTTTAGGGTCTCTTCTAATGCGTTCTCAGTTCATTGGCCTAGCAAACATTTTAGCTGGCCAAGAGGTCTGCAAGGAAATTACACAAAACGAATGCAAACCAAAATACATCTTTCCTGAGGCCCTTCGGGTTCTCACGAACTCAAAACTTAATGCAAAAGTTCGAAACATTTTGCGTGAAACAAAAGATAGAGAGCTTGGAACAACAAATGGGGCTAAAAAAGCAGCCCGAGAGATACAAAACTTTTTAAAAAATTTGAATGGACTCGCTAATTAGAGTTTTCTTCGTAAACGTACAATTCGTTCGTCCCAGGTCCCTATCCAAGTCTTCTTTTTTAGATCGGTAAACAAAAAATAACCTAACAATCGTTCTTCATCTCTTGGTTGGATACGAATACCCTTAGAATCTAAAATCAACGGCTCCGAAAATCCATTCGAAATAGTTACAGTTTTTTCTTCTTTTGAGAAACTGACCAAAAGTTCCGTGTCTTCCCATTCCAATATCCAGTCTCCATAGAAATTTGGTAAACTCTCTTCTGCAGGTGGAATGTCGGCAGGATTTTCAGTCTTTTTACAAAATTCGAAACTCAGAAAAAAAGACAACACTAACAAAAGACCAAGGTTTATTTGATTACGCATCTATCTTCCTCTTCAGATATAGTCCAATTTCCCCGTGTATCACCTATGGCACCATACAATGAATAGACGAATTCTCCAGTCTTATTGCTTCCGTAACCTTTTAAGTCAATTCCTTCCCCAGAAATTGCCAAATTCCGAAGAAAGTCTGTGTCAAAATAATGGTCAGAATTGAATTCAACGGAAAAGGGATCTTCAAATTTTTGAATCGGAAATTCAAGTTTAGTGAAAACCTCTGGTTTTTTCATTTGGACTAAACCTAGTCTCAAAAAGTAATTCATTCGAGCATCTTTGTGCAACATATAGTAATCGCTTCCAATACTATTAAAACTATAATCCAAATCTATCCACTTAGGCGATAGCTCAGTGCCACATAAATTTATCCAACTTCTATCCCAAGGGTATTCTGTTAAAAAAATCGAAAAACCAAAATTAGGTGTTTTACTTGCAAAATAGGAAACTATAGATATTTTGTTTCCACTGTTGCCCAAGGGTAAATTTAAATTAAATCTTCCATCTTTAACGATTAGATTTCCTCGTGTTTCTCCCAAAGATTTGGCGTCAGGGAATGGATAATACGATTGAAAAAGAACCGCTAGCTCAAAGTTCATAGACTCTAAGAAATACTTATAGATTTTTTTCTGATAAAAATATTCTTCCGGAATCAACTTCTCCTGTCTTTCTTTGATTTCATCCATTGTGTTTTCTTTCCAGTCTGTGAAAAGAGGAAACCAATCAGATGCAACAAGGGAATCGATCACAAAACTCGCCTTAGATTTAGAATTCATGGGATAGTAAAAACTACCATCGGTCTTTTTTTGTCTCGACCAGTCTAAATCGGAGACAAGGGACAATTTGCCTTTTTTACCGAACAAGGAAAAATTTGAGCCGAGTTGCATGCGATTTGCAGGATTTATCTTAATTTGTACCTGACCTTCATTTAAAGTAAACAGATCCGATTCCCAAACCAGGTTTTCTCCGAGAACATCTCCATCCAATTGAAACCACTTGTTCCTTTCACCCGTTTCCTTTAAGCTTAAACTTCCTTTTAGACTTCCTTGCAACGGAATTCCAGATTCACCAGATATAGTAAAAATATAATTTGTTATCTCATCTAGTGCTGAAATAGAAAATTCTAGATTCCTAAGTTCTGTTGGTTCTTTTGTCTCCAATTTCTCTTTTGTATATTTAATTAGAAAATCATAAGAAGAAAATACTCTTTCTTCTTTTTTATCAGAAAAAGAAAATTTTTCATTAAACCGAAAACCATCAAAGACATAACCACTAATAAATGGTATAGGTATTAATGAGTTTTCAAATTCCGCTCCGCCACTCATTATATAACTTTGATTCGGAAATTTTTCGATCTTTGCCTCACCTGTAAGTACGGCAGAATGCACCGGAGCGCCTAATATATATTCAGTGAGAAGAATCGCCTCTTCCGAGGGAAAGTTTTTCCATTTAAAATTAAAAGAAAACTCATCAAAATCCAATTCGGAAAAATAACCTTCACCTTTGATCCTGGTTGTATTTGGTAACCAAAACCAACCATTCGAATAGTTTACAGAAATCTTCTGATTTTTTCTTTCTAGATTTACTTCCCAACCCTCCTTCCAGTCCACTATGCTCGAATCACCTGAACGAAGAGTGAGTCTGAAATCATGAAAGGAAATATGTTTTACTTTTGTGGTCTGAAGGTATTGGATCAATTGTGATCGAATTTTGGAATCCGTGTCTGTGACAATGTGCGGTGAATAAAAATCGATCCTTTCGATATTCGGTGAACTTTTCCAAAATCCAGACATTCTGAATGTAACTTTTTTTACCTTCACCAAATGTTCGTTAAAAGAAAAATCCTCATCTTGGGAAATAACCAAATCCTCAAGGATCAAACCTTCTCGAAGCGAGAAGTCGAGCACCCCAATATCAACAGCCTTACCTAACTCTTGATTGATAGTTTGAATGATGATTTTTCGAAGAAAGGTTAGAGGTATTCTATGGTTTTTTACATAGTATTCGAAACCATAGTATAAACAGATACTGCCTAGCAAAAAGCCAGCCAAGGCTAAAGAAGAATGAATGTGTTTTCTGTATTCGTTGAACCAGTTATAAAGAAGAGAGAGTGTGTCCCTCAGAGAAATGGATTCTCTAAGGGAAGGAAGACCTTTCAAAGGAGATTAAAGTTTGCCCTCCGGCTGGAGCACTTCTAAACATTCTTTTTGAATGGAGCGTAGTGTTTCGTTCTCAGGAAACTCTTCCAAACCTAAATTGCTAACCTGGAGGCTTTTTTGGTAGAAGCTAGTATTCTTATATTCGAAACCCATCTTTAAATAAGTTTTCGCAGCTGTTTCGTAGTAAAACTCATCCTTTTTCTGATTCCCTTTGGTATACGTTTTGGTGAGGGTAGCTAATGCAGGATAGTATTCCCTTTCTGCTACCAAGGATTGCACGACAAGTTTCTTTCTCTCCACAGGATTGTGGTTTTTATCCAATTTTTCGGATTGGTTTAGATACTGGATCGCTTTGGAATACTCGTTTTTTCCTATGTATGCCTTTCCCATCACCAAATTCCACTCGGAAAGAGTCGAAGGTTGTGCCTTAGCTTGGTTCACTTGGCTTAATGTTTGGATGGATTCCGAGTATTGACCTAGCTCCAGCAAAAGTTTGCCTTTGCGGACTAAGATTTGGTCCCGTTTTTCTTCTGGAATGCCAGGTGATTTTAAATCACGATCCAGGCTCTCGATCTGAGCCATATGCGTTCCAGTATTGAGTTTCGAAAGTCCTCCAGTTTTTAAGGACTCTTGTTTAGTTGCGCAGTTTTCACATACCACAGCCAACGCCAACAATAGGGTTAGTGGGAGACTTAATTTCATTAACTTACCTTCAGTTTCTCTAATTCCTCTAGGAAATTTTTGGTTTCAGCTTCCCTGTCCTTAGTTTCCATTGGGAAAAAAAGAACGGCGTCCCGGGAAAGCTCCTCTATGAACCGAGATGGGGCGCTCTCGATTTGCTCCCCAAATTTGCGTCTTGTACTAGCCGAAGTCAAGTACAATTTTCGCCTCGGACGGGTCATACCCACATAGAGTAGCCTTCTTTCCTCATCGACAGCTTCTCCAATTTCTATAACACGTGAGTTTGGTAAAATTCCCTCTTCCAGGCCCACTAAAAAAACTAAATCGAATTCTAGACCCTTGGACTGGTGCATAGTCAGGAGTTGGACCCTGCGGTCCTCCTCGTCCTCTTTTGGCTCATCTTCCATAAGGAGCACCAATCTCTGCAAAAAGTCAAATATGGTGGGTTTTTCTTCCCTACCTTCCTCGTCCTCAAAAAAGGACAACATGTTGACGAGTTCACTCAAATTGTAGATCCGCGCCTTTACGACCTTCTCGTCATCTTCTTCTTGGGAGATCATCTTCTCAAAACCAATTTGTGTGATCATCTCCCGAAGTACTGGTGCCAATTTGGGAGCTAAGGCGAATTTTTTCTTAAAACTTTCGATCAGTTCCACAAAATGATAGATCTCTTGCCGGACCTTTGCCTTGATCTCGGGTAGGTAGTCCACATCCTCTATCATCTTTAGAAATATATCGAATAGAGAGCTTTTTTTCTGAAAACTTTCCTCTTGCAGAATCTGAAGGGTGCTTGGGCCGATCCCACGTTTGGGTGTATTGATTATTCTGAGAAGGGAATAATCATCTTTGGGATTGGCCACATAACGAAGGTAAGAGATACAATCGCGAATTTCTTTTCTATCGAAGAAATTATAACCACCGACTACTTTATACGGAATACTCCGGTTTCTTAGTTCTTCTTCAAAAGGTCGGGATTGGAAATTGGTTCTGAATAAGATTGCAATTTCTTTTCCTTTGAATTCGTTTTTCACTAGGAAGGATTGGATTCGTCCCACAACAAAAATAGCTTCTTCTTTTTCATCGGAAGTTTCATAGTATTCAACCTTTTCGATAGAAGGAATCCGACTAAATAGTGTTTTCTCTTTGCGACCCGTGTTATTTTTTATTAAGGAATTTGCTGCTTCTATAATGTTGGCTGTGGATCTATAATTTTCCAGTAACCGAACAACCTTTGCATGGGGAAATTCTCTTTCAAAATTTAAAATGAGTTCCACATTGGATCCACGAAACGCGTAGATACTTTGGTCATCATCCCCTACCACACAGAGATTGTCCGTCTCTCCTCGGAACAAAGACAGGAACTCATACTGCAATTGGTTGGTGTCTTGGAATTCATCCACCAAATAGTATTCATATTTTTTTCGATATAGGGTAGCAATATCCTCAAACTCAGCTAACAAACGCTTGGGGAGTAAAATCAGATCGTCAAAGTCAACTGCATTGCGTTCTTTCAGTCCCTCTTCATACAAAGGAAATAACTCTTCTGTAATGGAGTCGAATTCGTTGATTGATAATTCATTTCCAGGGGTAAACTTTTGAGTGTTTTTTGCAAAGGAAATCCTTCGTAGAATTTCTTTCGGTGGCACCTTTTTGGGATCAATTTTTTTACCTTTTAAAAGCTCGGAAACAAAAGACTCTTGGTCACCACCATTGAACAGTAAAAAGGTTTCTTTGTAACCCAAACGGGTTATATGTTCTTTCAGGATTTTTAAACCTAAGGAATGAAATGTCGAAAGCACGATCCCTTTTAGTTTTTCCCTGGGCACCATCTTTCTTAGTCTCTCAGCCATCTCCTTCGCAGACTTGTTGGTAAATGAGAGAGCCACAATTCTCTGAGAAGGGATCTTTTCCTTTTCAATCATATGGGCAATTCGGTTGGTAATGACCCGAGTTTTGCCAGATCCGGCTCCTGCGAAGACAAGCAAAGGACCCTTGACAGTTAAGACAGCTTCCATTTGGGCAGGATTGAGTTTCATAGACCTAAGTAAGTGACATAATTAGATTTTTCCAACTAGGGTCGAGTGAAAAACGGGAAAAACCTCTCGAACTGAAACTGGAATTTCTTGGGTTTTTCTTACGACCTAGGTGGGGCCGTCTCACGAAAACTTTCTCGAGATTCGTAGTGTTTTAAAAAATTTAAAAAAAGAGGATCCTCAATGGGAAGCACGGAACGAAATAACATCCAATCTAAAGTTGTGTAAAGTGCTAGTTCTGAAATCCCCAGCTTTCCGTCAGGAAAGAAGGAGGGACCGTTTAACTTTGATTTGAGATAATTGAGAATCGAACTGACTCGAAGAGAATTTTTTGTGAGATACGGAGCTGCATCGGAATCTATTCCTTCCTTGTGGAGGTAGAAAAGCAAGATGGAATTGTCCAGGGATTGGTCAATTGCATTTAGAAGGTTGGCCTCCTCCCATTTATCTTTATGGTTTTTTTCTCGGAAACTTCCGTAACCTTTAGTTTCAAAAAGATAGTCCGTTATCGTATGAGAATCCCAGATTTTTTTTCCATCTACTTCCGCGTAAGGAACTTTCCAAAGAGGGTTTTTTTCTCTCAGTTCTTTTTGCCCAACTTCTGTCATTGTATCGACCATTTCAACAGGGATACCTAGTTCTTTACAAAGAATTCGTATCCGACGTACGTAAGGGGAAGTAAAACTACCAAATAATTTCATATAAAAACTGTATAAAAAAAATGTCCCGTCTGGCAAGTGAAAGATTTTAGATTTTTGTCTCTTAGATTTTTATACACTCGACAATTTCTTTTTCCCCATCTATTCTAGGGTTTTATGAAAGAGAGAAAGAATTGGAAAGACCATTTTGTAACACCTATTTATACATTAGCAAGCTTTGAAATCCAACTGCCGCGCTCAACAGAGGAAAAAACATACCATGTTCTAAAATCTAATAACTGGGTAAATGTTGTTCCCGTAACAAAAGATGGAAATATTTTGATGATCGAGCAATATAGACATGGGATTGGCGAGATGAGTTTAGAAATTCCTGGCGGAATCGTCGACGAACAAGAGTCTGGTGCTGAACTTCAGGCAGTCATCCGCGAGTTACGTGAAGAGACTGGTTATAGCACAAATAAAGAAAACTATACACTGCTTTCAAAGTTCTCTGGGAATCCTGCAATGTTCACCAATTGGTCTTTTTCTTTTTTTGCGAAGGATGTTGAGCTAACCGACCCCGTCGAATTTGATGAAGGGGAAGATATTCAAATCAAAATCTTAAAACCAAAGGAAGTAAAACAAAAATTAGTAAGCGGTGAAATCCACCATCCGCATATGGCAGCGGCTCTGGGAATTTATTTTTTGAAATATGATCCTCTATCTTAACTAGATCTCGTTTCAGACGGATTTTATCGGCTTTCCAACTCTCATTCCTTAGGCGATTGTTTCGAAAAAGAAGAGGATCCTCCATTAGAAAAATCCCTAAAAATTTTTCTTTTTGCTAGATATTTTTTTCTTCTATGCGAGATTTTGACCATGAGAACGAGAATAACCTGGTTATTTTTAGTAGTTGCCGCATTGTTTTGCGGTTATCCGATCTTTTCTGAAGGTTCAGAAAAGTTAGAGCCGATCACGGTGACAGTTCAAAAAGGAGAAACCCTTTCTTTGATTTCAGAGCGTCACCTATCGGATCCAAAAAGATGGCCCGAACTTTTGAAATACAACAAAATACCAAATCCTGATCTTATCAAACCAGGTCTCTCACTTGTGGTTCCCGTTTTTCTAAGAAAGGAAGTAGTTGGCGTAAGCGAGTTTGTATTGGGTTCTGTGGAATGGAACGGAACCGGAGGAAAAGGACCTTGGACAAATTTGAAACTCGGGCAAGAACTCAATCCAAATGATCAAATTCGAACGGGTGCTAAAGGAAAGGCCGACGTCCATATCAACAATGTGGGACTCGTACGAATTCTGAACGATAGCCATTTTGAAGTAAAAGGTGCGGACAAAAAAGGTGGACCAGTCGCAGTCGCCCTGTTAAAGGGAGCATTGGACGCAAAAATAGCAAAATCGAATCCACCTACCAAAGATACTAAGTTTTCCATAGTAACACCTTCTTCAACGGCGGGAGTGCGAGGAACGGAGTTTCGAGTGGAACTAGATAAAAAATCCAGTAGCACCGTATCTTGTTTTGAAGGTGTTGTTGATGTTGAAGCCGAAGGAAAAAAAGTAGTGCTTACAGAAGGTATGGCAACCTTTGTAGAGAAAGGCAAAGCACCGGTTGAGCCTTACAAAATTCCAGAAGCTCCACGCATCCGCGAAGAATAGAGGTTTATGAGCTATCACAAACGATTTGGGTTTTTATTATTCTTAATTCTTGTTAGTTCCTTGTTGGCAAAACCAAAAAGGGAACTAAGGATTCTAATCGATGCGGAACCAACCGCAGAATTCGAACTTGAGCTCTGGCAAGAAAAACCTTCCGATGAAGATGCCGTACCAAAAAGTACGCCAGAAGTAATTCCGATAAAAGGCAATAAAATAACGGTCACTCCCAAGGACCAATTCGATTACTTTCGAGTTCGTAGGATTGGCGATTATGGTGCAAAAGGATATTGGACGCAGGTATATTCCACGAATGTAGATCCAGGTGCTCCGCTTGCTGTGCCTAAGGTTTTTGTAAAGTCGAAACCGGCTGAAGTTGTAGAGCCTCCCAAAAACGTATCTGTTGTTTCTCTCGACAGTTTCATAAACGTAACAAAATCAGATGGTAAGGAGACGATTCAGTATCTCAGAAAGAACTCACTTTTAATCCAACCATCCGATATTGGATCTGGGGTTTCTGAGGTTCGCTATAAGGTCAATGATGGCAATTGGCAAACTTCGAAGGCAAGTACGAAAGTGGACTTTATTGAGGAAGGAAGCTACGTTTTCCGCTACTTTTCTGTAGACCAAGTCGGAAATAAAGAATCGACCCAGATCTTATATTTTACGAAGGATAGCACAGCTCCGAAAACCGAGATCCGTTGGGTAGGCGCACGATCTGACTCCAACCAAGGCAAAACGAGCTATATCTCCCTCGATACAAAAATCCAATTTGTCGCCTCGGACTCGTCGAGTGGACCGAAAGATACGTTTTATGCGTATGCATGTGATTCCGGAAGCCAGTCGGAGTTCATAGCCTATAAGTCTCCCATACCTATTTCTGAAATTCGGTCTAAGTGTGAAAAATCGGGGCTAAAACTCTTTTATTATTCAGTCGACCAAGTTGGAAACGAGGAACCCGTTAAGACAATTCAATTTCCAGCCTCTAAGTAACCTCATCTTCTTGTGGGGTTTTCTAACCTTTCCTGAAAGTCTGGGCTCTTATGTCGGTTTTGTTCTATTGCAGTGTGTGTTCGCTGGATCTTTTTTTCCTGCATTTTTGGATGTCTTGCCTCCCGGACCACCACTTGTTTCACAAACTCTAGATACTCACGTTCCATCAACCTGCCTCCAAAACTAGGATCCAATTTAGATCGTTCGCTATCAGGAAGTTGTTTGATGTAAGAGTGAAACGCAGACCGTCTGAGCATGGGATGTAGGTTGGGGTGGAGGCCAATACCTTCCAAACGATTTTTACTCTCAGGCGAGTGGATTTCACCCAGACAAGTTAAGGCATTTAGTTTTACATATAAACGGAGGTTTGAATCTTCTAAAATAGAAGCTAGGTAGGGCTCTGGACGAGGAGTAAGAGTAAATACTGCATGGGAGCAAGAAGACTTGCTCGGCTCCGTAATCGAAAATCCCTGAACCATTTGTTCACGGATTTTGGTATTAAGACTTTGTGGAAGGATATTTCCATCTAACATAAGTATAATGACAAGAAACGGAATTTTAAATTGCAAAAGCAACTTCATATCAATACACCAAAGGATGCTTTCGAATGAGCCATCCCTGCTCTCCTGTCAATTGTGATTGGTCAGTAACACCGTCTCCTTGCCAGAACATCAAATTCCGTGCACCGGATTGCGTGAAACTCGGACCTAGGCACTCAATGATCTCAACAGCTGAGGCAGAGAATCCTCCGGTATTTGCAAACAGCGCGTCGCAATACGGAGTATCAACCATGGGATCCCTTGAACTTGGGTCCATGAGATCACCACCTGCGGATTCGTTTAAATGAAAAAGTCCCAAGAAATGACCTGCTTCATGCGCCATGGTATTTCCGAGAAAACGAAGGTCCGCATCGCTCAAACGGGAGCCTGCACTCCCACTCGAGCGGTGGGTTTCAATAAACACAACCATTCCCGAGGACTTAGTCCCGACATATCCTGGAAGACCCGGAATGCCGGAAGAAATACCCAGTAACCCCGCGCTGAAATTCAAAGGGTCGTACGAGCTCGCAATGAAAATATTTAGTGCATCTGGATTTTGATTGTTTGCACTATTTACGTAGAGACTTGGCAAACTTCCGTAGATAAATTCATTCTCTGTTTCAATTTCAGATATCATAGAAAATTCGGGACTGTTATTTCTCGTTACCAAAAAATCTAAGTCTACCTGAACCGTTTTTTGACCAAAAACCTCCCGCATTCGGTCTATCGCCGGTTTGATTGCAGAAGTCGATGCCTCGGGATAAGCACCAAGAAGAAAGATTAAATTGATTTTTAACTTTTTCTTAGTTCTCCAATTTGTGCTTAGACCTGAAAATTCCGAATTTAGGATGGATGGACTAAATGTCTCTTCCTCACCATTTCCTTTACAAGATTGAACCAGTTTTGTCTGTATGGGAATTGTCTCAGGTGCAACAATCTCGTACGAATAGGTTCGATTTTGTTGTAAGGAAAGGGAAGGTGTCACTGCAACTTGTAAGTACTCTAAATCATTGGTAGCCCTGGGCAATGCAGAGGTAACACCTGTTGCAATAATGGGAACATCTCGATTGACAAACAAACCAGAGTTCCCATAAAAAATATGGAAGAGAGCAAATCCAAAAGATGAGTCTAGAGTGAACATATGTTTTTGTTCGCTATAAAAAATCGAACTAGGGGCATCTGGGCCAAGAGAAAATGGAATAGCCTTTGTCCCAAATCCAGCAAACCCAGGATCATAAAAGTCAGCTATAAAAAACTCATTTGGAAAATAGGTTTCTTCTTTTCTCGTATAACATGGATTTGATGATTGATTCTGAGATAACAAGAAAAGTAATGCAAAATTCGTATTGTTTGCATTCTTTCGAAACGCATAACAAGATAAAGAAAGGCTAGCCGAACAAACCAGGCTTAGCAAATGCAAAAAATAATGTTTGTTTACAATCATATGAAATTGGACAAAAAAACTTTCGAGATAATGACTGAATCCCTTCTCCTGTTTACAACAGCTAAAACCCGTTTCATTCCCAACATTCCACACTTTCATCCATTGTAATAGAATTTTTTAGAGAAAAGTTAAGATTTTTCTCTCTATAGAGTCTCCAAGGAGATCAATGGAATTGCCCCATTTGCTCATTGAAAAATCCTTGCAGGAAGTGATGAAAAAAAATCTCTCTCTCAGCATTTTCCAACACAGAGACTTTCGCTTTTTCATCGTAGCCCGCTTTTTTATGGTGCTAGCCGTAAATATCCAAGCAACCATTGTAGGTTGGCAAGTTTACGAATTGACTGGAAACGTTCTGGATTTAGGACTTGTCGGTCTTTCCGAAGCGGTTCCATCCATTATGGTTGCTTTGTTTGCTGGCCATCTTGCAGATTTAAAAGATCGAAGAAACATCATTGTAATTTGTTTATTTTTTTTAGTCTTGTGTTCTTTGGTTCTTTTTCTGTTTGTGAGTCACTTTTCTTTTATCCTGGAGAAATGGAAGGCTATCCCGATTTTTATCGTTATCTTTTTCTCGGGTATTGCTCGAGGATTTATATCCCCAGCTATCTTTAGTTTTGTGACACAAATCGTTCCGCGTGAAAGTTACCCTCAATCAGCCGCTTGGATGGGTACATCGTTCCAAGCAGGTGCTGTGATCGGTCCTGCTATCGGAGGTTTGGCTTACGGAACGCTAGGTGTTCAATTTGCATATGGACTGGATCTGTTTTTTATAACTGTTCCTTTTTTACTCTTTTTCTGGGTCAAAAAAAGATCGCTTCCAGAAAGAAAAGAAAAAGAAGCACTTTTTGCAAGCCTATTCAAAGGTTTGCATTTTGTTTTAAAAAATCAAATCATGTTAGGTGCAATGGCTTTAGATATGTTTGCGGTTTTATTTGGCGGTGCTGTTGCTTTGCTTCCAGTTTTCGCAAAAGATATACTCTTTGTGGGAAGCGAGGGACTCGGTGCATTACGAGCAGCTCCTTCCTTCGGTGCCCTTGTAATGGCTTATTACTTGACTTACAAACCTCCACTTTTCCAGTCAGGAAAAATTTTACTCACTTCTGTATTGGGATTTGGGGTGACCATGTTTGTCTTCGGAGTTTCCACTTCTTTTTGGGTATCTCTCGGATGTCTTTTTTTATCAGGTATGTTTGACAGCGTTTCTGTAGTAATACGTTCCACCATCATGCAGACCATGACCCCGGATGAAATGAGAGGTCGAGTGAGTGCGATCAATAAAATTTTTATTGGTTCATCAAATGAAATTGGGGCTTTTGAATCAGGCGTATCCGCAAAATTTTTGGGACCCGTTGGAAGTGTTGTTTTTGGTGGCAGTATGACAATTATTATTGTGCTCTTGTCTTTACGACTTGCGCCAAAACTGAAAGGTTTGGAATTAAAGGATTGGGTTTAAAAAATGCTCGCTGAAAAATGTATTTGGTGAGTTAGATTGAATATGAGCGATACGATCCACGATTCTAAACTGCCTGAGGACAAAAAACAAATTCTACAGTCTCTCGTGCAAACCCTTCTAAATGAAGTGAATACAAAAATCACTCACTTAGGGATTAATAATTATATGAAGCTTCAAGACGATATAGCTAAAATCCTAGTACCAGTAATCGAAGACAAAATAGATTAAAAACAAGGACCGCTAATTTTTTTATTTTTACAATACAACACACTCCAACCAAATTTTGTTTTTTTGGTAGAACTTCCTTTTTAAATACGACAACCAATTTGGCTGGCCAATCCCACGCTTCACAGAACAGCTATTAAGTTGCCCCAAGTCGGAATCCATTACGATCCAACGAAAATTGGAAACTTCACTCACAAGCGTTTTTGAAAAAATATTGGGCCCTGTTGGATAAAAAACCTTGGGTGGTTCGTTCCCATCCCAAACTTCTATTCGGTGGAAAACTGCTCGCGACTCAGAATGTATCTTTACAGTGGCAAATAAATCTTGAATCCAGATTCTACCAGAAAGAAGATTCCAATTGGGAAGCCAGTTCCAGAAACCGCTCTCTTCCACATGAAACCGGTTTGAGCCAAATATCTGAGGGTATCCAGAAAACTCAGAGAGTTTTGCAAGTTCGTTTGCGAGAGCACTTGAGTTTGAGTCCAAACTTCCATTCTTGCGACGAAGAACATAGCTACTAAAAATCGGATTCGTAATCTTTTTCACATATAGACTTGTTAGATTTTCTGAGAATGGTTCTGATTTTTCCATCTGTTGCGAATTTTCTTTGATACGCTCAAATTCGGAGATAAACTCTTCCACAATCCAAGGATGGGAAAAATTGGTGAAAAATTCTAAATTTTTATCTCGCGCTGAAACAGAATAGTTATATGATCCAACTAACACTTCTTTGCTATCGATAATCATTGTTTTATGATGCAATAAACCTCCATAAAAATTTTCATTTTCAAAGAGGACATCTTCATTTCCTTCTTTGTATATAGCAGATGGAAAAGGCAACTCTTTTGCCAAAAAAGAGCCCTCTGGGTTGACTGGATGATTGTAAATTCCCTCAACCCGAATACCCTTTCTAGCCTGGTCAAGAAGCGCATATGAAATTAGCGGATCAAAATGGGAAAAAATTAGGTAACGTACGGATTCTTTAGCTGAATAGATAGATTCTATAATGTTATCTTGAATGAGCCTTCCGGATTGAGGAGAAATATGGTATATGCCGCCGCCGATAAAACTAGTTCCTCGATTAGAACTTTGATCCAATTCAGAACGCAAGGATAGATACTCTTCATTTATAACATTTTGCTTCCAATAGACATTGTGATCCCTCTCAAGTCCATGACTTGTAAAATTCCCTGTCCCGAGAAACATCTTAGTCTCATCAAAAAACCATATTTTAGTATGGTGGATTCCCGATCCTTTCCATATCTTCACATCTATTCCGAGTTTATGACATTCCTCGTAATCAGTATCCGCATCACCAAATAGTTCAATTTTTACTCCTTGTTTTTTTTTATCGGCTAACTCCGAAATAATTTCGAAATCATTGAAACTGTAGATGTAACCGACTATTGAAATTTTGGCATTTCGGATTTCTTCAATAATAGCTCGTTTAACAGCATGTTTTTTATCGAGAGGAGAATTTCGCCCTGGATAGGAAAAATAAAGGGAAGTTACTGGGATTTGTGAAATTAGCAAATCAAAGATAGGATCTTTTTCTTCTTTTTTGCAGTTCGTGGTGTAAAATAAGACAGCCAATGAAATGATAACAACAGAAGTTTTTTTTCCACGCTCGGGACCGATTAAAAATCCAAAAAGATTTAGGTTTGGTTTGTGAATTTGCAAGACCGTCATTAGAATTTTACCCTCCCGTAAAAAAAACCTATATTGCCCTCGAAGGATTGGGAAAGGTTTGTATAGATTTGTCCTACTCCAATGCCAATTTCGGAACCATTGCCTGCTTTTAGAATGACTTCCAAATTTACTTCTGCAAAAAAAAAGGACTCAAAATATTCGCGTTTGTATTGGATTCTTCCATCAGATTCTCCTTTTGATTTATATGGCAAAAAATAAGCACCTGTTAACTTCAACTCAAAGTCTTTATAGAAAAAAGAGAAAAAGGATTCCGAAAAATAAGCATACGCTCTTCCAGAATAAATTGAATTTTCTTTTTTCAATCCATCTGGCTGTAAAGATTGACTTGGAAATAAAAATAGAATTTGAGAAAAGAAATAAGTACTTCCTATATGAGTTCCCGTGTGAATATATCCATCTCTTATAATTTGATTTGAGTTGGTTCGTTCCTCACGATCTGGTAAAAAATTTGAAAAACCAAATTTGCAGTTTGAAAAAGAGAGTAAAAATCCGACTTCGATGGCTTCTCCTCGTATTGGGATTGATCCTTTCGTAACCGACTCTTTAGAGAAGGTACGATCCGTACCCTTTGTTGCTAAAAGATTTCCATAAAATTCGAATATTTCAAAATTTAACTTTGTTCCCAAACGGAAGTTTAAAAAATGATCTCCATCGGCCCCTCGATCAATAACATCTTTTTGAATTTCCTTTGTGTGCCTGCCCATTGTCCCAAGTTCAATAAATTCTGCTCCAAAATGTAAGGAATAATACTCGCCGTAGCTGACTCCAAAAGCGTGTCGTCTATGGTGGGACTTTATTTGATTTTCGGATCGTTCCTCTTGGAAAATGTCTCTGTATATCTCTTTCTCTTTTGTGGGAAAACCTCTATATCGATCCCAAACTGCCACTTGGATGAGGCAATTTGGGATAGGTTTCATTTCGAAAAAAAGTCCTTCGGCACCATCAAAAGAAGAACGAAAGGAAGTTTCTTTATAGATAAACTCTCTCCGGCCAACCCCTAGATATAAATTTTTAAAACCCAACATTAAATAATTATTTTTTCCAAAAAGTAGATGTGTTTTATTAACATTCTCATTGTGGGCTATATGAAAGTCTAAATCCCATATCATTGACTCAGATATATTTGAACTTTTTACCCCTGCCATAAAGCCAAGACCTGAATTTCTATCTAAATAGCTTTGTTTTTTAATATCTGAGTTTGGTAAAAATGGCGATACATTCCAGTCTTTGGATTGTGTTGTTTCTTTTCTTTGTAGCCATTGCAATTCGTAGCCCCAAGTCATGATTTGAATCTCTGAGTTTTGGTTTCCCGAATGAATTGGTGATGTAATGGCTGCGATTAGAAAGAAGAGAAATAAAAGTCTCATTCGGATTCTCGGAAGATGGAATAATCAGATTTTTTCTCTCCAACCATTCCTGGTTTCAGCCAAATGTATTCTCCTGAATTCACGAGAATCGAAAAAGAAAAACTAGATTCGTTGTGACCAAAAGAAGAGATGAGGACATTTTGTCCGTTTTTTGTCTTCTTTAGATTCAGTTTCTCACCAGAAGAAATCCCGTTTCCTATCGTTTGGGTACTTACGACGGTAAATATAAGATCAGAATCTTTGTGAAAAAGTGGTAGATACCAACTATCACCATCGGGATCTACCAGCCAAAAACAGCTCTGAGAATTTAATTCCCAGGAGGGACCCGAAAAACTCTCGTTATTTTTTCCTTTTGGTGTTCGATTCGGAAACCTCGATTGATAGGGAATTAAATAATCTATGGAATTTTCATCTTCTATAAAAATATTTTCCAGACTAACAGTTGTGTTTGAACGATTGCAGACATAAATCCATTCATTTTGACCATTGATTGGGTTTGGATAAACTGCTTCTATTGAGAGCTCTGGTTTTCTTTCCAAAAAACCAAATGGTATCGAATCCAATGGAAAATGGATGTAGGAATAAAGGATTTCGTCTGGGAAAAAATGACTCTCGTAAGAATTTGGATCGACTGAGATTTGGTGATAGTTTGCAGTATGAATAGATGGAGCTATTTTCTTTCGCAGATTTCCTATTTGGATTTTTGCATCGAATGCTCTTCCTTCATTCAATTCATACAAAGTTTCAAAAGCCATTTTTGACCTTAGAATTCGTATTTCTTTTGTTTTCATCTGACCTGGTTGGATCCGATACTGCGGACAAATTGTGGAGTGATTTTTCTCTACACTATATCCAAACGGCTGTATATCGGGGTGTATAGCCTTGACAATATCGTCTCCAATCGTATTAAATGTGTTTTCATCCAACAGAAACTGTTGATTGGTTCCGAATTCCAAGTGAAAGGAATTTTGATTTGGTTCCCAAATATCCCAACCTAATATTTGTTTACTTCCAAAACATTCAGAAAATCGAGATACAATTACTTCGAATCGACTACCCTTCTCTTTCCAAAAAATAGAAGGCAATCCTAAGTTTACACGGTATCGAAAATAGCCTTCCTCTCCTGGATCAAATTGAAATTCAAAAAACCTGTATGGGTTTTGATTGGAGCCGAAGCCATAGAGAAGGACTTCAGCTAAATTTCCTCCTATCCATTGTGAGGGAACAAGATCGAAAGTCCCAGGACTCCCAAAGAATGGTAGATTTGGATTGGATTTTGAAGCATCGTAAGGAAAAGGTAAACTCCCCCAGTTTGTATCATATAACAGAGAACTTGGTTTTCCATTTAGATTAGACAAACGATTGTTGTGCTGCTTTACATCGAAAAATGGTGCAACCATTTTTGTCCGTCGATCCTTCCAAGAAAAGTTAGGAATGGCATCATAAGTAGGAGGAATACTCAGTGGAATAGTTTTGTATTTAAAATTCCATCCGATCCAGTTTTCTTTGGTTAAGAGAAAAACTTCTCCTTTATCAATTAAAAATTCTACCGCGCTTGCAGGAAAGACACTTCCTCCGATTTCAAAGTTTAGTCCCGAAAGATCGCAAGATTCTCCTGTATTCTGGAATTCAAAAAAGCTCGGATCAAAATTTTCACCTACTTGACCTTTTGAATTGTAGTATTCTGTGATATGAATTTGATTGGGATGGCAGGACGGAACCTCGTTTCTATCCATAGCAATATCAAATATTAGATTTGTGATACCAGGAGAACCGCAAAACACTTGTTTATTTTTATAAAATTGATAGGTATTTCTACAGGAATCTGCCTTTTCGGAATTGCTGAAATACTCATTATCATGTCGAAAGCTAAATTCTTTTTCGACATAGGAATCATCTCCAAAGATAAAACTACCCGATTTTCCAATCGAAGAAAGGATTCCCTTTGAAACTTGGAATCCGAATAAAAAGGCTTCGTCTACGAAAAGTAAGTGGGCATTTGGCAGAATGATCTCTGTTTCCGCATCCAATGATTCGATACGTTTGGTATCTTCTTCGAATGAGGATGAGTCACCCACAAATCCAAAATGGAACCCAGGTGTACGGTGGATGCACTCATTCGATGTATTTCGAAGTTCTATGAAACGAGACAGCGTTAGGTCGCCACTACGGAAACTCTCTGATAACTCGAGAGCGTTTGCTTTTTTAGGACAGATCTCCCTCCAATATTCATTCTGATTCTTGACCTCCAAAATAAGAGTTTCTAAATCTGGACAAGAGGTTTGAACACGAATGAATTTTTTTTTAGAAGCGGAATCCTCTGTTATACGAGATGGAAATAAAAACTCACAACCTCCTTCCTCCCACTCATATATTTCCACATGAGGCACTGTATTTGTAAAAAAAGCAATTGTTCCATCGCTCCATTTGCGATTCACAAAAGAATGTTTTAGTTTGTTAGATTTTGTTTTTTTCTGCCATTCAGAAAGGTTCGTAATTTCAGCGATAAAACCTGCACCTGAATGATTCCAGCGATACCTTGGTTCCTCCCAAGAGTTTAGTTCTAAAAATCCAAGTTCCCAAATTTTAAGTTCACTCTGTGCGATTCGAAAACAGATTTTTAATTTAAATCCTTCTTCCAATTCAAATAAAATTTTAGGCAATGAGAATATACAAAATCTTTCTCCTACAGTTTCAAAATAAGTATCAGATTGGTTAGTTTTATCACCTAACTTTCCATAAAAAAATGTGATTTCTGGTACTTTCAAATCCTCAGTATCAGAACGGAAAAGGAATCCTGATTTTTTGGATTGGCAATAAAATAAAACAAAGATTATTATTAGAAAACAAATTCGCCTCACTTTTATCCTCTATGGGAAGAGGATAAAATTCAAAGTTTTGGCTCCCGAATTTGAAACTTTTATTGGACTTTTTGGGATTTTAAGTCTTGGATTTTAAAAAAGATTTTTTCTGCGAGGACACTTCCGATCCCTGGAACTTCTTTTAACTCGGCAAGACTTGCTTCTTCTACCTTCTTTTTTGATTGGAAAAATCGTAATATTGATTTTCTTCTCACCTCACCAATATCTTGAATTTCATCTAAAAGAGTTTTTAGGGTTTTTTTCTTACGAAGTTCTCTTTGATAACTTACACCAAATCTATGAGCTTCATCACGTAACATACGCAATAGTCTCATCATAGGAGAGTGGATGTCAAAACTATATGGCAAGTTCTCTCCAGGAAAGTAAACTTCTTCGCGTTTCTTAGCGAGTCCGATCATAGGAATACTTCCCAAATCCAAGGCATTTGCAGCTTCTGCCGCTCGGGACAATTGAGTGATACCTCCATCGATTACAATCAAATCTGGTAATGGTTCATTTTCATTTACCAAATGACTGAGCCTTCGCCCAATGACTTCATGCATCATACCTGGATCGTTGATACCTTCATAACCCCGAATTTTATACCTCCTATAACCAGATTTGTATGGCTTTCCATCTACAAACATAACTCCGCTCGCTACAGGCGACGAACCTTGGAAATGTGAAATATCATAACACTCGATGGTTCTCGGCAAGTCTTTCAATTTGAGTTTCTCCTGTAACTCTCGCATTGCAACCGTTTGGTCCCTTAGTTTAGTTGCCAAGAGCCTCTCAGTAAGTGATAATTCCGCATTTTTTTCTGCCAATCTTAAGAGCGATTTTTTGGGTCCTGATTCAGGGAATTTAATCTTCAGTCCAAATCCAAATTTATCTAAAATTGCTTCTGAAAAGGAATCATAATTGGATTTTGCTAGGATTGGTAGAATTAAGATGGCAGGAAGATTGGTTGCATTTAAATAATAATCGCGAAGGAAGGATCCATAAATTTCCTCTTCAGTAGAATACTCCAAACCAGTGAGTGGAAATGATTTTTTTCCTTCCAATCTACCACCCCTTACTTCCAAAATCAATATTTGACCTTCGTTCTCTTTTCTCGCAAGTCCCAGAATATCTTCATCAGCTCCATCTATACTAACAACTGTTTGCTTTTCCCTGATGGAGTTTATTTTTTCAATTCTCTCCTTTAAAAATTGTGCTCTTTCATACTCCATTTTCTCTGAAGCGTCAAACATCGCAGACCGTAGGTTTGAAATTAGTTTTTCTTTTTTACCTTCTAAGAAATTTAAAATTTCGGAAATTAGTTCGGAGTATACTTCCTTACTGATGTTTCCTTGGCATGGTCCAAGACAGCGTTTCATAAAAAAATTCAAACAAGGTCTTTGTGGTTTTGCGAGGGGGAGTTTCAGTTTCGTCTTCCGTACCGGAAAAATTCTATGAATCAATTCCAAACTATCCCTTGCGGCTTTAACATCGGTAAAAGGACCAAAAAAACGATCTCCATTGTCCTTAACTTTTCTGGTTAAATACACCATCGGATAATCTTCGCCAGTCGACACACAAAGGTAAGGATACTTTTTATCATCCTTCAATCGGACATTGAACTTTGGATTGTGTTTTTTAATTAGGGTAGCTTCTAAAAGAAGGGCCTCTTTTTCTGTCCTAGTAGCGATCCAATCCAAGTCAGAAATCTCGATATACAAAGCACGTGTTTTTCTATCTTTGTGATTGGGATTTAAGTAAGATCGAACTCGATTTTGAAGTTTGAGGGCTTTCCCAACATAGATCACCTTACCTTCGTGGTTTTTCCAAAGATAACAACCTGGTAGAGCACCTAAATTTTTGATCTTCTCTTGGAGGGTGTTGATGATGAAGGGATCTTTCATTGAGATTGTAAAATTGTAATTTTACGTTTACAATTTATTAGACGTGCCATAATTCTACGCTATGAGAGCTTCAAAATTGATCAAATTTATAATTTTTGGTCTTGAGGGATTTAACTACCTACTTGCCGTCCCTCTCCTTGTCCTATACCTGTATTTTTTTACAACCTGGTCAGCTGGCGAAATTACAACCGTTCTAGAGGGGACTTTTTTAGCAGTTCTTATCGTACTTATACTTTACAGCCTTTATTCTTTCAGCCGTTTGCGGGCCATCCTAAAACTAGACCGATTTGAATCCCTACCAATCGAAGAAAAAAAACGCTGCTACTTTTGGATCGATCATCTTACAATCACGAGTAGTTTGGATATAGTGTTTAGGTACTTAGTGGGATTTTCTATTTTAGTTTTTTACTACTATCTACAAGAAAAAAAGATCAATTTTGTTTTGATGTCTGAAATTGGAATTGGTGTAGTCTTTACAGTTGCTTATACACTACTCTACTACTCTTTATTTTTAGACCATGTTTCGCAAAAGTTTAACCTAAAGCTGATTTTATCAAAACTTTTGCCTAATAAATCTATCTCACTTAGCAAGGAACATCTATCTCGAAAACTCGGTTTCCAAACAGTCATTTCTTTTTTAGCAGCCGTTATTCTCTTATTTATTATAAACTATCGCATCAACTTTTCACAAGAAATTGGTCTTATAAATAAGACAATGAAAGAGAGTGTGATGGAATCCGAATCCCTCTTAAGATTGACATTAGTCGATTTTCGAGACAAATTAACTCTTTCGATATTTGGAACTAGCACTCTTAAAAACCAAATTGCTGCAAAAGATTTTAAAAAAGTTCAAGAAACTTTAGATTACATTCAATTGCGGAGTACAAATCATGCTGTGGAATCTTTATTTTTCTATAATCCCGATACAAACAAATTTATTTCTACAAATGAATACAATAAATCGAAAACAGGCTCTATTTTTTTTATAACTGATAATGAATTGAGTAGGCGAGGACCTATAAAACACACAAGCATTAGGTCGAATGTGTCTGGAGATTTGGTAGCTCCCTACACACTACCTGTGTATGAAAATGATAGATTTTTGGGTTATGTGGGAGGATTTCTCAACATTGGAAAACTGAGCAAATTCATTTTAGGAAATATCAAAATTGGATCATCGGGTAAAGTTGGTCTCTTCGGTTTCGATGGAGGTATCTTGTACTATACCGATCCTTCGTTTATCGGACTCAATGCTAAGTCAATAGAAGTGTTTAACTTACCTTTTCAAAATGATCAAGGAATCGGAGAACTGGAAGTTACAGACGATGGCTCTTTAAAAAGAATATTTTTTGTTAAGAATCCAGAATTCTATTATGTCATTTTTTGTTCTTTTGACAGTAAAGAGTTGTTTGAAAAAACTCTAGTCAGTTTATTTACCACATTGCTTATTTCAATTATTGTAATTTGCGTTATCGGATTTATCACATGGTTTGTTATAGAACTAAAATTAAAGCCTCTAACTAGAGTTAAATTAAAAATTTCTCAAATGGCAAAAGGTGAATTGGATTCTGATTTTTCCGAGGCAAGCCGGGACGAAATAGGGAGTATGGCAGAAGCCATGCAAATTTTCCAATCCAAACTTCGTGACATTGTTCAGAACACGCAATCTGTTTCGAGACAGTTAACAGATCAAAGTTCTGATATTTATGAATCCATGTTGTCTCTTTCTGATGCCGCTCAGAACCAAGCGGCTAGCTCAGAAGAAATTTCTGCCTCGATTGAAGAAATTACAGCGGGAATTGAAAATGTTGCTCAAAGGACAGAAACTCAGAGTTTTACGCTTTCGTCACTAGTTAAGAAAATGACGGAACTAAACTCTGCCATTTCGGAAATCAATCTCAGTTTCCAAAAAGCGGATCAAAAAGTTGAATCCATAACGAAAGAGGCTCGAAATGGCGAGGATTCTCTAAAAGAAATGAAAAAGTCTATGGACACAATCTACCAGTCCTCTTCAGAAATGAGCAGTGTTGTAGAAATTATTCACACAATCTCTGAGCAGATCAACTTACTTTCCTTAAACGCGGCTATTGAAGCCGCCAGAGCAGGTGCTAGTGGCCGAGGTTTTGCCGTGGTTGCCGATGAAATCTCTAAATTAGCAGAAAAAACGGCACGCTCCATTGATGATATCGAGACGCTCATCAAACAAAACGAATCTGAAATCCAAAAAGGTCAGGATAAAATCGATACTTCGATTCAAATCTTATCTGGAACTATAACTGGCGTAAGTGAAATCAACCAAATGACAAAAGAAATACGAAAAGTAGTTCAGAGACAGATGGAAACCAATGAGGAAGTGAACGAAGGAGTGGAACAGATTAAAGAACTTGCGAGTATGATAAAGGACGCAACAGAAGAGCAAAAAATTGCCATGTTAGAAATCAGTCGATCTATATCTGAGATAAACAACCATGCTCAAACCACTGCGATGTCCAGCGAAGGGACCAAGTCTAGCTCTCAAACGATGAATCATTTAACAGAAAGTCTACGAAAAGAAATCAATTACTTCCATGTCTAAATCAAAGAATTCAGTCCCTTTAAAAACAAAAATTCTCAATATACTGGTTCCTCTTTTAGTAGGACTTGTGTTGTCTACGGTTTTCAAATACTATATCATTTCTCCCATTCATGTTGAAAATAATTATATGGAACCAACATATAAACAAGGAGATACAGCCTATGTTTGGCGGATCTTTAGAACTAAAAACTTAAAGATCGGCGACGTTGTTCTTTCAAAGTCTCCCTTGGATGCGAACAGTCAGCTCCTTGGAAGAATTGTAGGTAAAGCAGGTGATAGAATAGAAATTTCAAAACGAATCGTACTTAGAAATAACTCACCACTTGAGCCCAATTTGTTTCCAATGTTTGACACAAATCAAATACCAATGATTCCTGCGGGTAAAACAGAATCGGACGATTTGTCCGCAATTACAGTTCCAGAAAAAACATTTTTTATAATTTCTGACAATCTCGAAATCGGAGTTGATTCCAGGACTCTTGGTCCCATTCCAGAAAATCTCATCATTGGGAAGTTATGAATCAAGATAAAGAGGAAATCAACCTGCTTACAAACTCAAGGGCTTGGAAGCATTTTTTTACCACCTATTTTTTAGGTTACTCGGCTATTTATTTTATCTCCGGGGTAACTTTTTTTTTCGCATATAACTGGGATGATATAGATCGTTTTACAAAAGTTGTCCTTCTAATTTCTCTTTTAGTTATCCTTCATTTGATTCGATTTTTTGTTTCAAAAGATTATCTCAAACGAAGTGTCTTGGATTTTCTTGTTTTTATCTCCTATGGCTTGAATCTTTTGAATTTTGGGCAAATTTATCAAACTGGGGCTGACGCTTTTGACCTATTTCTGATCTGGTCGATAGCAACTGTTCTTGTAACTACTGTGAGCAGAAATTTTTATTTATTTTTGCTGTGGATTAGTTTGGTCTGTCTGACGGTTCATTTGTATATAGAGCAGGTCCACTTTGGAAAAGGCAGTTACTTATTCTATTGTATGCTCACCCTGGCCTTGGGTTCGATTGTGATAATTTTAAGCAAAAATTATGAGATATTTTTCCCAAATTCACAGGAAAGCTGGGCAAAAATTTATCTTTTTTTCCTCACGATGTTACATCTAAATTTTTCTTTTTCAGTAGGGAATTATGGTTTGTACTCAGAAAACAATCTTTCTTTCAATTTTGAATCTCTCGCAGTAAAATGGATTCTACCGATACTTACTTTCACCGGCTTTTATTTTTATTACCGATTCCGATTTTTTTCAATTTCCCATCTATCCTTAGTATTGTTCTTTCTTCTCTTTTTTATTCAGGGTCGTCTGATGTCTGTTTTTAACTCTAACGAGGGCTTTTATTATCTCTTAAATTTTATCGTCATTTTAAGTTATACTGTGTTTGCAATGAAACATTTGATCTATTTAACTAAAGAGAAAAAAATATGAAGTCAAATTGGATCATTAGTGTTTTGAGTTTCTTTGGAGCGAGCCTTGCAGGGTTTCTATTCTTATTTTTTCTTTTTTCTACAGGAGCAATCGAATCTGATCCAGTTCTCGTTATTTTTGGTTCCATTTTTCTTTTGGTTGTGGTTTTGTTTTCCCATTCTAGGGAAATAAATGAACTCATTTATTTTGAGCCCGTACTACTTTCCTTTTTTTTACAAGGATTGATCTTGCTTGCTTTTGGAGTTTATTCTTCCGGAAACACACTTCCTACGCTTTTTTTATTTGAACTGATTTTTTCAATTAGCTTTGTAACATTTAAAAACACGATCTGGAAATTTATTGCTCCGATGGCAATGACCGCTACGTTTGTGGCAATATCTTTGGAAATGGAATTGCCTTGGTTTATTCTCTTACCTACAACTATATATTTGTTAATTTTTTATAATTATAGAACTCAAACGTTTGCAATAAGTCCTTCCCTTCAAACCTCCCTTGCTATAAGCTTTATCCTACTTCAAGGAATCGGTTTTCATACTAAATTTATTTCTAAATCACAAAACTATTTCACTTCCTTCTTAATTCTCATTTTTTTACTACATTTGTTATATTTCTTTATTTTAGAAAATTCTAAAATAAAAGATCGAATCCTGTCCATCATATGTGTTCTGATAGGATTTGTTTTTAGTCTTGAAACTCCTGGAATTTTGGCTAGTTTCTTAATCATGGTTTTAGCTTTTCAAAAGAAAGATAGTGTTATTCTAATCTTTGCAATTGTATTATCCTTCGGATTCCTTGGATTTTATTACTACCAAATGAATGTTAGCCTACAAATGAAGTCCTTTTTCCTTTTGGGGACTGGAGTATTGCATCTATTGGCTTACATTTTATATCCAAAACAGGAAGAGTCGAATTTATGAATAGGTGGACTTTCTTTTATACTTCAAACTTAATTCTATTTCTTTTGTTCTTTGGATATTCCATGTATAAAAAGGAATCTATCATCACTGATGGAAAACTGATTCTAATTCCTCTCGCACCCAGAGATCCTAGATCTCTATTACAAGGTGATTATATGTCATTGTCTTATAATTGGGAAATGTTGAGCGATCAAAATGTAGGATTTAAAAGAGGGTGTATCGTATTCAAATATTCCGATGAAACTTTTACTCCTCTTAGATTAGAAAGATCTTTGGATACACTCCAATCTGACGAAAAATGTATCAAATACTTCGGATCCTTTCCCAATCTGAAAATAGGAGCCGAATCTTACTTCTTTCAAGAAGGCAAAGCCAAAGATTTTGAATCAGCTCGCTTTGTGGGTTTGAAGCTAGCAACAAACGGAGACAAAGTGATCATCGGCCTATTTGATGAAAAAAGAGAATTGATTGGAACCGAGCTGAAATAAAAACAACTAATGAGTGTTATAATAAAGGAAGTTTAACAAAAAAAGTCGTCTTTCCAGGCACTGATTCAAAATACAAATCACCCCGATGCCTATCGATTATCTTTTTTGAAATATCTAATCCGAGGCCACTGCCTTCTCCCAAAGGTTTTGTGGTGAAAAAAGGCTCGAATATTCGATCTCTATTTTCCAACGGAATTCCTTTTCCCGAATCAGTAATTTTCACACAAACCGAATCTACCAATTTTATGATTTCTATGGTGAGTTCGCCACGAAACTCCATAGCTTGAAGTCCATTGTAAATTAAATTGGTCCAAAGATGCAATAGCTCTTCCGGATAACCAAAAATCTGAGGAATTTCATCATACTTGCGATTCAGAACAACATCCTTTTTAAATTGATTCTGGTAAATGGTGATCACAGTCTCTAAGTTATCCACCAAATCAAACTGAATTTTTTCATCATTGCTTTCATATCTGGAAAAGTTTTTAAGAGCAAATGTCATCTTTGATGCTCTCTCAACAGCCAAATCAATGATTTGTAAACATTTAGAAATGGAAATTTCCTTTAATAATAAATTAAAAAAACTATCTATGTTTGTTCCCAAAATCAAATCTTCAAAGGACAGTATATCCTCAATTTCAATACCCAAATCCACCAAATCATCAGCGATGTCAGAATTCTGATGGTTTCCGACTAGCCAAAGTTCTATGGTTTTTCTCCGATCCATTCGGTCTCGTCCAGTCAAAGTATTTTTTTTATTTAACGCCAGGTTTGCGAGTTCAATGGATCTTTTAACCGAATCAACATTGGGAAGCAAATTCATCCACTCAGTATAAATCGGACTTGTCGTATTGGAATACAGTATATCTCGAAGGTTTCGGCTAGAGGCTAAAACGGCTGCAATTGGATTGTTAATCTCGTGGGCAATCCCTGCGACCAATTGACCGAGGGAAGCCATTTTTTCAGAAAGTATCAATTTTGCTTGCGCTTGTTTCAGATCAGAAATAGTTTTCGATAGCTCTTGATTGGATTGTGAGAGTCGCATGGTTCGTTCAGAGACTAAAGATTCCAAACTCTCGTTCAATTCCTGCAGTTGAATTTCTCTCTCTCGCAAAGCATCCGTTATTTTATTTTTCCTTAAACAACTCACTGCTAGGGAAATTTGGTCACCGAGTTGGCTGCAAAACAAAATCTCATCTTCTTCCCACACATGAGACACACCAACATGTTCAAAACAAATTGCACCAATCAACTCTTCACCTATCCGAATGACTCCATCTAACATAGCTGTGATATTATTTGGCTTTAAATAATCTTTAACAAATCCCTTAGTTCTTGGGTCCGTATACGGATCACTTGCATCAACATACTTTTCCGTTTTTAGATAAGAGAATTCTTCATAAAACTCATGTTGCTGTAAAATGGCACCGTGGCTGTGTTCACCCTTACTTTTAACAAATAGATCAATATTGATGAGAGAATCTTTTTCCTCATTAAAAAGCCAAACCCCTACTCGCTCGAGTCCCAAAAGTTGGGAAACCGATTCCGTTATAAATCTAGATAGGGTGACTATGTCCCCTGATAAAACCGCCGGGTGTGAGGAAACTTCTGCTAGAAGTTGCTTTTGGCCTCTCGCAACAATCAGTAAAGATTCTAGATTTTCCAAGATTCTACCTAATCGAGAAGCCTATCATTCTTTCAGGATTCATCAAGTACGAATCGTAAAATGAGTGACAGGAGCCTTTCCTCCAAGATTCTGTAAATTGATATAGAATCCACCTCTAGACACTATCCCTTAGGAGAATTTCATGGTAAAAATCGCAATCAACGGATTTGGTCGCATTGGACGACTAGTTTTACGATCAGGAATCACTGACCCAAATTTAGAATTTGTAGCAATCAATGACCTCGTAACACCCGACAACCTTTCGTATCTTTTAAAGTATGATTCCACACATGGTCGGTTCCAAGGCGATGTTTCTTTTAACGACAGCGGAATTCTCGTAAATGGAAAACTCATCAAAACCTTCGCAGAGCGTGATCCAGAAAAACTTCCATGGAACGAATTGGGTGTAGATTATGTGATTGAGTCTACTGGTCATTTTACGGACCGAGTCGGTGCAGAAAAACATATCAAAGCGGGCGCAAAAAAAGTTGTAATCTCCGCTCCTGCAAAAGACAAAGACATCCCTACTTTTGTGATGGGTGTAAACCACGAAAAATACAATCCATCAGTGGATCATGTTGTTTCGAATGCTTCCTGTACAACAAATTGCCTTGCACCCATTACAAAGGTAATCTTGGATAATTTTGGTATCGTGGAAGGACTTATGACAACGATCCATGCTATGACCGCAACTCAACCGACCGTAGATGGACCAAGTAAAAAAGACTTCCGAGGGGGACGAGGTGCAGCACAGAACATCATCCCTGCGTCGACAGGAGCTGCAAAAGCAGTTGGACTATGTATTCCCGAAGTGAATGGAAAGTTGACCGGTATGTCCTTCCGAGTTCCTACTCCAGACGTTTCCGTTGTGGATCTAACAGTTCGAACTGAAAAACCAACTAACCTAACAGAAATTAGAAAAAAAATGAAAGAAGCAAGCGAAGGTCCAATGAAAGGGATTCTTGGTTACACAGAAGAAATGGTTGTATCCAATGATTTCCTAAGTGATCCAAGATCTTCTATTTTTGACGCGGATGCTTGTATTGAACTGAGTCCTACTTTTTTTAAATTGGTATCTTGGTATGACAATGAGATGGGTTATTCCAATCGAGTTGTAGATTTAATCCGATACATGTCAAAAAAAGGATAAGATGAACTTACCACTAATTGAAAATCAAAACCTCGAGGGCAAACGTGTGTTTGTCCGCGTGGATTTTAACGTCCCAGTAGAAAACGGAAAGGCAACTGATACAACGCGAATCGAAAAGACTCTACCGACGATTGAGCTTCTCATCCAAAAAGGAGCTCGTTTGGTATTAGGTAGCCATTTGGGAAGACCAAAAGGTGGTCCCGAATCCAAATACTCCATGAAACCCGTGTATGACGTTCTTGGGCAACTTTTAAAAACAAAAGTAAGTTTCTCAGAAACCGTAATTGGGGAAGAAGCCGTTAAACTTTCTAAGGAACTTAAAAACGGCGAAGTTTTACTTTTGGAAAACCTCCGGTTCCACAAAGAAGAAGAGGAAAATGACTCAAAATTCTGTAAAGAATTGGCGAAACTTGCTGACATTTATGTAAATGATGCCTTCGGAACAGCGCATAGAGCTCATGCATCCACAGAAGGTCTTGCTCATTTACTTCCTGCGTTTGCAGGACTTCTTATGAGAAAAGAGATCGAGATGTTAGGTGGTCTACTCACTAGACCCGAACGTCCGTTTGTCGCCATCGTAGGTGGCTCAAAGGTGAGTAGTAAATTTGCTATTTTAAAGAATCTAATCGATAAGGTAGACCATTTACTGATCGGTGGAGGTATGGCATATACTTTCCTAAAATCGAGAGCCGTTCCGATTGGCAAATCACTGTACGAATCCGATTTTGAATCGCAAGCATTTCAGCTAATCGACCGAGCGGGAATCAAAGGGATTGACCTACAAATTCCTGTGGATCATATCATTGCCGACCAATTTGACGCAAATGCCAAGACAAAATCCGTAGATAAAATGGGTATCTTGGACGGTTGGATGGGGATGGACATTGGCGCAAAGACCATCGACAACTATACCAAAGTCATCAAAGATGCAAAAACAATCCTTTGGAATGGACCAATGGGTGTGTTCGAAATGGATAAGTTTTCGAAGGGAACCATTGAGATTGCCAAGGCGGTCGCAAAATCCAAAGCCAAGTCTATCGTGGGTGGTGGCGATTCCATTGCTGCCATCAACAAGGCAGGAGTAGCCGACAAAATTACACATATTTCGACTGGTGGTGGTGCTTCTTTAGAATTTTTAGAAGGACGTGCTTTGCCAGGAGTGGAATGTTTACTCCCAAAGGAAGATAAAACATGAGACGTAAGATCATCGCTGGAAATTGGAAAATGAACCTCAGTTTGAATGAGGCAAAATCCATTGCAAAAGGGCTTGTTGGTGCATCAAATGTATCCCCCCATGAAGTGATGGTCTTCCCATCTGCGATCCATTTGGGAGTTGTCTCCGAGATTGCGAATGGTAGCAAACTAATCGTAGGCGCGCAGAACGCATACCAGGCTGAGCTTACAGCGATGACAGGTGAGATTTCTCCGGTTCAGCTTGCAGAAATGGGGATTCGAACAGTCCTAGTGGGACATTCGGAAAGGCGGCAATTTCTGGGGGAAACCTCCGAGTTCGACAATGCAAAGTTATCTTTTTTTCTAAACAAAGGTCTACGGGTGATCTACTGCGTGGGAGAAACTTGGTCAGAACGGGAAAAAGGGAATACCTTCTCTGTTTTGAGTGATCAAATAAAAAAGGGTCTAAAAGATATCCCCAGTGACCAATTTAAAAATCTTGTAATCGCTTACGAACCTGTGTGGGCGATCGGCACAGGAAAGGTTGCCACTCCTAAGGAAGCTGAAGAGGCCCATGCATACATTCGAAAGGAAATATCCTCTCTCTTTGTCGGTGGAGAAGATATTGCAAACAAGATCCAAATCCTCTACGGCGGATCAGTCAAGCCAGACAACATAGCTTCTCTTCTCTCCCAGCCGAATATTGACGGTGGTTTGGTGGGTGGTGCAAGCCAAAAGTTGGATTCATTTTTAGGACTATTAAAATAAGGAATTTATATGGGATTTTTAACTGGAACAATTCTCACTCTTTTTGTATTGATTTCACTCTTTCTCATCTTACTTGTAATGATTCAAACAGGGAAAGGTGGCAGTGCAGGTATGTTAGGTGGTAGTACGGCAAGTCAATCCGTATTCGGTGCTTCTACAGCTGATGTAATGACAAAAACAACTCGGGTAATTGCGATTCTTTTTATCGTTTTCTCACTTGTTTTGTCTTTTCTCTTTGCAAAAAAGGATGAAGTTCTCGTTCCCGATGCAGATCCATCGATTGAAGCTCCTTTGGAATCAGATGGTTCAAACGAAGCTCCCGCTTCTCCTTAGTTTTACTCTACTCATCTCTGGCCTCTCGGCAAACGAATTCATTCTTCAAAAGGAAAAGAATTTAGACCGAGAGATCCAAACTCTCTACAAAGAGATTGCCCGGGCGAGAGAACTTCTGAGTTATGAGAGCATCGATGCTCTTCCTTCCAATACAATCATTCAGTTTGTAGGAACCTTCCCCAACAGAACAGGGATTCGTATAAGAAAGTTTAGAGTGGATACCGAACCCGGTTCTAAGTCTAGATTAAAAAGTTCCGAAGAAAAATCTCTCCTGATAGAATTCAATGGATCCGTACTTTCAAAACTGGAAGTTTCCGTAACAACCGAGGATACAGAGATTGAACAGAAGACAAAAACATTGATTCGGGACCTAACACCTTTGGATGAAAATTTGAATGATATGACGATTCTTTTTTCTGGATTGGATGGGAAAATAGAATTTCCTCTCAGCGATATGCGTAATGACGATATCCGCGAAGAGAGGAACCAATTCAAAAAGGATTTTTATATCAAATTTTTGTTGGATTTCCATTCGCAGATTTCCTCAATCATTGCTCTTCAAAAATCAAGGGGGGCAAAATCCCAAAAAAACATGTTGAAACAGCTCAACCAATCATTAGGATATTAGTGTTTGGCTGAAACGGAATCAAACTCCCCCGTTGATAAGATTGTTCAGATTGCGGAAAAAGCAAGAGAACTCGAAGCCATTTATGATGTTGTTCAAGATCCACTCGTTCTGATCGATGCGGATTTTATCATTCAAAGGGCAAACATTTCAACGATTCGCTTTACCAAAGCAAATTCATACGAAGAAATACTTCAAAAAAAATGCTACGAAGTATTGTACCAGCGTAACGATATCTGTCCCTATTGTCCCAAAATCAATGGAAGAGCCAAAGAAGGAAAAACACCTTCTCCCACTTCACGAGAGATTTTTTTTCGAACCACAGAAAAAAAAGAAACCTTACAGCTGGAATTTTACCCCTACCCCAAAGAGGAAAACTTATTTTGGATCGTTGAAATGATTTCTGATGTTACAGGTCAGAAGGAAAAGGAAGAAGAATCATTTAGAATGCGAAATTTAGCGTCCCTTGGAATCTTGATTTCAGGCATTGCACATGAATTAAACAATCCTTTAACAGGAATTAGCTTAACCCTTCAAAATTTACGTGCCAATTGGCAAAACCAGTCGACTGAACAAATTGAAAAGCGATTGGATATGATTAAAAACGATATAGCAAGAGCTGCTATCATAGTAAGCGATATCATTTCCTTTGCAAAGTCAGATAAAGTGAAAGTTACTTTGGGTGATATTGTTGATACAATCCAGAGAGCCAAAGATACAGTCGTTCGTTTGTATCCGCATTTGAGTAAAAATATCAACTGGAAACTTACTACAGACCAAGAGTATCAATTCCCTTTTCACCCAGGTAAAATAGAAAGACTCTTTATGAACTTATTTCGAAATTCCCTTCAGGCTTTTGATTACAAACCGGGGGAGATTTCAATCGATATTCGTAAGACCAAAAACTGGATTCATATCATTGTCGAAGATAATGCAGGGGGTATACCCGAAGCGATTATACAAAAGATTTTTGATCCTTTTTTTACGAACAATAAAACAGGTACGGGAACTGGACTTGGTTTGTCGATTTGCCACTCGATCGTAAAAGAGCATGATGGAAATATATCGGTAAAATCGATTGAGCAAAAAACTAGATTTACGATTTCATTTCCAGTCCATACATAAGGCTAAGGAATTCAATCTATGAAAAAATCAATTTTAATTGTTGAAGATATCCATTCCATTCGAGAGGCGATCATTGATTTACTCAGCACGAAGTATAATGTATTTGGAGCGGAACATTTTGAAGAGGCGGCTTGGTATCTTTCAAATGAAAAAATAGACCTAACTATTACCGATATACGTCTTCCAGGAAAGTCAGGAATTGATGTAGTTAAGTTTATTCAAAAAGAATACCCATCCGTTTTGTATGCATTAATGACAGCCTACAATATCAATGACTATATACGATATGCAAAAGATTATCAAATTTGGAACATCATACCCAAGTATAGTTTTTTGGATATTCACTTAATAGAGGTTATGGTTCAAAAACTTTTAACCAATGATATTTTTGGTGTTGAAAAGTATTTTGGAAAAGATTTTGAAATTTTTGATAAGAACATATCCAGTGAATTTGAAGAAGCACCCGAAAATGGAATCATCTACAAACAAATTCGATCGGATCAAGATCGATCCATTCTATGTGGAAAAATTTCAAAAAATCTAATTCAACTTGGTGCTCCTAAAGCTATACAACAAGTATTGGAAGAGTTAACTTCAAATGCAATGATCCGTGCTCCAAGGACGGAAGAAGGAAATTATAAATACCAGTTTGAAATTCCTTCGCATGATATGGTAGTCCCTCTCGATAACATAACCTTGATGCCTGAGGATTATTTTTTGGTAGGATATGGGGCAACGGCTACAACAGTATTCATAGTCGTTCGAGACCAATTTGGTTCCTTAAAAAAAGAAGAAATTCTTCACCGATTGGACCGCCATATTAGTATTGATGACAGTACCGGGTTTCCGAAGGGCTTGGAAGACAGCCATGGTCGCGGACTATATATCTGTCGCGAAATTTCCGACCAGTTAATCTTTAATATCGATTCTGGCAAATGCACAGAAACCATAGCCATGGTGAATCGAGAAGGAAGAACGGGATTTAAATCACTTTCAATTTACGAAACGGATTAAAACAATCCTAACTTAGAATAAATCATTCTACAGGAGACGAAACTGGTAAATATCGGATTTGGTTTCTAGATAAAAATTCCCACTTTCTTTTCCCGGAAATAGGCGTAAAGGCATTTCACTTTGTGGAATTCTTTTAGTGCGGATTACTCCACCCTCCGTATTCAAAAAAATTAAATTAGATTCTTCTAAATAAACTAAGTAATCATCCAGAGCCAATAAAACTTGATAAATTCCCGATGACTTAGATTTTTCTTTTTCCCAGACAAGTTTATCTGCTTTGTAATATTGAATTTTTTCTGGTAAATTAAGAAGTAAATTGCCTTCGTTTGTAACCAAAAAATAAATTTTATGCGGATATAGTTTATCCAATAGAATTTCTTCTAATTCACGACCTGTTTCATTATATATTCTAATATAATCTTTTTCTTCTATGGAATGGTGGACCGCGAAGTATTTTCCATCGGGTGAAACAGAAACAGATTTATAAAAAATCCGATCATATTCCCTCTCATTTGAAAAACTAAGTTCTAAAAGAGTATTACCTTTTTCATCAACTCTATAAAATTCACCACCCGAAAAAAGCACCAACGCTCCGCCGACCTTTGACAAAAAAACATAATCTGTTAAAAATCGTCCATTTAACTCAGATTTACCGACAAAATTACCGCTAGTATCTAACAAAAACACGGTATTATTATCGCCCGATAGATATAACACTGGCGCTGAAAAATAACCGCTCCGTGGATACGAATTGATTGGTTTGGTCCAAAACAATTCTCCTTTCTCAGAATAAAAATGTACACTATCTCCAATCTTTTCATATTCTAAATATCCCTTTCCGAGAAGGGCATACTCAAAAAATTGATTTGGAGAACTTGGTGTTTCCTTTCGAGATGAAAAGGAATAGTAGCCTAGATTGGTTTTGTATCCGTTTAAACTTGTCTGTGGATTCTCCCCTGATTTTGGTATGTTAGTTCCAAATTTACCTTCCTTGTTCCAAATCCATGTTTCACGAACTGATTTTTGATTAAGAATCTGGATGTCCCAAATAAAGTAAAAAAATACAAAAAAGAATAAAGAATAAAAGATATTTTGAATCATAATTCAACCTTTAACAGAAGTTTATATAACATATGAATTGCAGTGTTTGCTGCATTTTCTCGTATTGTATCTCTATCACCTGGAAATTCAAATTTTTCTGCAATTGGTCCCGAACCCGATTCCTTTACTCCAATCCATACTGTCCCAACCGGCTTTTCTTTGGTGCCTCCCTCCGGTCCCGCTATTCCAGTGATCGATATAGAAAAATCTGAACCAGCTCGTTCATGAACTCCATTTACCATTTCAATTGCTGTTTCATAACTTACTGCTCCAAAGTTGGCGATAGTTTCTTCTTTTACGCCCAACAGGTTTACTTTCAGATTGTTATGATATGTTAAAAAACCCCCTAAAAAATAAGCACTGGAGCCTGGGAATTCAGTAAACTTCTTCCCTAATAATCCCGAAGTACAACTTTCCCCGACAGCAACAGTTTTCTTTTGTTTTATAAGTTCAGAATGTACACTCTGAAAAACATCTTCTGAGATTATATGGCTGTATTTTGAATTCAGTTTAGATAGGATCTCGTCTAGAATACTTTTAATTTTAGAAATAAAAATTACCTTTATATACCCTCTATTTGCTGTAACACCCCATTCAATTCCTTTTGAAATAATATCCCTGTTATTTTCTATAAATTCGGATTGAAAAAGTGACTCTCCGATCCCCCAAAGCCAACGAATTTCTATATTTAGATTTTCTCTTGGGAACCGTCTTTTTAATTCAGGTACAAGTCTTTTAGAAAACATCTCAGTCATTTCCCGAGGAACTCCTGGGAGACAAGCCAACCCAAAATTTGCTCCTATAGATTCAATAAACCCAGAGGCTATGCCCACAGAGTTATCTAGAACAAAACTATTTTCTGGAACTTCTGTTTGGCGGAGGACAGTTGGAATTATATCTTCGTACTTTTTTCCTCGGGATTCATAAATTCTTAAGAGTCGAATCTTAGCTTTTTCGACTGTATAAGATTTTTTGTCTGTGAGTTTTAAAACCGTTTCTAAAGTATAATCATCTTCCGTAGGACCGAGGCCACCCGTCATAATCACAAATGTTGGTTCCTGTTTTGAGTTTTCCAATAGAGCATTTAATTCTGAATAAATTCTATTTGGATCGTCGGGCAAAACTACAAACTTTTGAACTTGCCAACCCAAAAGAAAAAGTTCATTAGCAATCCACTTTGCATTTGTATCAAGGCTTCTTCCACCAGTAATTTCAGAACCACTTGAGATGATCACAAATGAAGGCATCGCTAAACTTCCTTTGACATTTGGTTAGGAGCTGAAATCCCAAGGAGCTTTAGTCCATTTTCTAAAGCAAGTTTTGCTCCAAGTATCAAACACAAGAGAGAACGACGCTCTTCCCCTGTTTTGTCTTTAATGCGATTGTCTTTATGGGAGTAGAATTTTGTGAATGCCTTACTAAGTGATTGTAAATAATTTGTTAACCTATGCGGTTCAAAACTTGTTGCGGTATCAAAAACTTCTTCCTGAAAACGGCAGATCCAGAATAACAAACGAGCCCGTTCATCTGTTGCAAAATCGTTTATCCGAATTTCCGATTCAGTAAACAAAAATTTCATTTCCTCCTGCAACTCTCTAAATATGGAGCATATTCTTGCATGTGCATATTGAATATAGTAAACAGGATTTTTATCGGATTCATCCTTTGCTAAATCCAAGTCAAAATCCAAGGGAGCATCAGAACTTCGCATGAGAAAAAAATAACGACCTACATCTTTTGCATTCTTTCCCAAATAGGCTAATAGATCTCTCATCGTCTGAAAAATGCCCAATCTTTTACTCATTTTGACTTTTTCCTTGTTCTCGATTAGATTGACCTGTTGTGCAATCAGTACAATAAAGTCTTCAGCATTTTTTCCAAGAGAAGAAATAGCACCCTTTAGGCGAGCAATGTATCCGTAATGGTCAGGACCCCAAATATCAATGAGAGTTTCATATCCCCTTTCAAACTTATTGGCGTGATACGCTATATCTGCCATTAAATATGTAGGCCGACCATCCTCCCGTAAGATTACGCGATCTTTATCATCTCCATAGTTTGTGGAAAGAAAATGCAACTTACCATCTAACGTAGCTAAGTCGCTTTGGTTTAGGGCTTTGGGAACATCTGCCACTTTTCCCGAATCGTGTAAATATTTTTCACTGAAAAAGGTATCAAAATGGACACCAAAAAGTTTGAGGTCTTCTTTCTGTCTCTCTAAATTGTAATGAACAGCAAAACCTGCAAGAGAATGAATTAGCTCATCATAAGTTTTTCTATTTAATGTCTCGTTAAAAAAAATCTGACGTTTCGAATCAGAATAATATTCTTTCGCGATATCTTTGATATATTCGCCACGGTAACTTTCTTTTGGCAATGTATTCGATTCAATCAATTCATAAATGCTACGACCATCCTCTTCATCTAAAAATTGAAGCGACTGTCCCGAAAGTTCTTTTATTCTTAATAACAACGCGACACCCAATAAGTAAACTTGATTACCGTAGTCATTTACATAAAATTCTCTGTGAACGGTGTGACCAAGTGTAGATAAAAGATTTGCCAAGGCATCACCATATGCTGCAGACCTTGCGGAAACAATATTCATTGGTCCCGTAGGATTTGCTGAGACAAATTCGAGAAGTATATTCTTTTTTTCGCTCACCTCACCGAATTGAACTTCTGGATGAAAATGAGAAAATAATTTGGAAATTAAAACTTTGGTCGAAATTCTAAAATTTAAAAATCCTGGAGGCGAAAAACTCACCTCTTGAAAGAGCGGTGAATCTTTGATTTCTTTCAGAACCTTCTCGGCTATGTCTTTAGGGTTTCCGCCGAAATTCCCTTTATTCTCCAGAGCAAATGGAGTCGAGTAATCACCAAATTTTTCGTCTCTCGAATATTCGATTCTGATCTTAAGAGAAGCTAAATCAACATTAGGATATTCTGATTTTACAACCTTATGAATTGCATCTTTGAGTTCATTTAATACTTCAAATTTTAGAATTTGGTCTTGTTTCATTTTGTTCTTTCTGTTTAATTTTGTCTTTTATTGTTTGGTGGAATGGATAAGATATTTCCCAAATTGAAAAACTAAAATCTTTAAATCTTACTATAAAATCTGGAATATTCTCTTTTTCTTCTCTTATAATTTTTGTATAAGAAGTATTTGATTTTATCTTCCCTTCATTTATTTTTATTTTAGACTGTTTTTGAATTATTGATTCTTGTTTGAGTAATATTTGGAATAGAGCAAAAAACAAAGATATGGTCATCGATAAAAGTAATGTCTTTGTAAAAGTATTCATATCTTTCCTAAGGATTTATAAAATTCAAAATAGGACTTAAGTTCACGACCCAAAATAGAACGAACCAACTGGTTCAAAAGTTGATCTGATCGACTCGATACTGCGAGCGGTACTGGTCCCATGTTCGAAAATTTCCTAGTTAACATTGTTGCAAAAAGTTTCAATAGTGGCAAATGATCTTTCTGTAAGCTATGACAATCTCCGCACAAAAATTCCCGTGATTCGACAGAAAAAAAGGCCTTCATTTTGCTAAGAATTTCCTCTCCACAACTATGGCAGTGGAATTCGGAGGGAAAGTGTCCCATATGAGTTAAGGCTCTGATTTTTAAAAAGGGTAGGATTTCAAATTGAAATCCTAACTTTTCTGAATGCTCAAAACTACCCGATAAAAGTTGGAAAAGAAACGGATGCGACTCTGCTTCAGGATATATAGAATGGATGAATTCACAAGCATAGACGATAAAGTTTGAGGTGGGATAACTTCCTTTTAGTGTATCGAAGCGATTTATTAATTGAAATTCCTTGACTGATTTCCAGTCTTTGTTCGGTTGATTGTAAAAATCTAATTCTATATAAGACCCAAGTTCAGTTGCTGCAATTGGCCTCCTTTTCGATTTTCGAATTCCTTTAAAAATAAAATTTTGTCTGGGAAACTGTTCCCCTGCTAAACTGATAACACGATCGGTTTCATTGATATCTTGGGAATAAACGACTACTCCCCTCTCACGACAAATTGCCATCAGGAAAAGATCAATTCCAAACAATCATCTTCTTTCTTTCTCATCAAAATAGCATCCTCTTCATTCGATTCATGGTCATAACCAAACAAGTGCAATATTCCATGTACAAGTAGACGATAAAATTCGTCTAAAATACTATGTCCGATTTCCTCTGCTTGGATACGACAAAGATCAACAGAGATCACAATCTCACCTAAAATTTGAAAAGGCAATCGATCTTCAGGATTAAAGATAGGAAAGGATAAAACATCAGTTGTTTTTTTCTTTCCTCTTCTTTCAAAATTTATCTGCTCCATTTGTTCATCATTCGTAAGGAGAATCGAGACCTCTGTCCCAAACAAAAAATCAGGTGAAATAAATTGAATAACTTTTTCTAAATTCTTTTCAGCTTTTGGAATCGAAATCTCTGGAAAATCAACCTCCGAATTCCAATGAATTCCAATTTGAAGATTAGAATTCATTTTTTGAATTTAGATTTACCTTCTACTTCAAGGGCTTTTGTTTCTTCTGGTTTCGGATATTTGGGTCTTTGGTGGAGACTTGATAATAGAACTTCTTTAAAACTTGCCTTTATAATCTCCAAATCACCAATAGTTAGACCACTTTCATCCAGTTGGTTCTCAGCTAACTTTGAGTTTATTATTTTTCGTATCAATTCATCCAAACTTTCAGGAGATACCTCTTCGAGGGAACGAGAGGCCGCCTCTAAAGAATCCGCTATCATTACAATGCCCGTTTCTTTGGACTGAGGTTTCGGACCTGGGTATTGAAAATCTTTCTTATTGATCTTCTTCCGTGCGGAGGCAGAAATATTTTGTAGTGCTTTGTGGTAGAAAAAAGCCATCGTGGAAGTTCCATGGTGTTCTGGAATAAAATTGATGATTTCCCTTGGCAATCTCGCTTTTTTGGCCATTTCAATACCATCTAATACGTGATCGATTACAGTTTTTGCAGCAAGAGCGGGGTTGTCCTTATCGATATGTTCAGGTTTTGGAATCAAATGTTGGTTTTCGACAAAAAAGCCTGCATTCGGAATCTTTCCAATGTCATGAAAATAGACACCCACACGAACAAGTAAGCGATCTAAGTCTAAATTTTGAGCAGCTCTTTCAGATAGTGCAGCAACCATAAATGTATGTGTATAGGTAGATGGAGCTTTTGTCAGTAACTGTTGTAAGAGAGGATGCCCTGTGTCAGCAAGCTCAATTAACTTAAAACGTGTTGGAATGTTAAAAATGTATTCGTAAATAGGAAGAAGAAACTGAACAGCCGTAGTACTTACAAAACCATTTATAAAACAGACAATTACAACTTTAAAAAAATTGGATTTTATAACGGTATTATAAAACCCTCCTTCGAAATTGCCAAAAAACTCTCTGCCATCAAAAAGATATCCAGCAGTGGATATAAGTATTTGAACAAAACTTATAAGGAGACCAGCTTTTAAAAAATCAATTCTCTTGAGCAGTCTTCTTCCATAAACAGAACTAACAACAGATACTGTAAAGGCCAACATAAAAGAAGTAGGACTATATCTAGATGCAAAAAAAACAGCAAAGGACAAGAAAAAACCTATTGCAATTGCAAGCTGTTCGTCATAAACGAAACCTAACAACAAACATACCATTCCGATAGGAACAAACAAACCAAAGTAGTAAACACTCGAAAATTCATTTTCGTTAATATAAAAAATCTTTGAGACGAAGTAGATTACGAAAACTACAATCCAAAGAGTTAAAAAGATAATGAGATTGCTGGAAAGGTCATTTAATCTTTTGGGTCGATATCGGATTAAATAAAAACCTACAATTGTTATAAAAACAGCCTGAGATATGAATATGGAAATAATAGATGCGAGGTTAGCGCGAGTGGCATAAAGGTTCATCATATCCAGACGAAGTTTTACATTCGGAGTGATCACTTCTCCCGCACGCACAATGATCTCATTTGCTTGGATCCGGCTCTTCTGAGTTGGTACGGAGCTCGATACTCTATTTTTGTCTGCTTCGGTTTCCTCCGCATTAAAAGTACAAGCTGGATAGGAATAAATATAATACAGCCCGATTCGAGATACTGCCTTCAAGAGTGTCTCCGAAACGTTCGGCAATTTTTCGAGAGCCAACTTTTGTAAAGTGGAAAGAACCGGACCTTCTTTATAGATTTGCGACCGAGGTATAACTAAACTTCCTTCAATTACAATGACCTTTTCTTGGGTTCCAAGATTCCGTATCCGCGCTCCAGCTTTGTCCAATTGTTTCTCGAATGGCAGTTCTTCTTTTACGATGCAGTATTTAGAAAATATCAGGTTCGTATATTGTTGTATAAATGTTTTTAGTTTCTCTTTCTTTTGGTAATCCAGAATGGATTGAAGTTCCTCTGTCGTTCGGTTTCGCCACCTTGGTATACGATCCCGAATTGTTCCTGGTGTCGCCTTACCTTCGCTAACTAATTGTTTAAGCGTATCAATGTCTTCGGAAAGGTTTACATCAATCCCTGAAGAAAGGACACTATAATCCTTATCAAAATGGAAAGGCACCTGTGCTTCAGCTTTTTGTTTTTCCAATTCAGTCTTTTCAAAATCGTTGTAAGAAAATTCTTTAACAGACTGTATTGTTTCAGGAGCAATTTTTCCTTCAGAAAACTCTCCATCCAGATCCGTATTTACCTTAGTTTGTCCAAAAAAAGGCACAGCTAAATTGTAGGTAACGAATAACAAAGTTACCACCACAAGTATCATCTGAATATTGCGAACAACAGAAACAGGTCTAACTCTCGTTAGAAAGTCAGTAAGTTGGGCCATAGACGATTCGACTATATCTTTCATACTTTTTTCTGAAACAGGCTCTCATTTTCCTCGAATCGTCTTACTATGGATTCGACGATAGGGTGGCGTGTTATATCCTCTCTTCCGAAAAAAATTGTGTCAATCCCTTTCAATCCACGTAAAGTATGCACAGTCTTTTCAAGACCACTCTTCCCGTGGGCCAAATCGATCTGAGTTGCATCTCCCGAAATTGCCATTTTTGAATTTTTTCCAAATCGAGTGAGAAACATCTTAAGCTGTGGTAGAGTACAATTTTGTGCTTCATCCAAAATAATGAAAGAATGCGCCAGAGTTCGACCGCGCATAAAAGCTATCGGAGCAATTTCGATCTTTCCTACCTGTAGGTATTCCGTCGTTTTCTCAAAACCGATACATTCATGTAAGGCATCATAAATGGGTCTGAGATACGGATTCACTTTTTGGGTAAGGTCTCCAGGTAAAAATCCAAGGTTCTCACCAGCTTCAACTGCAGGTCTTGTTAAAATCAGTCGATCCACTTCGCCAGTCTGCATCATTCGACAAGCAGTCGCTATAGATAGAAATGTTTTTCCGGTTCCCGCGGGACCCATTGCAATTGTTATAAAGTTTTTTTTTAGGCTCTCAATATAGTTTTCTTGATTTTCGGTTCTAGGAAAAATCGGTTTGCCTTTAAACGTTACGAATATCTTCTCTTTGGGGGACCAGGAAACTTCTTTGGACTCAAAATCAGAGGAACCAGGAGTCGGCCAACCCAAGTTAGGTTCTTTCATATGATTTATGAGGTATTCAATATCAAAAAAGGAAAAATCGGTTTTGTCTGGGCGTTTTTTATAATTTTCTTCGACCTTAGCAAATGTTTCTAGGGCGACTCGTACCTGTTCCGCAGAACCTTGAACAATAAGGGACTTTCCTCGTGGAATCAGTTTTACATGAAAACGACTTTCCCACATCGGAATTTTGCTGTCGCTTATCCCACAGACTGTTTGATACAGTGACTCGTCTACGAATGTAAAACTTTCATCCATTAGATTTAAATGGTTACCACTCTTAATTTTAACTCTTCCAATTGTTTGGTTTCCACCACTCCAGGTGCCTCACTTAGAAGACAGGTTCCCTTCTGAGTTTTAGGGAATGCAATCACATCTCGTATCGAGGTTCCTTGGGTGAGTATCATCATGATTCTATCCACACCAAAAGCTATTCCCCCGTGTGGAGGAGCGCCAAACTCGAGAGCTTCTAGCAAAAATCCAAACTTTGACTTCGCTTCTTCTTCTTTGATTCCAATCGCTTCGAGAACTAACTTTTGAATTTCAGAATTGTGAATACGGATACTGCCGCCACCAATCTCCGTTCCATTTAAAACTAAATCGTAAGCCTTTGCACCTATAGTTGACAGATCAACTTCCTTTCCCGCTTTCCAATCTTTTAACTTTTGCCAATCTTCTTCTTTTGGTGAAGTAAATGGATGGTGTAAAAAAGTCCAAGATTTTGTTGTTTCGTCAACTTCAAACATTGGAAAGTCAATCACCCAATGGAAACTATAATCTACCTTAGGCGGATCATACTTTTCAGATAATTTGAGTCGCAATGCGCCTAGGGATGCATTGACGATTTTTGAGGAGTCGGCACCAAAGAAGACCATATCTCCCTCTTTCGAACCAACAGCTTTTGATATTTTTTCCAGGGTTTCAGGGCTGAATCGTTTGGTAATTGTTGATTCCAAACCATTTGCACCGTGTTTCATGTAAGCAAGGCCTTTAGCTCGGAAATCTCGACTCACCCACTGTGTGAGTTCCTCAATTTCCTTTCGGCTGATGGCGGAACCACCAGGGACTGCAATTGCCTTCACAACTCCGCCAGATGAGATAGCACCAGTAAAAACTTGAAAATCACAATCTTTAACTAAGTCTGAAACATTTACGAGTTTCATACCAAAACGAATGTCGGGTTTGTCACTGCCGTATTCTTCCATCGCAACTTGATATGGCATTGTCGGAAAGGAACTGGATAGTTCTAAATTGAATACCTTCTTTAAGGCAAACTTCCACATAGCTTCAATTTCACGACGGATGTCTTCTTCACTAACAAATGAGAACTCCATATCTAATTGAGTAAACTCAGGTTGCCTATCAGCACGTAAGTCTTCGTCACGAAAACATTTTACGATCTGAAAGTATTTTTCCATTCCACCAACCATTAGAATCTGTTTAAAAAGTTGGGGAGATTGAGGAAGGGCATAAAACTCACCTTGGTTGAGGCGAGAGGGAACAAGAAAATCTCTTGCACCTTCTGGGGTTGACTTGTTCAAAATAGGAGTTTCGATTTCTAAAAAGCCCTTTGAGTCTAAATATTCTCTTAAAGCAAATGTTAGCTTGTGCCTAAGCACAAGGCGATTTTTCAACTCTTCGCGTCGCATATCCAAATAGCGATATGTAAGCCGAACCTCTTCTCCAGATGGATCAAACTCATCCAACGTAAAAGGTGGAGTTTTGGATGGATTTAATATCTCCATTTCTTCAATAATTAGTTCATATTTTCCCGTCTTCATTTTTGGATTTACTGATTCGGGATCTCGGTTCGCCAATTTACCTTTGACCGCAATTACATACTCGGAACGGACTTTTTCTGCTTTTGAAAATACATCTCCAAGGATTTCTTTTCGTGCAACAACTTGGAGGATACCAGATCTATCCCTAAGATCGATAAAAATCACACCACCTTGGTCTCTAAATCGAAATGCCCATCCTGCTAAAAATAATGACTTCCCAACTAACTCATCCGATACGGACTCTGCCGCAATTCTATTTTTAAACTCTTCTTTTACCCAGTTATTCACGATTATCCTCTATATTGGAACATTATCAAAGCGACTGATCTTCGGATTAAACATCAAAGGAAAATCCACTGTCGCCCCTGCTCTGTTTTTTGCGATGATGATTTCAGCCATACCCCTTTTGTTAGGGTCTAGCTCTTCAGGAGGTTTCACCATTTCCTCCCTGTAAATAAAACATACAATATCAGCATCTTGCTCAATGGCACCTGACTCTCGCAAGTCGGAAAGCTGAGGTCTTTGGTCTTTCGTTCTTGACTCAATAGACCTATTCATCTGAGAGAGGGCGATTACGGGACAGCCCACTTCTCTTGCCATCTGCTTCAATCCCCTCGAAATGTTCGCAACTTCTTGTTGTCTCCCACCCATAGCAGCTTTCGGGTCATTCATAAGCTGAAGGTAGTCAACAATTACAAGACCTACCTCCTCTGTTGTTCGAAGCTGTCGTAACCTTGCTGAAAATTCTTGGATCGTCAGATACCCAGAGTCATCGATGTACAAACTTGCAGATGTTATATTGGCAATGGAATCTCGTAGAGTACTCATTTGGGCAGGAGTTAAAGTTCCCGCCTTCAAGGCATACGAATCAATACGTGCATCGGCACTTATCAGCTTTAAAAGAAGTTCTAGTCGACTCATTTCGAGTGAGAATATAACAACTGTCTTTTTCTCTTTTAGAGCGGCATTTGCAGCAATATTCAATGCAAATGTTGTTTTACCATTTCCAGGTCTTGCTGCAAGAATCATTAGCTCGTGAGATTTTAATCCTGTCGTAGCTTGGTCAAGGCCTGTAAAATGTGTTTTAAGCCCGTTGATTCCAGAACCACCTGCTTGGCTATTCGCCACTACTTTTTGGATGTATTCTATTAGTGAATTTGCATCGTCTTTAACTTTTCGTAAACCCTTAGATCTCTCCTGTCTTGAGATATCCATAAGGGATTGTTCCACCAAACTAAAGACTGAATCGTTTTCACCTGGTTCAATCTTTACTTTGTCGATTGCTTGGTTTAGTGCCTCAACGTATTTGCGCCGATCCGAAATTCGTTTGACTCGTTTGATGTAATAATCCAGTGGCTGGAAGGGAACGCTATCCTTGTAAAGGGAAGTGATGTATTCTAGATCGCGAGTTTCATCACGGAACAACCGTTTTTCGCGCATCTGATTTGTAACGGTGACCAAATCCAAGGAAATTCCTTCCTGAATCAGATCATCCATAGCTTCAAAAATTCTTCTGTGGGAATCTAAATAAAAGTCTTCCGGGCTTAGACCAAGGTCTTCTTGCCCGGCCACCCCTCTCATGAGTAAGTAACCGATTAAGTTCTTCTCAGACTCTATCTCCTGGAGGGGGTTAGAATTCATCGAAAAAACGAGGACGAGTTTTAAGCTTCGCCGACGACTTTAACAATAATATTTGGAGTTACACCTTCCGCCAAACGAACCTTCAATTTAAATTCACCTAGGTTCTTCAAAGGTTCCCCAAGATCTATCTTACGTTTATCAAGCTCAATGCCTGACTTTTTGATAGCAAGAGCAATATCACTTGTGGTTACAGATCCAAATAGTTTGTCGTTCTCTCCAACTTTAACCTTGATCTCATAAGTTTTTCCATCTATAGAAGTCGCAAGGTCCTTCATAACCTTTACACGCTTCTCTCTTTTGAGATCGGCCAATTTTTTTTGGTGGATAGCTGCTTTTGTGTTTCCGTCATTTGCCCGAACTGCAAATCGGCGAGGGATTAGAAAATTCCTCGCATAACCATCTGCTACTTCTTTTACATCGCCGGCATCACCAAGATTCAGAACATCTTTTTGTAAAATAACTTTCATTTGGTGGTCTCCTACAGAACTTTAAAAGGAAGTAATCCGATAGAACGAGATTTTCTAATCTCTCTTGCTAACACTCTTTGGTGTTTTGCACAAGTTCCTGTAATTCTCCTAGGAATGATTTTTCCTCGGTTGGTTACAAAACGCTCTAAGATATCAACTCGTTTGTAATCTAGACCTGCAAGTAAGGCTTTGTCTGCACAAAACTTACAAACCTTCTTTTTATACTTTGCATTTTTACGACCGAATTTGCCTTCTCCGTCTTTTCCACGGAAACCACCTTTTTCGTCGTCATCCATCCCGTCTAAACTGTCTCGGGAATCCATTCTTGTATCGTCGTTTGTCATTTCACTCATAAGTTTACCTATCAAAAAGGAATATCATCGTCTCCAGCTGGGTAGTCATCATAACCACCGCTCATGCCAGAATCATAACCACTGTTACTCTCAGATCGTTCGTTGGAAGAACTACCACCACTTCCACCTAGAAGTTGCGCAGATTCTACATAGATGCGAATCTTTGAGGCTTTTTTGCCCTCAGGAGTCTCCCAAGACTGTTGCTGTAATCTACCTTCAATTGCTACTTGTTTGCCTTTTCCAGCATATTGTTTCAGAATGTCCGCAAGTTTTCCCCATGCCACACAGTCAAAATAATGAGTTTCCTCTTTTTTATCCCCACCCGACATATAGGTTCTGTTGTTGGCAACAGAAAAGTTAACCACAGAACTTCCGTTAACCGACTTAAATTCCGGATCACGGGTCATTCTTCCAATAAGTAGAATTCTGTTTAGATCGTTAGCCATTAGCCTTGATCACAAGAGCCTTAAGAACGTTTACATTTAGTTTGAACTCGTGTTCCACTTTAGAAACGTCTGTTGGATTGCCAGTACATTTGAATAATATAAAATGGCCGTTCTCATCTTGGCCAATTGGATGCCAAAGTTTTTTGGATCCCCAATCTTCTTCGTTTTGAATCGTGAAAGAATATTTGGAAAGGAGGTCTTTTACTGCAGACTTGGTCTCCTCTACGTTTCCTTCACGAAGAATGCTCGTGATTTCGTAGTTTCTCATATTTCTCCTATGGGTATACTGGCATAGAAACAACTTGCCAGTAGAAGAATTTAATAGTTTCCACTAGGGTTTTGGGAGAGGGGGCATCGGTCAATGGAATTTCTTCTTGGAGCCAAGGCTTGGTTCCATTTCCATGGAGATTCGGCGGATTTATGGGTGAAAAGTCAAATTTTCCAGAAATTTGGGGGCTAGGGCTCGGCATATTCTTAGGACTTTATGCTCTTTTTCTCTACCAGATTACCCCGAGAGAAGCCGTTTTGGACACCCATTCTGGTTTTGAATCTCCCCTTCTCGCACTGGAAATGTCCGAAACGCCCAAACAAGTCCAGGATATTATTGGCCTACCTGACACTATCGAATACTTTCATTTGACCAATGAGTATCGCACCTTGCATTATTTTGATTTTGGATTTATTCTCTGTTATATGGCATTCTTAACGTATACTGGACATTATGCGGGAAGGAAGGTTCGTACAATATTTCTTAAAATTTTTATGGGTATGATCTTGGTCCTTGTTGTTGGAGGATTCGCCGACCTGATTGAAAATATTCTAATTCTTAACCTACTTGATGCCAAAGGTCCAGAAGAGATGACTGCATCACTTGAGTATTTGAAATCAACTTCCCAGCTTAAGTGGTTTTGCCTGTTTGCCTATGCGGTGGTAGTATCGGTTTATTTTTGGTTGTATGAATCTGGATGGATCTTAAAAACATCAGCATTTTTTCTTGCCTCTGGTTTTTTTATCCAACTCTTTTCGATTTTTCGAACCAATCTTCTTGAGATCAGTTTTCCTATGTTTCTTATCGGATTAAGTCTCGCATGGTTGCATTATGGATTCAGCCTTGCATTTGGATCTTCCTCCAAAAAAACATAACCCCTTCCACCCGATACAATCAGATTCGTCCCCAGTTGTTTACATAGGACTGCGTATTCTTTCAAAAAATTCTCAGCCTCATTCGGACCCAATGGATAAAAATAATGAAGCCCGTCCCCTGATTGGTGTTTCCCGAAAACCGGTATCACTTCTACCGCTATCAATTTTTCTTTCGCGAAGTGTAATACAGCTGTTATGTTGTGTTTTAAATATTGATTTTTACTTCCAAATAAAAAATTTCCAAGCGAGTAAATAACAACCCCATTGGAAAAAACCTCAATACCTTGGGGGACGTGCGGGTGGTGGCCAAGAATTACCTTATAACCCGCGCCGACCAAATACTTTGCAGCTTTCCGTTGTTCTTCTGTCGGATACGGGCTGTATTCAACTCCCCAATGCACGGATAGAATATTTGTTTGGTTGGATTTTGATTTTTGGATGAGTTTTTCGGCTGTGCCAACTCGAAAGTATGCTGCTCCTGGTGTTTTTAAGCTCGAAAACAATCGTGTTTCTCCAGTATCGGAGAAGGAAAAAACACGATACTCAACACCATCCTTTGGAATCACTATCGGCTTAAGGGATTCTGCTTGATTTAAACCAGCACCTGAATGGCTGATTTTAAATTCATCTAAGAGATCTAAGGTATCCTTTAAACCCTCTTCACCGAAATCCATGGTGTGATTATTCCCTAGAAATACAGCATCAATCCCCAGAAATTTGAGTAGATTTAAATCATTTCTTTCACCGTAAAATACATAAGATTTAATTGAATCGGCGTTTGGAGTTTTTTTGAGAATGGGCGTCTCAAGGTTTAACATTCGATAGTCGAAATTTTGCAAAAAAAATGAAAAACTACGAAACGCAAACAACGGATCTTCCGCCTTCATAGAATCGCGGACTCCCCAATTGAACATTACATCTCCTGCCACCCATATCTTATAGGTATTCGGGAAACGGTATCCTGTTCCAGACTCGGTTTTGAAACGATACAGTTCTGAAACGGGAAGGTTTACTTCTACTTCTATCGGCTCTGGAGTCCGATCGGGAAGAATATCAGAATAAATGCAAATTAAAAAGCTAAATAAGATCCAACGTAACAAATTCATCAGAATCGGAAGGTATTAATCCCAGGTTCCAGTTTTGTAGTTTTTTTCATTTGGATTTGGATTAGAACATTTTCCTTTTCTGTATCTAAACTGATTACCTTCGTTATTATCTCTTTAGGTGGGAAAAAACTGGAGGTTGAATTTTTCACAAGCGCTATCGCCTTCAAACCTCGTTTAACACTGCTTAATTCCAATCTTTCCATACTTCCATTTTGGAAAAAATATTCGTAAATGCCATCTGGCTTTTCTAAAAGGACCCGAGATTCTGAAATCAAAAATTTAGATTTTGGATTCTGAATTTCATCGATATAACTTCCCGTTAAATATTGATAGATTACAGGGAAAGGAATTGCGATATTTTTTTTGGTGTTCGGATCTTGTATGATCAAATCACCCATCGGAAAATTGGAAATATCTTTGGAACTGGATGATTTGATTTGTATCTGCGTTGGGTTTGAAATGAGCTCTGTAAAAATAAGTCCAAAGAAGGTATCCATAAGTTGGATTTTCACAAGTTTTCCTTCGTTTGAATAAAAGACTTTTCCATCCAGATATACAGTGTCAGGCTTTGGAACAAAGGTTTGAATCTTCATCGAAAAATCAGATTTAAAACTTTGAAACTCTGGTGCTGTTTTTACGATTTCAGAGATTATCTTTTTGGAACCTGGGTCTTTGGCTGTCTTATAGGTTTTGTTATCTTTTCCAATAAAATCAACATCCTCAATGGTTTCGGTCGAATTGCATTGGATTGAATAAAATATTAGAAAGATATAAGTAATTCTTAGGATTTTCATTTAGAAATTTCCTGTTTTAATTTTTTTATTTTTGCTTCAATGAGTTTTTTATCTTCCGACTTGGTTTTTTCTAGTGCCATATTAAAGAATACCAAAGCATTTACAGGATCTTTTTTTGCGATATAAACATCACCTAAATGGTCATAGATGACGGGATCTTCGATATCCCTTTCTATAGCAAGCGAGGCTGCAAAATTCAAATGCAAAAGGCTCTCATCTAGATTTTTTTTCCGAAACTGAACCCATCCAATACTATCTTGAAACGCTGCGTTGTCCGGTTCAATTTGAATTGCCGAATTTAAAAGGGACAGGGCTTCCTCCGGTTTCATATTTTTTTCTGCGTACATATAGCCCAGATAGTTCATCGCATTACCTGCGCTTGGATTGAGGCGAATTGTTTCATTCAGATCTTTTTCTGCCGCTTCGAAGTTTTTTAATTTGTCACTCGCCATTGCTCTGTAAAAAATATAATTTGCGTTATTTGGTTCAAGACCTACCGCTTGATTAAAATCAGAATAACTTTCCTTATATTGTTCAATCTGATAGTATGCAAGACCTCTTAAATAAAGATATGATGGATTTACTGATTTAGAAATCAGAGAATTGAGTATTTCGATAGAGTCTTTTTCCCTATGAATTTTCGGAAGAACATAGAGGTAACTCAGCCGAAAGAAATTTTTATCTTTCTTTTGCGGGTCTGTTTGAGAATCTATTGCCAACTTTTGAGCCAATATTGCATGATTAGGTTTCGCCATCATCTCTTCACAAAATGAAATCTGCTCCCATATAGCACTAACTTCTGTGAGATACTTAGGATCGTCTTGAATTAATAAAAGTGCATCCAAAAGTAGTTTTTTTGCGACTAAATACTGTCGGTATTCATAAGCATATCTACCAGCTTCTTTTGTGTTCGCTAAAAACTCTTCCTTGTTTTCCTTTGAGGTAAGCTCAAGTAACACAAGTTTAGGACTTAACCTTTGCGGGTTCTTTTGAATAAAATTTATTACTTCTTCCTTTAAACCCTTACGCTCAAAACTTAGATGTCTGTCCAAGATTTTTATTATTCCCTCTTTCGGAATTTTATTTTCTCTCCTTAATACTTCCAAATAAGTTCGAGCCAAACTTCGATTTGATACGAAGGACACCTCAAGTAACATATGCGAGGCATCAATATCACGTGGATTTCTCCGGCGTATTTCTTCCAAATAGGTTCTACATTTTCCAAAGTCTCCTAAAACAAAATAGATCTGAGCAATCCGAAATAGAACCTCCATATCATTGGGAGCGGCACTTGTATACTCCTCATAATGTTTAATTGAAATTTTAGGAAAATCTAATTTATAATTTAGTTCACCTAACGTTCGGTTTACCAAGTTTTTGTATTTAGAATTTGTATCTCTTCTTTGGATTGCAAACGAAAGTGCTGTATAATAAAGTAAGGATCGATTCCAAATCTTTTGCTCCGTGTATAGGCTACCAAGTAAATATAAAAAATCAAAATCATTCGGAAACCGAGCCAATTCAGATTCAAGATGTTCCGCTGCAAGTTTCAATTGGCCTTGTCGAATCCGAATCCTTGTCTGGAGTAGGATCAAATCTCTCGGAGTCGGATTTGTTTTGGATTTTGCTACTTCGGACCAATCAAAGGCTTGGGTTAAATCGCCTAACTCTAGATAATTCAGGCTTTGTAGTTCAGCGCTGAATTTTGTTGGGCCCTTCCCCAGTGTCTGTAAACAAAGATGGTAGGTTTCAACTAACTCTTTTGATCGTAAATACGCATCTTTTGCCTCTTCCGATCGTCTTTGTTGGCTTGCAGTAAATCCTTCTACCTGGATCCGAATGGCTTTGGAGAGGTAAAACTCGGGCGGAATTTCGCCGCTCTTTTCCCCACAAAGGCTTTTTGTTTCTGTATCGGTTGTGGGTTTCGTTTGCGCAATGGATCCGTTTAAGGTTGCCAAAAGTAGGAATAGAAAAACTCTTGTGGGAAAATACTGTTTAATTGCTTGAAACATCAGGTGAATCCGGCAAAGTTCCGGTACAGGGCAAAGCTTGAACCAGATCTTCCGTGAAAACTTAAAATACATATTGGCTGTTCTCTTTGTCTGGGCAATCACTTTCCCGTGGATTCTCCAAAACAAAGACACAATCTTAGCCAGACTGACTTTAGCTTACAATTCCCTGTATGGAAGCCCCAATCCTAGGATCGCAAACCAACTGATTGCCAAAGGTGATGCGATTCTTGAAGGGAGAAAGTCAGGCGATTCCGATTTTATTAAGAAGATTACCCAATTCTTTAGTTCAGAAGAAAACCCAAAAAATGTCTCCCTGCCTTTGGACCTACTCCTTATGGAAAAGTCCTGCCTTTACTTTAGGACAAAAGAGCATGTGGAAGATCATTTTTTAGAACTGTCTTGGAGGGAAAAGGCTACGGAATGGGGTTCTCCGCTGTTTTTACGGATGGCTCCTCAAGGAGAAATCTTACTTGGTCCAAATCCGAGAGACTACTGGAATTCCCATATTGAAGCCGTACTCACTGCATTAGATTATTACAAAAGAGCCTTGCGATTTTCAGGACCTGCCCTGATCGCCCCTAAAAAAATCGAATCTGTTGCCTGGGCAAGTTGCCGACCGAGTGAAATCCTTTTAGCCTACAAAACTCATATGCTAGAGTCCGAGAATTATGTTTTGAATAAGCTAAAAGAAAGTTTTTCTATTCCGAGCGGCCTATCAGAACTCCAAACAAGAATCATTGTTCTTTCTGCCATCAAACGGGGCGAATATGAGGAAGTGTCAGCAAATGATTACTTAGAATCTTTGCAAAGACAGATTTTACTGACAGGAATGAAATCCTTTTCCCCTAAGGAGATGGATGATATCTATGAACGGATCCTTTATTTTGTGGGTTCAAACGAGAGAGAATACCTCAAGTTTAAATACAGAAGGGGTGAGTTGTATTTGTTGCTAGGGAAGGAAAACCCAATTTATTTTAAGAAAGCAGCCATAGAATTCAATGAAGCTTCTCGTATCGAACTTGCAAAAGAAGATGAAGATTTAAATCTTCCCTTGTTGCTTGTCCATGAATTTGAATGTAAACTCCGTGAAATCCAAAGTTACGTAGGCATGAAGGATTATACAAGGAGCCTAAGTCTTGTTGATAAATTGAAACCAAAACTTAGAAATATCGACGAACGAAGTGTAGGTGGCACAAAAGAAGGGATCTTGAAAGATTTTCAGAAGACAACACGTACAATTCTCCGTAAACTTGGCCGATTTGAAGAAGCAGATGAAATCCCATTCTCAGAATAAAGTTTACTACTTCGACTACAACGCAACACATCCACCAATAGCTGAGATTCTAAAGCTAAATCTGGAAGACTATCTTTCCGAATACTACAATCCATCTGGTAGCACTCGTTACTCTCTTCGAAACCAAGGAAAAATAGAAAAAGTTAGAAAACAAATTGCCGAACTAACTACAAAGTCCGAATCAGATTTTGTATTTTCTTCAACAGGAACAGAAGCCAACTACCTTCTTGTAGAAGCACTTAGAAAAAACTTTCCGCAGTTTAGCGCAGCTTACGTTAGTCCATTCGAACACTCTAGTATGTACGATGCGTTAGACGATAAAGGAATTCAGAAAATTGTCTTACAAACGGATAAATCGGGGCTCATCGATCTCGTAGATCTAGAACACAAACTAAAAAAAGAGGCTTTACCAGTCATTTGCCTCTATGCAGGCAATGAAACGGGAGTGATTCAGCCGATAGAACAGATCTCAAGTTTAGCAAAAGAGTTTAAAACAATTGTCCTAAGTGATCTCATGCAAGCAGTTGGAAAAATCCCAGTGCCTTTTTCGCAATTGGATGGATTTAGTTTTTCTGGTCATAAAATAGGTGGAGGACTAGGGACATCTGTTACCTATATTTCAAATCTTGGAAAATCGGTGCATCTGTTTGGTGGGGGAAATCAAGAAAATGGTCATAGAGCAGGCACAGAGAACGTAACTTCCATTCTTTCCTTAGGACAAGCATTGCACTACCAACTCGATAAACTGGAAGAAAAAAACAAACGATTACTTCGCTATCGAAGTAGGATTGAAACTAGTCTTGAGAACTTAGATTGCGAAATTATTGCAAAAAACTCTCCCAGACTACCGAATACAAGTTTTGTGAAACTTCCAATCTCGAACGTCGATTTTTTTCTATTGGGTTTGGAAGAGAGTGGGATATTGATTTCGACTGGGAGCTCTTGCAAATCAAGAGCGAGAGAAGCAAGCGCCTCTTTACTCCGGATGGGGTTTACGGAAGAAGAGGCTCTTAGGTGCGTTCGTATATCCACAGGTTATTATACTACGGAAGAAGAAGTAGAGTTTTTGTTAGAAAAGATGGAATTCCTCCTAAAGTCTTTTTCGGAGTAAAATGATCATTCGAGTGATTCAAAAATCCAGTGAAAAACAAACTGGCCAAGTTTTTTGGGAAAAAGAAAAAGAGAAAAACTCTACTGAAATTGTATCACCATTTAGTGATAAGCTAATGTATGATTTTTGGAAGGATTGGAATTCTCTTCTCTTCCGAGTCCTAAATAATACACCCAATAGGAATGAATTTTTAGAAAAAATCCATACTAAATCCAATACATTTGAACAATTATTATTTGGTGAGAATAACTCACCATTAAAAGATATCTCACACAAGGAACCCGTTTATATTTATACAGATTCAATTTATGCGAACCTACCCTTCGAAATCTTAAAAGCTGATGGAAAGTTTTTATTTGAAAGGAAAAATTTCATTCGAGGAATTCGTTCAGAGACTCAATTACTACATAAACCAGATAACAAACTTAAAAAATTTTTACTCGTATCAAACTCATTTGACCCATCAATTGAATCTTCCGTAAAAGAAGAAGTCCAAACGGTAAAACAAGTGTTGGAAAATAAATTTGAAGTTAAGGTTCTGAAAGATGCTATGATAACTGAACTTAGATTTATTGAAGAAGTAACTCGCTCCGCCTACATTCACTATGTTGGTCACTCTGATAGTTTAGGAATTCCACTGGTCACAAATAATAAAATAAGTTCTGAAAGTTTGTATAAGCGGAATTTTTCGAATTTAAAAATTGTTTTTTTAAATAGTTGTGAATCGGCTTCCGGAAATTCATTTTCTGTCTCTTTGGCAGAATCTTTTTTTAAGGCAGGCTGTGGAGATGTTATCGGTTTTTTGAATCCTGTTCATTCTTCCGTTGCAAAGGAAGTTGGAGTTCTTTTTTGGAACAAATACAAAAAGGTTTCAAATCCAAATAAAATATTGTATCAGATAAAGAAGGACTTTTATCAAAAAGACAGTTTGTACATATTAACAGCGATTAGCCTAGTACACTTCCAATCTCGTTCAAAAAAAGAATCATCGATTGTTCCGCAAGGAATAGTATATCTTGTAGTCTTTTTATTTGGTATCCTATTACTTCTATTTGAGAAGAACAAACCCATTGATTCCAAAATGGGAGAGGAAATCGATTTTGAATCAAAAAATACAAAAGTCCAAGAACGGACCAAATCGAAAGAAGTTTATAAACAAAACGATACAATAGACCCCTTGCGACTGAGGATTCGAGGAATCCAGAGCCCAAATTTCCAAAAATCTGTGCTTCGTTTTTTGGAAGAGGAACATCCCATTTTAGATGCAACACAAAGACGAGAACTTTTGGAAGAGATCTTTCAAAGTTCGGAAAACGAGGATGTTCTCTACTTAAATTTTAAGAATCGAGTTGGAAGATGAGACAGACGATATTCCTATTTTTCCTCTCGAACGTCTTACTTGCCGATGGCCTCTTCCAAAAGAAAACCTATGTACAAGACTTGGAAGAATTTGAACTAAAACCGAAATACAAATCGGAGGCATACCAATCTGGTGAATCTTGGCCTCGGATTTTAGATGATGGAACGACAAAAGAGGAATACGAATTTTATGCAAAAAAATGCCCGGCCTCCGAAATAAAAGACGCAGCCCAAATCTTGTATTTGCTTTCTCCATTCGATTCCGTATTTGTCCTAAAACATTGCTCTGAAGTTCCCGAATCCCTAAGGGGAGGTTTGGAGAAATCCACAAAACAGAAGATTTATGATCTCAGTTTTCTGCCTATCTACGAAAAGATTCCGACTGTTGAACTACCAGAGCACTCTATCCTTAATGACAGCTTTGAAATTTGGAAACGAACTGTTTATAGATATTCTAATTTTTATAAAAATGACTTGTTGTTTTTGGAAACAGAAAGACAATTTTCAAATCAATTGATACGAGTTTTGTATTCTGAAAGTTCTCTATCTCAAAAACTGCTTTCGATAAAAAAGATAACAGAAGATATGCGAAATCACAATTTAGCTAAATTACAAATGTATTTATATTCCAATCAAAATCCTGTTTTAGCCAAAAGTCTTGATGAGGAGAATTCCTTTTTGTACAAGTACTATAAGTCAAATATCTATTCCTTTTTGGAAGAAGGTGAAATTTCCAATCAAGACAAAAAAAAGCTGAAGGATTTTGAATCTTGCTTAGAGGCAGTAAAGAAGGATGCTAACCAAAGATTGTTGTTATTTTATGGATATTTTTCGGATTATGAAAGGTTCCTTTCTATGCCTATTGCCAATTCGAATCCAAAAGCTGTCCAACAATGGAATTTTGTGAAAAGAAATGTCTTACGCTCTCACCATTTTTCAGGTAGAACCACTGAATTGTCTGATACTTGTTCTATAATTCAATCAGGACAATAGTATGCCTGAAACGATACGCGAAATGATCGATTTGTGTTTGGTGGGAAATGGACCTGCCTGGACAAGATTTGTTTCTAAATTTCATAGATTGATTTCGGGGACCTGTGCGAGATTTGTTCCCAATTCGGAAGTCAATGATACAGCCCAACTCGTCTATTTAAAGATTACAGAAAACAATTACCAGCTCTTACGCAAATTCCAAGGAGACCATCTAGGAGCTTTTATAATCTATTTAAATGAAATTGCAAAGAATGTTAGCATGTCAAAAACCCGCTCTCTTCGACGGAAAGATTTTCGGGAAGGTCTTCCTTTAGATCTAAGCATTGATATCTTGGACGAAAGACCTGGTCATGATGAAATCTATTTTGAAATAGAGGAGAAACAAGAGTTTTATGATCTACTCGAGGGATTAGACGAACCGAGTCGAGAAATCCTCATATTACGCACAAAAGGTTATAAATTCAAAGAAATTGCAGAAATTTTAAAAGAACCGCTAGGAACCGTTCTCGCTCGGGCAAATCGAGCGAAGGAAAAACTAAAAAAATTCGTCGGAAATGAAATAAAGTCTTAGGAATTGGCAATATACTAATGAAACCATTTGATCCAAGTGATTTTATGCAAAAGATAAAACTCAAAGAAGCAGAATACCTGATGGCGACAGGCCCCGAACTTTCTCCAACAGAAGTAAAAAATCTCTTGGACCAGGTCCTACCAAAGCCATCGGGAGCAGTCCAGGTCCTATTGCAAGTGTTAGAAGATCGTTTGAAAGTGGTTACAAGCGATCTTGAAAACCTGGACGTTTTTCCGACTCCCCTCCTAACCCGGGACTCGGGACCCCTGAGAAAGGGATTCACCCTCCACCGAAGCCAAAACGGGCTCGATATACAATTTGTTTTTTCCGAATCTACGGAAGGATTGTTTCTTTCACTGAAAGTGAACCCGCACAAAGGCCTATCCGCGGAGCTAGTCTCGGATGGGATTGCTTTAGAAACCTTGGAAAGGCTAGATCTCCAATCCATGTTTGATACACCAATTCAAATGGATTTTGCGCCAGAAATTCGTATCTTGGCTGGGGACGAAATTCGAGCGAATTTTCACTTTTTGTTAAAATCTTAGTTTTTTTTGGGAGATTTGCAATAAATCGAAATCGGGAAGATACATATTAGACGAAGAGGTGCCTTAATCTAGTAAGAAGCCACTTTCTTTTCCAAACGATTCGATTTTAAAACCCGACTTATGTCGGGTTCTTTTTTTAAGCATTCACACGGAAATAAATCACATCTCCATCCTGGACTATATATTCCTTACCTTCGATTTTTAATTTGCCTTCATCTTTAACTTTAACGGGATCGTTGGTCCTGTGAAGATCTTCATACCGCATAACTTCTGCTCGTATATATCCTTTTTCAAAGTCAGAATGGATTACCGAAGCAGCTACTGGCCCAGAACTTCCTTGTTTTGTAGTCCATGCACGAACTTCTTCAACGCCAGCAGTAAAAAAAGTAACAAGTCCGAGAAGTTTGTAAGATGCTCGGATCATCCGAGATAGTCCCGATTCCTTCTCTCCGATTTCTTCTAGAAATGCCAACTGGTCGTCCTTCTCCAATCCTGAGATTTCTTCCTCAAAACGACCGCATAAAACTACAACAGGCGCATTTTCTTTTTGAGCAAACTCTTTAATTTTTTGAACATGTACATTGTTTGCATTTTTAACATCGGAATCTAAAATATTTGCTACATATAGTACTGGTTTGATGGTAATTAAATTAAACTTTTTGGCAATTTTTATTTCTTCATCAGTTAGCGTTACAGTGGACGCACGGAATCCTTTTTTAAGAGCTTCCAAGATTTTATCCATAACAGACAGTATTTCCTGTGCTTCTTTATTTCCAGTTTTTGCAGTTTTGGAGACTCTCTGTTGTTGCTTCTCTAGACTATCTAAATCGGCCAATATCAATTCATAGTTGATGACTGTTATATCTTCGATTGGATCAACTTTACCGTGAACATGTGTTATATTTTCATCCTCAAATGCTCTTACCACATGGCAGATTGCATCCACCTCTCGAATATGGGATAAAAACTGATTTCCCAAACCCTCCCCCTGGCTTGCACCTTTCACAAGTCCTGCAATATCAACAAATTCAATCATAGTTGGTACAGTACGTTTGGGTTTGTAGATTTCGCTTAGGCGACTTAGTCTTTCATCTGGAACTTCGACTACACCAGTATTGGGTTCGATTGTACAAAACGGATAGTTTGCAGCTTGGGCTCCTGCCTTTGTCAGAGCGTTAAAAATTGTCGACTTACCCACATTTGGAAGTCCTACGATACCACAGTTTAATGCCATAAGGATAGAATTTAAAAACTCCTAACACCGACAAGGAAAATTGCCTTCTACTGGAAGCCAGTCTCGAAGTAAACGGTGAGTAGATAACCGGTTGTTAATAGAAATAACAAAAGATATTTTATGAAATATATCTTTCCGATACGTTTCCAGTTGAAGCGGTCATCCATTTTTAAGGTATTGAGTATCCATTCTCGACTTACCTTTTCGGGCAAGTTAGGAGGGTTACTGAGATTTGCCCAAACCAATTCTTGATGGTCTCTCGATAAATCTAAAAAGGTTCCCCGAACATCTATTTTTTTAACGTTCAGTAAAATCTCTGGAATTTCGAAATATTTAAAGAGAATAAGACCAGAAGCAGTCGTATAAATTGCAAGGTAGTTGATCAGAACAATGAGCGGATTTGCCATATATCCAGAAGTAAAAAGTAAATATAAATATATACTGACATACGAGATGGAAAGCAATCGTGAAAACACACTGATTCGCTTTTGAAACCTTTTCTCGATTAAATATTTCTCATACACTGAATTCATATTTTTGCTTTCCGTAAGAGTCGACGGTCAAATAGACTAGGCAATGGGTCGGTAATTTTGATTAAGGTAGAATTCCACTCAAACTGAAAACTACAAGCATGTAAGAACATTCGTTCTTCCTTTGAATCGAGATCTCCATAAACAATATCCCCTAAAATTGGGAATCCAAGTGCACTTAAACTAATTCTAATTTGGTGGCGTCTTCCTGTAACTAAATCCGCTTGTCCCAAATAAATCCCATCTCCTTTCTTTAAAACTCGAAAGTCCGTTATTGCTTTTTTTCCACCACTACGAACAATGGAACATTTTTTATTTCCATCTTTTAAAAAACACTCAAATCGAGTTTGATCCCAATCGGGAATCCCTTTTGCTAAAAATAAATATGATTTTTTTGCGGAAGAAAGTATAACATCCAATAATTGATTATTGGCTTGGGGTTTCCCAAGCATTACAATTCCACTTGTTCCCAAATCCAATCGATTGACACATCTTAACACTGGAGTTTTCAAATGTTCACTGATCAGACGAGTTAAATCTGGTCTTTTTGGATCTTTCGTTTCATGTACTGGTAGATCAGCTGGTTTGCTAACAAGATAAAAAATCTCATTTTCATAGAGAATTTTTGAAAGAAAGCCACCACGAAGTTCGATTTCAGTCGATGGATAACTCACAATATAACCCACCTAAACTTCGTATGTTGATCACACCTGAATCAAACAATAGATATTGTCCTTTGATACCTACCAATGTATCATGGATAGGGCTTTCATTAGTCAGTTTTAAAGATTTGATTTTGGAAGGATATCTTGTTATTGGGTAATGGATACTTATGGGTTCCGCATTTTGTAAAATTGTCCATTGGACTGACCCTTTTGGATTTTCTTCGTAAACAAAATTTTGAGTTTCTAAATGCCTAACAAATTTATCCTTCTCTTTTTTTAAATCGAGAGGAATCGGATCTGCTGAAACCATCTTTTGCCAGGAGGTTTTGTCTGGAAGAAATTTCGAAAGATACGACTCGATGATTCCTGCGTCTCGCCTTGAGCCAACTTCTAATACCCCGATACCAAAACTCGCTCCTTGGTCTACCCATCGATTTGATATAGGATTTTCTTTTGTGATACCAACTTTTATCCCACTTGAATTGGCGAAATAAACAGTATGTTTTTTAAAACAATGTTCCTCACCCCAAATTGGCTCGCGACACGTTCCTTTGTGGTGGTGGCAAGTTTCTGGTTTCATAATACAAAGATCATTTTTTGCCAAACGAGAAAAACAAACAAAACAATAACCTTGGTTAAACGATTTCTTTGTTTTTTTGGAACATTCCATACATCGAATCTCATCGTTCGTAGAAAGCCGAATCTTTTTGCCAATCCATTCATTTAAAGAATTAGAGGAGCGTCTTTCAATCTGAGTATTCGTTGCATCCTGGTATTCTGCATATACCCAATTGTACAAAACTGGATTCAGGTTTTTATGATCCATCATCCGAACGTAACCACACAACTTTATCATTTTAAAAATTGTACTCGTAAACAGTTTCGGGAAAGTTATCAAGTCCAAGTTTAACAAAAATTAAAGAGCTAAGTAATAGTTTTTTAGAATCCTGTTTCCATTTAAAAATCACAATTTGGTCTTGGAATTTATAATGCGAAATATAGTCATTTGTTGAATAAAATGCTAATATTTCCTTGTCTCCACGACTAACTCTTGCCACTCGGCCATTCATAAATGGGGATTTTGATTTGGCCTCAGAAAAGCTATCTTGTAATTCTTGCATTTCTATCTCACCATCTGCGAATTGCGAATCCATTGTCGAAGCAGTGGTAGAGAGGGAATCCGAGATTTCTGGAAATTCCAATAAATGACATCCAAAAAAACCTGGTAAACTAGGAAACTTATGAGGGCAGTCCATAGGTGAAACGAATCTCGCTTCACGGAACTGGTAGTTATGAAGTAAGGTTGAACGAATTGTAGCATATGCCACAGATTTTAAAAGTTTGGGGACTTTATTTTTAGGAATCAGTATTGGCTCACGGTCAGATCCAAAAACGGAACTGATGCAGACACCTGAGATAAAACAAAATAACCAAATTCGATTTAGAAATAAATTTCGAAAGTAATTCATTTCAATACATCAAGTATGGTGCAATTTTTTTCTTTTCTTCAAGCTCAACAGGTTCAAAACCTTTGCGAAATTCTTGGTAAGAAATCCCTGCGTCGATCGACTTACGAAAGTTATCATTTCCCCAGAGTTGGTCTACCCAATGGTTGGTATTCCCTTTATTCCACTTAAAATCATTTGGATACGTTTCTTTAAGTCCTTTTATGAGTTCATAGGCAAGCAAAATCGGGTCATACTCGGGGCGAACTAAATTCATCCGAAGGCCAGTACAAATCTTACCCTTATAAGGTCCATAAAGAGGTTTGAAGTATACTGTTGTGAAATAATATGCTTGTTTATCAAGTTGGGAAAGTCGCTCAGCCAATTCTTCGGGATTGTTCATCCAAGTTGCCCCGAAGTAAACAAAAGGAGCTTGGGTTCCGCGACCGACGGAAACATTCACTCCTTCTAATAATACCAAGGAAAGATAGTTCCTCGCAGAATCAACCATGGGCAGATTCGGAGATGGTGTTGTCCAAGGTATTCCTGTCTCTTCAAAGTATACGCCACGTTTGTATCCCAAAACTGGCACAACTTCGAGTTGAACTGATCCTTTCGCATACTCTTTGTTATAGTATTTGGCAGCTTCACCCATTGTCATACCTGTAATTAAAAGGGATGGAAATTCTCCTGCAAAATTGATATTTTTAGAACTCATTTTTTCACCAAGAGGCGGTAGGTGCATAGCAGTATGGATATGATCTAAAACAATCAGTTTTGTTTTTAATCCCTTCAGACCATCCATAAGTCGTTTGAGTACGCTCAAGTACGTATAACAGCGCATACCGACATCTTGTACATCAAAAACAACGACGTCGACTTCTATCAAAAGGTCTCTGAGCTCAGAATCCTTAATCTTGTAAATATGATACAAAGGTCTTTGGAAGGTTGAATCCATGGTAACAGGCGTTTGGCTAAAATCTTCTTCCAAACCCAAGAACCCATGCTCAAGACCGATCAGATGTTCCAATTTGATATTGTATTTTTCCAACATCTGGCTGATCTTTGTGGGATTTGTTCCGATTCCAGAGGGATTCGTTGCCAACATCAATTTTTTGCCACTCAGTCCCGGCAGAATCTTTTCATAGAATGTATCCTGCGATGCTGTAATTTTTGAATTGGATGGGTGGACACGGAACTGTGGAACCGTATTTCCTTGGCAGGCAAGGGCAAGAAAGATTAAAGAAAACCTAAAAAAGTATTTGGTCATGTAAGTATACATTTCTATAATATATCAAATCTTCAAGGAGAAATGCTCTTACATGACAAATCGATACTTTTCCCTAACCTTTCTCGGGTTTTTCCTATTGTTTACCGCCAATTGTGGCAGCTCTCTCAAAGCAGAAAAAGTACCAGGAGTTCCAGAGAATGTCGTGACTGCCATGGGTGAGGCACCGATTTACCAAGGTGACTTAGCACTTGCACGGAACAAAGCTCTCAAAGATGCAAAACTCAATGCGATTCGAAAACTTGTAGGGGAACAAATTACAGAAAAATCAGGTGTCTCAGATGGACAATCACTCGGCTCCAAACTGTATGGCAAAACGGACTCTTTTGTAAAAAAATACGATATCCTAAGTGAGGAAAAATGGAAGCTGGATACCCAAGATATGATCCGGCTCAACGTACGTTGCGAAGTGGAAGCAACCAAACTTTCTACTGCAGTAGATGCATTACTCGATGATGTTGGGAATCCTCGGATTGCTGTTCTGATTCAATCCACAATCAACGGAAAGTCTTATCCGATCGGATCTGCAACGAATATTGCGGAAGCAGAAATGATTGAAAGACTCCGCGCTAAAGGAAACAAGGTTGTGGATAGCTCACAATTAACTGCCCTACTCAAAAAAAATCCAGCATTAGCAAAACTTGATATGAATTCTGTAGAAGAAGGTAGTCCACTACTCAGCCTCGCACAAGAGTCTGGAGCTGAAGTTCTTATTATCGGAAAAGTTGTCACAACAGACCAAAAACCTGTTGTTCTTCCTGGCGGAAAAAAGACTGATTTTTTAAGTTCTGCTGCGACAGGTCCCTACCGTATTATTCAACTTTGGGGCGATGGAAAAATTTTTGGTTCGGGATCACTCGAAGGTCGTGGCGCTGATATTACTCAAGAAGTTTCCCGAGAACAAGCAACAAAAGATTGGGCAAAACTTGCATCGGACAAGGCTGGAAAACAAATTAAGGATGAGTGGTTTAAACTAACAGAACAAAATACGGTAATCTTTCGATTCAAGGGGCTTGCGCTAGAAGATGCAATCAATTTCAAAAATGATCTGATCGAGTATACATCTGTAAAACAAGTGAATGATCGCAAAACAGATATAAACGGTTCAGAATGGGAATTAACATATCCAGGAAAAGAATCGATGTTTGCTGAGGAACTTATGTATAAAAAAGATTCTAGTTTCCGATTCTTAGGATCCAAAGTATTGAATATAACGGGATCTAAAAGAGGAGTAGTAGAAGCAGAATTTAAAGGTCGATAGAAAATCCTATGATGCCAACGCATAAAAGTTGGCATCTTTTCCTACCGTTCTAAATCACTCCAAGAATTTTCTAAACTTATTTTATTTTCTTCTGTATCGACTACCATAAGTCTTTCCAATTCCGCATTTCGTTTTTTTGCTAAACTTACGTACGTTATGTTATCTTTTCTATAGCCAAAAAGTTCTAGGAATGTATCGTCATCATGTTTCAAGAATACATCCTCGGCTCTTTTAGCTTGGTATGCCCTTATTCCAAGATTGATCAGTAGGTCTTTACCAAGCTTTATTGCTGTCTCCCGAGTCTCACGGTAGATTTGATCTGCACCGGCTTCCAGCAGTTCATAGGCCTCTTCTCGATCTCCCGCCCTCACCATGATCTTTACATGCGGAAAATTATGTTTGACAGACTCTACGAGTTGTTTGTTTTTTTCGATACTGTCCAGCGCACACACAACTATTTTAGCCGATTCAATTCCTGCTGATACCAAAAGTTCGGTTCGAGTCGCATCACCGAAGTAGACCTTAAAACCAAATCGAGATAACATCTGGATTCGATCCGCATCGTGATCTAAAATAGTAATTCCTATTCCATTTACACGAAGGAAACGCCCTAACATATTTCCAAATTTGCCAAATCCGCAAATGATCACTGGATTTTTATCATTGTGAATTTCAGAAGAACCAACATCGAAACTCGATTTTTCAAATCTTGGCAGAATTAGTTTTTCATAGATCAAAAGAAGAATGGGGGTGAATGCCATACTCATTGCAACGGATGCGACCATTAGATTTACAAGGTTTGCAGGAAGAATGTGAAGATTTTCCGCATAACCGAATAGAACGAACGAAAATTCACCCACTTGGGAAACTGCAATTGCAAAGTATAAATTTTGGTCTAATGGAATTTTAAACAGGATACCTAAACCAAAAAGAACCAAAGCCTTTAACAGAACGATTCCAAAAACATACGAAAATAATTGGATTGGATCCTGAAAGACCAATGACACATCCATAGATGCACCAACACTTAGGAAAAAGAGACCTAGTAGCAACCCTTTAAACGGTTCGATATTACTCTCCAATTCATGTCTAAATTCGCTACTTGCAAGTACCACTCCTGCAAGAAATGTCCCTAAGGCGGCTGAAAGTCCAATCGCACCCATTAACAAAGATATTGCTATTACTAAAAGTAAACTTGCACCAGTAAAAATTTCTCGATTGCCCGTTTTTGCCAAAAAGCGAAAAAGAGGCCCCAATCCATATCTTCCTATTCCAATAATTGAAACAATCACTCCAAGAACGATCAGGCCTTGGACAAATCCAGGGAATTCAGATATCAGAGAAGAATGGTCTCCCCCGCCTACAGAACTTCCCTCCGAAAGTAATGGAAAGATCGCAAGTATAGGGATTACAGCGATATCTTGAAATAACAACACAGAAAAAGATGCCTGACCAGAAAGTGATTTCATCAAACCTTTCTCTTTTAATGTCTGTAAGACGATTGCAGTAGAAGATAGAGACAATATTAATCCCATTGCAATAGAGGCAGAACTAGAATACTGGAATAAATAAGAAATAACCGCAACAAAAACGGTTGTTATGAGTATTTGAAGACCACCCAAACCAAGTAACCAAAACTTCAACCGCCAGAGAAGGTCTAGTTCCAATTCTAGGCCAATCACAAATAACATCATTACCACGCCAAATTCGGCAAAATGCAATAAATCCTTGCCTTCGGTTCCTACAAATCCAAAGGAGAAGGGACCAATCACAATTCCTGCCAAGAGATAACCCAATACGGAACCAAGTCCGAGACGACTAACGATAGGAACAACAACAATGGCACTTGTGAGATAGACTAAACATTGGATAAAAAAATTTGCATCATGCATGACTTGATTCCAAAATTGAAAAAATAAATTTACGAAAGGAATTAGAAAATTCAGCCAACTGCTTTTCTCCTAACTGAAACGTACCTTGGACCAAAAAAGGATCCCTATAAATCATCCCACAGAGTTCCGCTGTTCTACGAAAAGGCAAAAGAAAATCATTCACTGTATGTTTATGGAAACCTTCTTTACTATATGCAGTATCTTGGCCACCAGTTGTGATACATTGGATCCAAGTCTTACCAACCAACTGGTTTCCAGTCTTTCCATAAGCCCAACCCTCTTCTAATACGTCATCAATCCATTGTTTCATGAGAGGGGGACAGCTGTACCAATAAAATGGGTGTTGAAACATAACGTAATCATGGTCCAAGAGGAGAGATTGTTCCTTTTTGATATCGATAAAAAAATCAGGATAAGTCTCATAGAGATCGTGTTTTGTAATCTCTTTGCTTTCCGGAATTGCATCCCAAAGTATTTGATTGGCCTTTGAAGTTTCAAATTTTGGATGGATTAGAATAACGAGTACTTTAGGCATTCTCATCCGATGATATTGTTTTCCAATCAGAAGAAAAGAAATTAATTTCGAATGGATAAAATTCAATTGAAAGGAAAAAGTTACTTATATTGAATACTTCCCTACTTATCTCACTCTTCTTTGCAACTTTAGCCTCCGAAGATCTGACTTGCATAACGGGTGGAATTCTATTTTCACAAAACAGAGGATCTTTTTGGGAAATCTACCTTGTTATATCACTTGGAATATTTTTAGGTGATCTCGGCCTATACGGATTGGGTATTTTATCTCGTAATGGTCTACTCCGTTTTAATAAAATTCAAAAATTGATCCAGAGATGGGAAACGACCGATACAATACAGAAGATAAAATACCATTCCAATTTTGCCATTTTTCTATCTCGATTTTTTCCGGGTACTCGACTACCCATCTACCTACTGAGCGGATTTTTAAAAATACCTTTTCTTTCTTTCTTTTTTATCAGTTTTATTGCAGTCTCGATTTGGACCTTGATTGTAGTTTATCTGAGCTCAATTTTGCATGAAAAAATTTTAAATACGTTCCAATCTCTAAATCCGATCCTTTCCGTATCGATCTCCATTTTATCTTTCTATTTATTGATCCGAGGTTTAAGTTGGTTAGGTTCAAAAGAAAAACGAAACCAATTTTGGATTGGAATTCAAAAGATTCCTAGGTTAGAATTTTGGCCGAGTTTTATCTTCTATCTTCCACTCGTCCCATATCTAATTTATCTATCCATTCGATTTCGCGGGATTCGTTATATAACAACTGTCAATCCCGCCATCATTGCGTCGGGAATCGCAGGTGAATCTAAATCTGAAATTCTCAGGTTACTCCCTGAAGAACAAATTGCAAAATGGATTCTTATCAATCCCGAAGAAATCCATCTAGATAAAAAAATTAAAGATTTTATTTTAAAAAAGAAAGTTAAATTTCCTTTTGTTCTAAAACCAGATAAAGGCGAACGAGGATTTGCCGTACAAAAAGTACACTCAATCGATGAAGTATTAAGAATTGTAAAAAGAAACAACTTCGAGTGGATTCTCCAAGAATTTATTCCAGGTTCCGAAATTGGTTTGTTTTATATTCGAAATCCAAAGGATTCCCAAGGAAGAATTTTTTCGATCACAAAAAAAACCTTTCCTAAAATTACTGGCGATGGTTTTTCCACAGTAAAAACTCTCATACAATCACATCCGAGATTCAAGTTCCAAAGCAACACCCATTTTCGGAACAATCAAAATCGACTATCCGAAATAGTAAAAGCCAACGAATCCATTTCTATCGGAGAGATTGGTAACCATGTATTGGGCTGTCTTTTTACTGATGGAAGTGACCTAATTACTAAAGAACTTAGCCTGAAAATAAATAAAATCATGGCTAAAACAGAAGGGATCTATTTTGGCAGATTTGATATTCGATTCACTTCGGATATCGATCTCAAACTAGGCAAAAAGTTTAAGATCATTGAATTGAACGGAGCAACCAGTGAATCTACAAATTTGTATGACCCAAACTTTAAAATTTGGGAAAGCTATCGAATCTTATTTCGCCAATGGAAGGAATTGTACGAAATTGGTCATGAAAACTATTTGGAAGGAGCTCCATTATTTCCCTATCTCCGTTTGATAGAGATTATAAAAAACCATCTTACTTATAAAAAGTCTTTTTCTAAAGCCGAGAAATCAATGGATTCATTTTCCTAATTTTAAACTAGATCAAAAGCTACCTTGCACTAGACCTTCTCTCTATAAAAGGAATTTTTAAAAAATCACAATAAACCAAATATAAAGAAGCGAGTAGTACAAGGAAGGCTAAACCAAAAAGAAGGCCACCATCATCCTGAACGACGATTCCCAAAAAAACAAAATGCGATAAAATGGCGCCAAACATCAAATTGATGGCTATACCAGCACCAAGCCAGACATATTTGGGAAATACAATAAGTACAATTGCAATCGACTCAAATACTGCGGTTAAATATCTTCCCCAAGGTTCCATACCTAAAGTTTGGAATATAAATACAGATTCGTCTGCTCCTGAGTATTTAAAAAACAAAGTTTGTCCCAAGATCACGATAGCTAAGACTCGTGCAGTTTGGTATAGATACATATTGTAATACTTCATTCGTAACTCTCTTTAATAATTTCCTTTATTTTTTCTTTTTGAGTCCAAGGTATAAAATGATTTTCGCCTTCTAGGATAATTTTTCTCAAAAATAGATTTTCACTTTTTGGATTCCATTCTGTAGTATGAGAGATAGGTACCAGCCAATCTCCATCGCCATGAACTAAAATGATTTTTCCAGTCATTTGCTCAGATGCGGATTTCAATTTGAAATTCAATTTTTCTAAATCGGATTTTAAGGTTATCATTTCATCATTACTATGTTGGATTTCTTTAGATACAAAAAATTGGAAAAATCGATTTTGCAAGATTTTATTGTAAAATTGAACCTCTTCAAATTGGGGAAGAAGAGGCGATGCGAGTAGAATACAAGATTTTGAACTACTTCTATCTCTCTCAAAAAGAAGCAAAGCAATCGGTCCACCGTAAGAGTGGCCAATATAGGTTTTAGAATTTAGATTTAGATTTTCTGTTTTGTAAATCCATTCCAAAGTTTCTGATATAGCATTCGATTGCTGGAAAATATCCGCTACTGAACTTGTTTTTTCAGAATCACCATAACCCAAACGGTCAACCAAGATGATGCAGTATGTTTCATTTAATTTTGAGTCAGAAAGATAATCAAAAAAATCACGATGGTTACCCGGTGACCCATGAACAAATACTAAAGATTTATTTTTTGAATGACAATCATTCGTAACATATGCTAAATCCCCGAAGGAAGTTTTTGCTTTATTGTATTTGAGGTAGAACAAAGATTCATTGTCTTTTTTCGCACAAAAAAATACAAAAAGGATCACGACAAAGGAAAATTTAAAATAAAAGTTCTGCAGCATACATTCGTTTGAATTGTTGGTTGGGTCTGAGACTATTGATTGGATCGGCATACTCGGGAAGAAATCCTTTCACCAAATACATAGGAATGTCTCCTTTGTTTTTAGCTGATATCAGACCTCGAGACTCACACAAAAAAATGTCCTTAACCAAGTCATAGGTATCTTGAGATATATTTACCTCTCCCACAACACCTGAACTTTCTAGCCGACTTGCTGTATTAACTGTGTCTCCCCAAACGTCATAGGCAAATTTGTTATTTCCTACCACACCTGCAACCAAAGGTCCCACATGGATTCCAAGACGGATTTGCCAAAACTCCTTGCCATGGAGGTTATGAATCTCTCTTTGTTCATTCATATAAGCTTGAAAACCTAGTCCGCATAACACAGAATCGATTGCATGTGTTTTATTCTCGATAGGTATCCCTCCAACAGCCATGTAGGCATCACCGATCGTTTTAATTTTTTCCATACGGTATTCGATACAAATTTCATCAAATTTTTTGAATACTCGATCCAATTCACCAACCAATGTTTCCGGATCCATAGCCTCCGCAATTTTAGTAAAGGATGCCATGTCACAAAAAAGTACAGAAGTTTCTTCAAATCTTTTGGGAGATACAGAATCATTCTGCTTTAACTCATCAGCAATAGATTTGGGAAGAATATTTAAAAGAAGAGTTTCGGACTTTTTTCGTTCAATATTTAAATTGCGCGAAAGTATGAAGATTAAGATACCAGTTAGAATCTGAACGAAAACATAATTTCCCCCAACATCCATGTATCGATCCATCTCATTGGCGTATCCGACCACCCAGTCTTTGTGATTGTATTCCAAGTAAAAAAGTGCTACCGAAAAGAACAAATAGACTGAATAAATTAAATATATATTATGATTTTTTAATAAAATTAAGGCTATAACAAGTGCTGGAATAAAATAGTAGTGATTCCCCCCGAGAGAACCCCCATTATAAAACCACATTGCTGATAGATAAATCAAAATCGTCAGATTGAATGGCCAATACAAAATAAAGTATATACTTTTTACGCGAGATAAATAGTACATAAAAAGCATGGTGAGGCCTGAGATTAGATTCAAAGCAAGCAGAACTTTGAAATTTTCTAAATAAACAACACCAAATACTCCGACGATATTTAAGGTTCCATTTACGAGAGCTATTGTATTGAAAAGTCTATGCTCTAGTGAATGGAATTTGGGATTTCCAAATAGGAAGTAGGCAATCTTAATCATGGATCCGTAAATTCCTCATTTGAAATATTTTTTCCCTCTAGCGGAAGAATTGTCGCTTTGACATCCAACAAAGGACCCAACTCATAGATGTTCTTGTATCCATAAGCCTTTAACGAAGTGTATGTCGAGAGATTGAGCGAGGCTGCAGGTGCTTTGGCTGCGAAAGCATCTGGACTCCCCTCAAAATTATTATTACAATAGATTAGTATATTAGTAGTTTTTTCTGGTATAACTTCTGCTAAACTTTTTTCTGTAAACTCTGTGAAGGGAAGATTCTTCGCACCCTTAATATGAAGCAACTGGTATCTAACCTCGCTTCTCGCATCTAAAAGAATGTTTCCAGGTTCTTCCATAAGTTTTAAAAATTCTTTCTCTACCAGCCGATGGGATTCCCTTTCCGAAGATGATTGGTTTACAATTTTCTGAAATTCATTGAAATCAATTAGAGGATTTTGTATCCGTTCTTTTTGCTTTCGTGTATTTGATTTTTCTGAAACTGATACCTTAGAAAGAGATTGTTTTTTTGCCGATTTTTTGCTTTTATATTGATTCCCTTTGGGTTCTGTTGAAAGTTCTGAGAGAACAAAAAAAATGAGTGATAAAATAATCAATGATTTCATAGAAACAATGGCTCCATAAATTGATTCTCAAAATTCTGACCGATTTCTAGAATCTTACAATCCAAAAAATTCATACCGAATCTAAAGCTTCTTGCATAATTTCAAAGACTGCTGCGTTCCTTTTTCCCTTGTAAACGAGACGAATCGACTGGTTCGTATCAACCAAAAAAGTCGCTGCCTGTGAAAATTGATTGGGTCGGATCCGCACACCAAAATGATCAATAAGTTCGTAACTTGGATCTGCAGCAAAAATAAATCCAACATGATTGTAACTTAACCATCGCTTAATGGTTATCAATTTCTCACTAGAAACGACGATTACGGTTCCTGTCTTATTTTTTAAACTTTCTACCCAGAGGTTCAAATTTTTGAGATGGATATTGCAAAAAGGACACCATGTTCCACGAATAAAAACCAAAAGTAGTGGCCCATCTTTTAAAAATTCAGTAATAGATTTGAACTCACCTGTCGATAGCTGGAGTGTAATATTTTTTACAGATTCATCAATACCGATTGTCTCAATTTTTTTAGAGACTCCAGGGTCAATTTGCATCATAAACCATTCTTTAATTGCTAACATAATCCTAACTTTTTCTAAGTTTTTGCAAGATCTCTTTCATAATGAAGTGTAGCATTAGCTACTCCAAATCCTTCTTCCAACTTTATATGGGAGAATTCATTCAGTATACCTATCTTTAAAATTGCTAGATGGTGTACTGTATGCTCATTGCAGTAAGAAATCTCTCTAAAGAGAGAGGTTTGCAAATCAATCATTGAATTTGGAATAGGTGAGCTTACTTGAAGTTTTATTTCTTTATCTTCCAAGATTTCCGCCATTTCCAAAGTAAGTAAATTTAGAAACTCTTTTGCAAAATGAATGTCTGACTCAACACGAAGGGACCGATTTCTTGCATCGTAATTGATTTCTCCTTTTTTGGAACCCAAGACAAGCTCTTGGTAAAACTCGAGGACATGCCTAACATGCTGAGATATGGATTTATTTTCTAAAACACGAAGTGATTTTTTGTATTCAACTTCAGAGAGCTGATCTAAAACTGTGCGAATTGAATTTAAGTTAGTTTGAGTTTGAAGTTGGAGATTCAAGAAATTTACCTTTATTGGATTGCTGTTTGTTCGATTCTGAATGAAGCCCACTTCCAACTCTGAATTGAGAAGGAGATTCATTGGTATATTTTTTAAATAATTTAGTGAATTGGCTAATATCTTCAAAACCCAAATCATCGGAAATTTCAGTGATTGATTTGAGTGAAAAGAGTAACAATCGTTTTGCTTCTAAAATGATACGATTGTGAATGGTTACAAGTGGAGGATTTAGTTTTGCGATTCGAAATACTTCTGATAGTTTTTTAGGATTTACTCCGATCAAAAATGCATACTCTTGAACGGATTTCTTTTTCCTAAAATTTGCATCAACAAGAAGGTTAAATTGGCGAATGGTTTCAATTTCCTGGTAACTTCCATTTATTTTTTGAATTCGACTTTTCCCTATTCTCGTTAGTAGGATGATCATTACTTTTAATAAACTTACGAGCATTTCACCCTGCATAGGATCTTTCAAAACAAATTCTTTCAAAAATAGATCTGATAATTTGCGAAACGCATCATCTTCCTCTTTATTCAATTGGAGGATTGGAAAGGACTGTGCTCCATAAAATAGAATTCCATTACATGAAACCTCATGATCATGATCTCTCAAACAATAAAATTCTCTATTGAATGATATGCAAGTGAGAGGTTGTTCTTTTTCTTGGAGTTTTATAAAATTGAGTGCTGTGATTGTACAAAAGGATGATTTTGGTAAACTTACAATTCGGTCGTCACAAAAAAAATGGATGGGAGATTCCGTTGGGTTCCATAAAATATGATTTGAAGATGGATCTGCAAAAGCAGAAGACTGATTTTTAAATAGATCATCGGTGAAGTTAAAAAAAGAACCCGTTTTTGGTTCGGAAAGTTGAAAGTTCCTTGATCTCATCTGCTTTCTTAAATCGGCCTTCAAAAACAACTCACGATGGTTAAGTATAGCACGCGTAGTCAAATTACCATAGCCACAGGTTTCCTTTTTATTTGTCAATATTTCCGAATTTCTAATTTCCAGGTAACTTTGTGGCTCTGGATTTTTTTGGACTTGCCAATCACATTTCGACCTCTGATATAGAGAATCATATGGGAAAATTAAAAGCAGTTATCAAAACAAGTCGCGGCGATATTCATATTGAATTTTTTGAAGATAAAACTCCAAACACAGTGGCAAATTTTATAAATCTCGCCAAAAGGAAATTTTACGACGGTCTGAAGTTCCACCGAGTGATTGCCGATTTTATGATCCAAGGCGGTTGTCCTTTAGGAACAGGGACGGGTGGCCCAGGATACAAATTCCGAGACGAATTTGATTCTAGTCTCAAGCACAACAAACCAGGAATCCTTTCCATGGCGAATGCAGGACCAGGAACGAACGGAAGTCAATTTTTTATCACCCACGTCCCCACTCCTTGGTTGGATGGAAAACACACTGTCTTTGGTGCAGTCGTTTCGGACGCGGATCAGAAAGTAGTCAATTCGATCGCTCAGGGTGACAAAATTGAATCCATTTCTATCATAGGAGATGAAGCAGAACTTTTTGCTGTCGCCAAACCATACCTGGACGAATGGAATCAAATTTTAGGATAAATATTTTTACTTGAAAAGGCAATGCTCAGTTGCAGTCTCAGTTCTATGAAAAAGAACAAAAAACAAGAACTGAACCAAGTGGTTTTTGTAAAGGTTGCATCCCGAATTCTCTTTTCAGGAAAACCAACAAAGATCAAACCTTCTAAAAAAATCTACTCCCGAAAGAATCAAAAAGAGGATTCGGGGGTAGAACATTCTACATTCCAACTCATTGCTTAACTTAATTTTAATCCCCACCCAGTTTTTAAAACTCTATCCCTTTTTTATATAGAGAATTCCTTTAGGCAATTTCTGATTCCGCTTGATTTCTCTTTTTTTTAAATTATAATTCAATCTAAATAAGAATGGATGCAAAGGATTTATTTCAATTGTATGATGATGCAAAAAATGCAAAAAAAGAAAATAAATTAGAATTAGCATATTCTAAAATGTCGAAATACCTAGAGAATGTAGATAAAAGTTTTACTCATGAACCAAGATGCTTTTTAGCTGAAATCGATTTTACATTAGGACGAGTGGAATCGGCACTCAATCACTATTATCATTACAAATGAAAAATACGGACAATAAAAACTGTGCCCTCATTCTTGGAGCCACTTCCGATATTGGCCGGGAGATAGCAGAAGAACTTTCATCCAAAAATTTTGATTTGATACTGACTGGCCAAAACAAAGATTTACTATCTCAAATCCATTCCGATTTGCTTCGAACAACAAAACAAGACATCAAAATCCAAACACATTTACTTGATATAACAGAAACAGATGGTCTAACTTCTTTCGTTCTCTCTTTAGATCCGTTACCAAATATTGTTTTTTGTTGCATTGGTTATTATAAAGACCAGAAGATAGCACGAGTCAAACCTGAAGAATTTACAAAAACGATCCAGATCAATTTCACTGGAATAGCGACTTTTTTAAATTTATTAACCATTCGGATGGAGGAGATTCGTTCAGGAAAGATTGTAGTGATAAGTTCCGTGGCAGGGGTTCGAGGTAGGCAGCTCAATTATATCTATGGCAGCGCAAAAGCAGGACTCACCACTTACTTGAGTGGGCTTAGAAATCTTTTGCACAAAAAAAATATTCGCATAACTACCGTATTGCTTGGCCCAGTCTTTACCAAAATGTCAGCTGGACACAATTTGATGCCCTGGATCACATTACAGCCGAAGGTGGCTGCCAAAAAAATCGTCCAAGCGGGACTTAAGGGAAAGGATGAAGTCTATATACACTGGATATGGCGGTTTATCATGGCAGCTATTCGTATGATTCCGGAAGGAATCTTCAAACGACTGCCACCATTTTAACTAAAATCCTATAAAATTTACTTCTTCCAGTTTACATTCATTGCCTTGTACGGCGGAATCGACAGCTGGGTTCGTTATTTGAGGAGTTGATGTGGAAGGTTTATTGCAAAACACGGACTCACGAAACGCAGCCAAACTATTTAATGATATTGCACTAGACAAAAGAGAAAGTTCAGTTATGCCCTTCTTACAATCTTGAAGCGATTCTTTCGTATAATAAGTGTCATCCTTGATTCCTGCAATTGAATCAAAAAGAGTAGGCCCGATTAAAAGAGAAGCAAAAGCAACTAGCGAGGTATTACTGCTTGTTTGCGTATTTACAAAAGAAACTCGCGAAGGCAATATTCGAATGTAGGCTACTGATGAGCATGTTATCGAAACACATGATCCCGCGGGGATGGAGCTAGAAAAAGCCATGGAGGAAACCGAAAAAGTAGTATTGATGGCACCAGAACATGTAGCTGCTGAAGTTTCAGAAGTGCAGTTAACAGAAGATCCTGAAGTTTCCGTTGTAATGCTCTGGATAACAACGCTAGTAGCTTGGGTTGCGGGATTGGACCGGAAATAGCGAGTTCCACCATTCCGAGCGTCTAAGTCGACGTTGTTCCTTCCCTCGGGTAGAGAAAAGTTTGCAGTTGTACTCGAATTTGTAGATCCGATTACTGCAGACAATTCTGTCTGACACTTGAAATTACTTCTGGATGTATCAAAGGACAATAAAGGCAGTATGGTCACTACCGATAGGATACCATTTAAATCCTCGATTTCCTTTTTTGCGTCTTTACCCTTTACCCCAAAAGGTGAATAAATATCCGCACAACTTATAAATACAAAAAGAAGAATATTAACATTAAATTTAAATTTATTTTTCATTTTTACCTATCGCCTGTTAACTTTGGCTAGGATATTAAATTATTAAAATACGTCAATTAATTCTCATTAGTGGAGGAATTCATTATTCAGAAGCAAAAAAATAAAAAAGATGCTTTTTTTGTAGTATGCTTGTTATATGTGAAAAATTCCGTTTTTACCCTTATCAAAGTCTAAATATCTTGGATAGAAATTGAGCTGTAGGCAGAAGCTAAAACTTCCCTGCTCATTGAGATTGAATTTTATATGCCATCTTTCAGTAGTTAAATAACACTGTTCAACCCGCAATAACAAGCAGGAGCATAACGATGGATAATTTTTTCATATTGCCTTTTTATTTTTGATGATGAAACAAAAATGCCCTTAGGTTCGTATTTACGTCAAGTGATTCTAGAATGAATCCAATTTAAAGATAATAGTGGTTTTACGGACAAAATTCTATATTTTAAACATGAGAATTATTTTCCAATTGTTGGTTTATTTCAAGACCTAATCTGTCGAACTCAGTCGCGATCCCTTTCCTCTCCATCATAAATTCACTTAATCTCTCGAAGTTCTCGCGAGATGATGTGATGCATAATTGGATTCGATCTCCATTCTTTTATTGAAATTCCCGTGGGCTACTTCATTTGAAAAAGTCGAAATTTCCAAGATGGTGTTTAATAAAGATTTTTTCCCGATTTTACAAGAAAACAAACCAACGAATATACCTGCAATGATACATAGAATGGTAAAAATGAGTTCCAAAACATCGGAAAGAAAACTTACAAAAAAGCCTCTCTCCAAAGTTTCCTTTAGAAAGAGGCCAATGTTTTTTAGGCAACTCTTGCCTACGCGATCTATTGGTTGGTCAACAGCCGCAATACAGAATTTGGCCTAAGGCTGGCTTGCGCAAGCATTGCCGTACCGCTTTGCACGAGAATTTGTTTCGTCGTAAGCGCTACCAGCTCCTCTGCCATATCTGCGTCCCTAATCCTTGATTCGGATGCTTGCATATTCTCATATGCTCCCATGAGACCTTTCGCAGTACTTTCGAGCCTATTTTGGTAGGCTCCCATGTCTGCTCTTTGTTTCATGATCTGATTCAAGGCGAAGTCCGCAAGAGCGATCGCAGCATCTGCTTTTCCCGGTGTCGAAAGTGAAATGGGTTTTTTCCCATCACTAGACATCTTCAAAGCTTTTGCCGTCATAGTTCCAATGTAGAAACGCTCACGTTGGTTTGCGTTTGCTCCCATTTGAAACCACATCGACGCTTTTGTCGACTTTCGAGCAAAATCACCCTCAAACAGTTTCATTTTATTGAACTCTGCTTGTGAAGCAATTCGATCGATCTCATCCACCAGCGCAGATACTTCTACCTGCACGAGTTGCCTATCTTCAGGGGTGTAGATCCCATTCGAAGTCTGGATGGCAAGGGTTCGGATTCTCTGGATGATTTCAGCAGACTGTCCGAGGTATCCCTCAGCTGTCTGGATGAAACTTAGTCCATCTTCCGTGTTCCTTTCCGCCTGACGTAAACCACGAATTTGAGTTCGTAGTTTTTCCGAAACGGCAAGTCCTGAGGCATCATCACCAGCGAGGTTGATCCTCTCGCCAGTTGAGAGATTTCTCATGGACTTGTCTACTTCCCACTGTGTAAACTTGAGAGCACGATGTGATTGAATCGCACTCATGTTGTGATTGATAATCATTGGCTTACACTCCTTTGTGTATTGCCAGAGTACGGTATATATTTCGTACTCAGGCCGGACAATCCCTGTCCGGTGTCAAGGATGAGCTTTCTTTTTGCCACCTGGCAGGGGAAAGCCGGCCGATTATCAATTTACAAATCTAAAGTTACACAGCCCACTTCATCTAACTAATATTAGCGAAGTAGTGATAGAACTCCTTGTGGACGGACGTTCGCCTGAGCTAACATTGCTGTTCCAGATTGAACTAAAATCTGGTTCTTTGTGAAAGCCACAGTTTCTTCTGCCATATCCGCATCCCGAATTCTTGATTCGGAAGCCTGTGTGTTCTCGTAAGCGTTCATAAGCCCTTTTGCAGCATGCTCAAGACGATTAAAATAAGCACCCAAGTTTGCTCTTTGTTTGCTGATCTTAGTCAAAGCAGCATCCAAAGTTCCAATTGCATCATTCGCACCATCAGAAGTTGAGAGTGTAAGTAATCCACCACCTTGACCTTTGAGATTTAATGCCTTTGCAGTCATAGTTGCAATAAACACTCGTTCTCTTTGGTGTTGGTTAGGACCCAAATGAAACCACATAGAAAGTGTTCTTGATCCACGAGCAAAGTCACCTTGCAAGAGATTCATTTTATTGAATTCTGCTTGAGAGGCAACTCTATCCACTTCGTCTATCAACTGAGATACTTCCACCTGAATCATTTGTCTATCTTCAGCCGTATAAATACCGTTAGATGATTGAATTGCTAGAGTACGAATCCTTTGGATGATGTCGTTTGACTCTTGCAAAAACCCTTCCGTTGTTTGGATCAGGCTCATACCATCTTCGGTGTTTCTTTCGGCTTGTCTCAGACCATTGATCTGTGTCCTCATCTTTTCAGAAACAGCGAGTCCTGATGCGTCGTCACCTGCTCGGTTGATCCGCATCCCAGAAGAAAGTTTCTCCATATTTTTGGAGACTTCCTCGTTTTGAAACTTGAGCACACGATGCGTGTTGATCGCGGCTAAATTGTGATTTATGATCATCGGTTTCCTCCTTGAAACATGATCTGGCAAAAGAGGGAATCCCTTCCCTCTTTGGTTTTTTGTGTCTGGCTTTCAGGCCCTAATGTGCCTAAAATCTCTATTTATTCCCTTTGAATGTCGGTGGTTGGATGGAAGAAATTAATTTAAAGAAAATAGGTCATTTTTGCCAATTTTCGTAATTAATTGTATATTTTTGGAGTTTTTCGCCAACTTTAGCGATTTATTTTTTTTAAAAAAAATGCAAATTTTTCCTATTTGGATGATCGTCGTATTTCGATTTTCCTTGAGTATTTTTTAAAAAATTGGCAAATCCCAGGGTTTTCCCCAAACTTTTTTCGAATCCGTAGAAGCCAAACAAAAAAATATGACTTTTGTTTTAGAAAAGACCACCTAATTCTTGTTCCCTTTGCAACCTATGCGTTCGAGAATCTTCGTATTCATTTTGGTAAAACGATCGAAAATGGATATCTTTAGTGAGGCTTCGATCTTTGTTTGGTAATATACGTATGGAGAGACAAGAAGGATTGTTTTATAAGCTCAATCTGAAAATCGTTTACACCATCAGTCTTCTATTTCATATTCTTTCCTTTCAAATCTACGCCCAGCAAAAGAACATTACAAACCCAAAACAAAAATCACAAGAAATTAAAACGGTAATAGAAAGCGACCCGATAGAGGAAGAAGAAAAGGAAAAACCAAGTGTAACTATCGATGTAAGCCACGAAATTGTGAATGACTATGTTTGGAGAGGCCAAAGTTTTACTGGAGATTTTCTTTCCAGGAGGGATAACCTTCCGTATTCGAGTTTCGCACAGGCCTATACCTATGTTCCAATTGCCCGCGTAACACATACTAGTGGTTTCTATTTTGAACTTGAAGCAAATCTAGCAATGAAAGGCAGAGCCGATCGCGACTCCGACCAAAGATTGCAAGCCTTTCCAGGAGGTGGACAGATTGATAGCAATCGGTTTATCAATCGATATGTATCAGAAAACTATTTGCCCGATGCCCAAGGAAATTCCCTTTTTTACGACCGCACTAACAATGTTTATAGCGACAAATGCAACCTAAGCCTTCCCGAAAATCCTTTCACGAATCGATGTGCCGTAGATCCGACAAAGATCAGACCCTATGCTGAAAAAAATGGAATGGCTAGAACAGATGGATTATTTACTACTTTCGCGTATGAAATGGATGCAGGTAAATTTGGTACGTTCACGGCAGGAACCTGGTGGTATTTTAAAAAAGATAGATCCAGTAAATACACTTGGAATGAATTTTTTATATGGTGGGAATTGCCTTGGTTTAAAGAACTTTTAAATCCGACTCTTCAGACTTTTACGCAAACATCTTACGATGTGGGCGGTGGATATGGGAACCAGTATACATCTTTCTCTCTGTCTCATACTTTTTTCTCTGACAAACCAGTTTCGCTAGAATGGACTTCCAGTGCGGGATATGTATATGTGAATAATAATGTATCCAAAAAATCCGGTGTGAACGATATCACGACCAACTTCAAATTTCTATGGAAGGATTATTTTTTATCTTTCAATCATGCCTACCGACCTGATATCGATTTGTATGATAACAATCGAAATTTCTTCACAACCTCAGATACAACTGGTTTGGTTACGAATCTTTCGGAACGCGATGGAAGAACGGCTGATCCTTCCAAGTTATATGGAGCCTCAAATGATTTTGTTTATACGGCAATCAACCAAGCAAACATAGGCGAGGCGGTAAAAGTTTTTGCAAGAGACCAATACCAGAGCCAAATGATTCCGCGGCATCTGTTCTGGATTGGCATTGGTGTGAACCAAACTTTTTAAAGATCCCGTTACTTAATACAAGATTATCGAATTCACAATCTTTTTAATTTCTTCGAATTTTCCGTTTTTTTCATCGGATCGATAGCCGGCACCAATGAGGAAGAATTGTCCATTGTGTGGTAAAATCCAGAGAGCAGAAGAAGTATCAAAAGAAACATCATCATCAACTTTCAAAGTATAGGAGAAACGAGCATATCCCGCTTGCTGGCCATTAATTTTGATTAGTTTAGGCTCTTCAATGATTTTAAAATTAGAGAATTTAGTTTCCATAAATGATAACAGTGCTTTCACAATCAATTCTGGCTTTGACAAGTCAAGATTACCAGCTGGTTTGATGTTTATTTTTAAGGAAGGATTCAAATCATCATGTGGCTCTTTATATTTGGTAATTGCGAAGAATGGGATTTTCGCATGTTTTTTAATGAGTTCATTGAAATCTTCGTCGAGAGTTTTGATTTGATTCAATTGTTCCGCATAGTTTTCAACGGTGATATCAAACCAGTCGTCAGGCTTTTCAATTGAAAATTTGAAAGTTTTAAATTCAGCCGTTTTTGTGTTTTTTGCTAACAATTGCGTACTGACGAGTGTAATTAATAATAGAATGGAAATTGTATTCTTTTTCATTTTAATCCTTTTTATCTAAATTCAAGAGACTTGGCCCAATTCACGTAAAAGACAACTTGCTTCGTATCCGACCTGAACCCTCCTGCAACTTCACCTCGGTCACAAACCAAACGTGCACAAAGACCCAAAACGTAACGGAAATTCGATGTTATACGCAGTAAACGAATAGTCCAATCTAAAATATCCAAGCTACGCTCGTCAATAAATTTTGAATCGAGACTAATTTTATCAATCACATGTCATTACATATACAGAACGTCCACTAAACTCGGCATTTATATCATCCGTCTAGTTATCCTTTCGAAAATTTTCTAGGATACCTTTGATCTGCTTTTTGACTGGTTGATCTTGTTTTCCGCTTTCAAAGAAAACCAAACATTGATTGGAAGGGATGATCCAAAATCCATCAACCGCGATTGTTTTTCCTTTGAAAGTCCAAAGATACAGTTGATCCACCTACAGCAACCTTTTGATCCGGAAATAAAACCAAAAGAGACTTTTCTTGAAGGTAGGATTTGAGAGAGTAGTCTTTGTTTTCTAACAGCATTGCTTCATAATCTTTTGGATTGCGAGATTGTTCCAACTCGGTTTTCCCCACAGGATCGCAACCGAAGAAAAGAAATAGGGCCAAGGCAAAAACCCGAAAGTAGATCCATTTCATTGTTCTACTCTTTCTTACGATTTTTCAAGGAACGCATTACATAAAGCATATCTATCAATTAGATTTCAACGCATTGGATGAAAACATACCGACTTAATAGGATTTTGAGGATTTACTTTGAAACTGCCTAATCTGTTTTTAGGTCTCACTCCCAAGAGTAATCAATATATTTATCACCTACTCTTTCACAAACTCTTTGGGTATCGTCTCCCATCCATTTTTACGAGTAAATTCACCTGTAAACCGGTGTTCTATCCGATTGTATGGATGCATATTCGCAAGTATGGTTTGGTTTAATACAGCGAAAGTAGACTGAAGTGCCGCAAGCCTTCTCATATGCAGTACATCGTCCGATTCCAATTGTGTGATCTCGTTTCCACCAGAGTAATACGTATCCGTATCTGTAGGAGAGTTTGTAGTTTCCTCATCTCCGTCACCTGTGGAGGTTTGGATTTTCGGCAATCTGTATGCTTCCATAACCGATTCGAGTCTCGCCACATTCCAATCAAACACCAAAGTCTTGGATCCTTCCATAAACCAAACCTGGCGGAGGGCAAATCGAATATCCAATTGTTTTTTGGGAGAAAAAATTCCAGCTTTCTCCTTTCCCTCTTTCGACAAATCAAAATAAGGTGGCTCTGATATTTCGCCTACGAGTTGGTAAAGAAAATCTTTTTTGTCATCTTCAATCAGAAGTTTTCTACTAACAGCTAGACTCTCACCTTCTCCATTCGAAATATAGACTGTTACCAAACTACGTCTATCATAAGAAGGAAAAGAGTAGATCTCAAATGGAATTAACAAGCGGAATGGGTTTTGTTCTGCTAACATAAAAAAACTAAAAAACAGAAGGAGGCAAAACCAGGAAAAAAATTGAAACAAAAACTTGGGAGTGATTTGATTCTCTCCCACTGCAAGTTTATAGAATTGATTGGCCCAAACCTTACAGTGGTTACCAAACTCGATTGCTAAACTTTTAATCTTTTGCATTTGCGTATTCATGAATTCCTTTAATCACACTTCGGGCAATTTTCTTCTGAAAGTCTTTGTTTTGAAGGAGTTTACTCTCCTCCAAATTTGTCAGATACCCCATTTCGACGAGTACAGCAGGCATAAGGCTTCCTCGCAAGACGGAAAAATCTGCTTTTTTGACCCCTCTGGATAGGATGGATGGTGATAGACCCTTTTCATACTGGTTTGCAACCGACTCTGCAAATTTTTTAGATCTACGTTGGGTTACACTTGATAAGAGTTGTGATTGAATGGCTGCAACATTGTTACTGATTGGTTTTCCGAAATATTTGTTTTCGATCAGAGCCGTTTCACGTGCAGACTCCGTACTTGGACTTTGTGAAAGGTAGTATACTTCGAAGCCTGACGCTTTTTCACTTAGTGAGGCGTTGCAATGTAAAGATAAAAAAATAACATCTCTAGTATCTAACAGAAGTTTGTTTGCCTCCTTCGAGCGATCTTCTAATTCTATAAAAACATCTGTCTTACGTGTCATAAGAACACGTATCTCTGGATAGTATTTACGAAGGTATAGATACACATATTTTGCAACGGCAAGGCTGATATCCTTTTCCTTGATTCCTTGTGGATCAGATGTCCCGGGGTCTTTGCCTCCATGACCAGGGTCTATAACGATTGCTTTGACATTTATATTTTTTTTTGGAATAGGATCCGTAGAAACCAATACTAAGAGTTCATCCTCTTTAAATCGATAACGAACATCGTAGGAAATCAGGTTTATAAAAATGGATTCAACTAAGTCGATTGGTAGGTAGACCTCTTCTCCTTTTTTTACAACAGCTTTTGGAATTTTGAAAATCTTTTCATCCAATGTGTAAAAACTTGCACCTAATCGAAAGTTAATGCTACCTTGCGGAGTGTAAATGGATCCGACTGCAGTGGTTTTTCTTAACTTTGTATTTAGTTCTGGAAAGATTGACTTTAGATCGGAAAAAGCGATATAGTTTCCTTTGCCGTAGATCGGGAGTTTTACGGTTTCAGAAAAGATTGCATTCGTAAAAAATACGAAAGTTAAGAATATTAATCTTTTTTGAATAAGGAAACGATTCTTTGCCAAATCGATTTTTTCTTCTTTTGTAGTTGGTAATCTTTGTCTTTATCAAATAGATTTCTTCGAGAAGATTGTTTTCCAGAGTGCTGTGTTTGCTTTTGGTGTTTGTCTTCTTTTCTGAAATGTTTTTTCGAATTGGAGTCGCCCGGTTTTCCATGGTGGTGTTTGTACTCATGGTGGCTCATCTTTGCAGCAGGATGGTGATCCTTATCTTTTGCAGGACTCCCATCTTCTCTCTGGCGATGCGTTTGTTCTCTATGAGGCCTTTTATCTCTTTTGTCACGACCTTGTTTTTTCCCACGCGGTCCTCTTTGGTCTCCACGATCTCGGTCCGTGTATTTTTTTTCTCCGGGAATCGATTCGTCTTCTAAAACAGGGGTAAACTCACCCTCTGGAAATACCAAATAAGCCTCATTCAACTCACCGATTGGTATCTTTGAATTCAAATACTTTTCGATCCTTTCTAACTCCGTGTAATCGGACTCGGAACAAAGAGCAATGGAACTTCCCTTTCGTCCCGCACGAGCAGTCCTTCCAATTCGATGCACATAGTTTTCAGCATCTTGGGGAAGATCGTAGTTATAAACAATATCAATGTTTTCGATATCAATACCACGAGACGCTACATCCGTAGCAATTAGGTATTTGTATTTACCTGCTTTAAAATCGCGTAAAAGGCGAATCCGTTTTTTTTGATCCAATTCAGAAGAAAGACCCGTTGCAGTAATTCCATACTTACGAAGTGTTTGGACAAGTTTTGGAATATTCATCTTGTAATTTGTAAAAATAATACCCAATCCTTCGATTGGATAATTTAACAATGAATTCACGAGATAGGGAATTTTTTCGTCACGACCAAGATGGAGTAAGGTCTGGTCAATTCGTTCCGTAATTACTTTTTCTGGATTGATATGTACTTCGATGGGGTCGTTTAAGTATTTGCTGGCAAGTCGAACCACTTCATAGCTAAGAGTAGCACTAAAGAGTAAAGATTGTTTTCTATTTTTGCATTTATGAAAAATATATTTAAGGTCTTGGACAAACCCCATATCGAACATTCTGTCCGCCTCATCTAAAATCACAACCTGTATGTTGTCTAAAGACAATCCATGATTTTTTACAAAATCTATCAAACGGCCGGGAGTCGCAACGATGAGGCAAGCCTTGTTGCCAAGAGCTTCTACCTGGGATTTATAGTCTGTTCCCCCAATTATGGTAGCGACTCCAAAATCTGTAAATTCAAGTAACTTTTTCGCTTCTTCAGCAATTTGGATCGTAAGTTCTCTAGTTGGAGCAAGAACTAATCCATAAGGAAGATTCACCTCTTCAGTGCTTGAGAGTAACCGATGCAAGGTGGGAAGTAAAAACGCCATTGTTTTCCCAGTTCCTGTTTGGGCAAGACCCGTGAGGTCAGATCCTTCCATTGCGAAGGGAATGGATTTTGCCTGGATGGGAGTTAGGTCTGTATAACCGATTTTATCAAGTGCTTGTTTGAGGGATTCGTGAAAGGGTAATTCGTTAAACTTCATATTTTTTTTGGGCAGCCACTTCTATTGTGTCGCCGTAGCAGGCTATCTTTGAATAGATTCGATACAACCACCCTGGAAGTCGTCCAAGAAAGGACTTGTCCCGATGCGGGTGATACGACATAGGTCTTACATACTTCAACTCGAAGCCAAGGATTGACAAGAGTTTTTTCAAAGACCGGACATCGTAGTCAAAAAAGTGGTCCTCCGGGTGTGTCCGAAACCACTCGGTAGGATTTGTAGTAAAACTCGGACCAAAACTAGATGGGAGTGCCAAAAACAAAATTCCGCCGGGTTTTATCCAGGAACTAAGCCGGGTCCAAATCGCATCGATTTCTGCGATATGCTCAACCACAAAAAATGCCGAGAGCAAATCAAATTCGGAATTCCAAAGCCCGACGGGAATATCCAAAACGGACTTTTGTTCTACATCCAGACCTAGCTGGATTGCCGAATAGTCCACCTCCCGCTTCGAGAGTTCCAGACCCTTCGTTTGGAATCCGAGTTTTTTTGCTTCATCTAAAAAGAATCCAGCGGCAGAGCCAATCTCTAGGAGTTTTTTTGATTTGGAAGTTGATAATATCTTTTGTATAACTCTGAGACGTCTAATCGCCATACTCCGGAGGTTTACTTCATCTTCATAGTATGTCTTTTTGTATTGAGATTTGTATTCCTCCATAAAATAGCTATCTCCATACATCCTATGTTTTGCGAGTTTGTATCGCAAAACAGATGTATTCTGACAGATATCATACTCCTTTGGATAAAGAGTATGAGGAACAAAATTGAATAGACTCAAAAATAATTTCTCTTTTTAGATTCTAAAGATTTTTCATATCCCGCCCGCGCGGCGCGTTTGTTTTCGTATGCTTCCGTTAGACTAGGATTGAGATCGATGGCTGTTTGGAACGAAGTCAGTGCTTTCTTAAATTCACCATTTTTAAAGTAACAAACACCTAAATAGTTATGCGCCTTAGATGCAAGGCTCGGTGTCACATCCGATCTTGTAACTACAGTCAATTCATCAATGGCCTTTTCGCGGTCCACAAGGGATCCCGAGTCGATTAATATTCTTGCAAGAACGAGCTTGGATTCCATGTCTTCTGGATCCATGTGAGCAGCTCGGAATGCCTCTTCTTTTGCTCGGTTGCTAAGCGACCCATTACCACCATTCGCATAAGAAAGAGCCAACTTTCTATGTGCCAATTTTATCTCTTTTGGATCTTTCGCATTTTCCAAGACATACAGTAACATCTTTTCTGCGGCAGTATAATTCTGCGTTTGGATATAGATGTCCGCAAGTTTGAGTCTTGGTTCCATCAATTCTTTTTTCCATGCGATTGCCTCTTCATATTCTGCAATCGCCTCTGTATACAAACGATTCTCTAAATAGTAATCAGCTATGGCAAGTCTTGATGGAATATGGTTGGGATCTAATGCACTGGATTTTCGAAGTTCCGTAATCGCCATCGTAGGTTTTCCCGCATGGAGGTATGTTAGTCCCAAATTGTATCTTGCGGATTGGTTTTTGGGGTTGAGTGATATTGCTGATTCAAAGGCGGAAATCGCTTCTCCGTATCTTTCCATTTCATCCAAAACAATTCCCAAATTTACAAATGCGGTTTCCGAATACGTATCGCCAGGCGTTAGTCGGATGATGCGGCGAAAAAGCGTTTCGGCATCAACAAGCTCACCTCTTTTATAATGTAGCTCCGATAGAGCAAACAGTGAATCCACATCCGTGGGCTTTAACGAAATTGCTTTTTTAAAAGCTGTGATTGCCATATCGCTACGTCCCATCGAAATAAAGGCTTCGCCAATGTAACGATAGATTTCAGGTTCATTCGCGTTGGAATCCAAGGCCTTTTGAAAGTATTTTGCTGCCTCTTCTGGATTTTTTTTCTTTAGATAGACTAGACCTAGATTGTAATAGGATTTTGCATCACCCGTTTTCAATCGAATCACTTCACGAAAGTAAAACTCGGCACGGTCGTAATCTTCCCTCTGGTAGAATATTCCTGCTAGGTGGCCATAAGAAAGAAGGGCAGGATTCGAATTAGGAGAGATTTGAATGACTTTTTGGAATTCAGAAATTGCTTCTGCCACATTCCCCTGTTTGAGATAACTGATCGCCAAATTGTATGTAAGAGTCGGATCATTCGGAGAAATCGACTGTCCTTCCTTATATGCTTCAATGGCTCTTTCAGGATCGCCTATCGATTGGTAAAGATTTCCGTTAAGTACTGCGATCCTTGGATCATTGGGAGCAATTTCTTTGGCACGTATTGCGGCCCGGCGTGCTTCTTCAAATTTTCCGGAGTGTTTAAATGCTAAAGCAAGATTGTAATAGGCAAAGTAGTTTTTGGAATTGTATTGGATTGCCTTCTCCAATCTTTCAATCGAATTTACATAACGACCCGCCTCATCAAACATCACTCCAAGCACAGTCAGAGCAATCGACTTTTCCTCGTCTGTTCCAGGTGAGTTTAGAAACTCTTCACAAGTTGCAAAAGCTTTATTCACATAACGCTCATAGTATGAATTTAAACAATTTGCAAGTTTGGGATTGATAGAATCGGGTGGAAGATAAGGACGATCAACAAGAAGCTCCAACGATTTTTTATCGACAGGCGCATCTAACAGATTTTTTGCGATAGTATCTGGTCTAGATTGATATTGTCTATAATAGTAATATCCACCAGCAAGGAATCCACAAACTAAAAGAATCAATAAAGACCAAAAGAGAAAGGATAGAACGGGTCGTCTTACTTCCGTTTCTGATTCGTAGGTACTTTCTTTTCCTAAATTGCGGAGGTATGGATCTTCTTGGTAGTAACTTGGTTGGGAATTCTTTTCTTCTATGCGAAATCTATTTTTTTGGATAGGGTCCATTGGTTCCTTACTTTGTTTGTTTCGCGGCGATCTCCTTTTTGTAGAAGGCGTCCAATAATCCGTTGATAAAATTTGCTGATTCCTCAGTCTCAAATTCTTTTGTCAATTCAACCGCCTCACTGATCACCACAGGAGCCGCAAGGAAAGGTTCCTTTTGCAAGCTCAAGATCGAAAGCCTGAGGATACAACGATTGACAACGGATATCCGCGAAAGTTCCCAATTCTCCGAGTACTTCTTAATTAAAGTATCGATCGGTTTCTTATTTTCGACCACTCCTTTCACAAGAAAGATCGCATATTCCTTTTCTTCTTTGGTGATTTTTTTATCGTACCAATCAAATTTTATGGCACGATCGGGATCTGTTCCCACCAGATCGATTTGGTAGAGGCACATCAGTGCCAAACTCCTTCCTCTATGTCTGGAACTCATCCGATCTGGGTGAAAAGATTTGCCATTTCGATTGCTGTGGTTGCCGCCTCATATCCTTTGTTTCCAGCTTTCGTGCCAGCTCTTTCGATTGCTTGTTCAATGGTCTCCGTCGTAATGACCCCAAAGATTACAGGTACGGTTCCATCGGCAAGAGAACCAATTTTAGCAGACTCACCAGCCACGAGATCGTAGTGGCTTGTTGCTCCTCGGATCACAGCACCAAGACAAACGATAGATGAAAACTGAAACTTTTTGGATTGGAGAACTCTCTTCACTGTTTGTGGGAGTTCGTAGGCGCCGGGAACGTAGATCACTGTTACATCTTCTTCAGCAACGCCATGTTGGCGGTAAGCATCCTTTGCCCCTTTGAGAAGGCTTTCCGTTATAAACTCGTTAAACTTGGAAACGATGACACAATGCTTTTGCCCATTCCCAATTCTAGAACCTTCTAACCTTTTTTCACTCATGTGCCCAAGATTCCAAAGCTAGTTTATTTCGCAAGACGAATGACGAGGGTAATCTTTCCCTCGGGATTTTCAACGACTTCAAACCCATCTTTTTCCAATGCCTTTTTGGCACGAAAAAGACTTAAGGATACAACGTTGTTTTTTTCAACTGGAAAAGATTTTGGTTCCATGGAGATTCCCCGCTTTTACAAGGATCGGAATCGGATTATGCCAATCTTAAATGCCAATGACTTTACAAGTGCGATTTGATTTCCACTTATGTCATATAGGAAACAAAATGAAAAAAAAGAAGTCATCCCGTAAGCCAAAAAAAAGAAAACCGATCGTTTACTCGGAAAAGGATTTTATAGTAAAACCCTCCTCTGTTCCGGGAATCGGAATGGGACTTTTCACCAAACAAACGCTATACAAAGGTGATACTGTCGGATTTTATGCAGGAAAAATTATCACTGATGACGAAGCCGAATCACCGAAGTACATCGATTCAAAATACCTGCTTTGGATTTGTAAGGATTGGTGGATTTATGGTGAAGGGAAACTATCCAATTACACAAGATATATCAACCACTCCGATAAACCGAATGCGGAGCTCGTAACTTCTGTAAGATGGAAAACTGCGAGATTTCGTGTATTGAAGTCAATACCTGAGGGTAGTGAAATCTTTTTTGATTATGGAAAAGATTATTGGGACAATGTGGACTTCAAACCAAAATAGGTTTAAAGGAGTCCAGACTCTTTGTTGATGTTATTAGAATCCAAACTTTGTGTTTCTTGGGATTCCATATTTTCTAGGTAACGAATTACTGAATCGTCCACGCGAAAAACACCTGCTTTGGACTCACGGTGGGAAAAACCGCAGTAGATAAAATTGGCAGAAAAAAAGGCAAAAGCCAAAACTAAGGGAAATCGAAAGGATACCATCAAAAAACCCTCCAAACAACCCCAGAGTGACAAAATGCACTCCCGTGGCAAGATAATTTTAGAATCATTCTAAAAGTAATTTCAGAAAAAATCCTGAGGCCGAATGTCAGGAAAAATCGAATTTTCTCTTTCGATGGATTCCAAAAGAAGAAGATTTACCTCCCCCGATTCCAACATTTTGTCCAAAGTTAAAAACAAGTTAGAATGAACATTCGTTCGGCGGACGGCATAGTCTACCATTGTTTCCGTCTTCATAATAAATGCCCAATCCGAGCTCTGTAACAGCAAAAGTTCCCGACCCATTTGTTTTAAAATTCGAATTTGTATGTCTGTTCCCTCTTTGTAAGTATACACCCGTTGGTTCATAATGATGGAAAGGCTATGTATCAGAGGATAGATCCACTCATTGGTACGATTTAACCATACTTCACCATATCCATTTTCCCCCCAACTGGACATTTTCATTTGGACAGATTGGATCCTAGGGAGAGACCTTGCGGCATCCATAGGATGAGATAACTGGATTGTGTTTTGGTCAAAGTGGATTTTCTTAAACAAAAATTCGATAAACTGAGGACCTTCGTACCACCAGTGACCATACAACTCCGCATCGTAGGGAGAAACAATGACCGCCTGCTGTTTGTTTTGTGAATAAAGATGTTCTACTTGACGAATCCGGTTTCTTAAAAAATCTTCTGCGTGGTTTGCTGCAGCTTCCATAGCCCAGTCGGGATGGTAGTAATCTTTATCCGAAGTTTTCCCCGTGATTCGAAAGTACTTCATTCCTGTATTAATTCGTATTCCATTGGAATGAAGAAAGGGCTCAATTTCTTCCCAAGGGAGATCGTGCCCAATATCTCGATAGTATTCGCGGTAACGAAAGTCACCGGGATAACCATCCAAAGAGCTCCAGACCTGTTTACTCGACTCTGGGTCCCTTCCAAATGCAAAAACTCCATGGCCAACTTCTACTGGCGCATAACAACTATATTTTGGTCTCGGACTAGAATGAGTGATCCCATGTGTATCTACAAAAAAATAACGAAATCCTTCTTTTTCCAGATCGTTCTCGAGACCAGGGAAATAACCGCATTCGGAGAGCCAGATTCCTTTTGGATCTCGCCCCCAAATTCTACGGAAGGTCCTTCGACCATTTTTCAGTTGGGATCGTATGATACTTGGCTCGGATTGGTAGTATGGCAAAAACCCATGAGTCGCTGGGCTTGTCATAATCTCCAAGTTTTCGGATTCTACAAAGGGAAGAAAGAGTTTGGTAATATCTCCCTGTTCTTCCTCAAACAACTCAAGAGTATCTTCAAAATGTTCTAAATACCGTTTGGATAAATAGTTTAGGTGAGGATCCGACTTAGTTCGTCTGGTTTCGTATTTCGCTAAGTTGATTAAATTTTGGATGTATACTCGAAATTGATTTTGTAAGTATGGATCAACTAACATCGAACTGAGAGTCGGTGTAAACGACATCGTAATCTTAAATGGAACAGATTCTCTTTTTAAATTTCTAAACACTCGGACAAGAGGTATATAGGTTTCTAGAATCGCTTCATTCAGCCAATTCTCTTCTATAAAAGGAGTTGGGTAACCTGGGTGTTTTACAAAGGGCAGATGTGCATGTAGAACAAAAACCAAATGGCCTTTTAGCAACGGATTCATTTTGAGTTTGCCTTTGAATGTGAACTGGGAAGTTCTCCTAAAAACGTTTTTTCCAGGTTGTTTTGGTTTGGAGCTACACCAGTTTGTTCATCCATTAAAAGATTTCCCCAAGTATCAACTGTTACAAGACCGGATTGTATCCAATTTGGATGGATCCATTGTCGATCAAACGTAAGGGACTCAATGGAAGGAGGAAGATCTCCGTCTTTTGTGTGCAGGATTTGTTTGGAAAATCCAGCACTTCGGGCAAAGAGACTTGCTTCGATCTCAAAGATCGGATAGGGAAACTTACAATAGTAAGATTCTGTAAATGGTAAAAGTTCGTACCAAACTTCTTCCCAATCCCCGCGAGCCGTTTGGTATCGGATCTTTAAAGAAAACTGGACGGGATCTGATCCGCCATCACCCTCAGTTTTGAGAAAGGTGTTCGGATCCAATTTCCAAAACACATAGATTTCCTTGGGAGACCTGACAAGGATTTTGATCAAATCCATATCCGGTAGTGTTGGATGTTCATTGAATTTAGAATGGTTGTAAATTAGTAGAGAGCGATTGGCAGAGTCATTCTCGTTGATTCGATTTCCCATTCCTGTTCCTTTGGCAGGAGATACTTCCTTGGCGAAAGAAACTTTCGATGGCTTGGCAGTTACGGATTTTTTAGGAGTTTTCGGTGTTTTTTCTTTTGATACGGATGAATCACCAAGAACGGTCGCTTTTTTTTTCGGAGCTTTTTTATTTGAATCCGTCTCGCGTGGCATAACTTCAAACTAAGGAGTGAGAAAGACCAGTCTTCAATTCTTTTTTATTTGACTCTGAACTTTTTTCCGAAGTAAGGTTGGAGAAACCTTTTTTGGAAACATTATGAAAATCAGTTACACTTGGAAACACCTAGACCGATCCGAAGCCGCAGAAACGTATGCGAATGAAAAACTAGAACGTATTACAAAGTATGTTCAAAAAATCGTTTCTTGTGAAGTTTCTTTTGAATCCATTCATGGAGTGATCCATGCCAATTTAAATTTAAATGCAGATGGCATTCACTTCAATGCACATAACGAAGAAAAAGATGTCTATGTTTGTATCGATGGACTTGAAAATAAGATTCTTTCTCAAGTGAGCAAACACCACGACAAAAAAAGCCACCATTAAGATAGATGATCCAAAAGTCAGAAGAAGCTCTCTCCTTACTCTTGTCAGGTGAGTTTGAAAAAGCGAAAGCCATATACTCTGTGCTTTTGGATCGAGATCCCTTAGATCCAGAGTCCACCAGTGGTTACTATATAGCAAGCTTCTGGGACCATAGACTTGACTTAATTCTAGGAACTAGAGAGGGTAAGGAACGTGGAAAACTCATCCTATCCCTCTTCTCCGATTTTGAGCTAGAAATGAACAAACGAAAGTATTTGGAAACCCCTACCTTTCGGGCAGCTCAGGAATGTATCCTTTCAGAAGCGAAAGATCATTTAAAACTTGCCTACCAATGGGAAGGGGCAAACGCACTGGATCGGGATTTACTCAGGGAACTCACAGCTTGCCTACTCAAACTCCAAGACTACAAAATGGCCCTAGAAATCCTTACGTATGCTGGTGAAAAACAAACGCCTGTTTTGGATTTTTACCTGGCGGAGACCTATTGTATGTTAGGTCGAGAACGGGAAGGGATCGAACTGTACCGGTTGAGTTTTTTAAATGATCCTCAAAACCTTTCCTTTTCGTATCTACGGTTCCGACCCATTTTAGATCTTTTAGCGAAAGCAAAAACTCTTTCCGACAGAGAAGAAGACTGGAAGGAGATAATCCCTGTTCTTGCTTGGAGGGAGGGATTGTTCCGTCTACCCGGCAAAAAAGATGGGGCAACAATAGATAGATGGGTTTCAGAACTTACACGGTTGTTGGATTCTAAAAAACGGAATGGAGAAAACTTTCGCCTGTCAGCGCGGATCGAACAATTCGCGCTCGCGATAATAAACTGTGCAGATGACATCCGATCAAGGGATGCCATCACACTCGCAAAAGAATTGATTTAATCTTCGATGGAATTGATTAAATAACGGATCTCAGAAGCTGCTTGACCACGACCTGTTTTTTCGTAGTACAGTTCCAGCTCTCTCAGACCATAAACAGAGTTAGGAGCCGATTTCAAACGGTCAACTAATACACGTTTTTGGTAAGATTCACTCAGATCGATGCTTGTTGGTTCGTTAAGATAGGAAGTATTTTCCTCAATAACCACACCAGCTGAATCAGATACAATATTCGTTTGTTGGTTGTAGCGACCAAACACAACAAATACCAAACTCATTACCATAATAGCCGAAAGTGAATACTGAACGGAACGATTTTCCATCCATTCTCTCAAATACTCGCGAAGCCCGACTGACTGTTGTTTGTCCAAAGGGACTGCTTCCAAAAGATTGAGCAGACGTTTGTCAAAATCCGCTGACATTCTTGGTAGAATGGTCTCTTCCTTCCTTCGAACTTCCTGGAATAGATTGCAAATTTTATTTTCAAGAACTACTGTTTCCGGTTCATCGGAAAAGAGAGATGGGTATTGGGCTCTGAGCCAGTTTTTTAGATTCATAAGTAACTTCATTTTTCGAAGAATCCCTCCCCTTTATCGTCTTTTAGGATGAGATGCTTCAAAAACTCCTTCGCTTTAAAAAGTCGACTTTTAACGGTTCCCACATTACATTCCATAATTTCCGCAATTTCGTTGTAAGAAAGATTCTCAAAATAGCGGAGTTCTAAAACTTGTTTGTAGGATTCTTCTAAAAGCCCAATCTTTTCCATTAGATACCGCGACTCTTCTGAAAGTTCTAATTTTTTTTCATACCCTTCCCTGGAATCGATAAACTGGTTGTCACCCGAATCGTCCATAGGCTTTTCCTTGCCACGTTTTTTCTTAGCAAGAAGGTCCTTGGACTTGTTTACTACAATCCTGTAGAGCCAGGTGTAAACCCCAGCCTCGGCACGAAAATTTTGAATGGATTTGTAACCAGAAATCAGCGCGTCCTGGACGATATCTTCTGCATCGTCCCCATCTTTGACCATGGAAACGGCCTTGCGGTAGAGCCTCTCCCGAAAGGGAGAAACCAGGGTCATATAAGCAGTTGGGTCTCCCGCCTTAATTTTTTGGAGGAGGATTTTTTCCTTCTCACGGAGGGTCATGTTTTTGCCTTCAAGAGGGCGTGGCATCTCTCCAAGGATTTTTTATCCTGGATTTTCATCAATGTTTTTCGAGTTTCCCAAATCCTCTCAAACCAGAGAGAATACTTTGGCTGGATCAAATCCTTCTTAGGTGAGACGAAGCTTATATCCTGTGAAACATCTTTTCTAAATCTTTTTTTGTAAGTTTGATGAGGGTTGGTCTTCCGTGTGGGCAAAGCGATGGATTTTCGCAGTAGGAAAGGCGGACCAGCAACTCTCCCAAAATGGGATCGGATACCTGGTCTCCTTTTTTGATGGCAGAACGGCAGGCAACACATTTTGCCATTTCATCGTAGAGGGGAAGCCCTTCCAAATTTCCTTCTTTCTTTCGTTCCCAAAAATCAAGTAAGGTGGGAATTTCAGATCCAGGTTCAATAAAGTTAGGAACTTCACGAATGAGAATGGTCCCGCCAGAAAAGGATTCCAAAAGCACTCCCAAACTTTCAAATACCTCTCGTTCCGATAGGATCTCTTCGGCTTCTTCCTTTGTCAGCTCCCACCGAATCGGTGTTAGTAGAGATTGTACTTTATAGGCTTTGTTTTTTAAATCTCGCAATACTTCTTCGTATCGAATCCTTTCGTGGGCTGTATGCTGGTCTATGATATAGAGACCATCCTCCGCTTCCGCAAGAATAAAGGTCTCAAATAGAATTCCAAAATGTTTTTTGGGTACGAATTCTTTGTGAGTTTTTGCCAAATCTGTAAGTGTTTCCAAGTTTGTACCTGCACCTACCCCTTCCAAAGAAAATCCTTCGCGTTTGCGCACATCACTTCCGGAAAGAAGGAAACTGAACATATTGCCTTCCATTTCCGGTGTAAGTCCGACCACATTCGTATTCCTATCTCCGTGGTAGGGAATGGGCATAGACAACCTTCGCCTCATCTCCAGAAATTCCACAGGTGTTGAGGATCGAAGTACTTCCGTTATTCCTTGGAATAGAATTCCTGTTACAGTTTCTTCGGACAAAAAGCGAACTTCCTTCTTTTGCGGGTGGACATTGACATCTAAAAAATGGAGAGGGAGATCAAAGAACAAAAAGGCATAGGGAAAGGCTCCGCTGGGGAGGAGTTCCCCATAACAGCGTTTTAGAATTTGACTTGAGAATTTAAGCTCCACCGAACGGTTGTTTACAAAAAAGAATTGGCCTGTGCGATTGGATTTAAAAAAATCAGGGTGGCTGATCCAACCACGGAGTATGATTCCATTCCTTTCATACTGGAGAGGCAAAAGATGGTCTCTTAAATTTTCTCCGAAAACACTGAGAACGCGTTCTAGTCCTTCTTCTTTCGGTACGTTTAAAATTTCTTTTCCATTTTGCAGATACCGAAAGGATACATGGGGTTCACCAATACTCAGTGTCATCAACCTAGATCGGTTCTTTCGATCCTCAGAACCTTCCGTTTTTAAAAACTTCCGCCGAACAGGCGTATTGTAAAAGAGATCTCGGATCTCAATCTTTGTGCCTTGGAAAAAGGGAATCTCTTCCTCTTTCCAAACCTTCCCATCTTCAATATGGATGCGGTGGGCAACCCTCATTCCTTCGGTGCCGGATTCGATAGTCATCCTCGATACAGAAGCGATGGATGCGAGTGCCTCACCCCGAAATCCGAAGGTTCTTAGGTTTTCTAGATCTAGGAAGTTTTTAATTTTAGAAGTAGCATACCTTTGGATGGCGAGAGGAAGATCCTCCCTTTCGATTCCCGATCCGTCATCAAATACGAGAATTCGTTCAAGCCCCGCACCTTCCGTTGCCACTTCGATCCGCTTGGCACCTGCATCCAGGGAGTTTTCCACAAGTTCTTTGAGGATGGAATGAGTGGATTCGATCACCTCACCCGCAGCAATTTGGTTGACGAGCTCCGGAGTGAGGGTTTGGATTTTGCCCATACGGGCAAGGCTAGTAGAGGAAACCTAGGCTTCTAGAAAAATTTAGTGGGTTTTGCACGCCGAACAGGTTCCGGTTACGATGATGTCGACATGTTTGACTTGGAAACCCAACGATTGGAATTTTGCATCCCCTTGGATTTCAAATTGACCAACATCGATCACCTTTCCGCAGTCCTTACAAATCAAGTGGGAGTGGTCTTCCACCATTCCATCGTAACGAACCGATTCGGATTCCATATTCAATTTGTGAACCAATCCTTTTTCGACTAGATACTCCAAAGAATTGTAAACAGTAGCAAAACTGATCTTTTCTGACTTTCCCTTGACCGATTCAAAGACCATCTTTGCTGTGGGATGGTCGTATCTTCCTTTTAGGTCTTGTAAAATCAATTCACGGTGTTTTGTAAGCGCTTTCATGCGAGTTTCGTCCTTACCAAGGATCAAATTTGAAATTATTCGTGGGTCAATTGGAATTTGGATTTTAGTATCATTCTAGAAATTGATATTTGTCAATAGGACTGATTATGCCAATTACGAAAGACGAATTCAAACAAGCACTCTCTCTCTGGGCCAGTGGTGTCACTGCCATAACCTACCAATCCAAAAGCAAATCGGGAGGGGTTACTGTTTCTAGTTTTTCCTCTCTTTCCTTGGATCCTCCTTTAGTTTTATTTTGCCTACAATCGGGTAGTGGAGCAAAGGATGCGATACTAGAAGCGGACTGTTTTGCTGTGAATATTCTATCTTCCAAACAAAAACAAATTTCCGCTGATTTTGCATCTGGTTCCTTGGACAAAGCGGTGGTTTTAGAGAATTTAAAACCCATCCAATTGAAAACGGGAGCACCCCTCCTCCCCGATTGTTTGGTTTCATTGGATTGTAAATTGGAATCCGTAGTGGAAAAAGGGGACCACTGCATAGTCATCGGACTTGTGGAAGCGCAAATAACAAAAGAAGATGCACCACTCCTCTACTTTCACCGCAACTATCGGGAGTTAACGTAAAGGACAAATCATGGAAAAAGATAAAGTCAGTTTGGAAGATGCAAAGGAACACGGACTTACAGAAACCGAATTTGTAGAAATCCAAAAGATTTTGGGAAGGATCCCAAACTCTACAGAACTCGGAATTTTTTCCGCGATGTGGTCCGAACACTGCTCTTACAAAAATTCCATCCTCAAACTAAAGACACTTCCAACTAAGTCAGACAAACTCCTTGCGGGTGCGGGTGAAGAAAATGCAGGTGCGATGGATATCGGAGATGGCCTTGCCGTTGTCTTCAAAATCGAATCCCACAACCACCCAACCGCAGTGGAACCCTACCAAGGGGCGGCAACAGGTGTCGGTGGAATTATGCGTGATATCTTTACTATGGGTGCAAGGCCTATTACATCACTCAACTCACTGAGATTTGGTGATCCAAAAGAACCAAGAAACAAATACCTTCTCACAAGAGCCGTAAAAGGGATTGGAGACTATGGAAATTCATTAGGAATTGCTGTTGGGGGAGGAGAACTCTTTATACACCCCATATTTACAAAAAACCCACTGGTCAACGCGATGACAGTAGGAATCGCCAAACACGATGAAATGGCTTCTGCCTCCACCAAAGGCAAGGTTGGTAATAAAGTTTTTATCGTAGGAGCAACCACAGGAAGAGACGGTATCCATGGTGCCAGTTTTGCATCCAAGGACTTAAGTAAGGAATCCGAAGAAAAAAGATCCGCTGTACAAGTTGGGGATCCTTTTATGGAAAAACTTTTGATGGAGGCTTCCCTCGAAGCGATTCAGAAAAAGCTCCTAGTGGGAATCCAAGATATGGGTGCCGCAGGGATTAGCTGTGCCACGTCAGAAATGAGTGCCAAAGGCAAAACTGGAATGGATGTGGACCTCGATAAGGTTCCTCTCCGCGAAACCGAAATGAACGCATATGAAATCATGTTGTCTGAATCGCAAGAGAGGATGCTTGTAGTTCCGGAACAAGGCAAGGAAGAGGAACTGATTTCCATCTTCCACAAATGGGGATTAAACGCGGTTGAAATTGGTGTTGTGACCTCAGACGAACTCATCACCATCCGAAAAGATGGAAAAATTAAGGCTCAAATTCCGGCAGAGTCATTAGTCTTAGGTGGAGGTGCCCCAAGGTATGTTCGAGAGGAAAAAAGACCCGCTTACTTAGATGAGGTGGAACGTTTTTCGATAGGAACCATTCCTGATCTAAAAGAATCCGAAATTACTGGTAGACTTTCGACTCTTCTTGGTAATTTAAATATTTCTTCCAGACGACCACTCTACGAGCAATATGATACAGAAGTGGGTCTTGTAAAAGTAGTTCCTCCTGGTGAAGATGGTGGCCTTGTACGAATTCCTGGAACCAAAAAAGGAATCGCGGTCGCAACTGATTGTAACTCTCGTTATACCTACCTCAACCCCTATTTAGGCGCTCAGATTGCCGTGTGTGAGTCAGCAAGAAATGTGGCCGCAACGGGAGCAGAGCCCTATGGAGTTACAAACAACCTAAATTTTGGAAATCCCTATATCCCAGAAAACTACTATGTATTTAGTGAATGTGTAAGAGGACTTGGGGACGCTTGTAGGTTTTTAGATCTCCCTGTAACAGGAGGAAATGTTTCCTTTTACAACGAATCTCCAGAAGGACCTGTATTTCCAACACCTACCATTGGTATGGTGGGAGTGATTGATGATGTGGCAAAGGGACTAAACACGTACAGCAAAAGCCCTGGTAACAAACTAGCGCTTGTAGGTTCATTCAAACCCACGATTGCGGCGACAGAATATCTCCATCAGTTTTTAGGCAAGGATACGGGCAAAATTCCTGAGATCTCACTCGACTTGGAAAAAAAGACCATCGAGACTTTAATCAAACTTAGAAAGAAAGGGCTACTATCATCGGCAAAAGACCTTTCCTTAGGTGGACTTCTAGTTGCTTGTGCAAAAATCGTAATTTCCGGAATTTATGGACTCAAACTAGATCTCACTTCTCTCCAGGCAAAGACAAAACGCCTCGATGAACTTTTGTTTGGTGAAACAGGTGCCAGTTTTTTAATTGGTTATTCACCTGAAAATGAGCCAGCGATCCAAAAGGCATTCCAAGATTTTGGATTGGAGTTTTTTCAGTTGGGTGAGTTTACAAATTCCCATGCAGACCTCCAAGTTACTGGTCCAGGGTTTCAGGTAGCAGTTGCAAAATCGGATTTAGAGAATCCCTTCGAAAAAGGACTCAAAGTCTATTTTGAGTAAAGTTGTTTCACTCGCTTTTGTTTTTTTGGTCTTTGTGCAGTGCGCGGGCATTGCTCATAGATCCGAATACCAATATTCTGTAAGAGCCTGGGCGGATGGAGACCTCAAAAAAGCATCTGAAGATTTACCTCGTACGGAAAAAAAAGGATTCATTGCCACTTTAGAAAAAGCGCATATTCAATTTTTCTTAGAAAACAAAGAATATAAGGATTTAGAAAATCTTGTTGAAAAAAGTAAAAGCCGACTTCGTTTCAGTGCAAGAGAGTCTTTAAAGTCATTTTTCTACTTCGAAACAGAAGAAGGATACTATGCGTCCGAAGCAGAAATCATCTATATGCATATTCTCTTGGGAATGTACTATGTAAGAGCTGGTGACTTTGAAAAAGGAAACGTACAAGCACGGTATGCAGGAAACCTTCTTTCTGGAGAGTGGAGTGCAGAAGGTCAATTTGATGATCCCAATCTCAGACTTCTGCTTGCGGCTCTATGGACGAGTCTCGGAGAATGGGAAGAGGCAAAGGTTGACTTACGAAAAATTCTCCAACTCAAACCCAATAATACATATATCAAACAGTTGCTAAACCAACCAAAACCACCGAAAGAACTTTTCCTTGTATTTGGAGGTCCAGGTGCAGAGCCAATGATGAATCCAACTGTCAACCTAAATCTGATCAGAGGGCTAAGGAATTTGGATTTTGCCTTCAAAGGAAACAAATCTAAACTATCTATTTCAAGCTCAAACGAAAAACCAATGGATCTCCATTTAGAATCGGATACAAAGACCTGGTATGATAGGCATATCATTCGAGACAATGCTATGTCCGAACTGATTGAAGATTCTAAATACTTCCAGCGGGTGACGGGAATAGCTCTGAAGGAAGGTACGAAGAGTACGGCAAGAATTGGTGCAGCTTTGATTGTAACCACAGTGATTTCTGCTGTTGGGGCGGGAGTTGTCTATGTAGGGGCGGAGGCAAGTTCTGGAGATATTGCTGCTCTCGGTATTGCCATCATCATAGTAGGGCTTCAAACGGGGGGAAAAATGGCAGATGAAGCAATCCGAGATGCTGAAAAGAATGTAAAGAGGAATTTAGATATTTCAGGAACCTACCGCTATGTTCGTTATTTACCAGAATATCTTTGGATTGTTTACTCCACAAAACAGGAGTTAGAAGAACCAAAGATCAATCTTCCCAATCCCGAAGCACCAAAAATTCTAACCAAACCACAAGGTAAAATCAAAGTCCGTTATGGATTTGTCCCTGATAGACAAAACAAGTAGATCTAAAATCCGTATCCTTCGACACGACTCGTTTTTAAAAAGTTACTTTGTTCTGACCATACGATTTGGTTCGTTTCAAGACTTATAAGAAATAAAGTTACCGTTATATATTGGATTTTTTTTCCTCTTTCAAAATTTACAACTTCGTTGATTTCGCCTTTGATCCGGTGAGACGGAGACTTAAATTTTCCTATCGCCAAACGAGTCTCAGGAGAGACCATTCCCGTTTTTCCAAAGCCAATTTCTTTGACTGATTCTTCTCTCTCTCCTGTATCCACAAACGGAACTTTCTTTTTGGTAAGTTGGGTCAATATCTCATTAGAAAGAAGTTTTGTATCAATATGTTCGGAAGTAGAATTTTGTATAGATTTCCATTCCAGAAATCCTTGCTTTAATTCTAACTTGTAATAGTCACCGAGTGAGGAACTCATCAATTTTACTGTCTCTCGGATTTCAAGGGGACCCCACTGTTTGGTTCCTTCTGACTTTGAGGGGTTTTGGTAGCTAACTGTCGAACAAAGATTTACAAAAAACAAAGAACAACTGAATACAATGGGTTGAAAGAATTTAAAGAAAACGGGTACATTTTTTGCCATCTGCGGAAACCATATACAGACGGCAAAATTATTGCAATGAATTAAGGAAAACCGATTCCCAAACAATTTCTAAATTTGACTAGAGTTTCAAGATACTCCAATTGAACAGTCTCATACCGATCTTTTTCCTCGGAATAGAGCGTTTCTGAATCGATCCAAATATTAATATTTATTTTTCCTTCTTTCATTCGAATGTATTCTTTGTTGGAAGCTGACTTAGCTCTTTGAACAAGCCCTACCCTCGTATCCATTTCATTTCGTTTGATACGAATTTGGGAACTGAGATCTTCTTTCTCCAATTCTAAAAGTTTGATGAGGTCATTCCATTCTGTCCTAGTGGATCGTATTTCCGATTCAATTTCCTCTTCTCTGTTCTTTCTAAGTCCTCCATCAAAAGGATTGACAGTTAAGCCGACAGAAACTTGAGCCCAATTATCTGTCGTAAATTGGTTGTTGTTTAGGTAATAGACTCCCGCTTTTCCTGTTAGTTTGGGGAGTGCCTCGTATTGAATACCTTTCTTTTTCTCTTCAAGAGCTTGGATCTTTTTTTTCAAAGCTATGATCTCTAGTCTTTCCTGATCTTTGTCTTCTAAATTTGAGACGAATAGATCATTGACTCCTGGCAATGTGTCCACTTTGACTTTTTCTTCCAACCCTAGCAACCTTCCTAAATTTAGAAGTGCGATCTGTTCCTTTTCCTCAAGATCCGCAATTCCAATTTTTGTTTGTGTGATCGTTTGATCGATTCGGAATAGTTCCGATTCGGAAACTTGACCCAAAAAGAAGAGTCGTTTTAACTCGGATTGACGTTTGGTTAGATTTGATTTAAGTAGATCAAGATTTTGAATTTTAGTACGAATTTTGAATACAGTGATATAAGCAAGTAGTGATTCTGCTTGTGCAGTCTCGACGGCTCTTTTGGATGCTAATTTACTTGCTTCTTCTGAAAAAGAGAGTGCCTTCTCAACTGCAAACCAAACGCTTGGATCGAATAATGTCTGTTGGATTTCTACTCCTCCCGTCCAATACGATTTATGAATTCCTGGAACAATTTGGATCGCAGCATTTGGAACTAATGTCCTATCCCTTTGTATCTGTTCCACAGAGACACCTAATTTAGGATAATAGGTAGCCTTTGTAACATACTCTTTTTCTAATGCTTTTCTTTTGTAGTCTTCGTAGGCAAGTTTTACTCTTGGAGACTCCGAAGCCAGCTGGATAACATCAGACCACGTAATTGTCCTTGTCGCTTCTTTTTCTTCCGCTTGCAGAGGAATTGCAATTAGAAAAAAACCCAAGATAGCCATTTTAAGTTTAGAATTTCTTTGTTTAGCGGGTTTTTCTTTGTATAACAAATAGTATGCTGATGGAATTACAAATAGAGTTAACAGAGTCGAAACCAAAAGCCCAAAGATCATTGTGTAAGCGAAAGGTGGCCAAAGTGTTGCATCCGTGACCGCCAAAGGCAATAAACCAGCTATTGTCGTAAGAGTTGTCAGAAGAATCGGACGTATCCGTTTTTGTAGAGAGTAAATGATTGAGTTTTCTAAACTCTCGCCTGCGCTTAAGGATGATCCGATATAATCTAAAATCAGAATTCCATTATTTACCACGATTCCCACAAGAGCAAAAATTCCAAGTAATGATAAAAATCCAAAAGGTTTTCCGGAAACACCTAGTCCTATGACCACACCTATTATGCAAAGAGGGACTGTTAATAAAATGATGCCGACTTTTTTCCAAGTTCCAAACTCCAAAAGTAAAAATCCCACAAGTAGAACAATACCCAAAGGAGCTACAGCCAAGAGAGAACGATTGGCTTCACCCGACTCCGAATTTTCTCCACCCCACTCTATTTGAACTGTTTTCGGGTAATTTTTAGTTTGGATGAGTTTAGATACTTCGTTTGCAACCTGTTCAGCTGTAAATCCATCTTTCACTTCCGAAAATATACTAAACCCTGTTTTGCGGTCTTTACGATAGATCATGGAAGGTGCAAATGACATTTCCATCTGACTCACTCGTTCCAATGGAATTGAATTGGTCCTTGTGGCTATAAAATCTGAGTCGGCTAAAGTCTTTGGATTGACTTTGTCTACTTCAACGGTGCGTATAACAATCGGAATACCCCTCTCCCCAGCCAAGAAGGAACTCACATTGATCCCTTGGGTTTGAGCAAGTATGGATAAAGATAAATCGGATCGGGTAGTTCTATATCGACTTAAAGAAGCATCGTCAGCCAATATTTGTAAGGAGGGAGTTCCTACACCTAAATTGGAACGAATTACACGAAGACCTGGAATTTTATGCATTCCTAAAATCAATTCATCATGTACTTTCTTTCTCTCAGATTCGGATTCAGAAAAAACTCGAATTTCAATCGGCGCTTTAGTCGGCGGACCTTGTTTGAGTTCTGAAACAACGATATTACCCTCTAAAAGTTCTGAATCAAAATAGGTTTCCAAATCTTTTTTGATTGCTAGATTTTCTTTTAAACTATTTGTCTTTACAATAAATTGAGCGATGTGAGGACTATTTGGCGACTGTTCTACATTATAATAAAATAATGGAGTTGTTTGCCCAAGAAAAACACTGACAGACTTGATTCTTGGATCTAAAAACAAATGAGATTCAATTTTTGTAGCGACTTCCTTCGTTTTATCGATATTTGTTCCTTCAGGCAAACGTAAATCGATGAGTAGCTGGTCCCGATCGGCATCTGGAAAAAACTTTTTGGGCAGTTTTCCGAGACCAATAACACTTATCACAAGCAAAACAAAAGAAGTCAAAAGAACCAAACGACTATTTGCGGGAACCCATGTTCCAATTTTAAAGGAAATTTGTTCCAAACGAGATTCTGTCTTTTTTAACTTTGGTTTCAAAAAGTAAAAACCAAGGATTGGTGTCACAAAAACGGCAAATACAAAGCTGATCGCAAGAGTTAGCATATTGATAGTCGGGATTGCTCTCGTAAAATCCGCAGGACCTCCTGAGGAACCTAACATCGGAATAAATGCAGCAAGCGTGGTTCCAGTAGCAGAAAACAAAGGGAAGGCCAAATTTGAAATGGAAGATTTGGCTGCCGTCAGAGAGTCTACACCAGCGTCCAATTTTTCTTGGATACTCTCAAGAACTACGATCACGTTATCAATGAGGAGTCCCAAAGCCATTACAAAAGCAGCAATTGATATCTGGTGCAAAACTCCACCAAACATACCGTAAACGCCTAAACTGGTTATTGCAATCATCGGGACAAGGAGGCTCGATAATAGACCCAACCGAAATCCCATCATAGAAACAAGAACCAGAGCAACAATACCAACACCGGAAATTAGGTTTCCACCCAATTCACGTAAACGAAGTTTTACATAATTTGGTTGTGAATTGATTATTTCTACTTTTATACTTGGGTGTGCGTTTTGCCAAATAGTTACCGCTTCAGCTACTTGTTCACCAAACTCTACTAAGTTTATATTTTTTTTCGGAACGATTCCGTAACCAATTACGTCCTCTCCATTCCATCTCATCAAAGAATTTGGTGGATTTTTTTGTTTTTTTTGTATTTTGGCAAACCCACCTAACGGCTCTACCATTCCAGAACTAAGTGGGATAGGTAAATCTTGAATGGAAGTAAGATTTTCAAACCAGGCATCCGTTTTGATAATTGCTTTTTTCCCATCGAATGGGAAAGTACCTGGAGGGATATTGTGGTTGGCAAAACCGATCCAATCCATAAGAAACTTTAAACTCAAACCCCGCGATTCCAGATCTGATTTTTTCACAAAAATCACAACTTCTTCCTCTGGATCCGCAATTCGATTCACTTTAGATACCGAGGAAATTTGCATAATAGATTCCCGTAGAGATTCCGTATTTTCCTTTAAATACACGGAGTCTCCACCAGATACAGAAATGAGGATTGCATCTTGGTCTAAGACCCTTCGGTTCAAACTCCAGGTTAAAATTCCTGAAGGAAATTTTATTTGTAAGAGGGCATCCTCACACCTCTTCCAAGAACTATTTATGGATTCATCTGAACTCAAAGTATCCAGAAGTTGGATTTCTGCCACCATCACTTCAGGTCGAATCCTGATTTCTAGTTTTTTGATTTCGGGAACTTCCGCTAATGCCTCTTCAACGGGGATAGCTAAAAGTTTTTTTAACATCAGAGACTGATGCTCCCGGATAAATTATCTTTACAACTCCATTTCTTTCCTTCAGTCTTGGATCTTCTTCCCTAGGCATAATAAAAAACTGCAGTATTCCTAAAAACAAAAAGAAAATAGCAAATGTTAGTATCAAACTTTTCTTCTCGATAATAAAATTGGATAGTTTCATATTTTTACCTTTACTTGGGACATGGGAACAGACTCACTCAATCGAGACTTTAATAGTATGTCACCTGCCTGAAGTTCACCAGAGATCAAAATTCGATTGTTTTTGATCCCTAGAATAGAAATAGGAATATGATAGGAGACACCATCGATAACTTTTACAACGTAAGTTTCTTCACCTAATGGAGAATAGATGGCTTCAGGTGAGACCATATATCCTTTTTTCCCTTTTACTGAGTAATATACTTCTAGTTCAGAGGAATCGATCCATCCAACAGGAAATTGGAACTTTGCGGACACCTCGTCCTTAAAGTATGTAAGAGGAACATATATCTCACGAGCATTGACAAAGGGTAATTTGACCAAAACTCGGTAGGGTTTTGACTTTAGTATTTCAAGTTTTGCAGATTCAGAGAACTCGAGAGAAAACGAACCAGGGTTTCTTTCCTTTTTGACTCTAGCTCGGGTTTTGATTTCCTCGACAAAGAAGCTATCTGCGAGTATTTCTCCTTCAGCCAAAATGGTAATTTCTGGTTTTTCGGGGATTTTAGTGCAGAAAAAAAATAGCAAAAGAAAGATAAGAGTGAATTTCATAAACGACCTCAATAAGTAGACAATGGCTACTTTTTTCAGTATCTGTCAACGAAAAAAAGTAGACAATGTCTATATTTTGGGAAATTTTTTATTTATGCAAAAAAAGAAGAAGGAAAAAACAGGCTACCACCACGGAAATCTTAGAGAAGCCATTTTGGATGCATCCTTAGATTGGATCAAAAAAAATGGGGTGGATTCTCTGAGTCTTCGGGAGATTGCAAAAAAACTCGGTGTGACCCACTCAGCGCCCAACAAACACTTCCCAAAAAAGGAGGTACTTTTAGCGACCCTCATTGAACAGGGATTTATCGAATTTAAAGCGTATTTGGAATCAAGTGGGGTCGAGATGGAAACCAAACCCAAAGAAGCATTCATTCAAATGGGATTGGGTTATATCCGATTCGCTAACAGAAATCCTGAAATCTATCGATTGATGTTTTCCCATACGATTGTCAATTTTATGGAATATCCTGGAATGCTAAAGGCAGGACAGGAAGCGTTCGACGTTCTACACGATTCCGTTCGCCTTCTCCAAGCCAAAAATGTGGTCCGGCCAGGAAATAGCTTAGAGATTGCTTATATGATCTGGTCCTTTACACATGGTTTTGTTCTCCTTAGCCAAGATGGAAAACTGAAGGGCGTACAAACGGAAATAGATATCCAAAACAAATCGGAAGAAGATCTCATGAAGTCTCTTTTTCTCATGATGGGAGAAGGCATCACAAAATAAGCTTTCTATTTTTCTTGACATTCCCTTTCTGCAAGGCTTTTATATAAGAGATAGTTTTTATGGGTGGATTTCACTCTGGGAGTTTTGTGGGCAAATTTATTTTCAAACTGGTTTCACTGATCGTCGTACTTGCATTAGGTGTTGCAGCTTACACCTGGTTTACACTTAGCTGGAGTTATTCGGAAGGAGAACGGGCAGGTTATATACAAAAACTTTCAAAAAAAGGTTGGATCTGCAAAACTTGGGAAGGAGAGATTGCTCTCATTACTATGCCTGGAACGGTTTCAGAAAAGTTTTACTTTAGTGTTCGCGATGATGCAGTTGCTAAACAAATCAATGAATCGATTGGACGGAGAATTGTTTTAGAATATGAAGAACATGTCGGTGTACCTTTCAGTTGTTTTGCGGAAACACGTTATTTCATCACGGGCGTGAAAGAAATAGAGGAAGTTCCTAATTTGTAATGTTTGTTTTTTTGGACACTTAAAGAATCGATGCGTTTTTTTGTAACCCTTTCCTTTTTTAGCCTGAGTCTTTTTTCCCAATCTTTGTTTCTATCCACAAAAGAAATTGGGAAAAAAGCTTTTGTTCCAAGCTCTCGCTTAAAAGAGAAAGTTTCTGCGATTTCGAATCGACCCATTGGGACTGAGCTAAATGAGTTCTCTGGTATCTTTGATAAGGATTTTTTCGAGCTTTCAAACGGATTTATTTCTTATGGGCCCGACGTATCCTATATGCACTATCGTTTGGTTTTTGACCAGAAGGAAAACTGGGTGGAAACTCAAGAGCTTTTTCATTCGGATGTTTTGCCCGAAGACGTATACTACCAAATCTTTCCCAAAATGAAATTGGCTGCGAAAAAAAAATTTGAAGTGAATGATTATAGTTCTTACATCAAAATCACAAACAGCAAAGGGTTTTGGTATGAATTGGATGCGGTTGCTTTACCCAAAAAGAAAAAAGTCACTCTTGTTTTTGACAAAAACCTAAAACTAAGGAAGTCTCTTCCTAGATAAATCCTAATTTTCTTTTCGCATAACGAATGCCTAACTATGTCCCATTTCGAAATTGAATTTTAAAGAACAGAGAGATTTTTCACTTTACATATTTTTACTACTCATATATATAGTATACATGAGCTTGACCAAGTTTTTGGATTCTACCACCGATCTCTACCACCCCATCCGCCATTGGAACCAAAAGGATCTATCCCTCCTCACAGGCGAAAAGGGCCAGTACAAATTGGCGCTCCGATGGCAGGTCGCATTTGTGCAAGCTGGTTATAAAGTTTTCAATTTGGATTGTGCGGTTCGTTTCAATCCCTTCCTGATCACTGCAGAGACAAGATTACAAAATATACCACCTGAGCCTTTTTTAGAAGAGATCCTTATCCAGAGGGCGTTTACCCCCTACCAAATTTTGGATTCACTCATTGCCCTACTTCAAAATCCAAAACCAGATACGATTTACTTTCTTTTAGCTCCCTGCAAACAGTTCTTAGATGGTGATGTAAAGGACGATGAAGGACTCTTCCTTTTACACAAAATGTTGCATGTATTAGAGAGTTTTCCCAAACGACAAATCCCTCTACTGGTTGTGGAGTCTTGGAGCTACCGGCACAAAAATTTTCAAAAGTTTTTTCCCAAACTCTTAGGTTCTGCGAACAATCTTTGGGAGCTACAAACCGAAGATGGGCTCAGCCGCATCAAAACAAGAAAGATCGCCCTTGCAGGCTAAAGTATGGGAAGAACAATTGCTCCGTATTCTAGACAAATCCTACAAATAGAAGACAGTCTATCTGAGTTTAGGCGGTCTCTTCGCAAAGTAGATCAGGAAATTTTTGATGGTTTGATCCGAAACGCAAAGATGCAGGTACAAACAGGTGTAATGGCAGCATCTCCCTATCCGATTGATTCGATGTTACTTACCATGATGATCGAACTCAAAAAAGAAATCATCGAATTACAGAAAAAATTGGAAAAACAAACCATGCCGTAAAATGAAAACCTTCCGTGGATTTCTGTTTGATATCTACCATACTGACAAACGAATCTACCTTTGGGTCAAAGCCAAGGATGGGGAGAATAAATTATTCTTTGATTCCTACCACCCCACCATCTATGCTAAGGCCGATCCAGAAATTCTAACCAAACTTGTGCGAAGGCTCTATGACCTAGATGCATTGGCAGAGGTTCCAAGTTTCACAGAAAAAAAACTCTTCTACCAAAATCAAAAAGTCCAAGTCCTAAAATTGGTGCTCTCTAGACCCAATGTACTTCCCAAAATTACAAATTCTCTCTACCAACTCTATGGAAAGTACGATATCTACCATTCGGATATCGAAGTAACAACAAGTTATATGGTAGAAAAAAATATCTTCCCACTTTGCGAGCTAGAAGTGATTTATGAAACATTAGAATCAGGACTTTCTCAGATTTTTTTTATCAAGCCAGAGTCCAAAGCATTTGATTTGGAATACAATTTACCAAATTTTAAAATTGCGAGCCTCCAGTTTTCCAAAAGCCATCGGATTCCTTTTTTAGAAAATTCACTCATCATTGAAACTAATATAGGAAAATGGGAGCTAGCAGGAAAAAACCCCAAACAATTGTTAATTGATCTAAATTTGATCTTAAGAGAATCCGATCCCGATATCGTACTTTCTTCGTACGGAGACCAAGTAATCCTACCCAATTTATTTATGATTTCCCAGAAATATAAAATTCCATTGGAGTTTGATCGAGACAAAACAAGTACGATCCGAAGGGTTATCAAAACAGAAGGGACTAGTTTTAATACCTATGGAACCATTGTCTTTCGAGCCCCTTCCTATCCTTTTTTTGGAAGATGGCATATCGATTCTAGAAATAGTTTTGTTTTTAAAGAAGCCGAACTTTTGGGAATCATTGAACTGGCTCGTATCTCAAGGCTTCCCATCCAAAAAATGGCAAGAGCCTCAACAGGCAAAGCACTGACCTACATCGAAGTAGATGTAGCACTTCGGATGGACTATCTTGTTCCCTGGCAAAAAAGTGCAGTCGAACTACCTAAGTCCGCCTTACAACTATTAATTTCTGATAGAGGTGGACTGATCTACCAACCTGATATCAGCCAAGGGATTGTTTTGGAAAACGTAGCACAACTCGACTTTTCACAGATGTATCCGAGTATTATGGTGATCCACAATATTTCTCCAGAAACAATCAATTGCCTCTGTTGTAAAGATGAGCCAAATACACCAATGGTTCCTGGCATCGGTTATAAAATTTGCATAAAACGAAGGGGGATTGTATCCGAAGCTCTTTCCCATATTTTAGACAGAAGAGCTTATTATAAATTTCGAAAATCAGAAACTACGGGTAGCCAAAAAATTGCCTACAATTCCAAACAATCAAGCCTCAAGTGGATGTTGGTAACTTCCTTTGGTTACCTTGGTTATAGAAATGCTAAATTTGGAAAACTCGAAAGCCATGAATCTGTTACCGCCTTTGGAAGAGAAAAGTTACTGACTGCCAAAGAAATCGCCGAAGAAGAAGGGTATGTTCTTGTACACGCAATTACAGACAGTATCTTTATCAAACGTCCCGATTCCCAAGCTTTGAACGAAACGGAACTTCGAAACCTTTGTAAAAAAATCCAAACGAAAAGTCTCGTCCAAATGGATATAGAGGGGATTTATTCTTGGCTCGTATTTCCTCCCTCAACTACCGACAAACAAATGCCAGTAGCCAATCGTTACATGGGAAAATTTTTAGATGGAAGTTTTAAGTCTCGGGGGATAGCATCCAGAAGAAAAGACATTCCAAAATACATACGAGAATCCCAATCACTATTTATCCAATGGATGTGCCAGTTCACAAATATAAAGGATATGCAATTGCACGAATCTCAAATTTTGAATATATATGAGACATTAGATGAAAAACTCAAAACAGGGGAAGTTCCTTGGAAGGATTTGCTCATCCAAAGATCCACATCACAAGACCCAGAAGAATACGAAGTGGATGGAGCCACCTCACTATCGCTATATGAATTGAAAGAAATGGGAATTCGGGTCCAGGCAGGCGAAAAGATAAAGTACCTAGTCGCCAATAGAAAATCTGACAAAAAAAGTGAACGTTACATCACGGAAGAACGAATCCAAAATGAAATTTTAAAGTCTAAAAATCAATTCAAAGTCATCTACGATACAAATTACTACCGTGAACTTCTTCTAAAATCTTTTGAAGAAATTTGGGGCGGGTTTTCCAGTTTTTCAAATTTTAAACAATTAATAGATAGCCAACTGCAGTTGTGGTGAACAGTAACAATCATTTCATGTAATTGTAACAAAAATCACCCTAAATTCTATTGCAAAACTCTAGATTCAAATGTTCGCTCAGTAAAAATCATAGAGAGCGGACCACTTGGAAATCAATATTTTTCATATACTTATCATTTTGATGTTTATTTTAGCGATAAGCGACTTGGTTGTCGGGGTTGCCAATGACGCTGTAAACTTTACCAATTCTGCCGTTGGATCAAAGGTAAGTTCGAGGGCCGTGATTCTCATAGTTGCCTGCTTCGGTATCCTCTTGGGTTCCATGAGCTCTACTGGAATGATGGAAGTTGCTCGGAAAGGAATATTTAAACCTGAGTTATTCAGTTTAGAAAATTTATTATTTATATTTTTAAGTGTGATGATCACAGATATTCTACTTTTAGATTTTTACAATACGTTTGGTTTGCCCACATCGACAACAGTTTCTCTCGTATTTGAGTTGTTTGGTGCGAGCCTTATGATGGCCTATTTAAACAAACCAGCCGGAGTCGATGCATTTGATTACATCAATTCACAGAGTGCCATTAAAATCATCTCTGGGATTTTTTTAAGCATACTGATTGCGTTCATTGCTGGAATCGTAACACAAGGAATCAGTAGAATCATCTTCACTTTCAATCTAAAAGAATCGATGAAATACTTTGGAGGTTTTTTTGCTTCAATTTCTACAACAATAGTTTTATTTTTTATACTGATATCCGCTTTAAAAGATTCAACATTCGCAGGAGTGGATGCGTCAGTTTATGTTCAATCCAATTTATTATTGATCTTCGCCATTACAACAGCCCTGCTTTGGATTGTTTTTCAGACAGCTATTTTATTAGGTTATGATATTTTTAAGTTCATCATTCTTTTTGGAACTTTTGCACTCGCCATGGCATTTGCGGGAAACGACCTCGTCAATTTTGTTGGTGTGCCGATAGCAGGATTTAATACGATACAGCTGATTCTAGAAACCGGTAACCCACAGAGTTTAGGCATAGGGCTAACGGGCAAGGTACAAATCCCTAGCCTCTTTCTATTTATTGCAGCAATCGTGATGATACTAACGCTCCTTCTCTCCAAAAAAGCACATACAGTGACTAAAACGGAAATTTCTCTTGCCAGTGAAAAAAATGAATATGAGGCATTTTCATCCAACGAAATTGGGAGAAGGCTTGTTGGAATCTTTTTAGATTTTTGGTCATTGCTTAAGGAAACTCTTCCAGAATCCTTTAAAAACGCGGTAAAAACCCGTTACAAACGCACATCCAACTCCACTTTAGAAGATAGAGCCTTTGATTCATTGAGAGCAAGTGTAAACATAACAACAGCTAGTCTCATTATTATGACTGGATCCCTCTGGAAGTTGCCACTTTCTACTACATTTGTGACGTTTATGGTTGCCATGGGAAGTTCGCTTGCAGACCGAGCCTGGTCTAGACAAAGTTCTGTAAGTCGTGTGAGTGGGGTTTTGACCGTTATAGCTGGATGGCTTCTAACCGCGATGATTACCTCAATCATAAGCGCAATTGTAGTCAGCAGTTTTTATTTTGTAGGTTTCTACGCTCTTTTGATTTTATTACCAATCATCCTCTTTTTTATCTATACTTTCTCCAAAATCCACCACAGTAGAGAAAAAGAAGCAAAAGAAACTCTTGAAAAAATTGAACTTATAAGAACGAATCCAGATAGCTCCATTCGTAATATGTTAACCACTATGTCCGAAAGTCTACTAGAAGCGGGCAAATCTTTAGATCGGATCTTGGATGCCCATACATCTGGCAAAAGAAAATACTTAAAAGGAACTAAAAAGGTATTAAATAAACTCAGCATTCAATATGCAAAATATATGAGTAGAATTGCTGAAATTGATGAAAGCGAACTCACTGAAAAAGCTTGGATGAGTGCATTTAGTTTAGAAAGCTGTTTACATAGCTTCCGTCGTATCATTAATAATATTATAACTATTAGAAATTCGGTTGCGTTCAAACTAGAAAACTTTTTTTCCGCTCTCACAAAGGAAGAAGAGGAGGATTTAGTTGAATTAAAAAAATCGATTTTTGAGCTCTTTTCAGAATTGGAAAAACTCTCAGTCAAAAAGAAATCTAAAATTACTTCTACCAAACTCTATCAAAAACGTCTCGCAAATTTAAAATACAATATTCATAAAAACCAAATTCGCAGAGTAAAAAAAGGAAAGTCTCACTTGAATACTTTGGTTCCTTATTTGACAATAGCAGAAGAAATGATGGATTTAAATAACAACTTAATCGATCTACATGAAAACTTAGAAAAAACCCTTTCGATAGGAACAGTTAAAAATAAAAAACCGAAAGTTTAAGTAAAGTTCATTTATGAGAAAATGAAAGCCTAAACTCAAAAGCGACCAAACTAAGTACTATGAATTTTTCTCCGAAAAAGTATAGGGATCCATAGATTGTTAGCTGGTTCCAATATACCGTCATAAGATACAACGATATTAAACAATAGATCGTGTTGAAGATGGCTACCAAAAATAAAAAGATAGGCCTTTCCCAAAATCCAAAAGCAAAGATTGACAGAGAAAAAATAGCAAGAAAAAAGGCAAAAAAACCCAATTGAAAGACGATTTCCTGAGGCATGCCAAAAAACAGTTCCAATGGTGCGACGAGAAATGTTAGCATTAAAAAAGATACCAAGGCACCCAGGCCATCAACGAGAAAGATTTTTTTCCGATCGTTCAAAGATAACATAACCTATTTGTTTTCTCATAGAAACTAAAGTCAACTGTTTCCATTTATTATTAGAATTTCGATTATAAACAAATAGTCCGAACGGTCTACTTTTTTCTTTATTTTTCTTTCCATGAAATGAATACGTAAGAGAAATGGCTTATGAGTTTCCCTTTTCAAAAAACCCTTACAACTAGATATTATGATCTCGACTGGAATCGTCATGTAACAAGTAGAACGTATGAAAGATTCGGATATGATGCGAGAATGGAAATTCTAGCAGAGATTGGTTATCCTATCCAAAAATGCCTTACCGAGGGAATTGTTTATGAGCCAAAATCCAGTTTTGTTCGTTTTTTAAGCCAACAATTCGCTGGTGCTGATATAAACGTCACCACCGAACTCGATATAGACGAGAACGGATTGTTTTTATGGAAACAAGAACTCTTTGGCGGAGATGGGAAAAAAGCCTGTGAATTGGAATCAACATCGCTTCTCAAACAAAAAGGAAATATTCTAAAGCCAGAAGTTGCTGAGAAAAAAACCTTCAATGAGTCTCTAGCTCTTAAACCTTTTTCCATTCATAAAAAACCAGAATCTCAGCACACACTAAACCATACGTATACCATACCATTTAGTGATATGAATTGCTTTTGGAATCTAACACAGGAAGCAATTTGGAAAATTTTTGAGGAAGGTCGATTTCTATTCTTTAAGGAAATCGTAGATTTTTCTTTGATTCAAGAAACCGATTCCACTACTTTTTTTATGGGTGGAGAAATCCAAGTTTACGAGTTACCCGAACCAGGAAGCAATATAACGATACAAAGCTGGATTGAATCCGTGGAGAAAATTCGTTTTTACTTCCGTCAGGATCTTGTAGATAGTAAGGGGAAGGTATTAGCAAGTATGAAGGATGAACAGCTGTTCGTTGCCCTTTCGAGTTCTAGGCCAAGAAAGGCGCCACCAGAATTTTTAAATAAAGTAATCGCATTTATCGAAACAGATTCGTAAAAGACTGACCTTCCATCGAAGTTTTGGATGCTCAATTATGGAAAGAATTAGAGTGCCTCCATTTGTTTTATTTCTTCCTCCGTCAGTTCCCGGTAATTGCCTACTCTGAGATTGGGATCGAGTTCAATTGCTCCCATCCGAACTCGTTTTAGGTAGACAACCTCCATTCCTAAAGATACGAACATCCTACGAATTTGACGATACTTTCCCTCTCTAAGCCATACCTTAACAAAAGACTTATCCCCATTGATAGAGTCTAGCTCCAATTTGGCGGGAAGCGTTTTATATCCATCGTCTAGAGTCACACCAGTTTCAAACGCATCTATTTCCTCTTTGCCAACAACACCGCGAATCTCAGCATAGTATTCTTTTGTTACCAAATGTTTGGGAGATGTATACTTATGTGCCAATGGTCCATTCGTTGTAAATAAGAGTAGGCCCTCCGTTTCTTTGTCCAACCTTCCAATAGGAAATAGGTTCATATTCTGGTGTCGGAAGGAAAGGTATTCCATAACAGTTTTCTCTTTGGGGTCTTCTGTTGCAGTAATACAATCCGGAGCCTTATTCATCATGAAGTAATAAAATTTCCTTCGTATTAAAATCTCAGTTTCATACTGAACAGAATCTTCCAAATTTACTTTGGTTTTTGGATCTTTTGTCAAAATTCCATTCACCAAGACTTTACCTTGTTTGATGGCGATCTTTACATCGCTCCGTGAGCCTATTCCTAAATTCGAAAGAACCTTATCCAACCTTTCTGTTTCCATAAATCTAGTATCTGATGGATAGTATTGAATAAATTCTAGTAAAATTCATTTTTTGGTATCCACATTCCCAAATCTTTTAAGTGTAAAAGAAAGATGTTTCAATCCCTCCGACAAATTTACAAATCGTCTAAAACTGCTTTTTTACTATCTCTCGAGAGTTCCAAAATTCTTACGTGGATCATTTGTTTCTTAACGATCACAAATGGGATTTTTCCATCTGCACTTGTTTGGATTGGAAAACTTATCATTGATGAAATTCTAATAGGAGAATTCAAAGAATTTGATTTCCATTCACTAACAACCGCTAAACCTTTTATTCTTGTCTATTTAGAAGCTGGACTTACCTTCCTTTACTTCGGATCTCAAAAACTATATTCTGTCGCCTATGCACTTCTCCGAATTCGATTGGGCCAGGCTGTAAACGTTAAAATTCTAACAAAGGCAACCGAACTCGAACTCACTCATTTCGAAGATTCCGAAACCTATGACAAAATGACACAGGCAAGAACCGAAGCTTCCTCGAAACCACTTTCCATGGTGACTCGCTTCTTTACTGTGATCCAGTCTTCGATTACAATCGTTAGTTTTTTTGGATTACTCTTCCACCTCTCACCATTCGCATCTATTGCTTTAATTTTTGCGGCAATTCCGTCCTTTGTAGCAGAAACAAAATTTTCCAACCATAGCTTCCGCCTCTTTCGATGGAAATCTAAGGAAACTAGAGAGCAAGTCTATTTGGAGAGTCTGATCGCAAGGGAAGATAATGCGAAAGAAACCATCCTATACGATTTAGGAAAAATTTTTCTAGAGAGATACAAATCCAATTTCAATCGGATCTATAAAGAAGATAAACAGCTAACCATACAAAAAGGAATATGGAGTTTTATTTTTGGAATCTTAAGTCAGTTGGCTTTTTACGGCTCCTATGTTTGGATCGTATCTCTTGCCATTCAAAAAAAAATAAGTTTGGGTGAGATGACGATGTATATAGTTATCTTCCGACAAGGTCAAACTACATTTACTAGCCTACTCTCGGCATTTGGTGGAATTTATGAAGACCATCTTTATATTGAAAACTTAAATTCCTTTTTAGAAATTCCTTTGATAAAACAATCTGGTCAAACTCGTTTTGGTAAAAGAAGGGATGGAATCCTTTTTGAGAATGTTTCTTTCCAATATCCAGGTAACAACGATTACTCTTTAAAAAATATAAATTTCCATTTAAAATCTGGAGAAAAACTTGCAATCGTCGGTAAGAATGGTTCCGGAAAAACCACTCTAATCAAACTCCTAACCAAATTGTACACACCAACGGAAGGCAATATCTACCTAGATGGAGTGAATTTAAGAGACTGGGACGAAACCACACTCCGCAACAAAATTGGTGTTATCTTCCAGAATTTTGTCCAATATCAATTTATGGTTGGCGAAAATATCGGACTCGGGGATGCAAAAGATGCAATGAACGAATCCAGGTGGGGTGAAGCGTCTCAGTTGGGTATGGCCTATGAATTTATCCAAGATCTGGAAAATCGCTTCTACACAAGACTCGGGAAATGGTTCAAAGATGGTCGCGAACTTTCTGGTGGCCAGTGGCAGAAGTTAGCACTTTCTCGAGCTTTTATGCGAAAGGATGCTGAGATTTTGATTCTGGATGAGCCAACTTCTGCCATCGATGCAGAGGCAGAAATGAAGGTTTTCGAACATTTCCGAGAACATACGGAAGGTAAGACGGTGATTCTGATTTCCCATCGATTTTCTACAGTGCGAATGGCGGATCTGATCTTGGTATTAGGCGGGGGAGAAGTTTTAGAATGGGGCTCCCACAACCAACTATTAGAAAAAAAAGGTAGATACGAAAAGCTCTTTCGTTTACAACAGGCAGGTTACCAATAGGAATAAATTGATTCAGTAATCAGGTCAAACATGGAAGAAACCTATTCAAACCAAGGAATGCGGAAGTTAAAAAATCTAATTGAAGCCTTTGGACTTAGGTCCAAAGAAATTGGAACCGTTGCTTCCTCCATACAGCAAGTTGCCAAACAAACCAATTTACTCGCATTAAATGCGGCAATCGAAGCAGCCAGAGCTGGCGAACACGGTCGTGGATTTGAAATTGTAGCAAACGAAGTAACAAAACTATCTTTCCAGACAAGCGAGGCTACAAAAAAAATCACAGAAATCCTCTCTCGTATCAATACAGAAACTGCAACTGCCAGTAGCGAAGTTTTAGAGATGGAAAAACAGTCCATCTTAGAGTTTGCAGAATTATGGACGGATTCCATCGCTAAAAACTTGGAATCCAAATTTTATATCATGGCAACCTCACTCTATGGCTTAAAATTTTTAATTCAGAGTTTGATCCAGGCGAACACAGGAATGAAACGAGAGCACCTGTTACTTATTTTGCAAGAATATTTAACCCAAAACGAACAACAATTAGCCTATGCAATTTGTTGCGAACCAAACGTTATCGACGAAAAGGATGAATTCTATCAAAATAAAGAAGGGCATTCTCCAACCGGACGTTTTGTACCCTATTGTCACAGACATGCTGGCAGAATTTCTATTGAACCCTTACAAGGATTTGATGTTCCCGGTGAAAACGATTGGTACATTCTTCCCAGAGATTTAGGAGAGGATGTTATGATGGAACCGTATGACTATCCTATTGAGGGAAAGACAGTAAAGATGACTAGCTTTATGACGAATCTTTTTATTCAATCAAAGTTCTCCGGAATCTTAGGTGCAGACTTTTCACTTGAACAACTCCAGAAAGAACTTTCGCCAAAGAGGATTTTTGGAACAGGAACAACCGCTCTAATCAGCTACGAAGGCAACTATGCTTCCCATCCTGAGAAGGACTTACTTGGAAAACCAGCGGACCACCTATCTCTAGAGGCAAAAAAAGCAATCCAAACTGGTCAATCTTTCGTGTACGTTAATGAAGCCGAAACCGCCTTTATTTTAAAACCTGTCCGGATTGGGAATAGCAAACGGTTTTGGAGTATCCTCGTAGAATTTAATATTCTATCCTCTTTGAAAAAATAACTGTCTAAACTACAATGGAAGACAGTATCCTTAGTAGCCTAGAAGAACAATTGACTGCCTTATATTCTGAAAAAGAATATTTGGAAAAAGAATTAGGAACTTCAGTTCCTGAACAAATCTACGCTGAATTTACAAAATTAGAAGAATCCTTGGTTCAGTTGTATGAATTCAAAGAATTCTACAGAAAGATTGATTCAAGTAAGATATCAATAGAATCTCTTTCATCTGTTTTCCTCTCTAGAGAAAGATTTACAGGTATTTGATATGAGTGAAGAACTTGTCCAAAAATTGGCAAAACAAGGCGAAGCATTTGCAAAATCAGAAATGCGATTTATACCCGATGACCTCTTACAAAAAATTCTCAGAAAGACTCCCGAAGAGCTAGATCTTTTGGACTTTGGAGTGATCTCTTTGGATGACAAGGGAATCATTAAAACCTTCAACGAATATGAGGGAAAAAAGGCTGGTGTAGATGCGAAATCGACGATCGGCAAAAACTTTTTTACAGAAGTCGCACCTTGCACAAACAACCAAATTTTTTATGGAGCTTTTAAACAAGGTGTAGATGAGAGAAAGATGGATATGATTTTTCCTTATACCTTTACGTATAAGATGAAACCAACGCCTGTAAAAATCCATCTCTACAGAGGACCTGCAAGACCAACCAATTGGATATTTGTAAAATGGAATTAACATTAATTGAAGAAGCAATAACGAACGAACAGTTTAACAATGATGTAAACGAAAACTTTGAAGATTGGAAAGTTAATTTTTCCGTCTCCGATTCAGATTATCAAGACCAAAAAATTTGGTTCCATCATCTAATCCAAACTTTTTTAGACCTTCTTCGGGATGTCGAAGATGACGAAGAATTAAGCGTTCTTGTTTTTTCCAAGTATGTGGAATTGAAATGCCTTTGGAAACAATTAAACGCGCAGGTACAGTATCAAAATTTTAAAAAGGGTCTGGCGGATTCCAATTTAGTTCTCAAAGCATCCCTTGTCACATATATATTAATTGCGATTGAACCTTTGCTACACGAAGACGACCTAGCAGAAATCCAATCCTTTTTGACAAAGCCCATCCGCGAAATCATGTATACCAAAACGCCAAACCCAACGGGACCTGATCAAGATTTCTCAGATGCGGATCAACTCTCAGAACAAATCGATTCACTTTATTATGATAAAGAATATCTATTTAAAAGATTAGGAACTTGCGAGCCAGAAGAAGTTGTTTCTATCATAAAAAACATGCGAGAGCAGGTGAACAACCTACAGGACGAGATGGTGGACTCCTGTGTGATCGGCAAATCGATTCAATTTTACGGAAAACGAAAGATCACGGTCCACAAAAACTAAACGAGTTGCCCAACCGCGGAACAATAAAAAACCTGTTCCGTAGTGATGGATATTAACCAGGTTTTGACGTATTTACAGGAGCTTCTAGACCAACCTCAAAAGTTAGTAACTTTAGGTGAGGAAGAACGCCTCCGGTTGCAAATCCTATGTGGAAGGATTTCAAGACCGAATAAAAATGAAGTCCTTCTTCGAAACCGTACAGTTCGCCTAGAAAAACGAAACCAGATTCGATCGCTCGAAAGAAAAAAAACATCAGAAACAGAAATCAGAAAAGCAAGGGAAGCAACAGTTTTTACTGCTCCCAAACAGATTCCCGATCTCACGAATAGATGGGATTGGGAAAAAGCAGAAATTTTACCAAGACCTAAGAGCTGTTATATCTGCAAAACCCCTTATACCAAATTGCATTTTTTTTACGATTCTATGTGTAAGGAATGTGCCGAACTAAATTATGAAAAGCGATACCAAAGAGCAGACTTGACTGGTATGGTAGCGGTGATTACGGGCTCTCGTCTAAAAATCGGATACCATACAGCACTGATGATGCTACGATCGGGTGCGAAAGTGATCGCCACAACTCGATTCCCGATTGATTCAGCAATCCGATTTTCTAAAGAAGAAGACTTCCATGAATGGAAACAACGCCTGCAAGTTTTTGGGCTCGACTTACGGCACACTCCTTCTGTGGAAATCTTTTGCAAATATCTTGAAACCCATTTGGATCGACTTGACATACTTATCAATAATGCTGCACAAACTGTCCGAAGGCCTCCTGGATTTTATAGTCATTTGCTAAAAGTGGAAACATCTGCTTGGACTGAACTAACACCAGACGTTCGATCTATTTTGAGTTTTTATGAACATTGTAAAAACGATCTTAACCAAACCTCGAGTTCCGATACAAATGTTATGAAAGATACAGCGATAGCTCTGGCTGTCAGTTGGAACCACAAAACTCCAGGAGTCGGAATTCGATCATCCGCAGCCCTCTCTCAAATTCCCTACTCTCATGACAACTCCAACGAATTGGAAACTGTATTTCCAGAAGGCAAATTGGATGCAGATCTACAACAAGTGGATCTTCGGAAAACGAATAGTTGGCGATTGAAATTGGGCGAAATTAACACATCGGAAATGTTAGAAGTACAACTTGTAAATGCAGTTGCTCCGTTTGTATTGTGTAACCGTTTGGTTTCGATTATGCGAAGAGATAATACCGGCAAAAAACATATCATTAACGTATCCGCAATGGAAGGAAAGTTTCATAGATTTAAGAAGGAAGACAGACATCCCCATACGAATATGGCCAAAGCGGCTCTCAATATGTTGACACACACTTCGGCTAGTGACTTTGCAAAAGACGGTATTTTTATGAATGCAGTCGATACAGGATGGGTAACAGATGAGGACCCAATGGAATTGTCCTTAAAGAAGCAAAATCTCCATGATTTTCAACCACCTTTAGATATAGTTGATGGAGCAGCCAGAGTGATTGATCCTTTGTTTCATGGAATACTAACAGGGCAGCATCTCTATGGCAAATTTTTAAAAGACTACAAACCAATTGACTGGTAGTACATTGTTTAAGGAGATTCTAATTGAATTTTGGAATTGGACTTGAATAAAAAAAATTTTCTCTCATTTTTTTTTATTTGTACATGTACGAGTACGATTATTTCTTTTTTTATTTTTTTTGAAACTCAGGTATTATCTTTTTTTTGGGAAATCCGTTCCTTTGTTTGTGAGGAACATGATGATTGCCTTAGAAAAAAAACAAAACACTTACCAAGTAAATGCAACAAGCCTAGACGTATTTTACGTGCCTGTTTTAGAAGAGGAATTGGAACGACTCTTTCAATCCGGGGAAAATCCATTATTCATCGATTTTAGTCAGGTAGAGGAAGTCTCCTCTGCGGTACTCGGTCTACTTCTACACAAAAGGATACGTTTTCAAAAAGCTGGAAAGGACCTACTCCTAATCCACGTCCAACCGCAAATTCAAAAAATCTTAAGAATTCTGCACTTAGAAAAATATCTGATGCAGATTCAAAACGTTTGATTGGATACCTATTTTGCTCTTTTCAGTAGTAAACCCGAATGCGAACCCAATTCATTTCTTAGTAGATTCACGTTACCAAATTGGTAGAGGAGCGAGTGTTTACCTAAATCTTTTAAGAAGCAACTTTCTTTGCCAAAATTTAAATAGATCGTAATTTCTTCCTCTTTCCATTTTCTCACGTAGGCAAGTAAGGATTTAGATTCTTCTGGTAAAAGATCGAGTTTTCCAAATTGAAGGGCCTTTTCTTTTTTTCGGATTTGGATTAATTTTTGATAGTGTTTCCAAAGGGAATCTTCATCAGATTTTTGATAGGCGACAGTTTGTTCTTTATTGTATTTTCCAACTCCCAACCAAGACTCACCTACTGAAAAACTGGCATTTTTACCTTCATCCCATAACATCGGAAGTCGGCAATTGTCTCGATTGATATAAATTCCTAAAAAGTCCGACAAAAATTTGGGAACTAAGGAATTCATCTTAGCAATGGGATCCTTTCCTGCTTGTATCGAAATATCACCTTCTGGTCGACCAATTTCTTCGCCGTAGTAGATAACGGGAACACCACGCGCCGTCAATTGAAAGCAAGATAGAATTTTAGCTTTTTTTGCATCTCCTTTAATTCTGTCGATGTATCGTCTTTGGTCGTGATTGCCAAATACATAGACGGGTTGGTATGGTTCTGAAAACTCCCTCTCGTTTTTTTCGAGAAGAGTTCTAAAGAAATTTGCATAAAATTCAAAATGAATCAGTTCAAATTGAAAAACAAGATTGAGTCCATCAGCTCTTTCACCTAAAAACGATTTTAAAATCGAATCATTTCCACTCACTTCACCAATGACAAAAGGTTTTTGTTTGAATTTTGAAAGTAGATTTCGGACTTCTTTTGCCAGTGCAAAAGACTCAGGTAAATTTAAATTGTGTATCTTTTTTTGAAAAAACGCCTCATCGTGGTTATCTGGCGTAGGAAAAAATCGTGTTGATGCTGGATTGTCTAAAAAGTTCTTATCCTTAAAAATGGAATTAAAAATATCCAAACGAAATCCATCAACGCCTTTTTTTAGCCAAAATTCCAATACCTTAAACATGGCTTTTTTAACTTCCGGATTTCGATAGTTAAGATCCGGCTGAAAACTCAAAAAATTGGAATAGTAGTATTCTCCAGTATTTGAATCCAAGTTCCAACCTGAACTTCCCACCATAGACTTCCAGTTATTAGGTGGTTTTCCATCTTTAGCTGGCTTCCAAATGTAAAAACCTCGTTTGGGATTTGTTTTCGAAGAACTGGATTCTTTGAACCAAGGGTGTTCCTTTGAAGTGTGGTTCATGACCATATCCAAAACAACTTTCATCTTTCGCTTATGGATTTCTCGAATTAGTTTGTCACAATCCTTCATTGTGCCAAATCTTGGATCGATTTCCAAATAGTCAGAAATATCATAACCAAAATCCATCCCAGGGCTCTTAAAAAAGGGAGAAAACCAAATCGTTTCCACCCCGAGCTCTGATAAATAATCCAATTTTCCAATGATACCAGGCAAGTCGCCAATCCCGTCTCCATTCGAATCTGAAAACGACCAAGGATAAATTTGATAGATAACTGTCCCTTTCCACCATTCTGATTTTGATTCCATGACTTTTCTAAATTCCTGAGTATATTTTGTTTTACGTATGATTTGTACCGAGAATCCTATTCTAAGAACCGAAAAGGAACCAAATGGATAAAGAAAGAATCAAACTCTCAGGCTTTAATAACCTTACAAAAGTATTAAGCTTCAATCTTTATGATTTCTGTATCTCGCTTAGCGACGAAGAAAAATCTCAATACGTAAGTTATATTCATGAAAAGTACAACGCATCCAAAATCACAGAAATTTCCAAAGAAATCGTAAAAAAAATAGAAGCAAATATCCTCTCTGTTTCTGCGCAGGATTACGATCCGGTTGGGGCATCCGCGATGATTTTAATGAGCGATGTGAAAGGGGGGGGGAGCCCAATTCCGTCCACTCAAGTTTCCATGCACTTAGACAAATCTCATATCACAGTTCATACCTATCCAGATGCGGCAGATCCTGATGGGATTTGTAGCTTTCGGGTGGACATCGATATCTCTACTTGCGGAGAGATCATTCCTTTGGATTCAATCAATTATTTGTTTGAAGCGTTTGAATGTGACGTCGTATACATAGATTACGTGGTAAGAGGATACACGAGGCTCGCTGATGGAAAAAAAATCTATAATGACCATCACTTCAATTCAATACTTGATTTTGTGCATCCTAACATTAAAAGAAACTATACCTACCTTTCCGATATCAACATGCCACAAGACAATACTTGGCAAACCAAAATGATGATCAAAGAACTTGGTCCAGAAAACTATGTTTTAAACCCCGAAGACATCAACCACCCGGATATTCCAGAGAAGATGAAACTTCTCCGAGAAGAAATGAAAGAAGTCTATCATATGATTCATTAAATTTTAGAGAGGATACTATGAGTAAGGTATTTAAAATAGATGGTGCAAAATTTCCTGACGTACAGACGCTAAAAGATTCACTATGGCCTCTCTACGAAGGTAAAATGTCGAAAGAAGAGTTTGAGACATACGTCAAGGAAAATGTCAAAGAAGAAGGATGAACGAGTTGGACGGATCCTTTGATTCTAATTTGGATCAAACTGCGATTCCATTAACTTCCAATCCCACAAGCCAAAATGTTTGGCTTGAACTGCCAAAAAGTACTGCGAGTTATTCGATCACTTCACAGGCAATTCTGGAAGAACTTCGAGTAAGACATAGACGGCTCGAGATGTACGGGAGTGCGGAGATTAATCCTTCCACCTTACTCACAATAGATGAAATACCATCCGTTTTACAAAAACTGGTCCAAATAACAGAAAACCATCGGACACCCAATGCAATCTCTGAGGCCTTACGGGAGCTTTCCGGTCTAAGTCCTAATTTTACAGAAAAAGTTGTCTATTTTTATCCTTTTTTCCTAAAAACAGATGAGAAGATTTTATTGAAAGTAGCAATGGTTGCTCCTCAGGTCCATGAGAAAACTGATGTTTCTGCATACCGCAGGGCATGTATTAAATACAATTTAGATTTAGTCGAATCTCTCCTTCAAAAAAGATCGAGTCGAGAAGTTGTTTTAGACCCTATCCATCCAGGCAAAATCCTATTAGGAAAAAATGATTCTGGAAAAGTTTTCCTTTATCCAGCTAACTTTAGTTACGAGTCAGAGGTTGAAGGAATGTTACGAAAGGCAATGGAACCATTCCGCCCAATACCAGTTTCTGACTTTCTCAAAGACCTAATCGCTTACGGAAAAGAAACAGCACGTTTAGTTGAAATAATCCCTGGATACCACATCATTTTGCCTCAAGGTACCCACCAGCCAGAATATGCCCGCCACTTAGCTGTGCAGTTAGATGCCCTTTTTCAATTTAGTTTCCCTTACTTGAAACAAATTGCGGAAAAAGAAAAGTATCAAAATTTTTTGGAAAAATGGGAAAACTACAAATGGAAGTTTCCGTCCGAAACCGAAACCCTCATCCAAAATGGTCCAACTCTAAGTAAAAGTCTTATCGAACTCATTCAAGAATTTCCATTTGAAAAATTTCCTAATGCGGAAATACAAAAATTTGCAAAAACTGTTCATGAGAGTATTCTAATCCTTCATAAACTTGAGGAACGAATCAAAACTCAAAAACAGGATGGAACCGAAACTCTCATCGAAGAATGGATAGAAAGTTTGAAATCAAAAATTAGAGAAAATTCAGAAAAAACTCTAACACTTACCAAGATTGATTTAAACCAAGAAGTTAAGTCCCTTGACCTAAAGCTTGAATCTCAAAAAATAAATGCTATCAATCGTTTGGTTTCCACTCTAGAGCAAGAGTTTGGTTGTATGGAGTTAAAGGAAAATGAAATTCATGTTGTGTTTGCACTAGACCAAAGATTGTATTCCAAAATCGCAAAACAGACCTTTGAACTTTCTAAGTATGATACCAATTACCGCAACGAGCTTCCAATCTTAGATATGATCAGAGTAAAACTCAAAGATCGATCAGATCCTTTGTTTGATATTTCTGAAAAAATAAATGCTGGCTCTAATAATCCCTCCACGAAAGAAATCAAAACCAAACAAAAAAAAATTGGTTTGTTTGGAAAGATCTCAAAAAAAATAAATTTAGCTTATGCACTACTGCTATCCATCAGCCTAGTAAGTTTTGCAACGGTGACTTCCATTGTATTAAGTCAACCCAAACTCATTTTTTATGGTGTGCCAGTTGGGATTTTAATCGGCGTTGTCTTCGGTTACATCTTTCGGATTGAAGATCCAAAACCAAGACGTACAGACTCTCCTGAATCCGAATTACCTGAAAAACCAAACGAGATTGCAAAGATTGCGGAAAGATTTATCTACCCTAAAAAATTTAATAGTATCAACGAAAAAGTCTACGATTCAAAAAGACTGAAATACCGAATTGAAGAATCTTTGAATGATATCTGTTTTGAGTTAAAACAAGATCCAGAAAAAATAGATAAAAACAAAATGATTGCAGAAATCGAATTTGTTATCCACCAAATCTCGATAATTATAAAAATTCCTGAGGCTTTAATCGTCAAAGGCAGGTCTAAAGAATTGATAGTAAACCGCTCCGATTTTAGAACTGTGCTTTTTAGAACACAGTTAGCTGATTATTATAGAAAGGAAGTAGGTCTTTACAAAAATGACCGTGACCAACTTGATTATTTGCAATTTATCATCAGAGAATTGGAATTCGGATACAACAAATATATCAAATCTTAAACTTGGGCTAATATGAAGTTTTTTTCAATCCTCTTAATTGCTATCCTAACCTTCTCTTGCGCGAAAGAATCTATCGATATCGAATCTTGGATCCAGTCCAACAAAACAGAAAAGATACTGAACCTATCGAAAAAAGAATTGGGAACACTTCCTCCTACCATTCAAAATTTAGAATCTGTCGAAGAACTGACTCTTCAATACAACTCCCTCACCTCTCTCCCAAAAGAAATGGGAGGTTTGAAAAATTTGCGAATTCTAAATGTTTTTGGAAACCCGATTGGCGAGTTACCTGAGGAATTTAAAAATTTAAAAAAATTGGAAGTACTACTTCTTGGTCGGACCGAAATCCAAACCGTACCGAGGTTTTTACCGGAACTAACAGCCCTAAAAACCCTCGCTCTCGATGAAACCAAACTGATGTTAACGGACGATGATGTTGAAATCCTTTCAAAAATTCCAAACCTTGAAATCCTCGATATTACTCTTCTCCGCGAGTTCAAAGTCCTTCCAAAAAACATAGGGAAACTAAAGCATTTAAAAGGAATTTACATGCAAAAAATCCCACTGGAAAAGGAAGACGTGAGACGTCTCAGAGACGAATTGCCGGGCGTCAAAGTTAAACTCTAATTTTTACGTTTTCTCTTTCCGCCCGATTTTAGACATTGGCTTAGTATGGCCAAAACGGAAAAAGAAAATCCCTATTCAAACACGGTACTTCTACCAAAAACCGAATTCCCGATGAAGGCAGACCTCGCGAGTCGGGAGCCAGCTCAGATTTTAGAATGGAAATCAAATAAAACATTCGAAAAGATGAAGGAAATTAGAAAGGATAAGCCAAAGTTTATCCTGCATGATGGCCCGCCGTATGCGAATGGAAATTTCCACACAGGTCACTCTCTCAATAAAATACTCAAAGATATTATAATTAAATCAAAATCGATGTTGGGATTTTCAGCTGATATGATCCCTGGATGGGACTGTCACGGTCTTCCGATAGAAGTTCAAGTATTGAAAAACCTGGGAAAGGAAGCAAGAAATACAAGCTCAAGTGAGCTCCGAAAAAAATGCCGTGAGTATGCGGGAGAATATGTTGGGAAACAGAGCGAAGACCTTACCCGATTTCTTTGTTTTTTCGATCCATCTAACATCTATCTAACGATGGATCCAAAATTTGAAGCTAGAATCGTTGAAGTTTTTGGAGACCTATTTTCAAAAGGCTACATATACAAAGGAAAAAAGCCAGTTTATTGGTGCATTGATTTAGCAACAGCACATGCAGAAGCAGAAATCGAATACCAAAACCATGTATCTCCTAGCATTTATGTAAAGTTCCCAATAAAAGGACAAACTGATTCTTATTGTTTGATTTGGACCACTACTCCTTGGACCCTGCCAGCCAATCTCGCTATTTGCTTCAATGAAGATTTAGAATATTCTTATTTCAAATCAAATGAACATGGAACACTCATTTTAGCGGATGGGTTAAAAGAAGCAGTCGAAGCCAAAACTGGGATTCAACTTACAAAAATAAAATCTGTGTCGACAAGTGAACTTAAAACCCTCACCTTCCTACATCCATTTTTAGAGAGAGAGTCAATACCTCTTTTTGGCAGTCATGTTACTTTAGATGCAGGAACAGGTTGTGTTCACACAGCACCTGGCCATGGAACTGACGACTATCGTGTTGGAACATTAGCAGGACTCCCCCCACTCTCTCCGGTGGACGATTACGGACGTTATACGGAAGAATTTCCGATGATGAAAGGTATAAAGATTTGGGATGCAAATCCAAAGATTATAGAACTTTTGACAGAAAAGAATTTGATGTTCCACCATTCTGAATTCACACATTCCTATCCGCATAGTTGGAGGAGCAAAAAACCTTTGATTTTTCGAGCTACTCCCCAGTGGTTTTTTTCAATCGATCACAACAATTTACGTAAAGATGCTCTAGAGGCAATTGAAAAGGTAAACTGGATTCCCGATTGGGGAATCACGAGAATTCGATCCATGGTGGAATCGAGACCAGACTGGTGTTTATCAAGACAAAGGAACTGGGGAGTTCCGATCCCTTCGTTTACATGCAAATCCTGTGGAGAAACGCATTTAGACGATGCAACAATCAAACATTTTATCGAGATTGTAAAACAAGAAGGCATTGAAGTTTGGTATGAAAAAGACGCAAAAGATCTTTTGCCACCAAACACAAGTTGCAAATCTTGTGGTAGTACGGACCTAAAGCAGGACAAAGATATTTTAGACGTTTGGTTCGATTCGGGTGTATCTAGTTTTTCTGTCTACGGCGATTCCATTGGGAAAGAACCAGCCGACCTATATCTGGAAGGGAGTGACCAACACCGTGGTTGGTTTCAATCAAGCCTTTGGCCATCTATGGCAATCAGAAAAGTTCCCCCTTACAAATCAGTTCTCACCCATGGATACGTGTTGGATGAGAAAGGTCATGCGATGTCTAAATCTCTCGGAAACGTGATCAACCCCACAACTGATATCATAAAGATTTACGGTGCGGACGTTCTTCGGTTGTGGGTTTCAACTCAAGATTTTAAGGACGATGTGAAAATTGGGAAAGACTCAGTTAAAATTGTCTCTGAAACTTATAGAAAGATTCGCAATACATTCCGTTACCTTTTGGGAAATTCCAATTTGGTATCAAAATCATGGAACCTACAAAAAGCAGATATAGAGCCGATTGATCGATTCTATTTGCATAAGTTAAATGAATTGAATATTGAAGTACAAAAACTTTATAATTCATACCAATTTCATTCCGTTTATCAAAAGTTACTTCTATTCTGTACAGTGGATCTATCTCAAGACTATTTTGAGATCATTCGGGACAGGATGTACTGTGATTCTAAAGAATCGAAAACGCGTAAATCGTCGGAGTATACTCTTTCTTTGATTTTAGAAAATCTAGCCAAACTATTTGCTCCTATTCTTAGTTTTACAGCGGAAGAAGTTTGGAAAGAGTTTGGTCATAAAGATTCTATATTTCTATCAGATTTTTCTGACTTACGAGAATGGTCAGATCATAAACTGGCCTCCGAATTCCTCAATCTCCTTCAATTAAAAGAGCTTGTCCAAAAGGCTCTGGAAGAAGCCCGGAAATTAGGTAGGATTGGAAAATCTTTAGAGGCAGATCTGGTTCTAGAACCATCGTTTAAAGAAAAAATCGCTCCTTTTTCCGAAGAAGATTTGTCTTTATATTTTGTTGTCTCGAGTGTCGAAATTTCGGAGATAAAACAAACGCATACAATTTATTCTGAGCTTTCATCGGATTTAGGTAAATTGTATACCGTAAAACCAACGTCATATGAATGTCCACGTTGCTGGCGGTATCTGTCTCCATCAGAAAATTCTCTATGCAAACGATGTGCTGAGGTTGTAAAATGAATTTGAACTTAGAAATCGGAAATCTCCCTTGGGATTTTTATCCTTTTTTCCTTCTTTTTTTTGTGGCGGGGGTCTGCCATTTTTTAACACCAAAATTTTTTCTGAGAATCATTCCACCTCAGATTCCTTACCCAAAATTAGCTAACTGGGGAAGCGGACTGATCGAAATTTTTTTGAGCATCCTCTTAGTGTTTACCGAAACTAGAAGTTTTGCGGCTTGGGGAATCTTTCTCTTATTACTCGCAGTGTGGCCGGCAAACATCTACCACTACACGATTCATAACAAAAAATTTGATCCACCGAAATGGATTTTGTTACTCCGTATCCCTTTACAAATTCCGCTACTTCTTTGGGCGTATCGCTTTACTTAGTTTTTTTCAGTTTTCTTAAAAGTTTTCCAGTGAAGATCTCTGCTTCTGGTAGATGAATGATTGTTGCAATCGCAAAATAAATCAGAATAGCAGGAACAATTGAAATAACCAAGCTTAAACGACTCAGTGCCGCATGTCCTATTTGAAATTCTTCTTTGCCAAAGGAGAATAAAATAGGTTTTAACACAAGTTCACCAAACATGAGCCAAACACTGAGACCGATGAGTGGAAACAAAATTTGAATTCCCCGTCTTACTAATTGCTGAAAAGGGATTTGAACCCCGTGTTTTCGTAGAAAAAACAATAAGATACTGGTCGTACCCATTGCAGCGATCGCGGAAGAGAGCGCGATTGCTCCATGTTTTAAAGAAAACATCAAACTAATACTCAATCCTACACTCAATAAAAATGCTACAAGTTGTACTCGTAACGGCGTTTTTGTATCCAAAAATGCATAGTAGGAAGAGATTAATACCTTATTCATGCTATAAAACGGAATTGCAAAAGAATAAAAAACTAACGGCAGAAAGGCTGTTTTCGTAGCTAATTGATCCCACCTGCCTCCAAAGTAGATCGAATCCAAAACAGTTTCACCCAATAAAATTAATCCCATGGATGCTGGCAGAGTGAGGAAAAAAGCAAATACCAAAACATCAGTTATCTCTTTGTTAACGTTGGTTTTATCGCCTTCTCGTAAATCTCTTAAAAGGGATGGAAGTATTGTTGTGGCCAATGCTACCCCGATAATCCCTGTCGGAAGTTGAACAAGCCTCTGCGAGTAATCCAAACTTACCACAGCACCAAGACCTGGATTTTGGTTTTGGATGTAGTTAGCTAAAAAGATATCAACTAGTAGTCCAATTTGATAAAAACTGCCTCCTAACGCGGCGGGCAACATCAGTTTAAAAATCTTACGTATGGCAGGATGGTGTAAATTTAATTTTAAAATCGGTCCATAACCCAATTTGTAAACATAGAAACCTTGGACCACAAGTTGCAAAACTCCACCAACAACAATTCCGTATGCAAGATAAAAAACTTTATTCTCTATAGAATCTGAAAACGGAAATACAAATAGAAACACAAAGATATAACTAAAGTTTAAGATTATAGGAGACAAAGAAGGAACAAAATACTTATGTTGCGAATTTGATATCGACATAAAGATTGAGGAAAGGCTGGCAGTCATAATGAGAAAAAACAAAACTAAAGATAACTGGACAACCAGTTCACCGTATTCCTGAGTTCCTCCAACTAACAGAGGTAAAAAATCGGATGCAAAAAGCCAAAATAAAGCTACAAACAAAGAAAGGCAAAAAAACAAAAAGCTAATGACTGATCCTGCCATCACCCGGGCCTCAACTACACTCTGCTTTTGGTATTCGGAAAAAATGGGCATAAAGGATTGGCTAAGTGTTCCTTCAGCAAGTAGATTTCGAAACATGTTGGGGAGTCTATAAGCCACACTGAAAGCAGAAGCAACCATACCTGTTCCAAAGCTAACCGCCATAAAGTGATCTCGAATCAAACCTAAGATTCTGGATAGGAAAGTATAAAACGAGAGCGCAAGAGATCTCCTGGTGGCGGAGGATTTTTGATCGGAGTTTGGATCAGTCATACGACCAGTAATTTTTAAGTTTTTAATTTTTCAAGGAAACGAAGAACACCAGATGGCCCCATTTCAAATTCCGTATTACATTGTGGGCATTTATGAAATCCTATCTTTGTAATTCTAAGCCTCGCGTTGCAAGACTCACAAATAATCATTTTTTCTGGGATATCCTTTTGTTTGGATTTTGATTGTATAAATTTGGGTAAAGAAACAGGTTGCACCTCTTCCTTTGTATTTTCTTTAAAGAAGGCAAATCGTTTTTCCAACTCCTCCTGAAGGCTATCCCGTATTTCCATTCGGAGTTCACTTATTTTCTCTTCCAATACTTTTTCCACTAGATTTGGATTGGGAATATTTTCTATGTTTTGTGTTTTTTGAGAGTCTGAATCATCTAACGACTCCAATGTGGATACAGGATCTTTTGCAATTTCTTCATCTTGTTTTACCACATTTCCCGAATAGTAGAAGCGTATTTGTTTCGATTCCTTGGAATTTGGCGCCACATCCTTTACTTCTTCACTTTTTGAAAGAACGGAAGGCTTTGTTTTTTGTAGAAAATTTTCTGCAGACGAGATTGTTGGAAATACGGGAAGAGAAGTAAAAAGACCAATCAGCCGCAGAACTGATTCGACTTCCTTTTTGATTCCATACAAAGCATACACAAGTCCTTGTTTCCTTATTTGTTTGTGTATTTTTACTAATACTGATATTCCTGATGATGTGATAAAATCTACAGATGAAAAGTTGATAAGAAAACTTTTAAATCCTTTATCTACTTGAGTTTCAAAGAAGCGGAGCAAATCATCTGCGTTTGCACCGTCCAAACCACCTTTCAGTTGTATCGAAAATACTTTGTTATCCATGATTCTATCCTAAGTAGATGGCATCGAAAATTTTTGATTGGTTTGTTTCGTCTTGAAGAGGAACTACGGAAACTATTTGAATCTCAGATTCTTCTGACGAGGGTTCACCACCGACATGTTCCGCAGATGGAACGACCGAATGGAGTGTTTTCACCTCCAAAATGGGAAGTTCATCCTCTGATAATTTAGGGTTCATTGTCGAATAGATTCCTTTGGATTCATATAAAACTTGAAACAGAAAGAAAATTGCAGTCAAAAAGAGGGAAATGATGAGTGAAATAAAACTGTAATTGATCACCATCCATTCAATCAGTTTCAATTGGTTCAAAAACAGGAGACTCATGTTTCCTCTTTCATAGGTCAAAATAACAAGACCAGTTACATCTAGGCTATCTGCATTATATAGAGGAGTTGATATACGAACTGTATTTTTTTGGGCAAGTGGAAGGTATTTTAAAACCCACTCCAAAGAAGCATGAATATCAGGCTTTACTAAAGAAACTTGGTTCTCTGCTTCCTCTGGACTCGTCCATTCCCACTTTTTCATACGTATTCCCTTTTTAAAGAAATCAGAATTAAAAAGTTTGGTATCGGGCGATTTCGGTGTATTCAATCCATTTGTGTATTCAGGTTTGGTTGAAACGAGAAGCAATGCTTCTTTAGAATATAATGAAATATCAATAATTTTAAATTGTTCTGGATCCGAATTGGTTTTTTCGATATATCTATTGAATAGTTTGTCCAATTCCACAAAACCCTCTTTTTGAAGACGAAGTTCGGAAGACTTTGCAAGAGCCAATATCAGATCTCTTGATCTATGATCCGACAGAATGGACTCTTGTTTGAGGGCATTTTGAAGAGATTCGTAAAAAGAAAAAACTACCGCAGTCATCGCTATCGTTTCTATCACTAAAAAAAACAAAAGAAAGTGGATGGTGTTTTTTAAGAAATTCATATGTCCCCTTCTATTCCTTTCGGCGAAAGGGAAGGAATCTAAGCCATTATTTTTGAAGTTTCTCCAAAAAACTCTCATGAAATTCCCTAACAAAGAGCTCTTTTTCTAGGGAAAAATTCTGTATTTTTCCTAACTTATCTAAGGTGGTCATATTTTCCGATTTTCCACCACATGGATGAATCCACAAAAAACTAGAAAGGTCGTTAACCGCATTGAGCGCAAATCCGAAGCTTGTAAAATATGATTTTGCAGAGATCCCGAGAGAGACTAATTTTTGAATCGGATTGTTTTTGAGATAGAGACCGGGCGCTTTCGGATTTGTTACTAAATCGACTCCCCATACCTTTGCAATGGAAACCAATAAACTTTCATTCAATACATCCAAAAAATCACCTAGACCGATGGCACGCCTTTCCAGATCGATATGCAAATAGCCAACTATCTGACCAGGTTCATGTGCCGTAAAATCACCACCACGTTTGAGATGGAAAATTCCAATTCCTTTTTGCAAAAGTTCTTCTTCAGGGACCAAAAGATTTTCCGCTTTCGCACCGATGCCTGCCGTTAAACATGGCATGTGGTCTAAAAAAATTAGAGACTCTTTTCTTTTGGTTCGAGCTCTTTCTTGAAATTTTAGATACTTAGGATAGGATTGTGGGTAGTTTAGCAAAAACGTAGGAAGATGATGGAGAAACTTTTGCATGCAATTTTATGGATCCTGGAGAAATCTCCGAATGGAAGAACTCGATTGGATTTGGCAAAACTCCTTTATTTTTCTGATGGAGTCTATTTCCAAAAACATGCGGAAATGATCACCAGATCAAGATACATCCATCTTGAAGACTCACCATATCCCGTCAATTTGAACGAGGCACTTCTGTTCCTCCGCGAAAAAGGACATATAGAAGCCTTCCCTAAAGTTTCTGGGAACGGAATCCAAGGATTTAGCATTCAGTTTATAAAACCCTCGGAAGGTTTGGTTCTCTCTCGGGAAGAAAAAAGAGTTATGATGAAGGTCGTCGAAGCCTTCCGTGGGCGAGTTGTGGATGAAAACCGCCACTATCCCAATCTTTATGAAAATTATGTTGTAACCCCGCTCTTTGATGAAATCCCGTTCAATATAGAGAGGATCAATACAAAGATCCATGTTTTTGTCCGCAAAAGCCTGCTGAATCTTTCAGGCAAAGTGTTTCGAGTATTATTTGAGAGGTCTCCGGAATGAGGATCACAGTCTGCAAAGGGAAAATCCATAGAGCCATCGTCACAGAGGCAGAACTCCATTATGAGGGAAGTCTCACAGTAGACCAAGACCTAATGGACTTGGCTGGGATGCGTCCCTACGAGCAGGTATCTGTTGTCAATGTAAACAATGGTGCGAGATTCGAGACTTATTTGATTGTGGGTGAACGAGGTTCTGGCACAATCTGTCTGAACGGGGCAGCCGCTAGGCTCGGAATGAAGGGTGACAAAGTCATCATCATTACCTATGGACAGGTGGAAGAATCGGAGCTACCGGCGGACTTCAAACCCAAGGTCGTTTTCGTCGATGAAACAAATCGACCGAAAAATCCCTAAAACCACTCATTTTTCTCTACCAAACCTACGATACTTACTACATAAACCCATTGGTAGTCGGAATATGAACAAAACAATCTTAGCATTTTCATTCATCCTCTTTAGCTTTGTGCTTTCTGCACAAGATGGGGGAACACCAGGTGGCACCGAAAAACCAAAAGACCAAGGTGCTACCTCCGACAGTAGAGATCTCTACCCTCTTTCCAGCTACGATCCACGCATCCGACTTAAAAACGTAAGCTTTGTTAGACGACATGCTGACACAGGTAAGGGTGAGTTTTTGGATGTACAGGTTGAATTGGAATCACGTGTTCAAGAACCTCATGAATATGCAATCTATGTGCTTGCAGCGTATGAAGGTGATAGAACCAACCCAGAAGAACGAAAGCTCATCCCGTATCCAAAGTGGAGAAAAAATGATCCAGAGAAAGAGGACCGCACTTTATACTTTACGAATGTAATGCCTACTCCAATCACAGCGAAGGAAGTTTGGGGTGATGAGATCTATAATAAAAAAAGACAACAGATGGAGAAAAGGCATTTTCAAGGATTTGAAGCTGAGATGCCAGAGCCAACATTTACTGAAGTAGTTGATTATCTTTGCAAAAACAAAACCAAGGCACTTCCATTTACTCTTTACGGAGAGCTAGGACCAGAAAAGGACAAAGCAGTGATTTATAACTATGTTGCGCAAACTGCGGAAGAGAAAAAAAAGTATGTTCATGAAACTCTTCCGAAACATACGTTTACAATTTATAACAACAAGTACCGCGCAACGATTACGAGCCACCACTACACCCAGTACAGGCCAAACTTCTTTACCTTTAACAAAGTTGCAGTGCTCGTCTTTGATACAAAAAAACAAACCAACAGTTTGCTCTTTAGGAAGTTTCTAGATATTAAGGATCTAAAAATTACCTACTAAATAGAATTGAAAGTCTGAGTTAATCAGCAGAGCCTTCACGGATTCGTGAGGGCTTTTTTATATATATTTCTAAGTATAGATTTGATTAGTGGCTAGCACCGATGGTATTGTTTTCTTTGAAAGGAACACTGGACCGAACTCTCCACTCTTCTTCTGGAACATTCAACCGAACCCAGCCATTTGCATAATCCCAACGCCCATCCATCTCCATCAAATCGAAAAATAGAGAGTCGTTCATATAACGATAACTGTCCAAGAGATCCAGGAAATCCCGAGATTCTGTCCTTTCATAGCGCATACCACTCTAAATTCTACGATCCCATCCTCTGGTCGAACATTTTCTATCCTGGGACCCGATTTAAAAAATCGACAAAAGAGGATTAAAATGCCGAGAATGTTACTAGTATGGCAATCACAAAGGAAAAAAAGGCGGATTTTAACGACAAACTCGCTGATTTTAAAAACTACCTTGAAGAACTCAAAAAAGAAGCAAATATCTTCAAAGTTCAGGCAAAAAAGAGTAAGGATATGGAGCCTTATTTTAATATCTCCCTCGCCATCAATTCCATAAAATCCATTAACACTTGTATTGTGATTAATGAACTCTCCACAGCAATTTTAGAAATCAATAATAATAACTACTTAGAAACCGCAAGAAAAGAAATCTACAACTGTATCTCGTACATCGAAAAGACTGTGGGAAATAATGTGGATGGATCACTTTCCGAAAACAAAGAGATGTTAGCAAAGATAGAACGGCTGAACCCTACCCAGAGGCTAAACCTCATTAAGGGACTGCGAGAGTGTATTAAAAAAACCGTTACAGCCTTTGGAACCAATTCAAAATGGAAATGGAGCTGGCCTGACATTCACTTCCGACTGGCTGCTTGTTCTAAAAATCTCTTTGATTTTATCGCCTACGAAAAAGAGCAGGATCTGGACAATCCGTTCTACTATATCCGAAAGGAGCATTTCAACCTGATCATCGAACTTGCCAACCAAGCGGCCCAGGATTATAGATCTAAATTTGAAATGTCGACCCAAGATTCCACAGATTTGAAACATTCTGTGGAAATGTTGGAAATGAACCGCAAAATATTCCAAATTACGGGCGAAACCGAAGATTTGGAGAAAACAAAAACTCTGATCGAATCCTTCCAACAGAAGATCAACGACCTCGAATCAGATGACAAAAAGAAAAAAAAGAAACAATAATCGACGATTTTTGCACCTATTCTCAGTCTAGTAGAAGGAAAGGGCTTAGCTTTTCAAAAAGGAGATTACGGAATGGCACTTACAGAGATCAACGACGCCAATTTCAAGCAGGAAACTTCTGCGGGAATGGTCCTAGTCGATTGTTGGGCGGAGTGGTGTGGGCCTTGCAGAATGGTGGCACCAGTATTAGATGAACTTTCACAAGAAATGAATGATGTGAAGATTAAAAAATTGAATGTAGATTTCAACCAGAAGACGGCCCAGGAATTAGGAATCCAATCAATTCCTACCCTACTTCTATATAAAGATGGAGTTTTAGTGGATAAAGCAATTGGTGCTTTACCAAAACCGCAGATCAAAAAATTTATAGAAAATCACAAGTAGGAAATAAATTATCCCCTCATGGTAAGTTCTGAACCAAACGGTTTTACCTCTCTACCCAGGGGGGGATATCTAGTAGATACTTCGGAAGGTTACATCCAATTTGGATCCCCTCCTGAAACCATCAAAGATACAATGGGTCTTGAAAAAAAGACTCCTTTAGTTTTTGTCCTACCTAATAAGTTCTTCCACGTAGAAAAAGGAATCTCTGTTGCAGAGCTTGAATTTCCGATCTATTTCAACTTTTTCTTCCGAGGTGGAAAAAAGACCTTTATCGTCTGCACACCAGAACAAAAAGAGCAGCTAACTATCGTTCTTGGAGAGTCTCTAATGGGACCTCAAGAATTGAATCTCGCATCTGAATTTATCGATGGGGAGCTGACCTACGGGTTTCCTGACATCAAGGCAGAAATGGCATATTTCCGTAGCTATAAATCTATGGATGATGTTGTCGAGTTTGTCGTTTTTGACGAAACAAAAAAAGCAAAGTTTGGTACGATTACAATCGAGCAACTTCCATCTAACGAGTTTTTGGTGGTCGATGGTAACAAAAAGACAAAAATCCCGGGCGAAGTTGATTTCCACGTAAAGTTTGATATAGGGAAACGATTGGAAGAACCCTTCCAACCACCGCTTATTGGAATCACATGCCTTGGTCCCTCACACGGATTTGATCCGGAGGACAATACATCTGGCTTTATCATTTGGTTGAATGGCCAAGGGATTATGGTCGACCCACCTGTAAATTCGACAGAGTGGTTAAGAGAATCAAATGTTAATCCAAAACTCATCAACTCCATCATCCTAACGCACTGCCATGCGGACCACGATGCAGGCACCTTTCAAAAGATATTAGAAGAATCAAAAATTACCATTTATGCCACAGCAACGGTAATGGAATCCTTTCTCAAAAAATATTGTAGTCTTACAAAAATTCCGAGGAAAGAAATTACAGACCTATTTGACTTTATTCCTGTTGTTATCGGAAAACCCACGATCATTAATGGTGGAGAATTTTATTTCCATTATGCGATTCATTCCATTCCTTCTGTTGGATTTGAATTCTTCTTCCAAGACCAATCGTTTTATTATACTTCCGACCACTTAAATGACCCGGATGCCTTCGAGGACATGAGAAAAAAAGGAGTTCTTCCCGAATCGAGATACCAATTTATCAAAGATTTTCCATGGGATAGAAAGATCATCTACCATGAGGCAGGTGTCCCTCCTCTACACACTAAGATCAGTTATTTGGCGTCCCTTCCCGAAGAAGTGCAAAAACGCATAACTGTTTATCATATCGCATCCAAAGATATGCCACCAGGAACTCATCTAACTCTCGCTAAGTTTGGAATCGAAAACACACTTTATCCTGAGATCACACCCCCAAAACACCTTGAGGCCTTTAAACTTTTAGAAATACTCTCTCAGATCGATATATTCTCTGGATTTCCGATCGAAAAGGCAAAAGAGTTTTTACAAATCACAAAAGAAGAAAAATTCAAACGAGGCGAACAGATCATAAAAAAGGGAACCCATGGCGATCGCTTTTTTATCATCGCTTCGGGGAATGTTCGGTTCGAAGGGTTATCCACTGATAATACCGCAATCAAACGCTACGGAACTTACGAGTACTTTGGAGAGGCTTCTTTGATTCTGGATACCGTCCGCCAGGCGGACGTATACGCCGAGACGGAAGTAACTGCCATAACTATAGACAAAACCCGATTCTTCCAGTTCATCCGTGGAAGCAAACTCCATGAAAACTTAATCAAACTCAATAGTATCCGAGAGACCAATACCTGGAAAACCCTCACTGAATCTCAGACCTTCCGAGGTCTCACAAGTTACCAGGTTACCCAGCTCGAACTCATTCTGAAACTCGAAACAGTTAAACAGGAAGAGGTTCTTGTGGAAGAGGGGAAAACCTTTGACCGGTCCTTTATTGTAAGATCGGGAACTGTAGTCGTGATGCAAGGACACCGCACGATCCGAGAATTAGGTCCTGGGGATTTTGTGGGAGAAATTTATTCCCTAACAAAGAATCTCCCAGCCAATTTTACCTTTGTCGCCTGGCCAGGAACCGAACTCTATGTTTTAGCCCAAAATGATGCCATCCAATACATCAAAAAAAATCCGGGCGTTTATATGAAGCTGAACACTGTTTATAATTGACCTCATTTCGCCATTTTTGTAACATTTCTAATATTAGGAGTCACAAAACATGGAGCGAATCCTCCCCTTTACGGAAGAACACCATCAATTTCGCGAAATGGCGCGAAAATTCTTTGAAACCGAAGTTAAACCACATCATGAAGAGTGGGAAAAAGCACATATTGTCCCAAAAGAACTTTGGAGAAAGGCGGGAGAATACGGGCTCCTCTGCCCAGATGTTCCCACAGAATACGGCGGTAGTGGTGCAGACTTTTTGTACAATATCATCATCATTGAAGAATCTTCAAGGGTCGGAAATAGCGGATTTTTTATTTCTCTCCACAACGATGTGATCGCGCCTTATATCACAAGTTATGCGAATGAAGAACAAAAGAAAAGATGGCTTCCTCGATGTATTTCTGGGGAATCTATTTTAGCAGTCGCCATGACAGAACCAGGTGCTGGATCGGATTTGAAAAGTATCCGAACAAGTGCTGTCGATAAGGGGGATCATTTTGTAGTTAATGGTCAAAAAACTTTTATTTCCAATGGCCAGTTATCGGATCTCATCATAACAGCTGTAAAACATGACAATGGGACTATCTCCCTTGTGATGGTTGAAGAAGGCATGAAAGGTTTTGAAAGAGGCCGTAATCTAGACAAAATTGGATTAAAAGCCCAAGACACATCCGAACTCTATTTCAATGATGTAATCGTGCCCAAAACAAACCTAATTGGAAAACAAGGACAAGGTTTCCGATATCTTATGCAAAAACTAGCAAAAGAAAGATTGGTTCTTGCCGTTGCCGCAGTTGAGGCGACAAGACTTGTTCAAACTATCACCTTACAATATATCAAAGAACGAAAAGCGTTTGGTCAAAAGATTGGAAGTTTCCAAAATACGAAATTCAAAATGGCCGAGATGGCGACAGAATTGGAAATGGCACAGGTGTTCTGTGATAAAGTTGTGATGGAAATCATGAACGATCAAAACGTAACCGCGGAAGCATCGATGGCAAAATGGTATACAACTGAAATGCAAAAACGCCACACAGACGAATGTTTGCAATTCTTCGGTGGCTATGGCTATATGATGGAGTATCCCATTGCACGAGCGTATCTCGATGCAAGGATTCAAACCATCTATGCGGGAACAACCGAGATCATGAAAGAGATCATTGGACGAAGTTTGGGACTCTAATTGGAGCTGATAATGTCTTCCAATTGATTCGTAAGCCGAGAATTTCAATTAGGAAAACCACGAAGGAAATGGTAAAACTGGACTTCGTGGTTTTTTTGTACTGTTTGTACGGAATCAGATTATTTCAGGTCTCTGCCTAGGCGGGTCATACGATTGACATAGACTTGTAAATCTTGTTTGCCTTTCGGTCCAATTTCAGTAAATTGAACTCCGTAAACCCCCTCTGCTTTTGATTTTTTTCCAATCTGTTTGATGACCCCTCGTGCCATAAAATCAGCCAAATCACCTGGAAGAGCCACGAGAATCTGAATCTTCTCATGGAGGTCCCATTCCGTAAAATGGTTGGGAGCTACAACTCCTATCCCGCCCAAACTGATATCACTTGCATACAAAATATCCAAAAGAGTTGTTCCCATCAAATGGACCTCAACAGGTTCCGTTTCCAAGGGTTTGACACGGATGAATTTTCGTTTTTCGTTTGCAGTGGGCACAACCTGAGATTCCGACATAAATAAAGTTTGTAAACTGCGAATTTTGGGGGTTCCGATAGGGCTAAAGAAAGCATAGACCTTTCTCCGATAGGGTAAACAATGGGGTTTCGGATGAAAGATTTAGGAAAGTACTGCCTCCTGCTTTTTCTTATGAGCCTGCCTCTTCGAATTCTCAGGGCAGAAGTGACTTGCACTGGGGATGCCTGTTCCCTCTTGCCTACATCCATTCGCACCCAACTCAGCCAAGTCGACCAAGCCTTCAAACTCCAGTATACAGATGTTGTGATGGCGACCATGGCAGAATCCGCGATCATAACAAATATCAATTCCTCACTTATGGGTCCAGGTATTGTAAATCGATTCCAAGTAGGTATCGGTGCATCCGTTGCGGGTCAAAGAAAAGAAGATATAAATGTGATCTACCAAGACCTGAACTTTCGAAGCCTTCCCAATGTGGGAGCATCCGTTGCCCCTAATATTCTACTTGCGGTCAACTTAGGTTGGTTACTCGGAGGTGGACCCTCGGACACGGAGCCAGAATTAAAAACATTTTTACATCGATTTAATCTCTACCTCCATGGATTCAAATTTAATTTTGCACAAGGTGATGTTCAAAAAGCCGTAGAGGCACAAAATAAAAACGTGGACCTTGGCGGAGATATAACGACTGGAGGATTCACTTTACGATTTCATGTATTTGAAAACTACTCAGACGGAATTGGAATTTTCGAATTTTCTGGAATTTCAATGGGTCTTGGCCTCCACTACCAAAGACAAAATATTGAAATTCGTTATGATGATAACAAAACCCAAACAATTAGTTTAGGTCCAGCGATTGGAACATGGGGTGGAGCAACAGTGTTTAATTATAATAGCACGATCACAAGTGTTCCAATAGATATCCGAACTGGCTTTCGAATGTTTTACTTTTTTACAATCTTTGCGGGAGGTGGAACATCACTTAACTTTGGAACAACGAACCTATCTCTCTCGAGGTCTGGTCCTCTCACTCTTGCCTTAGATTCATCAGCGGTCGCCTCCACCCTCGGAACAACGATAGCATCTCAAATTCCAGCTGGCGCCATAGGCCAAACCCGAAATGGAACTTTAACCTTAGATTTAGAAGGAAAGGCGCAAGCTCCCAATACGACAAACTTTCTCATCGCAGGCGTTGAAATCAATGCGCTCATCGCCAAAATTACGGCAGAGGCAATTGTCGCCCAAAAAGTCCAGTCGGTTATGCTCGGCGTAAAAATCGCATTTTAAGTCGCCTGTATTTGCCCAATTTGGCATCATTCTTGCTCTCTCATCATTCAGTTGCTCGTTTCGTGGTGTTCCTTCTTCCTTCCACGAATATTTGCATAAATTTTACGCATTTTGCCTATTTGGAGAGAAGTTATGAACACATCAACCCTGAGAGATACCCAAAAGCCCGTGTTGCATGTGTCCTGCGTGCCAAGAAAGGATACTACTCTCCTAAAAATTTCTGTTTCTCAGGATGACCTGGGCATCCTATTTCGCGTAACTTCCGTGCTTTACAACCATGGTTGGGACATTCTGGAAGCAGTTGCCGAAACATCGCATGAGGGACATGTCCAAGATCTTTTTGTAATTCGGAGTTGGGATGGAGCTGACATGACGGAGCCCTTACTTTCCCAGATTCGGAAGGACCTCTATGGCCTGTTTTATGAAAGAAAGCCTGTTGAGGCTTATTTACGTGAAAACAACAAAGGAGAAATCCTTGCTCGAAAGATTGGCGATCCAGAGGCTTCCTTAAAACTCTACAACCCAATCTCTTCCGATTTTACAGTTATGGACCTTCGTTTGCGAGATACACCAGGAATTCTATTTCAAATCACGGAAGCTTTATTCCATTTGGGCATAGATATCATTAGTTTTACTGCAAACAGTGGTGAAGGAAGGATTCGAGACAGTTTTTTACTCCGAACATCCCTCACGGGAGAGAAGTTAGACGAAAAGACTATGTTTCCTCTTCTTCGATCCAGACTAGAGTCCTTTCTGTAATCAGTGGTTCAACTTCAATTCAATTACTAAATTCAATTCTCTCGGATTCGGTGGAGAAGGTACGTAAACCCAAGAAGAAGACAAAGAGAGATAAAAAAACTAAGTCCTGGTCCTTTTTGAAAGTAGAACAGGGCAAATACGATCGGAGATAGCGCACGTCCTAAAGATCCAAAACTTCGAAAGAGTCCGAGAGAACGACCGAATTCCTCTTTTCCGCTGACGAGAGATGCCAAGGAAGATAGTCCTGGGTTTACCAAGGCACTGCCAAAGGCTAAAAAGAATAGTGAAAAAAACAATCCGAGCAAATGACCGCCAAACCAAAGTAAACTAAGTAGTCCGAAGACAACAAAAGTTCCTCCGAGCAATACGATCTTTTTTTCCTTCCACCGCCCAGATAACCGACGTACAACTCCACCTTGCACCAGAATAATGACCATTCCAATGTATAAAAATGTGAAACCTATTTGTTTTGGACTAAAGGAATAGTAGTCGGATAAGAAAAAGTTCACAACAAATTCGAAACCGGAAAAACTAAAAACAAATAAAAGATTTAGAAGGGAGACTTGTAGGAGATTTTGATTCTTAATTTTGCGTATGGATAAAAGCGGATGGATTTCTCGTTCCGATTTTTGTTTTGGACTTTCTTTTTTCAAAAGTAAAAAAACTAAAATAAAGGTGAGAGTCGAAGTAATTACTGCAAACAGGGCTGAGGTGGGGAAAACTACTAGAACACCGGTCTCATAGAAGGAATCTAAAAAAGTCCAGGTCGAACTGATTCCTCCGAGTAAAGGCCCCAAAACAAAACCGAGTCCGATACCGGCACCCAGTAGCCCCATTCCAGCTGCCCGAGTTTTGTCATCCGTTTCATCCGCCATTGCGGCCGATGCAACTGATAGATTTCCTCCCATGACGCCCGTTATTACACGAGAGAGAACAAATAGCCAAAACTCTGAAGAAAAAAACCAAAGGATATATCCAAGAATATTACCGAAGGTAGTAAATAATAGCACTGATCTCCTACCATAATCATCCGATAACCTACCCCAAAGAGGAGCTGCTAAAAATTGCAAAAAACTATACAAACTCCCTAAAATACCACCAAACAGTACAAAGGTATATTTCTCGTTCTCTCCAAGGGAAAGGAACTGAGCCAAATAATAAAAAATAGAAAATAAGGTATCATTTCCTTTTGCTAAAAATACTTCGATCGTACGTGGAAATAATGGGAAAAGTAAAGAAAAACCCATCATATCCATAAAGACGATGAGAAATAGAATTAATTTTTTCGAATGACTTAGATCTTTCACATCATCCAATTTCTGAAATGTACAGAAAAAAAGCCACAGAAAACTCTATGGCTTTTTCAATAGTGATTTTGCTAAGGTAGATTTATTTTGTTTTTACTTTATCAATCAAAACTTTCAATTCATCCAAAGCTTGTTTTACCTTTTCTTTTACATCAGCAGGGATTGCTGTATCAATTTGCTGGTAGATTGATTGGTAATTTGTTTGGAGCTTTGCAACGATTTCTTCGTAACTTGAATTTGTTTTACCAATTGCATCCTGTGCATCAGCAATAGTTTTGCTGAGAAGGTCTCTGATCTTTTGAGATTCAGCAGATTTGTCCAACTCACCTTTTGCTTTCAACTCAGAATATACTTTTTCCAAATCTGTAACAGCAGTTCTAAGCTTTTCTTCGCCGGAACGAAAGAGAGCAATGCCTGCGTTTACAATATCCATAACCAATTTTTCCATACAACTTTCCTGTCGGGATATCACCCTAGTTTTTACGTAGCCCTAGTCTAGAATTTGAGTGGGGTGATTACAATTAAAAAATAAAAGTCCACAGAAGTTTCTGTGTGACATAATTCAGATACTAACTGTTTTCGATTAACTTTTTGATCTGATCCCGAATCTTTGCTGCTGTTTCGTAATCTTCAGTTTTGAGAGCATTTTCCAAAGTCTCTTCTAATATTTGCAGGTTGGACTTAGGTAGAGCTTGGATTTTCCTTTCAGAAGAAATACTTTCTGCCTTAAATTCGTCTTCTTTCATGATGATGCCCGCTTCATCTAACACAGATTTTGCGAGATAAATTGGAGCATTCGCACGGAGAGCTAGAGCAATGGAATCGGAAGGACGCGCGTCCAAAGTGATGATTTCCTCATCTTTTCGGAGCTGGATTTTTGCGTAAAACGTACTATCTTGGATCTCGTCGATAGTAATTTTCAGAACAGTAGCACCGAGGGCAGTAAGCATATACAACATTAAATCGTGTGTCATCGGCCTTGGCGGTTTGGTCCCATCGATCACTGTAGTGATGGAGTGAGTCTCTAAGGGACCGATAAAAATAGGGACAACTCGACTGTCGTTAGTTTCCTTTGGCTTTAAAAAAACAGCAAAACCAACGTTCGTAAGGCTGATATCGGATATTTTTACTTCATAAAATTCCACATGACACCTGCCAAAATTTTGAGTGGGCCCAGAAGGGCTCGAACCTTCGACCCGCAGATTATGAGTCTGCTGCTCTAACCAACTGAGCTATAGGCCCCTCGCCATCCAGTCTTTTGGAGAAAAAGGCAGAGACAAGCAGAAAACAAAATTAAGGTCGAGAGATCGAGAGAAAGCTACCACTTCCAAAATAGGAACCCAATTCGGCATTTGATTTTTTCCACTGAACCCAAACCCAAATCGGAGTATCTTTTTCTTTGGAAATCCATACCTGGTTGTGCAGAAGGTTTTGGTTTCGAATTTGGTCAGCCTCGTAAACCAAAAAGGTCGCATTTTGGAGGGTTATTTCTTGCTTTTGAAATTCTTTTGGCCTAGTAAAGACCATCTTTTCCCATTTTGCATCATCGATTGAACCCAAGGAAAAGGGAAGAACTCGCACGACTACAAAAAACTCATCTTCCCGCGCAGGATAAATCGTAAGTTTTGGATTTTGACCGCCCTCTTCTTTATAGACGGCGGGTTTAGGAAATACGAACTTCCAAGAATTCCATTCCAAATTTGTATTTTCCTTTAAAAGTGTTTGTGAGTGCAAACCCAAACTAGGAAGTAGAAGGAACAGAACTAAGAACATGATTACCAGTAAACAAAGGAATCTTCCACCTTGGCAAGTCCGAAACAATCACTTTGGAATCTATATCCACTACCCCTATTGTTTCCAAAAATGTGACTACTGTGATTTTTATTCAGAGGGTATTGGGAAGGACCCTGCAAAAAATGAACAAGAGTTATTTGATGCCTTTATAAGAGAAATCATAAATAAAAAACAAATCTCAAATGATTTAAACAATAGAACTTGTGATACTGTTTTTTTTGGAGGAGGTACACCTTCTAAAGCAAGTGTTCATTCATTTGAACGAATTCTTAAGACTATCCGAAATGAATTTAGATTAGAATCAGAGGTCGAAATATCCATTGAAGTGAACCCAGAAGATTTAGATTCGAAACTTTTGTTAGACTATGCTTCTATTGGAATCAATAGAGTCAATATTGGCGTACAAACAACCAAAGAAGAAGGCTTAAATTTTTTAGGTCGTCATTATGATAAAGTTAAGTACAAATCACTTCCCGAAGTCTTAAACAATTCTCCGATCCAACGGGTTGGAATTGATTTGATGTATGGAATTCCTGGAGTTTCTATTGAAGATTTTTACTTCGATTTGAATACTTTTTTATCAATCAAACTTCCACATCTGAGTTTGTATTCTCTAACCCTTGAAAAGGGTACCCAGTATTCGAGAAATGTAAAAGATTTGAAAAAAACCCCTCCGAAGGAAGAGGAACAGATCAAAATTTTAGAGGAACTCCCAAACTATCTTAAATCGTTCGGATATGAATGGTACGAAGTGTCCAATTACTGTCTACCCGGTTTTGAATCCCAACACAATCTCAAATATTGGACCTATGAACCCTACCTTGGGATTGGTCCAGGAGCTCACGGATTCTTAGATGGAAAGAGATATGGAAATCCTAGAAATACAAACCTCTATATCCGTGATCCAATAAAAGTAAAATGGGAAAACGCGGACCCAAATTCGGAATTAGCACTGACTCTCTTCCGGTTGTTTTCTCCTTTTTTATACATGGATTTTTTAGAGTCGTACGTGAGTCCGAAAAATCGTGAAGAGTATTTAAACAAAATATATAGCTGGGAAAAACGGGGACTTTGTCAGATAAAAAATTCAGTCTTCCAATGGAAAAATAAAGCATTACTTACGTTAGATGACCTTATTTTAGAACTAATCTCTGGTTCATAATTCCCATAGCTTTTGGGATTATTTTCGGAAAAAAGATTGCCCCGATACCCCTACCGAAAAATACTGTTCGTATCCCGGGCCTGTAGCTCAGTTGGTTAGAGCACTCGCTTGATAAGCGAGGGGTCACAAGTTCAAGTCTTGTCAGGCCCATTAGCAAAAACGGGGCGTTAGCTCAGCTGGGAGAGCATCTGATTTGCATTCAGAAGGTCATCGGTTCGATCCCGATACGCTCCAAATTCCCGTTTCCTACCTACTAGAATGAAAAATTTCTTGCTATCTCTGTTGGATCGATTTCCATTTAGAGTGCTATGCTCGTAAAAGATATTCTCAAAGACAAACCAGTAACCTTACTTGCCATCGATGAAGGGAAGTCGGTTTTAGAAGCTACACAGTTGATGGTTGAGGCAAAAGTTGGTTCCATCATTGTCACAAACAATGGGAAATTATCGGGAATCTTTACGGAGAGAGATTTGATGCGAGTAGTTGCAAAAGAACATGCTAACGTTGGGAATGTCCCACTAAAATCGGTGATGACCTCTCAGCTAACGGTTGCAAGTCCTTCTGATGATATTGATGCTATTTTGAATACGATGGTCACTAAAAAGTTCCGTCATATGCCAGTTTTGGATGGAGATAATATTGTTGGTCTCATCTCAATCGGTGATGCGATAAAAACCAAACTTACAAAAACCCAAGCGGAGATGTCGATCCTAAGGGAATACATGTATGGCTCTCAATAGATAAACGAGTTTACTGTCCGTTTGTCTTCAAAGTTTTTGGTAGATTCGATCAATCGCGCGTTCTAAAACCGCTTCTAAATTTTTTGTGTCTTCGCGGTTGTATGAAACTAAGGTTTCTAGAGCCTCAAGGTCATTGTCTCTTTGGTATTTCTGCCAGAGTATTGGTGCATCTCGACCTTCCATGCCTACCAAGTGGCTTGGTCTAGTTAGACCAAGTAGTTCTTCCGATTTTTTTAATCCGCCCTTAATTCCCAGGGAATGCAGAAGGTTCATCAAATCCAAGTGAGGATTTTCAAATTTAACTTGGAATTCTCTCTCTAAAAATGGTATGTCAAATCTCTTTCCATTGTACGTAACAAGGATCCAATCTTTATGGATTTCTTCGAATAGAAATTCTAAATTTTTTCCTCTCTCGTATGTTCTGATTTCCGAATTTTGAAAGATACTAACAACTGTTGCCACCGAATAGGCGCTAATTCCTGTGGTCTCAATATCTAAAAAACAAAACTTATTCGAATACTCGGACCACAATCGCCACAATTCAATAGACGGGAGTGTTTTAGAAAAAAAATCATAATCCTTACTGTCATACGCTCTTTTGAGCTCCAAATATCGAGTTTCTACCAAACCTACCGCTTCTTTGGTAAAGGATGGATCCGATTTTACGTAAAGGAGATAGTCTTCCCAAGTTCTTAAACCTTTTGTATATAGGGACTTTTCTCTATTTTCGCCAATCCCAAAAAACAATTGTAAACTGGATCTTAAAGGACTGAAGAGCATTCCAACCACCTTTCTAGTCCTTGGGCAAATCGTTTTTCCGTCTCGCCAAACCCAATTCTTAAAAATCCTTCACACTCAAAATTGGCACCAGGCAACACAAATACTCCCGTTTTTTCGTACAATTTGTCTGCATACGTTTCCGACGAGATTCCATTTTCTATGCCAACCCAACCAACGAGCCCTCCCATTGGTTTCAAAAAGGTTTTGATATTTGGCAGTTCCTGGAATAGGTTTTCAAACAAATTTAAATTATTCCTAACGCGCGTTTGTATTTTAGGTAAAAAATTTTTACGGTTAGCTAGAAGTCCGCGAGCGATCGTTTCACTTATCGGAGAGACTGTATGCGTTAGATAGTCTTTAAAAGATCTTGCTCTCTCGATGAATTTTTCATCGGCGACCAACCACCCGATTCGAAGTCCAGTGACACCAAAACATTTTGTAAAAGAACCAGTTCCATAAAATCCTGACTGGATATCTACGCCTGTTTCCCCTAACATACCTGAATTCGGCAAAAAACGGTAATGTTCATCAAAAAGAACTTTAGAGCCAGTTTGGGCTAATTTTTTTTTTGTCTTATCTAGTTCGCCTTCGGCAAAACTCTGACCAGTTGGATTGTGAGGGTGGTTGATGATATGGAGAGTTGCCCGAATCCCCTCCCACATCGATTTGCGAAGAGGTCCATCTACAGGAATTGGTTCAATGGAGGCACCTAGGGCATTCGGAATCTCATAAAGTGCCTGGAAAGCAGGCCAAAGTACGGATACGGTATCTTTTTCTTTTACAAGAAGATGGAATGCTAGAAACAGAGCTTCTCCCGTTCCAGTCGTTACAAGAACTTGGTCGGGACCGACACCCGGATAGAGTGAAGCAATTTCTTTTCTGAGCGAAAGACTGCCTCGGTTTGGCGAATCTGCCAAAGAGATTCTATCCAAATCACTCCAATTCAAGCCCGCATGGTCCAAGGTTTCGGTAAGGTTGAAGGCAGATAGCCCACTCTCGCCCGCATTGCAGATGGCATCCATTCGATACCTTTCCAATCGATCCTCTATGAAAAATTCCCTTGGTTCCAATTTTGATTTCCAGACAAGTTCGCTTCTACAGGATAGTAGGATAGCTATGTTGAAACCAGAAGACTACATCCTCTCATGGACGAAATCACCTTTTTCCCCTGAAATCCAATCGGAGGCAAAAATTGCTTATGAGGAATGGAAACAAGGAAAGACATCAGAACTTGTAGATTCCTATTCCATTCCCCTCAGTTTTGGAACCGGAGGGATCCGAGGCAAACTTGGTAACGGAGTTGGGAAGCTCAATTTGTATACCATAGGTCGCGCTGCTCTTGGATTTTTATCTTATCTCGCTGAAACTAACAAGAACCCATCGATTGTCATCGCCTATGATTCCCGAAGGATGTCCAAAGAATTTGCAGAGATCTCTGCTGGAATTGGAGCCAAGTTAGGTGTTACAGTCTACTTATTCCCCAAAGTAACACCAACGCCAATTCTTTCGTATGCAATTCGTTATTATGGTGCACAAGGTGGAATTGTGATTACTGCATCTCACAATCCTCCAGAATACAATGGCTTCAAGGCTTACCTTTCCGATGGCGGCCAACTTGTTCCACCAGATGATAGTTTGATTATCAAAAAAATATCAAATATCAATGATTGGAATTTAATACCAAATATCAAAAAAACAGATAAAGATTATAAAAAGTTCGTTAAACCAGTAAGTGATGTTGTCTTCAAGACCTACCTAAAGGATTTAAAATCATCTGGTCTCCTAGGAAAAACGAAACCAAAGGTAAAGAATCATCTAAAAATCATTTATTCTCCGTTACACGGAACAGGTGGAGAGTATATGGCTAAGATGTTCCAATACTTTGGATACAAATCCGTGTTTTTGGTTCCAGAACAGAAAAAACCAAATGGGGAATTTCCAACTGTCAAGTATCCGAATCCAGAGGAAAAGGAAGCACTTGCACTCTCAGAAACGTATGCAAAGAAGAGAAAGGCTCCTGTTTTTTTAGCTACCGATCCCGATGCTGATAGGCTGGGTGTAGGTGTTTTAAAAGGTGACGGCGAATATGAGTATTTAAATGGAAATCAAATCGGCTCGATTATGGCTGCATATCTTTGCGAAAAAAAGGGAAAGTCCAAAAAGAAAACTTACCACTTAGTCAAAACAATAGTTACTACAGACCTACAAGAGTCCATCGCCAAAAAAAATAAAATTAAAATTAGCAATGTATTAACTGGTTTTAAGTACATCGCCGAGGAGATGAAAGCGATTGAGAAAAAAAAGGATCATGTGTTTCTCTTTGGTGGGGAAGAATCGTATGGATACCTTCCCGTACCTTTTGTCCGAGACAAGGATTCGCTTTCCAGTGCACTTCTCTTTATCGAAATCCTTGCAGAAAAAACAGATATTCTTGGTTATCTAAATCAAATTTATCTTAACTATGGTTTGTATCGGGAAAGTTTGTATTCATTAACTTTAGAGGGAAGCACGGGGCAAACAAAAATCAAAGACTCTATTGAGGCACTTAGGAACTCCAGTCTTATTGGAAAGATTTTAGGTGGTAGAAAGGTTGTAGGAGTTTTGGATTTCGAAAGACAAAATGCATCTGGAAAATCAAAATCAGGGATTTTTAAGGGAATGCCAAAATCCAACGTAATCCAAGTGGAATTGGAAGGGAATGCAAAACTTACAATCCGTCCGTCTGGAACCGAACCTAAAGTAAAAATCTACTCATCGTTTGCTTCCTTAAAAAAACCAAAGAAAGTAGAGGATATTCCGATTTTGTGGGAAAAACTCGGGGAAGATATTAACACCGCGGAAAAAGAATTTTTAAAACTAGCAGGTCTAGTATGACAGAGAATACAAAAACAAAATTTGAAGAAATTAAGACGCTTTCCGATAAATATGTATTAAACACATACAATCGTTATCCGATCGCATTTACATACGGTGTTGGCGAAACTCTTTTCGACCAAGACAATAAAGAATACATTGATTTTTTGAGTGGAATTGCAGTAAGCAACTTAGGTCATGGGGAAGCGGATCTGATTGAAGCCCTCCGAAACCAAGCAGACAAACTCATACATTCTTCGAATCTCTATTATTCGGAAGAGCAAGGTAAACTAGCGGAAGTTATTATCGAAAATAGTATACCAGGAAAGGTCTTTTTCTGTAACTCAGGAACGGAAGCAAATGAAGCGGCGTTCAAACTTATGAGAAGGCATGGAATTGCCAAAAATCAAGACCGGCCTATCATTTTAGCTCTCCAAGGTAGTTTTCACGGAAGGACCTTTTCTGCGATGACTATGACCGGGAACACATCTATTCGCGAAGGATTCGGTGAGTTGGCTCCAGATATTCATTTTATTGAACCAAATAATGAAGAATCATTGATTTCAGCATTTGAGCAATATGGTGAACAAATTTCCGGTCTTATCATGGAACTCATATTAGGTGAAGGTGGGATCAAACCACTCTCACAATCTTTCGTAAATTTAGCTCGAAAATTAACGGAAGAAGCAAACGCACTATTGGTATTTGATGAAATCCAGACAGGAATGGGAAGAACAGGAAAGTTATTTTGTTTTGAGCATTATGGTCTATACCCTGATGCTTTCACTTTGGCTAAAGCTCTCGGATCAGGATTTCCCATAGGTGCCCTTGTTGTGGGTGTAGAACATGAATCAGTTTTAGGACGAGGTATGCATGGATCTACCTTTGGAGGAAACCATCTGGCATGTGCAGTTGCATATGAGACATTTCGAATAATTCTATCTAGAAACTTACTACAACATGTATCGGAGCTATCCGAACAAATGTTTGGAAGCCTCAAACGAATTATGACAGAGACTGGAAAAATCAAGGAAGTACGAGGCCGAGGATTACATATCGGAGTTGAACTCTATTCCGAATCGAGACCAGTAGTCGAAGAGTGTTTACGGAGAGGTCTCATAGTAAATAGTACAGCAACAACTGTTATACGAATTATGCCTCCGCTCGTCACGAGTATGGAAAAGGCTTCCAGTGGATTAGATATATTAGAATCAGTTTTAAAGGAAATGAAATGAAAAAAGTAGCGGTTCTTTCTGGGGATGGAATTGGCCCTGAGGTAATGGAAGTAGCACTCAGTGTTGTAAAAAAGGCTCTTGGAGACAAGGAAAAAGATTTTACGTTTGAACACGCTTTAGTTGGTGGGGCGGCAATCGATGCAACGGGCCACCCGCTTCCACCCGAAACTCTGAAACTTTGTGAATCATCGAATGCAATTTTTTTTGGCTCTGTGGGTGGACCAAAATGGGAATCCCTTCCACCTGACCGCCAACCAGAACGTGGCGCCCTCCTCCCACTGCGAAAACATTTTGATCTATTTGCTAACTTAAGACCTGCGATTATCTACCCCGAACTAAAAAAAGCAAGTCCCATCCGCGGCGACATTATTGGTGATGGTTTGGATATTCTAATCTTACGTGAGTTAACTTCCGGAATTTACTTTGGAAAACCAAAAGGACGAGAAGGATCAGGAGCAGAAGAGTTTGCTTATGATACGATGAGATACTCCCGTCGTGAAATTGAAAGGATTGCTAGAACCGCCTTTACTGCTGCCCGCAAGAGAAATAAAAAAGTTACGAGCATTGATAAAGCAAATGTTCTGACAACATCCGTCCTTTGGAGAGAAGTTGTTGTGGAACTTCACAAAAAAGAATTCTCTGATTGCTCCCTAGACCATCTATACGTAGACAATGCGGCTATGCAACTTATCGTAAAGCCAAAACAATTTGATGTAATGCTCTGCGAAAATATGTTTGGAGATATCCTTTCCGATGAAGCATCTATCATAACGGGATCCATCGGGATGTTACCTTCTGCATCTCTCTCTGAATCTGGTTTTGGACTTTACGAACCATCTGGTGGCTCAGCGCCCGATATTGCAGGTAAAGGTATTGCAAACCCGATCGCACAGATTCTTTCGGGAGCATTGATGCTTCGTTATTCTTTTTCTATGGAAGATGAGGCAGTCAAAATTGAATCTGCGATTCGAACTGTTCTAAAAAAGGGACTTCGTACGGGAGACATAGCCGAAGAAGGATCCACCGTGCTTGGGACTAAAGAAATTGGTGTTGAAATCGAAAAGGCATTGGGTTAGGGTATTAAAAGATGCAAGCTGGAATCGGACCAACAGGAAGGCCTTATCAGATTTTAATCGCGGAAAACTCAAAATTCCAGTCGAAACAACTCCAACAGATTTTGGAGTCGGAAGGATTTAAGATTATTGGCATTGCAGAGACAGGGAAAGAACTCCTAAAGCTATATAAAGAATACCGCCAACAGATCGATCTCGTTACCATTGAGATCTTTTTACCAGAAGTTGATGGTTATGCGGCATTTTGGGATATGAAAGAAATGGGAGTATTACCTAGGATTCTCTTTATTTCTGAAGAAAATACACCTTCTGTTGTAAAGACCCTTCTTGAAAATGGTGCCATGGACTATATTATCAAGCCAATCAAACGGGAAAAGGTATTAGAGAAGATCAAAGAGACGCTTCTCAAGATTCCCAAAGTATAAAGTTTAAGTTTCGCCCAGCTTCTTTGGCTCTATGGCTAAAGAAGTTTGGTGTTTGAAAAACTTCCCAATGTTCATTTTGAATTTTAATTTCTACTCCCATAGCTTTAATATTCTCTTCGATAGCAGCACCTGTATCGAGTAAAAAACTCTCCTCGGATTTTGATGTCCCTTCTATGACGTCCGGTCCAAGTTTTAAAAATTTCTCGGCAACATCCCATTTCACTTCGTAATTTGTTTTTTGAATGTAAGGACCTAATACAATTTTGCAATCCATAGGATCCACATCATAATCCGATAAAGAATTCAGTAGGGATTCGGTAATACCAAAAAAAGTTCCTTTCCAGCCAGAATGCAAAACAGACACAAATGGGGTTCGAGTTGAATAAACGAAGACAGGTACACAATCCGCTGTTCTAATCACCAAACATTCATTTTCTTTTTTTGAAATCAAACCATCACCTACATTGTTCCCATCTGTATCGATATCCTCTGTTTTCCATATTCTTTTACCATGTTCCTGATTTAGAGAAAAAACTTTGGTATCTTTAAATAAAGCTTTCTTAATCTTTTTTTCTGCATAGGCATGCCAGTCTATCGCATTACTAGGATAAGTTGCATCTTCAAGAGTAAGAATCTTCTTCTGATAATCCTTTCCGAGTGTACCAAAAATGACATTCCCATAATTGGTTTCAATTTTACGATAAAATGGGATCATAAAAATGTATACTCCGCATCAATTGAAAGGTTTCTCTTCCTCAACTCTTCGAAAACTATCTTACAATCCCATAATGGTTTTTTGCAAACACCATTCGAAATTGAGGAATCCATTCGAAGCACATAGATGGGAATAGGAAAGCCCCTCCAATTGTAGGTAATGATCGGAAAATTTCTTTCTGGAAATCTATTAGCCCAAATCAGGTGAATTTTACGTGCTTTTAAATCTTCCATTTCCAATCGGCCATTGTGGCCAATCCTTTCAGTACTTATCTTATCCTGTTTTGCAAACTGAGAATCGGTAAGACCAACTTCGGCTTCAAATGCATAGCTAGGTCTTAAGTTAAAAACAAAATGAGCCTGAGCCCCAAAAAATGCCATACGAACATCTGGAATAGGATCTCCATAACCAGAAAGATCTATTAACTTATTTTCGTAAAATTCTCTTTCCTCGCCTATGCCATTCCAATCAGCAATTTTTTTACCATTAGACAACAACGGATTGATATAAACTGCTGTTGAAAGAACATAGAATAGAACAACAAGTATCCGATTCTTTTCATACATTCTGAAAAATCCAGTGTTCTTTGATTCAAAATGTAGGTTTTCGTCCCATTTCAAAATTTCATTATAGAATAAGTAAGAAAGGTAAGGGAGTATTGGTATAAGAAAACGTATCCCCATAAAATCTCCGCCTACATACAAAATATATCCTAAATAAAGCAGTACACCAAAATTCATAATCCAATCTTTAGTTTTTTTGAATATCGAAATGAAAAGTAGACCTACAGAATATACAAATATAAATGAATATAGAGGATAAGATTTGAAAAAATAGATTATATACTTGAAACCTTGGATGATATTGCTTCCATGGCTAGCTTTTGCATAAAAGGTATTTGGGACAAATTCTCCAAAATAATTGTATCTAAACACAATAAATAAAATTAAAAGAAGCGAAAAAGATAAATTTTCTAACTTCATCCACTTTTTAAAAGAAGAAACAAAATAAAGCCCAAAGAAGAGAAACCCTTCTGGTCTTGTCAAACAAGCTAAGAAAAATGCAAAGCCTCTGACCTTTGGAGATATCAGTCCAATACTCACAAAAAGAACAAACGACATTGTCTCCAAACCTGAAGTTGCAAAAATCCAATTATGTCGAAATAGGCTAATATGAATCAAAAATACAGGAAGAACTTTAGCAAAGTTAAGCTTGTTTTCTACAACAAATAGAAAATATAACAAACTTACATAAGATATAAGACCAAGCAAAATAGAAAAATAAGTTGGTTTTATATCAAATGCAAAACCTAAACTCAGCAAAATGGTCCAAAGAAAATTTGAAAAACCTTCAACGTATTCGTTTGGATTAAAAACCAAAGTTCCCGTTTCATATAAATTTCGTGAATAGACAAAACTTATAAAAGCGTCATCACAGATCCAGCGCAGGGCAAAGGCTTGCCAAATTGCAAAAATACACACAAAGAGAGAAAGAATGTAAAACAGAGTCAAATTGCGTTTTTCTACCATGGAATAATCTTTTTACTTTTTTATACTTCTACTTATACTTATACATAAACCTTATAATGAAAGGCCAAATTATTGAAAAAAAACTTCAATGATTCAAATCAAACAGAAGTCAATCCAGTTCAAAAGAACGGATAAACTCCTCTATTATATTTATATGGTCCATTTCGGGAGTTGGATTTTCTAATGACGGTTCATAGAGATAATCGTCAAATAAATGGAAATCAAAAATTTTAAGTTCAAAATCTGGCAATGTAATGATTATATTCTCCGTATGTACATCAAAAATTAGTTTTTCTTCTTCTGCAAAGTATTTAGTTACTTCAATCACCCGATTGAAGTCTACGGCAATTTTTTTTAATTTTGACTTTGATATAACACCAAATCTATGTGAGTTGAAGTTTAACTTCCATTTAGGAAAAAAAGTATCAAGCAAAACATTTTGATCTAATTTTTCATTTTTTACAGTAAATTCTTTTAAATGTTTACCTGGCAAAAGAGGTTGTTGGTCACATGGAGTCAGAGTTATATTTGGTATGCCCAAAGGATTTTTCCTTACTCGTATGCCCATAAAAAATCTTGTCGGAACTACCAAATCAGGTATGAGTGATTTTAACTTCCAATAATGCATTCGTTCCAAACCCAAACGTTTGAATTTAAAATCTATTTCGTCTTGTTTACTCTCCCTCCGGGTTTTAGACTTTAAAAACTCCATAAGTTCAATTTCTTCCTTTTTAAGGAATCGAGTTAGATCTCTTCCCACTTCTTTAAACAAAGAGCCAAAAAGAGAATCAGACGGAAGTTTGGATTTACCTACCTTAACTACTTGATTCCATGGAAGTTTATAAACAAACTTGTAAGAACCTCGCCCAATGTATCCTTCGTTTGAAATTGGCAAAAAATTATCTAAAAATTCTCTCTCATAACGATGCGTTATGCGAAAGACATGAGAAACGGGAAAAAGTTTTTCATAGAAATTTCGAAATGGTCCAGACTTTCTGAGTACTTCATCGACCGGAAGGTCTTCGAGTGGAATCGGGTTCTCTTCTTTTTCTGGGTCAAAAAAAAGTTCTTTATCTAGACCCTTTTCTAATAGCTCTAGAAACTGGGGAATTTTTCCCCAGTTCGGATATTGGTTCCAAACTTTCGATATTTTATCTTTAATAGTTTGTATAGGACCAAATTTTTTAGCCAATTTATTTATCCAGGCGTATTATCTTTTGATATTCATCAAAGGTTTCTTTTTTAGAAATAGCATTTGTTAGCCTCTTATCCATATCTTCATCATACCACCAATAATCACTAGAGAAACTTTCATCTCCATACTTACCCAAAGGTAGAGATGGATGCTTGTATTTTTGCCAATAGAGTAACCTTACACTAGGTAAATGCCATAGTAAAACGTATGGGTACTCTTTATAAACTATCTGATCAAGTTCCTTTAAAATTTGATTTCTGGTATTCAAAGAAAATTCGGATTTTTGTTTTTGTATAAGTTTATCGACCGAAGGAATTTTAAGTCCCGGTAGATTTGGTTGACCTGGTTCGTCAGCATATTTGGAATACCATTGCGATTCAGGATCTTTAAAAACTCCAGAACCCCAGGCCGCCCATGTCATATCAAAATCATATTTGTCAACACGTTCACTCCATGAAGCTAGATCCATGGTATCAATTGATGCACGAATCCCTACTTCTTTAGCTTTTTCTAAAAATACTGTAAAATATTTTTCAGTCTTTTTATCACGATCTAAGATCGTAAACTGAAATAGTTTTCCATTTTTTTCTAAGATTCCATCCTTGTTAGGAACCCAACCTGCTTCTTTTAAGAGGGCTCTTGCCTTATTCATATTAAAATCGGAAGGAGGATTTGGACTTTTATTTGAACCGAGATAAAAATCGGGGTAGTAACTATTCGTTGGGTCATATTCACCATACGCTAATTTGTCGATCATTAGTTTACGATCCACGAGGAGTGTCATTGCTTCCCTTACCCGTTTGTCCGAGAATATTTCTCTTCTGGTGTTCATCGCCCAACCCTGGAAACCTACCGGCTTTTCATTGAAAATTCTCTGTTTCGCAATCCAATTTTTGTCAAAAGCCTCTCCCTTAGCTTCTTCAACCCAAACAAAAGCGGAATAAACTGGATAGATGTCGATATCACCTTTTTTAAAGGCCTGGAGAGCAACTGCTTCTTCATTGTAAACTTTATAGATAATCGTATCAAAATTGTAACGACCTTGATTGAACGGATAAGCTCTTTGCCACCAGTCACCTCTCCGTTCTAATTTTATAAATCGATTCTTCTTTACGTCCGAAATTTTATAAGGACCAGATACAATGGGGAACTCCATATTTTCTTTGTTAAAGTCCTTCCCTTCAAACTGATGTTTGGGTAAAATAAAGATCGAAGATGCAACATCATTAAAATTATTCCAATGAACTTCTTTAGCTTCGAAACTAACAGTCAATTCATCTTCCTTAACTGGCTTTAAAAATCTTGAAAGCGAAACCCGAAATACGGCGGTGTTATTTTTCGGATTCATAATCGTGTCATAAGTAAAAATTACATCGTCAGCAGTGACTGGTTTCCCATCGGACCAGCGAGCATTTGGGTCCAAATAGAAGGTAAACTTTTTTTTGTCGGCAGAAATCTTCCATTCCCGAGCTAGGTGAGGAATGGTTTCCAAACTGAAGGGGTGATAGGAACAGAGTGGTTCATAGAGACTTGTGAAAATTCTTGCCGTTGTTGTGAATTGTTCCAAATAGTAGTTCAAAGATCTTGGGAATTGGTGAGAGTAGATTCTTATAATTCCGCCTTTTTTTGCTTCAAGGCTTGCTGCTGGATTTTTTTGCCTAAGGCTAGGGGGAATGGAATTTGCGTCTCCTTCCCATGGCAAATCGACAACCTTACTATTTGTCTCGCGACCCGATTCCTCGGAACAGCTCAGTCCTAAAAAAAAGAAAACACTTAATAAAAAACACAAAAAAACAATCTTGCGCATGCTGAAACCTTTGTTTACTATTTGATACTCACGATGAAATACCAGTTCCATCAAATCCTTTTGTACGAGATTGGCTCAAGGCTTTTTTGTAATAAAAATAAATGTTCTTTGTCAGAAATTCCATGTCTCTTGGAGGGTGATCCAGTATTTCAAAAGGCTGATGAAGTATGGCTCATGGGAGTTTGGAAAAATAGCCCATCATCTCAAAGAATCGCACGCAGTATTCCTTTTCTACGACCTGAGTTTCAATTGGCAAGTGAGGATCTAAAAGAAATCGATATTTATGGCTCTCCTTACTCCATCTATGAATATGTTCTAGATGATTTGCTTGGGGAACAAGAAGATCTAATACTCTCAAAACAAAGATTAAATGCTCTAGGTAAAAAATTAATCTTAGACTTTGTTCCCAATCATATGTCGATCGATTCACTTTGGATTGAAAGAGATCCAAACTTATTTCTAGAAGCAAACGAAAGCACAGAACCTCAAAACCAATTCAATCATTCGAATGGACGTTCCTATTGTCATGGACGTGATCCTTACTTCAATGGTTGGACAGATACGATCCAATGGGATTTTTCAAACCCAAAAGTTGAAACTATACATATAGAAATTCTATCTGCAATAGCGAAAGCTGCGGATGGCGTTCGTTGTGATATGGCTATGCTTCTTTTGCCAGATGTATTTAAAAAAACACACGGCAAAGATTCCAAATATAGTTGGAGTCGTGTTATCAAAACGATTAAATCATCTTTCCCTAATTTTAAATTCTATGCAGAAGTTTATTGGAATAGAGAAAAAGATCTTTTAGATTTAGGTTTTGATGCAACTTACAATAAAAACCTTTACGATTCAATGGTGGAAAATCAATTTTTGTCAATCTACGATCAGATGAAAAATACAGGAGCCTACCAAACAAGTATACCGAATGAGATACGGTTTTTAGAAAACCATGATGAAAAAAGAGCAAAAGCTACTTTTTCTTCAAAGACACCTATATATTTTAGTATACTCTGTTTTTCTGAAGCTGTTCATCTATTTCACTACGGCCAAAGTTTTGGATTCTCAAAAAAAATACCAGTGCAGATGATATCTGTAGATGAAGATAAAATAGATATAGAGCTTTTTGAATTCTACAAAAGAACCTTTCATATTCTAAACAATAGAATTGGAATGGTTTTTATTCAAAAACTGTCCTACACCGAATTCAATTCTAAAGAATTGTTAGCTCTGCAAATCAAAAGCGATTCACAAAAAGAAATCTTTATCTTTAATCCGAATTCTTGCGAAGTTTCGGGGTTTTTATATTTGGATGAAGTTATCGAATCAGAAGAAATCCATGAAATCATTGAAGACAAACGTTATAAGCAAGATCCCTTGATTCGAAAAAAATCTCAGCTTTATTTTAAACTTTATACTGGTAGCGCACAATGGATTGTAATATAAAGCGGTTTATTTTTTCACTCTTTCTGCAAAAATTACGCCTTGGATCATTCTAAGGTTTTCGAGTATTTCTTTCAATTGATCTAAATGATCAACTTCTAACATAAATTTTGCGGTTAAAGTTCCGTTGGGGTGAGAAGATGCCCCAGCTTCTAGAATATTTGTCTCTGTGCTAGAAATAGACTCTACCATTGACAAATAAATACCCTGAACATCTTTTGCTCGTACCTCAATCTGTAGTGGAATCGGTTCACCTGGACCTTCCCAACGAACTGGTATTGTTTTCATCCACTCCAATTGTTTCGAAGCAGTTGTACAATCTTTCTTGTGAACACTCACACCCCTACCTCTCGTAATAAAACCAAGGATCTCATCACCAGGAATTGGCATACAACAGGAGGCAACTCGAACCGGTACATCATTCCAACCCGCGACCGATATCCCAAATTCTTTTTGTTCCTCTTTGCCTGGATTTGCTTTCGAGATAGGTTTTTTGATTTTTACCTTTTTGATTTCTTTGATTGTATTTTCATCAACGACAGGAGCAACAGAGTCAATAACAGATGCAATTGTCTCTTTCTGAGTATCTTCTTGAAGCTTACGGAAATAGGCTCTTAGTTTTTGCCTAGCTCCAGACGTTTTAACAATACGAAGCCAAATCGGAGACGGTTTAGAATTTTTCTCTATTATAATTTCGACTTGATCGCCAGATTTTAATTCGGTTCGAAGAGTAACCATACGCCCGTTAATCTTGCCACCTCTTGCATGCAGACCAATATCAGTATGAATACGGAAGGCATAATCCAAAACGGTTGCACCTTTCGGCATCTCTACAATTTCACCTTTAGGGGTAAAAACGAAAACTTCATCTTCATGAAGGTCGTACTGCAATTCCTCCATAAATTCTTTAGAATCCAGACTTGGATCTTGCCAAGATTTTAGAATCTCCAACCATTTCATTCGGAATGCGTTTTCTACTCCTTGTTGGAGGATAGCATTTGTTCGATTCAAAGATGCGGATTCTTTATATGCCCAATGAGCAGCAACTCCGTTTTCTGCTATTGCATTCATTTCTTTTGTTCTAATCTGAACTTCCATCGGCCGTCCGTCAGGTCCGAAAACCGTAGTGTGTAAAGATTGATACAAATTGGTTTTGGGAGTTGCTATATAGTCTTTAAATCGCCCTGGTATCGGAGTCCAAAGTGTATGCACAATTCCTAATACACCGTAACAATCTTTAATCTCATTGGTAATAATGCGAACGGCTCTTAAGTCGAAAATTTCGGAAAAAGATTTTTCCTTTGTCACCATCTTACGATAGATAGAATAAAAATGTTTGGCTCTACCATCTATTCGAGCATCAATATTGATTTCTGCAAGTCTCTGTTTTAAAATAATTTTTATCTTTTCAATGTACTCATCCCGTTCCGATTTTTTTGCAGATACTCGTTTTTTAATTTCTTGGTATTCATCTGGATGGAGGGATTGAAAGGCTAAATCTTCCAATTCAAATTTCACCTTATATACACCAAGCCTACCAGCTATAGGAGCATAGAGAGAAAGAACCTCTTTAGCGATTCTTTTTTGTTTTTCATCAGGCTGGTATTTTAAAGTCCTAACATTGTGAGTTTTGTCTGCAAGTTTGATGAGCATAACTCGCACATCTTTGATTGTCGCAAGCAACATCTTACGAATGTTTTCAGCGGCTTCGGTCTCTTTTGACTGTGATTTGATTTCAGAAATTTTTGTTACACCTTCAACTAGGTTAGCGATATCTTCCCCAAACTCTTTGGCCATATCCTCCTTTGAGTAATGTGTATCCTCGACTACATCATGAAGAAGTCCGGCAGCAATAGCTCTTTCATCTAACCCGAGTTCATCCAAGATGGAAGCAACATTCATAGGATGAATAATGTATGGTTCCCCCGAAAGTCTCTTTTGACCTTCATGCATTTTGTCAGCGAGATCATAGGCTCTGACAATGAGGCCCGTTTTTTCGACTCCTAACCTGGAACTGACCGCATCGAATAGTTCATTTTTATTCTTAATATCCTGATACAATCCCATTTAATTCGCCTACTTTTATAGAATGTCTAAACTTATATCCAAAAACCGAACTGTATGAGTGAGGTAGCCCATACTTACACCTATATTCTTGAATCTTGATAGATATTCCAATTTATCTGGCGTGATTCCACCAGAGCATTCAATTCGAATTTTTGAATCTGCCTTACGAATGTATTCAACTGCCCTCTCGGTATCTGCATTCGAAAAGTTATCTAACAAAATTATGTCTGGTTTTGAAAGGATCGCATCTTTCAGTTGGTCTAGGGAATCAATTTCTAACTCAATTTTTTTATCCGGATTTTTTGACCTAACAAGAGCTACAGCTTCATTAATATCTCCAGCTTTTGCTATATGGTTGTCTTTCAACATTGCCATATCGGAGAGATTGATTCTATGATTTGCTCCCCCACCAGTATAGACAGCGTACTTTGCCAGTTTTCGATATCCAGGAAGAGTCTTTCGTGTGTCCAAAATCAATAAATCTGGATACTTTGAAGACACCGACCAGGCGTTCGTTGCAATCCCTGATAGATACTGTATAAAATTTAATAGGATTCTTTCTATTTTAAGTAAGTCGGCTAAACTACCAGCAAACGTTCCAATCACTTGATTGGATTCTAACTTAGTGCCTTCAGCCAAAATTTGGTTCCAAATTAAGTTTGCATTTGTTCTTCGAATTAAACAATTCACGACTTGCGTACCACAGAGAACACCAGAATCTTTGGAATACAACCGCGCTTGGCAAGCATCCTCTTTTGAAAATAGTGCATCCGTAGTGATATCCCCTTGTGGAAGGTCTTCCAACAAGGCTAGGTCAACCAATGTGTTAAAATCTGAGTCTTCCAGTTGGTAAATGGGACTTGTATAGGCTCTATCCATATCTATCCTCTAGACAAAAAAAAAGCTGCCCCTAGGACAGCCTTTTCTTTTCCAACAAACAGGTGTTTAATTTTTTGGAGCAGATCCAATGTTTCCTGTTTTTGGAGGAATGTTGAGTTTCTGTTTTGGAAAGATCAAGTTTTTGTTTCGAATCGACTTTTTGTTTGCTTCGAAGATTCTTGGCCAAAGTTTTGCATCCGAATAAATTTCTTCTTTTTCAGCAATTCTCCAAAGACAATCGGTCGGATTGGACTTTTCAACTGTGTATCGCTTCCAACCACCAGAAAGCTCTTCGATTTGACCACCAGAGGTTTTGTTGTCTTTCCCCTCTTTGTCAGCAGAAGATTCTTCCGATCCCTCGACTCCATCTGTCGCTTTTCTATTGCTTACAGAGGTTGTGTTCGAAACGCCTTTTAAACTTTCCACCTGATCAATTGATATCTCAGCTAAACGAATTGCCTCTTCCGACTGACTGACCGACTCTTGATACTTTTCTTGTTGTAAAAGAGAAGTTGATGCTTGGAGAGATTCATTCGAAGCACCCAAATTTTCTTGGGTACTCGCATAGGCCTCCTTCTTTGTTTTTAAAAGGGAATTCGCATTCAGTTCGGCAAATCTGGAGTTTGCATCCTCAACAACGTCTCTCGCTTGGCTATTTCGATTTTTTGCATAGTCTTTGCTTACGTCTGCAAGAAGTCCTGCAGAAACCGCTTTTGAGGAATTTATCTTCTCACTGGCAGACTTGATCCGACCCGCATCCAAATCTTCTTTAGCGGATTGGATCTTTGCCTTCTCTGCTTCGACAGCCGGATTGGTTCCTTTGGTGTAGACAGAAGCTTTTTCGTATTCTGCTTCGAGTTCATCTGCCATACTTCGGAGTGAGCCAGCTTTTTCTTGTGATGACGTTTTGGAAACTGCCGCAAGCTCAGATGCTTCTTTAAATTTTAAATGGGCATCTTCATATTCTTGAAGTGCAATTTCTCTCTTTAAAGCCTTCGCCTCATCGTCCTTCTCTTGCTTTAAGTAACTCGCAAGACTTGCATCTGCCTGAGACAATTTTGTCTCCGCAACGTTCTTAGCATCATTTGCTTTCTGAAAAGACTCTGGAGAGAATTCAGCCGCATTTGCCTGATCTGCTTGGTCAATAGCATCAATAGCCATCTCGCGCGAGATAGCCGTAAGTTTGGGAAGAGTTTTTTCGAGTGCGTCATACGCCTTAGATACCGCATAATTTGCGTTCTTTCGAGATTCTTTTGCCTTTTCTTCTGCAGCCAGTTCGTTTGCCGTCACTAGACTCTTTTTTGCTTCCGCATATTCGTCCGGCGCATACTCTTCTGCGGACAAACGTTCCGCCCGCTCTACCTGCGCTTTGGCTAAGGCTAATTCTTTCACTGGCAATTCTTCGGCACAATTGATTAGCCCGAAAGATACAATTCCAAAGAATAAGACTGTAGTCTTTATCCTACTGAACATAAAATACTCCTTTTGTTTGGGATAAAAAAGGGAGAAGCGACAAGCGCTTTCCCCATTTATTTAAAAGCTGCTGTAGCTTCGTCTTCGCTGTCGAAAATTTCAAAAAAAGAGGTTAGTTTTGTAAGTTCGAATACTTTCCGTACAGAACCTGCCACGTTGATGATCTTTAGCCCACCCTGATACTTTTTTAAGTTGGAGAGACTTGAAATCAACGCTCCGATCCCAGAGGAATCAATGTAGGAAACTTTCTCAAGGTTGATGACGATGCAATATTTCTGTTCTTCGATCAATTTTGCGATAACATCCTTGATCTCTGGCGCGTTATAAAGGTCGATTTCCCCGTTAATATCGAGGACTACGATTTTATCTTTTTCCCTTCTAGTGATTTCCATGTGTGTCTAGAGACTCCTCAGTGAAGCTACAATCGATGTAGAAATGACGGTACAATTGCATTCAAAAATTTCGGGTACGTCAACCTAATAATTTTTACTACCAAACAAATTTTTCCAATGCATTGAAAAGGAATCAAATTCGCCCTTCTCGATCGAATTTCGCAATTTTTGCATAAACTCTTTCATGAAATATAAGTTATGATAGGTGGATAGGCTAAATGCAGTCAATTCCTTGACTTTGTGGAGGTGCCTAAGATAGCCCAAACTATATGTTTTACAGACCTTACAGCCACATTCAGGGTCTATCGGATTCTCACTCAAGCGGTGTGTTTCGTTTCTAAGGTTGAGTTTGCCATAAGAAGTAAAAACTTGACCATTTCTCGCATTGCGCGTCGGCAAAACACAATCAAACATATCAATTCCGTTTCGAACTCCATCGAGAATGTCCACAACCGTACCAACACCCATCAAGTATCTGGGACGAGAAGAATCTAAGTAAGGAGCCATCGATTCTAAAATACGAATGTATTCTGGTCTAGGCTCACCTACACTGAGTCCCCCGATTGCAATTCCCGGAAATGGTATTTCTTGCAAAAAATCCAAACTTCGTTTGCGGAGCGATTCATTCACACCACCCTGAACGATTGGGAATAGGTTTTGACCATTTGGATTTTTTTGCCAAACTTCCCAACTCTCCTTTGCCCATCTATGTGTTCTATCAAGTGCGAGCTCCAATCGCGCAAGGTTACTTCCAAAGGGTGCGCAGTCATCTAGAACCATCATAATATCGGAGCCAATAGATCTCTGGACACCAATGACAGAAGCCGGTGTGAATTTGTGGTAACTGCCATCAATATGAGATTGGAAACGAACACCGTCCTCTTCGAACTTAAAAAGTGATGCAAGGCTAAACACCTGAAATCCACCTGAGTCTGTAAGAAGCGCACGACCATAGGACATAAAGGACTTAAGACCATGAAAAGAATCCAAGACATCTGTACCAGGTTTCAGGTAGAGGTGATAAGTATTGGCGAGAATCAACTGATATTCCAATTCCAGAATATCTTCGGAATTCAGTGATTTGACACTCCCACGGGTGCCAACTGGCATAAAGATCGGAGTTTCAATTGTTTGGCCTCCCACTTCGAGGATACCAGTTCTTGCATACGTAGATTTATCTCGGGAGCGTTCTGTAAAACGAAGGGACACTATTTCTTTTTGTTGAATTCACAGTCGGGGAAGCGATTGCAATTTCCAAAAATATTCAAACTATGACCAGTAATCAAAAATCCGTTGTCTGTGGCCGCTTTGTTTTGCAACTCTTCAATCCGATTGTCGACAAATTCAACGATCCTTCCACACTGCATACAGATGATATGGTCATGGTGTTGGTGGCCAATGATATGTTCGTAATATTTGTAATCCTTTCCAAAGTCATGTTCTTCTAATAAACCAGCCTCAACCATGATCGCAAGAATTCGATAGATGGTAGCCTTTGAAATTCGGTCTTTGTTGTCTTTTAACTCATCTAAAAGACCTTCCGCCGTGAAGTGATTGTGTGATGAAAATATCTTTTGAGCAACTAACAGGCGTTGATTGGTAATTTTCAATCCTTTTTCTCGGAGGTAATCCTCGAATGCCTTCATTTCTTGTTTTGTATCTTCTGATTCTTGCATTTCTTGTGACAAAACAAAGCCCCCTTTACTTGATAATCAATTCCATCAATTTGCGCCTGTAAGCGAATAGTACCAAGACCTTTCCGCCTCTTCAGCTATTCGTAGAGCCATAATCCGAAGCAATCGGTTCTGTGCTTCTAATTCGGACTCCCGATACCCGAGTTGAGTCGAATAATAGACTCGTCCAGGAATTTCATTTCTTTCCATCTGAAGTTTTTTTCCAGAGGCGGACTCGACAAGTTCAATTCTTGTTACGACAAATAATTCTGTTGTTAAATGTTGGTCAGCCAAATCCATCAAGTCCCCCACTTGTTGGTAGTGGACAATCTCAGCATAGAGACGGTATTTTGCTAAATTCTTCTCTCTCGTTGTAATAAATCGCCCGCGCCTCTCAACCTCTTCTTGGACGAGCTGGGTGAGCCTCGTGTGCATGCCGGGAGAATAGGTATTGTTGCGCACGTTTTGGATGTACAGAATTCGATCGGAATCGGGTACTGGAACACCATCGATCTTGGGAGGACGACCTGGCTCTCTGCCCCAAAAGCTACACTGGAGGGCAACCAAAACGAAAAGTATTGGAAGAATTCTGGCCATCGATTGTCTCTACCAAAATCGCCTGGTTTCTCATTCTGTCAAGGAAAGGGGTGACAATTTAATCGAATCTAGGTTCTTTCCCCTTATGAGGTCCTTTTTCCTTCGAATCGGATTCTGTTTATTGGCTGGAACCGCCGCGACCTTTGGTTTGCGATCGGAAGTCCCTGAAATTCCCCCAGAAGAAGTCGGTTTTCCTCTCCCCTACTTGTCTCCCATAACTGGCACATTCGCAGAAATCAGAAACCACAACCTCCATCTGGGCTCCGACTTTAAATCCTATGGATTGAACGGGCATGATATACTCGCAACTTTTGATGGTTATGTGGATGAAATTAGTTATTCCAAAACTGGTTATGGTCTTTCCTTAAATTTTTACAACCCAAAGTATAAAATTAAATCTAAATATGCCCACTTACACTCGTTCCAAGGCACCTTATATGAATTAGAGCTTTTACGAAAAGCCCTTCTCCTTATGGGTGATCCCAATGGATTTCAACTCAAACTTCCTGAAAAAATGTTCCAAGCAAACAAAGGCACACCCATTGGGAAAACAGGAGAGACGGGTTCAGGTATCTCCCATCTGCACTTGGAATTTCGAACGGATAAAGGTATTGTAAATCCACTCTACTTTCCCGAACTCCATCAAAAAGATATAACCCCACCTACCATTCTATCTCTCATTATCGAGTCGGAAAATTTGCCTCAACCACTTCAGTTCTTGGCTAAAGAAAAGTCCTCGGGTAAGTATGAGTTGTATTATGAATCGGGGGAACGTTTCGAAACTCTCCCAATCACAGGGAAGGTTAAAATTCGAGTTGGCGGATATGATATCATTCGATCGCGAAACAAAAATAACATATATGGTCTCGATCTAATCGTAAATCAAAAGTTAGAATTTACCCGAAATTTTGCATTTATTCCTTACAGTCAAAGTACTCAAAAACATCAATTTTATGATGTAAATCGATCTTCTCTAGCACCTCCAAGTTACATCTATCATGTATATGAACAACCAAAAGACTTCAAAGAGGAAGGCTTTTCCATAGATATGAATAAATTTCTTTTAGGTGATAAGGTAAATCTTGAGGTAAGACTACGCGATGCTTCTAAGAATTTTTCAAATGTATCTTTTGCATTCATTCACGAATCCAACACCACAAAAATGGAACTCCCTTCCTATAAAAACAAAGGATTTAAATATGAATCCCTAGATAAAAATCTTTCCATTGATCTCTCAAAAAATGAAGTATCCGGTAACGGACGTATTACGATAGAAGAAGTAAAAAACGAAAACCTTAGCTTCACTCTTCCAAAAACGTTACCGCTTAAAGGCAAAATATACCAAATCATTGGCTCCAACTTTAGCTGGAAAGGGGAAGGTTCTGGTGAGTTTAAAACAAATTTTCCCACCACAAATAAAGAGTCTTTATACTTTTATGACACATCGATCCGTAGACTTGCATCTTTATCTCAGAAGAGAAAATCAAACGGATTCAGTTTTAAAATCTCAAAATTCGGATATCTATTCGTACTTTCAGACGAAAGTCCACCGACTATTTTTCCGATGACCAGTCTTGCGCGGCACATTGAACTTCCAGGAGTTCGAAACCAGTGCATCGAAGATCGGTTTTATGGCTTGGGTGATACAGGCAGTGGTTTTAAAACAAACGTTGAATTGCTTTTAGATGGGCAGAGCTACCCCTATGAATACGATCCTGATAGAAAAGCCATTCGGGTGAGCATACCAAAGAGTCTTTCAAAAGAAAAGCCCTACCTTCTTTTGGAAGTTAGGGCTTTTGATTTTGCTGGAAATGCATCAGAGCCGTATTTGGATCTGATTGCAACAAGCGGTTGGTTAAAAGAGGATTACGCCTCTTGTCCTGTCATCGAATAACGAGAAATATCTAGAACCTCATATACAGTCTCTGTCGAGCCGAATACTAGTGTTGCTTCGTTACCGATGTTTTTGCCAAGTAAAGACTTAGCGAGAGGAGACTGGTAAGAAATGATATTCTTTTCCGTGTCCGCATCCCAAGCACCTAAGATCGAGTAGGTTACAGATTCCCCAGTTTGTTTGTTTTTTAACTTCACTGTAGTACCAATCCCAACTTTCTCTGTTTTGATATCGCTGAGATCCAGAATTCTTGCGCTTTTCAGTTCTGCTTCCAAACGTTTGATAGCAGCCTGCAATTGGGCCTGTTTTTCCATAGCCGCTTTGTATTCTGCATTTTCTCGTAAGTCTCCTTTTTCTTGAGCCTCACCGATATCGCGAGAGTTCTCGGCCATCTCCACGTTTACGAGATGTTCAAACTCTTGTTTCTTCGCGTTAAATGCTTTGCGTGTGACCAATACAACGTCTTGGGGAAGATTTGCAAGCGGATCGTCATCAGCGTCTTCTTCCGAGTCATATTCATCCCAAACAATATTAGGTTTAAGCTCATTGATTAAAGCCAATAGTTGGTCTTTTTCCAAATCCGTAACATAAGGAACTTCCTTGAAAAGTGCAAAAAGTTTTCTTACATACTCATCATCTGCATTCTTTAAGATTTCTTTTAGAAGGGTTGTGTCTTTACCAAACAAAATATCCATCGCTTGGTTTTTGAGTTTGGTACCCTTATCTTCAATTTTCGCAAGTGGCTTTAAGATTCGGAAAACGCGTAACACTAAGTCTTCTTCACTTACGTTCATCCATTCGTATTTCCAAGCATGAGACAGAATGGATTTAGCAACCCAAAGGAATACTTCTGGGTTTTCCTTGGATTTATTACTTACCGTTTCAATAAATAGGTTGAGTTCGGCATATTTTTCATCAGAAACCAAGTTTTGAAAGACGGATCGGTTTACCTTTACCGGGACTTCAAAAAGAAGACCGATCAGGATATTGATTGCCTCCGGGTGGTGTGCCCGAATCAAATCTTTAAATCCTTTTTTGATATCCGTGTTTTCGAGAGACTTAGAAATTTTTAATGCTTCCTCTTTTGGAAGAGCTTGAATCAATGCCTTAAGTTCAGGCTCTCTGAGTTTGTGTGAAAATTCTTCACCTGGCCATGCCTTACTTGCTTCTTCTAAGTAAAGGTAAGCAGACAATTTACGAATTGTATCTTTTGCAAGTTCTTCTTCATTGTAGTGTGTAATAAAAAATTCACCTGCTTCCGCAGCCTCATCGGAATCACGCACTGCTTCCATTGCGATTTCTAATTTTTTGTTCACATCTGTAATTGCTTGGAATTTCTGAATCAAAGTCTCTGAGTGGGTGATCGGTTTTTCATGGTAGACCACTTCATCTTTTTTCTTTGGATTCATTCCAATATTAGCTTCTTTTTTGAGAACAGTCTTTACCTTCGCCCACCACTTCGACCATTCATCTGCCTTTAGAAATCTTCCAATCAGTTCGTTTTTCATGTCGGCTGTCGTCATACGGTTGTCATATGACTTAAGCAACTGCACTAAAAACTCAGCTAGATTTTCCACAAACATAGTTTGAACTGCGCCTGCATCTTCAAAATGTTGTACCCATATATGATCTTTTTTTAGGGGCTTTAAGGATGTGATCGCCATTTGGATAGAAAGTTTGTGCTCTTTCTTTTGTTCAAAATCCACATAGATAGAATCACCCGTCTGAGAAATGGAAGTGATCTTTCCCACACCCCAATTTCTATGCATAACATAATTACCAGTGTCAAATACGATGTTTCTTTCAAAATTTGTGATACAAAGTTTTACCGGCTTACGGTTATTACCTAGCTCACTCATTTTGAGGAAATCCTCTAGGAGAGAGTGATTCACATACTTTTGTTTATACGAACGAATCAGCTCATTTCTTGCTTTTTGGGAAGCAGGTTCGTGTTCCAATATCTTTTTTAAGAAATAGATCACTCGGTCCCACTCTTCCATTGATTTAAATGGCTCAACAAGAGGATAGAGTAAACCGACTAAGCGGGTTTTTTCTCTTTGGCCAAGTAGGATCCTTTCGATTTTATCAAAGAAGGTGATATCTTCGTAATTGTTTTGAACCAGGTTTCCCCAAATCTCTTCCATCTGAGTGTATTCGCGGTTTTTTGCGAAGATCTCTGCTGCAAGTTTGAGATAAGAAATCGCCTTAGGACGATCCTCTTCCATAATCGTAAGGGCGTATTTTTTTGCGATCTCTGGGTTCTTTCGGTCAAGTTTTGCAAGTTTTTCTAAAACGACTTTAAGTTCTTTATTCTTTTTGAGTTTATCAAGAGCTTCCGCTTTCACACGTAAGGCGAGGCGGTGGTCACCAAACTTCAAGATTGCGTCGGTGATATACTCTATGATGGTCCACTTGGAATGAGCTTTAAACGCTTCTAAAATGTTTTTAACGAGGTTAGCATCGCCCATTGCATCTTCCATAAAGGAAAGAATCATAAGCATATACTTTGCCGTGATGGATTCCGGATGCTCTTTAAAATGTTCTTCGATTTTTTGTTTTGCTTCGGCGAGCCTTCCTTCTTGTTTGTAGGCTTCAATGATATCATCGAAGATTTTAAACTTTGAAACAGGAATGGTGCCTGCGTCCGCACGAACGTAGATTTCCTCATTGAATAGAGGAGTTAATTTGTCATTTTCAGCAATTTTGTTAGTTTTGTCTTCGGTAATAGTCTCAGGCATGAGAAGAATCTCCCTCTTCATAGTTCCAATAAAGGGTTGTCAATGTTCATAGGTCGTTGTTACGGTAAATTTAGCGAGAATTCCGCAAAAAGAACAGTCCTAAGTACTAGAATTCTCCTTCCACTCCTTTCTGTAAAGAACAAAAAACCCAGCTTTCCAGCTGGGTCCTTCATTTCAAATACCTGCCTAGAGTGAGGGAGACAGTTATTTTGGATTGGTTCCTGCTGCTCCACAATCCCGAACCTTTGCACCTGTCGCAATGGCTCCTGATTTTTGTAGCATTTGTTCCAACTTGATTTTGTTTTTGCAGTCTTCTTCATCAAAGTCGATACTTGCACCATCAAAATGTACTTCAAAGGTATCTGCAAGGACTCTTAGCTCATCAAAGAAAAGGTAAACCATTTCTGACCCAGTGTTTGGGTGGGAGCGAACCTTAAACTGCTTAAATACTAGGTTTCGCGTTGCAGGGAAAGCAGCTGCCTCTTGTGGGATGCCTGGAGGGATGGAGATTTGGAGAGGTCTCCAGCCAACAAAGTCAAGGGATCCGAATTGAAAGATATGGCTATTCCCGTTATAGTCTTCCAACCAACCTTCTAGGTCGTATTCATTTCCTCGACCAAGCACCCATACAGAGATAGCTTTTACATTCCCTGGGGCTTCGATTCCATAAATTTTATCCAATTGTTTTTGGTTGTTTGCACCAATGTATGGTCTTGCACGAGTCACTTCGTATTCTGGTGCTCTTGGAGGACGGATCGTAACTACATTGTGTCCAGGGAAAGTAAATTGAAATTTGACCGCAAGAAGTTTGGCATTGCCTGCTTCTACGTTTTTCACGTCACCTGGTTTTCCTGGAACAAGTTTCACTTCACGTAGAACGAGTGGAGATTTTTGAGGGTCGTTGAGAACAGGTGTGTATTTATTGTTCTCATCGTATTTCATATCGCCAGTGCCGTCTTTATTGACACCATCTTTATCTGTGAACACTTCCCAACCGAATGGAGCGGATGCCACAGGGTTGTCCCAAGACTCAATTGTAATAGCCTTGAGTTCCATGGAAGCAATATCACTACCGTTTGGCGTCGAAACTCCATTGGTAATTTTGTATTGAGCCTCAGCTACACCGATAAGGAAAAATCCAGTGATAGTTGTTAGAGTTAGGAGGAGAAATTTTTTGCTTTTCATATCAGATATATCCTCTCTTACCAATTGTCCTTAATTTCAGATCCAGGGTATTTTGCTTCAGATCTGTCTGTTCTAACTTGTAGATCATCCACATAGAAGTAAAAGTCACCTGCAACTTCATGGACATCAGAAAGAACAAAAAGAGAAACAAAGTGTAGGTTTTTGTCAAGAAGAGCAAAACGTGTGCTTTGTGGGATAAATCCTGGAATCGTAGCCGTCATCTTTCTCCAGCCAAAAAAATCCATCTTCCCTAGTCTTACGTTGTGAGTTCTGTCTTTATAATCTCTAAATTTTGCGAATAAGGTATGTCTGTATTTTCTACCAAGCACCCAAACGGAAATTTGTCGAACTTTACCTTTAATGATAAATTCGTGTGGAGGATACAATTCCACGCGATCGATTCCTTTGGAAACAAAATGAGTTTTCACACCTAAAATGTGATTTTTTTCAACTTTGTCACCGCCATCATCTGGGACTAGTTTTTCATCAAATACATCTTTTATGAGACCTCTTTGGACTAGCTTTAATGTTCTAGTCTCCCCAAGAGGCGTAGTTGCCTTTACTCTCCAGTCCTCTGCTTCTTCAAAATCATCCAAAATGATTTTGCGAAGAGGACTATCCTCATCATTGGCATTCGCCACTCCGCCATTTGCACCGCCACCAGGTTCGGCCTGTGCATACAACATTCCTATTGAAAGGAAGAGGCCTAACATCAGTTTGGTCATCCCTATTTTCCCCATGAAACTCACTCCTAAAAGGCTCCCAACTCTGGGTCTTTCGTACTATCATTATCGGACATTTGGCTTTTAAACTTATTCAAGATTTCGATCATTCGATCAATTCCTTCTGCAGGAAGAAAAATCGACGATTTTTTGCTATTCGACCACTCCGACACCTTCAGGTAGAATCCGGCCTGGTTTTTCTTTAAATCCACCAAGAAAGTCTTATTCTGTGTTACGATCTTCTCGGTTAGGATCTCGGGGTCCACCATGCATTCCTTCTCCCTGCCTACTGAATAGTATCGGAATCCCAATCCCATTCCTTAGCTTGTTTAAGAAGAAACGAAGGAATGGAAAAGGTTTTTTCTATCTTTGTTTGGAAAATTTAAAAGGATTTGAAATTCTGTCGCATAAAACCATGAGTTTTATGCAAATCTTCGGCGGAGTTCTCTTGCATAGGCCAAATCATTCGTTAATTTTCGAAGGCGTTTTATATAATAGTGGGTTACTTCTTTGTAGAATTTTAACTCCATCTCTCTGTTTTTTGAGAACATATCGTTCAAATCAGAGTATTTGAGTTCGTAGAGTTCTGAGTTTTCCAATGCTTCCACTTTTGCAGAGCGTTTGTCACCGTCAAAAAATGGCAGTTCGCCAAAATGATCCCCTTCTCCCAAATTGATCAGGTTTACATCATCTCCCTGGCTTGTTGCAGTAGAAATTTGCAGAGTTCCGTATTTCACAATAAACATCGATCCTGCTTCTTCTCCGATATCATAGAGTACATGTCTAGGAGGCAAGTGGACGTCCTGTATTTTTTCTGCAATGTGTAGCAATTCGTCTTGGTTTAACTTTTGGAAGAGATATATTTTTTTGAGACTCTCTACTTTTGGATTCATAATTCTCCTAGGATTTACGTTTCAATTTGGCGCCAATTCTCAATTTTGCAAGAGAAAATTGGGTAGGAATGGAAGAACTAAAAATTATGACAAATCACAAGGGAAAGTACTATGAAAATGTAGATAAAAAAATAGATATAGCTAGATTGGGTATGTTTCGATCGCAGGAATTTAAGGGGATAGTTTGATGAACTCCAAAAAAAAAGTCATATTAGTGGAAGACCATGCCGTGACACGAGTCGGAGTTAAACATGTGGTCAATTCGTCCGATGATTTTGAAGTGGTCGGCGAAGCAGAAGAATCCTCACAAATTGGCCCACTTCTCTCTAAAACCAATCCTGATTTTGTCCTATTGGACCTGCGAGTGCCAGGCGAAAATGTGCTGAATATGATCAAAGATTGGAAGAAAGAGTATCCCAATCTCAAGGTTGTTACTTTGACCATGTTAGATGAACAGCCAGTCGTCCATTCGGCAATTGAGGCCGGTGTTGACGGATACCTCTTGAAATCAGATGACCTTAGTAGTCTTACGAAAAATCTAAACGAAATCCTTAATGGAAAAACCGTTTACAGCAAAAATTTGAAACTCAGCTTCAATCGAAAGCCAACAGACGGGAAGGTTGCCAATAAAAAGGAAAAACAAATTCTCCTCCTTCTTGGTCATGGAAAAACCTACCAAGAAATTGGAGATGAGATTGGTCTCTCCAAAAGAACGGTTGAGTATCATGTGGGCAGACTGAAAGACAGATTCAATGCAAAGACCGTCGCGGAACTCATTGGCCGAGCAAAAGAAAACATGTTGATCTAAATATAGTGTTTCGTCCGTGCAGATCGTAAATCTATAACTGCAAGTATTCTACAACTAGTTTCTTCAACTTTTCATCCGGCTCTGTTTTTGTAACAAAGGCATCGCACCCAATTTCAAGGGCTTCCTTCTCCAATTTTTTCCCGTTAGATGGATTTGTGTGTGAACTAGAAACTAATATAGACCGAATTTCCATCCTTTCTTCTTCGCTATACAATTCTTTTAAAAACTCAATGCCGGTTTTTTCGGGCATGGATTGGTCTACAATAATGAGATCTGGTTTTAGTTTTCCAATGGATGTGAGTGCGTGTTCTGGGAATTCTTCCTCCCATATGATCACCTCAAAATCTTTCAGAATGTTACGAATTTGTTTTCGGTAACCTGGGTTATCATCTAACACAAGTATAATTTTTTCGTAATTCGGTAGTACAAATTCGACAGACGTTCCCTTTGAATCTTCAGAGATTAGTTCCAACTTGGCACCGTGTCTTTCTGCCACTTCCTTACAAAAGGCAAGACCAACTCCTGCTCCCATTTCATCCCTAGTTCCCTTTCGGATGTACAAAAAACCCTCTTCTAAAACATGTTTTGACCAATACTCAGGCATCCCAATTCCATTGTCCTTGATGCGCAGACACCAGTTGCGGTTCTGTTCGAGTAGAGAGATTTCGATCGTTCCACCTTCTTTGGTAAACTTAAGCGCATTTGTCATCAAATTCCAAATCAAATGTTCAATCAAATTTGGATCACCGATCCCGACGGAGGATTCAACGATATTTGACACTAATTGAATTTTTTTGCTTTGGATTTGAGACTCAGCTTTTTCGAGCAGGTTTTGAACGAGTAAATGAAAATCAAACAGTTGGTAGTCGGGAAATACGGCTGCGTTTTGAAACCTTGAGTATTTGATCAATTCCTCAACCATACTCAATATATTTTTTAATCCCACACTTGCTTCACCTAATACCTGCTTTGTTTTTTCAGGACTTAAGGTAGGCGGTGATTCCGTGAGCAAATTAACCACAGAACTAATGCCGAACAAGGGGGATCGAATATCGTGCGAAACGATAGAGATGAATTTGTCCTTTAACTCGCCCGATTTTTCAGCCTTTTCTTTTTCTTTTCGCAGTTCTATTGTTTTCCAATCCACTTCCTTTTGTAGATTCAGGGTTAGATATTCGGCTGTTTCCCAAGCCTTTGAATTTTGGCTCGATATCACAATCGAAAGGCATAGTGAAAATACACTGAATCCGATATCGGTAAGCAATGGGAGATCCCAACGTTTGAAAAATACAACAGAATCATAAATAGTTGTTAATAGAACAATTCCTGTTCCAAACAAAATAACTCCTGCCTCGTATCTGGATTCCTTTTGAGTAACACCACGAATTGCAGCATAAATCGTGACACAAAGAATAAATGCCATATAAACTTGGTTGAAGACCAAGAGTTTTGTGTAAAACGAGTAAGGTGTAACACAGGTAACGACAAAAGACAAAATAACAGGTATTAATAACAACCTTGTGAACTTTTGTTGAAGATAAATAGGATACGTCTCAAAAAAGAATTTTAAACTGAAGAACATGATTCCCACAAAAGAGAGGTATTCCAATCGTATCTGTAGCATTTCCATAAAATCGGAAGGAACAAACCAATCGCGCGAAAATCTTTCAAACAATAAAATCCGTAGAAGCCAACACAAACAGAGCATCGCAAAAAAGAGGGCCTGCCTTTGTTTGGGTCTGTGTACAAATAGAAAGAAATGCGAAACAACTAAGATCGCAAAGAACCCTAAAAAAAATGTTTTTTTTCTCTCTTTGAATCTAAGATACACTAAGGTTTTTTGGCTACTTCCCAAAATCGGGGAATAGTAAGGACCACCTCGGGAATAGAGATAGTTGGAGACTTGTAAATACAAAACTGAGGATGGAGTTCCTCGGAAGGTTCGAGCTGTTTCTTCGTAGTAGCCAACAGACCCGTCCGCCGATTTTGAAACCTTTCCTCCCTCTCCAAGAAGTACCAAACCTCTCTCTTTGTTCAAGTGGAAGATTCTATAGGCAGAAGATGCTTCTCTCAAATAGATCATCAAGTTTTCGGGAAAGTCCAATTTCAATTTGAGTTTGTAAGTCACAAAGCCATGTGCTGGTAAACCTTGGTTCACCCAATAACCTGGAATTTTTAGGGGAACTCCGACTTTGTTTTCGAGTGCCAAAAACTCCAATTCTGTTTCAGGAAGTTCTCCTGGGTAAGCAAGCCAGTCACCAGCCAAGGGAAACGGGTCCAAGCTGCCAGGGGAAATAAAACTTAGGTCTAAAATCCCATTCTCAAGTGTACGCGGTGCGCCCAAACTGGGAAAAATCTCTTCTTTGCATTGGGTTAGAGGCATCCAGATAAGAAATAGAATGAGAATAAAAATTCGATTCAAGGGCCCAAACCTCATACAAATTCAACAGACAAACTAGGAAGATAGAAAAAATAAAAATCAATTCCTTGGGAAGTGGTTTTTTATATTTAATGGGTTTTTGAACATATAACAAACGTTCTAAGAAAAAGGAAATCCTATTGACGAATCAGACTTTCCCAAGAAGCCTATATTCTTTAAGAGGAAGACATGGCAAAAAAGAAATCGGAAGAGTTTGTAAATACGATAACGGACGGATATCCAGAAAAAAATGCGCTCTACATCGGAGGAGGATTATTGGAAGGAAAGCCATTTCCTGAAGCCAAAGTTCAAATTCCTCTTTCAACACTCAACCGTCACGGACTCATTGCAGGTGCAACCGGTACAGGGAAAACAAAAACCCTACAACTCTTAACAGAATCTCTATCCGATGCAGGTGTTCCGGTAGTTCTCATGGACATTAAGGGCGATCTATCTGGCTTAGCCAAACCAGGTACTTCCAATGAAAAGATTGAAGAAAGAACGAAATCATTGGGAGTGGAGTGGAATCCCGAGTCCTACCCTGTAGAATTTTTGTCACTTTCATCAGAGCCTGGTGCCAAATTGCGATCTACAATCTCAGAATTTGGACCAATCTTAATTTCAAGGATACTTGGACTTAACGATACACAATCCGGTGTCATTTCCTTGGTATTCAAATATTGTGATGATATGGGTCTCCCCATCCTAGACTTAAAAGATTTTAAAAAAGCTCTACAATATATAAATAGTGATGAAGGGAAGATTGCTATCGAAAAGGATTATGGTTCTGTTTCCTCTCAGTCGATTTCAACGATTCTAAGAAAACTCATCGAGTTAGAAAGCCAAGGGGCTGATGACTTTTTTGGGGAACCGTCCTTTGATGTTATGGATCTTGTCCAAACTAAAAAAGGGAAGGGACAGGTTTCCATCATCCGACTCACAGATATTCAAACCAAACCCCATCTTTTTTCCACGTTTATGTTGTCCTTACTCACAGAAGTATACGCCAATTTTCCTGAGGAAGGAGACCTTGAAAAACCAAAGTTAGTGCTTTTTATTGATGAGGCACATCTCGTCTTTAGTGAGGCATCCGATGATTTAATGAAACAATTAGAAGCCATGGTTCGCCTGATACGATCCAAAGGGGTGGGCATTATTTTTTGCACCCAATCTCCGACGGATATACCCAAAGAAGTGTTAGCACAACTTGGACTTAAAGTACAACATGCACTCCGTGCCTTTACAGCAAACGATCGAAAGGCAATCAAACAAGCCTCCGAAAACTACCCTTCCACTGATTTTTACGATACGAAGGAAGCAATCACCGAACTGGGAATCGGTGAAGCCTTTGTAACAGCACTCAGTCCCAAAGGAAATCCTACACCTCTCGTTTGGACCCTTCTCTCCCCGCCAAGGTCTCGAATGGGAATCCTAACGGATGCGGAACTCAAATCTTTGATAGAATCCTCCGATTTGGTTAAAAAGTATGAAAAGACCTTGGATCGGGAAAGTGCCTACGAACTTCTGACCAAACAGATGGAATCTATTGCTGATGCAGCAGAGGAAGAAGAACCAAAAGAATCTACAAGGAAATCCAAGAGAGAAAAAGAAGACCCAAGTCTTGTCGAAACCATTTCCAAAAATCCTCTAGCCCGCGAGGTGGGCAGAACCGTGGCCAGAGAGGTTACAAGAGGTCTTCTGGGAATGCTCGGTGTTTCCACAAAAAAGACCACCCGGAAGAAAAAAACGGGAATTTTCGGTTTCTAATCGCTGTTCTGAAAAATTAGCACTCTCAAACCGAAAGTGCTTGCATTTTTTTCTCCCTAAGTCTTTAGTGGTACTGTAGATTAGCACTCTAGTGTAGATGGTGCTAACACGGAATCCATTTAAAACAAGAAAATAGGAGACGAAACCGCATGGCATCGATTAAACCATTGGGCGACAGAGTTGTCGTAGAACCAAAAAGCGAATCTGAAGAAAAAATTGGATCCATCATTGTTCCAGACACTGCGAAGGAAAAGCCACAAGAAGGCAAAATCATCGCTGTTGGGCAAGGAAAGTATGAGGATGGAAAACTCGTTCCACTCGAAGTAAAAGTGGGCGATACTGTTCTCTACGGAAAGTATTCCGGCACAGAAATCAAACAAGGCGGAAAGGATTATCTAATCATCCGTGAAAGCGACATCCTCGGAGTCGTAGCTTAATAATCTTACAGGAGAGAATCATATGGCTAAAACAATAGAATTCGATGAACACGCAAGACGTAAACTACTCAGCGGAGTAAACAAACTTGCAAACGCTGTAAAGGTAACTCTAGGACCAAAAGGCCGCAACGTAGTTATCGACAAAAAATTTGGATCCCCTACCATTACTAAAGATGGTGTAACAGTTGCTAAAGAAATCGAACTCGAAGATGCAATTGAAAACATGGGCGCTCAGATGGTTAAAGAAGTTTCCACAAAGACCAACGATATCGCTGGTGATGGAACAACGACTGCAACCATCCTTGCTCAAGCAATCATCAACGAAGGTTTAAAGAACGTAACTGCTGGCGCAAACCCTATGGCACTCAAACACGGGATTGATAAAGCCGTTGTTGTTGCAGTGGAAGAAATCAAAAAACATTCCATTAAAATCAATAGCAAAGCAGAATACGCAAACGTTGCAACAATCTCTGCAAACAACGATCCTGAAATCGGAAACCTTATCGCACAAGCTTTTGACAAAGTAGGTAAAGAAGGTGTGATCACTGTGGATGAAGCAAAGTCAATCGAAACTACGCTTGACATTGTAGAAGGTATGCAATTTGACCGAGGATACATTTCACCTTATATGGTGACTGATCCTGAAGCAATGATTGCGACTTTTAATGACCCATTTATCTTAATTTATGATAAAAAGATCGCGTCTATGAAAGACCTTCTACCAGTTCTCGAAAAAATTGCTCAAGCTGGTAGACCTCTAGTTATCATCTCAGAAGAAGTAGAAGGTGAAGCTCTTGCAACAATCGTTGTAAACACTCTACGCAAGACAATCCAGTGTGTAGCGGTAAAAGCTCCTGGTTTTGGCGATAGAAGAAAAGCGATGTTAGAAGATATCGCAATCTTAACTGGTGGACAAGTGATTTCTGAAGACCTCGGAATGAAATTGGAAAACGCTGATGTGAAGATGTTAGGTCGCGCTAAAAAAATTGTAGTGGATAAAGAAAACACTACAATCATTGAAGGCGCCGGAGCTTCTAAAGATATCCAAGGCCGAGTGAACCAAATCAAAAAACAAATCGAAGATACAACTTCTGATTACGACAGAGAAAAACTCCAAGAGCGACTTGCAAAACTTGCAGGTGGTGTTGCAGTGATTCATGTTGGTGCAGCTACTGAAGTTGAAATGAAAGAGAAAAAAGCTCGTGTCGAGGATGCTCTTTCAGCGACTCGTGCCGCTGTCGAAGAAGGTATTGTTCCTGGTGGTGGACTCACTCTACTCCGTGCACAAACAGCTGTGAAAGCATTAAAACTTTCTGGTGATGAGCAGACAGGTGCCAACATCATCCTGCGTGCATTAGAAGAGCCAATCCGAATGATCACAACAAACGCAGGTTTGGAAGGATCTGTAATCGTTGAGCAAGCTCGTGCAAAAACTGGAAATGAAGGTTTTAACGCACTTACTATGGTTTGGGAAGACTTAATCAAAGCTGGTGTTGTTGACCCTGCTAAAGTAGTGCGTTCTGCACTCCAAAATGCAGCTTCTATCGGTGCGATGATTCTCACTACAGAAGTAACAATTACGGACAAACCAGAGCCTAAAGACGCTGGTGGTGGAATGCCAGGCGGAATGGGTGGTATGGGCGGAATGGGAGGCATGGGTGGTATGATGTAATTCGAGAAATCGAATCATCAAACAGCTCATCCTTACAGATGAAAGTCCAGAAAAGCTCGGGAGAAAAATCCCGGGCTTTTTTTATTTTCTGAGAAAAGTTATCTCCCCGCCCGCCGATGTTAGCTGATCATCCAAAATTTATAATTTTAGATCTAGAGTGATTAAATCCATAGAGTTCTGAATCGCACCATACAGCAACTGCAGCATATGGCAATCTACCCATATGGATGTATCAGCTAGGATCCTATTACTTTCCTTCTAGATGGTAATCTCGCAACGTTTGGAACGGCACCTTTTGCTTTTATTAAAGTCAATTTAGCTTCTCTTTCCCGGAGAACACGTAATCCCTAGTGGATCAAAGTAGTCTTTTCTTGTATTCCAGTTGCGACCTTTGCCCTAGCGATTAAATCAAAATCTATGTTTAAAGTCGTTTTCATACAAACTAGTCTACCACAAACATCCAGATTTGCCAACATCTGAAGGACGACTACAATATCTCAACATGAATCAGAGTTACATCGTCGTGGGGGTGGCCAACCATCTCCGTAAATTCATGAAACTTGGAGATCAAATAAGAGATCGGATCTCTTGGATTTTTTTGGATACCTGTGAAAAAACAATCCATCAAATTCTGAATTCCAAACTCCTCACCTTTCGCATTCTCTTCCTCTGTAAGCCCATCCGTATAAAATAAGAATCGATCACCTGATTCAAAGACGTATTCTTCTTCAAAAAAAACAAGCTCTGGCAAGATACCGAGTGGTTTTCCCTTTGGCTTGATTTCGACTAACTTAGATTCTTTGGACTTCCAATGTAAAAAGGATGGATGACCCGCATTGGATATAACAAATTTTTGTTTCTCTCTATCGATGCAGATATAAGTTGCAGTTGTAAATCTTCCAAAGGATTTTTTTACCAAATCATTATTCATTGCAGAAAGTAAAAAAGATGGATTTGCCCAATGTTTATAATTTTGGAAGAAGGCAAATTTAGAAAGTGAGGCAATAATAGAGGCACCCAAACCATGCCCAACAACATCCGCAATAAGTATTCCATACTTGTTTCCACCTAATGCCTGGAAGTCGTAAAAATCACCACCTACTTCGTGGCTTGGTTGGTAGTAGACATCTATTTTAGTATTTTCCCATTTTGGTTCTAAGGGCGGGAGGATAGCATTTTGAATTCTTGCTGCGGTTTGAATCTCTTTTTGAAGGCTGTTAAATTTGATTTCCGATTCACGAAAGAGATTTTCTCCATAAATTGTCAAAGACAAAACAAAAAGGAAAAATCCCCAAGGAGAAACTCGAATCGTAGTCTCGAAAACAGAAAGAGAAGACAGGATATCATGTCCATTAAAAAGAAGAAGGAGACTTGAACCAACAATTAGTATCCAGGCTTTTGGTTTCCGCAAAACATATTCGCGTATGGATACAATTACCTGCAATACCATTGCAGGAAAACAAATCCAAAAAAACATTACAATAGCATTGATAACACTTATATTTTCTGTAAGAGTAAGACCGAGCACAATCACGCTAAAAACCAAATGGAATTGCCACAACATCCGAATGATATTCCATCTTCCAATACCAAACAATTTATCAAAAAAATAGAGACAGGTAATTGGAATCAGGAAAAGGCTAATTATAAAAATATAAAAATTTAGTGTTATGTTATCATAATAATAATAACCAAAAAAACCAACTTGTGATAAAAAATGAATACCTGAAATGATTGAGAAACCCGTAAAGGCAATCAGAGGTTTTTTCTTCCGACGGACAAAGAGATATAAAGAAAAAAAACCTAAAATCAGAAAAAAAAAGCCCAATGAAGCGAAAGATTGGTATCTATTCGAAAGTGATCTATAATTTGTAATTGCATCACCATATAACGGAGGTTCTGTAAACCCCAATGGGAGATTTCCCAATTCAAAAAATATCACATAGATATATTGACCATTGCAATGTTCAGGCAGACTCAAAATGGGAAAAAATTTGGTGTTATACTTATAACTCTCTATCTCACGAGGAATTGTATTGAGATTAGAATCAGCTTGCGATCCTCGATAGAATTGAGTACCCAAAACGTGACCATTGCAAACAATATCAAAGGTTGAGACTAGTCCCCGCAAATATAAGGTTGGATTTTGAAAATTATCTCTTTTTATCCATTTTTTTCGTAGTACCAAAAATGGCTTTGGTGGACTCTCCAAACTGATGTTTGGAATCCTATACGAAGAGTATTCAAAAGAAAGATCTTCTAAAGAAGTGGAAAATTCAGAGAGCTCTTGGTCATCAAGATATCGGTACTCCCATCCTTGCCGCCATTCCTCCAAGTGTGAGAAATCGAAGAAAAACTTTAAAAGTAGGATTGTAGCTAAGAGACCCGCAAAAATCAAAAAACTCTTTTTCATTCTTCATTCCTAAAGTCCTGTTCAAGGAGGTATTTTTCCCTGACTCTTCTTGCCTTATCTTTTTTCTTCTTTTGTATTTTTAGAATCTGACGATTCGGAATGGATGGAAGAAGCTTTGATTCTAGAATTTTACAGAGTAAGTCCCGAGCTTTATACCGATTCAAACCTTGAGTTCGGTAGATAGAACATTTCACTTGTTCACCAGAGATCTTGTGAACCAATAGAACTGCAGTCGATACCTTGTTCACGTTTTGACCACCTTTCCCTCCGGATCGAATGAATGTTTCCGTTAGGTCTGATTCACGGATGCCTAAACTTTCCATTCTTTTGCGAAGCAAAGCATTCTTTTCTACGGACACGGGAAAACTCAAGGGCATTTGATTTTCAGCGAAAGAAATACCTAGTCAAGAAATTTTTTTCTAGCGAAGAGATGAGGATTCTATTTCTAAAATGCGTTTTCTAAGATCTGAGGCCGTTTCATAATTTTCAATCTGGATTGCGTTGAATTTTTGAATGTAAAGGCTAACCAGTTCGTCACCCAATTTGCCTGGAACTACCAAGGCCTTTTTAAAATTATCTATATCAAGATTGGGATGGTTGTTGTGAAAGTAATCCACGATACGATCCATTTTTAGCCGAGTCGCCTCTCTTGCGATACCCGAAGTGTTTCGAAACTCTAACGAAAGACTTGCCAAAGCTTCTAATGGTTCATTAGAGGCATCCATATTCTCTGGAATTGTATTCCCAGGTTTTTTTTCTTTTGCCTTACAAAACTCAACATACCGCATAACCATCGCGTTGAATTGCTCCATACGCTCTTGGATGTATTGGTTTGCGTTGTCTTTCTGTTCAGGCATTTGGAAATCGGGAAGTTGAACAACATCGTATAGATGGATATTGTCCGAAAGTATCTTCATCAACTCTTCCTTAGAGGCAAGAGCAACGGGAGGAAAGGTGACGACGGGAAAATTATCACCGATCTTTAAAAAACTCACGACCACATTGGAAGCAATGATCTTACCACCAGGTGCAATTGGATTCTCTCCAAAAACATGGCAGTAGGCAATCAAGTTTCCCGTAGGGTTTGGTTTTGATCCACGTTCGAAATTCATAAGTTGTGATATTAGACTACCAATTGCCTGTTAAGAAACAAGTGATTTTTAGTCTTCAAATAAAGATATCTGCTCTTCCAAATTTTTTGTAATGCTTGCATAAGCGGCAGAGAGTACAGAATTTTCACCGTCTAAGGTAGCTGGCTTCCCAGATTCCCCAGATGTCATAACCTCCATAGTCAATGGAATCGAACCAAGTTCTGGCACTCCGACTTGTTTTGCCAATTTTTCCCCTCCTCCTTTCGAAAACACATCTGTCACATGGCCACATTTAGGGCAGGCAAATCCAGACATGTTTTCTACGATTCCGAAGATTGGAACTTTTACTTGTTTGAACATGGAAGCAGCTCTACCTGCATCGAGAACCGCCACATCTTGAGGAGTAGTAACAATCACGGAACCATCAAGGTCTATCAATTGCGCAAGGGATAGCTGGACATCGCCCGTTCCTGGTGGAAGGTCAATGAAAAGATAGTCTAGTTCACCCCAAACAACGTCATATAAGAACTGTTCAATGGCCTTACCCAACATAGGTCCCCGCCAAACAACAGGTTGGTCCTCTGTTACTAAAAAAGAAAAGGAAATCAATTTGATCCCATGTTTTTCTAATGGGTAAATTTTATCTTCTTCAGATTTAAGAGCAACACGACCGCTGATACCAAACATCTTTCCAAGTGATGGTCCATAAATATCGGCATCTAAAATTCCTACTTTTTTACCTTGTTTCACAAAGGAGGCAGCCAGATTTGCTGTGACCGTGGATTTTCCAACACCACCCTTTCCAGATCCAATCGCGATAACTTTTTTTACACCAAGGATTCGGTTTCCATCTTCCATTTTGAAGTTTTGGTCAACTTCAAATTTAATTTTTACCTTTCCTGCACCTTCAAGTTTGGATACAAGTTGTCTGGTTTGTGCTTCGAGACCGATTTGCAAACGTCTGTCATTGTTTGGTGTTTTGATTAGAATTTCTATGCCTTCATCATTTGGAGTGACGGATGCAACCATACCGAGACTCACAATATCCTTTTTTAATTCAGGATGTTTGACCAACATTAGTTGGCGCTGGATATCTTTTAATTCTATTTTTTGATTTGCCATTCTATCCTTTAGACTATCCCATCCGCATCTTGGTAATAGATTGGATTCGTCTCACTAAATACATTATTTTTAAATTGAAAACGTTTGAACTCAACTTTGTGCGAATGATTGGAATCCGCAGAAATATAAATTTCATGAAACCCACAATCATGTCCTCTATCTGACAGTCTTGTGCTAGAAGCTGAATTTACAATGGAAAAGGGAATACGATCTCCAGACAATTTGATCCAATTGGAATGAGTATGACCATGAAGATAGACAATGGGAGGATTCCGTTTCAATTGTTCCACAACTTCGAGACGATTCGTAAGCCGATGCCCTCTCGACTCCACTTGCTCTTTGGGGTTCCAAATGGGGTGGTGACAAACAAGAATATAGTCATCGGAAATCTGGCTAAATGTCTCATCAAACACAGTTGGGTCTATAAAACCATTTGCCTTCGCAATGGGTAAGGCTGTGCTGGAATCCCACCCAATAAAAGTTTTTTCGCCTATTTGTTTTTTGTAAAGATAGACTTTATTCGAAATTGATGTTCCCATCCAATTTGCGAAATATTTCTCGAAAAGAGATAGAGGAGAAATAGATTTTTTTTGGTAACGGTCGTGGTTGCCAGGTATTAAAAATGCTCGCTCATCTAAAATGGGATTTAATATCTCTCTGGCATATTCAAATTCAAGAGGATGGGAAACGTTCGTTAAATCTCCCGATATAACCAAAGCATCATATTCTAAATTCTTAATATGATTAACCAGAGTTTGAACCAATTGTATAGGATATTTAGACCTTCGTCTCAAACGGTAATTGAGATAACCCACTATCGCTTTGCCCCGTAAAGAAAAATAGGGCAAACGTCTAGGGAAGTGGAGGTCTGAAATGTGGAGAATTTTCATTCTTGGATTTCTAAAACTCCTAATATCTCGCCGGTTTTTACTACCGAACCCTTTGGGATTAAAATGGATTTTAAGATTCCAGAATAAGGCGATTCAACAGGAAAGGCTGCCTTGTCTGTAACAAGCTCTATGACTTCATCCCCTATAGAAATCTGATCTCCTGGTGAAAAATTCCACTGAACGAGTTCTATTTTTTCTGTATCACCGAGGTCTGGAGTTTTGAGTAAAAATTCTTTCATGCCAATAAACTCTATTTCATTTGGAAAACTGGTTTACAAATACCAGAAAACCCTGTTTTTTAACATAAAAGTTTAGCAAACCTCAATGGGAAACGAGAAAATCAAATACAAAGGTGAGGAAATCCTCCAAAACCTTCCAGAAATCTTAAGAAAAGACTACTTTCATTTTCAACTGAAAGGCCTTACCAAATCCACTCGACATGTGATCAACGAAGTAGTTCAGGGTTTACTAGATCGAGTGGGAGCAAATCCACTCACGAGTTTTCATTTGTTCAGCGGACTTATGGAAGCACTTTTGAATGCAGTGAAAGCAAACACACGTTTTGTGATTTTCCAAGACGAACTCTTAACAAAACTCAAAAACTCAGGCCAAACCCCTGAAGAAGAAGCCGAAGAACTATTGGATGTAATCTTAGAGACAGAACCTCTCCGCGATGCGATGCAAAGATACATTGTTCCCGATAAAATTAAAAAAGTCGTGCAAAAGATACTTACTCTCTCAGATAAAAAAAAGGCGAAACGAGGCGAACTTACGCCTGCGGAGATAGAATTTCTGGATTTGGTTCGCCAAAAGACAAAGAAGTACGATCTCAAAATTTCTTTGAAAATCGAAATTCGTCCTAACTCCCTTTATATTCGGATTCGGAATGATAGCCCCATCATGGGTATGGACTTAAAACGAATCCAAAGCAGTCGGGAAAGGCATAACGAGTTGGCGCGCGCAGGAAATTCTGGAGAATTCTTTAGACCCGACTTTTTAGATGAAAAGGAAAGTGCGGGCTTTGGAATTGCCATGATCGATGAAGGATTCTACAATCTTGGACTCGATCCAATGGAGTGTTTTGATATCCAAACAAGTAAACATGCAACCACGGTGTATCTCAATTACCCCATTGAGGCACTTCAGAAGATGGAGTTTTGAAAGACACACAACCTCCCATTCCATATCAAGAATTCAAAGAGAGATACTTGCTGACACAAGGATCTCTCTTCGAAGACAGCTTCTCAAACCCTGGAATTACAAACGTTATCGAATATTTTCAAAAAATAGAATCTTTTGAAATCAAAACAGGAGATGACCTAGAATTAACAAAACTAAAACTAACGGATTACCTAAAGAGATTAGAAATTTTTGTAAATTTAGGATATTACATTCAAGTAAATCTTTTCTATGAATTAGGTTATTTAATTTTAGATAAACTAAATTCGTTACTTTCTGAACTTCCGAAAGACACAATTTTAATAAAAGGCAAAGTATTCAAAGGAAAAAAAGTATATTCTTATATAAATCCAAAATCAAATGAAATCTCAAATGATATCAAATTCGATATAAATTTTGGCCTGGATCAGATATCCTATGATGAAAAGTTCCACAAAACCAAATCCTACTTAATAGAAGGCGAAAGTTATGAACTTAATCTTTGTTTTCTAAATTCTGTCAATCTAACCGGCGAACCTTTTGAACTGTATCAAACACTAAAGAAAAAGCAGAAAACAAAATATACATGTTTTCTTCCCGACACCGATGAACATATTTTAAGTCTTTCTCCCGAACTTTTCTTTGAGAGAAAAGGAAATAAAATAGTAACGGAACCAATGAAAGGAACGATACCACGAGGACTAACTACTTTCGAGGATGAGGCTCAAAAGAAAAAACTACAAAATTCAATAAAAGATAAGTCCGAGAACGTTATGATAACGGATTTATTTCGAAACGACTTAGGAAAAATTTCCCAAATTGGATCGGTTATTACCAACGAACTTTTTAAAATAATTCCAATTGATTCTGTTTGGCAAATGGTCTCACAAATTTCATCGGAAATCAATGAGGAAGTTTCGATTTTGGAAATGATCAAAGCATTATTTCCATCAGGTAGCGTGACTGGAGCACCCAAAATACGTTCCATGGAACTTCTCAAAAACATAGAAGGTCGAAACCGAGGGATCTATACTGGATCCATTCTTCGTTGGGAAAAAGAAAATAACCTTCAATACATTCTTGGAAACATTGCCATCAGAACTATCCATCTCAAAGAAAAGGTGGACGCAACTTGGAAAGGTGAATATGGAATCGGTAGCGCAATTACAGTTTTGTCCGATCCCCAGGAAGAATTTGCGGAATGCATTGCAAAAGCAAAATTTTTAAAAAACAGGCCAAATCCTGATTTTCAAATCTTAGAGACGATCCGATTCCAAAATGGAAAATTTCGTCTTCTAAAAGAACATCTACATCGTATGAAGGATTCTGCAAACCGTTTTGGGTATCCATTTTCTGAAAAAAAAGCCCAAGAATGTTTAGATAAAATCCTCTATCAAGAAAGAACTGGTGTTAATCCTAAAAGAATTCGATTCCTATTAAACGAAAATGGTATCTTTGAATTTCAAGTCTTCCCCCTTTCAATTTCTTCAAAAAAATCCAAAATCAAAATCTGGATTTATCCACAACCCCTTCCTATAAATGATATATTTTTAGTTCACAAAACAACTGTAAGAACTTTGTATGACGAAGCATTGAAAAAATCCCAGGAAAAAAATATGGATGATACTATCTTCTTGGATCAGGAAGGAAGGGTATTAGAAACCGCCATTCGTAATTTATTTGTAAAGATTGGAAATGAATGGTGGACCCCGGATCTATACAATACAGGTCTTAAAGGTGTATTTCGAAATTATATCGTAAAAAAAGGATGGGCGAAAGAGAAAAGAATTTACCTGGAGGAATTAAAATCTGCTTCTGAAATTCTTCTAGCTAACTCAGTCAGAGGATTTGAGAGGGCAGATCTTATCTTGGTTACTTAAATCAATTTATAATATAAATCTACTTAAGTCCTTATCTTCCACAATTCCCTTTAGTTTGTCAGATACAAATTGTTCAGTGATTACAATATTTTTTTCTTCCCCAGACAGATCGGGAGCATCAAAACTCGTATCTTCCAAAAGTTTTTCCATAATTGTATTCAAACGTCTCGCACCGATATTTTCATTCTTTTCATTCATCTGAAACGCAAGTTTGGCTATCTCACGAATTCCCCCCTCAGTAAAATCAAGTTTCACACCTTCAGTTCCAAGGAGAGCTTCATACTGTTTGGTGAGAGAGGATTTAGGAGTCGTTAGGATCTTTACAAAATCCTCTTCTGTGAGTGAGTCAAGCTCTACACGAATTGGAAATCTACCCTGGAGTTCTGGAATCAAGTCCGCTGGTTTGGACATATGAAAGGCACCAGCTGCAATGAACAATATATGATCGGTTTTGATCGGTCCAATCTTTGTCGTGACCGTCGAACCCTCTACAATAGGAAGTAAATCGCGTTGCACACCTTCCCTGGAAACATCTGCACCTTGTCTTCCCTCTTTGCCCGCAATCTTATCAATTTCATCCAAAAAGACAATCCCCATCTCCTCTACTCTACGTACGGCTTCCGTTTGAATTTTATCAGAATCTATCAGTTTTTCAGCTTCCGAATCTAGTAGGATTTTTTTGGCATCTTTTATCTTTTGCTTACGTTTGCCAGATTTTTTTGGCATAAGATCTCCCAAGATATTTTGTAGCTGATTGTCCATATCTTCCAAATTGCCAGCACCAAATACCTGCAACATGGGCATTCCCGATTGGATTTGTGGTTTTGGGATATCTATTTCAATTTCTGTTTCGTCCAGTTCACCATTCCTAAGTTTGGTGCGAAACCTTTCCCTAGATTCCATGTAACTTTTTAATCTTTCTTTTTCTTCTTCATTTAATTCGGATTCTTTTTTTTGAAATAATGGGGGGAGAATTAAATCTAACATTAATTCTTCGGACTTCTCTTCCGCCTTAGATTTAACATGGTCTCGAAATTCTGCCTTAACCATATTCAGTGCACCAACGGCCAAATCCCGAATCATAGACTCCACATCTCTACCGACATAACCGACTTCCGTATATTTCGTAGCTTCTACTTTTAGAAACGGTGCACCACATAGTTTGGACAGTCGTCTAGCAATCTCTGTTTTTCCAACTCCCGTCGGACCAATCATGATGATATTTTTTGGGTAAATCTCTTCTTTTAAATTATCATCCAAAATTCTCCTGCGAGTTCGATTTCGAAGTGCAACAGCTACAGCTCGTTTGGCCTTTTGTTGACCGATAATATGTTCATCGAGTTTATTTACAATTTGTCTAGGAGTTAAGTTTTGGTTTTCATTTACGACTTCTGCAATCGTTACATTCATGTAAGTTCCTCTAATACCAAATTATGATTTGTGTATATACAAATATCAGCTGTTATCTTCATTGCTCTTTCAATGATTTCCTTGGGCTCAAGCTCTGTGTTTTGTACGAGAGCCCTTGCTGCAGATAGAGCAAAATTACCACCAGAACCGATTGCGAGAACTCCATCATCAGGACTAATCACATCCCCCGTTCCCGAAATTAAAAAAGATTCATTGGAGTCACAGACGATGAGAAGTGCCTCAAGCCTTCGAAGCATCCGATCCATCCGCCACTCTCGTGCTAGCTCAACCGCAGCTCGGGAAACGGAGCCCCCATGTTCGATCAGTTTTTTTTCAAAAAGTTCAAAGAGAGTGAATGCGTCTGCAGCAGAACCAGCAAATCCAGCAAGAACTTTCCCACCGTGAAGCTTTCTTACTTTTTTTGCGGTGTGTTTCATAACGGTGTTTCCCATAGAAACTTGCCCATCTCCGCCCATGGCAATTTTTCCATTTTTCCTAACAGAAAGTATGGTAGTTGCGTGAATTGGTTCCATAAGAATAGGTTGGAATTGCCTATGGGATTGTCGAGGAAAATGAATTTATTTTCGTTTGATTAGAACAAGCTGGTTTCCTATTTCAACTGATAGGTCCAGGTAATAGTAATCCGTAAGTTTTTTTATTAAATAGAGGCCAATCCCTCCTTCCCTATAATCGTTTAGATCAAAACTTTTTAGATCTTTTGGCTCAGTTTTTCTACCATAATCTCTTATCCGTATTTCTACTCTCTCTGTATCAAAATGAAGGTCGATAAAGATAGGTTTGTTGGAGTTACCCTCATAAGCGTGACTTACAACATTACTCAAAGATTCACCGAGTACTAATTTTAAATCAAGCGCATCGTATAGTGAAAAACCATTTTCTAAACAGAGATGGAAAAAATAGTTCCGAGTGTGGGAAATATAACGGGCGTGAGAGGGAATCTGAAAACGGACTAATTTTCCATAGTCCGTTTTTTTGAAACTAGTAGATGACATTATCCTCTAGGATGGAATTTCTTATGAACTTCCTTTAGAGTTTTATTTGCCATATGTGTGTAAATCTGCGTTGTAGAAATATCGATATGGCCGAGTAGTTCTTGAACTGATTTCAGATCTGCATGGTTTTCCAAAAGATGGGTAGCGAATGAATGTCTGAGTGTATGCGGGGTTACTTTCTTTTTGATCTTCGTTCTTTTGATATAGTGGTTGAGCAGTCTCCAAACCGACTTACGATTGATATACGATCCTTTTTTCGAGACAAAAACAAACTCACATTGTCTTTTTTTCAAAATTTCTGTTCTGCTTTCGGCGAGGTATTTTTTGAGAATATCTAAGGATTTTTCGCCGAAAGGAACAAGCCTTTGCCTTCCGCCTTTACCTTCCACAGTAATGGTCATATTTTCCAAATCCACATCGGTCATTTTTAAATTGCAGGCTTCCGAGATACGTAGTCCTGAAGAATACAACAACTCAAAGATACATTTGTCACGTAATTCGTACAAATTGTCCTCTTTTATATTCTTAAAAAGTTCATCTATCTCGTTTTGGGTTAAGTAATCAGGAATAGTTCTTGCTACTTCGGGAGTTTCAATCTTTTCCGTGGGATTTGAATCCAATCGTTTTTCATCACGGAGGTATTTGTAAAACTGACGTATTGCCACCACTTCTCGAGCCAAAGTTTTAGCTGAGATTTTCCTCTCTCTTTCGCCTTCCAAAAAGCGCATGATGTCATTTGCTTTTACTTCTAAAAAGTTTATGTGTTCTTTCTCTAGGAAGATCGCAAACTTGTTGAGATCATAACCATAGGAATAAATCGAATTGTCACTTAAACCTTTCTCTACAGATAGGTATTCTTGAAATGTTTGTAAAAGCTGATTATGAGATACTGGCAATTTTGAACCCATCTTTACTCTCTTATGTTACTTAAAGAGTCGGACAAAAAGTCTAAAGAGACTTATTATTTTTTTTGCCACAACTAGGTGGTTTGAGAAAAAAGGAGAAGTGAAACTGTTACCATCTCCATTTTTTTTACTAATCTTTTTTGCACTGTTAGTCGTTACCTGCGGGAAGCCAGAAAAAACTCTTTTTGAAACTGGCAAAAAATATGAAGATTCAGGAGAAAAGACAAAAGCTCTGTATTATTACGAATTGTCCCTTCGTGAAAACAGTGATTATGAGCCTGTTCTAAAGCGGATGGGCCTTCTCCTTGCCGAAAGTAGAGAAGCTGTAGCTACTGCCTTATTTTACCTTGAAAAGTATCACAAACTCAATAAGGAAGATTTAGAGGTGCAGAGAGAGCTCTTTCGACTCTATTTATTCACGAACTATGAAAAGGAAGCATTGGAAATTCTGGAGGAAATGCGCTTCCAAGGCAAAAAAGAGGCTATGGAATTTTTTGAGGCTACTTACCTTTGTCTTACGCGTGGATCCAGACAAAAGGAATACCTGGCAACCCTAATGGCAAATCCATTGGCTGGGGATCCTTACTACGCTCCTTGGGTGCGTTCCTGTGAAGAGAAATAAGCACTGAGTTCGTTTTTTTGAAGTCTAACTAGCGAGGAAGAAAGGGAGAAAATTATGGCCCACAAAGTGGTAATCATTGGATCAGGTCCAGCAGGACATACGGCAGCAATCTATGCAGCGAGAGCAAATTTAAATCCTGTGATGTACGAAGGTTTTATGGCTGGAGGTGTCGCCGCAGGTGGACAACTTACAACTACCACAGAAGTCGAAAATTTCCCAGGCTTTCCAGAAGGAATTGATGGAACCAAACTCACCCAACTCTTTCGCGAACAGTCCGTAAAGTACGGAACAACAATACATACACAAACAATAACCAAAGTGGATTTCTCCAAACGACCTTTCACAATTTGGTCTGACGACGAAGAAATAAAAGCCGAATCTATAATTATCGCGACTGGTGCAACAGCAAAACGAATGCATATTCCTGGAGAAGATGTATTTTGGCAGAGAGGAATTTCAGCCTGTGCGGTCTGTGATGGTGCGCTACCGATTTTTAGAAATAAAGATTTAGCGGTTGTGGGTGGAGGAGATTCGGCTATTGAAGAAGCAAACCACCTCACCAAATTTGCATCAAAGGTCTATTTGATCGTAAGACGAGATCAACTTAGGGCATCGCAAATCATGCAAAAACGAGCGATGGAACATCCTAAAATCGAAATCCTTTGGAACCAAGTAGTTACAGAAGCGAAAGGTGGAGCGGGAGGACTAAACTCTCTTACTTTGGAAAACACAAAGGACAAGTCCAAAACCGATCTCAATGTAGGTGGACTTTTTTATGCAATAGGCCATGTCCCAAACACACAAGTATTTGGTGGTCAGCTTACTTTAGATGAAACCGGTTATATCATCACAAAGCCCGGCACCACACAGACAAATGTTGAAGGTGTGTTTGCAGCCGGAGATGTTCAAGATAAAGTGTACAGACAGGCGATCACGGCAGCAGGAAGCGGTTGTATGGCAGCCTTAGAAGCGGAAAGATGGCTAGAAGGACATCTATAATACAACAACTAGGCTAGTTACGGCAAAGGATTCCCTTTGGAATCAAAATAACCTTTTTGAATGGGTGACCAGAACATTACGGAAGTTCCATCCTTTGCGACGAACTTCCGTTTGCCATCCTCCCACTCGATAACAGTGGCTCCGTCTTTTCGGAAGATGATTTGGTTTCCTGGAAAGACGTTAGCTTCCCAATCTTCCAAGTACCATCGATAGTTTCCAGCCTTCCATAGATAAAAAAATGTATCTTGCGCACCTAAAAAATCTCCTTCTCTCCGTTCGCTGAAGGACTCAACATAAGCAGGGAAAGTCTCATAGAGATTGGGGAGATCTCCATAGGATGAAATTTCTTTGGCGGTGTTTGGTATCTTAAATCCTTTTTTTACAAAGGTTTCATAGTTCTCGGAATATTGGGGAAGGATTACCGTGTATCCTTCGAATTGGAATTTTTTCCCATGTCTTAAGACATCGACCTTCTCTCGTTCATACCAGACAAGTGCTGATTTTAAGAAATCATCTGGTTTTGTATTGAGTACTTCCACAATCGCAGTTTCAGAATTTTTTCCAAGGCAAGTTTCTTTGTGGTATTGGATTAAACCAACTTTGCCATATTTTGCATACATATACTCCACAAGGATTGACCCCAAAGAATAAGGTATCAAATCCCTATAACTTGCATCGACTACACCTCGATAGGTTTTTGGAATTTTATTCTCAGCGATTCGTTTTTCCAATTCAGCGTATACATAGTATTTTTTTCTCTTTGAAAACTGACCTTCTGCAAAGTTTGCAAAACCCTCTGTAAACCAAGCCTCAGGTTTTTCAATTGTTGACGAAGCACCAGCAGATGTTTTGTATGACAGACAAGCCATCTGATCTAAGTTATGTGCCACTTCATGATAAAAAGTTCCATAATGAATTCTTCGAATTGCGTCTTCATCCAGGTTAAAATCTCCAGTTACCTCTGGAATTTTGTCACCACAACATAGAGTAATTCCATCTCTACCCCCGAATCCACCTTCCTCGGATCCGCCAGGAATTTCTCTACCTTGGTATTTTGTCATCTGGGTGGATTCCTCAAATAGAATTACAGGAATTCTTCCATGATTTTCCATCCCAAACTCAAGTTTCATAAAAGAAAAAAATGCTGAAAGATTTGTTTGGCTTTCCAATCCCCGAATATATATTTCCCAATCTTTGCTTCCGTAAAAGTCAAAAAGTAGAATCGACTTAAGGGGTTTTTTATAAACGGTATCGTTGACTAAAAGAAAGTTTTGCCTCTGAACGGGAGACATGTTTTGAAAGATATAATCGTATTCCTTTCTATGAGGAACCCAGTTTTTAAAAAGTTTGGTTCCATTAACATAAGTCCAGTTCTGATTCGGTAAACATTCATTACATGTTGGTGGAAAATTTGTAAATTGATCTTTTGATTTTAATTCTAATTTCCAAGTACCATTTGGCCATTCTGTAAATACCGAACCATCCGTTCGTTTCCATTGGTATTGATTTTTGGCCCATTGGTAAACCTCACCTCCGTCGGGGCCGTCATAATAGTTAGGTGCCCCATTCGGAAACTGAAGTCTTAAGTTTTGGATCTTTGGTTCTGGTAGATTTTTAATTTGCGAAAATTGATTGGGAGCAGAGTTTCCAAAATTATAAGAGATCCAGTTTTCCTTTGAGTTTTGCAAAGATACTTTTGTTCGGGATGGCTCCGCGGGGAGGGAAAACGAAGGCAAAAAGATGGAAAGTAGAAATGAAAGTAAATAAATGCCATTGGCCCATTCGCTCGAAATTTGAAAATGCCTAATTCGTAGTCTCATTACCGATCCCCCAATCTCTCGTTTTTATGAACGGGGAATCCTTTTGTCAAGTGAGTAGGTTTTTCAATGAACCTGAGTTTTTGGATTTCTAATTCGAATTTTGATTGCGGTAAGCGATTGCGATTTGCCCCGTTCTTGAAATCTCACGAATACCGAATGGCTTTACGACAGAAATGAAATTAGAAACTTGCCTAGAATTTCCTGAAAATTCAACTAAAAGAGAATCCTCAGTCATTTCTAGTATTTTGACCGAAAAACCATTGCATATCGTTAAAGCTTCGCCTCGATTTGTCTCAGTGATGCTAAATGATATGAGCACGAGTTCTCTCTGAACGGAATTGGCATACGCCATGTCTTGTACTTTGAGTACGTCTGGAAGTTTTAAAAGTTGGTTTTTAACTTGCCCAACAACAAAGTCATCGCCATTTAAAACGATCGTCATGGAAGAAATCTCGGGATCGTCGGTAACTCCTACGGCTATCGAATCAATATTATATCCCCGACGTGTAAAAAGACCCGATACATGACTCATCACTCCGGGGTGGTTGTTTACTAAAATACTGAGTGTGTGTTTCATTTTTTCATCCGCCCGAGGTCTTTAAACTCAATTAGGTCAGTTTGTGATTTTCCAGAAGGAATCATCGGAAATACTTTTTCATCTGCAGGTATCATCACTTCGATAAGTGCTGCCTTTTCATCTTTCAAGAAAAAGTCTAACCCCTTCCCAATTTCAGATTTGTTTTCTATTCTCATAGCAGGGATATCATAAGACTCTGCAAGCTTTACAAAATTTGGGTTGTAGGTCCACTGGGACTCACTAAATCTTTCTTCATAAAACAGCTCCTGCCATTGGCGAACCATTCCTAAAAAGTTATTATTAAAAAGTAAAATTTTTACACCTAACTTGGATTGTGCGATTGTGGCAAGTTCCTGGATACACATTTGAAAACTTCCATCACCTGTAACACAGATGACTGTTTTATTTGGATTTCCAAATTTAGCTCCAATCGCTGCAGGGAGTCCGTACCCCATCGTTCCTAGTCCTCCAGATGTAAGCCAGGCATTCGCTTCATCGAAGAGATAGTATTGAGCTGCCCACATTTGGTGCTGACCGACATCAGTCGAAACGATTGCCTTTCCTTTTGTGCGGTGGTATACTTGATTCAAAAAATCCTGTGGTTTGATCGTATCGCCAGAGTTGTCATAGTCGAGAGGGTGCGAATCTTTTAATTCCTGAATTCTCTTGGTCCATTCCGTTCTATCCCCTGCCTTGATAAACGGTAACATCTCCCGGATGGCATCCTTTAGGTCACCATGCATCAAATAATCCACATTCACTCGTTTGTTGAATTCAGCGGCATCGATATCGATATGAGCGCGTATAGCATTAGGTGCAAAATCTTGGAATTTAGCAACTCGATCATCAAACCTAGCACCCAGGTTTAGTATATAGTCACACTCAAGTACAGCTTTATTTGCATAAGCAGTTCCGTGCATACCCAACATTCCAACGGAAAGTGGATGTGATCCTGGGAACGCACCTAACCCCATAAGAGTCATCGTAACGGGCGCATTTGCTTTTTCTGCTAGTGCCTTAATCTCCGCCGAAGCAAACGAATTGATTGCACCACCGCCTACATAGAGTAACGGACGTTTTGCTTGGTTTAAAACATCAGCAAATTCTTGAGGATCGCCCACGAGTTTGGGTCTTTCGTAATGGTGGGGAGCAATTTTTAACTTGGTCGCTTTTCGAATGGTTGTTTTTTCTGTTTGAACATCTTTAGGAAAATCTAAAAGAACGGGACCAGGTCTACCACCCATCGCAATTTTAATTGCCTCTTCAAAATGCCTCGGAATATCATCCGCTTTTTTGATGAGAGCATTGTATTTGGTAATGGGGATTGTGATTCCAAAAATGTCAGCTTCTTGGAACGCATCTGTTCCAATTGCAGTAGTAGCCACTTGGCCCGTGATTGCAAGGATTGGGATAGAATCCATTTTTGCATCCGTAAGCCCAGTGATCAAATTGGTAGCACCAGGACCCGAAGTTGCGATACAAACACCCAATTTGCCTGTCGATCTGGCATAGCCTTCCGCCATATGAATGGCACCCTGCTCATGTCGAACTAGGATATGTTTGATTTTTTTACTATGATAGAGTTCGTCGTAGAATGGGAGGATGGCACCTCCAGGGTATCCGAAGACGATTTCTACACCGGCTTCTTCCAATAGTTCGACCATGAGCCGGCCGCCAGTGATAGCTTCAGATGCTTGAGACATGAGGTTTCCTCCATATGCCATTTCGCCAAAAAAGGGCCAGGAGTCAATGTTCTCTCGTTTTTAGATAGATTTTTACTGATTAAATCCAGAACCTGATCGTAGACTGCGAAATGGAAAACACAGATTTAGAAAAGTCAAGGGAAGATGAAAAATTCTCCAAAATCAAAGCCCTAGCCAAAGAAGCATACCGCTACCTTGACCAAGGTCGTTTCAAAGAAGCCAAAGAAAGATTGGATATCCTACTCGACGAAGATCCAGGGAACACATATGGACTCGTAGGGCTTGGCGATTATTACGCAAAAACGAAACAACCAGAACAAGCCATTCAATACTATAGAAAATGTTTATCACAAGATAACACCAATAAGTTTTCTCTTATGGGTCTTATGAATGCTTACAGAGATTTGAATAGCCTTAAACGAATCATCGAAGTAGCCGAAGAATTTCATCATATAACTATAACAGATGCAAGTATACTTTCTCGAGTTGCGGATGCCCATAGAAAGATTAAAAACTTCAAAGAATCTGAAGTTTATTATATGGAAGCTCTCCAGATAAATCCAAATGATCAATACGTAATCGTTGGGCTTGGTCATCTTTATTTCGCATGCCAAAGGTATGCCGAGGCAATTCAATGGTGGGAAAAACTTTTGGCCTCCCAACCTAATAATATCAAAATTTTAACTGAAATAGGTAATAGCTATCGAAAGATCAAAGATTTTGAAAAAGCCGTCATCTATTATGAACGCGCAAGAAGTCTGGATTCCAAAAACTTTTTTGCTCTTTATGGACTAGCTGAATCCTTCCGTGGTAAAAAAGATTTTAAATCAGCAATAGTGTATTGGGAACAAATTTTAGAATTTGATCCAGAAAACAAACTCATCATCAATCGATATGCGGATTCCTTACGAGGTCTTGGCAACTACGATAAAGCTTTGGAATGTTTTAATAAAATACTAGCTTCGGGCGAGGACTACTTTGCCTTACTCGGAAAAGCGGCAGCATTAAGGCTGATTGGTGACTTGGAACACGCGGAAGAGATCTACTTAAACTTGATTCATAAATCTCCAAATGACCCACGACCGGCACTTGAGTTGTCAGATATTTGGGATGAAATGGGAAAAACCCAGCAGGCAGTCAAACTTTTAGAAGATCTCTCGAAAAAACATCCGTCTAACGAAGCCATTCGCGAACGAATCGAATATCTAAAAGACTAAACTCCTTCGACTTCTAAACCACCCTCCAGATAAACTTTTTCTTGGAGGATGGAGTGTTTACAACGATAGATAGAAGTTATGGGGCGATAGTTTTGATAATACTTAAATCCTCTTTTTTGAAAACCTTTATTGTCGTCTTATCACCATCTTTCGGCTTTCCCGTTACGTACAGTTTGTCTCCGAAGAATGTGAGTTCGGAGTTTTCTTCCACAGGTTCCCCCGACCTTGCTTCAAAGCTAAGGTCATTCTTAAAACGGGAAACATGGTATTTATCCTTAAATTTTTCGATTACATAGATTTTTTCATCCCGATTGACCATGGGAGTTCTCCAGAAGATGTCTGCATCCGTGCTCGTTTTTTTCACTCCCAGTTTGTCTGGATCCAAAATTACTAGTTTGTGTTTTCGGTTCTCAACTTTTTCTCCATCGTATCCAAGAACTAGTACACCCTGATTTGCAATCTCCTTAAATTCTTTTGAACATATGTTGTTGTAAGGACTTTTAAAGAGGGCATCATCTTTTGCCGGATCGATTGCCCAAAGTTCATTCGAGTAATGGCCATCCGAATCATATTTAATAAATTTCATAAAAAGAATTTTGTTGTTAACTACGTTATCACTTTGTTCTTCTTTTTTCTTAAGTTCTTCTTTTGCTTTATCGAGTTCAGACTTAAGCTCCTCAACTTTAGCTTCCACTTTGGCAACGACATCTTCTTTTTTTGCAGTATCTCCCGTTGATGTTGTGGAACCTTCTTTCCTAGCCTCTTCTTTTTTTGCGACTTGTTCTTCTTTCTTAGCTAATTCTTCTTTTTTAGCGGTAACAGCTTCTTCTTTTTTTGAAGTTTCTTGTTTTGCTTGTTCTATTTTTTTTATTTCTTCCGTTTTCTTTTCGATTTCAGCTTTGTTTTTTATAGGATCTTTTTTTAACTCATTCAAAGTGGCTATCGCCTTATCTTCATCCTTCTTTAAAGATTCCTTTTTATCTGTGACTGCCTTCTCCTCTTTGGCTAATTCTTGTTTTTTATCTTGGATGATCTTTTTTTCTTCGTTTATTTTATCGGATTGGAGTTTGTCCATTTTTTTGGCCTCATCCTCCATCCGTTCTTTTGTTGCTTTGTCTTTTTCTTTCTGAACGCTTTTGTTTACGTCCTTTTCCAATTCGTCAGTAGTTACATCCTTACCACCGTCTTTTAGAATATTCGATTCTATGGGTATGATGATTTCTGTTTTTCCTGGCCAATTTTTATAATTGGTATCAATTCCAATCTTAGCAGGACTGGTTGAACTGATTACTGCCTCGGTATATTTTTTTGCAAAAAAATTAGAATCTTTTCTATGTGCGGCGTTGTAATAAAGTACGTACTGTGCGAGTGTATCCGCACCACCAGCCTTATATTGAAAGGATGTTTCAATATAGGCAGAGATAATCCTCGCGATTGAATTCACATGCTCAAAGGATTGGGAGTCTGGGATAGACAAGATATCAGCACCCATTTTCCCATCTTTTCCTGGTAAAACACGTGTGATCGTAATCCCATCCACGGTCACCTTATCGTTTTTGCCTAAACTTTCGGAGAGTTTTTTCCCCAGTTCTGCATTTTCCTGAATGATATCGTCAGACGCTTTCCGTAAGGATTTATTGATAAACTCAATCTTTTTCGCGCCTTTGATTTCTGACTCACCAAGTGGTGCTTTGGACTGTGCGGAAACGGAAAGACCGACAACAAACATTAAGAAAATGATGGAACGAGAAATTCTCATGTATCCCTCTATATTTTTATTTAAGATGCACCTATGTTTATCGGAAATCCCTTTTCTGGAAAGCAAGTTTTGATTTCTAAAAAAGATATTTACCCCCTAATAAAGATTCAAAACTCTGTGGGTGAATGGGCAGTTTTACACATAGAATTTATAATTTTAACGCAGGGCCAGCAATGCTCCCGACTCCGGTCCTCGAGGAAGCCAAAGAAGAGTTTTTGAACTTTCGTGGGACGGGAATGTCTGTCATGGAAATGAGCCATAGAGAAAAACCTTTCCAGACAATTTTGGACGAATCCATAGCCGATTTGCGTAGCCTTCTTTCCATCCCAGATAATTTTGCTGTTGTCTACTTTCCCGGTGGAGCAACCTTACAATTTTCTGCCCTGCCACTCAATTATTTGCAAGAAGGAGATTCGGCAGATTTTTCCTTAACAGGAGTTTGGTCTAACAAGGCGTTTGAAGAGGCAAAAAAATTCTATCCCAATGTAAAATCCATTTTTGATGGCAAGGAATCTAAGTTTACGGCAATTCCAAAGTTGACAGATGCTCATATAAACAAAGATGCCAAGTATGTTTATATAACCTCCAATAATACAATTTATGGAACAAGATACAAAGAAATTCCTAAGTTAAAAAATGCCCCCCTTTTTGCAGATATGACGAGTGAATTCTTGAGCAGAAAACTAAACATAAATGATTTTTCGGTCATATTCGCAGGAGCACAAAAGAACATTGGACCATCAGGTCTAACAATTGTTATTTTTGATCGAGAAAAGATTCCCAACGTAAATCATCCTATTCCCAATTTGATGAATTTAAAGTTGATGGATAAAAACGGATCACTATACAACACTCCTCCTACCTATTCAATTTATATTGCAGGACTTGTATTTAAGTATGTAAAAAAACTAGGTGGAGTGTCGTCTGTTGAAGAAATCAACGAACGAAAAGCAAATAAGTTGTATGACTTTTTAGATCAGTCGGCGTATTTTTATGCCCCTGTCCCAAAGGAAAATCGCTCTACCATGAATGTAGTGTTTAGATCTCATGACGATTCAAGAGATAAAGAGATTTTAGATGAGTTCGAAAAGCAAGGGTTTGCTGGACTTAAAGGCTATCGTGATGTAGGCGGATTTAGAGCTTCGATCTACAATGCAATGCCAGAAGAGGGAATAGACGCACTCGTTTCGTTTTTAAAAGAATTTGAAAGGTCCAAAACGTAGATTTGAAACTATCACAAATTCATTTCATTTTGGTTCTTTGGGTCTTCCAGTTCTCTTTATTTGGAAACTCTATCTTTTTACCTGAAGGGAGTATCGGTTGGCAAGAATCTAAGGAGTGTTATATTGGACTTTCTCTGCCCAATCAAATTCCGCTCTTGAGTGTTTCCCCCCTTCGGATCAATTCGCAAAAGATACGAGAATTGGCTTCTGAATCAGCAAACGCAAGGTTTCAATCGCTACATTGTCTGAAGGATCGTTTTAGAGGAAACTCGGAAATTCTAATTCCTTCCTACGAAAGACAAATGAGTAGAGAAGCCTACTTTTTAGAACTGGAGTGGAGGATACTAACTGATTCGGCAAGACCCTACCCCCTTACACCAACAGAATTTGAATTGGCAAAACTCTACTTTGACACACAAACAAAAATTAGAAATGAAATTCACAGTCTTACGATTTCGATCCTAAAGGAAAAAACCGATCGTAAGGACAAAAAAACGGAAGAGCTTTTCCTTAGTTTTTACGGAAGTTTGCTCCGCGAAAGAGAAAAATTTCTCTTTTCCCTTTCTAGCGAAACGTACAACTCTTATTTAGATGGCCTTAAAAAAAGACAGGAGAAACATTGATGAAGCCAAAAATTGGAATTTGTTCTGACCATGGTGGGTTTGGATTGAAAGAATTCCTCAGGAAAAGTCTGGAGGAAAAGTTTGAAATGGTCGACTATGGAACTAAGAGCGAAGAGTCCGTCGACTACCCGACTGTAGTAGGTTCTGCCTGCAAAAAAGTTATCAGTGGTGAGGTTCCAAAACTCATTGCACTTTGTGGAACAGGAATCGGCGCATCGATTGCGGCGAATCGGCTTCACGGGATTCGTGCAGCTCTTTGTCATGACGAATTTACAGCGGAGATGTCTAAAAGGCATAACAATGCCAACGTACTCGTACTAGGCGGAAGAGTACTTGGAACTGATTTAGCCTTACGAATTGTACAAAAATGGATAGAAACGGAATTCGAAGGTGGACGTCACGAAAGAAGATTGGGACTTATAGAAGAACTTTCCTAATAATATTTCTTTCTATTTCGATTCCCGCATATTCGTGGGAAATTCCAGTGGAAAGATCTTTGGATCTTTCCAACTGGAAAAAACTTGGAGCCGTTTTGGAATTGGAACCAGGTAAAAAACCGATTGTCCGTCCCAAAGAAAACATCCCTAAAGCAGCAGAGTTATTTTTTGACTTTGAAGGTGACACAAGTGAACCTGAGGTAACAGAAGCCGGCCAAAAATATAGGTCTAAGTCTATCTCGCTACTCAATTCTAGTTATATTATTGATTCGTCACAGTCTCTCTTCGGAAAACAATCGGCATATTTTTCAGGTAAAAGAAACCAAATCCATATGTCAGTTATGGGGAATTCTCTTTTTGGAGAAAACCCAGAAGCTTTCAGCATAACAGTACCAATTCGAATCAGTGAACAGGGTACTAGCTCCATTATTTTGGATCGTGGAGTTTTTATCAAAGGAAAAAAATATGGATTCACCTTGGAGTTGTTAGACAACAAACCTATACTGTATGTGAACAACCTATTACATAAAACAGAATCTAGAACTGCCAGTTTCGTAATAGAATCGAGTAAAAAAATTCGTAGAAAGGAATGGGAAATTCTTTCCATTTACTTTGATCCTGCAAAAAATCGTGTGGCCTTGTATATAAATGGAATCGAAGATGCAGAGTTTGTATCCGATTCAGCAGATAGTATCGGTTTTGGATTTCCGCCTAACGATGGTGCTGCTCTTGTCTTGGGAAAATCATTTTATGGCCACATTGACGGTTTTCATATACATAAAGGAGAACCACTAATCGTATATCCAAAGTATGAATCTGTTTCCTATTCAAATGACACCAAAAGAGCAAATTTCGAAGGAAGTATGATTACTTCACCAGTCTATGAAACTACATATTCCAATTCTAGATTAACCCAAATTAAGTTAAGTTCACAAAAACCTGAAGATACGGAAATCGAAGTCTTCTTTCGAGGTGATAATAAAAAATTTAATGAAAATTCGAATGACCTGTCCTGGAAACGAATTTCAAAAGATCTCAAAAATCTCCCTCTTGATCGATTTAAATACCACCAATGGAAGATTTGGTTACGACCCAATCCTATGGGCTCGCTTATTCCAAAACTTATCTCCTTTGCATATATTTATTCTGAACAGCAGCCGCCACTGATTCCAAGTGGTTTTAAATTAGCACAGATACAAAATGTAGCGAATTTATGTTTTGTTTGGAATGCAAATCATGAAAAAGAAGTAAAGGATGGTGGTGGTTATTTACTTCATTACGGTTTACTTCCAGACAGAATGATTGGTACTATCTTTATCAAAGAATCTAATTTCCAACAATACCAAAGAATTGATGGAAAAAATCAAGATGGAAGTGTCATTAAACACTGTATAGATGAGTCAGATTTGATTGCCAATGCCTATATTCCCGATGGCAGTTTGAACGAAAAAGAATTTGATCCAGTTAATGATCAAAAATTCTCCTCTAGAATGGAAAAAAATGCCCATATCTTTCAGTCAGGACACACTTATTACTTTAGAATATCTGCCTATAATAGATTTTTAAATGAATGGGATTCTCGAGACCAAAGGAGTGGATTATCCCAACCGGTTCGATTTAGTTTCCCAAAAGAGATTTCGAATCGTTAAATTAAATCCTTGTGCGGAAGTATCTTTTAGTTCCGAAAAGATAAAAATTTGATCCATGGATTCCAAGTTTGCAATAGAGAGTTCCGTTTCAAATTTGGACCCAAATTCGGAATTTAGAAATTTTTGAGCGATATGTTCCTTTTTAAGGGGAATCATCTCATCCACAATCTCTTGAGTTAAATGAAAAAGAATCTTCTTTTTCTCAGCATCAATTTGTCCAAGCTCTGATAAAAAAAGATCAACGCTGTAAGTAGATGTATAAAAATTATGATCCAGAGAGAGATGGTGCTGCAAAATATCTTCTAACTTTTCTTTACTTTGAGAAAGAAGGAGAGCATTCCATAAAGACTTGGTAATAAAAAGCTTCAATCTAAAAATTCCACAAATTGATGCAGGGCATTTCTCTTCACTAAACTGGATTTTTTGTAAACTTCATTTTTTAATGCAAGCCTCAACAGTTCCCCTTGAGAAATATTACGTTTTTCTGATTCTGATTTAAGAAGTCGAACTTCTTCGTCCGTAAGAAGTATCTGAAATCGATTGTTGATTTTTGCCATCAATCCTCTTCCTCCAATTCTTTTTCCGCCTTCTCGTACTTTCGCCAATACAATTCAGCATCCTTCCATTGGCCAAGTGACTCATAGAGGGCCGCCACATTATAATAGGACTCAGTCAATCTATAATCAAGCTTCACAGCTTTTAGAAATAGCTTTATGGCTTTTTCTTTGTTATCAGAATACCACTCACTAAAGGCCCAGAGATAGTACCAACGACCAAGATTTGAGTCTCTCGGTCTAACTTTTTGTAGGTGTAAAACATTCTCTTGGAAGGTTTTTGCCGCCAATTTATAATTCTCTTGGATGCGTTTGGTTTTATTGATTCGATCTTCAATTGGCTCTGAAACTGAGGGGACTTTTAGATCTCTTCGGTATAGAAGAGACTTGGCATATAGAAGTTTAAAATACAATTCATTTTTACTAACAGAGATATACTTTTCAAGATAAGGAATCGATTCTGTTTCGGAGTCTTCCTTATGCAATGCGTAAATTTGTTTTTTAAGTTTGCTTGTCTCTTCTTTGCGTTTGGAAACCTGCCCATCCATAGAAAAACTACAGAGTGCAAACAAACAAAAACTATAAATATAAATAGTAATTTTGCCCGTCATCTGGAAATTTTTTTACTACCAATTCATTCTCAAATGGAAGTGACTCCAAGTGACCCAGTATTTTGAGATACAAATCTTTTTCGGTAACAATTACTAAAGAGCCAGGCGAAGTTTCTATGATCCTATCTTTATGACTCATGTAACACTCAATCTTATCTATAAAACCTTGTTTTATAATATTATTTTCTTGAGTCGGTCGATATTCAGGCCACCTTATACGCAAAACATTTGCTTGGCGCTTTCCTCCGAATGTTGCTTGAAGGAATGATCGAACCATCCAGGATAAATTGTCCTCTAAATAAGTCGGTTTCGAATCTTCTTTATGGACTAGCATATGCAATGCGGGTATTACTTGTTTCAGTTTATCTAAAATCATTCGCTTATGTGATGATAAAAACTTTAATTTCTCTTCTTTCGTAAGTAGAACCATAAAAATACCGGAAAAACCAAGTGAGTCCATAAGAAACGCAACGACGGTTTCAGTTTGAATCAGAATCTCCCAAGAAAACTTCTTTGATATAAATCGATCGAGTCGTACATCTTCCGTTAGGTCAAACATCGCGAAACCCGACTCATCAAATTGAAGGTATGGGTCATGGTGAACAAAAATCAAATTAGATCTTGTGTTGTAATCCAATCCTGATGAAATTTGACTGTGGTAAGAACCAAGTTCTTCGTTCAAAAACAAATAGGAAAATCTAGGAGAACCAAATCTGGATATAAAATTTTGTGTATAATTGACGATACCATCCAAAGAAATTCCGTCATTTCGATAGATTCTATCAAGAAGTGAATATTCGAATTTTCTTTCTTCAGGAATTTTCCAAAATTCATCTGTATCTGTGGGAATGGAATCTGGTATGTTGGCTTCTGGTGGAGTTGATACTTTTTCGACAAGAGCTTTCAATTCTGGATTAAATATACTCTCGCGTTTTTTTTGGATCGGATCAAAGACTTTCGGCTTTTTCCAGGATACCGGAGGAATGTATTGTAAATTTTTTTTCACTTCAGTTGGCTTAATTTTATCATCCTTAGATTTACTTTCAATTCCTTCTTTTGGAATATTTAAAATCTCAGGGTTATTTTTTATCTCGGTAGGCTGCACAACCTCTTCCGAATTTTGCTCTTTCTTTTTACGAATCAGCCAAAATGCAAATAGAGGGAGAAAGGAAAACAATCCAAAGGTAAACAGATATGGCGATTTTGTTTCTGCTTTTAGTACATACAATCCGCGGAAAAAACTGGGCCAATTTTTGGGATTTATATATAAATAACTGCTGTATGTTTCTCCCAAATAGGAAAGTTTTCCATGCAACTGCTTCTGATTTAGATGAAAATTTGATTCTTTCCAAACTTGTGGATTCTCTCTAACTAGCTCTTTGGATTTATTTTCTGATAGAACTGTAAAAACCGATGGGAAAAAAAACTCATCAAGCCCACGATCTTTTTTAGCATGCAAACGATCTGATTGGATAACTGCAACAAGAACTGTGGACTGCTTAGAGTCCGTTCCCATTTTAGGGACAATCATCACTAAATCAAAGTTTGCCTCCAAAAAAAGAGTCGATTTTGTTTCGATGGCTTTCTCAATGGAATTTTGAATTTCTGTTCCAAATCGAAATAGAATCGATTGATTTAACTCATTTGTTCGCCAAACATACACTTCCCGAATCAGATTTTGATTCATTTGAAATCCATCTTCGGATTGTTCTGGAGAAATATTTTTTTCTAAGTTAAGAAATAGAGTTTCTAACTCTTGAAATCTTTTTTCCATCCAAGGTTTATAATATCGATAGTTTGGGAAAAGTGACAAAGAGAGATGGTAAAAGCTAAGAGTAACTAAAAATACCAAACAACCAAGTAATAATTTTTTTCGAATTTGGATAGACGCAATCTTATAATCTATTACAAAAAGATGAGCATAAAAAAGAGTAAAAAAGACAACCAAAAGTACCACAAAAGAAGTATAATAAACGGTTCGATCCAAGTACAACTTCTCTTCCAGTAAATATATAAATCCTTCCTCTATATCTATCTTTTCTAAAACTCTTGTCTTTCGATCAATAGACCAAGAGATTTCTTTTCCTTCGTTTCCTCGGAATAGATTTAACAATTCCTTTTCTGTTCGATCCATAGTAAGAACAGAATCATCATTTGAAAAAAGAATTTCGTTTTGTTTTGGATCCACCACCCAAAACAAAAAGCCCATCTCTAAATTCGGATTTGAAATTTTTGATTCGATGGATTTTGGATTAGGGAATTCAAAAAAATACCTTCCCTGTTTTTCATAGTAAATTAAGTTGCCATCGGCAAGTTGTGTGATTTGCCCTTTCGGAATTTCTCTTCGATCATTTCGTAATTCATTCTGAAATACAGAAGGATTTGAAGCTGTACTATAAATTAACTTTAATCTTTCATCATAAATATTCACAAATCCTAGATCCAAAACGTCTTGGATTTGTTCGGCAATATCCTTTGCACTAAAAGGAAGATTCCGTTTGTGAACAAAAGATTCAATCGTATTTAAATAATGAGTTCTTCGAGATTCCCATAGTGCTTGTACCTCACCCACCAATTTGGACTTAGCAACAAGAGGATCCACCCAAAGTTTGATCGAAAGGTAACCGAAAGAAGAAAGTAAAGATAAAGCAAGAATTCCAAAAAGAGTGGACGTTTTTTGCAAGCTTGCCTTCATCTTTACTATTATCGGCTTCCAGAAGGTAAAACTAAGAAGTCCAAAGGAAGGAATGATATTTTATATTTTTTTGGACGGGGTTGGAATTGGAAAATTTGATCCCAAAACCAACCCCTTCACTCGATTTGCAAAAGGATTCCTTGGACCCGTAGGCGGAAAATCCCTAACGGAAACTAGTCTCGCAGACTTACCCTCCAAACTCCATTATATTCCAACCGATGCTCATATGGGTGTTCCTGGATTGCCACAATCGGCAACAGGACAGACTGCTCTTTGGACAGGAATCCCTGGACCTAAGGTACTAGACCGTCACGTAAGTGGATTCCCAACAATTACTTTAAGAAAAATCATTTCAAAATTTTCGCTCATTAAGATTTTAAATGAGAGAGGAATCAAAAGTGACTTTATAAATTGTTTTTCTCCTCTTTATCTTCACCATGTCGAAGAAAAACCTAAGTTAGTATCTGCCTCTACACTTGTCCAACTAGCAAGTGGTAGACCACTAAAAAACTTCCAAGACCTTAGGAATGGTCGCGGACTGTACATGGATCTCACTCATGAGATTATCTCCACCCTTGGCATTGAAGAATTAAAAACGGGAGACCCACTTTTGAACAAACGAAATCCTAAAGATTTAGGATTTCAACTCACCCAGAACTTTCGAGACTATGGTTTAATTTTATACGAATACTTTATCACGGATAAAATTGGTCATGCTATGGATTGGAGCAATGCAGAGCGGGTGATTTTCAATTTAGAGGAATTTTTTGCTGGAATTCTAAAGGGAATCGACATCAATCAAGATCTATTGATTGTTTCGAGTGACCATGGCAATATGGAAGACCTGAGTCAAAAAAATCATACAGAAAACCCAGCGGCCACCATCCTTTATGGAAAGGATGCTGACCGCATCGCTGGCAACATACATACATTAGCTGATATTGTTCCAGAAATCTATAAGATTTTCAATCTTACAGAAGACTTAGAAAATATAACTAATAATGAGTTCCTAAAATCTACGAATTAAAACTCCAAATCATTTCCATTTTCGTTAGATTGATGATTAGAGTTTTTGGCACCGAGCGAATCCTCTGAATCATTAACATCTCTGAATTGATCCAAGGATTCTTTTTTCCATGCCATCGCTTTTTCTGTAATCTGGTTTTTAGGGTATTTATCAATTATCGTTTGGAAGACAGATGCTGCATTTTCATACTTCCCTTGTCTAAAGTAAATGGTTCCTTTTTTGTAAAGTCCCGCTTGGTCAAGAGAATAGTCTGAATTCGTTAACAACCGATTGATGAATGTCAAAGATTCTTTTTGTTTTCCCAGTGCATCATAAGCAACTGATATATAATACAATGCTTCCTCTTCCTTTTTGGATCCGGAATTTACGAGTAGTGATTTATTGAAGAGATCAATACTACGGCTGTACTGTTTATTCGTAAATGCTGACTTTGCTTCCTGAAAAACACCGTCTTTATATTCATTCACTACTTTTGCGTCAGGACCTGCAAGTTGCGATTCAACGCCGATGTATTCATCAAATACATCAAAACTTGCCCAGTCCTTTCCTAATTTCTTAAGAGACCTACCCCAACCAATCCTTGCAGAAGTGTTATTTGGATCTTCTTGGAGTGACAAAACATAATTTTTTCGTGCATCTTCAAATTCTTTTTTGGTTAAATGAAAATCACCGAGTGCTAAAAATGCATTAGATCTCAACTTCGGATCAGAGGAAGTTTGCAAAACAGATTCAATATGTGTTTTTCCTTCCGGATCATTTCCGAGTTTTAATAAAAGATTTCCCAAAGAAAAAGATAACAGCTCTTTTTCCTCTGGTTTCAAATCTTTAAATTTCTTTAATTCTTTATAAACATCAAGAGCTGGGTAAAAATCTTTATTCTTTTCCAATGCTCTCGCCAGGTTGTATTTAATTCTAAATGTATAGTCCGAATGTTCAGACTTACTGGAAAGTTCAGAAAAGATTGAAATGGCTTTTTCATTGCTAAGAGAATTCGATTGTTTTATATACTCCTCCCCTTCCTTAATTTTCTCCAAAAGCGAATTTCTTTTTTCTTCCTTCGATTGAACTGTATTTTGATAGTATACCGTTGTTATACCGGCCAAAATAAACATAAGTCCTGTTATAGATATCAATAAACGATTCATAAGTTGCCTCTGTTGGGTTGGTTTAATGCCATATTAGTCCAAAATTCCGTTCTTGCGGGCGAATAGGCTTTTGTTTCCTTCCTCAATAGATACTTGAGTGCCTTTTTCGATTCCCCTATTTTCTGATACGATACACCTAAGAAAAAATAAGCCTTGCCCCTTAGGTATTCATTCGGGTTTCGTTTTAAATACTCTTCAATTCTGTAGACAGCAGTTTCATACTTTTTATTGAATACTGTCTCCCGAATGATTCGATTCAAATCCGTCTGTCCTAAATCGTACTCAACAGTTGCGAATTTTTCTTCCTTGTTATCCCTTGACTCTTCCCGAGTAACATCCATTTTAGTTTGGTCCGCGGGCGAAACATAGTGTTCATTGGTATCCTTTTTAGCTTCCTGTTTTTTTGTCTCATTGTCAGCCAAGGTAACGGGAGCCTCTTCAGGAGTTTCAAGATTTCTATCAAATTCATATCTAAAAAAAGACACATTCTCTCTCAGATTAAAATCTTCGGGTATTGAATTTGATTTCGCTGTGATTCCAAAATAGAGATCCTCAATTTCTTTCAATTCTTTGATAAAAAAGTTTGTCTTGGGATGAGATATAGAAGCAACTTTTACAACAGAACCAGCTCCAAACGATGATGGTCCTTTATCCAATGGTTTTGTTGAGGCATATATCGTATAGATCGTACTTTCATCTGCTTCCTCCGCGCGAATCCAACTGATGACCGCGCCCTTACCAACGCGTTCATAACCAACACCGCGTACATGCATGGTACCTGGAGCATCTACCTCAGGTTTGACTTCCCGCACGGGTTCAGAACGCGTAGTTGGTTGAGTCTTCGGTGTTTCTTCCAAGATAACTTCCGCTGAGGTTTTGTTTGGTTGTTTGATGTAAAAAACACGGATCGTAGATTTTTTATCTTCTAAAGGGAGAGACTCTTCGCCTCCGACTTGTTTTACGGAGACACCATAATAAATAGTTCGGGATTGAGTTAAATCCTGATCCAAAAATGTTAGCGATGGATGGCTTACTTCAACTAACTTTTCTGCACGTTGCATTAGCGGCAAGCTCGTTAAAGGCGAATTCGAGCGGTAAACCGTGTAGATTGTTCTTCCTGCAGTTGCACCGACGGGCGGAGTCCAATTCAATCTTACATTATTCCTTTCGATAGTTGCGGACAGTTCAGAAACTCCGCCAACCAGTGGCATAAAACTGGCATCACCAGGAAAGGCTGGAAAATCAGATGAAACAGGTAGCGATGCTTCATCTTCTATGATTGTAGGAATTACTGTGTAATTTTGATTCGCAAAAAGTTTCACCTCTCTTTTGCGCACATCACCCACCATAACAATCGCATAGAAATAGGTTCCAGGTTTTAGATTGTAATCAAAATGATTGCGCATTCCATCCAAACCAATCGATTTGAATCTACCGAGTGAATCCGCGATGTACAACTTCTCAGGCGTGTCGATAATGGCATTGGATCTAGCAATGATGATTTCACCTTCTCCTCTGGGAGGCTCCCAGTCCAATCGAATGGATTTTTTGTCGGGAAGAAGTGAGGATCTAAGAACTTTGATTACGGTGGGATTTTTCCCCTCATCAAAATTTATTTCGGAATGGATTGGGTACAAAAATAACAATCCAAAGAGAAAACAAATTCGAAGGGAGAATTTCATATATAGATTTTCGGTGGTGGAGTTACTCGAATTGAATTTTTCTATTGTACTTTCCTAGCTTTTCTCAGAGTTTTGACATAATGTCGGAAACAGACTATTATAGATCTATCAAATACCAAGAGTATCTGATGTCGAGTCATAGAAGAGAGGTCTGTCCTCCCGAAGACGTATATGCATTTTTCAATTGGAAGGGGCTTACCAATCTTGTTGATTTTGGATCGGGACTTGGATTCTATTTTACAGAATTCCGGAAGTGGTTTCCCCATGTTTGGATTTGGGCAGCTGAATGTGAACAGGAGGTCATCGACAGAATCCTAAGGCGAAAGCTCCTGGAGGGAATTGAACAACTTACTCCCTTTCATATGGATAAGTCTGACCATCCCCTGCTTCCCGAATGGATTCCGGTTCCCGAGATTATTTTTGCTTCGCTCTCTCTCTCAACCTTTCCGAATCCAGGACTTGCCATGGATGGTTTGATTCGATCCATGAAGGCCGATGGTCGATTGTTCATAATAGATTGGGCAAAGACGGAATCAGGATTTGGACCCAAAATCAATGAAAAGATTTCTTTAGATAAGATGAAGTTTCTTGCGGAAGATTACAAATTAGATGTCGTTAAATCCGGACGAATCTCCGAATTCTTTTACGGAATGGAAGTGAAGGCTAGTAGTAAGTTTGTCTATGGGTATTATGATTTAAAGGAAGAAGAGGATGAAGATTCGGTAGTATTTAAGATTTAAATACGAAATATAGAGACCAATTGAGCCTTCTTATACCTTACCTGGTATGTGGAGCGAAGAACAACTAAAGATCATTCAATCAAACGAAAAAACGATCCAAGTCATTGCTGGTGCGGGTTCTGGAAAAACAGCAACAATGGTTGGTTTACTGGAAGAACGTGAAAAAAATTCACAGTTTCGACCAGATAAAACCTTGGTGATCACATTTACTAAAAAAGCAACAAAGGAATTTAAAGATCGGTGTCTAAAAAAAAATCTTTCGAATCAATATAGAATTTCTACTTTCCACGCTTTTTGCTTTCGTATCCTGAAGAAATTTCATCCTGCTTATAAGTCAAAAACTCTTAAACTTTTACATGAAAATCTAAAATGGAAGGAGACCAAAAGTTTTTTCCATCCCTATAGGTTTGTCATTGGTGGGATTCCATTCCCAGTGTTATTGAAAAATAAAGGAAAAGAGTTTAAAAAAATATCAGAAGATTTATACATTCGATATGTAAATTTTCTAAAGAATTATAAGTTACAATATTCCTACTTTGAGTTGGAGGATATCTTAGAAGATTTTAAAGAATGCCTTCTATGCAGCCCAGATTTACTGGATTCGTTGAGATCTAGTATTCAAAGCGTCATAGTTGATGAATTCCAAGATACAGATCCCGTACAATTAGAAATTTTAAAAATAATGAATCCCTCTTCTTTAGTTGTGGTTGGAGATGATTGGCAGGCTATCTACGGATTTCGAGGAGCGGACCCATGGCCATTTTTAAACTTCGAATCTTATTTTCCTGACGTAAAAAAATTCTATCTTTCAACTAACTTTCGATCCGTGAGGGACATCATTTTGCACTCACAAATCCCGATACTTAAAAACAAATTTCAAATTCAAAAAAAGATTCTAAACCACAGAAAAGATATTGGCATCTTTCAGGTCATAACAGTTTCAAAAAACACAAACTATCTAAGCGATTATTACAATGATTTACCCAAGGATACAACTGTTCTTGTTCGAACCAATTTTAGAAAACATATCTGGAAAACCTCTGGGGTTTCAGAATCAAAGATATCTACGATTCATAGCGCCAAAGGTTTAGAATATCCGTCTGTTTTGGTAGATTTAACGGCAGGATGGGGAAAAGCAAAAGATGTAGATATCGAAGAAGAGCGGAGGATCCTATACGTGGCACTTTCTCGTGCTGAAACCTCTCTTTCTGTCCTTGTTCCGGAAAATCCTAAAGATGGCGACGTATCTAAAGAGTTTGCTACTTATTTTCAGAAGCGGGAGTTCCTACCAAAACTAGCTTTACGTCTCTTTTCCATTTGATGATATGGTTCTATTCTTTGGGGGATTAGCTCAGTTGGTTAGAGCGCTACCTTGACATGGTAGAGGTCACTGGTTCGAACCCAGTATCTCCCAAACCAAATGGATACCAGCCGATGAAACACGCCAGGCCCCAGGAAGAGACCTTCCTAACCATTTATTTCATTCTTTTTTCCCTTCTGTCCTATTTTGTCCTTTTCCACACGGATTCTAGTTCCGGTTGGAAATTTTTTAACCTCACTATTTTATACCACCTTACATTTAGTATATTTACGTACACCTTCCGATTATTTACTCCATTTCAGATTTGGAAATTTTTACTACCTCTTTCGATACTCATGGTGTTTCCCGATTGGTTTTTATCAGCAGTTCTAAAGATACTAGTTTTTCCAGAAGATGGATTTTATAAAATAGGAACTGTTTCGGGTTATATGGCAGGCCTCTGGTCAATCCCACTTTTTTTTACCGTTTACACTGGTCTAAAATTGGAAGAACGATCTGTTTCAATCATCGGTACCTGTTTCTGGGTAGGAATTCTTTCGCTTGCGATCTTCGGTGGATCAGAGGCAACCCTTTGGACCTTGGGCTCTTGGTATGCAACGGGAGTAAAAATGTGGAACCATATTGCTCTCTATGTTTTGATTCCTGAGTTGATCCTTGGAGTCACTGCCTATCTCGCCTACCAAGGATTCCATGAATCTCCCTTTCTCTTTCGACTTGGGATTCAGTTTTTGATTATGATTCTTTACCTAGGAAATTTAGGATTTTTCTATCTTCTCATTGAAAGGATTTTTTAAACCAAAGTATAGCTTTGTTAGGTTGGGGTTCGTTCTCATTGGTTGCGTGGAGTGAACTTTGGGAAGTTTTCTCTTCCCAAGCTCTAAACAGATTTACAAAAGAGATTTGGCTATTTAGTGATTCGATTGCAATGGGATACTAACTCCCAGGTCAAAAGATTCTCGGATACCTTCAGTTCCAAATTCTGCCCCCCTACGCAAAAGAAACCCTAGAAATGCTTGTTTTTTCCATCCCTTTTGGAAATTTAGATGGATATGCTTCGATCCTTCAGAAGGCTTGGTTTTCTGATTTTTTTCTCTCTGTTCTCGTTTCTTTTTCTTGAATTGTTTTTGAATTTTGCAAACCCACCTGCTCTACGCTACTACCGAGATGTAAAACTATTGCATGCATACCATCCCGAATATGGTGTAACTCTAGCTGCCAATGAAAATCGATTTGTACGACACTATGCAGACCTTTGGCAAGGAAGATTTACGACAAATTCTCTTGGATTGCGTGGTAAAGAGGAACCAAATCCAAATCTACCCAAGCTCGTGTGCCTAGGAGATAGTATGGTAATGGGTTTTGGTGTATCCGATGAGGATACGTTTTGTTCCCTTTTGAATGGAATACAGATTAAAGGCAAAACCTATCAAAGTTTAAACTTTGGTGTGGATGCATACGGCTCTATGGGTTCCTACAAACGTCTGCTTGATATGTCCGAAAAAGTTTCAGATATACAGGAGGTTCTTTTTTTTGTTTCACCTAATGATTTTACAATGCCAGAAGAGTTGCGTGCCCAAGGAATTTTGCCAGATGATGAATCAGATGCTTTACATGAGAATGATTTGGTCTGGAAAAAAAATTTTAAAACTCAATTTGAGTTAACAAGGGTTTCCTTTTTGATTCATGCTCTAAAACTTGCCTATGAGCAGACTAAAGTAAAACTTTTGATCACCAAATACTCCATTCTAACAGACCTTAGTGTATTTATAAGCCATCCATTTCGTTATTTTCACGACAGTTTTTTCCTGCCGATAAAACAAGAAAATTGTAATACAAAAGAATCAAATTTTGAATGCCCAGGTCCAGTCCCCGGAATCCAAATAACTTGCACAGACAAACCAGATGAACCATCCAGTTTGCCTCCTCTTGGCGAAACAACGACAAGAGCATATGATTCCATGATCACACTCGCAAAAGAAAAAGGCATAAAACTTACACCTGTTTTTTTGCCCATGCAAATTGAGGAAGTGTATTGTCGACAGCTCGGAAAATTCAATTCATTGGGAAATTATGCAACAAGAGCAAAATTGTATTTTGAATCAAAGGGTGTTAAAACGATCGATCTTCTCCCGAACACCGACCAGATGTGTGGAAGAACCTTCGTTACAAAAGGAATTCAAAAAAAGGCGGTGATCCAAGACTACTACATCCCGGGCGACGGTCATCTAACGAAAATCGGAAATCTATGGGCAAAAGAGTCCATCGTTAAGGAGTTAACAAAATAATGCTCTTTAATTCCGTACACTATCTTCTCTTTGCACCTATTGTTATATTCTTTTATTTTTATTTTCCAAAGAGATTCCAATCCATTCTTTTATTTGTAGTTAGTTTGTATTTTTATGCTATCTTTCGTATTCCTTTTTTAGCATTACTTGTATTTTCTTTTGTGATTACAAAATATTCTGTGGACCGAATGGAAATTTCATCCAATCGAACCGGACGGACTCTTTGGTTAAACGTTGCTATTTGGAGCAATTTGGGACTACTTTTTGTTTTTAAGTATCTAGATTTTTCTATTAAAGTTTGGAACCAGACCTTTCAGTTTACCCCTTGTGATCCAGGATTTGTTCAAAAATCGGGAATCTTACTCCCAATGGGAATTAGTTTTTTCACCTTACAAGCTGTATCTTATGCGGTTGATGTATATAAAGGAGTAGTTGACCGAGCTAAATCAATCTTTCACTTCGGTCTCTTCATTTCTTTTTTCCCGCAGCTAGTAGCGGGTCCCATTTTACGAGCAAGTGATGTACTCCACCAGTTCTTAGAGCCAAAAGAGTTTCAATGGGAAAATTTAAAAAAAGGAATTAAACAGCTGTTTTGGGGCATTTTTAAAAAGACATTCATTGCAGATCCAATTTCTTATGTTATAGATCCAATATACAATTCTCCTGCAGAATACAATTGGGTAGGAATGTGGGTTGCAGCATCTTTTTTTGCAATCCAAATCTACTGTGATTTTTCAGGTTACTCTGATATTGCAATTGGTACGGCTCGGATATTAGGCTTTCATATTCCTAAAAATTTTGACAGACCCTTTTTATCCGGAACTCTTAGCGAACTTTGGAGAAGGTGGCATATCTCATTTTCCTCTTGGCTCCGAGATTATGTTTATATCTCTCTTGGCGGCAATAGAAGAGGAGAGGTTTTTGCTTACGTCAATCTATTCTTAACAACATTTGTATCTGGAATTTGGCACGGTGCCGATTGGACTTTTGTTCTTTGGGGAACACTCCATTCCACAATGATGGTAATCGAAAAGTTTGTATTTAAATTCAAAACGATTAAAAACTTTTGGGACTCGGTTCCTAGATTCATCCAGCCCATTTATCCACTAGGCATCTTTGTGCTTTCTTGTTTTTTCTTTCGAGCCAAACCAACTCCAGAAGTAGAGACAGGACTTCAAATTGCGACAACTATGATTGAACGCGCATTTACAGGTGCAAGTGGATTGTTTCCAAATATCGATTGGAACTTGTATGCTTTAATCGGAATTCTATTCTTTGTGGATATCGTTCAGAACCAAAAAGAAGATCGATTTGACTACATAACAGAAAATCCGTATATATTGTATCCTTTCTGCATCATCATGTATATAATTGCGTTCATCGTTTACAGTGTAACTGTCTCGAGTCCTTTTTTATACTTCCAGTTTTGAGGGGAATGATTCCGTCACTCCCCATGCTTTGTTCTAAATCTATTTTTGATTCAAAACTATTTAGAATTCAACTTTCGGTGCGTCTTTGATCGTATCTTCATTCTCAACAGTAAATGTTGGTTTTGGTGAATACCCCATTGCCTTCGCAGTCAAAAGTTGGGGAAACTGTCTGATATATACGTTGTAATCTTTTGTCGCACGGATGAATCGGTTTCGAGCAACGGTCGTTCGGTTCTCGGTTCCTTCTAATTGCGCCATTAAATCGGCGAAACGAGCATCCGACTTCAATTGTGGATAGTTTTCTTGGATCATTAAAAGCCGAGAAAGAGCAGATCCTAGTTGACCTTGAGCCTTATTGAATTCTTGGAATTTGTCAGGATCGTTGATCAGCTCAGGGCTAGCTTGGATAGAACCAATTTTTGCCCTTGCGTCCGCGATTCCCATCATAATCTCTTTTTCTTGATTCGCAAATCCCTTCACGGATGATACGAGGTTAGGAACCAGGTCCGCCCTTCTTTTGTATTGGTTGAGAACTTCAGCCCATGATGCTGTGACTTCCTCGTCAAGTTCTTGGATTTTATTATAGCCACAATTGGAAACGAGGCCAGCGAAGAGTAAGAACAGTAAAGTTTTTCGTACGGTCTGTATCATTTGCATTTTTTACCTACATATTAGAGTCTGGGCAAGTGAAATTCGAAAAAAATTAATATCGATAGGCTTTCGTTTTTTGGACCCAATCTGCTTCTTTCTCTTCCAAATAAATATCCAATGAAGATTCACTAGATGAACCTGCCAAATAGTCTAAAAGAAATCTATCGCCGACTAAAAGCTCAATCGCAGGTTTGTCCGATCTAAATTCGTAAACACCCTTTAAAAATTCAAATTCCCTTGGGAAGAGGTCGACCATTTGCCGTATAAAAAACAGAGTAAAACGTAGGGAATGGAACTTTTTAGGTTTATCAATGATAAGCTGGTATCCCTCGCAGATTTGGTCTTTGAATTTATGGAAGGTCGGCAAAAACCGAAGGGGCCTCAGATGGAATTTTCCCACTTGGTGCTGGCTCATCCGGTTTTCTAACTCCTTTTTCTGTTTTCCAAGAATATAGGGAGCTCCAAAAATTTCAAACGGTTTGGTAGTACCCCGTCCTTCGGACAAATTTGTGCCTTCTAAGAGACATTGCCCTGGGTACACATAGCAAGTATTTTGTGTTGGTATATTGGGAGATGGAGGAACCCATTCAAACTGAGTAACCTTTTTTGGGTGAATGATGCCAACAGGAACAACGATCAATTCTATTTTTAGATTTTGGCTTTCATTATAGTATGTCAAAAGGCCACCGGGAGTAAGGCCATGCCTATGCAAAACACCCGAAACGCCAACGAAGGATTCAAATTCGGTTTGTAAGGGAGATCCCTCTACTTGGGTTCCAATTGGATTGGGAGAATCGATGACAATTACAATCGGAGCCTTACTACCTTCTTGTTTCATTCTAGAAATCTCGAGAATCATATAGTACGCAGTAGTAAGAAAGGTATAATAGCGCGAGCCAACGTCTTTTATATCGATGATCAGAAGGTCTAAGTTTTGAAGACTTTCTCTGGGTGGTATCAGGCTTTTTTCTTCATCACCGTAAAGGTTGATAATTTTTTTATCACCAAAAATGTACTTCAAATCTTCCCCGCTAACTTGGTCTTGAAGTTCCGCAAACAATCCATGCTCTGGTAAAAAAAAAGTCTCTAAATTAAATATCTGTTCGTAGTAATTAAAATGATAGTCGTGATTTAAGCCAAAAGCACTTTGGTTTGTCAATATTCCTGCACGACAACCGGCTAATTTTTGAATATTCTTAATAAATTTCATAACTCTTTGCGAATAGTCTTTTTGGCAACTAACGCCTCTTTCCATAGTTTTGATATCGCCGAAGAATCCAATTCTTTGTGAGGATGGAATGCTTCAATCATCGAATGAAGTTTTTTTTCAAAATCTAAAAGTGAATTGTAGATAAAACCCTGGTTCTCTTGGAAAATAGAAACCCACATATCTATGTTTGTTCCAGCAATTCTCGACATATCGCGAAATCCACCACCTGTAATCGGTTTGTCGTTCTTTGTTATTTCTTGAAAGGTTGCAGGATTTGCCGCCGCGATAGAAACAAGAATGGAAGAAACTATATGTGGGAGGTGTGATAAATAGGCAAGGGTTTCATCATGCGTTTTTGCATCCATAATCGTCGTTCGCATGGAAATCATTTTCCAAAACTCATCTACAAAACGAAGGGCCGATTCATTCGCACAATCTGGAGGGCACAAAATACAGAGTTTGTTTTTATATAAGTCGGGAACAGATGCGCCAGGTCCAAAATTTTCCGAACCACACATAGGATGGGCAGATATGTAATTGTGCATTTCGGACTTAAAATGTTTATCAACTGCCTCGACCAAAGTCAATTTCGTAGAGCCCAAGTCCATAAAAACAGTTTCCGAATTTTTAGGAAGATTCGGAATTTTTGATAATATGGAAGTAACAGGCGTCGAAAACACAACTAAGTTATAACCCTTATATCCAAAATTCTCACCTAATTCCTGTTCTAAAAACACTACATCTGCCAACTTAGATTCCAGTATTGTTTTTTTTGAACGATCCGTACGTACGACAGCATGAACTATAACATTGGGGAAGGATTCTCGTATGGCCAAGGCGAGTGATCCGCCCATAAGACCCATTCCATAGATTAAGACTTTTTCTAGTTTCAAGAGAACTTTCCAAAAGTTGGATAAGATCCTAAAAATTTATACCGATTGCATTCGTTTTGAATATCTCTCAGGAGTTTCGAAATTTTTGGCTCCTCTTTGTGACCTATGAAATCTACAAAAAAATGATATTCCCATAAATTCATTTTTAATGGTCTCGATTCAATTTTTGTTAGATTTACATCTGCTTCATTGAATGTTTTTAAAACAGTAAACAAGGATCCAGTTTTATTAGGAATACTGAATACAATGGATGTCTTATCTTCCTTTGTTTTTGGACACTCTGTTTTTCCAATGACTAAAAATCGCGTTGTGTTTCCTGCGTAGTCTTCAATCGCTTCGCTTAGGACCTCTAAACCATAAATTTCGCCTGAGATTTTAGAAGCAATCGCAATACCGTCGGCTTTCTCTGATACAATTTTGGCCGCCATTGCTGTCGAAGATGTCTCTATGATTTCTGCATGTGAAAGATTAGCAGAAATCCAATTTCGGCACTGTTCATTCCCTATCTTTATGCCATAAATTCGTTTTACTTTGGAAAAATCTCTTTCAAAACCTAACGCGCAAAACGATATTCTTTTATAACTTTCTGAGTAAATTTTTACGTCTGTCTCGAGTAACATATCCAAGGTGGAGCTAACCTGCCCCTCTGTTGAATTTTCGACAGGAACTACACCATAATCTAAAACACCCGATTCCACAGAACGAAAGACATCTGGTATTGTGTTTTGTGGGACGGCCTCAATCGAAGATCCAAATTTGGATCGAAGAGACTCGTGCGAAAAACTCCCTTCCGGTCCTAAAAATCCAACTTTGAGAGGGTGTTCTAGTGCAATTGTTCCGGACATCATCTCTCGGTAAATGGCACGAATCACAGAGGCAGGTAACGAACCTTTAGAAAGTTTTGTGACTTTTTCATAAACATCTTTTTCTCGATCTGGTCTGTAAATTGGCCCGCCTGATTCCTTTTTTACAAGGCCAATTTCCTTTGCATACTCTGCTCTTTTTTGAATCAAATCAATGATTTGTCCATCCAGTGCATCAATCTCAGTTCGGAGTTTGTTTAAAGTTTCTTCGTGCGAACTCATAAACTTTCTTCTTTTAACTCTTCTGGAAGTAGATTTGTATCAAATTCTGGATTCATTTCCGTTTCATCCGAGACAACGATTGAATCAGGTGAGAATTCTTCAAATCGGAGTTCCTTAACTTCCACTGGTGTTGGTAAATCCGCAAGTTTACTCAAACCAAAATGCAATAAAAATTCATTGGTAGTTCCATAGAGAGTTGGCCTACCAGGGACTTCCTTTTGGCCTACAGCTTTTACTAATTTTTTTGAGATAAGACTTGCTACCATCGCACGGGAGGACACACCTCTAATTTCATCTAACTCAGTCAAGGTGACAGGTTGTTTGTAAGCAATGATTGCGAGTGTATCTAAAGTTCCTCGAGAAAGTGTTTCTCTTTTTTTGTCTTTAAATATCTGGGATAGAACATCACTATATTTTTGGTTGGTAATAAATTGGTATCCACCAGCGATCTCACGTAGTAAAAATCCTCCCTCTTTTTCCTGGTAGTCGAGAATCAACTCATCTAGAATTTCACGAAGTTCTGGTTTTTCCAAACCTGTTGATTTTGAGAGACTGGAAAGCTTTACAGGATCGGAGGATAAAAATAGCAGAGCCTCAATGAGGCCTTTGGTATAAACTCTGTCTTCCAAACTTAAATCCTAACAATCTTTATTTCGCCAAATACGGAGTGTTGAACGACCTTACAAACCCGTATTTTTACAATCTCTAACACTGCAAGAAAGGCAGCTACGATTTCTTTCTTTTCAGGATTTGGAACCGAAAAGAGATCTAAAAAATGAATCTCACCTCGTAATGATATTAGGTTTTGAAGGTACTCCATTTTTTCTTCGACGGAGTATTGACTGATTCCCTCGTAAATCGGAATCTCTTCTTCTATATTCGAAGCTTCCGTTTCTAATATCGAGTTAAAGGCACTGATGAGATCAACGAGGCTCACATCCAGCCATGCTTCCGTCTCTTCCAATACCTGGTTGGTATCTCTTGTAAACATCCCTGCAGTAATTTTATCCAATTCTGCAAGTCTTTGCCCTGCCATCTGGAACTTTTTATGCTCTAGCAGTTTATCCACAAGTTCCTTGGGAAGCGGAGGTTCATAATCCTCCTCTTCGAAGCCTGGGTCAGGAAGAAGTGCCTTCGATTTCAAATAAACCAAATGAGCTGCCATAACCGCAAACTCAGAAGAAAGTTCTATGCTGAGGGACTGACTGGTTCTTAAAAACTGGATAAAATCTGAAGTAATTCTTGAGAGGGAAACTTCAAAGATGTCCACTTTGTAACTATCAATTAAAGACCATAGGACTGTTAACGGCCCTTCGGTCAAACCTCCGTCCTGGTTGTTCCACCGGACGACAAATTCCGGGGTATTTGACATTTTACAAACCTAAGGCTTTTGCTGCGGCTTGTTGGAGTCTTTCTGGTGGGAAGGGTTTTACAACAAAATCCTTTACACCCATTTTAATTGCTTTTGCAAGAAGGTCTTCTTGACCAAGAGCCGTTACCATAATGATCTTAGCACTTGCATCAAACTTTATTATTTCTTTAGTAGCTTCGATCCCATCCTTTTCACGCATTGTTATATCCATTGTCACTAAGTCAGGTTTGAGATTTTTATACTGCTCAACGGCGATATTGCCATTCTCAGCTTCGCCAACTATCTCATGCCCCGCACCGACTAACGCGTCCTTTACCAATGTTCTCATAAACTTTGCATCATCTACTACTAATATTCTAGCCATTTTAGTTCCCTCTCAACTTCAACAAATCCAACATTTTTGGTACCAATTCCTCTAAAGGAAGTACAAAATCAATTCCGCCTAATTCCACTGCAACTCTGTTCATTCCGTACACCACGGAGGTCTCTTCGTTTTGAGCAAGTGTAACACCACCTGCTTTGTGTATATTCGCTATCGCATGTGAACCATCTTTTCCCATCCCAGTCATAATGACTGACATTAGGTGGTTTGCTCCATAATTTTCGCTTAATGAATCAAATAATACCTCAATAGAAGGTCTGTGCCCATTGACATGGGCAGATTGGGAAAGCTCTATAAATCTGTCCTTGCCCCTAGTGACTACTTTCATTTGGTGGTCACCAGGTGCAATGTATGCATGACCGGCTTTGACGAGGTCTCCTTGTTCTGCCTCTTTCACATCTAACTTTGACAGAGTATTCAATCTCTCTGCAAAAGCCTTTGTAAATCCTGCGGGCATATGCTGCACAACGAAAACAGGTTTATCAAAGTTCGCTGGAAATGCAGTAAATACAGACTGCAAAGCCTTTGGACCGCCCGTAGAAGTACCTATTCCGATAGCATCCACTCGGTCGGCTTTTTGAAAACTTTTATTTGGTGGTCGCTCCGTTCTTTCTGTGCGAATCGATTTAGGAATACCTCGAGAGTCAATAAATCCACGAATTTTTGTGGCGATTACCCCGGCGATGTCCTCAGGGGAAAATTGGTATCCGCTGGATGGTTTGGGAACAAAGTCAATCGCACCAAGCTCCAAAGCCTTAAATGTTGCATCTGCCCCATGTTGGGTAAGAACGGAGAGCATAATCACTTGCGAGGGGAGTCTCTTTTTTTTAATTTCAGCAAGCGCAGTTAACCCATCCATGATGGGCATTTCAATATCTAAAATAATAAAGTCTGGCTTTAACTTCTCTGCGATTTCAACGCAATCAATACCGGTTTTGCCACTAGCAACGATATCAAACTCTTCTCTCTTAGTTAACGCATCACTCAGAATATTGCGAACGAGCAGGGAGTCGTCAACGATCACTAAACTAGGTTTTTCTTTCATGTTTTGTGAAGGAGATCCATGAGTTCATCAAAATCGGGAAGGAAAACCAAAACGCCGATTAGGTTACTTCCTTGGTGGTTGAATTCCGTGTGCATGGACAAAAACTTTGTCCGTTCGGGTTTCACAATGTCTATTACTTCCATAAAACTACCTGTGATCATCTCAGGAACAGAGGGAAGAATCTCCTTTTTCATTTTATTAGACAAAGAATTCATGACACTCGAACATACGATATTGGAAATTTCCGAAAGCACAGATACCATGTCTTCGGAGAGTTTCATACTACTGCCTTCTTGGAACTTTGCTTCTTCCGAGCCTAACAACTCTTTTGCAATTTCGGTTCCATTATCCTCAGAAAACATCATCAAAAGGTTTCCATTCAAATCACCAGTCATCCTGATCTTCATACCAAAAAATTGATCCATGGAAAATCGAAACTCTTTAGCAAGACCTTCTCTGTCCGTAACAGTTATCTCTGGAATAAACAATTCAACTTCTTTGCCGACTAACTGAGATAATACGACTCCAGCATTCATCATTCCAGTGTTTACGATATTCTCAAGTTTTTTGATATCTTTTGTAGACATTACCTCAGATATCTCACGGGACGGATTTTTAGTAACGGAATTGAGTCGCTGCTCTTTTTGTTCAACAAAACCCTTTATGATTTCAGCTGCTTGATCCCGTTCTATTTTGGAAACATGTTCCACCTGTGTAACTTCTTCGAGCCGATGGATCTCATTTTCTATTTTTTTAGGTAGCGATCCTACCAAAGCGCCATCGGCAACAACAATCTCATTTGTAACAATCTCTGTTGTGATTTTTTGATTTGTAGTTGGCTCTTCAGCAAACACTTCCTCTTTAGGAACGATTACATGTTTTTCTGCCTTTACTCTTTCTTTCTTCAACCGTGACTTATCTTTTGAATGCAACTCAGCAAGTTTGGCATTGTATCGGTTTGTAGAATGATTGGATTTAAAAATCAAGTCTGAATCAGACATCTCTAAAGAACGAATGGCAGAAGTTCTCTTCATTTGTTCCCCGGTGATCAAGGTATCGGACCAGTCGGTTTTATCCGCTGCAATCTCAACAAGGCCTGGGATATCAAGAACTAATATGATAGTTCCATCTCCCATGATCGTTGCACCAGTTAACCCTTGAACATCTTTGAAATTTTTGCCTAAAGACTTAATCACGGTTTCATGTTTACCGATCAAATCATCTACCATAAAACCTAATTTTCTCGTTTTATAATTTACGATTACGACTGGGACCTCTGTGAGATCTGTTTTATCCGCCAGATTTAAAATTCGATTCAACCGGTATATTGGCAAAACCTCACCACGAAGGTTTATTATCTCGTGACCTTCCAGTGTTGTAATTTGATCTAAATTTACTTTGATTGTTTCTGAAACTTCTGATAGAGGAAATGCATATACTTCTTCTTCCATAATCACAAGAATCGATGGAATGATTGCAAGCGCCTGTGGGAAAGATAGAGTGAATGACGAACCCTTACCTTCTTCTGAATGGATCAAAATTTTTCCTTTAAATTCTTCTATCAATTTATTTACAACATTCATCCCAACTCCACGGCCGGAAATGTCCGAAATCTTATCTGCTGTGGAAAAGCCAGGCGCAAAAATGAACTGATAGATATCTGACTCAGAGAGTGAAGCTGCATCTGCCTCAGTCACTAAATTTCGTTCGATTGCTTTTTTTAATATTTTTGCTTTGTTAAGTCCGCGACCATCATCCCGTATCTCTACTAAGATGTTGGATCCTCCTTGGTATGCATTAAGTTCCACAGTACCCTCTTCTGGTTTTCCAGAAGTTCGTCTTTCGTCAGGCGTCTCTATACCGTGGTCAACAGAATTGCGTATCAAATGAATGAGAGGCTCTCCAATGGCATCAATCACCTTTTTATCTAGTTCCGTGCTTTCGCCGCGTAGTACTAGATTGACTTGTTTGCCAGTTTCTAAAGAAAGGTCTCGTATAAGTCTCGTAAAACGATTAAAGACAGAACCAATCGGAACCATTCTGATATTCATGATTCCTGTCTGTAAGTCTTTTGAAATTCGATTGATTTGGTCAATTTTTCCTTTCAATTCGTTAAACAAGGAATCTTCGCCAAATTGAAGCACTAAGTCATCGTAGATTTTTTGAAATCCTGAGTTGGTGATTACAAGTTCACCGACATTATTCATCAATTGGTCCAGCTTGTCCGATGAAACCTTGATGGTTCGCATAACAGCTTTCGACTCTGAAACAGCCTTTTCAAAGTTTCCATTTTGTTTGATCGGAGACTTTTCTTCCGCATGAAGTTCCGATTCTAAAGGAGAGGAGGTTGGCGCTTCAATCGGAGTCAATGTCTCCACTTTTTTTTCCAAAGCTTCCATCTCTGTTTCCGGTGGAACAAAAGTCGAAACATGAATCTCTTCCACCATATCAATATTGCACTGACTGTGGAGATCAGATTCGCTAAGCTTTGTTGCTACAACAAACTCTAATGCAAAATTTCCCTCACCTTTATCTAAAGCATCTTCTGTAGGATTTGAGAAAACAACCACTCCGGATTGTTTGACCGATTGCAGAATCAAAAGCAATCGCAGGTTTTGCATCGGTGTATCTGACTTTAACTTGAGTTTTACGTGAAAACTATTCTTCGCCGATCCATCATGGAGAGTTTGTCGAAGTTCCGATAACTCTTCCTCATCAAGATTTACACCGTTTTTAGAATCTGCAACTTGGGTTTGTAGCTTGGCTTGAGATGGATCTAATGAGTGACCCCTCTCATAGTCCTGAAGTTTTTCGATCATCTCAGGGAATGGAGTCTCGATTTTTGTTCCCTGTGCAACTCCTTCAATCACTGATTTGATCAAATCAAAACATTCAAACAAAAGATTAACTAGAGTTACATTTATTTCAATATTGCCTTCTCTAATTTTTTGGAGAAGGTTTTCCATTGTGTGTGCCAGATCCGAAAGATTGTAGAGACCCACAAAGGCAGAGGAACTTTTTAGTGAATGTGCAGCGCGAAAGATATCATTTATGATCTCTGGATTTTTTTGATCCTTTTCAAGTCTCACTAAATTGGCATTTAGTTCTTCAATTTGGTCTTCAGACTCTTCGAGAAAAACTTCTGTGTATTCACCTAATATTCCAGCCAATGTTTTACCCTTACTTTCCTAAGTTTTTGTAGAAGATATAAAATCGACTACTTGCTCTAAATCCAAATTCAAAATTAAGTTTTGATCATGCCGAGAAACGGATTCGATCATCTTACTGTAGTTTAATGACAAATCGTCGACTGTATAACTGATAAGGTCTTTTTGAATTTTTACAACCTGTTTAACTTCATCCACTAAAATGCCGATTCGTTTCTCATCTAACACGACGACAACGATTCTAGAAATTGGGTGAATCAATGTATCCTCACCATTGAATCTTTTTTTTAGATCTACTATTGGAATAATCTCCCCTCGTAGGTTGATTACACCTAAGATGTATTCTTCGACGTTTGGAATTCGAGTGATCATTACAGGTTTTAAAATCTCATGAACAAGGAGGAGTCGAATGCCATAATACTCGCCATTTATGAGAAAGGTCAGAAACTGCTCCAAATCTCCAAGGTCTGATTCGGCCTCAAGTTTTGTTTTTTCTGCGATCGAAGAAAGTAATTTTTCCTGGTCCATTCTAGCCTATATAAGAATCAAAAAAGCCTTTAGATTCAATCGAAAAACGTATGAATCTCAAATTCTGTAATAATTTTTCCGATTTTTTGATCATGATCTTCCTCTTCAAATGGGACGGGAAAAAATTTAGAAAAACTGAGTCCTATGGTTTTTGAGAAGAGATTTTTTGCAGATAGAACACGGTCGTAGTACCCCCCTCCTCTTCCCAATCGGTAACCCCTTTCATTGAATCCTAGTGCAGGAACGAGAATTAAGTCTGCGTCTTCTACTTGGATTGTCTCTTCACCCTCCGGTTCAAAAAGACCAAATCTATTCTTTGAAAAATGGAACGGTCGAATGAAATCCAGACCATGATCCCCATTCAATTTTGGGAAAAACCATTTGGCAGAATGTCGGAAATCTAAAAATTCTGTTGGCCTAGGAATAGGTGAAGACTCTACGAGTGGAAGTACGTCGATCTCGTACTTTTGGTCCGGTAGATAGGATATGATATTTTTCTTTCCTTGCAAAAGGGGGAAGAGCCTCCGTAGAATTTTTATTTCAAGTTCGGCTCGGTCTTTGAAATACGGTAGGTGGATTTTTAATTTTTCTCTAGCATCTCTTTTAGAAATAGGATTCAAAACCTGTCTCCGATGATTCCTTCCTCCAAAAGTGAAATGATCTTTTTAGTTCTTTCTTCTAAATTTGGATCCACGCTGGATTGGACTGATTTCGATTTCATTTGAAACAGCTCATCCGCAAGGTTTAATGCACAGAGGACAGCGAGCTTTGTTTTAGAGGCAGTGGGGAGAGAGACTGCCAGTTCTTGCAATCTCAACTCGACGTAATCAGCTACTTCTCTTATATAATCCGAGGAAGTTTCACCAACAATTGTATAGGTCTCACCAAAAATCTGTTTGGTGATCTTTTCGGGCCGCTGGCCAGAATCTGCCATATTTTTTATTTTGGATCGTCTTCAATGATGAGGAAATCATCATCATCATCAGCATCAAACACTGAAATAGCTTCGTCATCATCATCAATGATAATGTCGTCATCGTCATCCATTTCGACAGTCGGAACATCATCCTCAGATGAAATACTCACTTCTTCCTTTTGAAAGGAAGCAGGTTCTGGCGATTTTTCAATGGCATCGTCAGGTGAAAATTCAGAATCGTCTTCATCCAGTAAGATGATCTCATCGTCGTCTTCTGACACGAGAGTTGGTGGTGCGGAAGGCGGCGGAGACGCTGCTGGCTGGGAGACTGGTTTTGGTTTTGAGTCCATAGCCACAGGCTTAGAACTCGAGCCAGTTGTCGGGAGACCATCGAGTCTTCCTAAGAGAGTGTGGACCTTGGATTCCAGAAGACCTTCTCTCTCTTTGAGTTTGTTCAACTCATCAGTAGCATCCTGCAACTGAGTGCGCAGACCTTTTAACTCGCGCTCTTTCTCTTCCATTGCGAGCTTCATTTGGTCATTTTCTGCGCGGAGGGATTCATTCTCCGTTTCTAAACGCGAATTTTCCGTGCGTAGGTCCTGGATTAGCTCCAATGCCTTTACAACTTTACTTTCTAGCTCTTCAATGGTTTCGATTTTTAACATGAATACGATCCGATGGAATAGAATAGCAAAGCCATTCTATTCCGATCAAGCAATTATTTGTGGATTTACTTTGCTACTTTCGTTTTTTCAACAAGGGCATTAAAAACTTCTTTGTGGTTGTATGCCAAGTCCGCCAAAGTCTTTCTGTCCAAATTGATTCCTAGGGTTTTGAGGGAGTGGATGAACTTAGAGTAAGACAATCCATTCTCACGAACCGCCGCATTGATTCTTGTGATCCAAAGCTTTCGGAATTCGGATTTTTTCTTCCTACGGTCGCGGTACGCCCACTGCCCTGCTTTCATCACTGCAGATTTTGCAGTTCTAAAAAGTTTGGATCTTCCGCCTCGAAAGCCTTTTGCTTTTGCGAGAACTTTTTTTCTACGATTTTTATGAATGGTTCCGTTTACGGCACGTGGCATAGACTAACCTCCATACGGTAGAAGCTTTTCTACACGGTTATAATCAGTTTCATGGATGACATGCATTCCACGGCTTTGGTGTTTCATCTTAGGAGATTTTTTCTCCAAGATATGTCGTCGAAACGCACAACCACGTTTAATTTTACCAGATTTGGTAAACTTAAATCGTTTGGCTGCTGCCCGATTCGTTTTTAGTTTATACATAGTTGTTATCCTTTAGCTTTCTCAGCATTTGGGTTCAGCACGACCACTATTGTTTTTCCGTCGTGTACCGGCATTTTTTCGGGAGAGGCTAGCTCTTTTAGGTCCTCGATAAACCGGTTAATGATATTCATCCCGAGCTCAGAGTGAACCATCTCTCTACCTCGGAACCGAAGTGTCACTTTTACCTTGTCCCCTTTCGAAAGGAACTCAATCGCATGACGCTTCTTAATCTCGAAGTCATGATTATCGATACGCGGACGAATCTTAATCTCTTTAATCGTGACTACGTGTTGTTTCTTTTTCGCTTCTTTTGTTTTTTTCAGGAGTTCAAATTTGTATTTCCCAAAGTCGATGAGTTTACAAACATGCACATCTTGGTCACCCGAAACTTCCACCAAATCAAGGTTAGCTTCTTTTGCCCTTCTCAAAGCCTCTTCTAAGGTTACTATGTCAGAACCTTCATCCGAAACGAGTCGAATGGAGTTTACATTGGTAATCTGTTCATTTATTCTGATATGGGCGAATTTATCTTGGTTTGGATTCCCTCTTGGGTTGGGCCTTTTCTGCATTCAATCTCCGAAATTACGTTACATTTTCCAATTTCGGACGAAAAACAAGGCAGGCAAGTACTATTCTTGCCAAAGCCCCTCCTAAAGTTCGCCTTTGAGCAAGGTCAGAAAGCCGTCTCGAGAGATTGTTTCGGTTTTTTCTTCTCCCATCCTTCGGAAGGAAACGGAATGGGAGTCGCGTTCTTTATCTCCAAGAATTACTATATAATTGACTCGCTTCAGGATCGAATCCCTAATTTTGGAACCAATTTTTTCATTTCGCAGGTCCACCTCGACTCGAAATCCCTTATTTGTTAGATCAGACACAACATCTTTTGCATAGTCATTATGGGTTTCAGCGACAGTGACCACACGAATTTGAGTGGGATTTAGCCATAGCGGGAATTTGCCCTCGAAATGTTCGATAAGAATTCCAATAAATCGTTCCAAAGATCCATAGATCGCTCGGTGGATCATCACGGGCGTATGTTTCTTTCCGTCAGCCGCCGTGTAATCCAACTCGAATCGGTTGGGCATCGAAAAATCAATCTGGACAGTTCCACACTGCCAGTGTCTGCCAAGTGAATCTTTGATATTGAATTCAATTTTGGGACCATAGAAGGCGCCCTCTCCCTCTTTAATACCATACTCGATTCCCTTTTTGTTCAGAGCATCTATTAGCGCTTGTGTGGCGGCGTTCCAGTCTTCGTCGCTGCCTTGAGACTTTTCCGGTCTAGTTGCAATGAAGGTTTTAAACTCGCTAAAACCAAATTTTTTGTACACCTGAAAGGTAAAGTCGATGATATCTTCTACTTCGGATTCGACTTTATCCAATGGTGCATAGATGTGAGCATCGTCTTGGGTAAAGGCACGGACACGAAAGAGACCATGGAGTACTCCACTCATCTCATGCCTATGTACGGTTCCCAGTTCCATAAAACGAAGAGGCAGTTCTCGATAGGAGTGCATGTGATACTTATAGACAAGGGAACATCCCGGGCAATTCATAGGCTTCACTGCAAAATCGGATTCATCAATTTCTGTGAAGTACATGTTTTCCTTAAAATTGTCCCAGTGGCCCGAACGTTTCCACAAGGAAGAGTTGAGTATCGTTGGAGTTTTGATTTCTTGGTAACCGCGGCGAAAGCACTCCTCTCGTATATACTCTGCTAAGGTATTCCATAACACTGTTCCTTTTGGATGCCAAAACGGAAATCCAGGTGCTTCCTCTTGAAAACTAAATAGGTCTAGCTCTTTGCCTATTTTTCGATGGTCTCTTTTTTTGGCTTCTTCGATCAGGAAAATATACTCATCCAATTGTTTTTTGGAAGGGAAGGAAACACCATAAATTCTTGTTAGCTGTTTATTCTTTGCGTCACCTTTCCAATAGGCACCAGAAATAGCAGTAAGCTTAAATGCTTTGAGTTGGCCCGTACGAGCAACATGGGGTCCACGGCAAAGGTCATACCACTCACCTTGCCCATATAACGAAACAGATTCGGCGTCAAAACCTTGGATGAGTTCTACCTTATACGGTTCATTTTCCGATTTGAATTTTTGGATAGCATCGGCTTTGGAAAGTTCCCACCTTTTTACGACTAAATCTTCTTTTACAATTTTACCCATCTCTTCTTCAATCTTAGGTAAATCTTCTGGAGAAAGAATCGTATCGCCAAAATCAATATCATAGAAAAAGAAACCAGGACCGTTTTCGATGACAGGTCCTACAGTCAAACGGGCATTAGGCCAAAGCCTTTGAACCGCCATACCCAAAAGGTGAGCTGAAGAATGGTGAAAGACTTCTTTGCCTTCTTTTTCTTCAAAGGTTAAAAAACGGACAGATTCATTCTGAGCGGGCGTGTAGGATAAATCGACGGTTCGACCATCGGATAGAACGACAGCAAGGGCTTTCTCTTTTAAAAATGGCATTTGGGCGAGGATAAAATCAGAAAACGATTTTCCTGCTTCTAGGTCTTTGCTTTTCCCATCTGGGAGGGTAATCTGGTATACACTCATAGAATCTTTTCCCAGGATTTCGAGATTGGCCTTCCAGGAAAAGTAAAGTTTTTTGGGAAATCGTCGTTCCTTGGGAGGCTCATCAAAAAAACAGATCCTTTTACGGATACAGATTCTATCTTTTATAAAATCGTGGACTGGTTTCCAGAATCATTCGCGAAAGATTTACCGATTCGCAAATCGCAATGTTTTGATCTTCGAATGCCCATATTCCTTTTTTATGATTTAAAAATTTGAGTTACGGATTCACCTCAATCCTTCCGAGTACAATCCTATTTTGATCTACCGAGAAGGATCCATCTATTAAGTTGTTATTACTAGTTAACGGGCGTTTGTTCTTTATTTAATACAAAGATAATTGATGTCAAAAATAAAAAAACCGATGCAGGAGCAATGGAATTGATGGGATCTCCGTGGCCTAAATGAGAACCAATGGCACCAGAAAAAATTCCAAAAAGTAGCAGGACTGCCTCTTTTCTAAATTTAGGCATCCATATCAAAACACCAAAAAAAATCTCACCAATTCCTAAGAGTCTAGTAAACCATTCTGGGTAGTTTAGATTTGCCATGTTCTTTAACATTTCTTCCGCACCGACAACCTTCATTCCGCCAAAGAGTAAACAACCTAATGTTAGCATACCGAAAGGAACAAACTTTAAATACTTCATTTTTTTCTCCTGATTGGGTCTATTTCTCCCCAATTTATTGTATCCATCATAGATACATATCATTTAAATTGCAACAATAATAAATACATTTAAACTTTTTTTATTTCAAAAAGAATGAGCTGGATTAGAATGAGAGGATGCAAGAAACGAAATTTGCTGTTTCCGTTCATTTGATGACGGCACTCGCATACAATGCAGGTAAACTCATGAGTTCCGAAGAACTTTCAAAGAGCTTATGCACAAACCCGAGTTTTGTGAGAAAACTAGTCGTTTCTCTATCAAACGCAGGTCTTGTTCACTCTCATAGAGGAAAGTCTGGTGGTGTCCAGCTCAGTAAGCTTCCCGCTGAAATTTCTCTATCCGATATATATTCTGCCATTTCTGAACGAAACATCATCGAGTTGCCTCAAAAGGAACCTTATCTTGGCTGCCCCGTCAGCAAATCAATGGGATTCATTATGGAGGCCGTTTCAAACAGAATGGAAACATCGATTGTAAATTCTCTTTCCCAGATCAATTTGAGTGAAATACTAAAACAAATTAATTAAAATAGATCCACCACTTGCAAAGATTGAGGTTCTGGTTTTCGAGGGGCTAAGGGTATGTTATCCGGGTGGATTCCAAAGATAGTTCCATTTTTCAAGGAATGGCTTTCGCAGTTTAAAAAAAGATAGGATTTTGCGGTATTCCCAGTTTAAAACAACAAACGGATTATAGCTACCAATCCTTTCCGTAATTCCATACTTTACCTTTTCTGTTTCCTCTTGAAAACTACCAAATAGTTTATCCCAGATGATAAGCACTCCTGCGAAGTTCTTATCTATATAAATTTGATTCGAACCATGGTGGACCCTGTGGTGCGAAGGAGTATTAAAAATATTTTCGATAAACCCTAATTTCTTGATTAGGTTTGTGTGAAGAAAAAATTGATACGTCAAATTCAGATTGGTCGCAATCATCATAGTTAGGGGATGAAATCCCAAAAAAGGGATCCATAACCAAAAAATATGTTTCACTAAATCTTCCCAAATGCTTTGTCTGAGAGCTGATCCAAGATTCATATATTCGGAGGAATGATGAACAACATGAGCTGCCCAAAAGAATCGAACTCGATGCATAGCCCTATGTGCCCAGTAAAAACTAAAATCATCCATTAGAAATAGTAAAAGAAAATAAGGTAGGCTTCGATTCCAATGAAACAGGGAATGATTTTGATATATGTAATAAAAAATATGGAAGAATAAAAACTTCCAAAACATTAAGGTGATAGTTGTTAAACCAAAGAGAAAAAGAGAAACAAAACTATCCTTGAAAGCATAATAATTTTTCTTCAATTTATACTGAATCAAAAACTCCAAAAGTATAAATCCAAAAAATATAGGTAGGAAAGAATTCACTGGATCTTCCTGAAATAAATCCATTGTTTGATTATAGCTCTTTACCAAATCTGATATTGATTCACTCATAAAGTTCATATAGATTTAATGTAACCTCTCAGAATTCATTTTTATATTGAACTATGAGAGTGAGAATTCGTCAAGGGCCACGTAATTGATCTAAATCAAAAAGATCAACTTCGGATACGACTTAGGGTTTCTTTCGTTATCCCTAAAAATGAGGCTATATGCGCCAAAGGGATCCGATGGAAGGCATGTGAGTACTTCTTTAAAAAATATTCGTATCGTTCTTTAGCAGTTTTGAATTGGAAATGGATCGCCCTCTCTTCCAATTCAATATAATATAATTCTGTTAGGATTCTTCCCAATTTATTCATGGCTGGAAATTTTTCATAAAGATCATTTAGATCTTGATAGGTGATTTCTCCCAATTCACATTCTTCCAACGCCTCAATACCTTCAATAGAGGGATTGCCATTTATCAAAGATGAAAAGGAAGTAGCAAAATCACCCTCGAGGGCAAACCAAGTTGTAATATCTTTTCTCTTTTGGTTTATAAAGCCTCTGAGTAGACCTCGGTTTACATAGAATATCGAATTTATACGTTCGTTAGGTTCCAAAAGAAAATTTTTCTTTTTTAGATGCCGAATTTTAGTCTTCGATGAAATATATTCTTCTAAGTCGGGCGATAGACTTAAAAACTGGTCTAGGGTTTTGTATAAAGATTCCATAGATCTGCCTTTCAAAATGTCTATGAAACAGAAAGTTCAGGACACATGAAAAAAATCCTTTTTTGCATTTAGAATTGTGGTAAGCTACAAATTTAATCCCCGTGAGTAACCTTTACTTGGGATTTTTCTACTCAATTCGTTTCTTGAAATTCAATTTAAATTGGGGTGTTTCGACTATCCAATCGTTTTTTCGCTAAATCATTTTAGGAGAATTTTATGGGAGAGCTACTGAATTCAATTTGGGAAACCGTCTTTTTCGGAATATTTGGGGGAAACTTTCTTTTTTTAATGATTGCTTTGGCTAGTCTTTTTTGGCTGATCCAACACCGTCGAAAATCCGCGAGGCAAAAAGAATCCCAATCCTCCTATGAAGAAATGGTTAAATCCCAAAAGAAAACAAACATATCCGTACAGGATGTTAAAGCTACGTATGGAACCGCTTCTTGTTACTTTGGTCTTAATCCCGATGGAACACCGCGCGTTATCAACACAGGAAAGTATGAGTTAAAAGGAAAAACGAAAGGTTTCGCCTGGACCTTACAATCGTTTATTCGACTGAATGCCGCAAATTATGAAACAAGAAATTCAACCTACATCTTTAGAGAAGATGAAGTCGACATGAGCTTGAAGCTTACAATGGAGAGCGTACAATTTCAATCAGGTGAGTTCCTAATGATCATGTCAAAACCATCTATGCCGGCAACCAAGAAACTTTCTTCTCTGAATGGTGGTGGAATTTTCCAAAAGCTCCTTGGCTTTCTATACGACACAGCGGCATCGGCTGCACTATCTTTTTACTCAAGTGGCTATTTTGGGGAAGAAGGAAAAAAAATAAGAATCAAAGGAGCGCCTTCTTATGTTTCCCAAAATACGGAATTCATGGATCATTTTTATAGCATCGCTTCAAACGTTTCCTTCTTTGAAAAAATATTCTCTCCCGATTTTGAGAGATTTCTTCTAGAATGGAGAAAACAAGATCTAGGCTTTGTTAGAGAATCGGCAATCGACCTACACGGACTTCTCTTTACAGACTCTGGTCTGACCTTGGGTGCACAATCTGCAATCATTGATCCAGAAAAAGCGGGGCTTTTAGCCGAATATGCTGCCGAAGTTTCCTTGCATATGAAAGAAATCACGTAAAAGCACCAACGTAGTCTTGATTCAAAGGACAGAATTTCATAGTTATAGTTAAATAATCTATATTTCAAACCGGAACGGAGAAAAATTCAGATTACATTATTTCGAATAAAGTATTCTGTTTTTATTGACTTTCTTCGTTATGCGGTCAATTTTTGTATTTGATTTCAGATTGATGATATATGAAAAAACTAACTTTAACATTCTTATTTTTGATTTTAACTTTTATTGGATGCCCAAAACCCGAAAATGGAACATCTCCAGAGATATTGCTTCCCTTATTACCTGGTATTGCAAGCCCACAGTCCTTGGTTGTTACCTACCCGACAAACACCTTTAGATTCCAAGTCAACTCAGCCATTTCTCCAGTTTCTCCTACCTTGAGCGCCACTGCAACTAGTTGCACTATTAGTCCTACCTTACCGAACGGACTTTCTTTAAATAGCACAACCTGTGCCATCACTGGAACACCAACCAATATGCAACCGTCAGCTTCCTACACAATCACAGCGTCCAACTCAGAATCAAGTGGACAAACGAAAATAGGCATAGCGGTTTCCTGCGCAACCTGCAGAATCTTTATCACATCGACAGCCTACTCGGGCAATCTAGGTGGAGCTTCCGGAGCTGACGCAAAATGCAATGCCGATGGGGCTCGACCTAGTACAACGAGCACTTACAAGGCGATGGTCACCGATGCAACTCGGCGCGCTTGTACAACGGTTGATTGTAGTGGTGGAATTTCTGAAAATTTAGATTGGGTATTTTATCCAAATAAAATGTACCACCGCGCGGATGGTACGACTCAAGTTATGACTACAAATTCTGCAGGTATTTCTACATTTCCACTTAATACTGGTTTCGCGTCGGGAGCCGCAAATTCACACTGGACGGGTATGAACAACACTTGGACCAGTAGTGCTAACAATTGTAATAATTGGACAAATAGCTCTTCTGGAAATGGGAACATAGGAATAAATAATAACGCTTCGACTTTCGCTATTTTCAATTCCTCGCCATCTTGTAACCAACCCAGTGTTTTCCTCGCTTGTGTGGAACAGTAAATCTTCTTCAGATCCAAATTTGTGGCCTGAATTGGATTAAAGCCAGTTTATTGATTTAGTCCCTATACTCTGAAAAAGTATAAACGGTATTAGTTTGCGTAGCATGACATCCAATTTTTAGGTATACCTATCGTCTTACACAGTTTTCAACTGCTTTGTCCTGGATGTATATTGCATGGATTACCCCGAACGCAGAGACTCGCAAACAATTTTTTCGTCGAAACAAGTGAAAGTCATTGGAATACACACGGCCTTGGAATATCAGAATCCTGAATTTCTACATTGAGGAAATTGCAACGATGCTTTTGATTTTTCATTTCATAAAACTTACATTTAAAACACATTCATTGTGTGGTAATGATGCCCATTTCTTGAAAATTTTTAATCAAACTTTGAAGACTGACAAATAGAGATTTGCATCCTTCATCAATTTGGAAAGTCTTTTGAATCTAACTGCAAATTACATTTTTGAGCTTAAATTTTGCACTACGAAGAACAACTGAATTTGGATGTCTGATTTATACAATACGAGCTATCTTCTTTCAAGTAAGGTTATTTTATCAATTATTTGATTGAGGAGAAAAACGTTGATGAATAAAGCATATTGTATCTTTATATTGTCATTTTTCATTTTATTTTGTAATGAAAATAAAATTGAAAGTAAATCTAAAGCAAGGGTGCCGAATGCCGTAGGTTGGTTTGATATCTATGTTGAAGATATGGAAAGGGCTTCCATATTTTATGAAAAGATTTGTAACCAGAAACTACAGGACTTAAACGATCCCACAGGTGAAACAATAATGAAAGTTTTTGTAGGTGAAATGAATGCCTATGGTTCTTCCGGCGCATTAGTAAAGTCAAAATACGCTAAACCAGGTAAAGGTGGGACATTGATCTATTTTAGCGTAGAAGATTCTGCGGTCAGCGAATCGAAAGTAAATCAATTGGGAGGAAAAGTGATTCGACCCAAATTTTCCATAGGCAAATTTGGATTTGTAACAATTTTAGAAGATTCTGAAGGAAACTTGATAGGGTTAAATTCAAAAAAATAGATTAACTATTACACATAGATGTGTAAAGAGCCTTACATATCAAAACATCCGGCATTATTTGTGAACTTTTTATTGTCCACATGGTGTCGGATGCTCCATACAAGCAGAGTAACAATCCCTCATCGCCTTCTCATTCACGGCAACCACAGTTCTAAGTGACAGTGTTCTTTGAAAGACCAAAACTAAAACAGCTCATTTAATGGAAAAACTTGAAAAACAAAATCTTAAAACTTTACTCGCCTAGACTTGAAAGAACTTTTCATTTTGAAACGACCAGATCGTACTTTAGATCGACCACTCATTTTAAAGCGATTCGAATTGATTTTAAGTGATTTAAATTGAAATCGATTGGGAGAGAATGAAAATCTACCAGGCGATACATACATTCTCTTTTGAATAGCTTGGAAGAGTCCCGTTAGGTCAAAGCTTTCTGTAACCATAGCTCCACCAGCAGATTCCTCTCCTTCCTCATCCTCATAATAAATAAAATCAGAAACATCGGATGTGACATCTTCCGATTTGACGTCGCCCAAAATATAGATACGCGAATGAAAATCAATCAACTTGTCTATTGCCAATTCAATTTCTTTTTGCAATTCATGTGGATTCGAGGTAATCGGGAGATTGGCATTTCTGGTAAGAACATATAGGAAGTCATTCACGAGAAATACCATCAAAACATAAGAGTTAAATGGTGGAATAACAAGAGAATCGTTTTTGGGATTTTGTACGGTAATAAGAAAGTAAACTGTTCCGTTTCTAAATTCAGGACTGTATTGCGAAAGAATTAAATTAGCTTTCATCGAACCTGAATTTAACTTATCTAATATATCATTTGTAACAAAATCAGATAAAGCTTTTTCTTTTCCCTTTTCATTTACTTTTAGAGTAAACTCTGGTTTTACTGGCAATGCTTGGATTTTAAAAAGTCCAAATTCTTCTTGGTAAAAACTGACTCCATTTTTTTGGTCTTCCATAACCGCATACCTTGCATCAACAGGAATAAAACAGGCAAATTTTCCGAAAGGTGATTCATACAGATTACCTTCTATATCACCATGTTCTAAATCAGGATTGCGATAAATTTCAAAGGTCTGACAATTTAGGAATACATTGCATACGAGGAGTAAGAGTCTGATTTGAGATCGAATCACTTCTTTAGCTCCTCTGTTAACATATCTAAAAACATTTCTTCCGATTCCTCAGAGAATCGATATTCCATGTGAAAATCTGAAACGTTTGCAAATACATTGAATGTAGGTAAAAAGAAAACGGAAATCCATTTTTCGTAACCCATCGAAAACTGGAACGTCTCCTGTGTTTTTTTTAGTTTATTTCTTCGAATAACGCTGTAATGGTGGAATTCTTGATTGTATTCCGGAAAAACCCAAAAAGTGATTCTTGCTAAAGTAATATAGAATCTGCTGTCCTTTGATTCTTTTTGAACTTCAGAGAAATACAAAGTTTCATCACAATCTCCAAGGTCCTGTTGAACGGGATTATCAGTGCCGTAAAAAAAATCTGTGTGGCTATCAATTATGTCAGCATAGGTTTTCAAAATTTCTGCTAATACAAAGTTGTTTTTCCATTTTTTATTTATTTCCGAATATCTCGCAAAACTTCTATTTGCTTTTAGAAAATCCAATACTTTATTTTGCCGAAAGGATTCAGGCAACCCATACACTACTTTTTTAATTTGAAACTGGTATTTTGATTTCAGACGACTCTGTAAAAAATTCAGAAATTCTGGTTCGACACCGACGTAACTTGGCTCTTCAACCAATACTTTTTCCATTTCGTACGTTTCTTGAATTGGATCAATTGGATAGTTAAATTCTTTATGGCGAGGAGCTTTATATCGTATTTTTGCCACCAAACAAAACTTTGGTTTGTAAGAGATTGGAGAAATTGGATAGGTTAATCGAAAAGGACTACCTTCAGACGAATTGATTTCTTTCGTATACCACCCAATCTGACAATTTGTAAGTAGAATGACGAATGTAAGTAAGAAGAGAATGATACATAGTCTTCGCATCTTCAGCCAAGATAGAAGACCTAAAGAAGCGAAGGAAATCTTTTTTTTAAAAAGCCAAAAGCTGAAAAACGAGAGGGGTGGCGCCGAGTAAAAAAGGCTTGCTCTCTCCCCGAAACTCATTATCCTAAATCCGTTTCAAAATCTAACGGAAGGAGAAAGTAAGATAAGAATCTTCGTTTCCGCTTTTTCCGTCCATTACCGAAGGGGTATTCCATGAGACCGATTCTTTTCACTTTGTTATGTCTTTTCAGTTTTAGACCCATGTGAATGTAATGACCGTTCTGGCTATTCTTATAGAGGATACATATACTCAGGACGAAACAAAGCTTTTACGTTTAACGTTTGGGATCGATGTGTATACTGCCGTTTCATTCATGATATCAACTTTCGCAAGGAATGGATGTTGCCTTTGAAGATCCCTGTTTCTTTTCTCCTTCGATTCGCACACTTCTTCACTAGGGAGAATTTTTACCTCTCCCTGCTTTTAGTTTTCCTTTCGAACGTCGTTCCACTTGTAGGTGTACTTTTTCTAAAATGGTCGATTATCAAAATCCTCTACGCATACACGGTTGAAAGTTTTTTACTTATAATCTTTGGTTTACCTAAAATTTTGACCGCAAAACAAAAATTTCCCAAAAAGAAATGGGAACAAAATCTTGGAAGCAGTGCATATGAAAGTACGGCTCTCTTTGGGTTTGCCATGTTTGCTTTTTTAGGAGCTCACGTTACGATCTTACTACCATTGATCCATGCCTTACTCGGAGGAAATGGTTATGAAAGTTATTATGCTTTTTTTAAAACGGAACTTTTGAGTATACCTTTTGAGGAAAGTTTAACATTCGAAAAACTATTCTTGAACTCCTTTCTCATAAACATGAGTTTATGCACTATCTCTCTAGGAGAATCTTTATTTCTTTTTTTCAAAAACAAGGAATTTCTGAAGTTCAACCATGAGCACTTTGCCTACCAAATGGTAATCCGAATTGGATTTGCGCAAGGTACGTTACTTTTTTCTCTTCCACTATTAGCCTTTGTCCTTTGGTTATTTCCGGAAAGCATTGCTCCTATTCTTTGTTTTCTTTGGGTATTTTTCAAATTAATCTTGGATCTCATCTATCTTTACAATCGTTTCCACAAAGAGAAATCATAAGTATGATGTAACTAATTTTTATACAAGATCTATCTACTATGAAACAGAAAGAATTTAAGATTTTCCAAGATCCCCAGAACGAAAAATACATCTACCTTGGCAATCAGGAACTCCTCTACATGGGAAAGATATTATCCCTTTCAGTCCACTCCCACATTACCTGGACACTGTGTTTGCCCTTGCATGGCGAAATTAGATACGAATCAAAAGAAGAGACTTATAAAACGAATCAAGCTTTCCTGATTCCTCCTAAAGTGGACCACCAAATAGAAGGGTACGGCTCCTATCTCGCATTTGTTTTTTTCGAGAAGTACTCTCCGTATGCTCCAGAGATATCCGGAGGTTCTAAAATTATAAGACTAGAGGAAAGAGAACTTTCACCCCTGAAAGTAGAGCTTACCAAATTGATGCAACACAAAGAAAAAGAAAATCATAATCTTAATTTAATATTGGATAATTTGCATATCCCTATCCAAAGAAAATCAAAAATGGATGATCGAATCCTTGTGGTCCAAAAACTCCTACTCCAAAAGGATTTAGAAACCCAGAAATCCCTTGTGGAACTGGCAGCTTCCGTTGGGCTTTCCGAATCCCGTTTGAGCCATCTCTTTCGCGAACAAATGGGAATCCCAATTTCGTCGTACAGGGTCTGGATACGGATTCGGAACTTAGCAGATGCATTGAAAAAAAATCGCAAACTGACAGATGCCGCACATTCCTCTGGATTTTTTGATTCCTCTCATTTGAATAGAGTGTTCAAACAATACTTTGGAATCAATCCTAAGAACGTGTTCGCAGACGCTTTTATACATTGGATCTAAGATTGAATAGGTAAGAAAAAATTTTCATCGGTCACTCTGAAAGAGACTTAGTTTTTGCAATTAAATCCGACAGACTCCTCCAAATATCTTCCTCATAGCAGATTTATACAATTTTTATGAATACAATGTTTTACAATTCAAAGTATGATCACTTACAATTCGCTCATTTCAATATCCTTCTTTGTAGTCGGAATCATCCACACATTACCTATTCTGGGTGCATCGAGCAACCAAACATTAGAAAAACTCTATGGTCTCCCAATCGAAGATGCAAACCTATCCCTGCTTCTAAGACATAGGGCTATTTTATTTGCATGTGTATCTCTGGTATTTTATTATGCTGCATTTGATTCAAGATATCGAGTCATCGGATTTTGGATCGGATATATGAGTATTTTGTCCTTTATCTTGTTTTATTATCAAAACAATGATTTGAATGCTAACCTCAAAAGAGTTTTCCTAATGGATACCATTGCTCTGGTATTCCTAATTTTGGGAACATTCCTATATCTATTCTCCTCTGAGAGGAACTAAAGTTATTCGGTGAAAAGAAAGGATTTTCCGTCACTCTTTGTCAGAATCCGCGAATGAAATGTCAGCATAAACGAAGAAGGATCTTCTTCGTTTTGATAATCTACATGTATCAATTGAATTGAATCATGAGGAGATTTATGAAATCCAAGATCCAAACTAAACTTTCCCTTCTTTTCGTTACACTGGCAGTGGCTGGAAATCTGTTGGCCAAACCAACCAAAACCATCTACGAATTTGAATCCGATGATGGAGGTTTTCGAACCAAAACCATTTTCTATGACAATGGTGAAGAAGTCGTCGCATTCGATACTCAGTTTACGGAGAAGTATGCCGAACAGAGTATACAGTTTTTAAAAACAAAAACAAAAACTCCGATCAAGTACATTGTCATAAGCCATCCAAATCCGGATAAGTTCAATGCAATACCTAGTTTTAAAAAACTGGGTGCAAAAGTCATTGCATCCAAACAAACGATAGAATCGATGAAGGGAGTCCATGAGTACAAAAAGTACTATTGGACAAAAATCGCAAAAGCCTTCACGGAAGCAAATTATCCAAAGTTAGGGAAAGTCGATATCGAATTTGAGGGAACGTATGACCTAAAATTGAAAAATGGAGATAGCCTTCGTTTGACAGAGCTTGGAACCAAAGGAGTAAGCACGAACCAAACCGTATCTTATATACCTGAGCAGAATGCATTCATAGTCGGTGACTTGATACATTTTAAAACGCATGCTTGGCTCGAAGGTGGTATCCAAAATGGAAAACCTAATCCAAACGTGAACGAGTGGATCGTGTCCCTAGACAAACTTAAATCTTTTGGAAATTCGGAAACTCTTGTATTTGGTGGCCGAGGGAAAGCTGCAAAATTGTTCGATGCAGTTAAGGAACAAAAAAAATACTTAAAGGAAGTAGATGAAATTGTTAATGACTATATCAAAGACCTTGGCGTTTTACAAACAGAACTTAAGTCTGATATGGCAAACAAACACTACCAAGAGCTCGAAAAACGAATTTCGAAAGAATTTCCAGAGTATGCCCTCCCCTACATGGTAGGCTATGGAATCTATGGACTAGTGAACTCGAAGTTACAGTAGACTTCCTTAAACATTTATTTGGAATCCCCACCTCTTCGAAATCGTTTCGGAGAGGTGCCCATTATTTCTTCAAATTGTGCATAAAACGAAGACAAACTTTCATAACCACAACGGAATGAGATTTCCGTAATCGTTTCCTCGGTAGTTTCCAAGAGAACAATGGACATTTGAATTCGTTTTAATTTTAAATATTCCAGTGGTGAAATCTTTAGTTCCGAACGAAACGTCCGATCAATTTGCCTTGTTGATAAGGGCAATACATTTTGAAAGTCTTCCAACAAAATTTTCTTTCGGAAATTTTTTTCTATGTACATTATGATCTTTTGATTCCGTTCTGTTTTGGCAATCGGTAAAGAAAGATTTTTAGATTTATACTTATTGAGAATTTCCTCTAAAATTTTTGTAATCAATTTTAAACTCAATTGGCGAATTTCATTTTGTTTCGGTTTTCCTTCTAATGAAATAATCAAAGCCCGAAGAACAGGATTATCAGTTATTTGATAGATATTTTTTTCTAAACTTTGGAATGACTTTGCATCAAAATAAAGAGAATGGAATTTTACCGCATCACCCCACGTTAGGGTTCTATGTTTAGTTTTGCTTGGAATGAAAGCGATATTATAGTCATAAAGCAGTTCACGCTTTTTTTCATCTTCTAATAAAAAAACCCCATTTTCTACGATCAGTAGTTGGTGTAATCGATGATGGTGAAATCCTGAGTCCTCTTTCTTTGTGTATGTTTGTATCCTGCTTAAATTTTTATTCAAATTACCCACCTCACTTACTGGATCATAATGTCTATATTTCGGAAAACAATGTCTGAATTTCAGAAGAATAGAAATTACATGTATGCTAACTTGGATAAGTATACAAAGGATCTCTAATGAAAGCAATACAAATTTTTAATCATGGGAATACTGACCAACTAACAATAGCAGACTTAGAGATGCCTACACTCCAAAATGAAGAAGTTCTAATTCAAGTTAAGGCAATCTCGATTAATCACTTCGATATTCTATCGAGAAAGGGAATTTATCCAAATATGAAATTGCCACGAATTCTCGGAATGGATTGTGCGGGAGTCGTGGTTTCCTCCAAAGATCCCTTAGGAAGATGGAAAGCAGGAGAACGAGTTTTGGTTTTAGGCGAAACCTTAGGTCTTGGTGGACCAGGTGCCTATAGTGAATATGTAAATGTTCCATATCAGGAAGTATTTGCAATTCCAAACTCAATCAGTTTTGAAGAAGCAGCAAATATTGGAATTTCTTATCTAACAGCCTTGTACGTTACAAAATATAAAATAGGTGATCTTAAGGATAAATACGTTCTTATCCCAGGTATTAGCGGTGGAGTTGCGTCTTCCTTACTCCAATTTTGTAAACTCTTCGGTGCAAGAACAATTGTTACAAGTAGGATGGAAGGCCATTGTACTTCTGCAGTCGAAATGGGAGCAGACTATGCCTTCCAAAACTCCGATCCAAATGCCATTGCAAAAATACGGGAAGTAACTGACGGGAGAGGAGTTTCTATCGTACTCAATGCTGTAGGAGGACCGACAATTCCATTTTCCATCCAATGCCTGCAAGGTAACGGAGGTCAGCTGTACTTGATTGGAACTTGTGCTGGTAAAGACGTAGAACTCAATCTCTTCCAAATCTTGCTTAAAGAGATATCGCTCATTGGATGCAATTTCGGAAGTTTACTTCCAGAGGAGAGAGGGAAAATATATGAGGAATTTCTGGATTTTGTAAAGCAGAAGAAGTTTCAAATTAAAGTTGATCGTATCTTTCCACTGGCTGAGGCAAAAGAAGCACATACATATATGGAATCGGGAAACCATTTTGGCAAGATCCTACTAAAGCCATAGTAAAGAGGATGCAAAAAAGGGGGCATTGCCCCCTAACAGAACTTACTATCATTCAGACTGAATCGTCAAAGTTGAGCTTGATTGTGAGCTATGTCTAAATTGATTTACATAGGTTAAGAGTGGATACGGATTTGCATACATCGGATCAACATTATCAATCGCAAGCCCAAGGCGTGTGCCTTTCGGAAAATCATGTGCCACGGCTTGTAAGTCCAAAATTAGATCTGCATCCCTACCGCTACTAACCGTCAGTGTGCTTGTTCCGTGGGTTATCAATGTACCTGTTCCCCAAGAATCTACTTCATACAAGTATACAACAAAATGGGGACGACTCACCGCAGAATTGATTCTGCCTTTATAGGTAACCTTTCCTCGTACTTTTAATGTATTCGCTAAAGAATCGGATAGATATACCATTGCATTCTTTCTATCGATCAGGTTCACATTTGTTTTTACGGGAATTGATACCGCTCCATCTAAAATTTCCGACAATAAAGGTACTCCAGTCGTTGCAATGGTCGCACCCGCAATTAAGGTATTTGAGGTGTTGCTAGAATTGTTAGAGGTACTAATGGATCCAGGAGTTAGGTTAAACATACCCATTGGTTTAAGAAAAAAGGTTCGGTTTACTTGGTTTTGAATTGGCCAGGTATTGTAAAACACACGTTCAGTCACGTGTCTTTTTTGAATGCTAACTCTAGGTTTAGTCATGATTCCATTTTGAATACCCTTTAACCAATAATCAAACCAATCATAGGTATTTGTCCAAACATAATTTTGTAATCCTAATACACCCCCAATCTCAGCCGTGGCGTGAATACCATTGTTGAGATCTAATTTTTTCGGAACTGTTAACTTTTGGAAATAATCCAGAATTTGATTCGGTTGGAAGAGATTATCTTGAGAATTACTTGAAATATAAACCGGTTTGCCCGTTGCATTTAAAGCCGAAACATAGGTGCTAGGTGAACGATCTCCTGCCCAATTAAGAACAGATTGTACATCTCTGTTGTCTAGAAGTTTTTGAAAATTTTCAGCTATGATGGGATCCATTCTTCCTGTGAGATATCCAGAGCCAATTAAAAGTAGTCCCCATACAAGTCTCGGCGTCTGGTTACCATACAATGAATCTGGTAGACTTCCCCATCCACTCATAGCAACGGCAGTTTTGATCCTTGGTTCTTTTGTAACACCAAGAAGGGAGATACCCGCGCCATACGATATTCCGGCGATCCCTATGTTATCATTGACTGGAGCAACTCTTTCTAGATAATCAATCGCACTCGAAAGATCTTCCATATCCTTAGGACCAGCTACATTGATCTTACCTTGTGATGTTCCAAAACCTCGTGTGTTATAGCTTAGCACCACATATCCTTTTTTGGCTAACTTCGCAGCGGGTACAATGTACTCATATTCATTTAAGGCCCAACTATTAACAAAGATAATCGCAGGAAAAGGCCCTACTCCTGACTTTGGTTGAAATAAATTCCCAGTTATTTTCGTGCCATCATACGAAGTGAACGCAACTTGATCATCAAAGCTGAAACTTCCATCATTCTCCGCAGCGAATGCCGAATCCATTCGGCTTCTTTCGGAAGCATTGGATAAAGCTAACTGTTCGGGAGTTGGGGAAGTTGTTGTTTCTTGTGTAGAGCTCAGCAAACCTAAAATAGGCACTGATAACTTGTTTTGGTTTTCGCTTGGTCCACAGGCAAGTGTTAGGGAAATCGCCACGCAGCCTAAAGCAATTTTTGTTTGGTATTTTTTCATAAATTGTCTCCGCTTTGACTCCTTTTTATCACAAATATGGCTTGCCTGCGTCTAAAATGGGGATTTTAGTCGTTTTTTTGAGTCCAAGATGGTAACTTTTTACCTTTTTTCCGTACAAAAAGTACCGGAGGACTTTTCACAATCTCAAGGGATCTCTTAGGTAGGGCAATGATTGAATTATTTAGTTCCTGGTTGCTATTTGGTGCATGGTTTCACCTTCTCTTAGCGTTACATTTGTACTTGAAACATGCTAAATCTAAAGGATTTCCATTTGCTTCTATTTCCGCAATTGCTGCCGCTTTATTGATTGTGTATGCCTACTTGGTTCTAAGTAGAATATCGTTTCAGAGTGTATACTTCGATCATGGATACGTATTCGCAATCTTTCTCATTCCAGCTAGCATGCAGTATACGATCGAACAATTCCTTACAAGTGAATCAGTAGGATTTAAAAAATGGAGCCGATATTTACCTTTTTTAATCTGCCTTATTGTTTTCTTTAGTATCGAATTCTCTTTTTCCAACCTGAAATTTGAACCTCTACACGTTCAATTGCATAGTGACTTCTTTTCCATACCAGAGTATTTTGCGATGATAGGCTGCTTGTATTGGTTATTCACATTCCTAATGATGCTCCATTCCTATCGAAATATCCTCTTTCAGAACCCCAATCCTTTAGCAAAGATGGGAGTAAAAATTTTAAGTATGATCATCTACGGGAATCTCATATTTGCTTTTTTGATCTTAATCAGCATCCTATTCCGGTGGGAAGAAGGATTGTATTTTACTGCTTTTTTATCTACTCTAATGGCAGTGATTGCTTTTCTCCGCTCACAAGCTCAGCCAAACTTATTTAACGAGATCCTCCCTGGTCTTAGACAGTCCTACCAAACTTCCAGAATCCTGAATCTGAATCTTGAGGAGCTCAATGCAAACATACAAGTACTTATGCAGGAAGAAAAAATCTACCAAGAAGAAAATTTAAACATAGCCAACTTTGCTGAACGGTTGGGAATAAAAGATTACCAATTGAGCGAATATATCAATGCTTATATGGGAATGAATTTTAATCGATATATCAATGAATACCGGATAAAAGAAGTATGTAAAAAAATCCAAGAGCAACCAAAAGTGAATTTATTAAATCTGGCATACCAAGTTGGGTTCAATTCAAAAGCAAATTTCAATATTGCTTTTAAATCGGTGTTAAAAATGACTCCGAGTGAATATGCGAAACAAATAAAATTTGATCAAAAGAAAAAAGGATGGAGTTAAACGAATGTCGTCGTTAAAAAAAACAATTGTATCAATCGTACTTGCGACTTTGTGGATCAGCATTTCCGAATTCGTCCGAAACACTTATTTATTAAATGATTTTTGGATTGAACACTACCAAAATTTAGGGTTAACATTCCCTGAGGAACCGATCAACGGAGCAGTATGGATGATGCACTACCTAAACCGTGACTTTTTGCTTCTTGGTGTTTTTTTTGCACCTGGATTTTGTTTTTTGGTTTCCGATCTATTGTCTGAATCAGCTGACTTTCTGTTTTGCGATGGCCCTTGTTTTCGAGTTGAGTTCGGCTGAGCTGTAGTGTTTTGCGAAGAAGGACCACCACCTGGTCGCGGGGGCCGTCTCTGGCCTCTATTTCCACTTCCACCACCACCGCCTGAGCCATGGATTTTGGGAGCTTTTCCTGTATGAGATTCCACACGAGCAGAATGGAAGGGATGTTCCCGGTCTACAGGGATCGAAATTCCAATTACCTTTTCAATATCTTTGATCAGAGATCTTTCGTCTGCTTCTGCTAACGCAATCGCAATCCCATTTTTTCCGGCACGTGCAGTACGGCCAATTCGATGGACATAGGTTTCGGGAACATAAGGAATTTCATAATTGATAACATGGGTGATGTCATCGATATCGATTCCCCTTGCCGCCAAATCTGTTGCGACCAGGGCTTTGTTTTTACCAGATCGAAAATCCTCTAAGGCTCTTTGCCTAGCAGATTGACTTTTGTTTCCGTGAATGGCATCTGTTTTGATCCCATTTTTGTTTAGGAGTTCCGAAATTTTATTGGCCCCATGTTTTGTTTTAGTAAAGATAATGGTTTTTTTAAAATTTTTATCTTTAAACAAATGGAGGAGAAGATTTTTTTTATCCGCAAGTTCGGTATACATTACAGATTGCGAAATTAACTCGACGGTTGATGATACAGGTGTGATATCGATACGAATTGGTTCCACCAATATGGAGTTTGCCAACTTTTCGATATCAGGTGGCATTGTGGCAGAAAAAAACAAATTTTGCCTACGCTTCGGCAAAAACGAAATGATCTTTCGAATGTCATGGATAAAACCCATGTCCAACATCCTGTCTGCTTCATCTAACACAAAGATCTCTAGATTTTTTAAAGAGACCAAATTCTGATTCATCAAATCAACAAGCCGACCAGGTGTAGCAATGAGGACATCCAGTCCGCTTGCAATGGCTTTCGCTTGGGGATTTTGCCCCACACCACCAAAAATAACCGCCGTTCGAATCTCGGTATATTTTCCATATAGAAGAAAACTTTCATGAACCTGGATGGCAAGTTCTCGAGTAGGAACCAATACTAGCGACCTTGGTTGTTTTGGATTGGGTTTTGCCCTTGTGGAAATTAGATTATGGATCATGGGTAAAGCAAAAGCTGCAGTTTTACCAGTTCCTGTTTGAGCACAACCTAACAGATCATGATTTTCGAGAAGTAAGGGAATTGCTTGGATTTGGATGGGCGTCGGTATGGTATAACCAGTCTCAACGACTGCTTTTTGGATGGATGGATCTAATTTCAGATCAGAAAAAGTTTCAATTTTTTTTTGCAATGTATGCCTTCGTGTGTTCCTCCTAACTTAAAAAAAGGCAAATATTTGGATAGGTCAAAAATTTTTCTTTTGAATGAAAGATACAAGAACGAGGGTGTCATTTCAACCGAGATACAATATGAAGGTTAATTGGAAAGAATACATTCGTAGAATTGATGAACTTCAGGCGAGAATTCCCGATGAAGTATCTGAACTTTTGTCCAGTATTAGAGTTATGCGATACAAAAACCTTCTTTAGAATAGATTCACACTTTTAAAGATTCTCTGGTTCCAAAAATGAAATGATTATCTATTAGATACTTCCTGAAAGCGATCTGTAATTTCCCAATCACCTTTTCCGTCAGGTTTCATCAGAAAAGCCTCATCGCCTTTTGTCCACCAAACCAATGTCTTGTTGTCAGTATAACGAACTCCAGATGCAGCGACTCCTTGGTTTAAAGTTATCAAATTCCCATCGGTAAACTTAAGAGTTACAAAAAATGTTTCTTTAAAATCAAAAGGATTATGATAAATTGCATTTACTATCCGACCGTTCCGATCTTCATATACGACTTCTATTTTTTCGTAACCAGATTTACAAAGGAGTGTACAAAGACAAATGAAAGGAATTATCAAAAACTTATACATAAATGTGGGTTTATATGGCCTTTCCAAAGTGATTTACCTATTTCTTCTAAATGGAAGGAATGAGTTCAAGTAGAAAAAAGATCGAAGAAGGACCCCAATCTCCAAAAGGACCCCATTGGTCTAAGATTTTGAGAATCCCCTCCTAAAGACCAGGCCCAGGATTCGTTTTTTTTCTATACCGGCAGCAATCATTTGATTTTTACTTTTCCTAGAAGATGAGTGCCAAAGACTATCATCCATACCGAAGGATTCTCTATGAATTTAAATAAATATAGCAAAGTATTAACTCAAGATGATAGCCTACCTGCCTCCCAAGCGATGATCATCGGATCTGGTGTTCCCTATGAAGATCTAAACAAACCCTTCATCGGAATTGGAAGTACTGGATTTGATGGAAATCCATGCAATATGCATTTAACGAGTTTATCCTCGATTCAGAAAAAAAGTGTTCTCGATACAAAAAAAATGGTTGGTCTACTCTTTAACACAATTGGTGTCAGTGATGGGATCACCAACGGAAATGATGGAATGCGATACTCGCTTCCATCAAGGGAAATCATTGCCGATTCGATTGAAACAATCGCAGGTGCACATTTTTATGATGGAATCCTATTTACAGCGGGCTGCGACAAAAACATGCCTGGAGCCATCATGGCTATGGCAAGACTCAACCGACCATCAATTATGGTTTACGGTGGAACAATCAATGGTGGGCACTACCAAGGCGAAAAATTAAATATCGTCTCGGCTTTTGAAGCCTACGGCAAAAAAATCAATGGCAAAATCTCTGAAGAAGACTTTCGCGAAATCATTAAAGAATCCTGTCCTGGACCCGGTGCCTGTGGTGGCATGTATACTGCAAACACCATGGCAACGGCAATTGAAGCAATGGGGATGAGTCTACCGTACAGTTCGTCCGCACCTGCAAGAAGCCAAGAGAAAAAAAATGAATGTGCAACTATCGGAGATTTTATCTATCGGCTTTTAGAAAAAGATATCAAACCATCGGATATCATCACTCCCGCTTCCGTACAAAATGCACTGAGAATTATAACCATTTTAGGTGGATCCACCAATGCCGCTCTTCATATGATCGCTATCGCAAGAACTATGGGAGTACCTCTGGATCTAAATATGATCCAAAAGATAACAGACACTACCCCTCTCCTGGCTGATATGAAACCAAGTGGAAAATACTTAATGGAAGATTTGTTTGCAATCGGTGGAGTTCCTGCCATTTTAAAATTTCTTTTAAAGGAAGGAATGATCGATGGAAGTTGTCTTACGGTAACTGGTAAAACCCTCGGAGAAAATATCGAAGGATTACCTGGACTTCCAGGGGAACAAGATCTCCTACGCCCCGTCTCAAACCCGATCAAAAAAGAAGGTCATATTCAAATACTCTACGGTAATATCGCAAAACAAGGTGCAGTTGCTAAGATCACTGGACATGAGGGAGAAACCTTCGAAGGACAAGCAATTTGTTTTGATTCAGAGAAAGATGCCAATGAAGGGATTCGCGATGGTAAGGTAAAACCAGGTCACGTAGTTGTAATTCGCTACGTTGGTCCGAAAGGTGGACCTGGGATGCCGGAGATGCTCAAGCCAACGTCTGCCATCATAGGTGCAGGCCTTGGCAATTCGGTTGCTCTCATCACAGATGGTAGATTTTCAGGTGGCACTCATGGATTTGTGGTCGGCCATGTTACACCTGAGGCGATGGAAGGTGGAGAAATTGCTTTGATTCAAGATGGAGATACTATCTTTATTGATGCCAAGACAAACCAATTGCTCGTTAAAGTAAGTGATGAGGTCTTAGCCGAAAGAAAGAAACAATGGAAAAAACCACCATACCGAGTCAGTTCCGGCTATCTCTGGAAGTACATCCAGAATGTTAGAGACGCAAGTACGGGTTGCTTGACGGATAGAGATTAGGCTTGGATAGATCAAATCCTTTTCTGTAAATGGAATCGTTATGCAATTTAATCTAAAAAAGGTTTTTAAGATTTTTTTTGTTATGATCTCTTTGGTCTCTTCACTGGTGTCCTGGTATTTTTATTTCAATCTTTTCTGGTTGTATCGAAATGAACTTTATGGCAACGAAAGTTTTTTTGATCAGGATACCTACTTTGTATATCATGCACAAAGTGAGATTCTTATTTTTCCATCTCTAGGATTTTCATTCTTATCAATTTTTTTAGTAATCCTTTGGATACTTCCAAATCGGAAAGCTAAACCTAACCTAATTTAAATCCAATCTTGGAATAACAGTGCCATTTTTAAAATTTCGTCAAAACTATAGAAATACACTTGTTTGTTGATCTATGAGAATCAAAAAACTTTCCTCAACAGATTCCGATTTTCCAAAACCACCACGAAGCTCTAGATCAATGAATCCATGTAAAACGGAGCGTAGAATACGGATTTTATGAATCGATGATTCATCTAATTTCGCAACACCAAGAGATTGAGAGACAAGGTCGAGTATCGAGTCCCCTATTGGTTTTAGCACAGGATCCATTTCCGTTGACGGTAGGGTCAGCTCATAGAGATGAGGAAATTCTTTCGCAAAACTTCGATATGCTGAAATGACTGTTTGGATTTTATTTTTTTTAGATTCATTCGATTGTTGGGAGATTTGTAAATATTTCAAAAACAATTGTAAACTTTCCTTCCGAATTTCAAATTTCAAAGTTTCCAAATCTTGAATATGATTGTAAAGGGAAGGGGTACGTATCTTCAGCTTCTTAGCCACGTTTGCAAGCGTTAGTGAAGAAAGGCCCTCTTCTTTTACTAGGTTCAGTGCCTTAGAAACTATTAAATCTCTCGTAACTGTAGGAGTCCCTTTTGTAGGTCTTCCATGTTTGTGTATTATTTTTTTTGCCATTGTGATTTTACAATTTGGTAAAAGCGAGTTACTTCATCTCTGTAAGGGTAGTGACCACTCCTTTCAAAAAGAAAGTAACTCCCGTTTGTTTTTTCGGCAATCCATTTTGCCTCTGATTCAGGATTTGGAAAATCAGGATCTTTTGCCCCCATAACAACGATAACTCCTCCTTTTACTTGATCCAATTCTGCCTCACATTCTTTTTTAGAGGCAAAAATCATGGATCGAACTACTTCCATCCTACCCTCTTCTTTAAGATTGTGTTTGATTCTCTCTGCATGTAGTTCCAAATCCTCAGGTTTGATTTCTGGATATAAACTTTTGTAGTAATTGGACCAAAGACTTGGACCCCATGTCCCCCGAAACATAACTTGAATCATGGCCTTCATAAAAAAAGACATCCCATCTCCATCCCGAACAAACGGCCCAGAAATAATGATACCAGAAACTTGCTTTTTAGATTTCGCTTTTATGTAAACAGCTGAAGCGGCCGTCATGGAGTTTGCAATGATATAAACTGACTGGAATTTTTTCTCTTCGATAAATGAGAGTATATCGAGTGCTACTTCCTTTGGTCCATAACTTATAAAATTCACATCAGATCCACCTAATCCTCGCAGATCGAATGAGTATACTTGCCCATCTTTTGACAATAGTTTAGAGAGGGGTTCGTAATTCTCTTTTAGATCGCCTAAGCCTGGTAGTAAGATAAAAACTTTATCCCCCCGACCCTGAACCCTGTATGATATCTTTCCTTCTTTTGTCTGGAAGAATTCAGCCCTTGGCTCTTCACTTGTATATTGATCCTGTAGTTTTGCAGGATTGAAATTTTGGATGGGACTTGCGCCCAAGTTTTCAAAAACAAGAAAAGAAAGGAGAATCATAATTAGAAAAGTAAGTTCAAATTTATAACCAACAATGTAAATTCCCAATTGGAGTTTTTGTATCTTCATAATAAAACTAATAGTATTAGTTATTTAAACTAAGTCAATTAGTTTTATACAATTAAATCAATTTGTTTTGTAGTTTTAAAAATGACAATCGACAGATGGAAAAAATGAAAAGCAGTTTTTTTATTGGCAAGACCATTTGGGAAACCGCCATCGCTCATAATTTCCCTCTTTACCATTTACGCGGGGTAACGCACGATGCACCTCATGCTGCGTTTTTGTTTCAGAAGTAATATCCTATTTCAGTGAAAGAAATGAGAGAGAAAAACAATTGCAGAAAGGAAAAGATGGGCGAAGGAAATCCGTTTGTCTAACCAAAGTTGAAATTGATTGAGAACAAATAACAAAACGTGAGGCAGGTGAATCCACCTACCCACGTTTCCGATTTTCCTTTAGTTAAAGGAAGTTTTTAGATGGCGTTTTTGCCTTTTTCGCCAGTTCGAATGCGAACCACTTCTTCCAAAGGCATGATGAAGATCTTTCCATCTCCAATCTTTCCATCTCCACTTTTTGCCGCTTTGAGAATTGCATCCACAGTCGGCTTAACAAATTCATCATTCACAGCGATTTCCAATCTTACCTTTCTAAGTAGATTTACAGTGTATTCATGTCCACGAAAAACTTCCGTTTTACCTTTTTGTTGTCCATAACCTTGAACATCTGAAACCGTTAGACGGTAGATTTCGTTTTTTGTAAGTTCCGCTTTTACTTCTTCAAGTTTGTGCGGTTGGATGATTGCAATGATCATTTTCATAATTAACTAGCTCCTATACCTTAACCACGAGCTCGGATACTGAAATCAGGGTATGCTTCCGCACCATGTTCCCCGAGGTCAAGACCACTGAGTTCTTCTTCTTCGCTCACTCGGATTCCACCGGCAAGTTTCAATATATACCACAAGACGAAGGAAATTACAAATGTAAATCCACCGATTGCCAAGATTCCAATCAGCTGTGTTGTGATAGATGGAACATCTACACCAGCAGGTGAATCCGCATATCCAAAGATTGCAACTGCTAAAGTTCCCCAAATACCGCAAACTAAGTGGACAGAAGTTGCACCCACTGGGTCATCAATTTTAATTTTGTCAAAAAAGAGGACAGATAGTACGACAAGAACTCCCGATACGGCACCGATGATTGCTGCCGAACTTGGACTTACGATAGCACAAGGAGCAGTAATACCAACAAGACCTGCAAGAGTTCCATTGAGAATCATACCAAGGTCAGGTTTTTTTAGAATCACCCAAGCAGTCACAGTGGAGGCGAGAGCACCTAAAGCTGCAGAAATATTGGTAGTCACGATCACATGGGACATCGTTGAACCATCACCTACACCCATAGTGGAACCTGGGTTAAATCCGAACCAACCTAGCCAGAGGATTAGAGTTCCAAGAGCCGCGGATGTCATGTTGTGACCAAGGATCGGTTTGATGCGACCATCTGGAAGGTATTTTCCCTTTCTAGCACCAAGAACGATCGCACCGGCAAGTGCCGCCCAACCACCTACGGAGTGAACTACGGTTGAACCAGCGAAGTCATGGAATCCAAGCTCTGCAAGCCATCCACCACCCCAAACCCAGTGACCAGTGAATGGGTAAAAGAATGCAACAAGGATAAAAGAGAAAATTAAGAAAGAGTGGAATTTCACTCGTTCCGCGACCGCTCCAGAAACGATGGTTGCTGCAGTAGCTGCAAACACCAATTGAAAGAAAAATTTTGCAAGGAGTGGAACGCCGGTCCAGTTCATTGAACTGTAAACACCTTTGTAGGCATCGCCTAATGCGGGAGAGTTGTCTGCTCCACCGAGGAAAAATAAACCCTCAGTTGCCATATAAGGTGTACTTCCGTCACCAAACATTAGACCCCATCCAATCGCCCAGTATGAGAACGTTGCTGCTGCGAAAACTACAAAGTTTTTTGCGAGGATGTTCACTGTATTTTTGGATTGAGCAAACCCTGATTCCACGAGGGCAAATCCAGCGTTCATAAAGAACACCAACATACCAGCCACAAGAACCCAAAGGGTATCGAGACCAACTGTTAGAGTCGCAATTGCGTTTGCTGTTTCTGCTGCTGGATCCGGGGCCTTCGCAGGTTCATCTGCAAATAGGAACATCGGAACAACCAGGAGCAGGAAGGCGAAAGTTTTGAAATAATTTTTCATATTGCCATGTATCCTTTCCATGATATTTGCCTACGAATGTGCAAGAATGGTACCCGCACGAAAAAAAAACTTACAAAACAGTGAAAAAGGAAGGATTTTGCCTATAAACCTTTCATTCTGCTTATTTTTTTACTCCACTCCCGTTTACAAAATGCATAAGATCAAATAAAATAGCAGCAAAAAGATCATATATTAAGCATTTTTATCAATAAGTAGGCAAGATTTTCATACACCTCGCCTGAGTGGACTTTGAATCGTATTTCTGATTTTTGAGATCCCAAACTGTATAATGCCACTTGGGGGACTCTTCCCAATCTAATCTAATATGTTAAAAGAAAGAGTTCGGAAGCTCAACGGAAAAGAAGTTCAAGAATCTAGAGAATACATCCTCTATTGGATGCAAGCGTATCGAAGGTTTGATTCAAACCATTCGTTCGATTATGCAATCCAACTGGCCAAAAAATACGACAAACCATTGGTAGTCTACGAAGGGCTTCGATCTGACTATCCATGGAGCTCCCGAAGGATACACAAATTCATATTAGAAGGTATGGTTGAAAACGAAGCAAGAGCAAGAGAGTTAGGTGTCATATATTGGCCTTTTATAGAAACCAGATCCAATCCAGCAAAAGGTCTTTTGAAGGAAATTTCGGAAAAAGCAATTCTAATTATTACGGACGATTTTCCTTGTTTTATCATCCCAGAACAATCGGAGAAACTTGCGAAGAAGATTGATACTGCGATGTTTGCAGTCGATGGAAATAGTATCCTTCCATTCCAAATTTTCGAAAAAGAAGCGAGTGCTGCTCGAGTTCTAAGGCTTTGGATCCACAAAAAGATTCCGAATTTTATTCCACATTTTGCAAAAATCAAACTTTCGAAAAATGATATACCAAATAGCGATAAAAAACCCAAACCACCCAAACGAATTGGGATGTTCCCCAACTTAGTGTCCATCTTGGATGAGATTGATTTTAAAGAAGATGTTCAACCCGCCAAGGGAGTATTAGGTGGAAGAAAGGAAGCACTTAGACTTTTAAAAGATTTTATAGGTATGAAATTATCAAAGTACCAAACAGATCGTTCACAACCGAATTCACCCGAAAGAACAGCAACGAGTGGACTTTCCCCCTACTTACATTTTGGCTATATAAGTTCAGAAGAGATTTTCTGGAGCATTTTGAACTCGATAAAACCCAAATGGAATCCGGAAGAATTGACCTACTCCAAACCAGGAGACCGAGAGAACTTCTATTCTAAAGATTTGAGTGCCAATCATTTTTTTGATGAACTCATTACTTGGAGGGATATCGGATATTTATTTTTTTGGAAAGACAAACCCTTTCGAAAGGATTTGGAATCTTTACCAAATTGGGTCAAAGAGAACTTTAAAAAACATAAAAAGGATCAAAGAGAGTATGTCTACTCATTAGAAGAATTTGATGCGGCAAAAACACATGACGAACTTTGGAATGCGGCCCAAACGGAATTAAAAAAAACAGGTCGGATGCACAACTACATGCGAATGCTCTGGGGGAAAAAAGTAATTGAGTGGTCCAATTCCTACGAGCAGGCGTTTGAAATCCTAGAACACCTAAACAACAAATATGCTTATGATGGCAGAAATCCCAACTCATACACAGGAATTCTTTGGTGTTTTGGTCTTTTTGATAGACCGTGGTTTCCAGAACGCAATGTTTTGGGGAATGTTCGGTATATGTCCTCCGACTCGACCAAAAAAAAGTTTAAAATGAAGGAATATATGGAGTATACTTTGGAATTGGAGGGAAATCAAAACTTATTCTCATGAGCCAAATCAGTCTTCCATCCATAGAGGAGAGAACAGAAAAAGAATATGAATCTATCTATTTACATTCTGTGATTCTTTTTAATGATTCTATTAATGAGTTTAGTCATGTAGAATCTTGTTTGATGAAGATATGTTTTAAAACAAAAAAAGAAGCGAAACGAATTGCAATAGAAGCTCACACGAATGGCAAAGCAGTTTGCTTTGTAGGTTCTCCGGAAGAGTGTGAGACAATCTCAGAAAAACTAACAAAAGAAAGACTGACTGTATCCATATCAAGTTAATCATGGTTATCAAAAAAGTGACAAAAAAACTTTCCCCAAAAGGATCCGAGTCAAATACATTATTTCACGAATTCTTAGCTCAATTGAATGGATATATAGATTACGAAAAGGCCAAGTTTTATCCAAAATTTTTCAAAGCGGGACCAGGAGAATATGCAGAAGGAGATCAGTTTTTGGGAGTTACAGTACCCAATCAAAGAAAGGTGGCTAAAAAGTTTGCAGACAAGTTTACACTCTCCGAAATCGCATTGGCATTGAACTCGGAATGGCATGAAGTTCGCCTAACGGGACTTTTCATCTTAGTATTAAAATTTCAAAAAACTAAAGACTCTAGGTATAGACAGGATATCGCAGAATTTTATCTGAAGCATACTAAATGTATCAACAACTGGGACTTGGTAGATACAACTGCTCCACAAATTTTAGGCGAATACTTACTCGATCGTGATAAAAAACCTTTATACAAGCTTGCAAAGTCGAACGATCTTTGGGAAAACCGGATTGCAGTTCTTTCCTGTTTTACGTTCATTCGCCGATGCGAATTCGATGATATTTTATTTTTCTGTGAACTTTTTTTAAACCACCCACATGATTTGATTCATAAGGCAACTGGATGGATGCTTCGAGAGGTTGGGAAAAAAGATATAAAAACGCTTCTTGGTTTTTTGGAAAAATACCATCATAAAATGCCACGTACTATGCTACGTTATGCGATCGAAAAACTTCCAGAAAAACAAAGAAAATATTGGTTAACCAAAGAATCATGTCAAAAAAGATGACACTGGAACTTTTTTTTGGTATACCTCCAGTGGAAACAATACGCATCACAAGCCTTACAAAAGAATTTCTAGGAAGAGGCATAAATTCCAAAGGACAAAATCTTGATTTCCCCTATCTTTTGATAGGTGACGAAGTTCAAATCGAACCAGTTAAAAGAAGACCAAAATCGCGCTCCCACAAGACCATCGAGATCCAGAGAAATACGGAATGGAGTGATGTTCTATGTGAGTATTTCGGAGAGTGTGGAGGCTGCGTAGGGCAACATTTGAATTACAAAACCCAATTGAATTTAAAATTTTCACCCATTCAGAAATTGTATCTCGATCATTTTGGAATAGAACTTCAAGAAGCGCCTGCACAACAAATTTACGAATACAGAACCAGAATGGATTTTTCCATTTTTCCTGGACCGAAGATTGGTCTTAGACAACGTGGCAACTTCCGGCGCATTGTTTCTATTGAAGATTGCAAAATCCAATCCGTTAAAAGTAACGAGACCTTACGAGAAACATGGGCACTCTTAAGAGAAATTCCAACAATCATCTGGGATCGTTATGCGGAAGATGGAGGATTGAAATATGTTACTATAAGAAAGGCTCAAAATACAGACGAAGAACTTTTGATATTTACATTCACTGAGGGATATCAATCGAACGAGCTTCATTCTCAATTAATTTCACTCGTTGCAAAAATGATTTCTTGTCCAAACATTGTATTTTGCTACAACCGCAAAAAATCAGAAGTATCTTGCCAAGGGGAATTGTTTGTAGTCCGAGGAAAATCGTCGTATAGAGAACACCTATTCGGAAGAGATTTTGAGATCCCCTTTGATTCCTTTTTTCAACCAAATCCTAACGGATTTTTGCCAATACTTGCTTTTATACAAGATTATCTGGCAGATACGACAGACAGTCTGATTGACCTATTCTGTGGTAGTGGTTTTTTCTCAAAACTATTCGGTGGAGGAAAACAGAAAATCTACGGCTATGAGGTGACACCCTCTTCCATTGCTGAAGCGAACCTTTTTTTCTCGAAAAACTTTCCCAATAGAGAAACCCATTTTTCTGTGCAGAATCTCTTTCAAAACGTAGAAGGATTGCCCAAACTTAAAAATGGTAGCCTCATCTTAGATCCACCGAGGAGCGGAGCAGGAGCTTTAGTTTGTGAGTGGCTTAAAAATGAAGGACCTTTGGAAGTCTTTTATGTATCCTGTAATCCATACTCACAATGGGAAGATCTAAAAGTAATACTTTTGAGTTATGATTTGATTGATGGAGTCATCACCGATCCCTACCCCCACACTCCACATATCGAAACCGTTGTCTATCTGAGAAGAAAAACAGAATAAAAGTTAAACAGTTTTTTTCAGATTCTTCCGAATATCAGAACGAGGAAACATATGAAAATCCGCCTGAGGTCAATATTTACATCCAGTCTTTTACTTACTCAAATTGCCTGTTCCTCAGTTGTTCTTACCTCTTGGTCACCGGAAGAGGCAGGTTTGAATCTAAAAAAAGTCAGAGTGTTTTTAGGCAATGGATCGGAAGAAGAGATCTTTAAGACAGAAGGAGAAATCCTTGTTCGAGATGCCAATGAACTTCCAATCAAAAGAACTTATGATTTTCTCTCCGTAAATGCCTCAGTTCTAAAGGCTCCCATTTTTATATCTTCTACAGCTGGCTTTATCTCCTACAAAGGAGTAAACTACCGCGGTGAAATTCATTTAAAACCGATCGATTCAAAAGTTTTTGTCCTAAACATTGTTCCCGTCGAAGAATATCTGCTAGGCGTTGTGCCTTCAGAAGTAAGTGCTTCTTGGCCAATGGAGGCTCTAAAAGCGCAAGCAATTTGTGCTCGAACATATGTTTTGCGAGAGATGATGAACAAACGAAAAAGTGATTTTGATGTTGATACATCCACGAATTCGCAAGTATACAAAGGAAAACAAAAAGAACACAAAAGAACCTCCGAGGCAGTTTGGGATACGGAAGGTTTAATTTTAGTTTATAAAGGTCAACCAATCCAAAGTTTTTTCCATTCCAACAGTGGTGGAATTACGGAAGATCCCGCGAATGTATGGGGAAATTCTATTCCCTATTTAAAATCAGTAAATTCTGATTTTGATAAAGATGGTGAACAATACTCTTGGGAGGACAGATTGAAACCCAACCAAGTCAACTCTGCACTCAGTTCCTTAGGTATTGGAGAAATTGTTGATATTGTAGTTATCAGTCGATTCCCTTCTTCTCGCGTTAATGAGATAGAAATCATCGGAAATTCAGGTACAAAAAAAATCAAAGGAACCGATTTTCGTAAATTGGTTGGGGCTACAAAAATGAAGTCTACTCGATTTGGCATTCGACGAGAGGATTCTGGAGAATACTACATCAAAGGACTTGGTTCTGGTCACGGTGTGGGTATGTCGCAATGGGGAAGTTTTGTAATGGCAAAAAATAGCTACAACTTTAAAGAAATCCTTTCTCACTACTACCGTGGTGTGGATTTTGCCCGCATCAGTTTGTAACTCTATCTATCTAAGTTTTTGATTCCAATATTCTTGCCGTTTGTAATTTTGACGGTAGGAATATTATGGCAACTATCGACGAATACCTTTCTCAAATCAAAGATCTCACAATTGTTCCTCCAGTTTTACTTTCGATACTTTCCTTAGAAGATGATAATGAACTTTCCTTCGGTGAATTAGAAAAAAAAGTTCAATCCGATCAGGTGTTAGTTGCAAGGCTTCTTAAACTTGCAAATTCTCCTTTTTTTTCCAGAGGAAATCCTGTAGCAAACATGAAACAAGTCATCACTCGACTTGGTTTTAAAACAGTTAGGTCTATGGTTGCAATGTCCATGACGGATTCTCTTTTCAGTCAGGGTAATTATAAAAAATTTAGAGATGAAGTTTGGGACTATTCTGTTGCAAAGGGTATCCTGGCACATATTATTTGTGAAGAAAAAAAGCTAAGGAAAGAAGGTGAACTTGCGATCACTTGCGGCTTGATGCAAGACCTAGGAAAAATTGTTCTCAATACGATTGATCGAAAAAAATATGTCGAAGTTTTAACTGAATACCAAACTTCGGACCTCGAAATCTCAGCTCTTGAGACGAAACATTTTGGAATCAATTCGGATGAAATGGGTAGTGCTGCAGCAAGTCTTTGGAAAATGCCTGTACCGATTCAACAAACGATCGATGACCTAAGAAAATCGGCAAACGAACAAGGAATTCTTTCTCAAGTGATAGGATTCGCAGGTGTAATTGCAAAGAAGACCGGACATGGAAAAAAAGACCAAACAACGGATGAACGTTTTTCTGAATATTCGGATCTACTATCCCTGCCTACGGATGACGTTGAAGCAACCTGTGCGAAGTATGCAGAAAAACTCAGCACAAGCGAACTCTACCAATTTTGTAGCACTCTCTAAATTAGAAATAAATCTAACTAGCTCGTTTTAACAGCATGTACTCGATGGAGACCTTCTTTACCTTTGATTTTTAAAGGCTCCAATTCTAAAAACTCGTACTTTTTTTTGTGAGATTCAGGCAAAGATTCATATAGACCTTCCGAAATATAAACATGCATAGGTTTTGCGAGAGATTCCAATCGACTTGCCATATTGACTGTATCTCCTACTGCAGTATAAGAAAGCTTTTGAAAGGAACCTACGTTTCCAACAATGACATTTCCTGAGGCAAGACCAATCCCCATTTGAGGAACAAAGCCATAAATTTCTTTCCACTTCGGCTGCCACAATTCAAACACTTGAAGCATTTCAATAGCACAATCTAAAGCATTTTCTCGATGGTCCGGTTGGTTAACAGGAGCACCAAACAAACACATTATGGAGTCACCAATATACTTATCTATCATTCCTCCGTATCCCAAAATCACTTCTGTCATTGCAGTAAAATATTCATTTAAGAAAGATATAACATCTTCAGGTTTTAACTTTTCAGAAAGCGAAGTATAACCACGTATATCAGAAAACAATACTGAAACTTCCATGACTTTGCCTCTTTGATCAAGTGACAAAGTATTATTCAGAATACTTTCAACTACGACAGGGTCGACATACATTCCGAAGACGTTTTGCATCTTCTTCTTCTCAACCTCTAGCTTTAGTTTTTCATCATATTCTTTTTCTAACTCTTTTTTAAATTGTTTTACTAAACCATTTAAATCTTGAATCTCAGCCTGATTCATCCCATATAAGTTCTGAAAACGTTTTAGGCTATCATCCATTTGAAGGGAAATCACTTTCTTTCGATAAATTTCTCTGAATAGATTTCTAAAACGATGTTCTAGAACAGTTTTTTTAATTCTACTTTTATGGAAAAATTCGTGAATACCTACTTGGAATGCATGGATCGGCAATTGTTTGCCGGGAACTTTTGTCAAAACGACGACCGGAACTTCCGAAGGACCTGCATTGTCAGAAATTTCGTTTAAAATTTCTTCTGCAGTGAGATCGATTTCAGGAAATTGAATTTCAGTGATTAAAAGATCGTGATTGCCACGAGGTAATTCTTCCAGACCATTTGCGTAAATAGATTTCCAAGTGATAGAGATATAGTCTCCAAACCACTCTTTCAGTAGTGTTGCTATCCTCTCATAAGATCGTTTTTGAGAGTCTAAAATCAGAACCCGAACAATTTCTTCTTTTTCTAAATCCACGTGCCTTATTTTAAAGATTCCAAAAATTTGTGAAGCTCCTCTTTAAATTCAAAAGAAATTCTTCCCAATGCAAGAAGAAAAGCAGCCAAAATTACTTCTGGTCTAGGCGGATCACCCGCGATCCAAAGATCGGGCTCCTTCGGTCTCTCACCTGTTGCATAAATTCCACCAGAAACTGCTTCTGTGCCGCAAGCTATCAGGATTTTCGGATCTGGCGTTACTGAAAACGCTTTTTTTAGAGGGTGAACCATCCGCGGAGGGACCGGTCCGGAAAAAAGGATTGCATCTGCATGTTTAGGACTTGCCACAACCCGAATTCCCAAACCTTCCGAATCGAAAACGGAATTGAAGGAGGCACCTAACTCTGATTCGACTGAATTATTACCAGAGGTTGCTACTTCTCGATAGGAAAAACCTTTCCCATTTGTCAAACGGCGAAACTCGAAGATCGATTTGGGCAAGTCTCGCGTGTTGTATCTTTTATCGTAGGAAAAGTTTCCGTCTTCATACGTGATCTGAAATTCTTCTCGTCGAAAACCAAAAATAAATGTAAACCCAGAATTGATTAATTTTTCACTTGGACAATAGGCGACACAAATCCCGCATTGTATACATTTTCCATAGTCAAAGTCTAAAATTTCCTTACCTGATTTTTGGATGGTATTAGTTGGACATACCTCTAAACATTTTTGACAATGTCCGCAGTCAGTTTTAATTTTTGGATCTACAACAGGAATACCTCGATTTATGGGATGAATTGGAGTTAGTTTTGAAAAATCTAGATTTGTTTTTTTAGTAACCAAATTAATAAGCTCAAGTAACCTCCTCATAGATCAAATCCTCCATAACTCAGATTAAAAGATTTATTATTGAGAGGAAAATCACTTACTGCAACTCCTCTCACTGCCAACTCGAGTGCGTGCCAATTTAAAACACTGGGATCTCTAATATAAGCCGACTTAATCGTAAGATCTTCGTTAACTTCCAAGACAACCAAGATCGGCCCTCGCCAACCCTCAATGTATGAAAAATGTATTGGTGAAAAGGTAAAATTCGCATCAGATTTTAAATTTGATTTATTAATCGTATTTTTGAACTGTTCTTTTGACCATAAAAAACTCCAATCTATATGATCTAACATTTGTTCTATCCAAGCCATAGATTGACTAATTTCCAATTTACGAAGGTAAAATCTAGACCAAACATCACCACAGAGATTGTGATGATTCGAACGAAAATCGAGAGGCTCCCAACTCGGATAGTTTGGGTCTTCGATTCTAAGATCTTCTGGAACACCCGCCATACGAGAAACCATCCCTAAAAATCCATACTTCGAAACTTGATCTTTCGTGATTACACCTAACCCCTGCATTCGCTCCTTAACTGTTGAGTTTGATGCAGCTCGTTCGAATTGTGGGAGAATCTTTTTTTCATATGTATCTTTTAAGTTGAAAAAAGCAGATTTTGCTCGTTCTGCCATGATCCTTTGATTGACTCTAACTCCTCCCATTCTCATGGCTCCCTTACCAAAACGACTCCCTGTCCATATTTCCATGAGCGCTAAACCGGCTCCACGTTCCGTTGCGCAAACACCATACAAAGGATAGTATCCCATATCTTCTGAAATGCCTGCTAAATCTCCGATATGAACTGAGATTCTTTCTAATTCAACAAGTATGGATCGAAATAACGATACGCTTGGATGAACTTTTATTCCTACTATTTCCTCATAACATTTACTGAATGCCAAAGCATAAGCCACACTTGAATCACCTGAGATGGTTTCTGCCACTGTAGTTCCTTTTTCCGGGTTCATTCCAACTAATATTTGTTGGATTTCACGATTTAAAAAACCCAATCGTATCATCAAAATTTTTATATGATCGTTTTCAACGAGAAAGCGAAAATGACCTGGTTCAATAATTCCTGCGTGAATTGGTCCTACCGCATGGGCATATTCGTTTTCTTGAACCTGTATTTTTAAACCATTATAAAATAAATCTCTAATAGAACCCGATTTCTGTTGATATCCAAAATTTTTTGATCTATTATCATCAAAAAACGTTTCTATCGGAGCAGAGGAGAGATCCTCTTCGCCCATATTGACCCCGAGACTATGGCGAACTAACCAAGTTGGGAAATTTGGATCTAATAAAAAGTCTATATTGCTTTTTTTATCTTCTAATTGTTTCTGAATGATTCGATTATTATCATAAATATAACCTATAAAGTTTTTTTCAAACTGAGTTAAGCCTGTAATCTTGGTCATAAAAAGTCCCTCAAAAAAAAGTGGCCACCATAAAGGCTAAGAAGAATGGACACAAAAAAAACAAAATAAAAAGTTACTGTTCGTATCGTGAGAATGCGATGCGAAGTATCCAAAAAGTCCCTGTTCGGAATTTGTATAATCGGTAGAATTTTCTTTAAGCAAATAAAAAAGAAAAATACACTCAATATGGGAAATAGCAAAAAGAGGAAATTTTCCGAAATTGATATCCTGCGTATCAATTCTAAATCAAGAACAAAGATCGGAGAAAGCGGAAATACAAAAGCAACAAAAACAGAAATCAAATAAACATAATATGATTTTTTACTAATTGAAATTTTTTTGAGCATTTCAGGTATAAATCGAGTGCCTGAATCCAATCTCAGTATACCCATCGCTAAAAACAAAATGAGCTTTAGCAAAACGGTAGAAGCTAACAAAAAGTAAAAGAAATCATCATCCTCTCCAAACCACAAACATACTGGCAATAAACCTGTATGGAATAGAGCAATTTTTGCCGTTATTCTTCGTATGTCTTCTCGGATCTGCAAAATAAATATAGCAAAGAGGATGGTCAATCCTCCCATAAAAATCAATACATTCACGGTGTTAAACCAATGGTGGTTGATTTCCTTTTCTAATTGGAAAAACGGTCTTATTGCAAGAAGTATCGAGACAGGTACAAAAGATGCAATCAGGGAAGAAATTTGACTAGAGCTTTCTGCGTATGTATCACCAACCCATTGATGGTTGGGAACAAGTCCGAGTTTGCCACTATAACCAAAGATCACAAGAAGGATACCTGACTCTATTAAGAATTTATTTCCACCTTCAAGTCCAACTTTCAAATTTATAAAATTCAATTCTTGTAGTTCTGCTGATGCAAATAAAAGTAAAATCAAACCTAAAAAGGCAATCCCCAGTGAATAAGAATTGATCAGAAGAAATTTCCAGCCTACTTGGAATGTTTTTCTAGTTCCGGAGGATGAGATCAGAACAGCACCTAACAAAGTTGAAACTTCAATCAAAATCCATTTTAATACGATATTGTCAGTTCTCCAAGAAAAGAATAAAGAGATAAAAAACAGAATCTTTAAAAAGGCCCAGAGAACTATTCGTTTTTGATTTTTTATCGGAGCAAAGATAAAGATAAATAAAATTACCAAAAAAGTAAAAATTCCAATCCCATAGAATAGGTCTTTCATATATCCCTCTCTTCAAAATTCAAATGAGGTGATAGCTGTAAAATTCCACCGGCCACAATGACTAGAATGGCATCTAAAAAGGAACCAAATTCTAAACCAAAAGGCAACCCTTGGTCCAAAACAAGTGTCAAAACAAAAATACCATTCTCAAAAACAGAAAAACCAGCAATCAAAGCCAACCAATTTTTTCGAACAACAAAACAAAGAATTCCTACGTATATCATTAGTATTACGTAGATTAAACTTATTTTATTTATCTCGGGAGGGACTCGATCTGTTAGCTGAACTGCAACTACAACACCCAAAGTTAAAAAAAGCAAAGTAGCCAAATAGCCAAACCTGGGGGTCGTATTCTCTTTCATCCTCGATTTTTGAGATGCCCATTTCAATATGAATGGAGTAAGTAAAACCTTAAAAAGGAGAATTAATATAATCAAACTTATTGAATGTGATGTTTTTGATTCATGAACCTGTAAGACAGGAAAAATCAACAAAAACCCTTGAAATCCAACAAAGAAAATAATTCGACTCAAGCGATTCTCGACGAGAATGAAGATTCCAGTGAGAAGGAGAAGTAAATAAATAAAATCGTATATCATATCAGTTCAGTTTTACCAGACTCCCTAAAATTAATATCGATAGGAAAACTAAACCCATCATTTCTGGAATCCATTTCCAACTTCGCCTAACGGAAATTGCTTCCCAATATCCTAATATAAATGCAAATAATGTTATGATTGGCAAAAGAAGGAGATCTCTTTGCAATTCAGAAAAAAACGCATTTTTAATCAATTTCGAATGGTCTAGAGCAATTTTTACGAGAAACACAAGTAGAGAAGTTTGTTTGATTGCTGCCGCCCATTCAAATAAAAATAAAGATTTTCCAGAGGCTTCTAATAACATAGCCTCATGAACCATTGTTAACTCTAAATGGGTTCGAGGATCATCGAATGGTGGTTTCGATATTTCAGACAAAATTGCAATAGAGCACATAATCAAAAAAAGTGAACCAACAAAGAAGCCTTGAAGCGATTCAGAAATTTCTATATGCGATTGTGCAACCAAAATCATTAAGATCAAAGTTGGCTCTGACATAACAGACAATACGGTTTCCCTTCCACTCCCCATGCCGCCGAAGGAAGTTCCAGTCTCCATTGCATATCCAATATATGTGATTCGATACATAGCTAAAAAGAAAGGGATAAATAAATAAGGGCCCCATTCAAATAAAACTATAGACCATATAACAAGAGCTGAAAACAAACATAGAATAGGTGCAATGTATGAAAATGTACCGAATTGCAAAGGATGGATTGTTTTTTTTCGAAACATTCGCAAAAGTTCATAAAAAAACAATTCAACGTTCGGACCCTTTCTTCCCATAGCCATAGCACGAACCTTACGCACGATTCCAGGCAAAAATACAGGTAAGATAAAAAAGAGTAAGATAAGATAAACTGAAATGATTGCTGATTCCATTTTTAATTCTCCAATATATTTACAGAAATGGTAATTACAAACGTAAGAATAAAAAATAGAGAAGCAAAGGCTAAATAGGCACTGATGTCCTCTTCTTGTCGATTCTGATCTTTATCCTGAATCAGTTTCAAAAAGCGATAGTTAAGATAATTAACAACATTGAAGATTGCCTTGTCTACTTTTAGTTTTCCATCTATATCTAGAAAATATCGTCCTAACGAGTTGAAGAGAGGCTTTGAAAATTCAGAAGAAGGAACGGAAAGATCTTCTCCCGAATAATTGTTTCCACAATCCCAGCTTTCTTTTTTCAGATCTTTTACACGATATTTATTAAAAAGAATGTAAACCAAACAAACAATCACCTGAGTTACAAATGAGACTAAAGCTACCATTAAAAACCAATTGTAGAGAGATTTATCAACCGAACGAATCTGAAAGAAAAAATCCAAAAGAAATGGAGCAACTAACGGCAAAGAGATGATCCAAAAACTGAGATTGATTAGTGATAATCTAATCGCTTTCAATTTTTTTGGTTCTAATTCTAGTTTATGGTATTCCAATTTTGGATTTGAAAGAAAGACACCAAAATAGATCTTCAAATGAGAAAAACCACCAAGAACCATACCAAAAAAAATAAAGATCATCGCAGGAAGTAGGTAAACAGATTTTCCTATCGGCAGATCGAGAATCCTTGAGTTTATGAAAAAGTAAGTGGATTCTGAAAGAAAACCAATTGTTCCTGGCAACACTGCAAAACTGAAACTTCCAATTCCCATAAGGAGTGGAGAAATTCCGATCAACCGTCCTACACCTTTAATGTGATCTACCGTTAAATCATTCGTTAGTCGAAGCAAAATTCCGAATGAGAAAAACTGAAAACTTTTAGAAAAGGAATGGTGGAGGAGTCCAACAAAAAATAAAATCCGAAATGCAAAGGTAAGTTTTTGGAGGGATGGGTCTACATCATATTGAAATAAAGATATTGAAAATAGACAAAGCCATAAAAAATGGATAGATTCGATAGAACTATAGGCAAAAACAAGTTTTACTTTCTTTTGAAAAAAACCAGCAACACCTCCTAAAAAAATTCCTATTGCTGATAACATAAATAGCGCCAAAACTAGACCGTTAGCAAGTTTATAAGGAAGGACGAATTCATAAAAAAGTATCAATGGGAAAACTTCCAGAACTCCTGCAAATGCACCTAATGCGTGAGAGGGTCCACCTTCATTCACTTTTGGAAGCCAATAGTGAAATCCTAAAAAACCTGATTTTAAAAGCAGAGCAATCGTCAGCAAAGACAAACCGATCATACTTCCGGTGGGCAAAAATATCCAACTAGCTATAAAAACAACAGAGATACCAGAAACCAATATCAATGTTCGCAAACTTTCCATCTGCTGATTGCCAAATTTAGTTCCAGAATAAATCCAGAAGATGGAGAATGTCGCAAATTCTAAAAGAATAGGTAGAAGGATCGACTTACCAACAATGAATGAGAACCCAAGGCAAAACCAAAAAATTCCATAACCAAATACTACATTCGCTTTTTCAGTAGTCTCATAAGCACCTAACAGAGAAAAAGAGGAGAATCCTATAGTTAGAACTAAAAACAAACCTAAAAAGGATTCGTAATGTTCCACCTGAAACAAAAAAGCTTGAAGTAAAAAATAAATAATGGGGAAACTGGCCAACAGTCCCATCAAAATTTGATTCCAAAAGGAAATCCGATTATTCAAAATACACCTACCCTACTAATAAAAATTATTGATGCTAATTTTAACTTAGTTTAGGCGGTGCTCTGGAAGGAACGAGACTAAAAGTAATCGAGGTAACAAAAGAGGAATGCTTAAAAAATAAATTGGAAAAAGTGGAGAGGTCAGCGTAATTACTAAAATTTTCAATAAGGAGTCCATCAAATTCCGCCGCTGAACTTCCTTGGGACTCAAGCTCAATACTTGCCTCTGCAAGAACCTCTTTCGCAGACTCCATCAACAGGTTGGAAGGCTGTTTGGTAAATACCACGGACGTTAGAAGCAATAACGTTAATAATCTGAGTGCCACGCGGTTTTTTTCCAACACTCCAAGAATAAAACAGGTCTATCTTTTGGAAAGTCTTTAAAAGAGGACGAATTGAATCTCAAAAACCCAACAAATAAACCTGCAATTTCACTGATCCAGGTAGACAAATCCTACCACCAAGGGGATCTTAGTTTTCCGGTTTTACGAAATTTAAGCCTCAATATTGAACCGAACCAACTTGTAACCCTCATGGGTCCTTCTGGAAGCGGTAAGTCAACCCTATTAAACATTTTATCCGCTATCGAATCCGCAGACTCCGGCGAAGTGCGGATATTTGGACACTCCTTAAGAGGGGCAGACGAATTTAGTTTAACAGAATACAGACGAAAAACCATAGGAATTGTTTTTCAATTTTTTCACCTATTGCCTTATCTAGATTGTATACAAAACGTTAGTATCCCACTTCATCTAAATGGTGTCTCAAAATCCATAGCTGAACAAAAGGCCAAAGATATCTTAAATTTAGTTGGACTTGGCCATCGATTGAGATTTACCCCAAGAGAGCTTTCGGGTGGGGAAAAACAAAGAGTTTCCATTGCAAGAGCAATCATTCACTCTCCGAAATTGCTGTTAGCTGATGAACCAACAGGGAATTTAGATTCAAAATCATCTGATGCAATCATAGAGTTATTTCAAAAATGTAGCAGAGAATTGGATATGACGGTTTTTTTGGTTACCCATAATGATGAGATTGGCCGATTGGGTGATTCCAATTATAAAATGAAAGATGGCAATCTAGTAACCTGATGTTTTTCATTTATGTCTATTTTTTGTTTGGATACTTTCGGGAACACAAGTCTAGGATTCTTTTTTCGCTTTTAGGTATTTCGCTTGGAATTGCGCTTTATACCAGTACGGAAATCAATTCTTACAAGGCGGAAAAATCACTAAAAGATCCACTCTTTGGTTTTTCCCAAAAAAGTATAACTGGCAGATTTCTTTCTAAAGATGAATTGAATGGAAACTCCGAGTACATCTTACAAAAAATATACGACCATACCCCAGAAGATTTGGAACTAGATCCTATTCTTTCTCGCAGTGGGACAACCAAGGATCAAAATTATACTCCTTTTGTCGTGTTTGGAAAGGATTTAATATCAGCATCTGTTTCAAATTTTTTCACCACCAGCCAGAAGATTGAACCTCAACAAAATATCAAATTGAAGAGTGAGATATTCATTAGTACACCACTCTATTCTAAAGTATTTGAAAATACAAACACTATCTATGTAGAAATCTGCAACCAATCTCTGCTTTTAGATAAACAAAATATTAATATTATAGAAAGTCCAGGCAACTTCCTCCTATTTGACTTAAGAAAACTTCAGTCTATTTGTAATGCAGAAGGGAAACTCGATGTGATTCTTCTCGTTAGCAAAACACCTTTAACACCTGAACAAGAAAAGAATATTACTAAAATTTCAAACGATTATGGCTTTATCTATGAATCAAAAGAAACTATCGAGGAGAGGACAAGTAAGGCTCTTGGTTCCCTAAAATTGAATCTTACAATTGTATCTCTGGTATCGGTTTTAATTTCTTTCTTTATGGTTGCGAATTCATTTTCTGGATTGTACGTATCGCGAAAAAAAGAATTTGGCATATTGCTAAGTTTAGGTGTTTCCAGGCGGACCAATTTTTTTCTTTTTTTAGCACAAGGTTTGGTTTTAGGATTATTGGGAGGGATTATTGGTGCAGGTCTTGGTTATTTTTTTACAAAATTAAATTTATTCCATATAACAAATACATTAGCATCTGCTAGTGATATCCAGTCTTATACAGATATTCCAATTCGAATATATTTATCCGCAATGTTGATTTCAGGAATAGGATCCATTGGTTCCGCAACTTTTAATGCCTATAAAACTTATAAAATACTACCTATCGAGTTTTTGAGAGAAAAAGAAGTTCAGTTGGACAGCCATCGATCCACCGTCTTAAACCATAAGTTTTTTTTACTTGGGTTTGGTTTAATCCTGCTTGGTTACTTTGTTTCACTCTTAGATTCACCAAAACAAATTCTGCCAGGACTCGTGGGCGTTGGAATGGTGATTCTTGGATTCGTGATGTTAAATCTTTGGTCTCTGCAACGATTGATACCCATTGTTGTTAACAAATTCGAAAAGTTTCAATCATTTGTTTTTCCAAACATTGGACTAAGAGAAATTGCGGAAGAGTCTTGGAAACACGCACTCACATCTTCAACAATTATGCTTTCTGTTTCTCTCGTATTAACTTTAACGGCACTCACGGATAGTTACAGATCCTCGCTTATCAAGTGGGCGGAGATTGAAAATACGGAAGATTTTTCAATCTTAAATCCACAAAAATTAAACTCAGGTTTACCTGGAGTACCGATTGAGTTTTTTGAAACGATCAAAAAGGAATCTTCCTTTGCGAAAATTGAGCCCTTTCTTATCAAACCAAAGTTTGGAGTTAACTCAGGTTTGTTTACTTTAAATGTGTTGAAATTTGAGAGCAAATACAATAAGGATGAACTAATTGTATCAGATAACTTTTGTTACTTAGAAAAACTATGTGTTGGAGATGACCTCCTAATTCCAATCGAAACAGGTGAAATGATTCCAATGAGGATCCAAGCAACCAAAGAACATTTTTTCTCAGAAAGAGGAACGATTCTTATGGATTATAGTCTATATCAGAAACACTTCCAGTTGAAGGAATTGAATTCTGTTCGAGTGCATTTTGATAACAGGAAATCATTTCAGGAATCTAAATCGCTTCTTCAGTCCTATCTAAAAGATACTGAATTGAAAGAAATTAGCAGAAGCGAATTAATAGATTTATACCTGGAAGGGATGGATCAGGTATTTTCCGTTCTATCTTCTTTAAAAGGAACAGCCATCGTCATCTCCCTTCTCGCAATCATTACCTCACTCATCCATTATATCAAAGAAAAATCGATCCTCCTTGCTGGACTTAGGGCCATTGGTATGGATTCAAGACAAGGGTTTAGTTTACTACTGACTCAAAGTAGTTTTCTTCTTATGTTTGGTAGTATGTTTGGTATACTCAATAGTTTTGTCTTAAGCCCAATCGTCGTGTATGGCATAAACAGAAATGCCTTTGGTTGGAATTTAGAATTCAATTATCCTTTTACTCTTCTTTTCCTTCTTTCTCTTTCCCTACCTTTGATAGCCTTTCTTGTTTCCGTATTCCCTTTTTATCATTTCAAATCTTTAAAAATTGCAAGAGAGCTTAGTCATGAATAGTTCTTTACTTATGGGAATGGTTGTTTAAGAAAGTGTCATGGCTGGAAGTATAAAAGCAGGTTTCGATCTAGCAGAGCTCATCAAACGCGAAAATCAGGAAGGCCGAGAAAAAATTCCTACCTCAGATACTCATTTACGAACCTGGTCTGCCCAATTTGCCAGGTCGGAAGAAGATATCCGCAAGCTTTTGTATGCCTTACGCGATAGCCATTTTATATTTATAGTGAATATCGTGACACCTGATCCAAATCTATTTGTCTATGGTGAAGAAGCGTATTTGTATGCAGAACCTTTCAATCTCAGTGAATTAAAAAAATATGCAGACGAAAGTTTAGAAAAATTGTATGAAGCAAGCAATTACAAACGGAAGTCTGCTTTTCAAATAACTAGAGAGTTATTTCCCAAAATCAAAGAATATAATAATACACCTCTTGGCAAAGCCATCAATCTTTCCGTAATGATTGAGGAATTTTCTCGTATGTTAACGGCACAAAGCTTTGAATATACGGACCATTGGCGGAAAAATAAAATTCAAGATATCTTCAAGGATGAAGTAAATGCAGCCGACGATCTTGCCAGTCAGATAAATGCAAAAGATCTGGAAGTGGGCAAACGTGCGGTCGACACATATAACGAGCAAAATTCAAAAGAAAAAATTGATCAAAACTGGCAAAAAGCGAAGTCCAACTTTTCAACTGAGTTTTTACTAAGAGTGCATTTTCGAAAATACGAATTTGATATCATAAGAAAGCTAATTCAGACTGGTAAATTGAAAGAAGAAAAAGACTTAAAATATGTAAGAGATACTCTCCAACTCATGGAAACTCGACTAGAACAGGACAATATCCTGAAGCGTTACTTTACTGAAATGGTAGAGTTAAGAAGATACACTCAGGCGAAGTTAAACGTTATGCGACAGGCAGCCGCAACTCCCAAAAAATAACTTTTTACAATCAGAGAGTCAATAAGACTGGATCAGCCCGGCATTCTTTAGATGTGTATAAACCTGAAACAAAAATACGACAAAAGAAATGAAAAGTAGTCTTCTTTTTAATGAGAATTGATTGATCGTGTGGTTTTCTTTTTCAGGCTGATATAACAAATACAAGAGCATATTTATACTTAGGACAAGACCACAAAGATCCGCTGTCAAAAATTTCCATCTCCCCCGAATTGGCTCAATTAGAAATGCTAGTGTTAGTAAAACCGATGGAAGAAAATAATAAATCGTTTTTGAATGAAAGAGATTTAATTCGACAGGGTCATTTTTAGAAACGATTCCCGACTCTCGTTCTAGAATTTTGATCAGGTTTTTTTGGTCTTTTATGTTTACAAGCGGATGTATTTTTTCGTTTGTCTCAATGACAATTCGATCATAAGAACGAAATTTATCTGTCACTATGGACTCGATATCTTTCAGGCGGAGGCTCGCACAATTTCCATTGGCATCAAATTGTTTGAGTATCCCACCCGAAATTTCAACCCTGCCCGAGCTAAGGATCTCCACTTGTTTTTTATAATTTTTTGATAAAAACCAGAAAAAGAGTGCAAGCAATGGCCCAAATACCATAAAAAAACGTGCTCGTTCTTCCCCTGGCACCTGAAGACTGTTATAAACTACAAAAATGATAAATAAACTTACAACTGTTATCGTTCGCCGAAATAACTTTTTACGAAAAATCTCAACATTGTAGAGGAAGGTGACCGATTCTTTCATTTTAAAAACTCTGCTTTCTTAAAGATAGGATACATTTGGACAGCTTCTTTCTGTAAATTTTCGAAGCCACCCTCTTCCCTATCTAAAATGCAGACTCCGGACGTGACTTGGATTCCAGCTTCCCGCAGTGCCTTTACGGCCTTGAGTGTCGATCCTCCCGTAGTAATCACATCATCGAGGACAAGACATTGTTTTACTTCCTTCCAGTATCCTTCAATTTGCTGGCCAGTACCATGACCTTTCGGTTCCTTTCGCACGACAAGAGGGTAGACAAGTTTTCCCTGTTTTTGAAATTCCAGGGCAATTGCGTAGGCCATGGGATCTGCACCCAAAGTTAGACCTCCAACGGCTTCGAAACTCTCAGGTATCTTTCTGACAAGTTCCGAAACGATGAACTCAGCGAGGACAGCAAGACGCTTTGGGTGGAGAGTGATCTCCTTGCAGTTAAAATAGTGGTGGGATTCAAGACCGGAAGCCAATTGGAACGGAGTCTCAGCGTAGCGATATACGTACTGAGTCATCCATTGGAATAAACTTTCCCTTAAACTTTGCGACATATTCCAACTCTAATTCTTAAATCCCGCTGTATAGCTGTTTTTGGAACCAGAAAATCTTTCCGCAAAAAAGAAGATTAGAACTGAAAAAACGAAAAAGGTAACTCACTTACTTTTTAAATTTACAATAATATACGCTTAGAACTAATAAGTACGTAGAAATATAAATAGAATAAACATATTTTTCAGATTATGATATATTTATCACGATTTAAAAAATAAAAATAGCTACGAAATAGATTACCTTGTTAAATAGTCTGAATTTATTAATAAACTTACTCTGAATTAACGAATAATAACTTTTTCAACCAAATTTATTTAAACTCGTCAAATTGGAGTTGGCAAATAGGAAACTTAAGACGGATATAGGAGCATGGATGAAAGTTTGCTCTCAAATTATGGTGAAATCAAAATGAATTTACTTCCGGGACCATCCGCTAAACTTCCTGCATGGAGGCAGAAGGACTGGAAACCCCTGCGCCAGCGAAAAAAGAATCGGATCCGAACGAGCATTCTCGAAACTGCAAAAGAATTATTTGCAGAGAGAGGATATAAGGCAGTCACTGTGGCAGAAATTGCAGACAGAGCCGATGTTTCCGTAAAAACCCTATTCACCTACTTTCGCTCCAAAGAAGACCTCGCTTTCCAAGACGAACTCCTACTTTGTCAGGATCTTTTGGATGCCATCGAATCCAGAGATGTCCATATTTCTTTATTTGATGCGGTTTCTAAATTCTACCAAAACCTAGTTTCCTCGATCCATCCAGAGACTTTACTGGAGTCACTGCCAGGATTCCATCCTTGGATGGAAGATATTGCATTGGAACAGCGGTTTCTTCTCCTTTTTTCGCACTATGAAGAGAGAATTGCAGAGGTTTTGGAGCGAGAAAGCTTGAGAGAGAATCAGTTTTCTAAGGAGGAACCGGAAGTTGGATACCGGAATCCAATTTTCCTAGTTCTATCGAGCCAAATTGTTTCTATTTTAAGAGCCCTGGGTTCAAAAGATTTTAAGGAGTATTTGAGGCCGGTTCCGATTGCCCTCAGACCACGCGCTTTGGAGAAATGGCTTCATAAATCCCTCCAGTTGGTTGGTGGAGGGATTCGACATTGGAATCAGATTTAGTTCGTCTTCGTTTTGTCCGAGAGGGCACCTAAAAATTTTACAATTTTCTGCGTCTCTGCATCCGGTAGCTCTACACCTAACTGGTGATAAGCCATCTTTTTCACAGCTTCCTCAAGGGTCGCTACCTTTCCATCATGAAAATATGGTCCTGTAAGAGCAATATTTCGCAAACTAGGAACTTTGAAGAAAAATTTATCTTCTGCCTTTTTGGTTACGTTAAACCTTCCGAGATCTTCTGTTGGATATGGGTGAACTTGGCCCACTTTTCGAAAACTGTTTCCACCTAACATATTTCCAGAATGGCAAGAAGTACAGCCAGCAGAAATAAAACTCGTGAAACCAGCTTGCTCTTCTGAGCTGAGAGCCTTGTGATCTCCATTGATAAAATCATCAAAACGAGAGGTAGATATCAGTGTTCTTTCAAACGCAGCAATTGCTGCTCCCACATTCTCGTAATTTACAGGATTTTTGTCATTGGGAAATGCTTTTGCGAATAAACTTGGATATTCTGGGTCTGCATTCAAACGGGAAAGAACTGCTTCCTCATTCGGCATCGCCATCTCTCCAGGATTCAAAATCGGCCCTTTTGCCTGTGCCTGCAAATCAGGAGCTCTTCCGTCCCAAAACTGTAGGAAATGAAACCCTGCATTGATGACGGTCGGTGAATTTCGATCTCCGTTTTTTCCGAACGCACCTGGCGAAGTTGGGAGGTTGTCTACGCCTGCCGACTTTCCTTCGATGTTGTGGCAGGAATTGCAAGATTGGGTTTCATTTTGTGAAAGTTTTTTCTCAAAATATAGTTTTTTTCCCAATGAAATCTGTTCGGGAGTATCTTTCTCCGAACCTGGCATTTTTGACGGAATGGCGCCTATGATCTGTTTTGCCTTCACTTGGAGATCTTTTGTTTCCTGGGAAGGTCCACAAAGAACAAAAAATGTTAGAGCAAAAAGAAGAATGGCTGGTGTAAAAAATTTGTTTTTCATACTTATCCTCTTAGCTATGCAATCAAGGCTAGAGGGGGTTTTTCGGCAAGTCGAATCCTCAATCTAATTTTAGATTCAATCTATATAATATTCGAGTCTGTTTGGGAAAGTGGCTATGCCCTTGGACTCGAAAATGGATCCTAACCTGTTCTAAATTTCAGCAATTTGCTCAGAACTGCTAAAAGCTTTCAAAGAGTTGTCGCAAGGGGTGGGCATTTGTGTCCAGTTTGGGTCAAATTTCCAGCACTGTCGTGGAATAACGTTCGTTTTTCGAGATTTATCTTGGCACGATTTATGCATACTGCTGTCAGAGGTATTTCTTATGTTAGAAACCAGAAAAAGACAAAGGATCCCATCAGAAAATTGGGAGGACTTTATGTTGAAAGTTTTCTCAATCAATGGATCGCCCGAATATCTCATCGCGAGGATTGAAAATATTTCTGAACTTGGAATTTGTGGGACTTTGGAATTGGGAATCTCCATTTCAGAGAAAGATAAAATTGAGGGGATCATCGAAAGTGATCTCACTCGTTCCAAAATCAAGTATTCCGGAAAAATCGCTTGGATGAAGGAAACACCTGCAGGAATTCAGTTGGGAATCAAATTTGATGAAGAATTGATTTTACCAGATGTGCTGATTGCAAGGTCGATGGCGGCAGCGTAACCAAACCAGGGGCAACCCTGGTTTTTTCCTTTGTTTCTGGATTTGACACCTGGGAATGTCGATATTAAGTACAATCCTATGTCCCAAGTAAAACACTTGATCTCTTGGCAAGACTGGTCTGATTCCGAAATCAGAGAGTTATTGGAATTTGCCATTTATGTAAAAAACAATCGCGTCTATTTTTCTGGCCATATGTCGGGAAGATCCCTTGCGATGTTGTTCCAAAAAACATCTACCCGAACACGAGTCTCCTTTGAGGCAGGGATGACGGAACTGGGTGGACATGCTATCTTTTTAGATTGGATGGCCTCTAACTTTTTACTCTCTGACATTGATTTTGAAGGTCGTTATCTTTCCAGTAACGTTGCTATCATTATGGCTCGTCTGAAAAAACATGAAGACCTTCTTATACTCAAATCTGGCTCTACGGTTCCTGTAATCAATGGATGTTGTAACTTATTCCACCCATGCCAATCCCTCGCAGATATTTTAACAATAGCGATGGACTCACCCAAAGACTGGCAGTCAAAAAGACTCTGTTATATCGGTGTTCATAACAATGTTGTCAATTCCTTAATTGAAATCACAGCCGCTTTAGAGATTCAACTAACTTTAGTTACTCCAATAGCAACCGAAGACTCTATCGTCAAACTGGCGCTAGATAGAGCAAAAAAGAAAGGCACAGTCTCTTGGGAATCTGATGTGGAAAAAGCCGTAAACCAAGCGGACTATGTGTACACTGATACTTGGGTAGATATGGAATTTTTTAATGATCCAAAATTCCAAAAGGAAAAAGAAGAACGCATTCGAATGATGATGCCTTACCAGTTAAACTCTACACTTTTAAAGGAATCAAAAGCAAAAATTATGCATGATATGCCGATTCATGCGGGGTATGAAATCACGCGGGCGATTGTTGAATCTGAGAATTCAATTATATTCAAACAAGCAGAGAATCGGCTGGATGCACAGAAAGCAATCATCCTAAAACTTTTGGAAAATCACTAGTATTTTGAATCGATATCGTTTTCGCTTTCGCTATTTGGCTCTATTGACCATCCACTTGCTAAAGCCATCCAAGAAGTATAAAAAATCGATTTTATCTTCATGCTCGAAAGGAAAGTTTTCCAGGGCTTTGTCATAACAATCAAACCAAACGACTCTTTCTTTTTCTGAAATGGGAAAGGCAAAATGCCTCTGCCTCATACGAGCTGGTCCCCGTTTTTCTAGATAGTAGGAAGGACCACCTAATGCCTGTATCATAAAATCTGCTTGTTTCTCTTTTGCCTCAGTCAAGTCCGTAGGAAACATCCATTTGATGGGAGACTGAGCAATCAGGTCGTAAAATTGAGACACAAGCTCTCGGATGCCAGTTTCACCCCATTTGGAATAGAGTGTGCGTATGTTTTCGGAGGGCGGTGGTGGACCTTCGGGAGGTGTATAGATAGAATCCAAATCCATAAGATCAGAGTCACAAAGAGGGAACGGAGGGGAAGGAAAAAAGAGGGAGATATGACGCTAAGGGCTAGAGGAAGATGGGACGCGAAGGAAGAGGATGACGCTAGGGGCTAGAGGAAGATGGGACGCGAAGGGAGAGGATGACGCTAGGGGCTAGAGGAAGATGGGGAGAGAACTTGGGTGTAAATTCGTAGACGGGAGGCAAAATTGGCAAAACTTGGTAAAAAAATCCGAAAAAAGGTATCTTAAATGGCACTGACTCACCCGCAATCCGCACTTTTCGCTGGAGAAAAACCTTTCCCCATTATCCCTGCTTGTGAACATTTTGCAGGTTCCGAAAAACTCATCACGAAAGCCCTTGAACTTCAAAACAAATTGGGTGGTCTCTTTGACATCACTATGGACTGCGAAGACGGTGCACAAACTGGCAAGGAAAAAGAACATGCAGAGATGATTGTTCGCATTCAAAATTCCGAGCTCAACAAACATAAAATGAGCGGTGTGCGAATCCACGATTACACCAACGAACACTGGAGACAAGACGTTGATATTTTAGTTCCTGGTGCTGGAAATGTTTTGGCTTACATCACAATCCCTAAACCTACAAAAGCAAGTCAGGTAAAAGAACAAATCACCTATATCCAAGAAACATGTAAAAAAGCAGGAATCAAAAGAGAAATCCCGATCCATGTATTGATTGAAACTCACGGTGCCCTAAATGATGTTTTTGAAATTGCGGCACTTCCTTGGTTGCAAGTTTTGGACTTTGGTCTTATGGATTTTATCTCCGGACACCATGGAGCAATCCCTGCATCTTGTATGAAGTCGCCTGGACAGTTTGACCATGAATTACTCCGCCGTGCAAAATCAAATATGGTTGCGGCGGCACTTATGAATGGTGTGATTCCTGCTCACAACGTAACTTTGGATCTTAAAAATATATACCAAACGTATGCGGATGCAAAACGCGCTCATGATGAATTTGGCTTCCTTCGTATGTGGTCCATCTACCCTGCACAAATCCAATCTATCCTTGACGCGATGGCACCTAACTTTGCTGAGACACAAACCGCTTGCGATATTTTGATCAAAGCTCAAGATGCAGAATGGGGACCCATCCAACACGACGGTGACTTACATGACCGAGCAACTTACAGATACTTCTGGGAACTCGTGCAAAGAGCAAAACTTACAGGACAAAAGCTTCCAGACGAGGTTGTGAAGAGATTTTTTAGCTAAGCTACCTTTCGATCTCCTTGCAATAGCGAGCTCAAATTCGCGAGGAAGGCTTCTACTCTTTTTGGGTAGGAGCCTTTTTTTTTAGCCCAACAACCATATAAACTCCCAATGTTCTCAGTCGAGAAATCAGAGGTTTTTTGAGAAGAAATTCACCATTTTTTCAATATAATGAATTATTTGATCAATATAATAACTTTTTGTTGACAATAATGATCGCGAGTAAGGAGATTGCAGAACGTATAAAAAAGGAAACCATGCGTATGAAAGGCAATTATTCCATTCTTTTTTTCCTGATTTCGCTACAATCTTTCGCATTGTTTGCGGATGATGTTCAGCAAGAAACTCCGAAAGCGGAACCAGTGAAGGAAACCCGAGAGAAGTACCAAAGTCCTGAAATTGGAAACATGTCTACAGAATACATGCGAAGCTTGCAGATTACAGCGAGACAAAAGAAAGCTCTTTCCCAGGATAGAGACCTTTGGTTTGCGGATCGGTTTCGCGTCGGATTTGGGATTCGCCCCAAGGCAGATTCAATCGGAAATTTAGATTTTGATAAGTCAACAGCAGACAATCGGAACAATGTCGTAAACCAAACACAATTTATAGTGCTCGGTGACATCTCACCCAACCTACTCTTTAAACTGTCCCTACAAGATGTCAGGATGTGGGGAGGTGAAGTTACTGGTAGTGGTGCATCTGATCAAAAGTATGCAGTTATTTCCAACGCAGGCACAGTTTACGATACGACAAGACAAAGGGAAGTTCCCGTAAATAATTACACAGGATTTCGAGAGGCCTTCTTAGATCTAAAAACAACGGACCAAGTTTACAGATTGAGAACTGGTAGGCAAATTTTAGATTTTGGCGACGGACGGATATTAGGTGCAAGGAATGATAGTTTAAATGGCAATTCCTTCGACGCATTACGATTTACTGCAAAATATAAAATTCAAACTTTTGATATATTTGGATCGGTTTTAGGTGCAGAAAACAATTCAAATAGCCTTGTTTCCAATAATGCTACCCGATTTGGAGGTACAGGTGATGCGTATTACGGAGGAGCACATTACAACATAAAGGTGGCTGATTGGTTAGGAATTGATCTTTACAACTATTCATTATTCAAACAAAAGTTACGTGCGACGAATCCTCCAGCCTATGCAACTGACATAGCATACAGAGATAATGACCAGTTAAATACGACAGGGTTCCGACTAACCAATCGGACTAACAAAAACTCTTTACCTGAGGGATATAAAATTGATTGGATGTTAGAGGCAGCTTGGCAGTCAGGTTTTACAGGAGAGAGAGTTGCAACAGATTGGTTGAATCGGGAAGGAAGGTTTGTTACGGATCGAAGAACTGGGGAGGATCCAGCATTTTCAACTCCCGTGAAGTATCGAGGAAATATCGTTGGTGCCCAACTTGGTTATTCCCCTACCAAGGAATGGAGAATTGGAATTCAGTATATCCAGGCGTCGGGAGATCCCAATCGAAATGATAGTTCATCAGGGACGTACAACCCATTATTTGCAACGCGTAGAATGGCAGGCGGAAGTATTCAGTTTGCTGGGAACGGAAATTCGGGAGCCGTTTTTTGGCAAAATATCAAAGACTATTCCATTCACTTGAAATACGAAAGTCCAAAGTATGGAACATTTATCCTGAATCCGCATTGGTATTACAAGGTCAAATTACAAGACGGATATTACGATAACAACAATTATGTGCCAGTCAGCCGTGCTACTGGGGAAACAGCGAGCACTGAGGACTTTTTTAACTCTGAGGCGAACAATGCTTTCCATCCGAGGTTGGGGAGCCATGTCGCGACGGAAATCAATTTGATCTATATAGTAACACCTTTTGATAATATGTCGATTTGGTTTGGTGCATCTCACCTAAGAGCAGGTGATGCGATCCGAAACCAAAAAAACAATCCTTTGGAATCGGATCCTTTACAAAGATACAATCTCAGAGAGAATGCAAGTTACTTTACAGTACAATCTGTTTTTGCAATCTAATCTTTACTTACTTTGCTTTTGCTTTGGTTTTCACTTTAAAATTTTTATATTCAATGTATTCGATATCGTTTACATCCAACTCAAAAACACCTTTTGTGGAATGAACTATAAATGTATCTCCCAATTGGGCAACTATAGCACCAGAAAGAACTTCCCCATTGGATTTGTGGATGGTTTCTAATATACTATAATGATTTTGGATTTCAGATTCATCATCTAGTTTTTTTGACTCAGCTTCTTTGGAGATGCGAACAAAAGCTAATTTTCTTTCTGTTTCGTGAAGGGAGTCAACTTTTTCCGAAAACTCGGTTGTCGGAGTAGTGATCGATTGCAGCTCCGAAAGTTTGCTGGATACTAAATCTTTATCGATTAAAACTAACGTTTCTAATTCTGCATTTTCTCTTGGACTGACCTTAAATTCTGTTTTTTGTAAATCCGCTTCGGAAACCTTAAAGCCGTCCAGTTCACTATCTGTTAGTTTATTCTCTGCAATTTTCGAATTGATTAAAAATATCATTTCATTGATCTTCGGATCCATGGCGGATGCTTCCCCTGGTTCTAAAACGACTTCATAATTTTCGAGAGTTTTGATAAAACGATTGAGAGTCTCTTTAGACACTAGTTCGTTGGAATTGATCACGTCGGACGGACTTCGGTATCCAACAGCAACAGCTCCTTCGAAAACTTTAACTTTAGGTACCCCACCCTTCTCCAATTCGAAAGTGAATGCTGTTCCTCTTACACCTGCAACCATAGTGGGGGAATTGATTTGAAAGGACTGATTGGATTTGAGTTTATTTGATTTTACCAAAAGATTTCCGAAGGCTACTTCCAATGTACTTGCGGAATGTTTTTCCCCGGACAACTCTTTGAAGACAACGGAGGAACTTTCTTTAACTCGAATGACATCACCACGGTATGTTTGTAGATCGATGGCACCAATTTCTGTGATGACCGTATCTCCCGTACGGACCAAATATCCGATGCTAGGTTTGATATCTTTGTTTTGGCTACGGATTGTTACATTTCCATGAAGAAAGGTAACGACGGCACCAGCAGTTTGGTCAGGATCAGAAGTTGCAGTTCCGGTGAACAGTTTGCAACCTAATGCAAAAACGATGATAGAATGATTCCAACTAAAATTCATATGCATATATCCTAATAAATTTGCTTATAATTTAAACAACAAATGAAATCCATATAATTCTCAATTGTCGTAGTAAAAAAAGCTATTTTTAGTTTTTTTTAAAAAAACCTTCAGCATCTATTGTCTAAACTAAAACAAATTTGAGGTATAGAATGAAAAGAAAAATCTTATTGGCATTGATTGCACTTGCTAGTACTGGAGTTTTCGCTCTTGAGGATATCGAAAAAGTATTAGTTCAGAAAGCAAATACACCAGAAGAGAAAAAAGTAGTCCGTGAGTATCTTTTGAAAGTAGCAAAACAGCATAAGGAAGTTGGAGAAAAATATCGTGGTCTCGCAAAAGGCACTAAAGGTGGAAAGGCTGTCTACCAGGAAGCTCGTAAACAAGAGATGCTTGAATTAGCAAAAAAATTCGAAGACGACGCAAAAGTTTACGAAGAAGAAGCAGCAAAGCTCAAGTAGATTTCTTTTTTGGGGTTGGGATAACCGGCCCCAAATTCATTCCACCTTACTTCACCCGATTCACTTCCGATATCCTTTTTCCCTTTTTTTCTAATACAAATAACTTTGGACTTCCAATGATTTGGGAGGCATATATGCTCGTATGCCCGGAAAAGATGTATGCAGTTGCAGTAACAATCGCTAATGGAATTGCGAGTATTCCTCCAAAAAGTTCTATACCCATGAATGTGCAGGCTAACGGCGTGTTAGTTGCCCCTGCGAATATGGCAACAAATCCTAGGGCTGCAAATGTTGGGATTGGCAAAGATAAGATTTGAGCAAAAAAATTTCCGAAGGTTGCGCCAATAAAAAATAGAGGTGTCACCTCCCCTCCCTTAAACCCCGATCCCAATGTCAATGCAGTCATGTATAATTTTGTAAAGAAATCGGTTCCAGGCAAAGGCACGAGAAAGGCTTCCCTGATCGTCGGAATTCCAAGCCCCAAAAACCGACTCTCCAGACCAAATACAAACAGAAATACAATCACGAGACCACCGATTCCCGGTCTTAAAATTTCAGAACGAACCAAATAATGGAAAAGTTGGGTAAAACCATCGAGAAATACAGTGAATACTCTAGAGAGAAGACCTGAGAGAATGCCAAGCAAAACCACATAACAGACAATAGACCAAGAGAAATCAAATTCGGAAGTAATGGGATAGTTTGTATGTTGGGTACCATACATATGACAAACTTGGTTCGCAATGACTGCAGTCAAAATACTCGGAAGCAAAAACTCGTATCTCATTCTTCCAATCACGATGACTTCCAATGCAAAGATAGCGCCTGCAATGGGTGTCCCAAAAACGGATGCAAAACCACCACTGATTCCTAAGATGATCAGAAGTTTGTGGTCTGTTTCTCCCAATTTAAAAATTTTTGTAAGTTGGTGGGAGAGACTACCACCCATCTGTACCGCGGTTCCTTCTCTTCCTGCCGATCCACCAAACAAATGTGTAATGATAGTCCCAAATAAAACAAGAGGTGCCATACGGAAGGGAATGATGTTTTTGGGAGATTGGATCTCTTCTAACAGAAGATTGTTTCCTTTTGCGATATTGGAACCAAACGTTTTATAGGTATAGCCTATCAAAATACCCGCAAAAGGAAGAAGGAAAAAAATGTAAGGATTGGCTTCACGGAATTGTGTGGCAGTATCCAGTAAAAATAAAAATAACGCCGAACTAGATCCAGTTACCGAACCGATGGTTAGGGCAAAAAATACCCACTTAGAGGTAATTTTAAAAACCATTTTTAGGTTTTGTAGAGATGTCCCTATATCCAATTTAGAATCCATTTCCTCAGGTTCTGAATTGGATACAGTGCTGACAATTTTTTAATTTTTTAAAATTCTATTGTGCTGATTCTAGGCTTGCATCTGTCGCATCTACCTATCGAGTAGAATCTCTGAAGTCTGGTTGTCCTTTGCATCAAACTGGATGACCCTCCCGAATGCATGCACAAAGATAAAATTGTCTTTGATTTCAAAAGATGAAAATCTTCTTTCGGGATGACTTACTTCAAAAACTTCATCGGTCGGAAATTTATAAAAGAAAATTCGTTTGCTAGTTACCACCAATCCTAAGTCATTTTTATTGGCCACTGCATATATACTCTCAGATTCCAAACCCATACGGTTCCATTGGTTTAAAAATCCATTGTAAATATAAAGATGTCTCTCAGTGACTATGAAGCCGACATTTTGTCCAAACTTTAGTTTAAATACCTCTTCGTTGTAGATGGAAGTTTTCTGAAAATTGGAATCGTAATTACTAACACCTAACATATTGCGATCTGTTACAAAAAGACAGATATTCCCGTAACATTTTGAATGCTGTAGTTTTTCACCTCTGGTGGAGTAGCCAATCTTTTCTCCATCATAGGTAAATGCAAAGTAGGAAAACGGACTTTGAGTGAAGCTGATCGTTGTCTCAATGTATGGGTAGGCAGACTTATCCGTGATGCGATCATAGAATTCAAATTTATCTTTGTTATCTGTTTCCATAAGTAATGCCCTTGTTTGAGGAGCCAGTTGGAAAAAATTTCCTGAGATTTGTCGGAAGGGAGGTTCCGCAATCAGATTAACAGAGGATACAGCTAAAACTAAAAAAAGGAGAAGCACGTTTTTCATTGGGAAGATTCAAGTCCTATGCTTTCAATATACCTCAAAGATTTCGTTTCAACTATAGTGGATATCCACATCTTTTGCTTTTTGTGGTAATTACCTAAAGATCCTGCACGGCCAAATCATCCCAAAAGGAGAGGATCCCTGCACCGTTGTATCTCCCCTTTGGGAAAAAGAGATACTCGCGTTGGTTGTGGTATTCCCAAGTCCAATCATCCCTCCCCAGCCGTTTTCTGGGTGGTAGGTGACACCGAGGCCGGGGGTGATGTTGGTAAGCAATTCTAGGGCGCCTCGCGATTGTTTGGTGATGATTGATTCTATTGACTATGCGATCCCGCTCTCCCCCGACGTGCCGCTCGCTTCGCTGGTCGATCGGTGGCGCGGGGGATCTAAAATATATCTATATTCATAATTTATTTTAGATCCCTACCGTCAGGACCACCTAAATCATCCTTACTCATTCCACGGGTACTTTCTTCGACCATATCATTAAAATCGACACATTCTTGATAGTTTTCCGAATCAATATTACTACCTGAGGCAATTACTCGCTCAGGATGGAAGGATAAAATTTTAAAAAAACTCACGGTAACTTTGTTAGTCGTTTTTTTTGTATAAATTTCCGTCACCTTTAGCTTGACCAATCGACTTTGGTCATAATTTGTGAGGTAGAAGGTATCTCCTTTTTTAGAAATAAACCTTAAAGTAAGATCATATTTTTCCATCCGGATCCGGAACCTGAGTAAATTCTTTTCGAAATCAAACTCCGTACACCGCCCGCCCCCACCAACGCTTACAATTTCACTAGCTGCCTTCTTACCTTTTTTTTTCAGCTCTGCAGAAAAATAATCTTCTAATAAAGTAGAATATCGATCACCTGACACTATTTCATAAATACCATTGAATTCTGGGTAGTTTTTCAATGAAAAGTTAGGGTCAATATAATCGGCCACCTTTTCAACTTTAAGCTCTGATTCCTTTGGCTCTTCTTTTTTAGAATCAGGGGTATTCTCCTTGCAAAAAGAAAAACTTAAAAAGCATACCAGACTAATTGTTAACAATAATGTTTTCATTGGTAGAGTCCGTAGATATTACCTTTATAAGGATCAATGACTGCAAACATCCCCTCTTTCTTCTTTTCATTATGGTCCATATTATACCATTGCCCATCAGTTCCTTTCACAATCATATGGTAATGGTTGGGACCTGGATTACCATCTTTTGTATCCACATATACCTGCACCACGTCCCCAGGTTTTTTGGAATCCAGGACGGATTTGATTTCAGAATGGGTAAGCGGTCTCGTTATGCCACTAACTACATCCCCATTTTCGTTGATTTTTAGATCTTTAAAATCATTGGCTACTTTTTTGTCACCTAATCCATTTTTGGTGTCGATGCCGGCTTGGGATCCTGTAAGTCCGTTTTGGTCCATCACTGGTTTTGGGATTTTTGAGGAGTCGGCGCCAATGTCGCCTGATTTAAATTTCGCCATTAAAAAATCTCCAAAGCTCGCCCTTGTCATATTGTTTGCAACCGCCTGCACATAGTTTGTATACACTTTGCAAAGCTCAGATGTTACATCTCCTGCAAGTTCTTTACTGCTTGCATTCGAATCAAAAAGATACCCTTTGATAAAGTCAAAATTTTCCTTTCTACCATTTGTACCATCTAAACTTACAAATTGGAAATTGTCTTTGCCTTCTTTTCGGATGGCCTCAAATACAGTTTCGACCATTTTTGCCATCCCACCATCTTTTGATTGGTTTACCACATTCCGATCGATCATCGCATTCATCACTTCTATTCTCTCCGATGCTGTGAGCTTTCCAAATTCTTTGCCAGCGAATTTTGGATTTGAGTCGAGAAATTGTTGTGGAGTTTGGTTCACTCGGTCAAGACCATCACGTTGGCCTTTTGTTAAACCATCAACTCTTAAGGCAGCCGCACATGCGGCAAGTGAATCTCGGTCGGAGGGTGTCACAATTCGTCCAATCTCAGAAAATTTATTCGGCCACTCGGGTGTTGCCGGTTTAATATTCTGTAGCACGGTAAGTGGTCCCGAAAAGTCACCGTTTTTCACCATATCCAAAACTTTGGTCTTGTATTCCGTTTGCACGGCAGCTTTCACTTTTAGTAAATGTTTCTCCAAATCTTTTTGTGCTGTCTCTATGGCTTTATTGATTGGTTCAAGCTTTTGCTCGAGCAATTTTACTTCGTTCGTTAGATTCTTTAATGTATCTCTTAAGCCTACTAATTTTGGATCTTTCGGATCATAGTTCTTTGTTGCTTCAATCGTCTTCTTTAAATTATCTACCTCAGTATTAAGACTAGTTTTTCTTTGGAAATCAGGGTCATAACTCAATCGATCTGATAAGGAATTAAATTTTTCTAGTTTTTTGATTCCTTCATCGGTTCGAACCAAGTTGTTAGCATCGAGTGCGTCTTTGAACCTATTTTGTAGATCATTTGTGTTCCCAGATAAAACTACCTTTTTTAGATGATCAAGGCTTCCATAGGATTCTCTAGGTGAACTGTTAAGGCCCTCTGTTAACGGTTTTTTGCCATAGATTGTAGTTCCGCCAGCGCCAGCAACTTGGCCATAATCTTCAACAAAAGTCCAATCAACATCTCCATTTGATTGTTCAAGATCCCCTTCTCCTTCATCCCTTGGATTCATCAAATCCAACGTAGAATCTGATGTATCCCCATCTTGTCTCGGGTTCATCGAATCAATCGGAACACTGTCTGCTAAATTATCCCCCTCCACCCTCGGATTCATAGGATCTAATTGTGAATTGCCCGCTGGATCAGAATCAAAAGATTCCTCATCCTCTTTTCTCCGCGCACGTTCATCCGTTGCCACCACACCCGTATTCGTCGGCAATGGATTCGCATTCCCACCGTTCGCTACTGGTGTTCCCCCACCAAACAATCCTGTTACGATTCCCGCACCCCCTGCAAGAAGGCCAGCAAGGGCGATGCCGGCTTCTCCCATATCACGAAAGAAATCGTTGTCATCGGCATCGGCATTCTTACTTCCATCGTCGTTTTTATCTCTATTGGAAGGATCATCCTGCGTCTTATCCTGTGCCGCGTTGATGTTCTGTTCGGCGAAGTTGATTTCGTCCATCCGGAATCCATTTGGGCCATTGGTCGCGATACTGACGCCAGTTAACTCGGCGGAAGTAGAGAGACCATGGCGGTCGATAGTGGAGGTAAGGCCGAAGGTGGAGCCTGGATGTGTGTAACCGATACTTGCAGATAAACCCGTCCCTGCGGTGTCGTACATGAGGGAGAAGTTCCAGTCCCTTCGGGGACCTTCTCCTGTTGGGTTGTAGTTTAATCCAATATTTGCAGCCCCATTGGTTGTGATATCTCCAGCAAGCTGGACTCCACTTTTGCCAAGAGAATAGGATCCTTGCACCGTTGTATCTCCCCTTTGGGAAAAAGAGATACTCGCATTGGTTGTTGTATTCCCAAGTCCAATCATCCCTCCCCAGCCGTTTTGTGGATGATAGGTGACACCGAGGCCTGGGGTGATGCCAGCAAGCATTCCGGATTGGATGGGTCTCGCAATCTGAGTTGCGCCACCAATCAGACCATTGGCGATGCCTGCTAACGCACCTTCTACGCCATGACGAGACCCATAGGCCCCTTGGATAGCAGAGTTGGCAACAGCCTGCCCTGTCCGAACCGCTGCCACAGCAGGATCTATGCCATACTTAAGAACAAGATTATCTATACCTAGAAAACTATTAACAGAACTACCAACCGAGCTCAGTGTATTTCCCACTGTTGTCATTGCATTCGAAAATGTTGTACTCACTGTCGAATAGAGGGAAGAAATGGAAGATGAAAAACTCGGAGCAATACTGGAAATCGCCGAACCAACTGTTGAAGCCATTGAGGAGACTGTTGATGCTACTGTTGAAGCCGCACTTGAAATAGCTGATCCAACTGTCGAGGCAACTGAGGACAGAGTTGAGGCGGCCGTGGTAGTTGTCGCCGCTGCTGTTGTGGTAGCCGCGGCCGTAGAGGTGGATGCCGCCGTTGTCGCAGTTCCTGTGGCTGCAGCCCCAGTTCCGAGAACTGCGCCAGCACCCATGGTCACTACGATAGTTGCGGCAGTAACAAAAGTTTGTTCGATTGCGGATCTTTGTGCATCTCGGTCAGCTTTTCTACGATTGTGGTCACTAAATCCCTTGTCTACAAAACCTCTTGCGATTTCTGGCCTAATGCCTGCCGCAGAAGCAATGTTTGATGCAATTACCAATTTATTGAGTTCCTCTTTTGCGGCTTTGTTATTTCTAATATCGATTACACTACTTTGGTAACTCGTTCCCGATGCCTTCATACCGAAAATTTGCTCATTAAAACCTAACGAAGCTTGGGAGGCGCTAGACCTTTCCATGTTTCCGAGATTTACAAGATCGTTCCCCTGTTCGAGAGTCTTTTGGATTTCCCTTTCTTTGATTCCAGTTGCGACAAGAGCTGTTTTGACAATACCTCCAATTACGCCTACGACTTGCGTACCAATATCCATTAGGAAATTTCCAGCAAACTTGTTTGCTTTTTCTGCTTTTGCTTCGCCTACCTTATCATTCACCCAAGAGGAAACTAAATCTAAGGGAAGACCAGAAGCCGAGGCTATCCCTTGTGAGGCGGCGCGGCGGGCCAAAGCCTCTTCACTTGCTTTTAATGCTGCGTATTTTTTGTCTTTTGCGGTAATATTTTCTACAAAGTTAGAGTAGTTTTCACTTCCGACGACTAGGTTCCCAATAACTCCAACTGCTGAAGTAACCCAACCTAACACCATATTTGTTGTTCCACCAGTCCAGTTGTTCAACGTGTGAAGTGTCTTAGTCAATCCAGAGCCCAAGTGTTGAGCCGCCGCATTGATGACTTGGCCTGCCACCTTCAAATGCGTCATAGGATTGAGAAAATCGAGTCCAGATGCTGAGCCATAACCAACATAAGTATTTTTGTCTTTTAGGTCTCGCATCTTCATTCGACCTCGCATAAATTCTACGGCTTGGGCAGCGAAAGCTATATCGTCTTCGCTTCCACCTGTGGCTCGGATAAAGGCAGTCGCAAGTTCCGTGTTAATCGCAGATTCGACTTTACCTTTGATGGAGGCCTTTACGCCTGCCATTCCTCCAGTGAAGTAGGCTAATGCTAAGTCTTGGAGTAGAGAGTCGGCTTTTTCTTTCGCTTCCTTTTCTTTGAGAAACATCTTTGTGTTTCTTGCATCTGTCGACATGATGCTCGCTACATTCGAAGAAATGAGCTCGCGATCGGCTCCTAGATTCGATTCTAATTTTTTATAGGATAAATCTATGGATTTTTGGAGCTTCTTCCAATCATCGTCAGACCACTGCGTAAAGAAAGACTTCCCTTCCGGAGCTTGAATATAGGTCGCAGAGCTTAGATGGACATGGCGTACTTCATTTATACTACCATTTGTATAGATTCCATTTTCATTTTTTCCTTTGACAGTACCATCGTTGATCTGTCTTGAGAGAGTAACCACTTTTGTGTCCTGGTTGTAATCGGCATCATATTCTTTTTTCAACAAACTACTACAGGCGGAACCTTCCATCATCGAATAACAATCTGATAACTGTTTTTTTTCTTCTTCTGTTAGTTTTCTTACGATCATTCCATTCTGATATTCTAAATTCTTTTCACTCAAGGAAGCAATCACGGATTTGAATTTATTTTGGAAACACTCTGGATCTAAATCCTTGGTTCCACATCCAGACTTAAAGTTTGTAGAGTTGATCAGAGCCAGTGTAGAATTCAAGTCTTGATTCTCGCCTACAACCTTTCCTGACTGATTTGTTTTTGCTACAGCCCGATCCTCCCATTTGATTGAGTATGTCATCTGTTTGATGAGTTTCTGGTGTTCCAAAATTTGAGTATCAACTAAATTCTGATTGGTTTGGAGTATGGATCCATATTGATCAACTCCCTTGATCGTACTTTGGATGGCATTAAAAAAAGACATTTTTTGATTTTCTATTTCGCCTACATTGGGACCACTTTTTGCAATTTGATGGAAGGCATTGAGTGTTTCCGAATTCCCAATTTTAAGATTTGTATCCCATTCAAAACTCCCAATGCCTCCGCTGGATACGCGCTCACTCAAATCACCATTTTTATAAAGCTGGGACCACTCTGATCGCCCTTCTTCCCTCTCACTCTTTAATTCAGATAACCAAACTTCCTTTTGTTGCTCTAAATGAGACCATTTATTAACAAAATCATCCGTTGCAGAAGCAATCAATTTGGATTTTTCATTTTGCCAATTCGCATATTGGTCATTATACGATATTACCTTAGATTCCCAAGCAAAGATAGCTGGTAACACATTGTCTTCAAACATCCTAAATTGATTCCATAAGTCTTTTTGGTTTGCATTCCAATACTTCGAAATATCATCTGATTCGCGGTCATACAATTCGTATAATATTCCATAAGAAATCTGACCCATCAGATATTTAGTCCATGCACCTGGTATCTCCGGCGCACCACGGATAGCAGTCCAGGTTCCATAATTTTCGGCCGAATCTAAAGCTAAATTTCCATATTCATGCGCAGTTCCTTGCATAGCCACAGGAAATCCCAATATTCTAACATTGTTTGAGTGGCCCAAATGGTACGTATAAAGATTGGAAGAAAATACTGCCTTTGCCGATCTACCATTCCCAAGACCTTTGTTGATTTCTGAAAGGATGGCTCCTTCATCCCCGCTTAGAATCGCCCGAAACATCAATCGCAATCTTTCGTCTTCAATATTATTGAAATGATATGCGTCATTTGGATCGCCTAACCAATTGTAATATGTCTGATCAGTCCCAACAGAATAAATGTTTCCATCTCTAATGGATTGAATTTCAGAGATTAGATCTATAGATTGTTTGGATTTTGTTAAATCAATATGAAATCCATTTTGTACTGTATGCACTTGCTTAAAGTATCTAGTGTATTCTGCCTTGGCATACACTTCTTGTACAGACAGAAAATCAGAGATTTCTTTAGATATTTCTGTTAAGAATAAATTTGGATCTATATTCGGATTTTCTAATTTTACAGAAATCCGATCTACAAGGTTTTGCAAAAGTTTACCTGCAGTATTCTGTTCTTGATTGCCGTTGCGGTATTGGCAGCCAGTTTTGAATTCACAATTTTCCAGCAATTCACTTTTAAAATAGGAAACTAATGAGCTAATGCCTTGTTTGACTTGATTTTTATATTGATTTATCACGGAAAGATTTGTAGAAAAATGGCTATCAGTATTCTGTATCTCCTCAAGATACTTTTCATATTGTGATTGTAAGTTGGTAAATGCATTAGAAAAATCTCGTAACCCAGTAGCTTCTGTTAGATTTAAATTGTATTCCCACTCTCGGTAAGAGTCCACAAAACGTTGTTGCTCCAAGTAATTTGTTTTTTCAAATTCATTTAAAGATTTAAAATATTCTGTTTCATAAATTCGATCCAAATACGCTTTGTCTAAAGAACCTGTATTCAATTTTTGAAGAAAATAAGCCTCGTTCTCATAAAAATTTTGACTCGCATGCAATTCCCATTCTGCGAGCATTCTTTCTTTTTGTGTGTCTAGGCTAAGGAAGGTTTCATCCAGATAGCTACTGTTTTCCAAATAATAATCCGAATTTTGAACCGTTTCGAGAATCTTCCAAATTGTTCGATCAGCAATTGCTTCCCATTCTGTTTTTTGAATGTTGAAATAAGATGTGACAGATTGCCTCCATTCATCATAAGAATTAATATAATAACGATCCCTATACATAGGCAAATGTTCTTCTGAATTGTATTCAGGCATTTGCAATTCGTAGATTGTAGCCTGAGAAAAAATAGGGGTAAACATCAAAAGAAAAATAAAAGTTCGTAAGTTAAAATGTGAGAAAAAAAAACCAATCTTGTTATGGGTTTGCATAGAAGAACCTCGTTGTGATAAGGTTCTGCATTTAAAGTTTGGTAACCTATTTGCTCATAAAAAAATGAAACTTTGTCATAAAAAAATAAATGACAATGCCGAGTGAAAATAAATGAAACAATACCGTACCAAAAGGTAAACATACCAAAACGAACCAACAAAATACGAAGAATAAGATTGAGTTTTGCAAAATTAAAAAATTAAATTTTGTAGTTTTGGCTTGTGTATATAAAAAAGCAATTCCTAGAATACAACAAACAAAACCAAGGATAAGTTCGCTTAAAGAAATTTGAATGTAAAGACTTAAGAGTCCAAATGCTCCAAATACAACAAAAAAAATCCCATACATCCTCAGATTCGTAAACTTTGCCACCGCTAAAATCAAAACAGATACGAATAAAAAACAAAGAATTGATTCCCATGCAATCCGTGATTTTTCGTTTTGGATTCGCTTTTCTATCCCAAAACCTATATTCCTCTGGTTTTTTATATCTTTCAGAAATGATTCTAAAGTATTGAAGTTGATATCTACTCCACGAGCAACAATGCCCAAGGCCCTCGACTGGTTCTTTCTTTGGATTCGGTCTGGTATCCATTCCTTATTTCTAAGGATCAAAGAATCCAGATGGATCCTATCGTTTTGCAGATTTGTTTCCACATCTAAAATCTTCTGTGGCTTGATTCTCATACGAACGTCCGTCAGTTTTCCTTTGAATGAAACTTTCTCAAAGATAGGTGGAGTTAATTTTAATTTTTGATTTTGCATCAAATCCGAATGTCGAATACCAAGATCGGAAGTAAAATGTTCATCCCAATTTTCTACGCTTGAAATATAGGGCGGTTTGAACATTTGTAAAACCTCAGAAAAAGTCCCCCATTGTTTGAATGTAAGGATTGTTTCCTTCGCTATATTCCGAAGAGTCTCAAGATTTTCATGAAAAAACCATATAACATACTCTTCTGTATCGATTCCACCTTGTGGAAAATAAAAATAACCATCCTCTACAGGAAGATCTTTGAATTGAGATAGTTCAACTTCAGGCTCTAATTCCAGATAGAATTTAGATTGCCCACTTTCGGACTGAACTGTCATGGATTTTGTTAGTCCTCTTGATAAGATTTCATCTTCAACCTGTTTGGTGATTCGATTTGACTCAGAGAAATTTTTGCCCGGAGGAAAATCTAAAATTGCTGAATTTTGTTTGGCTCTTTCATAGGGATGATAGGGCAATCGAAAGAATTCCAATATACCGATGATAGCAAACAGAACAATAAAAACAAGTTTATAGAAAAGTGTATCTGCCTCTTGTATCGGTGAAAAAAGTAGCTTTCGATAGAAAGCGAAAAACGGAGCCAAGAATTGAAAATGAAAAGATACGTATAAAAGTTTTACGAATACAAATACAGTTAGCTCAACTACAGAGAATTCTAAATCAAAAATAATGAAAATACTAGTAACTTGGATTAAAATGGAATAAAAGTACCAAATTGATATTTTTGGAATAGGTTCCGACTTACGGGAACAGATATAAATGTCGATTAAAATCGAAAGTACTATCAAAAAAATAAAATCAATAAACAAAGATTTAGTAGGATTAAAAATAATCTCAAGCTCTTGATGGTTCCATAGGAAGCTGAATATCCTTGGCATTAGCAGTAGATTTGTTATATCTGAATCCGTATACACTAATATTAAATTTTCTTCCTTGCCATTCCATCGGAAGCTTTTATTCAAGGTTTTTTTCTCCAAACTTATCTTTGAAAAACTATCTAGTTTTACCTTCCCTCTATTTGGGAGATAAACCTCCGCTTTTGAAAACTTTCCTAAAGAATGAATTTCTAACAATGGATAGACGTTTGAATTCATTACGGCAAAAGGATAAGAAATTCCATTCAGAGCACTTAAAATTTCCCTAGGCTGGAGTTTCCATGTTTTTAAGATAGATTCAAAAATCTCTACAACGATTTCATCCGATTCGTTTTCCGAAAACTGAATGGAATGGACTCCATATAAAGACTCGAAAAAACTTCGTATTTCTTCCTCATATGTTTTCCCAATATCTGATTTAGGATTTAAATATCTAAAAACAAATCCTGGCATTGTTGATTTCGAAGTATGTGAAATCTGGGGGGTATTTGCTCGTTTGGGAAATGTATGTAAATTCTCAAAAATTAGATTGCGGATTTTTCTCTTTTTTTCCTCCAAAATATCTAAGGAGGCAAATTGTAAAAAGCTGATACTCTTTCCAGGGACAGACTGCGATTCAAAATTTTTATAGCCTTGTACTTGTTTAATGATAGTTTCAATGGGAATGCTAATTTCTTTTTCGACGGTAAAGATATCCGCACCAGGATATAGAATTTCTATCTGCAACCAATAGGCATTCTCTTGATAATTCAAACCTCTGATTCGTAGGCCAGGTAGAATTAAAATTCCAATCAAATTCAGTGCACATAAAATTGGGAAACTATAGTTTACTTTCATTCAAAATTGGATCCGGTTCTCAAATGGAAACAAATTACAAATCAAATAAGGTGTGAGAGTACATTGTAAAAAGAAGGAAAAAATAAAACCTGGAACTAAAATGGATATGATGGAATAGGGAATCTCCATTCCATAAAATCCATAGATAAAAACTGGTAATATACCTATAATTGATGTGAGGTGGTTTATACTCACTGGACCCAAAAACCATCTAAATGCGATCGTTTGGATTTTATGCTTTGGAATCATCCTATCGCTTGAAAGTTTTGAAAACTTTTCCCAATAGAGTGTGGTGCTATCAACTGATACACCGACAAGCAAAAGCAAACCCAAGTAGGTTCCCATATGAAAACTTTTTTGACAAATCACAGACCAAATAACAAGCAATATGCTCAATGTGAGACTAGGAATAAGAAGGGAAAATGCGATTTGATAGCTTGAGTAAAGAGAGCTTAAGAGTAAAAAAATAAAGATAAAAGATATTGCAAGCAATACTGCAAGCATAATATAAAAATCGGTAAATTCAGATTGCTGAGATTCTATTTTAATTTTGAATTCGTCACTTAGATTTGTAGTTTTTTTATTTTCAAAAAAATTTTGAAATCGATGACTGGAGATGAGTGGTCTCAACTCAACTGAAAAATACCGACCATTCCGATGGATCTCATCAAAAACCGAATCTTCCTTAAATTCCCATAATCCATACGCAGCTATAGATTTACCAGTATCCGATTTCATCCGCATACGAAATGGATCTGAATTATCCTTTCCATAATTGATTGCCAAGTAGATATCACTTTGAGAGTCATCCTTTGTTTTCCCAATCCACTTGGGGAAATGATTCAATCGAGAAACTTCTAAAAATTCTTCTTCACGGAATCCTAAGTCAGAACGAGACAAAAAACCAGAATTGTAAATTTTAACTTTGGTTTTTGTAAGATCCTTATTGACAAAAAAATCCAAATTGTCTGAATTTAACCTTTGTTTTATAATAGTTAATTCATTATAAAGTTTTTGTATATCCAACGAATACAAGGATACTCCTTCCGCCCTTTCCAATGGTAGTATATCTTCAAGTGTGTTATTTATACATCCGAACCTTACTTTAAATCCTTTTAATTTCAATTCATTCGTAATTTTGGGGAGAATCGAGAGATCCAAAGGATTTCGTATATATACTAATATTGTATTAGACCAAGGTAATGAATGTTCTCTAGGAACAACAAGAATCTCCGCCTCAGGAATTCGTTGACGAACCTCTTCTTCTAAATTTAAAACCAAAGGATATAGTTCATTTTTGGAAGTTGTAAAGGAAGAATCTATCTCGACCCATACTCCCTGTTTTTCTAATTTTGGGAATATTTCGTACGAAACAGATAATATAACTAGAATGAGAAGTGGTACTACGAGAAGGATCGCATTCGACCGAAAATACTTGCCAATGTATCTTCCAGAACGCAAACATAAATTTTCAAAAATTTCGCATCTGCTATCTTTTTCTAAATTAGCAAGAACTACAGATCCAAACCGAAGAAACAAAGCAGGGACAATCAAAAGTGCAGAAACAAATCCAGAAGCAATTAAAATAGAAATGATTTTTGCAAAATCCTTAAAAAGAAACAATATCTTATCTTCCACAAGGATAATGGGAAGAAAGACGATTACAGTGGTTGCCATTGCAGAAAAAATTGAGAGCAAAACAGATGTTAATCCCTTTTTTATATTTTCTAATTTTGAAAAAGATGACCCGTTCTCTTTGTGGATACTGTATATAACAACATTCATCGAATCATACATAACTCCTATTCCAATCCCAAACGCACAAAATGTCAGAATGTGGAAAGGAATTGAGAATAATATGAGGAAATGAAATGCTATTAAGATTCCAAACAGCAATCCTAATATGAGATAAATTGAATATTTTATAGAGCGATAGTAGTAATAAGAAATCAAAAAAGAACCCAAAAAAGCCAAAACAGAAAAAAGTAACGTCCAAAAAATCTGATTTTTTAAATATTCACTTTCATCAGAAAGTATACTGGCATACTCAAGTCTTTCAAACTTGAGTATGTTTTTTTTCACCATACTCGCAAGCAAAAGAGGATTTGACTCAGGCAAACGGAAGATACGAATCAAAACTGTACTCTTTTGATTCCACCGAGTCCACTTTCTTTTTGATTCAAGTGGCTTATGTATGGAAATAACCCTACATAATTCAATAGGCTTTCTTATCGTAGAAACATCAGTCGAAATCTTTGGAAGGTCCCAAACATCTTGGTAACGTGTCTCTGCTTGCAACAAATACGATTCTGTTTTTGTCTCCAAAATTCCCAAAGATTCCTTTTTCTGGTATCTATGAAGTGAATCTTCTACGATTTTTGTATGAACTGGAAAAGAATCCATCTTTAGTGAATCTGCTGAGATCAAAATAGGGTCCCTTTCGAGTCCAAAAACTTGAATCAAAGAAATACCGTCTAACTTTTGTATGTTATCTTTAAATTCATTTATCTCACGAGAAAGAGAGTCGAAATTATCATCCTCGGGCACGGGTATAGCAATTTCGTAGAAGGGAAGGATCGATTTTTGAATCCTTGATACGAGACTACGATTGGTTTGAGAAGGCAATACGTCCTTAGTCCCAAAGATGATTTGTTGGATATTTTCATATACTTCGTCCGGAGAATTGGAGCCTTTTATATATAATTCGATCTCAGATCTTCCAAAAGTAGATCTACCTCGAATCTCCTTCAAATCTTTTGTTTTTTCCAAAGCCTGAATCAATGGAAAAGTGATGAGACTATCTACTTCTTCTGCTCCCAAATTTTCTATTTGAGTTAAGATAGTAAAACCTAACGGGTCTATATTGGGCAAAAGAGAAACCTTTACCTTGTCGATCTGCAAACAAAAGGATAGAACAAGCCAAAAAAAAAATGCAAAAATTATATATGTATTTCTATATATGGTATCAAAAATAGAACCAATCATTCTCAGTCTTTAACAGAGACCATTTGATTTAAGAGAATTTGATCTGTTTCTTCTAATCCACTAATCACTTCGGCCTCGAGTTCGCCCGAGAGGATTCGAATAAACCGTTTTTTCGTTTGAGAACCCACCTTCACATACACAAAAAACCCAGACTCTTTATCCCCCTTTATAACAGAATTGGGAATATAAAGTTTCTGTTGTTTGGTATCGAGCTCCATCAATATAGTTCCATACATGCCTGGTAGTAATCGAATTTTTTTACCTGTAATCCTTGCCTTAATTAAAATACTATGTGTCGCCTTTTCCAGATAAGGTGATATGAAGTGAACCGTTGCTTCTATTGGAATTGTAGACTGGTTTGGTAAAAAAAATTGAATTTTCTTTGATTGATTAAATTTTTCCAAATCCATTTCTGAAATAGCAAAGGCTACATTCAAATTGGTTCCCGAGAACATTTCGAGAATGGGACTTGTATTATTTGGCACAAGTCCATTTAGGTTCACAAGTATCTTTGAGATGGTTCCGTCAATGGGGGCCTTAATTTCCGTTTCTGATAAGATTTTTTTGGCGTTTTCAAGATTCTCTTTAGCAATTTTCACTTGAGAAATTTGCAAAGAATACTCGGCTTGCTCCAATTCCGTATTTGTTTGTTTCCAGCTTTGCAATCGTTTTGTGAAGTCTAAAACTTTATCGGAATCACTTAACACGAGTCCAGTGAGAAGAGATTCTCGTTCTCGTATTAAATTTTGAAACAAAATCTTTTTTTCATCGATCTCAGCTTGCGATTTTTCTATTTCCAAAAGAGAAATGGAACCCGCCTTCCACAACTCTCTTTTCTTCTGGAAGTTTTCTTTTGCATTCTCCAAATTTCTCTCATGCAAAACGATAAGATCTGTCAGTTTATCTATATCACGCAATTTGATTTCTATTTTTGTTTCTGCAATCTTTAACTTTTCTCTTGCTACCACTAGATATGAATTTGCAACTTCTAAGGCGGCTTGGTATTTTTTTATATCTGACTGATAAATATCATCTTCAAGCTTTAGAAGCAATTGGCCTTTTTTAACGGAGTCTCCTTCCTTCACTAATATCTTAGAAATTCTCCCCGCAATTTTTGAAGTAATCCATATTTCGTTTTCTGGCTCCAAAACGGCCGATGACTCATATACATCTGATACCAATCGTTTTTCAGGAAGGATCGTTACAGATTCTTCCGAAACGGATTCGGAATTCTTCACCATTCGCAAGTTTGAATTGATACTAGGGTAATAAAACCTTCGTAAGACTGGCAACTTCTCACGTAAAGACTCCCATGAAAAAAAAGTTACGAGTAAAGATGAAACGACGTATCCAAGAACGATATATACTAGTTTGAGACCGAGCGATTTCATTCAAATTTGTCCATAACCAATCAGAATAAAAAATAAAGTGACTAGCCCCCAAACGAAGTTAGTACGATGTTTTGGAATTAAAAAAGGTGATTTTGAAAAAGAAGAATTCAGAATATGTTTGAAAGTAAAAAAAACTCCACTGAGAAAAAGACAAAATGTAACTATGTAATTTATCCCATAAAATTCGAAAATCTTCCAGCTACTTTGGATTCGATTCAAAACGTAAAGAAGAGTTGTAAATAGGAACAAGATACGAAAATACTCTAGATGAATAAGGAATAAACTTTTCCATAAGTGTTTTATCTTTTCTAATAAAAAGAGAATTACATAATGTATAAAAATACTAAAAACAAAAAAGGTTAGATACAAAAACAATAGAAGAAAAAGATTCCAAGGATACAAACTCATTTTTTGAAAAAGATTTTGTGAATAGGAATTATCTACTAATACAGATTTGTTGTAGTTTTGAAATTCATCAATACTTATCAAGTATCCGAAAAAATACACACAGATGTAGACGGAGACAGCCACAAGAAGATTTAGCGCCAACTTTTTAACTTCATTCCGGTAAATCAGAGTATCATTAAGTGCCTCTGCAGATAGCATTACAGTGCTTCCACTTATCCATTTACAGAGTTCCTTCCACTTCATTATTATAATTTGCAAACGTTTCATGTTTTACCTTTCCTTGTCTGAATTTATTTTTTGCATAAGCGAAAGGTAGTGTTGGAATTCTTGAATTTTGGTCCCCAACGTATCAATTTTTTTAGTTTTTAAATCGGAAGGAAATAATTTGAGTAACAAAAGAAGCGCTTCTGGGGATACTTTTGCGTAATTTTCTAATTGGAATTCTTCTTCCTTCGAGGGTTTCCTTTTCAATAAGAGATGGGCTTTCATTCGGAATAGAAAGATTTCAGGACTTAGGTCTCGAAGGGAAATACTTGTTTTGTCCAAAAATTTTCCGAACTCATTGCGATAGAAAAGTGATTTCAAATAAATCTCCGATTCTAAACCATTCATATCTTTTCCATCCAGTAGTAAAACAACGATATCTAGCTGGTTTTTTCGATACGCATCTAGAACAAGCGAATATCGATCTTTTTCTCCCTCCTCTGAGCAAGAATACAATAAGATCATAAGAGATACCATCCAAATTGCAAAAAAGAATTTAACCTGATTCATAGTGGAATTCCACCTAATAATTGTTTAGCCATTTTGTTTGCCTCAAAGTTCTGGCGTTCCTTTGATAACTTCCATTCTAGATCAGAGATAAAAAAGTGGTTATTTTTTCTAAGTTTAATGACAACTCTGAGTAAATCCCCATTTTCAAATAACAAAGGACTTGGTTTATAAAAGAATCGAATTTCCAAACAAGGGCTTTGATTGACTAAGTAGGAAGTGCATTCATTCATAAAAGAGTAGCGCTTGGAATCTTCATGGCCCATCGCCTTTTTTACAGATGACCTAACACTGCTACTAACACTAGTTTCGGACTCTGAATCGATTTCTTCGGAGCGAACAACATAACCATTCTTATTTAGTATTTCATAAATCTCATAGACAAACTCTTCTTCCAAGGAATACGAAATTGGATTTCGAGAATAATGAATTGAAGGGATATAGATAGGTTCGACTTTAGAGAAGGAATATTCCTCAAACTTCAACTGATTTCCATTACTGCAACTCACGATCGTAGCTAAAGCTACTAAAAAGATATGAATCTTCATTTTGCCTCCATTATGAAAACAAATGGTAATGGCAGATTACGACCGTTTGCCGATTTAGCAGATGTATCAACCCTCAACTCGTAAAATGGAAAAAAATCTGGTGCATTATTAGATTTCATGAGATTAAAATCTCCTCCTGTATTTGAATTTCCAAATAACAATCCATTGCAGCTTGCCTCGGATTCGGAATACAACAGAGTCAATTCGCGACATCCAAACGGATATTCGCTTTGACAATGTTCCCATTTCCAAGACGCCAGTCGTATAGCTGTGCTTGGCGGGGAAATACGGGATAACCTAACCGAAGTGATCACAGAACCTAAATCCATAAATTCTGAAAAGATAAGTTTAAAATTATCAGTTGTTATATCATCACACCCGAAGTTCGATCCCTGCGATCCTGTACCATCATCTCCCCCTCGAAATCTATAATATTGAGGCGGAAGTATGGATTTACCTGAATCCCAAAAGCAATGAAGGCTATTCCAGTTTGCCCCAGAACTTCCACCCAAAATCGTTTGGTTGAGTCCACATTGCTGGGATTCGACACCAACAGCCAAAACAGAGGGAACGGTAAAAGCATTTGTCACAAAGGCTATTGGTATATTTTTTCCCAAGGGAATCGAATCACTTGAAACCATCGTGTTTAGCAATAGCATTGTATAACTAAAGTTATCCTTAAATGGTTCCGTAGGCGAAAAATTCAGAGTGTACTCATTGTCCCAAAGGAACTTTCCTGAGATTTGCGGAAGAAAACTGATTTGATCTAGCTGTCCTTTCATCTTGGTATTGAATACGAACTGAATGGGTTTTTTCTGAGTCCGACAAAGGATCGGCATACTAGAGTAATTTAATATATTCTCATAAACTCGAGACTCTCCTTCACATTGACTTAACGAACCTGTCTCTGCGAATACAGAAATGAGTTCTGGCACTTCCTTCCCCTTCCCAACATGGAACGGAATGGTATAAACAGTATCTAAGTCTTTACCAGAAATAGACTCGCAGTCTTTTGTAACTCGAATTTTGTACGATCCAAACGGGAGCTTGGTATCTGGGAAAAAACGCAATTCTGAGGAATTATATTCAAACTTTCCTTCAATTTTTGGTTCAAACTGGAATGCCGACGTACAAGATTCCATATTCATGTTCTGGTTGAACAACAAATAGACTACTAAATCTCGACCTAGATCTGTTTGCCCTGGATTAGGTGTATGAATTAAGATTTTTGGGGCTTCAGAATTTTGTAAAAGACCCAAAGTATCATCAAAAATATGGTCTTTCAATTTACATTGAAATAACAGACCAAACAATAAATATATTACTACTTTTTTCATAATTTTTTTTCCAGAAAGTAAGGGTAAACATTTTTGAGATTTGGTTCCTTCGATTCTATATAAATCTTTCCATTTTCATTAAAATCTTTGAAAACATCGACCCAGTTGGAAAGTTCATACTTCCCTAAAAAATCATAATTGCTATTCGATACAACTGATTGACCTGTTAGTTGAGAGTATTCAATAAATTGAACGATAAAATACAAATAAGACTCTATCGTTTTAATCAATTGCGACAATAGCTCATCTTCGTCTTTCATAAATTCTAGTAAAGAAAGATGCCCGAGAGTATATTCGTTTTCTCGAATTTGTTTGTATTCCAAAATCTGTAAGTATTTGTCCCAATTCAGTTTGTAGAGGTCTAAACTTTCTTGGATTTTTAGTTGTTTGGATGAAAGCTCAAAACTAAGTTTTTCACTCAGGTATTTTTCATTCGCAACGGCTGATTTTAGATTCCATTTTGATTCAAATTCCTTTCGTGCATGAGAAAAATCGTCAAACAACTGCAAGTTTCCATTTTGGAAGAGATTTTCTCCGCGGCCTACATACTGAGGTCCAAATCCTGGAATTCTTTGAATTCCAGTTCCCTCCGTTTGGACACCAGCTAAACTTGATCCATTAAAACTCGAACTCCCTAAATTCGCCTGAACTCCCAAGGAAAATCCGTAGACTTGGTTCTTTACAGGAAGACCGTCATTTGTGTTTTTTCCCAAATAGCCGCCTATCACAACTTTTGGTTTCCAGGATTCGTTTTGCGCCTCTTCGTCGATTTTTGCTTGTTCGATTTGGAACCGAGACTTTCGTATTGGTGGTAAAGAACTGATTTCGATAGACTCTTCTTTGTTTGGAATTTTTTTCCAGTGGAAACCAAAAATATACTTAGGTTGGATTTCAAATCCGCCCAATTCCTCACCACCTAAGAGGCGCACTAAATTTGCTTTGGCGATTTGTTTGGAAGTTTGTATGCGAATCTTTTTGTCTTCCCATTCCTTCCACTTGATCTCGTACAATTTTAGATCTTTCTTTGAAACAAAACCAAGTTTGAATTCTCTCTGAATGCGATTGATTTCTTCATTCACCTTCAAAGAATGTCCTTCGTTTAAAATTTCAAAAATGGACCATTTCGAAAGTTCTATGTAAGCTAAAGAAATTTCTTTCTGAATTTGGTTAAACTCTTGTATCCAATCTTCTTTATGTATCAAAGATTGTACTTTGAATTTTTGAATATCTCGATCGGTATCACCTCCGTCATATAACATTTGTTGTATTTGAATACGCAGATCGTGGTATTCGCTATCGATTTGATTTTTATTCTCCGCATTTGTGCCAAAGTACTGGATACCGACCTTGGGAAGGTAGTTTCGCCATTTTTCCCTCTCGAGTAATGGAAAGAGTTTTGCCTTCTCTTTCGATGTGGACAAAAGATAGTGATTTGTAAGACCTACGGCCAAACAGTCTTCCAAACTAAGAACCACTTCCTTAGAAAAAATAGATTCGTAAGTTAGAAAAAAATAAACCAAAAGCAGATAAAACTTTCGCATCGCCTAAACAAGGTGAACGAAATTCATTTTGGTCCCCGTTCCTCTTAGTTTTTTATTTTTTTCGCTTGTAAGAAACCTGGATTTTAAGGTAAAAAGAAAGAATGCGTACACTCTTTGGATTCTGTCTCTTTATCGTTTTTTCTTGGTCTGTTTTGGGAGAAGAAGTCGCGGTGGTCAGTTTTGTTCAGGGTGTAAACTACGCAAAATCCGACCGATTCAAAACGGGAAGGGAAACCTTAAAATTAGGATCCATTCTCGAAAAGGGAGATACGATCGTTTCTGAAGAAGGCAGTTGCGAAATACAACTTGCTACGCATGCTACGATTCGTACGAATAAGTATACTGAAATCAAAATTGATCGACTTTTGGACAATAGCCAAACAGCACTAGAGCTAGTCAGTGGCAAACTCTTTGTCAAGGCGCACAAGGAAGACGGAGAGAGGAGGCAACTCAATATCGCAACTCCAAGTTATGTAGCAGGCGTTAGGGGGACAGAGTTTCTCGTTGCTACTCCCAATTCCGATGGAGAGGACGATGAAATCAAATTGGACACAGGAGTCTACGTAAATGAAGGATCGGTTGGTGTTACTCCGAATGGTTCAAAAAATGAAGTAGTAGTTTCCGAAAACGAAGAAATCGTGAGCAAAGGAAACAAACTTAAAAAACAAATACTAAACGAATTTGCAAAAGAAAAAATGAAAATCTTTGCAGAATTCAATCAACTAAAAAAAGAAAACTACGAAAGATACAAAGAGCAAAGAAGGAAAAATAGCGAAATTCTGAATCAATTCAAATCTCAGGAGACGGACTGATGAGACGAATTCTATCCATTATACTTTTATTGGTAACTATAACACTCTTTTCTTATGATGGAAAACCAATAAACCCAGTCATCAAAATAGGCATTGAAAGTAGTGATGACACAAGCGACTCAATCGAACTTAGAGACTATCTTAGAAGCCAGGTATCAAAGACCAACAGAGGCGAGGTTGCATTTTCACTAAAAGGTGTATCTTTTTCAGAGTTCAGTTTTGATCGAGATGGAAACCCAGATTCATTTACAAGACAGGAATTGAAGAAGTTTGGTCAAATCGACAAACTTACGTTAGTTTCATCAAAGAAAGGGTATACGTTTATTTCCCTAATTGATGTCAACTCTGGCAAATTAGAATATAAAAATGGACTCCCGGACAGATTAACTAAAACTCTAGTTGATGACTTTGTACAGACCTTGGACAGGAAGAACATCCAACTTGCGCTGCAAATGCCCCGTTCGACCGAGACCGCGACAGTTCAGTTGCACTCGATTCAATCAAACTACAGGATTGGGGAACCCATTAGATTTGAATTAGAATCTAATGAGGATCGATTCGTCTACGTAGTTGTATTGCCTGAGAATGGACAAGATGAACCTGTTCTTCTCTTTCCAAACTCCCTACAAAAGAATCACTATCTGAAAAAAGGCGACCGTGTGACTATACCTGACATTCGAATCGCCTTCAAATCCTCCCAGTCCAAAAAAGAGACGGTTCGCGTTTTTACCCCCAAAGAAGAATGGAAGGATATTCGGTTGGGACAGGGAAGGGATAATTTGTATAAGATTATGCCTCAGGCAATCACAGGGACAAAATCTTCTGATATTGGCCCCCTCTCTCTTGCAAGAAGTATATTTGATTCTCCGAAGTCCGATTTTGAGTTTTTGATTTCCACCAACTAAACCGAAAATTCAGTCTTGAAAAAATAATTATTTGCCTGTATATTTCCAGATATGGGCAAACGAACAATTCTAATCATCCTAATTCTATTTTTTTTCTCTAGTTGTTCTTATTTCAAAAAGGACAAGGACGATGATAAAACCCTTGGACTTTTACTGTTGGCTTTTCTTTCGCAAGACAACGGTGGATGCTCAGGCAAAAAGTCAGGTTTTACAATCTGTATTCCCAAAGGAATTGCAGAATGAAGGCCAAACATTTTATCTACCTCCTCCTTTTTTTTGGGATCAGTCTACAAATCTCGGACTTTAGTAAATTCCAAAGATTGAGCTTCGAAGAAAAATTGGTTTCCCTTACCAATGATACTCTGCGATTTCGACTCGGCGTAGAACAAACATTTGCTGATGCTAATTCTTGGGGTTTTGTTCGCCAATCTGCTACATGGGCAAGGGGCAATTCTAATCTTATCGATGGTATAATCCAAGGCACAAAAGATGCCGGTTTTTTTAGATCAGAAGGCGCGAGTGACCAAAGCTTTGACGTCAACTTGGCTGGAATTGGAGCAGTTAAACTCAGACTTCGGCTCAAACAAACCACTCCCTTCTCAGTTGCTTCTTCTGCTTACAGTGGAAACAAAACATTCAAAAATCTTATAGAGTTTACAAAACCGTCCAAGCCAACACCCAGCATACAGTTGTTTTTCGATGATCCAGACACGCTGAATGGAAATAATGGAGCGTTGATATACTACAAACTCAGTGATTTTGACAACCCCCAGTGGAAGGATGTGGGGAATGTAATTACGGAAAGCTACACTGCTATGGATTCGGTAAGTTACGGAACAAAGTTTCAAACTTACACCTGGCGCGGTGGTCCTGAAAATGCTTCTTGGATCAGTGATATTGGAAGGGTTATTCTTACAGAAGTGGACGAAGGTAGACAATTGTGTTTCCGCTCTGTCATAAGAATTAAATTCAGCAAACTGATCGCAATTGCACCGTCACAAACGACAGCCCTCCAAAATCTCAGGACAGCTTGCGGTGGTGCAGATCAAATCTACTACGGTCTTGCTTATATGCAAAATTTCAGTAGCCCCTTTCTAACTACGGCAAAAGCAAGTTACTCTCCCCTCACAGGCAATATTCGATTTCCTGAAACAATTTGTGGATTGTCTTTTTCTGGTGCCAGACTGTCGTTCGGTTTGTTCGACGTAAATGGATTTGTTCGTGATGGAGTTCCAGAATCCGAAATCCCACCAAACTATCCGAGTGCCACTATTGGTGGAGTTGGGTTTATGAGTGTCAATGAAGCGTTTGCGAGAACGGCTATCGATGCAGCTACGACTCTCGGCGCAGGAAAGCCCGCAGCTCAAGTTTACGAATATTCCAGCAAAAACTTTTTAGATGGTTTGGCTGGAGCTTCGGGAGATGTGATTAATTTTAAATCTCTCTAATTCGATCTGTAGATGGCATTCGATAGGATCGAACCAGTGAGTGCTATAATTTCGAGTCGGATGTATTCATCCTCTGGTTTTAGATTGTAGCTTGCTAGATTTGTATCGGGAGAGGAATGTAAAATCTCTCCCGCTTTTCCAATCACTCGGATTTCTAAGTATCTTTCATCTCCCCGAACTACGAGTGTATCTTTTTGAATCAAAATCTTCGGTGGAGAGGGATCTGTCGCTTCTCTAAAAAACTTTTTTACACAAAAGTAGTTTCCTTGAAATAGGTTTTGTAAAACTGCTGACTGAGAGTGAACGCCTGATTCCATCGCCACATAACGCATGCCACTTTCTCCCTTTCGGCCTCTTTGGTGTCCTAAAGTTTGGATCCAGTCCTTCCAAAATGGTTGACTGAAGTTTTTTACTTTTTCTTCGGGAAAATAATGAAGATCATCATTTGCCATACAATGGACTAACCGTCCTTGACTTAACACTGTATCCAATATCTTTGGATCATCACCAAAAGGAGAGTAGACTTCGATTGCATGGAAGCCATCTATTTCCATTACATCCTTTTTGGTATATACATTATTTAATTTGGGATGTGGCAGTATAACAAAAGCATTCGAATCTTTCATTTTTTGGATCACCCAATTGATGTTTTCAAATCTAGCGTAGAATGGGAAATAATCGGAAAAGCTATAATCCCCACCTAAAGCGAGTATATGGCGTTTTTTAACATTCTGGCCCCATTCAAATCCAGTTAGATGATCATATCTATCTGATTTTGAAATTTGTCCGTAGTCAGTAATTGCAACATTTGAAAACCCAAAACTTTTGTACGTTTCGTAAATTTCTTCTATCGTATGCCTTTCTGGGGTAAAATACACTTCGTTGGAATGCGTATGGAGTGCAATTTTTTCGGAATATGGATTTGAAAGATTTGATCCATAAGGATTTTTCCAAAGTTTTCCAGAAAAGCCGAAACTCCTTTCTTCCTTCTTTTTGGTGAAAGATAAAATCGTCACAAGTTGAATAACGAATCCAATCCCAACCAGAATCAATAGGATTAGCATCGATTTTTTCTGAACCGAGAATGGTTTTTGATTCCCTCGCTCTTTTAGGGCTTCCGGCATATGGAAAAACATACCGAAACTCTATTCCGATTTCGTTCCAATTTGATTCCAAGTTGATTACAATTTTGAAACATTTGCCATTACGATTAATTGTATCCGAAATCAGCACTATTTTTAGTTTTAGGCAACTGTGGATTTCCTAACAAAAAGCAAATTTAAATTTTTAGTCTTTTTATTACTTCTTTTCTCTCTCCTGTATGGGAACAACTCACCCTTATATGACCAGGACGAAGCAGCCTATATGGGATTTTCCAAATCTATTGTCACATCCGGTGATATCCTAAAAATGGATTTTCCCTTCTCCAAGCCGCATAGAAAACCACCACTCCATTTCTGGCTAACTTCGATCCAGTTTTATCTTTTCGGAATCAGTGAATTTGTTTTACGATTGTTACCAAGTATCTACATTCTTCTTACTGTTTGTTTGACCTACCTACTCGGAAAACGATTGTTTGGTGAAGAAGTCGGAGTTTTTAGTGCGATCCTCTTAGGGTTTAGTTTGTATTTCCCGTTAAATGGTAAAATTGCCCTAGTTGATAGTTTACTAGTTTTTTGCGAGACATTAGGTTTTGTTTCTCTTGTGTTTTGGATTTTGGAGAAAAACTCTTCTGCCAAGTTTTTCTTTTGGCTCAGCATCAGTTTGGGAACTCTCGCAAAAGGTCCTCCCATACTCATCTTTCTAGGTGGAATCTGTTTTGTCTTACTCTTCCGAAAAGATACGAGAAGTTTGGTTTGGAGTTTACATCCATTTGTCTATTTGCCTATCGCATTACTTCCCTTCTCTCTTTGGATCCTTTTTGTTTGGAAGTCAACCAATGGAGAGCTTGTTCAATGGATGTGGGAATGGTATGTATTGCGAAGGGCAACGAATCCCGTGTTTGGACAATCGGGACCTCCTGGAACTTACTTTATTCTATTTTTTATTGGGCTTTTCCCTTGGTCTTTTTACCTGTTTGGTTTTTGGATGCGTATATTCCGAGCCACAAAGGAATGGATACGAACAAATGTAGTATCGTTCCAAAACATTTGGAAGGTTGTACAAACATCTGATATCAAAATCTTTTTGTTAGCTGTAGGCTTATTTTTTTCTTGGATATTTTATGAGTTCTTAGCAAGTAAACTTCCATCCTATCCATTGGCCGCTTATCCAATACTGTCTATTGTTTTATCTCACTACATCCTAAAATTCAAAAATAATAAAAAAATAATTCAAACCTTTATGATGGCTTCCGTCTTCATTTCCCTATCTATCTCTATTTTTTTACTCCCATACCTAAACAAATTTAGAGAAGATACCCTATTTTTATCTAGAGATCTCAACAAACTCCTTCCAGGGAACACAAATGTATTTGTAAATAAAAACTTAGCACTGCCTAGTTTAGCTGTTTATAGTCATGTTGCATTCTCGGAAACAGATCCCATATTTAATCCTGAAAAAGGTTTTTACTTAATTACACAAGATGAATTGGTTCTGTGGCAGAGTTTGGGATATTCGTACGAAGTCCTAATGGATAAAAAATCAGTTTTCGCCTATGATAGAAATAAAACAATCCACATCCTTCTTGTAAAAAAGAATTAAGGCAAAAACCGACTGTTCGTTTCTTGATTTGGTAGTAAACAAAACTCAGATTTGCCAAACCATCTATATCTGTGTTTTGCGATCCATCGATAGATAAAATCCCGAATGAATTTAGGGACAATCACAAAGTAACAAATGATTGGATAGGGGAAATCTAAAAATTTGGCAAGCGAGAGGATCGCATCCGATTCAACAAGAACCACACTTCCATTATAAAATAGGATTGAATCAACCTCGGGGAATTGGTTTGGAATTTCCTTTTGGATAAGAATATATGTTTCTGATCCTATCTGTGAAAAATAGAGGTCTTTTTTTTTGTTTCGTTTGAGAATCCATTGGACTGAACCAGTGCAGAGGTTACAAACTCCATCAAAGAATACTATCTTTCGGTTTTCCATTTGCGAAAATCCTTCCCATATCCAAACTGGCTTAAGAGTTTTGGAACTCCAGTCTAAAACCAGGAGAGATTTATGTTTTCTATTTTTAATGCAAACGATATAGACAAAAAAGACAAAGCCATCCGAGAAAAACTTGAGTCTAACAAGAACTTTATATCCCAACTCATCCAAAACAAAGAACCTAACTTTTTAAATTTTTTAGCACCGTATCAAAGGATACAAACAGAACTTGGAGATTTAGTTACTGAAATATCTCACCTAAATTCGGTTAAGAACTCAGAAAAAACTCAAAAAATCTATTCAGACCTACTGCCAATTTTAAGTGAATACTACACAGATTTAGGCCAAAACGAAGAGATTTTTACGATTCTTCTAAAAATTCAAGAAACAGATCAAACCTTGGACATAGAACAAAAAAAAGTTTTGGAAAATGAAATCAGAGACTTTCGCCTCTCCGGTGTTGGCCTTGATCCTAACAAAAAATCTAGACTAAAAGAAATTAGAGCCAAACAGAGTGATCTCAGCAACCAATTTTCGCAAAATGTATTAAATGCTACAAATGCCTTCGAACTGATCTTAGGCGAAGAAGATGTGGAAGGTATACCAGAGTCGGATCGCTTGGCCGCGAAAACTACGGAAGGTAAATATAAATTTACACTTCAATTCCCAAGTTACATAGCTTATATGACTTACGGAAAAAATCGAGAGATACGAAAAAAACTCTATGAAGCCTATGTTACCAGAGCACCCGAAAATGGTCCCATACTCGCAGAGATATTGAAGCTTCGCTCTGAGGAGGCAGGTTTACTCGGATTTGATACCTATGCGGAATTAAGTTTAGTATCGAAAGTAGCCGATTCCCCCAAACAGGTATTAGACTTTTTAGAAGATCTTGGAAAAAAGGCAAAGCCGATTGCAATCCAGGAACGTAATGATTTAAAGGCCTTTGCGAAAGACCAAGGTCTAGATACTTTAGAACCTTATGATATGAGTTTCTATTCGGAGGCCTATAAAAAATCCCTTTTTTCATACGATGAAGAGGTTTATAAGCCATACTTAGAGAAAGAAACAGTTCTCTCTGGTACCTTCCAATTTTTGGAAAAACTTTTAGGAATACAATTCGTGAAAGTCCAAACGGATGTTTGGGACCCTACAGTTTTATGTTATGATATCCACGTCAAAGCGGAAACACGCGCAAGACTATATTTAGATCTTGAGGTACGACAAGATAAAAAAGGAGGAGCGTGGATGCACAACTGGAAGCCGCATTACAAAGATGAGACGGGAACACAAACTCTTCCGGTTGCATTTGTTGTAGCCAGTTTTCCAAAGTCTACAAAGGAAATTCCTTCGCTCCTTCGTCCCAGTGATGTTGTAACTCTTTTTCATGAACTTGGGCATGCCCTGCATCATCTCCTCTCCAAGGTTAACCAACCCTTTGTAAGTGGAGTGAACGGAGTTGAGTGGGATGCTGTTGAATTTCCGTCTCAATTTTTAGAAAATTTCGCCTATGAACCAAAAGTTTTGGAGCTTTTTGCCTTCCACTACCAAACCAAGGAACCGATCCCTCGCTCATTTATAGACACCATGGTCCGAGCAAAAAATTTTATGTCTGCCATGGGCGTCCTTCGGCAACTGGAGTTTGCAATTTTTGATATGAAAATTCATATGGAACCTTGTGACGAAAATAAGGTTCAAGAAATATTAAATTCAGTAAGGAAAGATATCAGTGTAATGATCCCACCTTCCTACAATAAATTCCAAAATTCGTTTTCGCATATTTTTGCAGGTGGTTATGCAGCAGGATACTATTCCTATAAATGGGCTGAGTTACTCAGCGCCAACGCCTATTTTAAGTTTGTTGACCATGGAGTTTTTGACCCAAAACTTGCGGAAAAATTTAGAACCATCGTCTTAGAACGCGGTGGTTCCGTGTCTGCCATGGAATTGTTTCGGGAATTTTATGGAAAGGACCCTGATACGGAGGCCCTCCTCCGTTTAAATGGGATCGCCGCTTAATCTGAGAATGGACTCAGCAATAACCTCATTCGAATCCGTTGACTTAATCAGTTTTTTGGTCTTTCGATTCTTATCCAATACGTAAATATAAGTCGAATGATCAAAACCTGATTTTGTTTTTTCCCTGTAAGCTGCATATTGATTTAAGATCTTTTGCAGAGTCTCTTCGGAAAAACTATAGCCTATTCCGTTTTCGACATAGAAATTTACATACTTTGTTGCTGTTTCAGAAGAATCGTTTTTTGGGTCTATGGAAATAAATACTACTTTAAATTTCGACTTTTGCTCTTTTGAAAAATGGGAGGTAGCAAGTTTGATTTTGGACAAAGTGTTCGGACAAAAGTCAGGACAAAACGTATAACCAAAAAAAACGAGAAGAACAGGTTCAGGAAGTTTCTTAAGATCTACATCTTTACCTAAAGAATCTACAGCTATAATATTTCCTCCGATCGGTAGATCTGCAAATTGTAACTCCGCTTTGCATTGAAAAAATGAAAAAAAGATACAAATGAAAATGAATTGCTTTTTTGGTTTCAACGACTCCTTTCCTCCACAACAACCTCTATCCTTTCCTCAGGGTCCAATACCAAAGATATAATATGTTTTGATAGAACTGTCTCTTTTTTTTCATACAACATCAGGTGGCGCCCTCCGTTTCTGAGTTGTAGAGCACTTCCTTTTTTTATCAAAATGGGAAATTCACGGCGGTGCATCCGCACGACTCCAAAATCATCCGTTACGGAATCATGAAGTTCCAGTTTTTCATACCAATTTGACTGAATGTCCTTTATGGAAACGTCGTTTGGGTAGGGATTTTTCCAATCTCCATAAACTGCGTTTGCTTTTGCGAATGTCGGGACAGGAAATGTATACAATCCTTCCAAGTTTGGGTTTACATCTTTGCAAAATATTCCCAAATTGACTTGAATCAGTAACAAAAAAAACATATTTGTAAGATTTACAATTCGAACCAAGAGAACCCCTATGAAATTAATTTTTAAATGGACCGCAGGCCTAATCCTAATCCTTAGCTCTTTTTTAGTATCAAGCTACAACTACTGTGTCGGCGACTACAATTATGATTCTTCCCAAAAATTCGACTCCTTTGACAGTTTTTATCAATACGAATTGGAAATCAGTAAAAAAGAAAATACAAGACCTGAGAATGAGGAGCTCCTTGTTCGTTATTCGGATGAAAAAACACCGATCGCAATTTTATACGTTCATGGTTTTGGTGCAAGTCGAAAGGAAGGTGATGAGGTCACAAATAAAATTTCCGAATACTTTGGAGCTAACACATATTATGTTAGATTGCCAGGCCATGGAACCAATATGGAGGACCATCTAAACACCGATTTTACAAAATACCTACAAGACGTCGAGACAAGTTTAATCCAAGTTCGTTCCCTCGGTCACAAAACAGTTGTGATCGGAACAAGTATGGGTGGTATGATTTCGACTTACCTTGCAGCAAAACATCCTGAACTCGTAGATTGTTTGATATTGGCATCACCTTTCTATGATTTTGCTGACCCATCCGCACACCTTTTTCGATTCCATTGGGGGAAGTCTTTTATCAATGCTGTAATGGGCGAGATACGCATCTCAAAAAAAGATCCTAAAGACGAAGCTGGAAAGTATTGGTATATGGATCAGTACTATGCCGCAATCCAAAACATTTTGAATCTAAAAAGGTTCATTGATCGGGAAAACCCATTCCCAAATGTAAAAGCTCCCGTCTTACTTATGTATTACTACAAATCCGAAAGAGAACAGGACTTTACCGCTTCGGTGCCGGCTATGCTAAAGGCGTTTGAAAAAATCCAATCTGGCAATTCACCAAATCCACAGAACAAACTCTTACAAGTAGAAGGTGGAGCGCATGTTCTACTGTCAAAATATGTAAAAACTGATAAACCTTTCATTGAAAACGCAATGATAAACTTTATAAAAGAAACAACGGGTGCAGAAGAAACAAAAGGATCAAAGAAAACCAAACGATAGTAAAATCGATTCATACAATTCATCCACTGATATAGGTTTGGAGCGGACTAATATTCCTTCCGCTTCAAGTTCTTCCACATCCAAACCATCCAAGTTACCCGTATAAAGAACTGCGGAAAGACTTGGTTTTTTCTCCTTTAACTTGCGTATGAGAGTGAGACCTGTCATTTGTTTCATTCGATAATCTGAAAGTAAAAAATCAGGTAACGTCAATTGCATCGCAAGTAAGGCCTCGTTTGAAGAGCTAAAGACCTTTGGATCAATTCCTTTTTCAGAAAGAACAAATTGTATTGCCTCACTCGCTGATTCGTCGTCTTCAACAACCCAAAACTTCTTTTTACGGATTTCTTCCCAAACTTCTTCAGGAGACTGTACATCAACAGAGGATTGTTTTGAAACGTGTTCCAATTGGAATTCTTCGGAGGAGGGTAAATAGATTTGTATTTCTAAAACCATAGGATCTGGTTTTTGAATGATAAATTCACCACCCCAGTTTTTAATATAGCGATTGATTAGGTGGAGTCCCGTCCAATTCAACTCATCTTCACCAAGAAAAATTTTCGATGGATCTGAATGGAAATCCAAGGTCGAAAGGGATAGACCTATTAACTCCAGTTTTATTGAAACTCTACGATCCTGACCTACCAAGGTTTTTACTTGAACAAAGCCCCTCTTTCGATCATCCCAAACAAATAGGCCTCCAGAAATAATCTCACTTAAAATTTTTGAAAAAAGAATCGGATCAACTTTTGCAAACAAAGGTGATTTGAAAAAATCAAATTGTAGCTCTACGTTCTTTGGAATTCCTGCCAAAAGGATTGGAATTGTTGATTCAATGATATTGGAAATGTCTACTTTCGTTACAACATTCTCGACTTTATTATTAGAATATTTTATGATGCGATGAATCATATCCCTTGCATTATTTGCTCCAGAACGAATCTTCGCAAAATAATCCAATATGGTTGAAAGATTCAATTGATTTGATCTAACCATTTCTTCACCCAATTGAGAAAATACGTGAATCGGTTGGAGGTAGTTATTCAAATCATGAGCAATATTTGTAGCAAGACTTCCAATTGTCTCCATAGTTTGTGAGTGGACTTGGTAGGATTCGATTTGTTTTTTTTCGGTGACATCATCTAAAAAAACATAATAAAAGTCTGGCCTACCATTGGAGTTGCGAAATGTATTAACTCGACGATAGACATTGATTCGTCGACCATCTTTTCTCGTTAGTTTGGATTCTTCCGCTCCCTCTTTAAAAAAGCTAAAATATTCTTTTTCTTCATCAGAAATTTTATCACCTTTGATTCGTTTGATGTTTAATTCCGTCAGATTCTGAATACTATAACCCGTAATCTCCGTAAACTTGGGATTGACTCGAAAGTAACCTCCCTCCCAGTCTTGAAGTGCCATCCCAACGGAAGCGTTTTCAAACAAACTTAAAAAAAACTGAATTTGTTCTGTGATATTTCCTTCGTTGACTTTCTCATTTGTCACATCACGAACGAATACCAAGTGCGCAGTGCACGCTTCAATTTCAGGCCTAACCAATCTTTTTTTTTCAAATTGAAACCAACGAATTTCGCCGGAATCTTTTTTTGCCATTCGGAAATCTGAAACAATCCTCTCCTTATCCATGTTTGGTTTTGTAGAAAGAAAATTTGCTTTAAAAATTTCTAAGTCTTCCGGCAAAAAATAACGCACCAAATCAATCTCATGGCATCCATCCTCTCCAGGATCGCATCCGAATTCCTTTTTAAAAAAATCATTCGCAAACAAAATTTCACCCGAAGTAGGTTCGACGAGATAAATTCCACCGGAAAATAGTTCGGGGAGAGTCCGTAAGAAATCCATCATTAGGCTTGATTCTAAATTCGTTTGCATAACAGTTGCCTTAAGAGGAAAATATGCCATCCACTCCATTATTGTTTCAAGCACCAATTGCTTTTTTTAACCTTGGTCCCTGGGAAATTGCTCTCATTGTCTTTTTAGCTTTGCTTTTTTTTGGTGGGAAACGTTTGCCTGGGCTTGCGAAGGACCTGGGATCCGGAATTAAGGAGTTTCGAAAATCCTTAACTGGTGGAGACGAGGAACCCCAAAACTCACTTCCGAATAACAACGAAGAATTCGAAAAACCAAAAGCCACAAAGAAAAAAAAGGCATAACCGTTCCCATTGGGTAAAAAGTCCTTAAAACCCCTCCCATTACCTGAAAATTCCGAAATCCGAGAGAAGTATATGACTCTCGGAGAGCATTTGGAAGAACTTAGGAGCCGTCTTATTTACGGTTCGTTAGTGGTCCTTGCATTTATGGGCATCACTCTCTACTTCGGAAGTGAAATCCATAGCATCCTGATTGGACCTTATCGGGCTGTTCTAGGTCCGGAGGCTCACTTCTACCAAATCCAGCTGATGGCCCCTTTTCTCATCTACCTCAAGACCTCTCTTATGCTCGCGGTCCTCATCGCGCTTCCCATCCTTCTTTTTATCCTCTGGGGTTTTATCGTACCAGCCGTTGACCCTCGTACAGAAAAATGGGGCAAAATCATCATACTTTTTTCTACCTTGTTGTTTTGGTCGGGAATTAGTCTTTGTTGGTTTACAGTCTTCGAGGGTTTTTTGCGTATTTTTTTGGTTGTTTTACGACCGGATGGGGTTGATCCATACTTGCCAATAGATGAATATTATGATCTATTTTTTAACTTACATTTAGTATTTGGTGCATCGTTCCAGCTACCCATTGTACTAATTTTACTTGGAAGAATAGGAATCCTCTCATCGAAATATTTGATCTCGAAATGGAGAGAAAGTATTCTCATTATTGCAGTAGTATCCGCAGTACTCTCACCGGGTCCAGATGTGTTTTCCATGATGATGTTATTACTGCCTCTCAGTTTTCTATTTTTTCTATCTGCATTTCTAATGAGAATCATTGAATCTGGCGATTCAAAATGAACCCAAGAGTTAAATACGCAAGTCTCATAGGAATAATATCTTTTTTTTTCTTTCAGTCTCACTTTTTGTTATCTGAGTTTGTTTTTATCAATTGGCAAAATCCAAAGGGTGAGAACACTCTCAACTTTAATATATTTGGTGTGTATTCTTCTTTTTTCTTTTCGCTCATAATCGGATTTATAAGTTTTTTTATTATAGGTTTTATTTATAAATTTATTCACAATTTGATCTCCCATATTCAAGACGAATCCCCTTCCTCTTATATAAATGCTATTCCAACAAATTCGGATGAGTACAGTTTGTACCAATCGATTAAATTATCTCTATTAGGATCAGATTCTCCTATTAAAAGTGAACATTTTGAAAATAAATTTGATTGGGCAATGTCAAAATCCAGTGCTATCAATCGAGTTATACCTGATATAAAAATCCCAAAAATCTCCGGTTTCGACATAGCAGTCTTCCCTTCTGTGATGAGATATGTTGGTTCTGATTACATACGTTTGCACAAGACAAAGGATGGGATGATTGGAATTTTTGCAGGTCATATGGAACCAGGAATATTGGAATCCACAGAACGCGTGTTTATACATGGAGTAACCACTGGAATTCCTTTTGATAGTTTGAGCTCTGAGGAGTCCGTATCTCTTTTAGAGAAACATCTTCATCAATTCGAATTCGAGGGTTTGAAAATATCTATTTTTGCACTCACGGAAGATTCCGATTCGATGAAGTTCTTACATTTTATGGATATGCCGATTTTTCAATTTTCCAACCACGGAATTCAGATCATCGAAGGAAACGGGGATGACCGCTGGCATGCCTTACACGACCACACTTCTTCCATTGCAGACGGAATCGAAGTAGGCGATTTCTTAGTTTGGGCAAGTGATCGTTCACTTACGGAATTTGGAATGACCTCGTTTGAGATTATGGAAGAGTTTGTTGATTATTTGCTCGATTTAAACCCAAAATCGGCAAGAGAAATGTTACTCGCAATTGCAAAGAAAATGAGTGCTCTCGGCAAAGAAAGAAATCTTACAAACCCTATGGAAAAACTCTCCATCATAGTGGTTTCAAAGACTCGGTAATTCAAGAATTAGAATTTTCTATCGGATAACAATCGTAAGGAATGAAGTATCAATTCCCTTTTGCCCCAATCCCCATGACCTGGAACAACAACTTCCATGTCAGGATAACGATCTAAAAGTTTTTTTAAAGACCCAGGCCAAATATCGAGGTTTGCATCAGAAAGATTTCCCATAGTTTTAGAATCTATGGATTTTATAAGACAGCCACCAAACAGAATCCGAGTGTCTGGCAACCAAACTACTATATTATCAGGTGAATGTCCTTCCCCAGGGTAGTAGATTTCGATACCAGTCCCTCCTAAAGCCAAACGGTTGTTAAAATTTAGATCAGCCTTTGGCAAGGAAGTGATTCCTTGTTTTTTTAAGAGAGTGGCCGTTAGTCCACTGGATTGTACAGGGATATTGGATTTTAAAAAGTATTCCATTCCGCCACGCCGATCCTCGTGAAAATGGGTGAGGATGACAAGTGAGACTCCAATTCCAAATTTTTCCTGAATCATCTGAACCAACTCCTCCGTTTGGTCGAGAGTCCAGGCAGTATCAACAAGGACTGCTCCTTTCGGCGTGCGAACTACAAGACCATTGGATTCCATGTAGGAACCTTGAACGACCCCGTAACTTCTATGCATCCAAACAGAATCTTTGATAGGAGTCAGGGATAAATTTGGCCGTTTCCTAAGACTGCCATCCAAAACTATTTTAGAATCTTGATTTTGGCCTGCTTTATTTTGATTTTGCGCACAGTGAAAACAAAACGATCCAACCAATAAACAGATGTAAATTCCAAGAGGAACGGATCGTATTAACGACAGCCCCATTGACACGAGATTGTTATTTTTGTTATGCGATCTTTTCAATTTCAGATTTGAGTATAGTGATAGGCGGTTCGTTTTTGTAAACCGTCTCATCTGTCACAATCACTTCCAAAACATCCTTCCTTGAAGGAATTTGGAACATCAAATCCATCATAATCTCTTCAACAATTGCTCTGAGGCCGCGTGCACCACTCTCTCTTGAGATCGCAGTTTCTGCAATCGCTTCGATTGCTTTTTCCGTAAACTTGAGTTTCACATTCTCAATATCAAACATCTTTTGGTATTGTTTGAGTAGGGAATTTTTTGGTTCTGTAAAAATTGCTTTTAAACTATCGATTGTTAGTTCATCCAAAGTTGCAATGATGGGAAGCCTTCCTATAAATTCAGGAATGAGTCCAAATTTCATCAAATCATCTGGAATCACATGGTGGATCACAGATTTCTCCAAATCGATCACTTTGCCTTTTGTGTTTTTGACTTCCTCTGCTTTAAACCCAATGGACTTTACGCCTACACGTTGTTTGATGATTTGATCCAATCCAACGAAGGCACCACCACAAATAAAGAGGATATTTTTTGTTTCAACGGCAATGTATTCTTGGTGTGGGTGCTTTCGCCCACCTTGTGGTGGAACGTTTGCAACTGTGCCTTCTATGATTTTTAAAAGGGCTTGCTGTACACCCTCTCCGCTAACATCCCGAGTGATTGAAGCCGAGTCCGATTTACGAGAAATTTTATCAATCTCATCGATGTAAATAATCCCCATTTCGGCTTTTTTTACATCGTTTTCTGAGTTTTGAATGAGTTTTAGAATGATATTCTCCACATCTTCACCCACATAACCTGCTTCTGTAAGGGCAGTTGCATCTACAATTGCAAATGGAACTTTGATGATACGGGCAAGCGTCTGTGCGAGAAGGGTTTTTCCGGAACCTGTCGGCCCAATGAGCATGATATTGGATTTTTCAAGTTCGATCTCACCGGTTTTTCGTTCATTGTGAAACACTCGTTTGTAGTGGTTGTAAACTGCCACAGAAAGAGCTTTTTTTGCCTGCTCTTGACCAATCACATACTGGTCTAAGATTTTTTTGATTTCTGTTGGTTTGGGAACTTCGCCAACGATTGTTGTCTTCTCCACACCTTGTGGTTCGTCGGCAACGATTTCATTACAAAGGGAGATGCATTCATCACAGATGTAAACACCAGGACCTGCCACAAGCCTTCTTACTTCGTCCTGTGCCTTCCCACAGAAGGAACAGTGAAGTTTTTCTCGAGTATTTCCAGCTTGCATTGGGCGTTTGGTCATGAGATAGCCCTCCTTAGGCTTGCATCTGTTTCCTTTCTTGGATCACATTGTCGATGACTCCGTATTCTTTGGCTTCATCGGCACTCATAAAAAAATTACGTTCTGTGTCTTTTCGGATTTGGTCGGATGATTTTCCGGTGTGTCTACCATAAAGATCGATCAATTTGTCCTTAATCTTTACGATTTCTCTAGCAGAAATCTCGATGTCGGATGCTTGTCCACCAGCGCCACCATAGGGTTGGTGCAACATAATTCTAGAATTGGGAAGTGCAGATCGTTTTCCTTTTGCACCACCTGCTAAAAGTAATGCGGCCATCGAAGAAGCCTGTCCAATGCAGAGAGTTCTCACTTCTGGTTTGATAAGTTGCATCGTATCGTAGATCGCAAGTCCTGAGCTCACATACCCACCTGGGCTATTGATATAGAGATAGATATCCCTGTCAGGGTTTTCAGCTTCCAAAAATAGGAGCTGTGCCGAGATTACATTCGCATAGGTCTCGTCTATTGCGGAACCCAAAAAAATAATTCGGTCTTTTAGGAGCCTAGAGAAGATATCGTATTGGCGTTCTCCTCGGCTGGTTTGTTCGATTACATAAGGCATCAATGTTGACATAGTTTATTCTTTCCCACTCAATAGCTTTTCGGCATCTTCCGTCGTTATGGACTTAGGAGATTTTTTCTCTACTTCAGAATAAACAAACTCGTCGATTTTATCAAACAGGAATTTGTCCCGGTAGAAGGATTCTGCCTTTTGTTTTTGGACTTCTTTTTTCAGAGACTCGGCAGGAATTCCTTGTGCACTCGCCTCTTTTTCGTAACCTGCCGCAACTTCTTCCTCGGAAATTTGGATTTTGTGTTCCTCGGCGATTTTTTGTTTCAAAATATAGGACTGGATCCGTTTTTCGGCTGCCTTTGAAAAAGACTCTCGAACTTCTTTTTCTTCCTTTCCCAACCGTTTTGCATAATCGGAAATACTGGACACAGGCAGACCAAATTCGCGCATAAAGTTTTGGAAAACAGAATCTGTCTCTTCGTAGATCAAAGACTCAGGGATTAAAAATTTTGCCTCTTTGATGATTTCCGTATAGGCATCATCAATCGCTCGTTTTTTGAGGGCGGATGCAAAAACATCTTCGAGTTGTTTTTTCGTTTTATCTTTTAACTCTTGCAAGTTGGCAGAACCATCCACTTCGGATGCAAAGTCATCGTTGATATCCGGATAACTCACCTTATAGATAGCCGTCACTTGGACTGTGTATAAAAATGACTTTCCTGCACTCTCTGGTGACTGCGGAAACACATCTGGGTATTGGAATGTAAACTCTTTGGTTTCATTCATCTTCATTCCAACTAAGTTGCTTTCAAATCCTGGAGGATTTTGTGGTGCACCCATTTGGAACTTCCCCGTTTGGAAGGCATCAGGGTATTCTTTTCCCTCTTCCTTAAATTTGTATTGGATTTCCAATAGGTCGGTTACTTCCACTGGTTCGGATTCTTCTTTGAGTGTATTACGAGCTAAGTTTTTTTGAATTCCTTCCAATTCTTTTTGGATATCTGCCTCAGTTATCTTAATCTCTTTAGGTTGGATTTTGATCTTCTTTATCTTTGGCAATGTAACTTCAGGCTTAGTGTCGTATGTAGTCTTTGCTTTAGCGCCTGTCTTTCGATCAAATGTTTCCATTTGGAATTGAGGAATTCGGATAGGTTTGTGTTCTAGTTTTTCAAAAAGATCAGCCATAGCTTGGTTGAGCATCAGGTTGGCTGCGTCATCCATAACGGAATCGCCGAGAACTTTTTCCACCATATGGAGGGGAGCCTTACCCGGACGAAAACCCGGTATCTTAACTTTAGAAGAAGCATTTACATAAGCTTTTTGGAAGGCAGACTCTACCTCAGATGCAGTAAATTGAATGGTCAGGTCGCATGTAGCGTTATTATTTTTTTTAGCAGTAAATTCCATGGTTCTATATCCAGTGTAAAAATGGGAAGTGTGTTGGAAAGGAAAAAGACCCAAAAATGGATCTGTGACATACCTTCTTTTAGCGGGAAACGGGATTCGAACCCGCGACCCTCTCCTTGGCAAGGAGATGCTCTACCACTGAGCTATTCCCGCAAAGAAGGTAATTTGTTTCACCATGATTTTCCTTGTCGATGAATCCGCAAGGAAAAACTGAATCTATGCTAAATTCGGGAAGGCCAAATTTGTTCGGTCCAGGCCTGCTCCCAAAACATCCATTCATAGTTACAACTTTGTTGGAACGCAAGAACCGCCTTAGCTTTCGTGCCCTCGTCCGTTAAAACTGCATATTTTTCCAAACGACCGAGTAGATTTTCCATATATTCATTGAATCCTGGGTCTGAATACATCCTAAGCCAGTCTGCGTATGGGTGGGAATCTGGAATTGTTTTCAATTCGCGTAACAAGTGTTGTCCGAGCTCTATATACAACCAGGGACAAGGAGCAATCGCAGCAAAACCCTCCAAAATTGACCCCTTGGTAACTGACGCAAACATATGGTTTTGGTACGCCAAATTATTGGGAGTGGGCTCTGTGGTTCGAATGGTGTTGGCATCATAACCCAGCTTTTTTCCATAACCAATATGAAGTTGGCTTTCGACAACGAGTGCCATCTTTGCAGCGTCAACCAACCAAAGTTTATCTTCTGGGTCTGTTACCTTTGTAGAGAGTATAGCACAAGCATCACTAAACGATTCCAAATACAGTGCATCTTGTATTTGGTAGAATCGAAATTTTTGAGCATCAAGGGTTCCATCGGCGAGACTTGTCACAAACGGATGTTTGTAAGAGGCACCAAACGAAGAGTTTGCGGAGGTTCTGCAGCGTTCTGCAAACGGGGGGATCAGAAAGGGATTTGAAGTCATATTCACTCCTAAAAAAATTTCGGAGCGAACAAAAAGGCATCGGGTTTTTCGCGCATTCCTACACCGGTACAAACCGGATCAGGTTCGAAGGGTATGATCTCAGCCGAACAAAGTTCGGCACCCCTTGCGTTTAGCCACTCCAAGAATAAAATGTTAGAAAATACAAATGCTGTCAAACAAAGAAAGTTACTTACCCGCCAGTTCTTTTAAATACGGATAAACGGTTTCCGCGACTAGCACATGTCCCTCTTCGGTAGGGTGGATTCCGTCTTTTTGATTTAACTTCCGTTTAGCGGCAACTTTTTCCAATAAAAAGGGAACTAAAGGAACTTTCTCTTCTTTTGCAAGGTTTGGGTAGATCGCGTTAAATTCGCCGGCATATTTTTTTCCTAAATTGGGTGTGGCTATCATCCCAACGAGTAGAATTTTTGCTTTGGGTGCCTTGGTTTTTACAATCTGTATCATCTTACGTAAGTTTTCTTTGGTCACGTCTGGTGTGATTCCTCGTAGCATATCATTTGCGCCGAGTTCCAATACAAAGATGTCGGGGGTCTCTTGCAAAACCCAATCCAATCTTCCCAGTCCACCACTCGTTGTATCCCCAGAAATTCCTGCGTTGGTTAGAGAGTAGTCAAATCCTTCGGCATTCAAACGTTTGGTGACTATATGGGGCCAAGCCATCTCATAATCGAGAAGCCCATAACCCGCTGTGAGGGAGTCTCCAAAAAAAAGAATTCGTTTGGCGGATTTGGAAGTGGTTTCAATCGTTTGGGAGTCCTTTGGTGTAGTATCCGAAGGCCCCGCTGGAGAGGGACCACAAGATAGGAGTAGGAAACAGAGGGCAAAAAGAAATCGCATATTCCCTTAGACGATACTACCGATGGGAAACGTCAATACACCCCGTCCGCATCGTAAAAAAACGAGACACTTGGCATAATATAGACTTCAGTAACAGTATGTTTGATAGAACTCGACATTTCCGAAAAACCGATCCCAACACTTCTGGCAGAGTAATCATTTCTAGGAACTGATCCGATGGTATCACCAAGATACGTTTCGTACTTCCTTCTAATATCTTGTCGTATGATTCCAAAATCTAAAGTAAAACGACAGTACTGAAACGAGGATTCTAAATTTAAAATAGTTCCACGGTCTCTCACCTTACCACCGTAAGCAGGTAATACGCCCGTAATCTGCTCTCTACCGTCATCAAAACGTTCGCTGATAATCTGAGATCCAATAACAGAAAAATTCCCCCGCCGATCTAAAAGCTCAAAACGAGCGCGAACTTCCCACCAATCTCGTAGTTTCCACTTAGAATAGATTCCAGGGACAATTCCTCTCATAGAGTATTCCGCATTGGCATCGCCCCCGATAGACCAAGTCACCTTATTCGGAACTGCTGCTTCGGGTCTGCTTGTAGAGTAAGAGCCATAGGAAATATTATTTGTCTCTGTATACCTATGAAAATTGATAGATGGTCCAATCATCCAAATTTTACTCACAGGGTGGGTATAGGAAAAACGAAAGTGTTCGCTCACTCCTTGGAATCGGAGGAGTCGGTTTCCTTCAAAGGTACTACCCCAATAAGTATCTGACCTAGGTGAGAAGAAATTATTTGAGGCTGGGAGATTTCTACTGTAAACGCCTAACGTAGTATCAATTGCATATTGGATTTCATATTTGTTCAAATATCCATATCGGATGTCCATAAACTGAGAATTTACATCAAGATCTTTTGAATCTTTATATGGAATTGCAAGAGCAGTCCCCGGTTCAGAGATTTGGCGCAAAATAGAATTCAGAAACCATGCCTGACTTGTTTCATTTAAAATCGCAGGTGATAGCTTTCCAACTCCCCAACCGCCTCTCAACATCAATCTATGTTCATAGACTTTATTAAAAATTTCCATTGAGGTTTGGTTGTCTGAATGGTCTGTAAACGTAAAAAATCCCTCAGCTTCTTCGCCTGTACTCTGTGTTTGGTTTTTGGGATCTGGATTGGCAGTTTTAGTGTCCTTAGATTCCGAATGAAGGGAAACATGACAAACGACGATCAAAGCAAAAACAGATAGATTGATTTTGAAATTCTTAGTAAACAATGCGAACCGTTCCTACGTAAATTTCTGTTCTACGGTTTTTCTTTTCAGCAAGCATTGTATCGACAATTTTATGAAGGTCAGCATAACCATCCACTTCTCTAAATCGTTCTTCTTCTATTTTATGTATGGACTTTAATTCTTTTTTTACGGACTGCGATCTGTCTTTACTCAATTTTAAATTCATTTGGAAGGCACCAACACTATCCGTATGTCCACCGATTCGGCAACTGGTTTCAGGGTATGCGTGTAAGGCATCTCCAATTTTTCCAATGAGCTCTTTTGCTTTTGGAGTCAGAGTTGACTTCCCAGAAGGGAAAGCAACGTCACCATCGATAATGATTAATAATTCACGCAATCGTTTTCCTGGATCCTCGATTCGCTTTAAATCTACACCTTTTGCATGGAGACCACCTTCTACTTCTTCAAATGGTGTTCCGGATTGCGCAAAATCATTCTTCAATCCTTGGTAGATTTTTTCTAAGTAGTCGTTTGTTCCAATTTTATCAAGGGAACCTACAGGCAAAGAACCTAGTGCTTCGTTAACTTCTCGCCGAAACTCAACACATCCGCAAAATTTTTTGAACGCAGTTGATTCAAATATACTTTCCGAAAATATACCCGATGTTACGGTAAAACTGGATAGAATCAAAAAAATAAAATAGAAAGACTTGAAGTAGTACTTCATAGAGCGCACCTGCTCCGACCTTTCTCCCTCGAATCGGGAATCTTTCAATTTAATTTTTGTTAGAAACAGGAATTACTATGTACGATTTGTATTCATTTGATCGTAATATTTTCTTGCGACTAAACCCTAGTAGATATACGAAATTTTTATCAAAATCTCTTAGCATCTAAGATAAATTATTGCCAAACGTTCTAAAATTTCCTGCGGTTTAGGAAATGGATTGAACCTGAGACCAAGTCTTTTAAAGTAGAGAGAACACAAAGAACTGCTGGTTGCTATGAAACATATAGAATCTAATTCCTCGTTTAAATTTCTCCTATCGATTGTCGTTTTCAGTTTTATTCCACTGTGGAACTGCAATCGTTCTACTGGTGCAGGAGACAATTTTTTATTTGGAGTCAGTGAAGCGTTCGAACGAGCGTTTGGTGGAGAACAAGTAGTAGCTTGCACGAGCGACGTCACTGTCACAACAAAAACCGTATCGCTCGTGGAAGACGGAAACGTGGCAGCAACTTATAGCGCTAGTGAAGACAGTGGATTTACCAAAGTGGTTACCGGTGGACCCACGGAATGGGGCTTCACAACTTTTGAAACATGTGTGTATCCCAATCTGCCGATTTCTGGATCCGTTGAAATACCAGTTACTGTAAATGCGACTTACGGATCTCGGATTACACAAAGGTTGTCGTATACAGCTGGTGCTCTTTCCGATCTTGCAATCCCCTCCACACTCAGTTTCACAGGCAATGGAACAAGTGCGCGTCAGTGCTTTCGATTCACAAGAGTCAATGACGGTGATAGAAATCCAGTTGTCAGTCCCATGACTGTAAATTTGGGCAAAATGATCCAGAAAAACGCAAGTGGGGAGGTAGTGTCAGGAACCTATACTGGGAAGGATGCCTGTGACATCTCCGTCACTCTCGATGACGACGAGGCTCCTGGAATCCGTGTATCAAATATTTCTAATATTATGGAAGAGCCTGGGGTGACCACCCCCAATAGTGGAACATTTTTAGTAGTTTTAAGAACGGCTCCTACAGCCAATGTAACGATTCCCATCAATGACACCTTCGATTCTGTCAATGCAAACAACCGCGAAGGCACAGCTTCCCCTACCTCTCTTACCTTTACTACAGCAAACTGGAATGTAAATCAAACTGTTACAGTAACTTCCAATGATGACTTGGAACTGGATGGACTAAAAACTTATATCATTCAATTGAGCAATACGGTGAGTTCCGACTCTGAATACAATGGCCTAAATCCAAGAGATGTTGTAGTTTACAACAGAGACCAATCTGTCCCAGGCTACAGCTATACTCGGTTTGGTGGGGGGACGGAAGGCACGACAGGAGCTGGTGGCGGGACAATCACCGGATTTGCGACAGACGAAAACAACCAATTCGGTAATAAATACTCCAATATCCAGCTAAAACTTAGAACAAAACCAACAGCGAACGTAACACTTACCTTCAGTTCCAATTGTGGTACGCGGTGTACGATTTTGGTTCCAACGCTCACATTCACTCCGGAAAACTGGAATGCATTCCAAACCTTTCGAGTAGAAGGTTCTTCGGACTCGGCAAGTGCTGGAAACCAAGATTACAATGTGACCTTTGTGGCAAGTTCTACGGATGCTACCTACAATACAACCGTCATCGAACCAGTGTTTAGCGTGAGATCTTGCGACAATGACGGTACTACACTGATCCAACCTTGTAATTTTTCAGGATCACCTCTCGGAACGACGGGAGGACGGCTCTCCGCAGCGGAAGGGGGTAGCACACAAATATGGCTCATTTCCAGAACCACTCCAGCATCTGCAACCACGGTTGGGCTTACTTCTTCCGATACAACAGAAGGAACCGTTCCTGCAACTGTTACAATCGACTCAAACAACTATAATGTTATGGAATCTGGATCTACAAACCGCATTCCACTTTCCCATGCCGATGATGCAGATGTCGATGGTCAGCAGGATTGGACAGTCGTCACAGCAGAATCTACGGGCGGGATTGTATACAACTCCATCGATGTCTTTGCAAGGACGACAGACAATGAGGCGTACTATTATATCACAAAATCAGGGAACACTCGGGAAGGAACGACCAATGTAGCAACATTTAATGTCTGTTTGGGTGCAAACAATGCTACTGCAGCGGTCCAAATCAATATTACGTGTAACCCGTCTCCATCCGGTGCCGAGGTTGGCGAATGTGGAACCATAACACCAGGGAGTATCACCTTCCCTGTTGGGAATCCTACAAGTAACCAGGTGGCATCGGCCAGTGCCTGTTCCTCTTCATCTTTGCGTCAAACATTTACAGTCACAGGCGGTGACGATAATTTCGCCGATGGGAATGTTGATTTTACTATCAAACTCACAAAACAAGCTACAACGGACACCGTCTACAGTGGCGCCCCAACCAATTTATCGGACCAAACTGTCACAAATGAGGACAACGAACCAGCAGGAAAACGAATATTTGTGACGTCTGGCACTTATAACGGCGAGATGACAGCCCAAGGAGTCTTTGGAGCAGATAATATCTGCAATACGAATCGGACCACAGGAAATTCTGGTGGAACATTCAGAGCACTCATTGTGAGTAATAGTGGCGGCGAGGTAACTAACGATCGCTTGGCGGGCGGAACCAATTGGACACTTACAGCAGGCCGACACTACTATAGATGTACAGGAACCGCCTATACAGATTGTAGCGACGAATACACGAGATTGTTTATTGCCAATGGGTCAGGAACCTTCGATCCGTTACTTATGGGACGTGATTTTTCGACGAATATCAATGATGAGTTTTGGACAGGTATGACAACTGCCTTAGCACCTGCAACGCAAGCAAGCACTCCGACGGGTACTTGCGTTGATCCGCAAACAGTATACCGCCACAACTGCCACGGATTCACATTTCAAACATGTCCGACGGCTGGAGGTGTAAGCTTCTATGGGCAGATATGGAAAAATACTGGAAGTGGTAGTATTGTTAGCAATGAGGCAGCCTGCACCAGTACCAAAAAACTAATCTGTGTAGAACAGTAGCCTCTCGTCTAACGTTTAACGCAGTTTTTCTTTCAAAACTTTAGCGGCCATGGCAAATCCGCCATCGGCCCCATCGACAAAATGAACTTCTTGAGACATACCAACCTTTAGAATACAAGTCATAAGCGAACGATCTGAAATATAAATTCCATACTCTAACTTCCCTTCTTCGGTTAAATGGTCTAAAAAAGACTCCAATGCCAACCGATGTACTTTCGTTCCATCAATCACCATCTTTAAAGTCCCATCAAACTTACGAAAGTCGCTGGACTTGATTTGGTATTCTTTGAGTTTACTCAAATCATAGTGAAACGATTTGATCGGTATACCGAATTGAATTGCAAAATTCATCACAGCACGTTCAATTCGTATCTTTAAATAAGTGAAAAAAAAGCTAAGCCCCGATTTTTTACCGGATTTGACCTCAGCTTCTTTTCTTAAATATCTACCACTATCTAATTCTAATGTTTCAATTCCCAGTGGATGGTATTCTATTTCCTCACCAAATTCACGTTTGATAAAATCAAGTACTCGGTGGATGATTTTTGTAGATTCAGAAAAATCGTTAGGAGTCGGTTTTACTATAAGAGAAACGATTTCACCACGACCACTGGGAATATCTTTCCAACGACAGGTAAACCCTGTAAAGTCAGCAGGCAATATCTTTTCTGTCTCCCGAACCACAAAGGATTCGTCCTTTTGCTCTTTGATCCACTTTTCAGCAAGGGCTAGTCCATCACCAAAGATCGAACATTGGATATAGTGTTCGGATGCCCTAAACTTACTCACTGACAAGGAAGCACCGGCCGCATACAATTCTTGAACAGGAACAATCCCAGCTTTTAGCATTAACCCAAATGTATTTTTAACTTGGAGAATCGTATCAGCAATAGCAGAACGAATTGGAAAGAGTAAATTGACTGGCAATAGAAACGTAACTCCGTCACCGCCAAACACAAATGGGAAATCCATATGTCCGTAAACATTGGCAACTGCTATGGCGGTAAGTCCACCTGCTGTGTTTACATCTTTATACCTTCCTTCTTCAATTGCCTTGGTAGAACCGGAAATATCGGTAATCAGGACAAACCAATCCTCTGGAACTTTCTCAAATGAATTTCCAGTAAAGGTTTCTTGGAATCTTTCGTTTGGTTCGAGTTGTCGGTAAAAATCTTCCATTCTTGTTAGACATTTATAACAAAGTATCCCCAGATAAATTCTCTTGAAAGAAGTGGGTAAATTAGAAAATTGGAAATCAATTGCTATGAAACAGTCCCTTATACGAATTTTGATCGCATCCCTTCTTCCCATCGGTTTTTTAGCTTCTTCACATTTCTACAGTGGATATGCAAGTGATCTTGAGATGCGGGAAAGAAACGAATGGCTGGATACCAAGGCATGGGAAATTACGAACTCACTCACCCCTGAAGAACTTGTAGGACAGACCATACACATAGCAATCCCAGGAAAATCTGTGGATGAGATTGCATTGGAAGAGATGCAAAAAACGAAACCAGGTGGGGTCATACTCTTTGGGAAAAACCTTGGGAAACAAAACGAAATCACTGCTCTGACCGCCGATCTACAAAAAACTGCAACCAAACTCAATTTACCCCCTTTACTCATTTCCACGGACCAAGAAGGTGGGCGCGTCTTTCGCGTTCAAGATGGGATTACTATGTATCCAGGAGCCATGGCAGTAGGCCAAACCGGCAAAAAAGAATGGGGGGAAATCGTGGGCTTTGTTACCTCCTATGAACTTCGTAAACTTGGTATCAATTTCTTATTTGCACCGATTTTGGATATCAATAACAACCCTTTTAATCCCGTCATCAACACACGTTCGTTTGGTTCTGATATCACAAGAGTTAGCACAGTGGCCGTTTCTTATGAAGAAGGAGCGAGACTTGGTGGAGCTTTACCTGTTATCAAACACTTCCCAGGTCATGGAGATACAAACGTAGATAGCCATTTGGGTCTTCCCATTATTTCTAAGTCTTACGAAGAGCTTTTATCTCTAGAACTAATCCCTTTCCAAAAGGCAATCGAAAATGGCGCAGAAGCAGTTATGTCTGCGCATATTGTATATCCGATGATTGATGAAACCTATCCTGCAACTCTATCCAAAAAAATACTAACAGATATTTTGCGAGAAAAACTCAAGTTTAAGGGAATCATTATCACTGATGCAATGGAAATGCATGCCATCTCCAAAAATTACGAAAAAGACAAACCTGGTGTTCTTACGATCCTCGCGGGAGCAAACATCGTTCTTCTTACAAGTTGGGGAGAAACTGCGAGAAAATTCAAAGCTCAAATCACAAACGCTTACGAATTGGGTGAGTTCTTTTACACTAAACCATCTGGGGAAAAGGGGGACCGTTTAAAGGAAGCAGTCTTTTTACAAATCCGTAAAAAAATTGAAATGGGTTTGTATGATAAAAATTCTTCAGCACCCAATCTGTATTCTGAAAATTTAAAATTTCTAAAACATCTACAAAAATTAGAAGAGTCGCGTGATGCACGCTATGCGGAGCTTTTGACTGTTGGCAAAAGATTAAAAGAAATAAATTCCGATTCGATCAAATCTTATCCGTCGAGTTATATTCCTGTATCTTTTCAAAACTCGAATACAATCGCGAGCCTAAAGAACCCAATATTGCGAGAAAGTTTCCAAAAAAAGCAAATACCGCTTGTTTCATTTCCTGATCTGAAGAAACACTTAACAAAAAAAGAAGTATTTTATTTTGTTTTTGATACAACAACCGAACCCGAAATACTTACGATTGCAAAACTTGCCAAAGAGAACCCAACAAAAAACTTCCTAATCCTCCATGGAGGGAATCCTTTTGTCCAATTACCTGAGCATAAGAATCTGACGTATCTATTTAGCTTTTCTCTAACAAAAGGCTCTTGGGAGGCAATCGCCGAACGGACATTTGGTAATGAGGTAATCCAAAAGGTGGACCTAATCCTTCTACCAAAAGGTGGAAAAACCCCTGAAAAGACCGCATTCCCTGAGAGGCTGTAATCCCTACTGGTCTAATTCGAACCATTTCCAAGCAAGGATCCTAATTTCCTTTTGAGATTCTCTTAAATTAATGACTCTCGAATACCGCCTGCTTTTCGTATCTCTTCGTATAGCTGTTTGGTTGTCTGTTCATCGACCGCAACATAACGAATCAAATACATCTCAGAGCGATTTTTTACGGGCATCATTTTTCCATGCAGTGAGTAACTTCCTCCACCAGGAATTTTAAACTGAATCTCCCATAAGTCTTGTAATTTCCAAATCTCAGATGAAATAGATGGTGGTAATACAAAAATAAGGCCACGATCGGAAAGTCTTTCCGACATAGTAACAAACGGTTGTGGCATTTCTTTAAACTCAAACTTTTTCTGATTGTTCTCTTTTTGGTCTTTCGCAATTCTCCGAAGAAGATCCAGTTGTTTGTCTATATTTTCTTCAGAAAGAAGAATTTTGTTTTTGTCTAAAACAACATTTTGTTTGTTCGCATCTTCCGGAGGCCAAGGAGAAATTGTAAGAGAAATTTTTTTGACTAACATCAAATGGGATTCTCCCTTTCTCTCAATGGTTCCATCATAATGAAAGATCAGACCATTTTTTCCAGATTTGGAAATAACACCACCTATCAAATAACCTCCACTGGAAGGCCTAAATACATATAGTTTTACTTTTTTTCCGGGAACCAAAAGGTCAGGTGACAAACCCTTTACACTCAATAGCAAATCTTCGGTTGTTTTTTGCATAACATACGTAAGTTCACCGCGTTCATCTGCTTCTAATGATGCAACTTCGCCAACGATCAGGTCATTTAGACTAAGAATTTCTTTTTTGAATTCAACACCTGATCGGAAAAGTTTATCGAAAAGATTCACTTCCTTTTCAGTAGGATTTTCAGTTGAGTTTAAAAAATATCTGTACAAAGCGTTCTTTAATTTATTCCGATTTTCAGCAAACAGATACAACTCTCGTTCGTCTTCTGTTAAAGTATCGTAAAAGGATTTTAAAATATTCAATTCAGCTTGGGTACATTTTCTTGCACGAGCATACCTTTGAAATTCACCCCAGTAGTTTACCACCTTTCCTTGTTTGTTCTGGAGATAATTCATTACCTGCACGTACAAAAACGCGGCAACCAACATCAAAAAAACGTAAAAAAAGTAGATCATTTCAAACTTCGGAAATATCCAAACCTGTGCTACAAAATCCATAAATTACTTTTCCTTTCTCCCAACCTTGCATTCCATGGAAGCAAGTGAGCTCATCCTACTTTAAAATTATCGGCAGAAATCCTCTCCACGGAACAATTACCCCGCAAGGCAATAAAAACGAAGCCTTGCCTTTACTCGGTGCCCTCCTTCTTTGGGAAGGAGATGTAGTTTTAGAAAACCTTCCCGAAATAGCAGATGTTCTCAAATTGATGGAAGTCTTACGCCATATCGGGGTTGAGATAACTGCTGAAGACACAAAAGGATCCTACCTCTTTCGAAAAAAGAATCCAGTCAAATCTGACCTTCCGTACGAGCTCTGTTCCCAGTTGCGGGGAGCCGTAACCCTGGCTGGTCCTATTCTCGCCAGGACTGGCCGAGTCTTCCTTCCAAAACCAGGCGGTGATAAAATTGGGCGCAGGCGGATGGACACACATCTTTTGGCCTTGGAGGCCTTGGGTGCAAAGATCGAAGTTTTCCCAGATGGGTACATGATCACAGCAGAAAGACTTTCCGGAAAGGATATCCTCCTCGATGAAGCATCTGTAACCGCAACGGAGAATGCTGTGATGGCCGCCGTCTTCGCAGAAGGAACGACCATCATCCGCAATGCCGCCTCGGAACCTCATGTCCAAGGATTGTGCCGATTTCTCAATGCTGCAGGAGCAAAAATTGAAGGGATTGGCACTAATTTACTCCAAATAACAGGAGTTACAAGTCTTAGTTCACCGAGTGGAGTTTTGCGACACCGAATCGGAAGTGATTACCTTGAGATAGGTTCTTTTATCAGCTTAGCTGCAGTCACAGGTGGTGAAATTCATATCAAGGACGTAAACCTTGATGATATCAGAATGATTCGAATGGTTTACTCGAGACTGGGAATCGATGTACGGCCAACAGACTCAGGTATACTTGTTCCTTCCGACCAAAAAATGGAGATCATCCCAGACTACCATGGTGCCACTCCAAAAATTGACGATGCTCCCTGGCCAGGTTTTCCCGCGGATATGACCTCTGTTGCTTTAGTGACAGCAACTCAATGCAAAGGAACAGTTCTCATCCATGAAAAACTTTTTGAATCACGACTCTTTTTTGTAGACCATATCATTGCAATGGGTGCCCAGATCATTCTTTGTGATCCGCACCGAGCCATCGTGATAGGATCGAACAGACTGTACGGACAACGTGTAGCAAGTCCCGATATCCGAGCTGGAATGGCAATGATCATTGCTGCTCTCTGTGCGGAAGGTACGAGTGAAATACACAATATCGTACAGATTGACCGAGGTTTTGAGGCAATTGACACAAGACTTCGTTCCTTAGGCGCACAAATTGAGAGAGTTCCCGAATAAATTTGAATGAATCGAAAAGATTTATTTAAAGATAGTTTTAAGTCTATTGTTAACTTCACGTTTCAAAAAGCGGATGAACTTGCCGAAGTTATCTCGGATGTTTGGGAAGAAGAAAAGTACCAAACTTCTAAATCAAAGCCTAACTCTAAGGGGAACGCTAATTTTATTTCAGAAAAAAATCAAAAACTAATAGGACAAAATAAACAATCGGATAACCAAAAAAATCTAAAAAACCCTCAAAAACCTAGGGAAAAGCAGAAAAAATCAAAGATGTTCCAATCCCTAACACTGCCTCCAGGGAACAGTCTGAACTTTTTTTCACTTTGTACAGGTTGTAATGAATGTATTTTTTCTTGTCCTTACTCCGTCTTATTTCCTGTTACATTAGAAAATTCACAAAAAACGTATCCATTTTTAGATCCGAACGCAAAAGCCTGCAAACTTTGCGTTGACACTCCGTGTATTTCCGCCTGCCCCGAATCGGCCCTGCTTCCGATTGAGAATGATTCTAAACCAAAGTTTGGTAAGGCGGTCGCACAACACGAACACTGCATCAATCACAAAACAGGCACCCAAACATGTAATGCCTGTGAGACAGTCTGCCCTATCCCGAAAACAGTGAATTTTAAAGGCAATTTGCCTAAATTCTCTCAAAGCTCATGTACTGGATGCGGACAATGTGTCGAAGTTTGCCCTTCCTTCCCAAAAGCAATCCAAATCAAAGTAAACAAAATCACGGTAGAACTTTAAAAAAAAATAAATGTTCAATAAAAAATAAAAAAATTTCCTTCGTATGCCTTGGTTACCTTTTCTTCGCAAAACATCAAAAAAATGTTATTCGGGAAAAAAATATGTTGAAAATATTTGGTAGTTTCATTTAAACTTTTAAGAGAGAGTCAAATCTCGGAATAAATATAAATTTAGTGTTAAAGGAAAAAGAAAGCTATGGAACCACAAAAAGTAGGCCCAGGACAAATAGACAAAATCGCAGATGATCTAAAAAAAGATCCTGAAAAATCGATCGGTAATTACCTCTTCAAAGGATTCCGAATCCAAATTTCTAAGTACAAAGCATCTGGTGCAGAACGAGTTCAACAGCTTTACAAAAGAAGACGTGCTCAAGGTCTCTGTATCGTTTGCGGAACGAAAGTAACTAGAAAAAACCCGCTTACAGGAAAACTTTACAGACTCTGTGATGAGCACCGTGCTCAGATCGACCAAAAGAACAAGGAAAAAGCTAAGGCAAAAAAAGGAAAATAAACCTTTTTTTCTAACCTTGTTCGTAAAAGGGGACTCTTTGGGTCCCCTTTTTTTTTAGGTTCGCACCCCTTTGTTTTCTTTACTTTTTGCACAAATGCGTTTCGATATTGCCTATGAAATTTTTCCGAACCCTTTTCGTTTCCATTCTCTGTCTTCAGTGTTCCCAACTGATTTGGAAAAAGGCAAACCTTGCTCTCGAAGTTTCTCCCGGAAGTGATCCTAAAGATAGTTTGGTTCTAACAGTCGAATACGAAGAAAAGGATTCTTGGAACCCGCTGAATGGAACAACGGACAAAAGAAATTACCGCAGTGTCATTCGCTTGCATTCTTCTACCGATACCAAAACAAAAGCGAAAAAAGAATGGGTTCTCCCTTCTTGGGCACTCGGAGATGGGATTTTCTACCATTCAGGTGCGGACACACTCTTCGTACTTTACGGAAAGGATGACGAATACGGGACACTACAACAAACTCTATCCATTTACCCGAGTGGCGGTGGGGCCTTTTCCTACCCTGCAAAGCCAGAAAATCGAATTATCTTTCAAATGGCACCCTCCCCGAAGGGTACTGAGGTGGCACTCATTACTGCGAATCGCGATTCTGAAAATGAATATTCTGAATTTGAATTGAACCTAATCCAACTCCCATCCAAAAACGTCCAGACCTATCCATTGAGTTTTTGGACAGCACTTCCCATGTATGGGATGAGATGGGCCGAAGATGGCAGCAGTTTGTTTATACGCACACCAGACGAGGTATTAAAACTGGGTACAAATGGTTTAACTCCGACGAAGTCCTTTCCAGACTGCTATTCTGTTTCTACGAATTACGGAAAATGGGCGTATGAAACTGCGGAGGTGGAACCAGGTGGTAACATTCAAATTGGCAAAAAATTGCCTACTCCGAAAATGATTTCGAATTTAGACCAAGTCCGTCTCTGCCGTTGAACAACTTGCGGAACTAAGATTCTCTCTTAGTCGGATGTAGATTCCCATCTACATCGGCTTCCTTCTTGGGGAGGAATTCTCCCCGAAGAAATCCAATTCGCTTGATAAAATTATGTCTCATCATGAGAGTGGGAAAGTCCCCATGATTGAGAAAAAATTTACAGAAGAAATCGATGCCATTTCGAAATATTTGAATGTCGTCGAGAAGATCGAACCAATTCGAAAGAGTGGGGTCATTGTTTCTGTAGTTGGTAACGTTATCTATTCGCAAGGACCGCCCGACTCCAAAATCGGAGAGATCTTAGAAGTGGAACGAGGGAGTGATAAAGGTTATTTACCTTGTGTCTTAGTTGGCTTCAAAGACCACTTATACACCTTGATGCCATTAGGTGACACGCAGCAAATTTTCCCACATGCCTTTGTATTTTCCTCCGGAAGAACGATAACTCTGAGCGCTGGTCCTGAACTTCTTGGTCGCGTTTTAAATGGTCTAGGAAAGCCCATTGATAGCAAAGGAATACTAATCACTACGGAAGAAAGGCCGTCTGAACCGAGGTTTCTGAATCCTTTAGATAGACCTCCGATTTCTGAAGTTTTAGAAACAGGTGTTAGGTCCATCGATGGACTTCTTACGGTGGGCAAAGGTCAAAGAATTGGTATTTTTTCAGGATCTGGAGTAGGAAAGTCTAGTTTATTAGGAATGATTGCTCGTTATACGAGTGCCGATGTAAATGTTGTCGCTCTCATCGGAGAAAGGGGCCGAGAGGTAAATGAATTCTTAAACATTGAACTGGGAAAAGAAGCCATGGCCAAGTCGGTTGTTTTCGTTTCCACATCTGATTCATCAAAAATGGAACAAGTTAGCTGTGCAAATCTGGCCTGTTCAGCTGCTGAGTTTTTTAGAGATAAAGGTTTATCGGTAAACCTCTATATGGACTCTTTAACTCGATATGCAGAAGCATTAAGAGAATTATCTATCGGTGAGCCAGTAGTTACAAAGGGTTATGCTTCCAGTGTTTTTTCTAAAATGGCAAAGTTAGTCGAAAGGGCAGGAACATCACATAACGGAGGCTCTATCACTGGTTTTTATACAATCTTAACAGACGCTGATGATGACATGGATGATATTGTTGCTGATAAGGTTCGAGGTTTTATTGATGGTCATATAATTTTGACTAGAAAACTTGCAGAGCAGAGTCACTATCCTGCAATTGATATCCCCTCTTCTCTTTCTAGACTCATGCAAAAAATTGTAAGTGAAGACCACTACATGCGTGCGTCGATCATCCGTGAATTGCTATCAAAATACAAGTCCAACGAAGATTTGATTATGTTAGGCGCATATGTCCGGGGAGCCGACGATAAAATTGACATGGCACTTGATAAAAAATCCAGTATTGATGATTATTTGCGGCAACGAATCGAAGAAAAATCCAATTTTAGCGAAGCTCAATCCAAATTAGCTAAGATTCTTTTAGCCAGCCAAAGGCCTGAGGACGATTTCTAATCAAGTTCCAAAAGCACTAGTGTAACGTCATCATCAGGAGAGCGATTCCCTGTAAATTCTTTGATACTCTCGAGAATCAATCGTTTTGCTTCTTTTAATGGATACCCTTTATACCTTTGAACGAGAAGTTGCCAGTCATCTTGACCTATCATCACCTTTTCAGAGTTTGTTGCTTCCGTAATTCCATCTGTATACAAAATCAACCGATCACCCGATTGAAGATCTAAGGTTTCTTCTAGGATATCAAGTTCTGGAATCCAACCTATCAGTTTTCCTTGGGGTTGGCTCAGGATCGGTTGACTTGATCCTTTCCTGGTAATAATCAGAGGAGGATGACCAGATCGAGCATGAACAAGTTTTTTCTGATCGAGATCGATATAAACATAGGAAGCAGTCAGAAAAGCTCCTTTCATCTTTCCTACCAAGGTTGCATTTATTTGTTCCAACATTGCCTGAGGATTTCTAGAAAATCTTGTTTGGGTTGAGAAAGCAATTTTTAACATTGCTGAAATTAATGCTGCAGGTATTCCATGCCCAGAAACATCAGCAACTAAAACTCCAATTTCATTTTTAGAAATAGCTACAAAATCAAAAAAATCACCACCTACACGATCCATTGGTTCATAATAGAACTCGGTCCACAGTCCTGCTAAGTTAGGTGCCTCCTCGGGGAGAATGGAACTTTGGAGTTTTCTTGCGACCTCCAATTCATTTTTAAATGCGATGTATTTGTTTTGCTCGGCGACTGCTTTTTTTAGAGTCAAAAGATTTTTGGATCTAGAAATCAATTCTCGTTTATCAAAAGGCTTTACAAGATAGTCATTTCCACCAGCTTCCAATGCGGTCACAATATCTGTAATTTGGTTTTTAGCTGTTAAAAACAAAATAGGAAGCTCATACAAGGAATAGGACTCACGTAATACCGAACAAACATCATATCCACTCATACCAGGCATCATGATATCAAGTAACATCAAATCAAATGGTCCAAAATCGCGAACCAAACGAATCGCCTCACCTCCATTTGCTGCCTCAACGACTTCACATCCAATGAGAGTTAGATGATTTTTTAAAACTTGCCGATTGATTGGTTCATCATCTACCACTAGAACTCGTATCAAAACTGTTGAATCACCTTCGTCTAAGTCTTCTTCAATCGGAGAGAGATCGATTACGTCGGTGCTAAACCAAAGTTCTTTTGCTGGATTTTTCTTATATTCAATTGGTATCTCGCCCTCTCTTGCCAGAGGCAATGTAAAATGAAAGTTTGATCCTTCACCTAACCTAGATTCTACCCAAATACTCCCACCATGTAGTTCTACGAGCCTTTTTGTAATCGCAAGGCCCAGTCCTGTCCCACCGAATTTCCGTGTGGTGGACGAATCAACCTGTTCAAACGACTGAAAGATATCCGTGAATTTATCTGGCGGAATGCCTACGCCGGTGTCGGAAATCGATATTTTTGCGAATCTTTCAGATATAGTAGCATTTAGTTCAATCCTGCCTTTTTCGGTAAACTTAATTGCATTCCCAATCAAATTGAAAAGGATTTGTTGGATTCTTGCCTCGTCTGCTAAAACGGGTGCAAAATCAAAAGGGATGTTATTGCGTACTTGTAAGTTTTTGGTTACATAAAGAGGCCTTGAAATTACGAGTACTAATTCTGAAATTTGGTGGATATCTACCGATTTTAAATCTAAATCCAAGTCCCGATTCTTCATTTTAGAAAAATCTAATATATCATCAACTAAAGAAGAGAGTCTTTTTCCCGAGCTAATGATCATTCCTAAATTTTGCCTTTGGTCTGGCGAAAGTTTACCGCCAAAACCATCGAACATAGATTCTGCGATTCCAATAATTCCATTGAGTGGCGTTTTTAATTCATGAGAAGTATTTGCTAAAAATTCATCTTTGAGTTTATCGAGTGCAAGTAGTCTCTTAGACAAGGACTCAACTTGACTGAATGCTCTACTAAATCTTCGTGAGAGGGTTAAAGATTGAAAGAGTATAAACAAAAAAATACCGATAGGAACTGCTTCTATGGTATAGATGATCTGATTTGCGTTGAGAATATCTATTACGGAAGCAATAGCCATGGAGAGGAGACCACAGGTAAAAAGGATACTTCCCTCTTCCCTATACCAAGTAGCACGAAATACACCTTGCAGGATTATCAATACTCCATATAAAAAAAGGAAATTATAATATTTATTTAAGCTTGTGAAAACTACCGTAGGCACTACAAGAACAAGTACTGAAAAGAAGAGAATGGGGAAAAAAAGTGACCAAGACATCCACTTCGGATAGTATTTTGGGTAAAACTCTCTGAAAAAGGCAAAAAACAAATAGGGAGATATGTAGAATGTTAGAAACTCGATTCGCAAACAGTTCGCCCAACCTAACACCTCTTCTAATTCGATGTAAACGAACCTCTCACCTGTAAAAAGGGTTCGAATGGACAATAGCAATGCAGCCAAACCGAACAGATAGTTACCTGAGTCTGTACTCCTCCAATAATAGAGTCCAAAATGATATAAAGCGATTATAAATACGGCACCTGCAAGGAATAGAGAAGAAGCAATATCTCTAACGTTCGCTTGTTGAACTAATTCCCACTCACCGAATAGGGGAGGTTCCCACATGCCACCTTTAGCGTGGTGGAAATTTGAAATTTCAAAAACCAGTTCATTTTCGCCATCTTTAAAGCGGACACTATAAATTTGAGATTCATAGGATGGGACCCCGACGAGAGGATCTTTGGAAACAACACCCGCCCCTCCTAAAAATTCACCATTCCAGTAGACTCGGGAAGCAGTAGCCTGGTCCAAAGATTTTATCCCAAAGGCAATATCCGAGCTGATACCCTCTGGTTTGGTCAGTTTGAGTCGGTAGGAACCAAAACCGTTTCCAGACCCAAGAACTGCATTCCAAAGCCCAGGAACTTGTAAACGAATGGAATGTCTATTTTCGCCAAGTGATAGGAATTGGCTCGGAAAAAATTCCCAAGTTCCTTCTAAAGGAATCGGAACTCCGATTTTTTTGGCGATAGGTTCCTTTGCTTCCGACCAAATGCACTCTGGAAAACCTAAAAATAGGCCGAGAGAAAGTAATAGATACTGTAAAATGATTCGGTGCAATAGGGACAAGATTCGGATTTTTTTTAAAAATACGAGTAAAAAAGAGTACAAAAATTCCATGGAAAGGTAGAAATAGACAGTTGTGAAACGCTTCCAATTTAGTTTAGAGACATTACTTAAGCTCAAAGCTAGAAAAGAAGAAGAAGAAATCCGAAGGCTATCCTCAGTAGTTTCTAAACTAAACCAACTAATCGCGGAAAAAGAGACAAACCAATTGGAGATCTCTCGTTCGTATCAGATGATCACAAATTCCGCTAAAGTAGGAACTAGTTTAAATGATTACATTTCAATCGAGAGATATATCCAAGGTCTAACAAAACGCAATGAGGATTTGGAATCGAGAATTGCAAATCAAAATTCAGAAGTAGACCTTGTCAGAAAAGATGTGTTAGTTGCACGTAAAAACAAACGAGTTATTGAGATTCTGAAGGAACGACGATATCTCGAATGGAAAAAGAAAAGAAAGAGAATCGAACAAAAAGAAGTGGAAGAATTCAATTTAATGATTGATGAATTCCACAAATGGGAGCCACCCTTTCAATCGAATCAAAAAACGAAACAAAAACCAAAAACCTTTCGGATTCTCAGTCGTGAGGATGGTGGTGATGAGTTGACTTCCGATTTCAAAACCTTACGTGACTTTTATGAAAAATTTTATTTAGGACAAGGAAAACAAAATGGCTAGTGTAACAGACGGTACGAGATCGTTTTTTTTGATCGTTCTTATTTTCTTTTTGATCTCTATTGGTTTTTTTGTTTTCGATTATTTTCAAGTAATCAATGCTGAAGACTATCTTCCGTTTTTAAAAAAACAACCTAGCTTAGTTGACCAGGATTTGCTTTCACCTACAGAACTTGAAAAGCTGGAAATGGAAAAGGCGAAGGAAAGGTTGATTGCCGATCGGGAAGAGCTAGAACTCATGAAACGCGAGTTAGAAGAAAAATCCCAAAGCCTAAGTTCTGACAAAGAACGCTTAGAAGAACTTAAAGAAGGGATACAAAAAAAAGAAAAGGAAATGGCTGAAAAACTTAAGAGAGATAACCAAAGATCTGAGAAGGTTAAAGTTCTCGCGAATAAAGTTGCCAATATGCCTCCTGAGTCGGCCAGAGATATGCTTCTCAATTGGCCAGATTATGATATTATCGAAGTTTTTGAACAAATGGATCGGGATGCAGAAGAAGACGGCCGCCAGACAATTACAACCTACTTACTAACTCTTTTTCCTGCGGAACGAAGATCTGTAATCTCTAACAAATGGTTGGACGCAAGTTCCAGAAATGTTCCAGGTTATGGTAAAGCAATCGACGATGATGACAGAGAGCCTTAACTCACTTGTCTCATGGTTAGGATTTTAAAAGGATATCCTTAACTTTTTGAACGGCATCTTCTAAAATATCATTTACCACAATATAGTCAAAGGTATGGGCTTCGTCCAATTCATTAAATCCATTCTGGATGCGTTTTTCGATGCTAGATTGAGAGTCGGTCCCGCGTCGGATTAATCTCTCGATCCAAATCTCACGACTGGGTGGTTCTATAAAAATTGTTATGGAATCGGGGCGAATCGATTTAACCGACTTCGCACCTTGAACGTCTAAATCGAGTATTACTTTTTTATTCTCACCTATTGCTTGTAAAATGGGAGTTTTCGGAGTTCCGTAAAAATTACCGTGAACTTCTGCCCATTCATAAAACTCACCTTGCTCTATTTTCTTTTTAAATTCAGGCACAGTCAAAAAGTAGTAGGTTTTTCCTTCCTCGTCTCCAGGTCTTGGTGTACGGGTTGTACAAGAGATTGAGAAGAAAAACTCAGGATATTCTGACAAAATCTTAGAGATGATGGTTGATTTACCACCTCCGGCAACAGATGAAATGATAAATAGGTTTGGATGCGACACTATTCTTCATCCTCTTCTTCAAGTCCGATACTATTATCACCAGATTCTAGTCTTTTGTGTAGGCTTTCTGGACGAATTGCAGAAAGTAGAATATGCCCTGTTTCTAATACAAGGATTGAGCGAGTTTTTCTTCCGCCAGTTGCATCTACTAATTTGGAACTTGTTTTTGCCTCAGATCGGAGTCGTTTTGCTCCTGCCCCATCGGCTTGCAAAATTGTAAGTATTTTTGAAACAAATACTACATTTGAAAATCCAATATTCAGGACAGGGAAGGAAGCCATTGGCACATTATTTAAATTCTTCTAGATCGATCAAGCCGAATCGTTTCAATCAAATGAATTTCATGTGTTCCGATGTTCATAGCTTCAGAAATGTCATCCCGACTGTAGCCTTTTTTGATTAGGTGAACTACCTTATCAATTTTACTCGCAGTGGACGGAAGTTCCTCTAATGCTGATTCAATGGAAAGCTCAACTTTTTGAATTGAATTTTTTTGGTAAGCCGCAAAACTCGGATCATTCTTTTTAGATACCTCATTCATAAACTCCCTACGTTTATTGGTATCTATATATCGAGTTTCAACATCTCTTTCTTCCTGGAAAGGGTTTCCTCCAACAGTATAATCTGTTTTAGGACGTAATATAGGCACTTCTAATGAATCAATTGCTTCGGCAGATGGCATTTGATTTCCGTCCATACCAAAAATCCCTTTAACAGCCTTACCCAATTTTCCAAAGGCAATATTTACAGCACCTTCTGTTGTTTCCACCTCATCTACTGCCGTCACAAATTGATTTTGTTGGTAGATCCTTCCAATTCCAGTTCTTTGTTCCCTGAGCTCTACAATTGTTTCTGGACTGGTATCCCGTTTCGAATCTTTCTTTGAACTTAGATCCACCTCCAAACTAGATTCCGATTTGTTCCCTGCAATTTCTGCCGGAGCTCCTCCTAGAGATTGTTTTTCAAGATGAAATGAAGGATTTGATGGAAAAATTTCCTCTTTCATGGAGAGGCCCATTTTTTCGTAATGTTTGAACTCGGAAAAAAGCTTTTCTGCTTTTTCCATCATTTGCCGTAATGCGACTAATCTCGATTCGATGACGTTTACCGTAGCATCTAACTCCCGTATGGTTTCAGAAGTTGCCAAGTCAATGGCTCGATTTAGTCTTTTGTCGTAATAGTCATTTACCGATTTTTGAACTTTAGCAGAGATAAATACATACATCATCCCGCAAAAAAGTACGTTGATGAGTACAAGTGAAAATAATTCCATACATTCTCCTAGAAACTGTCTCCAACAACATTCTAAGGAAAATTAAACTTTTGAATCGAAAACGGATCCTTCTTCCTGGTTTCTTTTATTATAAATTAGACCTGACCTAGAGTAGGAAAGAACGGACGGCTCTTTCTCATCCTTTGCTCGGGCAGTAGAACCGCTGTTGTTTTGTTTTGTTTCAGGGACGGACTGCGCACGGATCTGAGTTTGTAAGGCGGCTTTCTGAAGCTCAACCACCTGGTTTTGGTGGGTAAAGGGATTTTCTGCCTGAGCACGACGAGCAAAATCGTAATGGTGCGCATGGCTTACAAACGTCTCATTGAGTTGCATACTTCCCTCCCTCTAATTCCTAGATTTACCACGACCTCGTTTTTTTCTCCAGTCATTTTTATCTTCATCTGGATCTTCGTACGGCATACTTCGGACTTGGTTCTCTTCTTCGTAAAATGTCTTCGCTTTGGTTTCGTGTCGGAGTTTGAATTCGGAGTTTCGGATTCTCATGCTCACACCAGGGAAAACCGTTTTTTCGACTGAAATCCGGCCGCTGGCAGCCTGCTCATCCATATACTCAGTCAATGTGCGGATTTCGTTTTCGTATTCTGCGATCCGTTTTTCGAGCTTTTTAGTTCCTGCTTCCAATTTTTGCAAATGTGCTTCGTTTTCCGCACTAAAAGTAGAGGGATCATTATCCTTCCTTGCTTTTAATGTTCGCATCGTTTTTGTCAATTGGTCGTGTTTGTCTCGGTTTTCTTTTTTCTTGAGTTCGTATTCTTCTATCTGTTTGAGGATCTTTGGATTGTTACCAACAATTAAATCGGTTTGTGGGTTTGCCTGTGAGCCAATGATCTTTGCAGAAATCAGTTGAGCAGCCTGTATGGTTCCACCCACAATCTGCCCTCGTTTGCCCTTACAACTCACCTTGCCACCGGCCATAAGTTGCGAGTGGAGAATCCCTTCTTGGACAATGATATCCTTTTCCGTGATCACCGTTGCATTTTGGATAAACTTCGCTACGATGTTTCCGCCAGTTGATTCTACCCGTGCTTCTTCACGACCGGTGATCCCCTGCCTAACGATAATATCCCCATCCGCTTCGACCACAGCCTTTTGGATGGTTCCATAAATCTCAATATTTCCTGCGGCTTTTACAGAGTAATTGTCCTCGACGTTTCCTGTGATGATAATGGAACCAAGGAAAGTTACATTACCCGTTCGAACTCCAACATCCCCATTGATTCTGTATACAGTTTCAACAGAGAGCCGCCCTGCAACATAAACAACTTGTCCATTCACTTCGGCAGTTAGGCGCATTTTATCTTCGGATAGGATCGTACCTTTCCCCTGTTTCAGCTCCGTGTCGGAGCCGTCTTTTGCAGGCAGTACCATACCAAAGAGATTGCGTCCAAACTTTCCTTTTTCAGCAGGGATCTTTTCTGCGAGGAGTTGTCCAACCACCACGTTTTCAATCATATCCAAGTCTTTGTAGTCAACCCGGCCTGACTGATCTTCTTTAAAATTTATTTTCTTTTCAGTTCGAACATAGTATTTGATTTCCGCATTGCGTCCGTTCACTGGGAAATCACCCTCCGCACCGATAAAAGGTTTGTTGGAGACGTCTTCTTCTAAATGTTTCCGTATCTCTTCTTCTTTCAGACCATGAGCAACACCCATCCCTTTCAGAGCGGCTACTACATCGCTCACTTCTAAATCGCGACCACCAGGTCGAGCGGGAAATACCGTGACAAACGCCCGCATATTTTCTTGGGCAATTTCTACATTGCAACTGGAATCATTGCCTGGTTTTGGTTTTTGGTTGGAAATAAGGATCGGTTGGCCTTTTTCCTCTCGGATAATTTTATTGATAAGAGCAGGATCGACTCCCGCAACCCCGCGAAACGAGAGTTTTTTGGAGACATCGGCAAGGGTCATATGTGCTCCCTCACCCGTGGGTGGATAAACGGTCAAAAATACACCGGTTCGATATATCTTTACGGAAACACGCCCATCTTTATTTTTTGGTGTTACTAATTCTTTTAGCTCTTTGGAAACTAACTTTCCACTTCCACCCGTAAGTGCTTCATCTAAAGAAGTAAGTTCGTCTAACAACAAATCATCGGGGATAATGGATACACGTATGTGATACGGCTCAGAAAAAAATAAACTCTTTTTACCACGTTTTAAAACTTTATAGTCGAGTTCATGAATCTTTCGATTCAGATGGGCAGACGCAAGGTTCAAACACTCTTCAATGGAGTCTGCTATCACCTCAACCTGTTCTTTTTCCTTACGTTCGAACTCGCTCAGTTCCTCAGTAAGATACTCGGTGAGTGACATGGAACTTTACCTTTTTTGGATGGCAGATTTGACTTTAGAGAGTTTGCTGCGAAGGCGTGCCACAGCTTTCGTGTGTAGCTGAGAAATTCGAGATTCGGTTACTTCCAAAACTTCTCCGATTTCTTTCAGTGTAAGATCTTCGTAATAGTAGAGTACGATCACCTTTTTTTCTTTTTCAGGAAGGGATTGGATCGATTCAACGATCACGTTTTTGATTTCTTCTTTCTCGATGATATTGTCCGGGTTCATATTCATCGGTGATTCCAAAGTCTCCATAAAAGAAACTTCATCATTCTCATCACCGAGAAACCAGATGTCGTTTAGAGAAACAAGTGATGTCCCAGAGAGTTTGGAAAGGAGGGAATTGTATTCTTCCATGGACACGCCGAGCTCTTTTGCGATCTCTTCGTCTTCCACTTTTTTCCCTTCTTTGTTTTCCAACATCGCTATGATGTTTTCCAACTGTTTTGCCTTCTGGCGGATCGAACGAGGTATCCAATCGACTGATCTAAGTTCGTCGAAAATAGATCCACGGATACGTGTCATAGCATAGGTTTTGAATTTAATTTCACGAGATGGGTCGAATTTTTCAATAGCGTCTAACAAACCGAAAACGCCATAACTAACCAAATCCTCAAATTCCACATTTTGAGGCATCCCGATGGCAATACGACCCGCAACATGTTTTACGAGCGGAGAATACTTCTCTACTAGATAGGATCTGATTTCGGGATTTTTGGAAACACGATAGTCCTTCCAAAGTCCGGTCTCATCAAATTGATTGTATTTGTCTAGCAGTCTTGACATATGGGCCCGGACATCCGGAATCTCTTTACTTTATAGAAAAAATCGTAAAGAAACGAAAATTACAAGAGGATTTTTTTCTTATGTCCTCTAAAAAGCGAAATTTTCACCCTTCTTGCATATCATCTTTGGCCATCATGGTTCGGATGGCCTCAGCCATGAGTTTTGGCTCATTTTTGATGGCAATTTTGTCCACGATGATGTGGTCTCCATATTTTCCTGATTTAGCCATGGCAAGCCTTGCTTCTGCTGCATCTTCTACAGAAGTTTGAACTCCAAAGGCATCGGAACCCATTCCATCGGATCCAGCCTCAAAGCCACCTTCCATTCCATCGTGGGACTCTTCAGAGCTTCCAAAACTGCCCATACCTTCCAGAGAGATTCCACTCAAGAACTCTAAGAATTCGGGTACTTTTTTCTCGAGAGTGGCAAAGACACCGAATCCGAGCCCGCCGAAGGCCAAAGTAGAAAGGAATGAGACAAAAAGTATGTACGTAATCCGATTCCCAACAAGGAACCCAGATACGGAGCTAATGATGGCACCGAGAACGGCAAACCCGAGTATAAATCCGATCTGCACCTAGGCTTCATCCTCCATCTCTTTTTCCATTTCCCTTTCTTTGAAATCTACAAAGCTAAAGAATTTTTTGAAGAAACCGGTGAGACCCTCTTCATCGTTGTATCCACCTTCTGTCTGCAAGAGAGTGTGTGTGATCCTTGTTAGGCAGGCGGCTGCCTTGGATCTTGGTGCATTCAATATAAATGGTTTTTGTTCTCGGATGGACTTTTCTACTTCTTCGTCTTGAAAAATAAATCCGAGATTCTCCACTTGGACTTCCAAAAACTGGCCGGATATATCAATCACGCGGTCTGCAACTTTTTTCCCCTCAATCGCAGAGCGAACTCGGTTGACTATGATCTTTAAATTTTTGTCTTTGGATTGGGAGACAATCGACTTAATCAGTCCATAAGAATCGGTAATCGACGTTGGCTCTGGTGTTGTTACGACCACTACTTCGTCGGCTGGCATCACAAGTCCAATCACGTTGGCCGAGATTCCTGCGCCCGTATCAATGATCATTACATCGTACCGATCTAATTCCACAAAACCTTTAATGAGGTTGTTTCTTTGGGTTTCGTTTAAGTTGGCAAGTTGGGAGTAACCAGAAGCTCCTGCAATGATATCAACACCTTCTGGTGTGGAGATTACAATTTCTTTTAGGGTTCTATGTCCTTTAACGACATGGTAGAGATTGTATTTTGGGATGATACCAAGTAGGACGTTAACATTAGCAAGACCTAGGTCTCCGTCAAAGATCAAAACCTTCAGACCAGTCTTTGCTATGGAGATCGCCAGGTTGACAGATACTGTACTCTTACCAACCCCACCCTTTCCTGAGGCAACAGCAATGATTTTGGTTTTTTTGGAAGCCTCTTGGGACGAGACGAGTTTGAGCCCCGCACTCGATTCAGTGAGCTTTCTAAGATTTGCTGCTTGGTCCATCGTTACCCCTCGGCAAAGGATAACGAATTACGTTACACGGTCTTTTCGAAGACCTCGCCCGCTATCCCTTTCAATTTTTCAGGGAAAATTACACATTCTGCAAGTAGTTTTTTGGAAGCACCTAGGATATCAAAAGGGACATCCTGTCCAACACTTAAGAATGAAAATTCCCTATGAAGAGTATCGGCTAATTCTACTACAGAACCTAAAAATTCTGCTTCATCTAGCTTCGTAAGTAAAATTCTTTTATAGGCCGTATGTTCGTACGCTTTCGTCACGGCAACCGCATTGTCCCTAGAAACGGTAGCTGAGAGGACAAGGATGGTCTCTATATGATCCTTTTCTCCAAAACAATCGTAGTACTCCTGTAATTTTTCCAAGTTCTCTGAATTTCTATGGGAATAACCAGCTGTATCGACAAGAATCAGCTCCGAGCCGTCCCGTAGAATGGCTTCTTTCCATTTTCGAAGTTCTTTTACGGCAAAAAAAGGTAGACCCATAGCATCTGCATAAAATTTCAACTGGTCGATTGCCGCAATACGGTAGTTATCCGTTGTGTATAGGGAAACCTTTTTCCCCATATGGAGGCTGTATTTTGCCGCCAACTTTGCAATAGAAGTGGTCTTCCCAGAACCAGTTGGGCCAACAAAAAAAACTACCTTCCGTTTTCCGCGAGGAGTGCCTGAGAATAGATCCGAGTCAATCTGGATTCGTTCCGAGAGAATGGATACAGCCTTGTCTGTCACCTGGGAGTATTTCGAGAGGTCTACTTGGGATAGTCTCTGTTCCAAATTCAATTGCAGTTCCGCGATAAATGCTTTGGAGAGACCCTCTTCCGCCAATCGATCCGCCAACTTTTGTATATGAGGATGGAATTCTTTAGGTTTGTGTAACGTAGTTGGTGGTAAGATGGGAGATCTGTCACTGGCTTCTAAAATGGAGAGTCCAAGATTGGCCTCCGACTCAAGGAAGTTTTCTTCCGAATCGGATCTCTCAATTCGGTGTTGCCTTTCAGAAAAAGCCCTTCTCTTTCGTTCCGAAAAAGGACGAACCATTTCAATGGTTGCGTTGCGGTTGGCTCGTGTGCCTAACTCAACGGCAGGAACAGGCTCCGACTTTTGTTTTTGTTTGATGAGTTCTTTGAGATCTTTGAGTTTCTTTTCAATTCGATCTTTGGAATTTTGTTTTTCGGGAATCCCCACATCAATCTCATAAGCCCTCTGTGCAAGAAGTCCTGTTCCAAAAAGTCCACCTTCGGTGATTACCCTCTGGTCGTAGAGATGTGCTTCTGGACCATATTTCATTTTCATCTGCATAATGCAGTCTTGTAAGTCCTTTCCGCGGATTTTCACAAAATCCATGTCTTTTTCCCCCGAAACTAGGAAAAAATTGAATGACACCCTTAGAAAGAAAAGCCTTTTTTATGTGACATAATAATTTTACAACGAAAACACGGTTCCAGGAGACTTCAATTTGTCAGAGGATATCTATTTAGAAAATGGAGTTCCCATTTCACGTAGGTTTGGTGATGTTTATTTTTCGAAATCAGGTGGTGTCGAAGAAACCAAATATGTGTTTTTAGAAGGGAATCGATTTTTAGAAAGGATCTCGTCGAGTCGAAACGAGCCTCTTTCTGTAGGGGAGTTAGGTTTTGGATCAGGCTTAAATTTTTTTGTGACTCTTTCTACTTGGAAGGAAAATCCAAATCCATGTTCGATAACATTTACCAGTCTAGAGGGTTATCCTGCGGAACGGAATATCCTCGAGAGCTTGCAAAAAAATTACCCTGAGATTCAAAGCTGGAAAGAAGAGTGGATCGGGATTTACGAATCTAAGGTAAGAGAATATAAAACCTCAGATTCCATCGTCCATTGGCAAATTTCCGAAATACACCCTAACGGTCGTTCTATATTTAATTTAGATGTAATGTTTGGCGGTGTTTTGGATTGTTTACCCAAATTTCCGATAATTGAACTCTGGTTCTTAGATGGATTCAGTCCGAAAAAAAATCCTGAGATGTGGAGTGAATCCGTCTTTTCCCATATTCAGAAAAAATCTATACCTGGAACAACTCTATCCAGTTTTACAAGTGCAGGATTTGTTCGGACTGGTCTATCTGCGGTAGGCTACAATATACGAAAACAAAAGGGATTTGGTAAAAAAAGAGAAATGATTCTTGGAACTTTTGTAGGATGAAGGAAGAGACAAAGGTTGCCATCATCGGTGGTGGGATTGCAGCAGCTGGGGTTGCCTATGCCTTTAAAAAGAGAGGTATGCAGGCAACAATCTTTGAATCGAAACCCCAAGTCGCAGAAGGAGCAAGCGGAAATCCGATTGGGCTCGTGTATCCGTTTCTCACCAAACAAAAAACAGTTGAGTCTGAATTTTCAATCCAAGCATTTTTGTATTTTCTGGAAATCTGGCAAAAGGAGAAATTAGATGAGAAAGTTCTGAGTAAGGATGGACTTTATTTTTTACTCCATTCGGAATTATTGCGTGATCGCTACCAAAATGCCATACTAAGTCATAATCTGGGTGAAGAAATAGCCTATCTCAAAACGGAACCAAAAACCAATATCCTTTCAATTTTTTATCCAAAAGGAAAAACAATCCAACCAAAAGAATTTACTAAGGCTCTGCTTGTAAACTCAGGTGCTATCATAAAAGCCGAAGAAGTTTGTCTGCGATTCGAAGAAGCAGAGGATCGTGTTCATTTAGAGACCGACTTGAAAAAATATGAATTTGATTTCCTTTTCCTTTGCAACTCCTATTCAAGTCTAGAATTTACTGATCTAAACTGGATACCATCTAAAAAAGTTAGGGGACAAATCCTTATACTAGAGGAGCAAATTTTAAATCTACCAAACTCCGTTTTATATGGTGATTACCTCAGCACTCCCATCAACGGGCAAATCGTACTCGGTGCCAGTTACGATGAATTTCGGTTAGATGAAACCTCTCGAACATCGGACTCACAATCCCTTCTAGAAGGAACAATACCTTTTTCGCTTTTCCCGAATGAAATCCTTAAATCTATGCGAAGAAATGTAGAAAACCTACAAACACGTGTTAGTTTTAGGCATCAGTCCGAAGACAGGAGACCGATACTCGGTAGTCTATGCAAAACAAAAGATTTTCTCGAATTGGCAAAAATGTCCGAGAAAAAACAGGGCAATCCACCTCCCATTACTCATTTTGATCGGATCGGGGTCGTCCTCTCTTTGGGATCTCGCGGACTTACGCACTCACTGCTAGGTGGAGAGCTAACAGTATCTTATCTTCTCGGAGAATTAAGGTACGAAAATTCCAAAAGACAACTTCTTGAGTCACATCTTATGGATCGGTTTTTGCTTCGGATGTGGAAACGAGGTGGTCTAGGATTGAAAAAAATTTAGACTCTTCTTCCAATTGAACACCAATTTGAATTACATGAAAGGACCATCCTTTCTCTTTCAAAGATTCCATAAACTTAGGAAATTTTGAAATTTTGATCCAATCTTTTTCTGTTGTAACAACACCAAGGGTTTCTTTGCCTTTATCTAATCTTTCTTCCAAAATTAGATTTAAGTCGTCTTCCGAAAACCCATAATGATCAGGATAAGATTTGAGAATTACATCTTCAGAATCTAAAGCCTGTTTTGCCGTCTGAAGAACATGCATTGGATTTCCTACGCCAGTGACTAAAATATAAGATCGATTTGGTTCTTTAGGAAATTTTTGGAATGAGATCTGTGACGAAAAAAATGTCTGGTTCCATTTGATAAGTTTCTTTTTGGAGTTTTCGACCTTTTTACGATTTTTATCATTTAATTTTGTGAATATGATTACATCCGCGCGAGCGAGATGTGATGTGGGCTCTCGTAAAACACCTAATGGAATTGTAAATCCATTACCAATCGGTGCATTCGAGTCTAGAAGTACGATATCTAGATCCCTCTGAATTTGGATATGTTGAAAACCATCATCTAGAAGGACTAAACAATCTTTCGAATTTTGAATTTCGAAAGGAATGAATTTTTGAAAACTCTGATATCGGTTTATACCTATAACAACGGATATGCCAGGAAACTTGGATTTGATGAGACTTGGTTCATCGCCATACAGCGTTGGATCGGGATCGGTAGGAAGTAAAGCTCCTTTCTGAGAAAGCTTCGCTTTATATCCTCTTGAAAGAACTACGATTTTTTTCTGTGGATACTGTTTCAAAAAATACTCTATCAAAAAAAGAATCATAGGAGTTTTGCCAGTTCCTCCAACAGAGAGATTCCCGACACTAATCACGAAACAGGGCTTAAGCGAATATTTTCTTTTTAATTTTTGAGAGAGGAAAAAAAGGAATTGGTAGAGAAAACTTAGAGGTGAAAGCAGATATAACAAAATCTCCATCACCTTGGCCGATTCTAACTATGTCGTTTTTCTAATTCTTTTGCAATTACAGATAGGCTAAGATCTTTTTCTACGAGCAAAACTTCCAGATGGAAAACAAGATCTGCGATTTCATGGATGAGTTCCTTCTGGTTCGGATTTTTTGCAGCAATGATGACTTCGCCAGATTCTTCACCGATCTTTTTCAAAATACGGTCCAGTCCATCTCGGAAAAGTTCCGCAGTATAAGATTTTTCAGGCAATTCTGCCTTTCGTTTTCTGAGAACTTCTTCGAGTTTTAACAAAAATTCCATGATTTTTTCCTATTAGGAACCAGTGAATCCAGGGAAGGAATTTTCAAAAAGCGAAAATTCGTTGTGGAAATTGAGTAAGGATTCTGTAAAATTTCCTAGTGAAGTCAAAATTCCCGAGTATCTTCCTGACAATATACTTTCTAATCTGCGGATGGTCCCTTTTGGGGAAGGGTGGGGAAACAAAATGGGAAACCTCCATCCAAAAAGGATTTGTAACAGCCAAATTGGAAAAAAAATTTCTGATCGTTGATCTCTATGCCGACTGGTGTACGTATTGTTTAGTTTTGGAAAAAGAAATTTTTCCAGACCCAGAAGTCTCTAAAGTGCTAGAGGGCTTCGTACGAGTTAGGTTAGATGGAGATGAATTTCCAAATCTAAAAAATAAGTATAAGGTAGAAGGTTATCCGACCATTTTATTTCTAGATGCAGACGCCAATTACTTAACAAAAATTAGTGGCCTCGCGACAAAAGAAGATATCATGCGAGTATCCAAACAAATTCTAGAGGAGCCAAATTACGAATCCTATCTAAAAACGGAACTTAGGCGAACAAATGGTTCTCCCGAACTTCTATTCCGGCTTGGAACCTTTTACCACGAGGGTAAAAAATGGGAATTGGCACGAGAATATTATACAAAAGTATCAGAGCACAAAAGAGCAGATCCCAAACTAAAGGACCTTACAACAGCCAACCTCAAACTTTTAGATTCGCAAATGAAAGAATCTAATTAAAAAAACTAACGATTACCGATCGAATAATAACTAAAACCAAGTTCCGACATCATTTGTGGTTTGTATTGGTTCCTTCCATCAAAGATCAATGGAGATTTTAAGAGGGATTTGATCCTTTGGAAATCTGGCTCCCTAAACTCTCTCCATTCCGTTAGGAGAAGAAGAGCATCTGCTCCCTGTAAGGTGGAGTAAGCATCTTTTTTATATTCTACTTTTCCATCAAAATAATACTTAGAAGTTTCCATTGCAGCAGGGTCAAATGCCTGAATTTTTGCGCCATTTTTATGAAGTTCATAAATCAGAGGTATGGATGGGGCTTCCCGCATATCATCTGTTCCTGGTTTGAAAGCAAGACCCCAAATTCCAAATGTCTTACCCTTCATATCTTGGCTTCCAAAATGTTGGAAGATTTTATCTGTGAGTCGGGTTTTCTGTTTTTCGTTTACGTCCTCTACCGATTGAATGATATGCATTGGTGCTTTAACTTCTTCCGCGGTTCGAAGCAGTGCCCTCACATCCTTTGGAAAGCAAGAACCGCCGTATCCAATTCCTGCGTATAAAAACTGACGTCCAATCCGAGAGTCAGTTCCCATTCCTCTTCTCACATCGTCGTAGTTTGCACCAACTGCATCGCATAGATTTGCGATCTCATTCACAAAGGAAATTTTGGTAGCAAGAAATGCGTTACATGCATATTTTGTAAGCTCCGCCGAACGGATGCTCATCGTAATAATGGGATTTCCGTTTAAGACAAACGGTGAATACAATTCACTCATTTTTTTGGCGGCCTTTTCTGATTCGGCACCAATGACAACCCGCTCAGGTCGCATAAAATCTTCGATTGCGGCACCTTCTTTTAAAAACTCTGGGTTTGATACAACGTCGAATGGATGTTTTGTGAACTTAGCTACGATTTCTTTAACTTTATCAGCTGTTCCCACAGGAACGGTGGACTTGTCGACGATGATTTTGTAACCATCCATCGCCTTCCCTACTTCCTCAGCTACTGCAAACACAAAACGAAGGTCCGCAGAACCATTATCAGATGTTGGAGTACCAACTGCTATAAAAACAAATTCAGAAGCAACGACGGCTTCGGGAAGGATTGTGGTAAACTTCAACCTTCCTTCCTTGTGGTTTCTTTCCACAAGTTCAGAAAGTCCAGGCTCGTAAATGGGGATGATTCCTTTTTTTAAGTCATCAATTTTTTTTTGATCTTTGTCTACACAGATTACATCATTTCCATACTCTGCAAAACAAGTCCCAGCAACAAGTCCAACATACCCCGTTCCAACTACACAAACTTTCATAGGAGTCCAAGATTTCAAAATTTGGCAGGAGGGAAAGATTTTTTCTATTTCGGGTTTGGCCTATCCCAAGTAACCTGCGTTGGTAAGTAGCTCATTCCGACAAATTTTGGCAAAGAGCCCCGTTCTACCTCAAAATCAAAAATGGACTCACCCCAAAAATAGCTCCCATCTACATGACTTTCGCCCTTGTGGAAGGAAATTCCGATTGTATACTTTCCTTCTTGGAAATGGATTGGAAATGAAAATGTAATTTTTTGATCTTCCTTTGCCCTGACTTTCATAGATTTTAATCCCAAAATATACGTATTGGTTCCAAAAACTCGAACTCCTTTTTGGTCATCTATATGAAAACCAATTGTAAGATCTTCCAAATTCTCTTTTGATACAAACTCAATTTGAAGCTTTGAATATTCAGCTACAAACAGGTGTTTTGTTTTGATTTCCTTTTCATTCAAAAGGGAAAACTTAAATTGAATTTTTGAATCAGGATTCATGAATGGAAGGCTATCTTCGTCGGCCGAAAGGTTCCCACCTAGGAGCAACATATATCTTTCCAATGCTTTTTTGGGAGTTCCATCAAAGACTAATTCACCTTTCTCCAGAAGTAAGACCCTATCGCAAAAATGGGTGATGAGACTTAAATCGTGACTCACAACGAGTATCAAAGAACCATCCGCTTTAAACTTACGGATTCGGTTTAAACATTTTTGCTGAAAACTTGCATCACCAACAGCCAAAGCCTCATCCACTATCAGGATGTCTGGTCTAGTTGCTGTTGCTAAACTAAACCCAAGCCTCATTGCCATTCCAGAACTATAGTTTTTTAATGGATTCTTCTTAAAAGGAACAAGGTCTGCAAACTCAAAAATTGAATCAGATAGATTTAGTATTTCCTTTGGGCTATAACCCCAGACAAGACCATTAAAGTACACATTGTCCTCTCCTGAGAGTTCTGAATTAAAACCAACACTGAGCTCAAGTAAAGCGCGAACACTTCCGTGAACTTGGATTGTCCCTTTATCCTTTCCTATAACACCTGATATCATTTTGAGGAGGGTAGATTTTCCGGCTCCGTTTCGACCAATAATACCAACTATCTCCCCACTGTTGAGATCCAAACTGATATCCTTTAAGGCTAAAAATTTTTTATCGATCCCCAAAAAACCAAAACTAATGCCTGCCAAAATCCTTTTGAGTGGGCTGGTAAACCCATAGTAATTTTTGAAGACATTTTTGAGATGTAGACGTACCATACTAGAGTTCGTCTAAGATCACAGATTGAAATTTAAACTTAGATAGTACAAATATGCTAATAAAGAGAATCAAAAATGGAAAAATGCCAATCCAAGGAAACAAGGGAACGTAACCATGAACTACTGTCGTACGAAATATATCCAATGGAACTGTAAAAGGATTCCAAAGGTTTAAATCTCTTAAAAATCCGGAAGGGTAATATAAGATTGGTATTCCCCAAAATAGAATCTGTGTAAACAACCGAACTAAAGGTGAAATGTCCTTTAAGAGAACATTCAACCTTGAAAGATAGTGTAACAAACACATCAAATACAGACCGGAAAAAAACAAGGTTATGTAGCCCCAAAGGATTCCAGATACGTTTAAGGTGTTTGACGAATACATAAGTATAAATACTGGAATCGATGTAATCAAACTATGAATACAAAATTGAACAAAAGGAATCCAAATAAAGAGGTCCACACCAAGAGCAGATCGTTTGAGGAGAGAACGATTGTCGGTGAGAATTCCCGTCCCTCGAACAAGGAGCTCTTGCATAGGAATCCAGTAAAGAAGCCCAGTGAGTAAATACGCCGTAAATTCATCTTGGGAACTTGGGTTCCGAAGATTTAAGAAGAGAAAGACGAAGGAGTAAAGGGAGATGAGAACCAAATTTTGCAGGAACATCCAGGATATGCCTAAAAATGAACCTGCATATTGAAGAGCATAATCACGCCGAACGAGAGCCCATAGGATGGAAAGTTTTCCCATACCATAAGTATCGACGGCCCGGGTTCCAATCTTCAGGGAAGATTCTTCCCTGGAGACTCGAACGAAAGAAGGACTAGAGGCGCTTTAGGTTTTTCTTGCCGAGCTCAGATAGCTCAGGAGAAACCCAATTCCCTTTTTGCACGACTTCCCCTTGGAAAGCCTCCATCAAATACTCTTCAAAGGTCTTTCCCCCAGTATTCTGGGAAAATCCCTTTTTAGGCCCTTGGCCTGCGAGACCACTATCCCTGTGGCGGTTGTAAGCGGGTTGTTGGATGGATCGAACGATCATATGTTTTTCCTCCCCGTCATCTAGTTAGACGACATAAAACTAAAAAAGATAACCAATAATCTACTATACGCTTGTTTACATTACTTAACAAATGGGTAGTTAAGTCAATGTTTTTTCGCATTTCTCATCGGTTTGTAATTCAAATTTAGCATCCGCTTCGGACAAATCTCGAAAGATTGATCCTTTTTTTTCTAAGGGTACTAAATATATGTCTCTTTGGAAAAAAAATCAAACGAATTCGGGCCTAAATTTGAAATTTGAACCCTTTTACCCTGGTGAAATGGCAGAAAATTCTTTTTTTTTTGATCTTTTTAGGAAATGTTCGATCCCTATCTTCAGAAAAATTAGAATCCATCTCGACAAAAACCCTGCTCCAAAAAGGGTTTTCCCCTCAAGTTACTGTAAGGTGGCAGACGGAAGTAAAGAAAGGCCGAGATTCTTTTTTGCTTTGGGCAAACTCCCTTCCCGACTCGGATAAAAAAAGAGTCTTTGGGTTTCTAAAATCCCAAAAGATCGACTACCATGCAGAAAAAACAAATCCCAACCAGACAGAGGCAAATAACGCCTCTTATTCGAAACAAAAATGGGAAGGAAATTTTTTTGTCGGCGGAAGTGGCCAAAATCTGGAAGTCCGGTATCTTCCCAAAAATCAAAAAAATCAGTCCGCTTTTTATGTTGGATTTCAAAAGGAAGGATTAAAAGCTATATTCGAAAAACGTAATGAAGAGTTTTCCTTTGGAACAAAAATCGAATGGTCACAGTTTCATCTGGACTTTGGATCAAGATACAAACCTATCCCGCATTTTATCTTTGCAAAGGATCCCAACTTCTATTCGCAATTTGATAGGACCAATTCACCTCTTCCACAACCTATCCGACCGTCCGCATTTTTTGGCTTTCGGCTTTCTCAATTGGTTCCTCAAACAAAAATTGGAACTTATTATGCACCCGATGCATCCCGTGATCCCGGGATTTATTTAGTTTCACCTAATTCGTCCTATTCGATGACTTGGTCACCTTCTGGAGAGAGTTATCTCTATTCCAATGATAAATGGAAAACTAAAAATCTAGGAGAACATTCTTTCCAAGGTGAGTCAAAAATCACCAAGGTCAATTCCTTAGGATTTGGATCTTTGCGGTCTTTGTTCCCCAATTATCAAACTGGATTTCAACTTGCAGGCTATCGAGATTCATCCGCTCTTTATTTAAATCCCGAAGATTCGAGCCCAGGTCTTGTCCAATCACTGGTATATTCAAAAATCAGTTTCAAAGACTACTACCAATTGGAAATGTTAGGTGCAAAATATGGAATTCGTGAAGAACATGGATACGGAATTTTTTTCCCAATCTTGATAGGCTCCTTTGGTGCTATCGGCCCAAGATACCGGGAATATTTTGAACGAGGAGGTTTAGAATACGAATCCATTGGAAGAGCCATCTCTTACCAGTGGATTTCAAATTCTCTAACTGCTAGTTTTAGCTACGAAAAACGAGAGTTAGGAGGCGAGTATGAAGGAAGGATTCACTTTCCTTTCCCGAACCAAAACTTATTAGAACTCAGCTGTATCTATAGAGAAGGTGATTTAAAAACTAGGTCTTGGTTCCAAAACTGGACCTATGCGACGGATTTTAATATCAATTTAACAGATCGGAGAGAAATCTTAAAATTGCGTTGGATTCATAAAATTATATCTCTGAACTTTAGTTATTCAGAAAAAAAAGAAAACTTAGATCCTATCTTGTATCTTAATCTACAAGTTTTGTATCAATTTGATCCTTAAAATAAAACCTCATCCGTGCGAATCTCCGAATATTCTAATAGTTTAAAAATAGGGATTGTTTGTCGATCCAAAAACTCTTCTTTAACAGCTGGATTTTTTTTAGGTATGGCAAGTGGAGATCTTTTTCCTCTTTCATCTTTTTGGTAAAAATAATAACCTGTCCACTCTCCCAACACTCGGTATGGATTCCCAAAAAACAAATCCTTCACAAACTCCTCAGCATCCAAATCAAATTTGTTTCGGCGGTATCGGAAGTGAATTTCATCTCCATTCAAATCATAAAATACAACATAATCACCTTGCTTTGCTTTGAAGAAAAGTTTCCACTCAGTGGGAAAAATCCCCGTCTGCCCATACATCTGTTTGGCCTCCCAAATCCTTTTCTCAGAACTAGAAATAAGGCCAGTGAATTTTACGGATTCTTCGGCGGAGGTGGAGTTTGGAAAGGAGTCAGAAATTCCTATCCATAAGATTAGCAAAGGAAAAAGGGAAGATTGGAAAAGTCTTACAAACCAGGATTTCATTCTGGTTTTGCTTCCGATGGATTTTCCGAGTTTTCCTTTTCATCTTCGCTTGTGTTTTCTATGCCATTTATCTTCTCGATGGCTTTTTTTGCTGCTTTTTGGACTTTGGGACTGGGATCCCGATCTCGTTTGTATTCCAACAATTCCAAAGCTTTCGGATCCTTTAGGTTTCCCATAAACTCAATGGCCCGGAGTCTCACCATTGAATCATCATCTCTCGCAAACTCATTCAACTCTTGGAAGACATCTTTGTCTCCCATAGTAACGAGAGCACCAATTGCATAAATTTTTAGCGACTGGGCCTTTTTTGCATCGAGTTTACCTGAGGTTTTTTTTAAAGAATCTAGTAGTTCATAAAATTTAGGCTTAGAACTCTCAGCTTTTAGTTTACCAAGGGTATTCATCGCATAACATCTTAGCATAGTTGGCTGGATCTCATCAAATGCAATGTCAATGAGGGCATGTTCACTTTCTTTGTATTGAACCGTACCGAAGTATAGGGCAATCTGACCACGCATATCTGAATGATTGAACTTTTCACGGAACTTAGTTTCTAAAAATCCTGCGGCAACCACCCCATTTGGTAGTTCACCAATTGTATTGATATATAAACTTAAGGCGTTTGAATTTTTTGTAAAATCTTCCTTTTTGATCTTTTCAAAAAGAGGATCTGTTGCTTCGGGTAATTTGAGTTTTTTGGCTGTGGTAACCGCTTGTTTGGCAACATCTTCGTTTGTATCTTCAAAAAAACCGATGATCGCATCTTTATTTTCTTTGAGACCTAAATCCCCAACTGTTTTGAGCAGTGAGATCTTCATTCCTAAGTCTTTTTCCGATTTGAGTTGGTCGGCAAGGAGGACGTATAGCTCCGATGAGTATTCTTTAGGAAATTTCGTAAGTTCGCCTAATGCCTGTTTTCGCTCTTGACTTGTCCCATATCTAATTACTTTGGAGAGGACTTCTTTTTTTTTAGAGATTTGTTCGGGGGTATATTCTTTTTCTTTGGACTTGAGGGGGAAAATGATAAATGTAAAAACTAAGCTAACCAAGGTCAGCTTAGTTGAAAAAAAACTAACTACTCTTTTCTTCGAGCTCCAAAATCCGACGATTGAGTGCCTGGATGAGGTGTTGGTTTTCCAAATTTTGATGGAATTTGTCCAGAAGATACCGGATATCTTTGGAAAGTTCTTCGATATTCCAAGGTTTTTCCACATACCTGCTGAGCCCTCCATTATTGATCGCATAAATTGCAGAGTCAAGACCCGCTTGACCTGTTAGTAGTATCTTTATCGCATCTGGAAGTTTTTGGTGGACCTGCTCTAAGAACCGATCTCCCTTCATCCCTGGCATCACTTGGTCAGAAACGATAAGTTCTACAATATCGTTATTCGAGACAATTTCCTCAATCAGAGAAAGTGCCTCTTCTGCACTACTCGCCGTTTCGATGACATGGGAATCTCCAAACCGTGCGTTTAGCTGCTCTGCAAGGGTCTCCAGAACCGATACTTCATCATCGACACATATGATATAACCTTTACTCATTTGGAACCCTTTCTTATCTCTAAGTACATCTCAATACCTTCTTCTGTCGACCTAGTTTTGTGGCAAATTATAGAGAGTTTTGGGAAGGATTGTGTCAAGTGTGGGCACATTCCAAATCTCCTTGGCATACTCCCGGATGGTTCGATCCGTCGAAAATTTTCCCGACCTAGCTACATTCAGAATGGATTTTTTGGTCCAAGTAGCCTCATCCAAATACTCTTTTGCGACCAGATCTTGCATTTTATCGTAAGAGTCAAAATCTGCCATGAGAAGGTAGTTGTCTGAGTAAAAAAGACTGTCATAGATCGGCAAAAAGATACCTGGTTCACCAAGGGAAAAGTAGTTCTCGCGGATCATGAGTAGAACTCGGTGGAGCTCTTCGTTTTGGTAGATAAATTCCTGAGGATTGTATCCTCTTTCTTTTATCTGGAATACCTCTTGTGTCTTGAGACCAAAGATAAAGATATTTTCTTCCCCAACTTCCTCCAACATTTCCACATTGGCACCATCCAAAGTTCCAATCGTCAGCGCACCATTTAACATGAATTTCATATTGCTAGTGCCAGAAGCCTCTGTTCCAGCGGTGGAAATCTGCTCAGAAAGGTTTGTTCCAGGAATGATTCGTTCTGCAAGCGATACGCGGTAATTTGGTAGAAAAACCACTTTCAGGCGGTCCGCCACGTCTTTGTCCCGATTCACTACCCAAGCGACATGGTTGATCAGTTTGATGATGAGTTTTGCCATGTAGTAACCAGGTGCTGCTTTGCCACCAAAGATCACTGTTCTCGAAGTAACCTCTTTGGAAGGATTCTCTTTAATGCGACGGTAGAGAGCAATCACCCTTAGTACATTGAGAAGTTGTCTTTTGTACTCATGGAATCGTTTCACTTGCACATCTATCATAGAATTTGGGTCAGCAATAATTCCTGTTTCACTTCGGATCAACTTAATCAGATTGTCTTTGGCAGTTTGTTTTACCTTTCTCCAGTCTGATTGGAATTCTGTATCGGAAGCAAATGCCTCCAGATCCTTTAACTGATACAGATTGGTTACAAACTGATTCCCAATTTTTTTGGAAATCAGATTGGAAAGATCTGGATTGGATTGGAGGAGCCACCTTCTCGGCGTTATACCATTGGTTTTATTATTAAATTTTTCCGGAAAGATTTTGGTAAATGGTTTAAAAATTGTTTGTTTGATCAGTTCTGAGTGGAGGGCGGCGACACCGTTCACTTTGTACGAACCAATAACGGCAAGGTTTGCCATACGAACTCGTTTTTCTTTTCCCTCTTCAATAATCGAAACGGCCATGATCTCCCAGTCTTCTAATTTGCCTGATTTTCTTGCTTCTTCTAAAAATCGATGATTGATCTCATAAATAATTTCCAGATGCCTTGGTAGGAGTTTCTCAAAAAGTTCAACCCTCCAACTTTCCAATGCTTCTGGAAGAACCGTGTGATTGGTATAGGAAAACACTTTTGTGGTAACTGCCCAAGCCTCATCCCAATCCCAATCTTCGTTATCCATAAGGACCCGCATAAGTTCTGCAATTCCAATACTCGGATGGGTATCATTGAGTTGTATTGCGATATAGTTGGGTAGTTCCTTTAAGTCCGTGTTTTGGTCTTTGAATTCTGTTATAATATCCTGGAGGGAGGCACAAACCATAAAATATTGTTGTTTGAGTCGGAGCACCTTACCTTGTTCGGTGGTATCATTCGGATACAATACCTTGGAAATGTTTTCAGATATAGATTTGTCTTGAACGGCTTTCATATAGTCGCCATGATTGAAATAATCTAAATTGAATTCTTCTGATGATCTTGCTGCCCACAAACGCAGGTGGTTGACTGTGTTGGTGTTAAATCCAGGAATCGGATAGTCATGCGCCGCCGCAAGAACAGTCTCTCCTGGAACCCAATCGTGTTGAACCTTTCCCTTTCCAGACACCCTAGTTTCTGTATGACCAAAAAACCCCACAGAGTACGAAATGTCCGATCGAAGTATCTCATAGGGAACACCATCTGCATCCCAATGGTCAGGCATCTCCAACTGACCACCGTTTGCAATCAATTGGTTAAAAATTCCATAGTCATAGCGAATTCCATAGCCAAAACCTGGTATATTCAAAGTTGCCATGGAATCCAAAAAACAGGCAGCCAGTCGTCCCAGTCCACCATTCCCTAGCCCCGCATCGGTTTCAAATTCCAAAACATCAGCCAGTTCAAATCCAAAGCCAGATAACATTTGTTTTATTTTATCATACAATCCCAAACAAATGAGTGCATTCATTAAAGTCCTTCCCATCAAAAACTCTAACGAGAAGTAGTAGACTTTTTTTGGCTTTGCATCTCTATAACGCGCGTGAGTTGAATTTAAGCGATCGACTAAAAAATCTCGGAGTGTGTGTCCGATCGCTTTATAAATGTCCTCGTTCTTTAAATTGTATCGATTTTTGCCAATCGTGTATTCGAGGTGGTGGGCAAATTGTTTCTCAAGTGATTCTAAATCAGCTTTTTGTTCTTCGGCTAGGAGGGCGATGAGTCTGGGATTTGTGACAACCATGGTGTCATAGTTTAACCCACCATAGAAACAGGTTCAAGTAAAAAGCTCTAGTCCTTGGCGGAAACTTTTTTCTCTAAGGTGAGGATGGCGTCTTTCCCGATTTTATTTTTTGAAAACCAACCTTGGTTCACTTCTAAAGCATAGAGTGCCGGTTTGGAGGAGTTGTATACTTCTTTTGTTTGGTTGGGTTTCATATCAAATGTCTCAATCAAACGCATGTCTTCGGAAAAAAAACCTATACTTAGCGGTATTAATGTATTTTTCATCCAAAAGGATAAAAAATCAGGTCTCGGAAAAACAAAAAGCATCCCTTCATCGGATCCAAGCTGGGTTCTATGCATCAGGCCAACAGATCTCGTGCTTGGGGTGTTGGCAATTTCCAGGCGAAGGGACCTGTCTGCTACACTCCCGAACATAGTTTCGGGAGCACCAGGATAGGACTCAGCATTTTGACAAAATTGAAGAGAAAAGATGAGTAGTATCGCAGAAAGAATGAGTTTCATTTAAAAATTAGGTTTCCTTTTTTCTAAAAATGCAGATAGACCTTCTTTTGTTTCTGAATCTGCGAACCTCCCACCAAACAACTGTTTTTCCCATTCTAAACCTCTTTCCATATTTGTCTCAAGACCTTGTCGGATCGCCATCTTTGCTGCTTGGATGGCATGGGGACCACGAGACAGGATTGTTGTCATTGTTTTTTCTGACTCTAGGAGAAGCTCGTCAAGTGCCGTTACTTTATTGATAAGTCCCAATCGAAAACCCTCTTCAGGAGAAATCATATCGCCTGTTAGTATGAGCTCGGTTGCTCTACCAACACCAATGAGTCTAGGTAATCTTTGGGAACCCCCAAAGCCAGGGAGTAAACCGAGAGTAACTTCGGGAAGTCCCAATTTTGCATTGGAAGACGCATAACGAATGTCACATGCCATAGCAAGTTCCATTCCTCCTCCCAAACAAAATCCATTTATTGCAGCCAAGGAAATCAAATTGGAAAGTTCGAGGCGACGAAAAACTCTTTGGCCTAATTCCGAAAACTCGGCACCTTGTTTTACATTAAACTCTTTCATCTTGGCAATGTCGGCCCCTGCGACAAATGCCTTCCCTTCTCCCGTTAAAATAAATCCTCTTACTTTCGGATCGAGCTCCAATTGGTCAATGGCCTCACCAATTTCTGTTATAACTACATCATTTAAGGCGTTTAAGGCCTCTGGACGTTTGATTGTTATTTGTGCAAAATTATTTTTGGATTGGATTTCTAAAAATGGCAAAGTGTTTCTCCCTATTTCAATCCACTTCAATGATTAGAAACATCGTGTCATCAGAAAAAGTATCAATTCCAAACCGATCTCGTAGCTCTAAAAGGATTTTGGCTTCCAACTCTTTTAGATTTTTTACATCGGAATGTTTGTTTAGAATTTCTAAGAGTCCTTCTGATTCAAGGCTGACACCGTCTTTATCCAAAGTTTCGATCAGTCCATCCGTGTAGATGAAGAACCGGTCTCCTGATTCGATTTGAATTTCCTTTTCCACCACGGGCGGAATTTTTATATTAAATCCAAGAATTGGACCTTCGGTAACAACTTCCTCAAAAGGTCCATTCTTCTTTGCCATGATAAGATAGGGATGTCCCGCATTTCCAAGAATACATTTTTTTTCTACGAAATCAAAGAACAAGTAAATTGCAGAGGCATGGTATTTATTGAGATCTTTCACAAGTCTATCATCTAAATAGCTCATAAGTTTTGCCGGAGAAGTTTTGAACCTATAGGGCAAGGTAGAAACAAGGACTTTCACAATGGACGCAACCATTGCGGAAGAAATTCCATGTCCAGCTACATCGGTTAAAAATACTCCGACATTCCCTTCTCGAAGCTGTACAAAATCAAAAAAGTCTCCACCGATAAGGTTTGGGTTTTTACGATAGAAAGTGTATTCTATCCCAAATATTTTTTCGTTAGATGGGAAAAGTGCGTCCTGTACTTTTTTTGCTAATTCTAATTCTTGTTGGATGTATCGTTTTTCTTCAGACAAATTGTACAATTCTGCGGTATCTTTTCTTTTATTTAATACAAAGATTGTTCCAATCGTAGCACTTCCAAAAAAGATCCCGATGGGAAAATACTTGGTAAAATTGGAAACAGAATCCAAAATCAAATCAGGAACAAATCTTAAATAGATAAGGTGTAAAATAGTAAAGTAGCCAGCAGAATAAAAACATGCTTTTGAGTCTAATCGAACACTATATAATAAAATGGATAAGATTAAAACAATTTGGATGGTACTGAAAATAAAAAAGTTTTCTACCGAAGGTGTTTCTATCATTCCAATGATAAAAACAGAATAAAGAAGGCCATCAGCAATGATACCACTGGAATAGATCATAAATGGCAAAGATATTGTTTTTGTATAATATTGTAATAAAAGAATAAGCCTTGCTATTGAAACACATAAAAGTATCGGAAGAATTTGAATACGGATCTGGTCTAATCCAGGGATAACTAGTAGTAGATATACAAAAAAATGGATCAGAAAAGAATAATAAGTATATTCCTTGTCATATCTAGGTTCAATCAGTTTGAGAATCTGAACCGTTGATTGATTAGGAGCTTTAAATATATCTTTTAGATAGCGGTATAGACTTTGAGACAATCAAGGCTCTCCCCACAGTAAGGACTGAATTTCAGACCCATTTAGCGTGATGGTGAAAGTTTTTCCAGAATCCAAATACTTGTCCATTTGATTCGCAAGTTCTAAGGCTTTTTTCTCATCCTCAAGTCGAAAGTAGACTGGAAACGACATCATTTTAAAATTGTAGGGAAACCTTTCAGAAACAATCAGGGTCAACCGTACGTGATCCACTCTCGTTTCCAAGACCATATGTGACACTTCTTTCCTAGAGAGGATTCGAACATCGGGTCGGAGATTCCAGGGATTGACTTCCGCACAGAGCGATACGAGAGAAAAAAAGCATAGACCCAAAAACCGAATCATATACAAATACCATCGGCCTATGAAAGCAATTGTTTATAGCTTAATTGTATTCCTTCTATCATTTCTAAATTGTTACCAACCAACAGGATCTGGGATACAACCCAATCCTTATGCGAAATGGGCCAAGGAATCGGAAGGTCTTTTCACAAAGAATCTGCCAAAACGGATTCCTAACTGGAAACGTCGAAGTTATGACCTCGACCCCTTGCGTTTAAAAGTACTCACGGAAGTAAATGCGATTGATGGAGTGGAAGAAATACCCAGGTCATCTAAGGAAAAAGCAAAATTTGATCTTTTACTCCAAAGAATAAACTTTCCCGAAAAGATTGAATTTATCTTAGATACGAGTATATTTGGGATTTATTTTGTCCAAGGACTCGGCGTGACTGGACTCACTTCCTTTGTAATAGACGAGTCCAAAAATACTGTGGGAGGAATAGTTTATTTAGATACAGATTTAATCACATTGCCTGCCAATGATTGGGCAAGTTTTAAGGATAATACAGCTTTTCACCAAATGCCTAACGAACGTTTGACTATCCAAATCTCGGAAGAAAATAGAACGGAAGACACACTCAAATTTATAATTTTACATGAACTTGGACATATTGTCTCCGTAATGAAAAATCAAGTCCCAAGTTTTCAGGCAGAATTTAGAGACTTTTCCAAATTCCCTCTCTTCAAAGATGTATGGACCACCGAAACAGAATCTTTATACGACCAAACTTTCTTCCCAGAAAGATCCAAAATCAAATTTTACAGCAAAACACCTGAACTACAAATTTTTCCCGAAGGACTCTCCATCTATCGTAAGTTAAAGAATTCGGCGTTTGTAAGTTTATATGCGGCAACAAACGGTGATGACAGCTTCGCAGAAGCATTTGCTCAATATGTTTTTGTTGTTTTAGAAAAGAAAAAATACAAAGTTCAGATCCAAAGATTTGGTAAGGTTGAATTCAGTTTAGAAAATCCAATCCTACTTGAATCTGGCAGACGTTACCGCGAGTACTTCGAATCCATTGGATTAAAATAGGTCGGAAAATAAAAAATGAGTAAAACAAAAAAAATTACAAGTGGTTTGATTTTTAAATTTAACTCTTTGCTATTTTTCTAAGCCTTTAATGGTAACCTTACCATCATTAGTTGTAAATCCGAGAACGGAGACTGATTCCCCCTCTTTTTCAAATGCCTCTACCAATTTATCTGCTTGGTTTGGCTCTACGATTACAACCAAACCAACTCCCATATTAAATGTGGAATACATATCCACTAACGAAAGCTTGAATCGCGAAATCAAAGTATCAAATACTTCCGATTTTGGAAGATTATCAATATTTACTCCGATTCCCTTTGGCAGAACCCTTGGGATGTTCTCATAAAATCCACCACCTGTGATATGAACCATTCCTTTGATATTAAACGTCTCCAAAACTCGAAGCACCGATTTAACATAGATTTTGGTCGGGACAAAAACCTTTTCTTTTAGAAAAGCCAAGGATTCCGAATCAGTGGGTAGTTTACCATTCGGTAGAAGCAATTTTCGGAGTAAAGAAAAACCATTGCTATGTGGTCCCGAAGAATGAAGTCCAAGAACTCTATCCCCAGGTACGATTGATGAACCATCAATCATCTTTTCTTTTTCAACAACCCCGACGACAAAACCCGCTAAATCATATTCTTCGTCAGGCATAACACCTGGGTGTTCCGCTGTTTCGCCTCCAACTAAAGAACAACCAGCAAGTTCACAACCCTTCACAATACCAGCTACAATTTGTTCCATTTTTTGAAGATCTAATTTACCACAGGCGATATAATCTTGAAAAAAAAGAGGTTTACCTCCATTCACGAGAATATCGTTAACGCACATGGCAACTAAATCAATACCTACAGTATCATGTTTGTTTAATAATTTTGCAAGCTGGAGTTTTGTACCAACACCATCTGTTCCCGATAGTAAAATGGGCTGGTCGTAATTTTTTAAAAAACTTACATCATAACAGGCTGCAAATCCGCCCAAACCACCTAACACATTTTTGTCGTGGGTACTTTGAACTCTTTCTTTTATATTTTTTACGAAATTTTGACCTTTTTCAGTATCTACACCTGCATCCTTGTACGAAATATTAGTTGGATTGGACATGCAGATTACCTACTTGCGTATTTGTTAGAGAAAGGGTAAAATTCGGTGTGATTGTTTTTGTGATTCGATTTGCTAGATGAACATAATGGGAATTGGAAGTATTTAAGAGTATATCCAATTGATTTTGGGAATCGGAACAATTTTCTAAGCATAATACTTTTTTAATATGATTCGCTGTGCCCAAATTTCCATCGTAAATCTTTACATCCGGATAATTGTACAAAATGCGTTCTTTGAGAAAAACATAATGCGTACAACCTAGAACAAAAACTTTTGAACGAGGGTATACACTCCTAATTTTCTGATTCAAAAGATCCCAAGCCAGGTCCCATTCATCTTCGTCGATAAGCTTTGCAAGCCCTTCGCATGGGACTGTTAAAACTTCGTTTTCTGTGGGAAGACTCGATACCAAATTATGAAATTTCTCTTCACGTAATGTTAGTTCTGTGGCGAATACCGAAATCGTTTCAATCGGGTTTTCTAGAACAGCAGGTTTTACAGCCGGTTCCATTCCAAAGATTGGGATTTGGTGGTTCTCTCTTAAAAAACGAGCTGCAGCAGAGGTAGCGGTATTACATGCAAATACAACGGCATGACAATTTTTTTCGAGTAAAAACTCAAATGCCTGTGTAGAAAGAGTCAGCACTTCTTTTTTGGACCGTCGGCCATAAGGCGCATGATTTAAATCTGCAAAGTAAATAAAATCGATGTTACTTATCTCTTTCCAAATGGTTCTCAAAACGGAAAGACCACCCAGCCCAGAGTCGAAGATTCCTATTTTATGCCGACTAAGATGATTCATTTACGAAGCTAAATAACTCTGAATAGAAGATTTTAAGGTGTTGTAAATCCATTCAAATTTTGCATCATCTTCTTCGAGGAGTGTAACTCGGAATCCATTTCGATTGCAACAAAAGGAACTGAGTGGGACTACACAAATTCCAGCAGATGCCAAAAGGTATAACACAAAACGTCTATCAAGCGCTGCAGTTTTAATTTGAGTTTGAATAAATTCTGATACTTCCGGATTTGAGATCGGAAGTGTCATTTGACTGCCTAGTACGCCATCGTCAAAAAGAACCGTTAGATAAAAAGCCCCCTTCGGTTGAATGACTTTTACGCCCGGAATCCCGCTAAGTAGCGAAGTTGCCTTTTCTGCTCTTTTTTTGAATTTTTCATTTCTAAACTTTAAATGGTCTAAAAATTTTGGATGTGAATAGACTCTAGGTATAGAAAGCTGAGGTAAAGTTGTCGAACAAACTTCCAACATCTTTGCATCTAACAAAGATTTAATGTATCGATCAAAGATTGGATCATTCTTTCGATTGAAAATTTCAAGCCATCCACATCGTGCACCTGGCCAAGGAAATTCTTTTGATATAGATCGAAGTGCAAACCCACAAACTTTATCCCCAATCACTTCTGATAGATGAATACTTCCCCATTCAGAGTAATTAACATGAGCATAAGTTTCATCACAGATAAGAATAATATCATATTTTTCGCATATTTTTACAATCTCTCGCATTATCTCTTTGGGATAAACCGCACCAGTCGGATTATCCGGATTAATGAGTAAAATACCAGCGATCGAATCATTGTATTTGACTTTGTTTTCGATATCTTCTAAGTCAGGCATCCAATCATTATTGGGATTTAATTCGTAAGTTAGGTGTTCATAACCAGAGTGTGCCGCTTCGGCAGAGGATAAAGTAGAATATGCGGGAGATGGTCCAAGTATCCTTGCCTCCCTTCTCATAAACCCAAAAATTTTTGCTACGGCATCACCTAGCCCATTAAAAAATAAAATATCTTCATGGGTGATCTGTGAGCCACCTCGTTCGTTTACTTTATTGGCGAGAAACTTTCGAGTTTGCTCATCACCCTGTGTTGCTGTATATGCCCAAGATTTGTTTTCCGAAACTAGGCCACTCACGATCTCTTTCATCCAATCGGGAATACTTTCTCCTTTTTGGATTGGATCGCCTATGTTCTCCCAAGTGATAGTGACTCCCATTGCCTCAATTTTTTTTGCAATGGCCACGATCTGACGGATCTCATAAATCAGTGCATCAGCACCCGAATGGACTATATTTCTTCTCATAAAATCTTAAGGTCCTTTTGGGTAATTTGCGTCAACCAAAGGGATCAATAAATCCATCTCTTGGGTATCCCGTAATATCTTCAACCGTAAGACGCCGCCAAGTCCAACTAGACCGACTTGTTCTCTCAAATCATTGATATTTCGTACAGAAAGTCCGTTGGCACCTTTGATAAAATCGTATCGCCGAAGCCCACCCCTTTCCGCAGCAGAATTGCTCTCAATATCGTAAACAAGCACTCCCATAGCCTCTTTCGGGATTCCTAGTGATTTTCTGTGATCTGGAAGTGGTGTGGTTGCCATGACACCCAAAGTGGCCGGCCTTATATTTTGACCTACATTCTGTTCGATCTGCCTGAGTACTTTTTTTGCATAATTGATAGGAATCGCGAATCCAATGCCTGCGCTGGAACCCGAATTGGAGCGAATCATCCGGTTGATTCCCACGACTTCGCCATAAATATTGAGAAGCGGACCACCACTGGAACCGGGGTTGATTGCCGTATCCGTTTGGATATGGTTCTGCCCCGTTTCATCTAAATCCTCCCTGGATTTTGTGGAGACAACACCTACCGTAAAAGTTTTTTCGAGGCCATAAGGTGAACCAACGGCAATTGCCCAATCCCCCACTTCGACTTCGTCTGAATTCCCTAGGAAAGCAGGAATGAACTTTTCATCACTTGGGATTTTTAAAAGCGCAATGTCAGCCCTCTCGTGGCTTCCTACATAACGAGCTGGGAAAATCCTACCGTCAGGCATTATGATTTCGATGATTTCGGCGTTTTTAATTACGTGGTAGTTTGTGACGACAAATCCCCGTTCGTCTATGACAAAACCACTTCCAATGGATGAGATCCGATCTTCCCGAACTCCACCAAAAGCATAGGGTTGGAAAAGCATCTCTGTCTTTTTTGTCCGAATGGACACGACAAAACTTTGTGCCTCACGGTAAACATTTCGGAAGCTGGATTGAAGTTGGATGGCTTGGCTCTGTTTACTTGCGGAAATTGGTTTTGGTGAAGATACCAACTTTCCAAACGCAGACCGAATTTCGGGAAAAAAAATTGCGATTAATAAAACAAAGACAAGTGCAAAGTTAATGTAGACGACGGGAGGAATGCGATATTTTTTTTCCATAGATGTCTGCACCACTTCCAGGTTCCCCTAGCTACCAACCTTGTCGAATCAAAAAGATTCAAAACCTCCTCTATGTTAGTATTATTGGTTGCCTTCAAATCCAGTGTTTGCCATATCTCTACCATCTTGGGAAAGAACAGTCCAAAATCATTTGGAACAGAGAGAAAATTGAAACAAGTTTAGAAAATCCTGATTACGACGAAAAAATAAAACAGAAGCTCCAACTCATTCGCGATGTCCGAGAATTTGCGATCACCAAACTTGCGCTAAACAAGAATGGCGGATTTGAATATTTCACAAAACTGGAAAGAGATGCCATTGGCTGGAATGTCTCTGCATCCAAACCACTAGCTTTTGAATCCTATACTTGGTGGTTTCCCATTGCTGGTTCTGTTCCTTACAAAGGATACTTCGATAAAACTCTTGCCCAAGATTTGGAACAGGAATTAAAAAAAGAAGGCTATGATACGAGGATTCGTGAAATCGGCGGTTATTCTACATTGGGTTGGTTTTCAGATCCAGTTCTCTCACCACAACTTTCTTGGCCAAATCACCGTTTGGTTGGACTCGTAATCCATGAAATGGCACATGCAACTGCTTATTTACCTGGTGATTCCGATCTGAATGAATCCTACGCAACATTTGTAGAAGAAAAAGGAGTCGAAATCTATTATTCAGACCCTACTTTCAAAAACCCGAATGAATTAAATCTCTTCAGAACGGAAAAAGAAAAAAAGAGAAAGGGCTTAGAATTATTAAAAAAATATGCAAAGCTTTTAGACGAAACCTATAAAGAGGATATTTCTGACTTTAAAAAACTGGAACGCAAATCAGATCTGATCCAAAAATTCAAATTTGAAGTTTTTGAAAGAAATCTTATTCCTTCCGAAAAATACCAAGAATTTTTAAAACGAGAATGGAATAACGAAGACTTTTTAGGAGCCTTACGATACAACTCAGGAGGAACTTCTTTCGAGTCGATTTTTCAATCTTGTGATGGAAATTTTGCAAAATTCCATGAGGGAGTAAAAGATATATTTAAACTATCTGCTGAAGAACGTAAGTTATTCCTTTCTAAATCGAATGAAAACTAGTCTTCAACGATAGCATTCGTAAACAATCGGTAACCAGTCCAATAACGATCGTCTACTGCCTGTTGCCTTGCGACTTCCTTACCTTCTAACAACCGTATATGAACTGGCTTAGGAAGAGCTGACTCTTCTAAAAATTTCCGCATAAAAAATAAATTATGAATTCCGTTCTGAGCTCCCGATTGGAAAACAAAAAAACCTGAATTTTCTTTGGATAAATAATAAGACACTGGACTAAAATCTAACAGATACTTCAATCCAAAATTTTGATTTGTATAAACAGAATTCGAACGTTTTGTCTTCAATTGAAGACTTGAAATTGGTTCACCTGCTATTTGAAATTCCGTCTTAGAAAATTCAATTGGAGAAAAATCTATGGTAATATTGCTTCCCCCAGCCTTAACATCACCTAACTCCCATTGGATGAGTTTAGATTCTACTTTGGTTTTTTCATTTTGGTCCGCGTTTACGTATACTGGAGAAAATGATTTTATTGTGAAAGCCGGACGTTTTACGGACGGATTGGTTATAAGATTCGAAATAGATGCAAGATAATAGTATTCTGTGTCTGGTAATTGTAGTGGGATTAACTCATGTAAACCATGGAGGTAGATATAATGTCTTTTAGATTTATTCAATCGTAAGGTTGTTCTATAACGATCGGATATAGACTCACGAAGTAAAGTTTCAGTGCCCCCTCGAAGAATGGAACCGTGATACCTTTGTATTTCTTTAAAAATCTCTCGATTGTCTGAAAATAGTTCTCTACCTAGTGATTTTCCACCACTAAAAGATAATAAGTAAGATTTTTTACCCAAGTCAAAAACAGCATTTAACTCTTGATTGCCGACCATTTTTTGTTTAAGAGATTCTGAAAGAGGAATAAATTCTGGCAAATCCTTGATAAAAACTCTTTTGCCTGTAAACCTTTCAGACGTGTAACGAAACAAATCTCTATTTACAGCAATGTCGAAAAAGATTTCAGAAGAATTGTTTTTCAGAGATAATTTCATTAAGTAGCTAAATAGAAATTCGAAATCTGTTTTTAATTCAGGGGAAAGAATCTGATTCTTCATCCGTTTGGTTGTGTCATTTAAAATTTTGAGGTATACATTGGGAGGTGATTTTTTAGCCAGATCGAACCCTTCTAAAATCCCCAACTTAACGGAATCAGGAATAGGTTTATCAGATAGATACAAACTCTTTAACTTAATTTTTTGATAGAGTTTATTTAAATAACCATTGCCCATCCCTAACTTTTGATACTCGGATTCAAAATTGAGCAATATGGACTCCGCTTGCTCCTGATCTCCCCTAAGCAAAAGCTCTCGTGCTTGGACCAATCGGAAAGCCAACCTACGCAGATTCCTACCTTCTTTCGATTCCTCTTGTATCAATAATTCAATAAGTGAATTTACCTCATTTGCTTTTTGAAATTGGAGCGAAGATGATAACATATGAAATAATAAACTTCGATTTAAGTGAGATAGTTTTGTAAGAACAGAATCACCGGTTGTCAAAAATTCAGGAGTCAGAAGAAGAGGTTCAATATATCCATATTGAATCAAGTTCTTCCAGGAAGCATAAAGATTCAAACGGTAAGCATCATATATTGAATCCGCATAACCAAACTTAGTAAACTCCCTGGATAGAATTTTCTCATCGTATTGATCCCAATCCCTTCTAAAACCATAACTGTAAGCTGAAGTAGAAGTAAGCGAAGTTGAATAAATTCCTTCATCACCAATCAAAAATCCTTTGTGAAATAAAATTTCTAATTCTCGATTTTTAACTACATTCTTTTCTTTCGGTGTTTTTGCTAAAGCGCGCAATTTTTGAAGCTCCTGTTCTGCTTCATCAAACATGTAGTTTTGAATATAGAGGCTTCCTATTCTTTGTGCTTGAATAAAAGGATCTTCTTTCCCTTCAATTTTCATTCGCTCCGTATTCCACTTTGATAGATCCTTAACTTCACCGAGCCGCAGTTTCTTATAGAATTGAATTCCACTTTGGAACAACTCCCTTGAATCACTTGAAAAATCGCGATTATAGTTATCACAATTTTCAAACTCTTTTGAGGAATAACAAGAAACCAAAAATTCATATCGGATTAGATTAGAATATACTGTATTACTATATTTATTCCAAAGCGGTTCAAAAAAGTGCAAACGTTGTACTGAGGGGAAAATTTCAGATTTGATCTTTGCCATTTTTAATTCTAAATTTGGCAAGTCTGGATGATCGTTTGGAAGAAGGGTTGAAAGAGTATAATAGTGTTCGTATGCTTCCGGAAGTTCCTTGGTTTTTTCTTTTTCGAAACCAAGTTTTTGTAATTCATTTACTTTTTGACTTAGATTGACTTTGTTTGATCCGAATTCAGAAAGATAAGAACCGAAAAAAAACTGATCTTGGGCCTTCGCAAAGGAAGTTAAACTCAGTTTAGAATTTAAAGCAGTTAGATCATGCGAAGTAGAAATAGATGTTAGATTTTGGATTCGTTTGGATCGCACTACTTCAAAGATTTTACTCAATTGGTTCCACTGTGCACGTGTTTCAAAATTTTCAATTGGAAGACCTACCAATGAAATCTCCGAACCTGCAGAAGAAAATATTTCCCTGAGGGGAATGATTTCGCTAGATTTATCTGCAAACAAAGAACCAAGTCCGCTAAATTTCCGAATAGAAACCAAAAAGTCTGTTTCGAAAAGTAAAACGCCCAGGTTCGAATTTTCAACGTATCTGATCGAATCAGATTTCCTTGCGGTCTTCTGATTTCCAAAACTAGTTATCCATTTTAGATTTCTTTCGTTTCTCTCTGTAAAAAGTTTTTGATTCTCTCGATCAAAGATAAGTGAAGCTCCATCAAAAATCTTTCTATAAGCTCCAAGCACTCGTTTGATGGTCTTCCCATCAAAATCATTTCCAAGAATTTGAATCTCCTTGACGCCTGAATTTGGGTTCGCCAAACAAGAAATCTCGATTTGCTCCAAATTGCATTGTTTAATAGCTTCTTTATCGAGTGGAGAAGAAAAGCTATACAAGGAATTACGAAATCGATAAATACCTAACCAACCCGACTGAAACTTAAGGTTCTCCACAAAAACTGGTTGGAAAAACATATCCTTCTCTGGATGAGATGTCTGTACAGATCTAACTAGGGTGGAAAATTTCTTTTCTTCTTGGTCTTTTTGAATTTCTAACTTGGAAATACTTTCGCGTCGGAGTCCTCTCTCTGCAATTGTATCGATCAACCTCCGATAGCTTTTTTGCCAACTCAATAGATCTCGATAGGCATAATTTAATTTTGTATCTTCAAATTCGAATTGAGCACCAAGAACATCACGATACAGCTCTAATTTTCTAAAATCTTCCCAAAGATTTACAACCTCAAATGTTTCGTTGTTTTCCAAGAAAACAAAAGAAATGTCGCTTAATAATTTTCGAACTCTCTCCCGGTTGGTAAAAAGTCGAAGGGATAAATTATTTTTAAAACTATTGTAAGCATCACGACCTAGTGTTTGATGATTTTTACTTACAAGATAAAGATCCGATTCTAGTTCTTGTCGAAACTTTTGAGACTTTAACCAGAAAAGCTCTTCTTCCATTCGGAATTCATATGCTAACTCAAAAGCTTCCTTCCATTTTTTTTCAGCAAACTGTTTGTCACCTAATTTTGAATAAATGGAATATAGATTTGTTAGAATTCGGATTCGATTTTTTTTAGAGATAGGATCAGCCAGGAGCCCTATTATTTTGGGGTCTACAAGTCCTGGATTTTCCAGATATTCTACTGCCAATACCAAATGTTTCTGTGATTCTTCATAACGATTCAATGAATTGTAAACTTCTGAAAGATAGAACATAAGTGTTCCAGTTATAATATCATACTGAACATACTTCTTTCTGAACTCTATATCACATTCTTCTTTTGTGTTGCGGCAATCGGCATTGTTTAGACTTTTCCACTCTTCCATTAGATTTTTAAAATCTAATCCAATTTCTAAACGTTCCTTTAACTCTATATCGCCACTTTCAATTGCTACAAAAACAGATCGAGAGAGACTTTGAAACAACCTCTCTAGGCCTTTGTCCTGCTTTTCCTTCAATAAAATTAATATGAGTTCACGAAACTTGCGAATACTCTCAAGAGTGTTTCCATTCTGAAAATGTATCTGAGCCTCAACCTGTTTTGATTTTGCAAGTATATTACGACCCATAACAGTCTCGTCTAAAGACTTGTTTTTTATAAATTTGTTTCGTTCTTCAATTTCTCTTAGAGCAAAATCAAATTCTTTTTGCTCAATATGGTTTTCGATACGAACACCTAATGTTAGTAAAAATTTGAAATCATCAGGAAACTCACCTGGGAAACGGCCTTCTCCCATAACCCGCAAATTATCTTTTAGTATTACATTCCAGAAACTCCAACTCTTAATAGTATCAGATAAAGAAAAACTAAGATTCTTATAATCTTCTTCTGCCTTATCTAACATAGAATATGAATCTCGAAATCTTCCATTTTTTTGAAATGCGATACCTAAATAATTATAAAGACTGATTGGATTTATAAACTTAACATCTTTATTGTAGGCAATGGCTGTCTGAAAACTTGCCGCACTATTTGCAAAATTACCATCTTCCAATTCGGAAAAGCCTTTTAGTGCAAAAAGAAGAGCGAGTTTGGCTCGAACTTCATCAACAGCCTTCTTGGTGATTATATTTTGATCCGTAGCATTGGCATTGATAGCCTGAAAGTATTCTTGGTTGAAATAAATCTCAATAGCCTTATCGAACTGCACTACCGCGTCTTTAAATTTACCCTGATAAATCAAGGATCTAGCAAAGTTAAATCGATAAACTGCTTCTTGTTTGTAAGACTCAAATTGATTTTTGGGTAACAGGGAATTTGAAGCTACGGAAACAACTTCATAACTTTCGTTAGATTTTGGATAATTATTCAATAAAAAATAATTGTTCCCAAGATTCAGATTCAAATCCGATATAACCTTTTTATCTGGATAGTCTTCACCAAGGAATGTCAGAATCTGGCTGTACAATTCGATATTCTCTTCCAAATTCTTATCAGGAAAATATTTTTTGTAGAGAACTTCATAAAGTTCTATTTCGGGCTTATTTGCTCTCGGATCGATCCTTTGTTTTCGTAAGTCAACATACTGATATAACCAGCCTAACAACTGATAGGCGTCATAATATGTTGGATCTGCGTAAATGATCCATCTCAATTCCAATTCTGCTCGTTTGTAATTTTCTAAAATCTCTTTTTTACGAGAATCCGTCATTGTATCTGTAGAATTGTAGTAATTTTCATAAATTACATACTTGTTGATAAGAAAATAAGCATACCCGTAGAGAGTTGCAAGATCGAGATATGGCCTAGCTCTAGGTACTGCCTGTTTGTAGTAGAGTTCGGTCCAACCCAAAGCCTTTTCAGAAAGAACTTCAATCTTTTCAAAATCTTTTACATCAATCACACCTCGAAAGAGTTCACTATTTGTAAGCAGTCCCGTGACGCCAGAAATATTTCCTACTACGTTTAGTTTATCCTTACCAAGTATATTTAGCTGATTGAAAAGAGCTCGTTCCTCATCCTCTCTTATTTTTTTCCCGTAACTAAATATCGTATCGACCATCTTACGTTGGTAATAGACCGCATATTCTTTGTACAACGAATCGAGGTATAGGTTTCTCGTTTTTACCAAAAACATGTTTTGGTTATTGAAAAAATAATGGAAACTAGATTGTAAAAGATCTCCAATACGTTCAAATTCAATGGCTTTGTTCTCGAAGTAAAAAAAGGCATTCTGTATTTCTTCCGAATTCAAATCTACACCTAAAAGTGGATCATAAAACTCTAAATAGATTTTTAAATTTCGTAGGGCATCCGATGTATTTCCAAGTAACTTTTGGTTTTGATATTTTAAAAGATTGGCTCTTAGTAAGATTGGATTCTTATAATCTGCCATAAACTTAGGAAATTCAAATACGGAAGGCTGGCCTGGAGGTTCTAAGTCAATATTTGTTGGAATTGGAATGATAGAATCCAAAACTTCGTTAGATTCATTGAACATCCTTTGGTCGGAATACGCCTTTGCTTTTATATATAGCGCTGTCATTTTAAAAATCGGATTGGTTTGGTTTGAGGGTTTGGTCAGGAGAGTATCAATTCGAGTTAGAATCTCTCCGCTATTTTTCCCTTCTGAAATTTTTTGCAAAACATCTTCCAATAGATATCTTAAGTCTCTCTTTTTTTCATTCGGAAAAGGTTGTTTAGTATTTTTTTCAAATCTATCGCGTGCATCCCACCAAGCCTTTGTCATCTCTTCGTACATAATTGGAAAAGACTCAGAATTGGGATTGAACTCAAAACTCCCAACCCTACGATTAACTTCTGAAATTTTATGGTAATCAGGATACAAACGCGAGATGGTTTTTAAGATTTCATAGGATTTTAGATTATTTCGATTGAGCTCCAATTCATCCGCTAACAGATGATACAAGGAAGGAATGGAATCTTTAGACCATTCTTTATTGAGGTTTGCATTGATATAAGATTCTAAATCAAATTTTCCTTTAGAATTCTTTGACTCCTCAAAGTTTCCAATGTAAATACCAAAGCGAGAATCTGGAGTCTCTTTCAACCCTTTCAAATTTCGTAGGATTTTAGTAGATTCGTCTCTTTTACCAATACGAGTGAGTGCTTGTGATTTTAAAATTTGAGCTTTTGCGGAATAGATTGGAAAAAGTGGATCACCTCCAAAAAACAATTCAATCGAGTCCAATGCCAAAAAATAAGTTTCAATAGATTTATTTGCGTCAAAAGATTTTGCATATTCAAATTGATCACTAATTGTTTCCTGTTTTGGAATGGATCCATTCTCAGGAATAAAATAAATATTTATCGAATTATAGTAGGATGCTGAAAAAAGTAAGGACCCACCATTAAAATTTGAATATCTCGTATCAAAATTCGATGTTTCACCCGAGGACAAAAGACGCTCTTCACCAGTTTGAAGATTTTTCAAAACAAGCAAACTGTTATCTCTTTCATCAAGTCGTCCATTTTTGTTTGTATCCTTACGAATTGATGTATAATACAGAAACCGCTCAGTTCGATCAACTGTTGGAGAATAGTCTAAATATTCGTTTTTCGTAATACGATCGATTTGCCCAGTTTGTTGATCTAATTTATGAATCTCTCCTTTCTCGTCATCTGAATAGGATAAAAAATAAATGGATTGACCATTTTGAGAAAAGCTCGGCGAAACTCCACCGTTTTTAGTAAGCAATGTGATATTTGATGGATTTTTTGGATCCATTTTACAAAGGTTTGGTAATCCTGGCGTAAATCTTGTGGTCACATAAACAATATATTCTCCATTAGGTGACCATACAGGATCAGTATCTAAAATCGACTGCTTTGAATTTTCTTTTTTGAAGTTCGGATTTGTTATATTCTGGAAATTGTCATTGATAAACCGATTCCCCTTTAAAAGTTCGGATTTCCATTCTTCTAAATCCATCTCAAGGTAAACCAAATCACCTTCAGAGTCATATTCTTCAGAAACAAAAATTAATTTAGTTCCATCTGGAGAAATAGCTGGTTTCGTTTGGGAGTAAGGATGGTTTGTAACAGGAACTACAATAGAACTTTTTAGATCGCGAAACCAGATATCAAAATTTCCCTTCTGATCTGTTGCGTAAAAAAGATATCGACCATCCTTTGTCGTCGAATTGTGTAAATTATTTCCTTTTTGAACTGTTAGTGGAAATGGTTTGGATTGATTGGAATAAAAATAGTTTTTTGAAATTGCAGAATAATCAAAATTAACACCTAACTCTTTCGCGGGTTTTTGTAAAATTGCACACTGAAATGCAAAAAAAAATATGAACAGAAAAAATCGAAAACGCTTCATTAGATTTTTTCCCACACTCCATTTGTAACCTCATGGTATTCACCAGGACTCAAAGAGTTTGAATATTCTAATTCCAATGATTGACGAATTTTTAAAAGGTCATCATCTTTTTTGCCTTTCTTTTTTTCTAATTGTAGCTCCTTTTCGAGAATCAATCTGCGAGATTCATTTATAAAACTAACGACGTCCATAAGACGTTTCTTTTTTGCAGGATTTTCATAAAGAGTGTAGGTAGGAAGTGTGGGAGCCAGTGGATTGGGTTTTAAAATTCCACCAATACCCTCTCCAATCATACCGTGCATTTTGTATTTTTTTTCTTCGATTGTTAGATAGTCCAAACGAATTCGATTTGCCTTTACATCTGGATCGGATTCGTTCGATAGTTTTTTTTCTCGATTGGTCTGGCCATTTGAAGATGATTGGATTGAGGAAATGACCCATCCGTCCTTTTCTAACTCTCTATCTTCACCCACCATTTGTTTTTCTGCAGCTGTCTGAGCATTTGTGATTGTGATCGGCGGAACTTTTACGTTTAAAATTGCCTTACACTGAAAGAAAAATAAAACACTGAGAGGAAAGATATAACTCAATCGGAACATAGGTTACTCCTGGTAAGATTCAATTTCACTTTGGGCTCGTTTTAGAAAGTTTGCAAGAGGCATCCTTTGCTGAGATATTTTACTATCTTCTAAGTTTATAAACAATGAAAGTAGAGATCTACGAAAAAGTACATCTGCATAGACCAAACCTTTCGACAAAGAAACCTCAATTTTATTTATCGAATAACTGTCCGCAATACGATCGATTAAAATATTCTGCTGGGAGATGACGTTTAGAGCACTTTTCCCGAAATCTTTACCGATCTGAAAAATAGAAAAAAACAAATCAAGATTCGAAAGTGGCTCAGAAAAATCTCTGAGAGAAATATTTAGATCCGCTTTTATTTTTCCGTCATCTATTTTGTCTCGAATCTTTGGAGCCATTAATTGTTTTAAATCAATATCTCTAACAAGTATATTTCCCCGAAACTCCATCTCTTGGGGAGCCATCGAACTTAAGTTAAATAACATATTTTTACCAAGCACAATTCCGTTTAAGGAATATGCCCTCAAACTTTCAATACTGAAAAAATTCTCTTTATACTGAATATTTGCGGAAAAACCAGGAGATGACTCTTGTTTTTTTACATACTCAAATGGTAAATCAGGGATACTTGGATGAGTTCCAACAACTTGATTGATCGAAAAGTTGGATGGCAAATCACGCCCATAGGTTTTAAGAAAAATAGATTTGTCGCCAACTATCAAACTGTCTCTAGGTTTTGCATTTAGCGAGTGTTGAATGGGTATATCCGATTTAATTCCATCTACCAAAAACACCTTACAATTTTCGCCAGGACACATAGAATTAGTATAACTTATGGCCGATGAACTAGATTTAATACTACCAAGTATATCAAAGTCTTTGATATTCAAATCCATTCCCAAATCACCCTGGAATGAAATGCCTTTTAAAAGGTATTTTTTAACTTTTGAATTCATGTTCAGATTTAGGCTGATATTCCCCGCATAAGGTCCCAAAGGTGGGTCTTGAAGTTTTGACTTTTTTAAGTCTGCAAATATTTTTAAGTGGAGAATTTTATCAAATGCATATAAGTCAAATTTCTTCAGCGAAATTGTTTCATTAGCCTTTCCAACGATTTTACCTTCTGTATCTATACTTAGATCGTTAACTTCCAATCCTGGAAGTTTAGCAAACAATCGAGCACTAAATTCTTTACTTTCTTTACTTAGTTTACTCCCTAATTTCAAACTGAGTGACGGAGACTCACCCAATATAGATTGTATTGGAGCAACCTTCTCCTTTAAAACCAAAGGAAGTACTAAAAGTAAGTTAGAAGTAGACAGATCTACACGCACGGGATCCATTCGAATATTTGTATCATTCGAGAGTTGGACTTTCCCTTTCACCCCTAATTGGAGTGCTTTTGAATTCGAAGTTGTTCTCTGCTCTAATTTTAGATCTTGGATTGAAATTTCTTCGGGTTTGAATTGCTCTGCAAATTTTACTTGAATATCCGAAATGGCACTAATGTTGGAAAATGGAGATCTCGATCGATCCAGCGCATAACGAAAGTTATCAATCTTTGCTTTAAGATTAATGTTTAAATTAGCAAGATTTTCACCAAAAATAGATATATCTGCCTTCGTTCTTCCATTTAAAGAACTTACAAATGGATTCAGTTCAAATTTTTGCAAATGAATCTCCAAGTTAATACCCGATGGAATCGTATACCTTCCCAGAATTCCTAAATCTGCTCCATTGTAGTTCAAGGATATCGGTGATATCTCAAGTTTTTGAACTTGCGGGAAAGGAATCTCTTTGGATTTGATTTTTGTATTCGAAAGATCTATCTCAGAAACTAGATTTATATCTAGATAACTGATATTATGTGTCTTTTGTTTGCCCATAGAAACAGAGACAGCGTTTCCTTTTGCAATGAATTTAGACTTGATATTGGTCCAGTTACCTTGGAATTCAGTTCCAAGTAAACTAAGGTCACCCGCAATTTTTACCTCAGGCACAATCCCCTTGAGCTGATCGATTGACCTCTGTAAGCTGGATAGTAAAATTTTTGATTCTACTATCTTGATATCTACATTTGGTTTGTCTTTGGATAGATCCGTGATCTTTCCTTGTATTGTAAACCACGAGGTTCCAAGAATTTTTAAAAAGACATTTTTGATTTCAACTAGATCCGTCTCAGGTTTATAATTTATATCGGAGAAAAAATGGAATCCTAGTTCAACGGGTTTGTTTTTCACTTCCATCAAAATATCATCTTGACCAAAATTAGAAGTGAAGAGAAAAAGCTCAGGTTTCGCAGTTCGATCCCATTCAAAATTTACAGAAAGAGGAATGGTTTGGTTCCATTTGACTTTGTCAGTAACAAGGCTGATTGGTATCGGCTTTTCTTTGTTCAATTTTAAAGATAGATAGTCTAACTGTTCTAAAATTTCTAGATTCAAAGGTATGGATGTAAATCGATTGGTTACTAACTCGAGCTCTAGACTGAGGTCGCTTACATGGAAACTTTTTAAAGTCTCAGAATCTGAAATGAAAGAAAGACTGATATTGTTAAGGTTGATATAAGCCGAAGCTTGCAAGGGAAGGTAAGTCGAAATCTCATCGGTTGGCTCAGCATCTTCCGAAACTTCGACTTCTTCTTCGGTTTTTTTCGGTGGCAAAACTCTTGTTAGATTGGAAATACCTTCTTTTTCTTCAATACTTATTACTAGATCCCTAAGCCCCACTTCCGAAATTTTTAATTTCCCAAAAACCAATGCTGGAAGGTTCCAATGAAGGACTATCTTTTTTGCCGAAAGGATTGGATTGTTTTGAAACGGTGCCCCCGGGAAAAACTTTACATCGTGGATTTCGATTCCAAAAAACAAAGAAAACCGTTTGAACTTCCCTTCAAAACTGCCTATCGTAAATGATTTTACAAGTTTGGGTACAAGCAAGTCGGCTGTGAAAACATTAAAGATACATTTGTAGAGGAGAAAGAAGACAAAAAATAGAATGAAGGATTTTGTCTTTAAGACCTTCAGTAGGATGATCCGCCAGGTGTCCATAGAAGGCCTCGTTTACAAACTTAGTATTCGAATGAGTCTTCTGCTTCTTCCAATGTTTTGTAGATTTCAAAAACACTGGAAAGTTTGGTAATTTCCATCAAGTTTTCGATGTCGGAATTGAGATTGGCAAAGACAAGTCTTCCATTGAGCCCGTCAATGTGCTTGTAAATATTCAAAAAAGTACCAAGACCCGCCGAATTGATAAAGGGAACCTTTTTCAAATCGATGATGAATTTGGGAACTTGTCCTTTTTTGATATACTGTTCGATTTTCTCAGACAACTCGAACTCGTTTCCTGCTTTGATGGCACCTTCAATTTTTATGATGTGCACGTCATTTTTACTAGTAACTTTGATTTTCATAACCCTTCGGAAGGCGGTGTTCCCTAAATTCGAACCAAAATCACCAATATGTAAAGCAAATTTTTATGCACAGTGCAATAAATCTCGATTTCGAATTTTAAGAAATCGGATCGCGCGCTCCACTTCGGTTCGGATGGATTTTCGTGATACACCCAAAAGTTTTACCAGTTCCCGTTCAGAAAAGAAACTTCTGTTATTTGCTTGGTTCCATTTCTGAATCCAAGATTTCTTTTTCAACAGATACCAGGACCTCTTTTCCGATTCGGGATAGTAGTACAAAAGCCTTGTATATCGTAAAATATGGCCCATCATCTTTTCTTTCTCCAATCTCCGTAACTCCGCTCGTCCCAGGAGTATGTTCTGAAATTCGTTCGGATCCATTCCAATTGATTTGAGTTTCCAAAGCAAAAAAGTCTTTGCGTGAGGTGAAAGATGCAAATGGTATTTTAGAGATAGAAGCAATTGTGCAAATTGCGGGAGACCGTGTAATCCCTTTTGAATCGAACGGACGAAGGGGGACTGCGCTTCGTTTGGGTCTATGCCGATGCCTTCAGACCAAAGCTTTAAAAATTGTATATTTTCCGAATTTTGAATTGAACTTCGAGTCAAATTCCGGAAGAGGTTGAGTGCATAGGTTACGAAAAAACCTAACACACAAGAAGTGGGATACGAGAGCGACAAGTTCCAAATTCTAGAATACTGCTCTAAAATTCTCACCAGTATTTCGGAGCGTTCGTCTTCATTGAGTTTCCTTTTTTTAGAAAGCTTTTGGACCATCCAAAGGGGAAGCCATAACTTCAATTCTTTCGTTTCGCCTTCTGTTATACGGGCATCCATCACGATATTTAATATAGTTTCATCTTCGATCTGTTTTAACATGAACGAAGATGAAACATGAAGTTAAAAATTTGAAAATAAAAATTAAAAAAGTCGGCACAAGTAATTGCAGAAACTGCGTCAGAAAGTTTAGGAACTACGAACTTATTTCGATTTTTTAAATCCTAGTAGGGCGACACTTAAGGTTATATGGATTAAATTGAAAAAAACAAAAGGGAGATATTGGATTGTCGCAACTCCAAGTGAGGCCGCCATAAATGCACCACAGCTGTTCCAAGGAATCAAAGCGGATGTGATCGTTCCCGAATCTTCCAAAGCTCTAGAGATATCCTTTTTGGGAATTTTTTTAGTATCGGCCAAATTCCGAAACGCATTGGCGGGAATAACGATAGAGAGATACTGGTCAGCAGTTGTAAGATTGAGAATTAGTGCAGAACCCATTGTTGCAAAAATTACGTCTTTTTGTTTTTTTACAAGGGCACTAATTCCTTCCAGAATTTCCTTCAGATACCCTGAATTTTCTAAATTTGCACCAAACCAAACAGCGGATACAATTAAAAACTCTGTAGGGAAGATAGCGAAAATCCCTCCCCCACTTAGAAAACTGTCTATCGCAGGTTCACCTGTCTCAGATACAAATCCAACCACCATACTTTTGCTAAACAAAACCAAGTGATCTAAACTGGAGATTGTTAAGATCCCACTCGAGACTATTCCCAAAATCAAAGAAACCCTTACGTGCAATTTAAAAAACGACGACCCAAAAACACATACTACTGGAAGGAGTAATAAAAAATTCTGATTTGTATTTTTCAAATACAGAACCAGCGGAGCTTGAATCGAGGATTCTTTAGGAAAAAAAAAGAATTTGTTCAAAAAGAAATATAGGACTAAGGCCATTGAAAAACTGATCAGTGAGGTCTTTAGCATATGTTGGATATGATCGAAAATCGGGACAGAACTTAGATTGGATGCAAGATTTGTAGTATCCGAGAGAGGCGAAAGTTTATCTCCAAAATAACAGCCGCTAACGATTGCACCACAGGATACCTCTGGAGGAAAACCTAAAATTTCGCCTACACCCATAAGAGCCAAACCAAAAGTTCCAGCCGTTGTCCAAGAAGATCCCGAAACTAAAGAAGCCAAAGCAGCAATACAGCAGATTCCTGGTAAAAAAAATTCTACATTTAAAATGGAAAAACCAAATTTGACCATTACTCCAAGGACGCCACTGAAAGACCAAGCGGCAATTAGCATCCCCACAAGAAATAAAATCTCAATTGCTGGTAGTACGGATTTCAGATTTTTCCATAAAACAGGAATTAAACGCTTAAATGAATCCTTTTCTCTTCGAAGTAAAAAAATTGTAAGACCTGAGAGAAACAGAGCCAGTTGGTGTGGGAAGGATTGAAAATGAAAAAAGTGTACAATTAGGATAAAAACAATGAGAATGTAAATCGGTGAAAATAGTAAAATAAATTTCCACCAATTCAAAGTCTATATATCCTTAAAGAAAAGCGATCTTTAAATAATAGATCGAAAATCCGAATAAAAATAAAATTCCTATCCATGAGAGTAGATTCAGAAAGGGTCCAGGTTTATCTTCTTTAGGAATATCTTTTCCGAAAAGAATCATATGGTGAAATAAAGCGAGAATAGGTGCATTCAAAAAAGATACTGTGGTCGCAAAATCTACCAAACTCTTCATACTTGTTTTAAAAAATGCTAAGATTAGAATAGAACCTATACCAACCACAAAAATCCAAACCCAGTATAATCGTTCTACAGAGAACTTTTGCAGTTTTGGGAGAACGCGTCGGGTAGCATTCGAGACAACTCGCGGATACGCATCAAAACAAGTAAGAGTGGTTGAAAACATAGTAAAAAAAGCGGCAAGCAAAATAATGGGATAAGAAAAGGATCCGATTGCTGTTGTATACAAGCGGACAAGTTCTGATGCAAACGAGACGGCTTGGGAGGAAAACTCTGTTCCCGTGTTGTACATCATATTAGAACCCAAAATCAAAAAACAAACTGCTAAAAAAGTTGTCCCAATATAACCAATATTAAAGTCAAGAAGCGCGAATTTTAGAGGAGGCATAACTCCGTCCTTTTCTTTTTTTGCAAGAGTCCAATCTGACTGCCATACTGCGGCTTCGATCGGAATGGGCATCCAACCCATGAGAGCAATTAAAAACGCAATGTCGCCTAAATTGGAAAACTGAAAGGAAGGTCCAGGAGTTTCTAATTTAGGAATATTAGCAAAAAAAGATAGAACAACTGCAATGATTGTTGCAATAGTAAGTAACACGACAATCCATTTCATTAGAATGTCCAGAGCTGCAAATTTACCAATGGAAAGAAGCAACAAACAAAAAAGAAGGATAATAGAACACAAAACCCATGCTTCCAAATTTAGTCCCAAAAGGTTGGAAAACAAACCAGAGGTTACTAAAGTCACAGTCGCAACGATGATACACATTGTTCCAACAGAGACTAAAAAAAATATCCAAATTGGAAATCTACCCAGGGACTCGTACCCGTCTAACAAGGATTTTCCAGTGTGGATCGTATACTTGGTTCCAACAAGAAAAAAGGGATACTTGATTAGATTTGAGAATAGAACCACACCCAAAAGTCCATATCCAAACATGGCACCCGCGCGTGTGGATTGGACCAAATGAGAAACTCCCACTGCAGCTCCTGCATACAAAAGCCCAGGACCTAAATAACGTAAAAAGGTAAATCGACTCATTTTGGTCATTTTTGAACCAGGAATAGGAATTTGCGAGCTGAATCAGTACCTCGCTGTCGAATTTGGATTGAGATATCGGAGAAGGACGGTATGCAAACCAGGAATGTCAATCGGTTTTGTCAAAAAGTAGTCCATACCGACTTCGAAGCATTTTTGTCGTTCCTCGTACAAGGCTCCTGCAGTCAGTGCCACTATCGGAATACCACTAAATTTTGGTTGTTTGCGGATTTCCTGAGATGCCGTAAGTCCATCCATATTCGGCATTTGGATATCCATAAATATCAAAGATGGAAAAAATTCGTTTAATTTTTGCAAGGCGACCAATCCATCGGCAGCCGTTTGGATATCAGCCTTAGGAATCAGTTTTCGAATTATTTTTTGAATGAGATCCAGGTTTAGATCATTGTCCTCTACAACCAAAATTTTAGGCGAATACTCTTCCAGGATTTTGAACTCTGAGTTTACAAGATGTGTCAAATTGAAGGAACTATCCCAGACTATTTCCTGAATTTTATTTTCGTATTCCACTTCAACCTCGAAACTAAAATTACTCCCCCTTCCGAGTTTACTTGAAACATAAACCCTACCTTGCATAAGATCTAATAATGATTTTGTAATCTTAAGTCCCAGACCTGTTCCGCCAAACCTTCTCGTAGATGATGACTCTTCTTGCCAGAACGATTCAAATAGGAAGGGAATAGATTCTTCCGCAATTCCAATCCCTGTATCTTCGATACTAAATCTGAGGCCTACATGCTTATTGCTTTTATTACTTTCGAATGTCGTAATACTCAAACAAACACCTCCGGATTCCGTAAACTTGACAGCATTGCCCAATAAATTGATTAAAATTTGTCTCAACCGAACGGAATCAACTTTTATACATTTAGGAAGCTCAGATGGATTTTCCATTTTTACATAAATTTGTTTTTCCATTGCTTTCCATTTCAACAGAGAAACACAATCTTGCGCTAAAATCAGTAGTGGAGTAAATTGAGGATGTAATTCAATTTTACCAGCTTCAATTTTTGAAATGTCTAAAACATCGTTTATAATTCCAAGAAGACCATGAGCCGAACTCATTGCTTTTTTAGCATATTCAGTTTGCAAAATATTCAAATTTGTCGAAAGAAGCAATTGGTTGTAACCAATAACCCCATTGAGTGGCATTCGAATTTCGTGACTCATGTTTGCGACAAATTGAGACTTTGCTTCATTCGCTCTTTCCGCCTCAATTTTTGCCTTAATCAATTGTTCTTCAACTTTCTTTCGTTTGGTGATATCGATATGCTGTGTTACAAAGTAATTTGGCGTACCGTTCCCATTTCGAACTAAACTTGAATACACTTCGGCGTATAGAAGACTTCCATCTTTTCTGAGGTATCTTTTTTCAAAAACGACATCCGTTAACTCTCCTCTAAGGATCGCAGATCGTTTCTCTTGCGCCAATGGAATATCATCTGGATGGGCAAAACGACTGGATAAGTTTCCAAGTAATTCAAACTCCTCATATCCCAACATCGAACAGAACTTTTGGTTTACTTTCAGAAACCTGCCATCTAAATCCTGCAAACACATTCCACTGCCTGCATTGTCAAAGCTAGATCTAAATCTTTTTTCGCTTTCTTCCAATTGCTTTTGGATTTCTTTTTCTTTTGTGATATCTCGGTTGTTTGCGATTACACCAATTGTTTTTCCTGTTTTATCTTTCAAAAAGCTAACCGCAGACCTTATATTCAATCGTTGTCCATTTTTAGCGACTTGGATCACTTCACCAAGCCAGTAACCAGTTGAATTTAGCTCTTGAATGCTTCTCTGTCGTTCCTCCGGGTTCAGTTCTGTCTTTAAAATTTCTAAGGTAGACTTGCCGATCGCTTCTGCTTGAGAATAACCGTAAATTTTTTCTGCGGAATGGTTCCAACTTGTGATACAAAAATTGAGGTCCGTTACGATTACAGCATCATACAAGTATTGTAATATTAGAGAAGAATACGTTTCGTTCGGATTTATGAGAGACATAGAAGCTAAAACAAAGACAAACAGTGAGTTTTCAGTCTCATCTTGGATACGTCTTCATAGCAATCCACTCTTATTTCTGAATTTAAAGACCGATTCGATCACATAGGCAGCATTTTTTTTATGATTTCTGTGTTCGATTTCCAAAATCCAAAAATGTATTTTAATGGTAGACCTAAGTGCCAAATGAAAAACTCGATCGAAAGAGGATTCCCAATCTCTAACATTTGAACCTAAGGCAGATATTTTACATTGAACCAGAAAGATCTTGAAGAAAAAATTTTAAACTATCTAAACAACGAAGATTCTCTCTCGAAAACAGCGGAAAGGATTATAGATTTTTTATTCCATACGAAACTAAAGGACTTAATTCCAAATCAGATCCAATTACCGGATATTTCCGCATTTCTTCCGCTCTTTCAAAATCTAAAAAAACTGGAAGAGGCTTTTGCAACAAATCCCACGACAATTTATCCGTATCATACTCTAGGTGAAGGAATCGATCAAAAAACTGGAGAGACATTAGCAGATTTTTTAACGAGTCTTGAAGTTGAGCCATCTGCAAAATTAATTGAAGATCTACTCAAACAAAAAGCTTTTCAAGACATCATTGCAAACATCATTGAAAGTGGAATCATTGAATTCAACAAAAAGACGAATCCACTCTTTGGGATGATACAAGCGACAGGACTTGACAAACAAATCAAATCCTTTATCCAACTTTTTTTACCAAACTTTATGCCTAAAATTGCCAATTTTTTACATTCCACAAGTTTTGGCGAAAACAGTACGCTCACAAAAGATATGGTTCTTGTTGCCCTTCATACAGATTTTGGTGAACTAAAACTTCCGTCAGGTGAAAAGCTAGAAGAAGCAAAACAAAAATGGGAAGTCTTAAAAAATCAAATTGCTGTAGATTCAAAACTGGACTCTACAATCTCCGGAGCAATGACTTCAGTTTTAACTTTAACAAAAGCAATTATTAAAGAGGAAAGCCTTTATACCTTATTACAAATCCCTGAATCCGAGTACATCAAATTCAAAAAAACCATGTCGATTCATTTTGCAAAACAAACTGTACAATATGCACCCAAAGAGGAGATAAAAAATTTACTAGTGGGGATTTTGGAAGAGATAGGGATATAACTAAAGAGAATCTTATTAAAGGAAAATTCAGTAAGATTTCAAAATTTTTATTTGTTTCTTTGTTATCTCTGGATCCAAAAATTTTAGAGATAGGTTTTCTTCTGCAATATGCATCGGAGTTTGACCTTTTTTGTTTTTTAGATTCTTATCGGCTCCCTTTTGGACTAAGAGTTTTGTAACCTCTAGCTTATCTACGGACATCGAGCCAATCGATCTGTGAAGGGGTGTATTCCCCCGGAAATCTTTTTTATTAAGTGAATTACTCCCTCCAAGCTCTATTGTATTTTGCACCATGTCTAGATTTCCTGCCTCAGAGTACAAATGTAAGATTGTCTCCTCTTTGAGATCGGAAACTTCATTGATATCTGCACCTTTTTGCAACAGAAGTTTCAAAATACTTGGATCCCGTAGTCTCGAAATATACAAAATAACACTTGCTTGGTCATCATCTTTTAACGTCGGATCTGCGCCTAGACTTAAAAGTAAAGGGATATATTCAAACCGATTGTTTAAGGCAGCAATATGCATCGGAGTTTGACCAAACGTATTTAGAATATTTACCTTCTTTTCCTTCTGCACAAAGTCTTTGATTTTTTCTTCGTTTCCCTTTCCCGTGCAAAGCCTGTGGAGCTCAGTCATTTCGCCCTTTTTAGAAATGGACTCAAGTCCATCTTTTACTGCATAGTACGGGACAAGAATCGGATAGATGATCAGCTTTTCATACCACTTAAAATTCAGTTTGATATCCTCCGCAAAAATTGGGGTTGAGATTGAAAGAAAGAAAAAAAGGTAAAAGAATTGGGAAAGGCTATTGTGAATCTTTTGAAACAAGATTTTCATACTTATAGTTTCTTTTCTAATAAAACAAATCAATCATGGACCTTTCTCAATTGGATTCTTAGAAATAGTTTGCGTATACAAATAATAAGGATAGAAAGGCAGTTAAAAATTGATTTGGATCTCCAATATACCAAGTGGTCTCTTTTGAATTTATGCGGACGCTCAAAAATAAAGATTCATCTCTATCAAAATAGCAGTGAGACATTTATGGTCTAATACTCAATTTAAAACCAACGCTTCGAGAAAGACAACCCGGCAATCATGCCGGAAAGATTGGAGCAAGACACCTTGCTCCAATCTTGAGGCAGCGACCGCTACTGC